>JAEEGL011721619.1_pt1 | contig 209563 bp, 283 predicted proteins | sample 9134231 | NCBI WGS metagenome assembly JAEEGL01 (sample SAMN16246548, study PRJNA631951) | gut metagenome | biome: gut microbiome; feature: rumen; material: fiber-attached | host: Bos | place: Iran: Karaj | collected 2018-10 | reverse complement strand
TTTTGCAAATGATATAGCTGTTTCTTTAGCCTTTTCAATCTTAGCTTGCATTTTTCTAGCTTTAGCTTCTAAAATCTTATTGGCTTTTTCTCCTGCCCATGCTCCTGCTTTTTGAGCTAAGCTTTCAATAGTGTCATATCCAATTTCAATAGCTAATGCTGTATAAGAATCTATTTGTCCTTTTATTGTTTTATCTATTTGTTTTATAAGTTTGTTAGTGTTAGACTCAATCCATTTTGGTCCATTTTGTATATATGCTGTTATTTGAGTTATTCCATCTCTAACCAAAGCTGTTGAATCATTAGCAATCTTTGTTACAGAATTTGCTGTTTCTTTTATTTGAGAAATAGCATTTTGAAGTTTTTGCTTGTTTTCTTTTTCATCTTCTTTGTCTTGTTCAGATTTCTGATCTTTTGTAAACATAGCTAATATATCAGAAAATGACATTGTATTTGCTCCTGTCCAATATGCTGTTCTTGAAGCTAGATAAGTTGCCATTTGAGAAGATGTCTGTATCAATTCATCTTTTTTCTCTTTAGCTATTTTCTTGATATCTTCAGATACAAATTTTACAACTGAATCTTCAATTTTCTTAGCCATTTCTTTTCCAAAGTCAGCATACTGATTCCAATATTCAGAATTTGTCACTGTATTTAATAAACTTTGTCCAGCTTGTATAGAACTTATAACATTATTAGAATTATATGATATAGCTCCCATAGCTTGTTCTCCAGCTGATATAACCTTATTACTAGCAGCGAACAAAGTTGTTGCACCACCTGCCATGAAGCTTCCACCAGAATTTATTCTTTGATCCTGTAAGCTATTAAATGCAGTTTCTCCTAATTGTTTAGCAAAATCCCATTTACCTAATTCAGCCATAATTAATCAACATTTGTATTGTCAGCTAAAACATCAGAACTAACATTTTCAAGCATTGGTGGTTTTTGAGGATATGGAGCCATAGTTGGAAATGCAGTCTTTATCTTATTGAAATTCCTATTTATTTTCTCTAGTTCTTTCTTTAACTTGTTTCCCATTACAGCTGGTTCACCTTTATTTCCATCACCAACATAAACTTTATTGTCTTTCATGACAATTTTAGCATCATTTGCTTTTAATGTTATCTCATTATTAGCATTTATATTTATAAGAGCATTATCTCCATATTTAATCATTATTCCATCAGAAGTATTGTAATAAATATAAACTCCAACACTTCCAAGATTTCTGCTTAATAGTACTTCACCATCATCATAATCTTCTTCATTCTTATTCCCTATTAAGTCTCTAGTATCTCCATTTAATTCAAACATTGGAACATACCAAAATTCATTATAATTATTAACATTTTTAAGAACCCAAATTTTAGAACCTTCAGCTAATTTTGAAAATCTTTGGTAACCTGAAATTGTAAATGGACAAATCCAAGGTAATCCTTCTTGATCCATATCTTCACTAAATACTGTTGGAACAATAGCTTTTACTCTTCCTAGTCTTTTTGGATCTTCTACATCAATTACAGATCCTGGAAAAAATTCATAATCAGTGAATTTCATTATTATTTCTCTGAAATGTTTTTATATTGTACAACTTTTTCCATCATTTTATATAAATGATCTCTAAACTCTTCTGGATCATCCCATGTTTGAATACATTCTTCATTTTCTTGCACATTTGTAATACAATCAATACACAAATCAGCTAAATCTTCTTTAATATCATATTCTCTTTTATTATTTGCATACATATCAAATATAAAAAGAATAGCATTAGCAGAATCAAATTGAGATAATCCTTTATTTATATTATCTTTTTGACTATCAATATATTTGTTTATTTTTTCAATAATTAATTTATTGAATTCTGTAAACATATTTGCTAATAAATCAGCACAAGAATCTGATTCTACCCACTCATATCCACTATATCCTTCTTTTATATAATCTATTAGTTTTTTCATATATTATCTTATTATTTTATACAATCAAAAAAATAATGAATATCTGATTTAGTTAAATAGATGAACATAATTTTCTGATAATCATCCAATGCACATACTATTTCTGATAAATTATTTAATTTATTGTTTGATTTTAATTTATCTATTTCTTTTAATAAAGTTTTTGGTATTTTTCTGTCACCATCTTTTATTTTATCTAAAACATTTTCAATACCAATAACTTTACAATTATTATTTATCCAATTACTCATTTGAGTAGCATCCCATATATGATCTTTATCAACTGTATTTTTGCAGTCACCAAAATATTTATATTCTTTATATTGAGGAATACCTTCATATTCTTCAGGATCTTCAAGAGCGCTGTCAGCTGGAATATTTTTCAAATCTAATTTTTCAATTAAATATGATTCAAATATATAATCTATTAATTTTTTCATATAAGTATTGATTTATATTTGCTTCATTATCTTAATAATTCTGGTTTAAATTCTTCTTTTATTGAACAATTATAAAATACCTGAGTAATATTTCTATTATCAATTGCATTTAATACATCCCATTTTGATAAATTTTGATTAAAACTTCTACAATAAAAAAACATTTGATTCATATTTTCTACATTAGAAACCTTCCATTTAGATATATCTTGGTTAAATTTTTTGCAATTATCAAACATGCTCTGCATATTTATTACATTACTTACATCCCAACTAGATATATCACAATTAAATTCTTTACAGTTTTTAAACATGTAACTCATATCTTTTACCTTACTAACATTCCATTGTGATATGTCAGGATTATAATAAAGCTGATATGTATAAACAGGTTCAAAAATAGCATGCATATTTGTAACATTACTTACATCAATATGATTTAAGTCAGCATTATCACCAAGTCTTTCAAGCTCTTCTTTAACTAATACAGTTAGTTTTATACGATCATCTTCAGCTTTTATAACATATCTTTTACTTGACTTAGATATTATATATTCTAATATTTGTTTCATTATCCAAATTTCAATAATCTTTGTCTATCTGATTCTAGTATTGCTTCAAAAAGCTCTTTTTCATCATATATTGTTCCATCAGGCATAACTAAACCTGTTTCCCATTTATAATCATCTGCATTTTCCCAATATTCTTTTCCTTCTTTATTGAGTTTTTCAATTATTCTTTTTGAGTTTTTAAATATATTAAACATAACATATTAACTTAATTTTGTTAATGTCCAGCCTCTTCTATTTGCTTCTCTTTCTAATTGACGCATTTCATAAGTATAACCATTTCTTTCACAATATTTATAATTGCATATAATTTTAGCATCAGAACAGGCTTTCAAATTTTCTTTTCTAGTTCCATTATGCCAAGCATCCATTTTAGTGCTTATTTCTCTAGTTGCTCTACCCATTTTAGTATGAGCATCAGCATAACTCATAGGAGGTTCTTTATAACCATTATCTTTTGGTTCTTGCTTTTGAGTTTCTGGTTCAGGTTCAGTCTTTACTGTCTTTACTCCTTTTCCAATTAAAAATTCAAATATTGATTTCATATTATTTCATTAAAATGTATTTCCTTTAGTAGTTCCAGTTATTTTTACATTTGGATTTATGCTTGTGTTGTTTCTGATGATTCTGGTTCAACATCTCCTAACATTTCACTGTCTATATCATCAGATGCTTCAGTTTCTGATGATCCTCCTTCTTCTTCAGTTTCTCCTTCATCTTCACCTTCTTCATCTTTCTTTCCTTTTTTCTTTAGTTTATTCTTTCTCTTGATTTTTTCATTTAATTCAATATCTGCTTGTGACATATGCAAATATCTCATAATCAAGAATTCTGAATCAAAGTAAGGTTCATCTTCAGCATCTTCACCTTCACCAGGAATTGTAATACCTTCTTTTATAGCACCAATAAATTCAATTCTCTTAGTCATTATTTCAATATCCATCATTTCTTCAAATTGGTTATATGAATTAAATTTCAATGATATAGCATCAAGGATTCTTTTATCATTTTTAATATCTGGTATTGATAATGCTAATTGGATTTTCAAAGGTTTAAGCATCAGTTGTGAGAAAGTGTTTCTAAGTCTTGTTACAAATCTTCCAAAATCAATCTCTTCTCTAAGTTGAGCTGTTGGATCACTACCAAACCATGTTTGCTGTGCTTCCTTATCAAATCTTGATGCAGGTATCTTAGACATCTCATAAAGCTGATTCTTAAACCATTTAATCTGATCAGAATCATTCAACATAGGTCCTTGGTCAACAATAGTCTCAATTTCAGGTGTACCATTGTCATTTTGAGGCATCCAATATTCTTTATTGAATGGCAAGTTTACTTTACCATTTACCATCAATTCACCAGTCTCAACATTAAATGAAATGTCTTCTTTATATCTATTCATTGCTTGAGAAAGTGTCTGAATACCTTTAGCTCTATTCATTCCTTGTACAGGTATAGTGAACTTTGTCTTGAATGAAGATTGTGTTACTGTCCAAATGACTTGAGCTTGTTCAATGATACGATATAAATTGAATGGACGAATAAGACGTTCGAGATATGATTGTCTAGAAGAAACACCTGTGTCTTCATATTTTATATATATAACTTGTGAATCATAAAGAATTCTCTCATATCCTTTTACATCTTTATATTGGATCCAATAAAATATACCATCTTTGAAAACCTTTGTCAATGTAGCAGGGTCAAGAGCTTCAATACCTATTATTGAGTGAGGACTTTCAAAACTGTCATATATTATTTCATAAGCAAGTACTCCTTCTATAAGCCAACGTTTAAATTGGTCCCAAGCATGATCTTTCCAATGAAGCATATAATAAAATTTATAGAAAGAAGTATTTACTGAATTTCTTATTTCTTCTGCATTTTTTTCATTTAATTGTTGTATTAAACTATTGTCTAAGAATGGTTTACATATATAATTTTCTTCATCATCATATACAATGCATTCATTTGACATGACATCAAGAATATTCTCTAATTCTGGTTGAGCAGCCATTTGTCTCAATACTTCTCTTTTAGATTCTAATGTTTTTTCAACAAATGGTTTATCTTCTTCACCTTTTACTTTCCAGTTATCAAGCATTCCGCTATATATACTTTGATTAGTTAGGTCATCATCTTTTCTAAGGTTCTTGTCAGCCGGATTTGCTACCATGTTTCTTAGAACCTTTTCATCATAACGCATTCCTAAAGAAGATAAGTTCTTAAAGAATTGGCTTAATGCTCTAGGTCTTTTAGTTTCACCCATAGCATTAGCAAACTGTCTTGTAAAAGCATTAGACTGTAATGCTTCATATATATTTTTGTCACCATCGAAGACTTCAGTTAAATCTCCTAATTTCATACAATAATATAAATATCTTTATTTGTTAAATAAAAATAAAATATTATTTGATTAATTTTTATATTCTTTTCTATATTTACATATGAAGTGTCCAAAATTATTTTTTTTCTTAAAGATTATCAATAATATTGATAAGATATATTATTGTTTTGTGCCTGTACCTCGTCAAAATGAAAAATTAGATGAGGTATTTAAAGATGAAGAACATTTAAAAGCAAATTTTGATATATATAACCAATATACAAAAGCATTCATTTCTAATGAAGGTGAAATATCAAATATATTTGGTGGTATAAAATATTATGCTTCAAATAATTATTCATATTCTGCAAAAGACAATATGTTTGATTTTGAAGAGATAGCTATTGTTACTCCTGAAGAAGCAAATAAAGAACTTTGGAAAGAATCAAAGAATTTTAATGCAGAACAAAATTATAATTTAATAGGATTCAATAAAGGAAATAATGTTCAATTGCTTGCAACAATAAAAGAAAAATATCCTGTACCAAATATATCTAATGGATTTTATGTAGATGAAAAGACTTGGAATATATTAGTTAGGAATATATTAAAGAAAATAAATACTATTTTGATTGGACCAACAGGTGTTGGAAAAACAGAATTAGTAATGATGATAGCAAAGGCATTAAATCTTGAATGTAATGTATATGATATGGGAAGTATGATAGATCCATTGACTGATTTATTAGGTTCTCATAGATTGAACAATGGAAATTCAGAATTTGACTATGCTAAATTTACTTATGATATACAAAAACCAGGAATAATATTGCTTGATGAATTGTCAAGAGCACCATTGTCTTCAAATAACATATTGTTTCCATGTCTTGATTCAAGAAGATCTTTACCAATAGAAATAGCTGACTCAAAACATGATAGATCTATAAAAGTACATGATGAATGTGTATTTATTGCTACAGCAAATATTGGTGTAGAATATTCAGGCACTAATGAAATTGATGCTGCTTTGTTGAATAGATTTATTCCTATGAAACTTAATTATTTACCACAGAATATTGAATGTGAAGTACTTATGATTAGAACAGGTATAGATAAGACTTCAGCAATGAAAATAATTAAGATTGTTAATGAAATAAGAGCATTATATATGAAAAATGAAATATCTAAATCAGTATCTACAAGAGAATCAATAGCTTGTGCAGATATGGTTGTAGATGGATTTTCTATAGTTGATAGTATAGATAATATAATATGCAATAAATTTGCTTCAAGTGGATTTGAATATGATGAAGAAATTAATCAAATTAAAAAAATTATAATAGGATATTAAAATGACAAATATTTCAAAAACACCATTTATAAAATGGACAGGCAGTAAAAGAAAACAAGCTCCAGAGATTGTAAATAAGTTTCCAAAAGAAATTAATATATATTGTGAATGTTTTCTTGGAGGAGGATCTGTATTACATGAAATATTAAATAGAATATATAACAAAGAAATAAAATGTAACAGAATAATTTGTTGTGACATAAATATAGATTTAATTACATTATGGAGAATGCTTGCTGACAAATCAAAAAGACAAAAGCTTCTTGATTTTTATAACAATCTTCATTATCAGCTTAAAGAAAGAGCAGGATATATTGATGGTGAAATAACTAATGAACATGTAAAAAAATGCCAGACATTATATTATGAAAAAAGAGATGAATATAATAGGTATATAGAAAGAAAAGAATATTGTGATGAAAGAGCAATGCTATTTTATTGGATTACTCGAACATCATTTAATGGTCTTATAAGATATAATGGAAAAACTGGAAAATTTAATTCTCCTTTTCATGTTGGTGGTCGTTTTGGAATAAAGCCTGAAGAACTTAAAGAAGTATTTAATTCGTGGGGTACTGTTATTGATAATTTTATTGACAATGGAGGAAAATTAGAATTTTATTGTTGTGATTATGGAGAAGTTGTTGGAGGTTTAGGTGTTAATGATGTTGTCTATATGGATCCACCTTATGACAAAGTTTCAGGAACATATTTTTGTCAAGAATTTTCAGTTGACAGATTAAATAAAATAATTGAATCACTTACTGAAAATGGAGTTAAAGTCCTTTTAAGTTATGATGGATTATCAGGGGAAGAAGATAGAACATCTACTAAAATATCTAATTGGTATAAGTCACATGAATATATAAATGCAGGTAGAAGTTCATTTAAAGGATTAAAGTCAAAATCAAGAAAAGTTGGTTCAAATGATATTGTAAAAGATTCATTATATATAAATTATTAAATATGTCAGATAAAATAAAAATATATGATAGCATAAAACCAAATATTATACAAATAGCAGATTTTCCAGATAAAGAAGGAGAAGAAAAAACTGGAAAACTTTGTTTTATAAATATCAATACAATAACTGGAATATCTATTCAATATGGTAAAACAGAAATTGATCCATTATGGGATCCATTAAAAAATTCTTCTTGGGATACAAAATATATTTGGAAACCATCTAAAGAACCAATATTCAGAATAAGTACTACTATTTATACTGATATATATTTAACATTAGATGAATATAACAAGTATTTGAGAAAATATATACCTTGTAATTATGACAACATTTCTAATAAATAAAGATTGCATAGATGGGTTTAAAGATATAATTAAACTTAATGAAAAGGTAGATGCAGTTATTGTTGATTTGCCATATTTTCAAATAGTAAAAGATGAATTTGACAACCAATGGGATAGTATTGAAAGCTATATTGAGTGGTTTAATTCTTTATTGCAATACATCAAGCAAATTATAAAGCCAGGTGGAAATATAATTCTATTTTGCTCAAGACAAAACATGTGGAGAATGTGTCAAATACTTCATGAAAATGGATTTGAAGAAAATAGAACAATAATTTGGGCTAGAAAAAGAGGATTCAATAACACAAGAGGCAAAGCATTGGCAAGTGGATATGAACCAATATTGTTTTGGTCAAAAGGAAAATCAACTACTTTCAATAATATAAAGATAAAAGTTGAATCAAATAGGCCAGAATATACAAATGGTATATTAAAAGATGGAATAACAATGTCTGATGTTTGGAATGATATTCCTGCTTTGCCACACAATTCAAAAGAAAAAGTTAATCATCCTACGCAAAAACCTATTAAACTAATGGAAAGAATTATATCTTTGTTTACTAATGAAGGTGACACTATTTTAGATTTTTGCATGGGTAGTGGAACAACTGGTGTAGCATGTAAAAATTTAGAAAGAAATTTTATTGGAATAGAGAAAAATAAAGAGTATTTTGATATAGCTAAAGAAAGAATTGAAAAATAATTTTTAGAAATTTTGAATTAATAGTTTTTTAATTCTATTAAAATACATAAAACATTCTTAAAAACTAAAATTAAATGGCTAAAAAGAAAAACACTGAAGAAAAAGAGATGGTTGTTTCCAAGGGAGGTGCAACATCTGGTAGTTTTAATTATGCAGTTAAACTGCAAAACATGACACCTGAAGAAAAGACTAAGTATTTAGCTCTTACTGAGAAGATCAATCCTCATGACCTTTCAACTATTCATGAGTATGGATCTGAGTTGAGCCAAGTTGTCGCAGAAAATGGTGAACGTCTTCTTTCAAGTGTACGTTCAGATACTGGCGGTGAAATTGTTGATCTTGTCACTGACTTGCTTAAGCAGTTGAACATGATTAACATAGATGACATTAACTCTGACAAGAAGATTAAGAAGTTCTTGGCAAGGGTTCCTATCCTTAAGAAGTTCATCACATCTATTGACAATGTCAAGGTGAAATATAATGATGTGTCAACCAATGTTAGTGCAATTTCTAAGAAGATGTCAGATGCTAAGTTGGTTGCCATGAAGGACAACTCTACACTTCAAGAAATCTTCGACAACAATGTCATTTATATTGACCGTATCCGTGAACTTATCATGGGTGCAAAGGTTCTTCTTGAAAAATCAAAGGGTGAGCTTGCTGACATGATGCAGCATCAAGAAGACTATGAAGCTTATGAAATCTCAGAAATGCAGGATTTCATTAACCAATTGGAAAAACGTGTAGCAGATATGCAAGTCACTGAACAGACTCTTCAGCAAAACTTGCTACAAATCAAAGCTACTCAAGGAAATAATATCGCAATTGCTCAAAAGAGTGACAATATCACTACTAATGTTCTGCCTCTTTGGAAGAATCAGCTTGCAATTGCATTGGTCATCAATAATCAGACTGAGAATGTCAAAGCTCAAGAAATGCTTACTGACACTACCAACAAGATCCTTACTGAAAATGCTAAGAAGCTGCATACTAACAGTGTCGCTGTCGCTAAGGCTAATGAAGAGGCTGTTATCTCTCTTGAGACTCTTAAGACTACTACAACTGAACTTATCTCTACTATCAAGGAAGTTCAACAAATTCACCTTGAAGGTGCTAAGAACCGTGAACAACTTGAAGCTGAGCTTGAAAAGCTTGCTATTCAACTTGAAGATGCTATCCAAGGTAATAAGTAAAAATATTGAATTATGCTACCAAATTGCTTGATAACATTTATTGATGCTATGCATGATCGTGAAGCAGCTAAAAAGCTTCATAAGAAATTGAATTCAATGCAACAAGATTATGATGATAATATCTCATATCTTACTAAAATAGCATATTATGTTGATAGTGAAACAAAGGTTGCAAGATTGATATTTACTGATAGAATTGGAAAAGAAAGCTTTGATATATTCACAGCTGATATTGAGAAGTTTGTTTCTGAGTCTCATACTGATGAAAATGGTAAAGGGATTCTTATTTATGGAATCCCTTTGAAAGATAATCTTGATAATAAAGAGATTGAATTACTTGAAAATTACAATGATTATTGTCAAAAGAAGATATCTAAAGATGAAGCTAAAAAGCTTGTACAAGTAAGATTTAAAGTTGGTGATATCATTGCATTAAGATCAAAAATTAGAGATGGCTCTAAGAAAAATTTCAGGAAATTCATTGTCAAAAAAATCATTTGGTCTATCCATTCAAATCCTGTAAATATCATAATTGCAAAGCAGATTTCAGGAAATATAACTAATATGTCACTTACAAAAGCTGACTGTAAGAAATATCATATCAAATATGAAGAGAATCTTCAAGTGTATTCAATGTTTATGAATTTTATTAAAGTAGCAAAAAATGAATAAGAAAAATATGTTATTAAAGCTTCATAATGCTGATAATAATGCTATTGTTGGCGTAAACAAGAAAATGGTTTTTGCTATCATTAGCAATAGAACTTCAGATAATAAACTTCGTTCAAAAATATATCTGTATTCTTATTGTCAGATTTCTCCTTTCGAAGTCAATGAAGTGCCTTCATTTATTATACAACAAGGGGATGAAGATTTCATTACTCTACATGATGCAGATAATAATGAAGTCATTATCATAAATAAAGACTCTATAAGCATTGTTGATACAGTTTTGAAGCCTTATAAGAATCCTAAAGCAAAGATTTACTTTGACAGATGTTGCTCTGAAATGAAATCATCTATCATTGTCAATGAAAGTGCTGAAAAAATTATCAATGAAATCAATAAAAATGATGAAAAACATTAAAATGATTTCTATATTAAATTAAAGAATGACAATCTAATAACTAATTAAATAATGATTAAAGACTTAAGCCAAATGCTATAACGGATGCACATAATGCAGAAAAAATGAACTTTTCAGTCTGCCTTCCAGTCCTACTTATAACTTACTTATGATAATATGATTTAATTTACACCTATGACTGGAAATAAAAGGAAAAAGAAAATGTTCACTCCGCAGCAAATCAGGCATAAAGACAGTTGTAAAGCAATTGATAGAATGCTCTTTGATAAATTGGACATAGTTATACCAGGTTAAAATGAGGTAGAAAATAGTATTTCTAAGATTTACCGAAAAAATATATACCCAAATGTCCCTGCTATAGAAGATTTTGATAAGATCAATTATTGATAAGAAGTTTATGATGAATAAGTCTATGTGAATGAATTGGCTTCTCCTATAAAAAGAAGGATTTATATAAATCCTTCTTTTTTTTATTAATATTTGTTTATATTAATTGAAATCATTGTTCTATATTAATAAAAATTAATAACTTAGAATAATGATTATTGACAGAACTTGGAATAAGAAAGAACAAAAGCTCATTATTAGTTACATAGACAAACAAGGTAATAGACAGTTTTTCCAAAAGTATTTACATCATATAAAGACTTATGAATATGATAAAGATGGTGATATAGATACATGGAATGGAAAAAAAGCAAGAAAAATATTCAAAGATACATCTAATTATACACCAAATGAATTTGATATATTAGAATTCATGTATGAATTAGATGAAGATATAAATAAAAATTTACATGCTAATTTTTTCCCTAAACTATATACTTTCGATATTGAGACTGAGGTAAGTGATGTTTTTCCAGATCCTACCTTAGCAGAACAAAAAGTTACAGCAATATCTATTGTTGGTCCTGATTTAAGTTGTATTGTATATGGATTACATAAATTGTCTGATGAATCTATTGAATTATTTAAACAAAGATATTTAGAATGGATAAAAGGAAATGAATTTGCATCTTTGTTAGTAAAAAACAAGAATTTTCAGCCTAAAGTTTTATATCAGTATTTTGAGACTGAAGAAGAGATGCTTAAACGTTTCTTTACTGTAATAATTCCAAAAATATCTTGTTTAGCAGGTTGGAACAGTTATAACTTTGACTGGAGATATTTGATAAACAGACTTAAAAAATTATTTTCTGCTGCTGAAGCATATAATATATTAAGAAAATCTTCTCCAACAGGAGAACTTACTTCAATTAGATTCCAAATAAATAGTGCTTTACATGACACTATTCAAGCTCCATCTCATTCTATTATACTTGATTATATGGAATTAGTAAAAGAATATGATTATTCTTTACGTCCTTATGAAAGCTATTCATTGGATTGGGTAGGTGAACATGCAGTAAAAGCTAATAAGATTAAATATCAAGGAACTTTGCAGCAATTATATGAAAGAGATCCTGAATGGTATTATTTCTATAATGCTGTTGATAGCTTAATTGTTATGTTGATACATTATAAATTAAAATGCTTAGAAGCTGTATGCAGTGTATCTTCTATAACATTAGTTCCTTTATTGAAAGCTATGGGGCAAATTGCTCTTACTACAGCTAATGTGTTTAATGAATTCTATTTAGATAATAAACATGTTGTATGGGATTATGATGCTATAGAAAGATATAAAGTAAATTATGAAGGAGCATTTTGTGGATGTGTACCTGGGCGATATGAATGGAATGTATGTGATGACTTTGCTTCTCTTTATCCTTCACAAGTACAGACATGTAATTTATCATTTGAGAACTTTATGCAACCTCCTTTGATAGGTCCTGACAGTCTTGGAAGATATACAGCAGGTGAATGGACAGAAGAACAATTAGAAGAGTTTAAAAAAGATAAAAACTATTTTGTAAGTGTAAATGGCAATGTATATAAGAATGACAAAGACTATGCATTCAAGAAAATGCAAAGACGAGTTAAGAAGATGAGAGATAAATATAAATATACAGGACAAAAAATTGATTCTGAATTAATAACTGAAATTGATAGACTTATAGCAGAAAAAGAAAAAGCAGCATAATATGGAAAAGATTGACAGAAAAATATTTGAAGGAGAAAGTTTAAAAATTATATGTGGTTCAAATACATTAGAACTGCCATTAAAAAACATAAAAGGAAATATAGCTAATATAATAAATTACTTGATATATATATTCTATAATTCAGGAATGGAATGGCCAGAAATTATTCATGAATTAAATCAAGTAATTGGTCATCATGCTGATCAATATAAATATATTAATATATTTGAAAATGGAAAATGAAGAATTAAATATAATGGAAATTCCTGATCCAGAAAAACGATATGATCAAAATATTCATAGAGTTCATCCTGATTACATATATGGGAAAGATATGCATGACTATGTGACGAACTCTATATATGATGACTGGTGCCATTGGTATTTTCCAAAAGGAATAAAAGAAAAGATTGAAGACAACCAATTATATTTGGTTTGGTATCATTATAGAAGTGCATCTGATCCACAAGACTCATCTTGTTCATATTCAGTGTATTATATTGAAAAAGTTCCAAAGCATATACAAGAAATGCTTGAGAATATGAAAGATTATGAAAAAAGACTTAAAAATTATTCTGAAAAATATTATGAAAGATGAAGTAAAGACAAGACTTATTTATGAAACAAATGATGACCGTTTAATTTGGGAAAGTCCATATTCTGATGTATGTATAGAAGATATTCTTGAAGCTTTATATGGTATTTTAGTTGGTGCTACTTGGCATCCACAAACTATTATGAAAGGATTTAAAGACTTCTTAGAAGAACATGAATTTGAAGATGACAAAACTCAAGATAATGGACCACATTTTTATGCATAAATCATGAGTATATTTGACAAAGATTGGTTTGAAAGAAATAATAATTATGTAATTAAAGATGCTGAACAATCAGTTGGATGGGATAATAATATAACTGATGAATATAGTAGATGGTTATATAATGATTATTATTGTGAAGCTATGTTATCAGATAATTTAATGCTTATAAAAGAATTAAATGATATTATAGTCCAATTAAATTTAAAGGAAACAACTAAAATATATATTAATAGTAAAGAAAAAACTGCATATACTGATGGAGAGAATATAGTTCTTTCAAAAGCAATGATTCCTGATAATATATCTGATTTTAATAAGTTAGATATATTATTAGGAGCTTTTTTGCATGAATGTTCTCATTGTCTATATACAGATTTCAATAATGTAATTTGTGGAAATACAAATGAAGAATTATTGAAACATGAAATTCAAAACATAATTGAAGATGAAATAATAGAAGAAAAAATATCTAATAATCATCCTGGTTATTCTAATTTCTTGTCACAAATAAAGAAATATTTATTTAGTAAAAAAATAGACAAAATGTTAGAATCAAAACCTGACAATATTTTAGATGAAATATTAGGGTTATTCTTTTTAGTTATAAGATATCCAAATAGAATAAAAGAATATATAGACAAATCTTCAAATAAAGAAAAGTTAGAAGAAGTGTTTAACAAGATATATCAATGTTTGTTAAACAATGGAATATTTAAGACAAAATCTTATTTTAGTGTAACACATAAAACTAAAAAAGCTTCTAATGAAGTATATGAAATATTAAAGGAGTTTATTGATGATTTTGAAAATTTATCTTATATTATCATAAAAGATAATCAATCTATAGCTAATCAGATAAAAAAAATTGAAAATGAAGTATCATCATTATCTGAATCAGATGATATAAATGAATATAAAAAAGAATTAGAAGAAGCAATAAAAAATTCTGAAAAAGAATTTGAAAGTAAATCTATAACACCACCAACATCTAAACAAATAACAAGAGTATCTTTTCCAATAACAAAAGGAAATGTAATATTAAAATCTAAAAAAAATTATGACAAGATATATAATGAAATAAAAAAATATATTTATCTTTTTAGAAATTGTATCTTATTAAATGATTATAAAGAAAATATTGAGTCTATAAAAGATCAAAGAAAAGGAATATTAGATACAAATAAGTTGGCACAAGCTTATCAAGGTATAGATACTATATATGAAAGTAAAATATTAAGAAAATATAAAAATGAAGAATCTAAATATACTTTGTGTATTATATTAGATGAATCTGGATCTATGTTTACGCTTCATGATTATTGTACAAAAATAGCTATACTTTTATTTGAAGCTATGAGTTTACATAAGAACATAAATATATGTATATATGGACATGGAGATACTGTGAAATGTTATTATGATGGTAAAGAACTAAAAAACAAATATGTTTTAGGATTAAGAGAATTACAAGGAGATCAAAATGAAGAAAAATCTTATAAGATAATTTTAGATGATGTGCATTCTAAAACTAAATTACCAGTTATGGTTATAAGTTTAACTGATACTATGTATTGTGGTGATATACAAGAATTTCCTAAAGTAATAGAACCTTATAAGAAAAAAGGAGATATTTTCCATTTGTTTTGTGTAAATGAAACAGGAATATTAGATGTTACAAAATATAATGATTTTAAAGAAACATCCAAAATAAATGATGAAATTTATGGGAAATCAAATTGGGGTATTATATATAAAGAAAAAGATTTAACAGATGTTTCTAAGTTATTTAGTTCATTTATCAAAAAAGACTATATTAAAATTACTAAAATAAGAAGATAAATATTTATTATTAATAAAATGATTATCTTTGTAAAAAGTGAATAAGTTTTTCAACTATATACAACCTACAATAGTTAGAGCTTCATATGATGAAGGTTTACCAGAAAATGTACGTGGTAGATTCTTTATAAATTTCAATGTTTTTGGAATAAAGTATTTTGAAGAAAACTATATATTGACTGAAAACTCTAATAATTACCAATATCTTTTATTGAAAGAGAATTCTGGTATATTTATGCTTGAAGAATCATTAGAGTCAGAAGATATTATAGATATTCCTCGTATTTATATTGATATTACAGATGAATTTATAAATGATCCTGGAGATACTTTTAAAAGTTTTGTTTGGCAAGCATCTTTAGAAAATGCAATATGGGCACAAGGAATAGATGGATTTTTATGTGGAAGAGATTATTATGTAAACAATACTTTATATAACTATTTAGCTCTTACTCATCAATTGACAATATCTGATTTTGGTTGCCGTTTACCTAATTATTTAGATGAAAGCGGACAAATAACACAATATTGGATGGATATATCTAATGAACCTTATAAAGACTACACTAATTTAGAATATTTCAATGAAAGAAACAATTTATTAAACTTGACTTATGATGAAGAAACATTGAAGAATTTCTATGCATCATTTTGTCAAATTATTCTTGACAATACTCAAATTAGTGATGAAAGAAGACTTCAAGGAAACAATCCAGTATATGATATGGTATTGAAATACTATGCTGCTTTTAAATCTGATTCTGGTAGTGCTGCTATACAAATGATTTTAAGTTCATTATATACTTCTACAACAAAATCTCAGAAATGTGGTTGTAATAGTGTATTTGGAGAAACAACTCAATATAATACAGAATCATGTTATGATTTATATTTAGCAGCAATGACAACTTGGTTAAAAACAATGTTAGGTGATAAAGATTTCTATCAAGATTGGTTTATGATATATGATACAGATACAGATTATAGGCCAAATGATATTTTAATTAATAAATTAAGAACATTTATAACTGAATTTTTGACTATGCATATTTCACTTGGAACAAAATATTTCAAATCATCTAGTTTCTGTGATTGTCCTACAATATCTTCTAATAGTGATGAATGTAATAGAAATATATTAAATATGTATTTAAATATATTAGATTATGTAGCTAATAATGCATTATTAGCAAACAAGAATAAGATTAAAGTATATGGAGAACAGTTTGGTGAATTATTGCCAAACTTGCAATTCTAACAAATATAATACTTAAATGCTATGAAGAATTTAATTAATGAAGTCGATGAACTTCTAGATGATGAGACTTACGTCGAAACTACTGAAAAATTCCATAACAAAAAGAAAAAACAAAAAAATAAAGAAGAACAAAAACATAAAAATAATAAATATGAAGAGTCTTAGAGATTATATTAGAGAAAGTTCTGATAATCAAGAAGATGCTTGTAAAACTTTTGAATTTGATTTTTCACAATATGAAGGTGCAAAAGAAAAAATCAAAATGATACAAGATGCAGCTGAATCAAGTGAAATAGCTTGTGAAGTTATTGAAGATTCAAAGATAAAGATTTCATTATGTGAAGAAGAAAAAACCAAAGCAATGGGTTTGCTTCAGATAATTGAAACTTATATCAAAGAACAAGGAAAAGCAATGAAGAGATCAGCAAGTGAAGCTTATGGTCAATTCTGTCAAAAACAAGAAAGATTGTTAGATGAATTCAAGACATACATCAACACTGAATCTACTCAACCAGAAGAAGATCCAGAAAATAAAGATGGAGATGGAGATGATTCTAATGAAAAAGATGAACAAGAATAATCTAATGATTTTAGTACATTAAAAAAGCTACCGTTAAGGTAGCTTTTTTTATTTATATAGTTTATTTCCTATTAAAAAGTTTTTTATATGTATATCATCATTTTCAAGATTAACTAAAGACATTTCATCTACTTCAATTAATTTACTTAAATCAAATGATATTTGTTCTAATCTTGATTTCATTTCTTTAAATGCTTTTGTTTTGTCTTCATCAGGATTATTTATAGTATATAATATATAAATTGAATTATTTCCATTTATCAAATCAAAAGCAATATTTATATCATCATATATATACACTTTATCAAATTTTATTGTTGATAAAAATTTTGTCAAAGATTGATTCTCTATTCCAATAGAATTTTCAATATCTATTTTTGCTAATATTATGTCATTTATATTATCATCTAATTTAGCTAAATCAATATATGATATTGTTTTGTCCATTTATTAAACTGTATTTTTTTAAAAAATAAAAAATTAAATAAATCCTATGTAGTATTCACATATAATTTATTTTTAATAAATATTTGTTTAATATAATGGCTGTAAATGTAAATAATTCTGATCAATGGTTACGTCCATGGAATATTGAAAAGTTTGATGATCTATATAATAGAGATGAAAGGTTTTTTGCAATACTTGTAAAAGGAATGCTTAGTTGGCTTGACAATAATATTGTTTTATATAATAAACCTGTAAAACATTTTGTTTTCAATACTGGTTCATCATATATGTATATTGAAAGCAATGGATATCAATTTTCTTGGAATGAGACAAGTGGAGAAGATGCTATATATATGCAAATGCCTAGATGTATAGTTGAATTAGGAAGTATAAGAATTCCTACTGAAGAACTAACTTCACCATTTATAAGAGGAACTTATGAAAGAAGATCTGGACAAAAAATGAAAGGATATAATGCTAATATAAGAAGAGTTCCTATAGAAATGGATATTAATCTAAAATATGTTCTTTCTAATTTTAATGAAAGTATAATTTTGCTACAAGAAGTAATTGATAAATTAGTATTTCAAAAATACTTCAAAATAGCATATTTAGGTCAAGAAGTACAATGTTCAATAGAATTTCCTCAAGATTTCACAATAGAACTTAACAAAATAGATATGACAGATCCAGCAACAAATCAAAAGAATTTATTGTTAGCTATAAAAATTTGTTCAAATTATCCTTGTATTGATGAAACAACAGAAATTGCTAATGACAATATTATTTCTAAATTTGATTGGGGTGGAAATTTATATAATATAAGTCAAGCATTTCCAATAAAGATAAAATATAAAGACAGTTATTATCAAGTATTTTATAATAGTTCTGGTAATATTATTTCTAATCCATCTATATATGATGAAAATGGAAATGAATTAGCTATAACTGATTTGATAAATAATGGAGAAATAATTGATGAAAATGGAAATTCTTTGTCTGAACATGATATTCATTCACAATTATATAACAATATTCCAATTGATGATAGATCAACTCTATTCTTTGGAGATATAACAAATACAGTAGATATTATATCTAGAGAAAATATACTTAAATAATTTTGATTAAATGACAACTTATTTAAATAATATAAGAAATTCTTATGGAAATGCATTTGAAGTTATTATTGCAAATGCAAATTCTGAAACAGTATTAAATTCTAACCAAACATTACCTAAATCAAGTTTAATAATAGCAGCTGAATATAATAAATTAACTTATCAAGATACAGGTAATAATTCATTATTGATAACTGATTCTTATGGAAATCCTATAAGACTTACATATCAAATAGAAACTGGAAATGGTTTTAATATTGATAATGATAGTTTACAATTGCATATAGACAATAAAACAATCATTGAACAAAATGGAAATTTGTCTGCTACATTATCTCAAGTTATTGATAATGATACACTTATATTAGATAATAATGGAAATGTCAAATTAAATCAAAATGCTTTAAATCATTCTAGTTCAAATAGATATGGTACTTTTATAGTTGATGGTAAAACAATAAAAGCTAATAACGGTACTATAAGTATTGATACTGATCAATTAGATTATGCTACAAATATTGTTTTTGGTATTGCAAAAGGAGATAATTATACTGTAAATTCAAATAAAGGAATATTCAGTGTAAATATTAATAATTTAGATAAAGCCTCTAATATAACTTATGGAATAGCAAAAGTTGACAATACAACAATTATTTCAAATAATGGTACTATATCTGTAAATAATGAAGCATTGTCACAAATAAAGACTGATGATGGAAAAGGACTTATAAAACATGATTCATCATTTAACTCATCAAATAGTGTTCTTTCAGTTAATGAAAATAATATTCCTATTGCTTCTCAGAATCAAAAAGGATATGTCAAAATTGACCAAAACACTTTATATATAGATTCAAATGGTAAATTGAATTTGAAAGAACAAGTTGGATCTGGAGAAATACAAGATTTTAATGATGAATTGACAGAAATAGAAAATAGGATTTCAGAATTAGTTTCTTCTTATCAAAGTGGAATATATAATTTTGGAACAGAACCTGAAATAAAACATGTTTCTTGTAATGAGACTACTACAACTGTATTAGCTAAACCTGGATTTTTAGAAGAACCTATAAACATGGAAATACAACATGTATATGTGTCTTTGAATGTCATAACAAATTGTCAATTTAATATATCTATTGATTATATAAATAATGAAGTTCCTTGTTTAGAGTTAGATAATGTTAACTTCAATGATGAATTTAGCATACATGGAGAAGAAGCTCTTAGATATGTTTGGCCTTCTACAGGCATGAGAGAAAAACAAGTGATATTGCTATTCAATAGCAAAAACTTCTATTCATCTACAGCACCAAAAACAAAGACTACAAAAATCCATATAAAAGTTGCAGCTCATGAAAACTATATGGAAAACAAAGAAATATTGTATTCAGTAATCAGATATAATTCAAATTATGATAAAGATGAATTGGACAATCTAGATGAAGATATGAGTTCATTATTAGAATATAATGATGAATATTTTATTAATGAAGGTGAATCTTATGTTGATCTTGTATATAATGATGGAGAAACAGAAGAAATAATATCTCAATATAATATATTAAATAATATAATAAAGTTTTCAGATGTAAATAAAGTAAGAAATGAAAATGGATATACTTTTATACTTCATGGAAAATATTATAATAAATATGATTCTTCTAAAGATGGAAGTTTTGATAAAGTATTAGATAGATCAAATTTTTCAAATTCTTCAATATATAATTATTCTGTATTCAATTTTGCTTATCCAATTGAATATTATACTTTATATTATCCTATAAAATTTGAGACTAAACAAAATGACAGATTCATAGTAAGAAAACCAGTTGATATATTAGATAATCCAAAGGACATTGAATTATATAAATATCATACAACATATATTGGTTTAGAATATTATAACAATAATGGAGATAACTTTATTTATGAAAACAATGAGTTTTCTTCTTATATGAGAGGAGTTATTTTAGGATTTGACATAAGAAATGAAAGCCAAAATAATGTAATAGAGCCTAATGAAAACTCTTTATCAACAAATGAATTGAAATATTCATATAATGGTAATGATATAATGGGATTAGAATTTGTTGAGAATATAGAAAATCCATTAACTAACATATCTTATACTATGTTAAAAATGAATTCTGAATTGCCTGCACACATAAATAATGTCAACTTATTCTTGCTACCAGAAGACTTATTATCTGATTATAATGAATTTTACCATAACAATGATGAAGATAAAGTTTCTTATTTGTTAGAAAATTCTCAACTTATGAATATTAATCCTCATTGTATAGAGTTTAGAATGAATCCAGAATTTTGGGTAAAAACATATGATAATACAAATTCTTATTTATCAAATGAAAATGAAAATATAGTTATTTATAATTCTGATCATTTGATAAAAATATCATATTGCACAAATATATATTACAATATTGATAGAACAGCATATTCAATTATAAATAATGATAATTATGATTTAAGTTATTGTATGATACCATCATATATTTCTTATATTGTAAATGATAGACAAGAAAAATATATATTGAATACAGAAGATTATAAAGGAGTAATAAAAAACAGTAAAACAATTGAAATTCCTTATCATATAAATGAAGATGAATATTCAATAAGTATTTCATATAATATGAGTTATTTTGGAAAACTTTATTTTGAAGATCCTCAAATTAATTCTACAGTTTTATTAAGAAGTAATCCTATAATAAGTCCTTCTAATATTTCTGTATTAGAAAATATTATACAATATACTAATAATTCTATACATGTATCTTCTTTGAGAAATGAAGAATTTGAATTATTAAATACAAGAAATATTGATAATAGTTCAATAGATTCAATTAGTTTTTCATATTCTATTGTTTGTGATAATATAGAAAATGGAACAAATATAACTTCATATTTAAATTGGGATGGTGAACAATGGTATGAAGACTCTAGTATAGATGAATTTTGCTATTGCTATTTGCAAATTTCTTATATGAAATGGAATATGTTTAAGAGTGATCCGCAAATAGAATTTAATTATATTGAACAGCAAGAACAACCTTTAGCTTTATTTAGTGGATCTAATTCAGAACCATTATCAGAAGTAGAAAAAATATTAGCTATAAATACAATTAAAGATACTAATGATGATACTGATTTAGCTTTAGTACAATTATATGAAGAAATAGAAGAGATAAATAAGAATATTGAAAATGAAGAAGAAAAAATAAAATTAGACAATATAAAACTTACTTCAGAAGAAATTGAAGGAGAAGAGAAAGACATAAATCTTATAAATAAAAATTATGGTAAAGTTGAAGCAGATTTAGAAGATAAAGATAAAATGTCTGATGATATAGATTCTTATGATTATAAAATTGATGATGAAATAGTTGGAAATAAAATTCCTAATTTAAGTGACATATATGATTGGACATATATAGAATATGAATATGGTGGTATAAAAATCAAATATTCAAAAGAAAATCAAGACAATCATGTGAATGTTGAAGCTAAATATATTCTTGATATATTTGATATTTTAAAAGAAATTGATAATCATATAGAATTAAATACATTTATTGATATCTATTCAATAAATAATGATATAAGTATTCAATATTTATTAGATGGTACAAAGATTTATGAAAAAATAATATCAAAAGATGAAATCATAAATACTTATAATGAATATCTTAAAAAGATGCATGAAAATCCTATTATAATAAGTTATAATGGATTAGTTGATATAATTACTTATGAATTTATAGATGAAAACCTTCATATAAATATTATTTATAATGATCCTGATTCTGAAGTAATTATACATAATGAAAGAATAATTGAAGAATATGGATTACAACCAATAAAAGAATATGAAGGTATTTTAACAAAGAAAGTGCAATATGATAGTTCTTATGATGATGAAGAAATAGATAATTTAGATTCTTCTTCATATGGAGAAGAAGAACATTATAATATATATTTGACTGATTCTGGAAGCTATGATATAGAAGATTTATTCTTAGATGAAGAAGAAAATTCTATTGATATAAAGACAACACCTGTAAAGATATATAATTCTGATAATGAAGATACATTTGAATATAAAAATGGAAAATTTAAAGCTATTGAAAATTCAAATATAACAGCTTCACCAGAATGCTATTGGAAATAAATTATTTGGTATAAATGAGTAAATTAGGGAATATATATAATTCTTATGGTAAAGGATTTGGAGTTGCAATAGCAAATACATATTCTTATAATATTGAAAATGCTAGCAATTTGCCTAAATCTTCATTGATTATTTCTGCTCCATTTGACAAAAATACTTATGAAGATATTGATTCACATTCTTTATTTGCTACAGATTATGAAGGTAATCCTGTAAGATTAAGTTATTCTGTTTCTTATGAAAATGGATTAAAATATAAAGATGATATGATTCAAGTGTCAATAGATAATATTACAATCAAAGAAAAAAATAAGAAGTTTTCTTTAGATGTAAATAATCTTATTGATGATAATGTATTAAATGGTAATAACCAAATAACTTTAAATTCTCAAGAATTGACAATAGCATCTGATACTAAATACGGTGTTGGAAAATATGACAATTATACTATAAAAGAAAATCCAGATGGTTCTGTTTTTGTTGATACAGAAAGTCTTGATTTGGCAACCAATCAAATATATGGTATAGGTATAGGTGATGGAAATTCTATATCATCAAATAATGGAATATTATATGTAAATACAAATAACCTTAAAAAATCATCTTCAAATAATCTTGGTATTATAAAAACAGATGGAACATCTATTGTTTCAAACAATGGAACATTATCTGTAAATAAAAATGATTTATTAAAAGATGATGATTTTAGTCTAGTTAAAGGAGATAATTCAACTGTAAATATTGAAAATGGAACAATATCTATAAATATTGATAAACTGCAGAAAGCTTCTTATAACAAATTAGGAACAATATCTTTTAATTCAAGCCAATTTTTTGTAGATTCTAATGAGACTATTCATGTATTAGATTATGATGAAACTAATTCTAATATATTAGATATAATATCTAGAATTAATTCTGCCAATTCTCAATTAGATTCTATTATTATTTCATAATTATTTCAATATAATTTTATTTTTATTTAATAAGAGAATAAAATGTATTGAAAAATGGCAAATAATTATACACATTTAGGAAAAACCATAAAAAACTATGGTAGAAAATATAACATAATTTCTACTAACTTATCTGGTGAAGATATATTAAATGATGATAAACTTATTCCAAATGCTTTAATTATATCTTCTCCTACTCATGGTGGATTTGATCAAATAGGTGAACAAGCAAGTCATGCTATGCTTTTTACTGATTATGAAGGAAGTCCAGTCAGATTAACTTATACAATTATGCCTGGAAATGGTTTAGTTGTAAATGCTTATTCATATCAATGGAATTCTTTTACACATCCTTATACAGTTGACACTTTATCTTTAGAGACAGATAGAGATAGTTTGACTACAACAATTGACAAAGGTATATTAATTGTAAATAAACCTAATATCATTGACAATTATACTTTGATGGTGCAACAGCCTGATCAGACTCCACACACTTATATAAAGGTAATAACTGCTAATCTTGAAAAGGCAACAGATGTAAAATATGGTATTACTAGAGGTGATAATTATACTATAAGTGCTAATGAAGGTTTGCTTAGTGTAAATACTTGGAATTTAGATTATGCTGATGATACTACAAATACTCCTGGTATTGTAAGACCAAACCCTGATACAGAAGAAAACTATTCAATAAGAACTATTGAAGCTTCAAATGGTATTCTTAATGTTGTTACTGCTAATCTTGATAAAGCAACAGAAAATAATTTTGGTGTTGTCATTCTAGATGGTGAAACAGTAACAACAAATTCATTAGGATATCTTTCTGTAATAACAAGTGGACTTGATTATGCTACACCTACTTCTTATGGTACTGTAAGACCAGATAATTGGACTATACAAGTAGATAATGGAGTTATTAGAGCTAATTCAAGAAATATGGATGGAGCTTCAAATGAAGAATTTGGTGTTGTAAAATTAGATCCTGCTTCACTTGGAGTAAGCACAGATGGATATACTTATGTAAATCGTTGGGGTGAAATTGAAGCTATTTTGAATAGATATATGGATGATTACAACTATATCATAAGCAGATTGATTGATATAGAAAACAGACTTGTATCTTTAGAAAATACTGCTGCAGCAGAATATATTTATTCATTCACTAATAATGGAACAACAATTACAACATTAGATCAACCATATTGGGATCCAGAACTTGGTGTTGTAATATCAAATACACAAGAAGTTTCAGTACAATTCTCTATAAACACTAACTGTAAATTCCATGTAAGCGTAAGATATGAAAACAATATATCTGATTCTATCATATCTTTGTTTACAGTAAAATATGGTGACAATGCTGAAATAAATGCTTCAGGTTTGTCACAACATATATTTGATTCAACAAACAAAAATGAAAGCACATTGAATTTCAAGTTTAGATGTGAAAACTATTCTTCTAATTCAAATGAAGACAATGCTTTGACAACTGTAATAATTAAAGTTTCTTCAATAAATGATGCTTCTATATATAAACAAGGAAATCATATATTCAGGCATTGGAACAAAACTAAATTTATAGTTGCACCTGAACCACAACCAGAAGAAGTAACAACAACAGAAGAAAGAATTGAAGAAGTATCAAATGGATATTTATTAAGAGCTATAAATGACAATAATGAATATTGTGGTTCATTAGAAATAAGAAATATCATATCTTCTGACTCAAAAGCTACTGGTTCATTTAATTTTGTACTTTCTGAAAAGGTTAAGAAATATAAAATTATTAAAACAATAAAGACCAAATATTTGAATGGCATTCAACAGGGAGAACCTGAAGTATCAGAATCAGAACCTATACTTATTAATGAAACTATTAAAAACTTACCTGTATTTATGAGTGATGATATATCAGCAGAAGTATATAGAGCAGAAGGAATGTATTTTGCTAATATAACATCTGATTTATTTGGAAGAGACAGATCAATTAGTGGTATAGGAACAGAAGAAAATTGGATATTTGATAGTAATAGTTCTCCTATAAAATCAATACAAACATATGACATTTCAGATGAAAATTGCACTTGGTTAACTTATCAAATATTAAATATAGGATTTAATCCTGCTTTAAGTCAATTCAATGATTCAAGTACTGCTAATAGTTCTTTATTATCAGGAAAGTCAATATTGAAAGTTCATTCTACTATAAATGCTACTACTCAAGATAGAATGGCAAAATTAAGACTTACAATAAAAGATTATCAAGGAAATGATTTAGTTATCAGTCAAGAAGAAGGATCATATCAATCACTTATCTTTAAATATTATGAAGATGTTGAAGATTCAATATGTAATTTAAATGTTGACTCTATTTGTGGAAATACTGTAGAAAATGCTCTTACAATAAATGTAAGTAGATCAGCAAATATAATGAATCAGCAATATAATTGGGGAGTAAAGATAAATTATATCTATAAAACTTCTGTAAATACTGTTTTATCAGTATCTAATTTATCTGCATTATCTCAATATAATGAGTCTTATGGAGGAACTAGAACAGATCAGTCAGAACAGACAGAATCAGATTTTAGAAATGTTCAAGTATATCCTATGATAATAAGTGATATACCTGGAAATGTAAATAATATAACCGTAAAAATTGGAAGAGAATCTAATTCTGGAAATTCTCCATTTGGTACTGTTAAAGTATATGATACATATAATGAAAGAGGTGTTTCTAATTCTTCTTCAGAGTCATTGATAATTACTTCAGCAAAAATTGATTTTGATGAACCTAATTTAAATGGATTTGAAATACCAACTTCAGTATTAAATATTTTAGAAAATCCTTCAGCAACAAACACTATAACAATGTTTTCAATAAATAGTATAAATTATAGATTTTTGGCAACTGGAAATTCTCAATATACTGAAATTACAAATAATCAACTAAATGGAATAACTATAATTCCTACATTCTCTTCAAATGGTGTATGGCCTACTAACAGTGGTGCAATTGTACAACAAAATAAGATTACATTTGGTAATGCTAAGATAACAAGAATACAACTTGATCCTTGGGATGATTATAGAATGAAATTCACATTTACACTTCGTCCAGGTTCTGATACTGTTATTCCTGCTGGAGCAATTATAAAGGTTCCAAGAATAATGATAAGTGGAATTTCTCCTAATTTTATATTATTTAATAACAATAATTCTTATCCATATAGTGATTTCTATGCTAATATTATAATAGGCAGTGATGGATGGACAAATACTGGAACTACATTTACAATGACATTATCTAATACTATTCCTGTTGCTCCTGATCCTAATACAGTATCTAGTTCATTTACAGCTTCTGTTGTAGAAAATGTATATGATAGAGGAAACAGTAATTCAAATGTATATACATTTACTGAATATCAAAATATTGATAAACCTGTAACTAATGATAAAGGTTATAATTCAAATACTGGAACTATATCTAATGTTGGAATTAATGAACCTACTTTGATAGTTGATAAGGGTGCTTGTGGAGATGATGGTATGACATTAACACAACATGTAAGTGTTGGAATAAATGCTCCTATGATACAAAATATAACAGGAATAAAATTTAATATACTTCTTGAAGCAGAATATAATGGTCAAACATCAATAATGAATTTTGCTGCTTCAATGAATCAATTTACTCCTAAATTTGCTATAAGTGCAAATTATAATAATGGAAAAGCAATTGAATGTAGTATAGTAAATGCTTTATATTCAGATTCAAATATAATTTCACAAGCTGAACAAATTGAAGAACAAACTTCTTCTGTTGAAAAACTTGCTGAAGAAATAGATGGTTTGAAAGAAATTATTTCTTCTTTGACAGGTACAAATACAGGAAATACTCCAGCTGAATATCAACCAAATGGAGGTATAACACCTCAGGGAGTATCTGATTTAATTGGTGGTAGATCTGGGACTGATATTCAAAATATGTATTAAAAGTATTTTTGTTTATAAATGACAAAACTTAGTGACATAAAAAACATATATGGCAAGCAGTTTAGTGTAGCTATTGCAAACACATATAGCTATAATGTATTAAAAGCATCTAATTTGCCTAAAAATACAATCATAATAACTGCACCATTTGATTCTTATACTTATAAAGATATTGATGCATCTTCTATTTTAATCACTGATTCTTATGGATATTGCTCAAGAATAACTTATGCAATAAAACAAGGAAATGGTTTATATGCTGATAAAGATGGAATTTTGACATTTGATATTGATTATGATTCTTTAAGATTAAACAATAAAGGAGAAATTGAAATAGACATATCAAAAGTCATCAATAATACATTTATAAGCTATAATAATGGGAAATTATATATTGATACTGAAAACATCCCTAAAGCAACAAAAACGCTTAATGGAACTATTAAAGTAGATGGAAAAACTATAAGATCAAATAATGGATTAATATATGTAGATACAGAAAGCCTTGATTTGTCAAACAATTCTTCTTCTATAAAAGGAATTGTAAAGTCTGATAACAATACAATATCTATAAATAATGGAATAATATCTGTAAATACTAATAACCTTGAAAAAGCTTCAAATATATCTTATGGAGTTTTCAAAGTTGATGGTTCAACTATAAAGACTAATAATGATTCAATTTATATTGACATAAATAGTTTAGAAGATTCTAATGATTATACAATAGCTAAACCTGATAATATAACAACAATAGTTGATCAAAACAATATATTGAAAGTCAATTATTCTGGATTAAGAAGTGCATCTTCTACTCAATATGGTGTAATAAAACCAGATAACACTTCATTAGTTGTGTCAAATGACGGTACATTGATGGCAACAGGTTTGATAGATTCTGATTATATTGAAGAAATGATTTCAAACCTTAACCAAAGAGTTTTAGATATTGAGAATTCTATAAACTATAATATAAACACAAATGCCATATATACTTTTGTATGTAATGGCATATCTTCTGCAATATTAGTAAAAAGTAAAGAATATGGTGAATTTCCAGAAAAGATGCCTGTACAAAAAGTATCTGCACAATTTACTGTAAATACAAATTGTCCATTCAAGATAAGGATAAATTATTTTGATAATATATCTCCTGAGATTTCTTTATATGAAATAAACTATAATGATGTTGACATATATCCTGGTATGGTTGGTTTAAGCAAGACTTATCAATCAACAGAAGAAAAAGATGTTAATATAACATTATATTGGTTATGCAAAAACTATAGAAGTAATAATACAAGTGAATATTTTAATAAGACAAGAATATTAATAGAAGTATATTGTGCTACTGATAACAAAGTAATAAAACATGTAAATTATTCTATTACAAGATTTAATTCATTATATAATGAGCAAATTGACTATACTGGACAGAATGATGACTTGTTGATTGACAAATATAAGAATACTCCTATTGTACACAGATTAGATCTTGCTTTGAAAGTTGCTGACTTCCCAGGAGGTAGAATTGAAAATGATGTTATCACTGCTTCATCTGATGTATATAAAGACTTTGAAGGTGAAACTAAGTCAAAATATATATTAGGTGAAGATTATGAAGGAGATACTACAACATATTCATTAGTTTCAATACCTTCTTCTAAACTTGGACAAAATGCTTCTATAAATAATATCATCAAAGGATTACAAGCTAATAACTTGAAAGTTTCTGCATTTGAAGTAAAAGATGGACACGATATTCCAACAAGAGAAGTATCAATGAATATTGATAATGCTGGACATGTAATATTATCATTTAATGGAAGATTTGATTTAACAAAAAGATTATATTCAAATATGGATATAAATGGAACTGGATTAGAGAATAATGAAAGAATAACTCCTCAAATAAATGAAAACATTGCTTATGATTTAGTTGAAGGAACTTATTTAGATGCAGATATGATGACATTTGTTGATGGAATATTGAAATATAATGAAAGAGTACATCTTAATAATTCTAATATAAATGTTAAAGTTTTTGATGAAAATAATAATGAAACTAATGATGCAGAATTATTATTAACTAACGAAGGATTAAAATTCATATATAAAGGCAGAGTTTAAGAAAAATAAAAATATTTGATTTAATTATATGGCTTCAACAACAACAGGAACACAAAATACAAATTTATCATTTGCTGTAGTTCCAAATTCAACAGGTAATGGTTATCAAATTATTGGTATAAATGGAGACCAAATGGAATTTACAACCGGTGGAACAACTACAACAGCATATTTTAAAATTTATTTTAAAAATAGATCTGATGATTTTACAGAAGATTCAATAACAATACAAGATGTTGCAATATATGCAACATCAAATGGTGGAACACCTTTAGCATCTGGTACAATTGGTAAATCAGTATTATTTAATGGTAATATAACTTGTACAGTGGAATGCAATGATCAATTAGATTTATCAGGTAAATGGGTTTCTATGACTGCAACTTATGGAACAGGAGGTAAAAATAATTTATCTACAAGTTCTAGAATTCAATTAAGTTCAGGAGATTTATCAGGAGCTTTAGATGTTACCCAAACTGATTATTCGGTCAGTGTCGGAAGCACTAGTACAACAACTTCAAGTAGATAATATAAATTGTAATTCATATGGCTAATCAAAGTACCACATATACATATTATTTTAAAGTATTCTTTTTTGATTTTATACCAGATGATAATATAAATGATTTTGTTATAACAAACATAAAAGGATATATTAGTGATAATGCAAATATACCAATTATAAATTCTGATAATATATTTTATCAAGTAAATAATTCTATAAATACTTATTGTATTATACCAATAGAAACTTCCGTTGATTTAACTGAAGTTGGTGTAAATACATTATACTTTGAAATAACAGGTAAATATGGAGCTTCTAGTAAAACACCAATTACAACACCGAGATTTGCCGTAAATAAAACTGCTTTACAAAACTCTGCCGATATTAGTGAAGAAGAAAGCAACCAAGAAAACTAAATAAAAATTAATATTTCTAAATATGGCAACACCTATAGATTTATACTTAAATGTTAATGGAGATGAAAATAATGGATATGAATTAGAATTATCATTGACACCACCAAGTGAATCATTGTATGTCATATTTAGAAATATTAATGATGGTTCATATAATGCAATAGAAGTAAATGAAAACAATGAGAATACTACTATTAGTTTAAATTATTCTCATAAAGCTAAATTTGTAAAATATACAGAAAGTGGTGTTTATATACTTCATTTAACAGATATTTATGAAGGTGATACATATTCTGATTTAATAACTAAATTATTAGATTATAATAATACACATTCTGATGAAGGGAATGGAGTATTTATAGAAACAGAATATCAAATTACAGTAGATAATTTAATTACTAATGGACGTATTGATGCTCCATCTTATGTTGAATATGGAGATAAAGCAGAATTAAAAATTATTCCAAACACATTTTTTGAACTTAAAAGTTGGTCAGTAAATAATGTTGCACAAAATCTTGAAGAACCATTTTTAATAATCAATATTACTGAAGATAAAGTTATTTCTGCTACATTTGAAAGAGCAAATTATAATGTTTCAATATCTTTGAATAATGATTATGATGGAGAAATAACTTTATTAGGTAATAATGGTAATAATGTTATTACATCTATAGAAATAGTTGATTATAACAATAATCCACTTGTATGGAATAATGATGCTATTCCTGGTGGATCAAGTATAACAATCACTTTTGCACAACAAATACCAGAAGAAATAACTGATGAAACAGAATTTAAGTATTTATTCTCTTCTGTAAATGTAAATCATAGTAATAATACAATAACTATCAATGAAATAGATCATGACTATAATATTGTATTTATTTATCAAAGAAGAAAAGTGAACTTAGATGGATATGATCCTGTTGAAAAGACATATAAATTTGAAGTTACTTTATTGAATACAACAGATATAGAGAATTCAAAAGTTACAATTATTTGGAAACCAACTATTTATCAAATTCCTAATAGAGATTAACCTGGACCATTATTAAGGTTTCTCCATCCATTAACCATATTATTCCAAGTAGCACCTATATTGCTTACTCTATTTCTATATCCATAATACATGTTTTTCATATCATTTATAAAGTTTCCATGATACCATGAATCAATAGGTGGAAATCTATAGTCTTTTTGATATTTATTTAACATATAGTCATGAATTGAAGCATATCTTGCAAAGTCATTATGAGTTACTTCCATTCTTTTTCTAAATAGATTATTTGTTGTTTTCTGGTTTTGTCCAAAATGATCTAATTCATTACTAAATAATGCTTTATATAAATTAGGAATATTATTGTCATAATAGAAACCATCACTACCAAATAATATTTCTGTCCATTCATTCATTCTATGCTCATACATTCTATCAAACTTTATCTTGATATTTCCTGACTCCATTTTAAATGGAGATTCATTTGTCATTGAATTAGGAGTAATACTTCCTATAGATTGCATATCAAATTCACAATTTAAGAAATTGAATACTTTAAATGATGGAATATTATCATAATCGATTTTGCTTAAACTTTCACTTGCTTCTGAAGCATCTCTTATTTCTCTATAATCTAATGTTATTTCTCCTTCATTTTTAAAATCTAATACTTTTATCTTATCATGCATATGAGATATAGGCATATGAAAAATTAATACAGTCATTTCAAATTTTCTTAAATTTGCTGGTATTACTTCTTTGCATCCTATAGAATCATAGCAAGCATATTTATATAAATCAAACATTGTACCTATTCTAGTATCAGCTGTTTCAGAATTTAATTGTAAAGTTATTTCTTTGTTTTTCTCAAAGTCAGAAGTATATGCTTGGTTCAATGTATCTAATCCTGAAATTCCTTTGAAAATCCAAGGAGTTTCTTCAGTTATCTCTTTTAATGATGATACAAACTTATATAAAGCATTCATTCTATCATAAGGTTTGACTGCTTTATATTTTTTTCTAATATTATATAGATATGATAAAGCTGTATTTGTTGACTTGAGTTTTGTCAATTCTTCTTGTGATGCTTGTGTATCTTTTGATTCATCATAAGGAGGAGTAGTGTTTTTAGATATTGATTCAAGACCACCTAATAAACCATAATTAGTATAGAAATTAAAGAATACCTTAAAGAAAAACCAACCAGGTTCTGCTCCAGTAGTTACAAGTTGCTTTTGCCATTTATTTAAATCTTTTAGATATTCAACATATCCATATTTAGGAATATTGAATAACAAAGTGTTTTCTTTTGAAGTGCCAGAATATATATCATCAGCTTCTGTGCCTGTTTTCAAATCAGATGAAAATTCTAATTGCCTTTTTGTACTTTGGTTTATTGGATTCTCATCTCCACTATTTGGATTTTGGCTTTCAGATTGTGTACCAGGTGGCGTAGTTTCTAAATTTGTCATCTGCGATTCTCCTTGGTTCAAGTCATCTGGTGCAGTACCACTATTATTTCGATATTGCACAGTAGAACCAAATACTTGTCCATTATTATAATTTCCATAGTTTAATGTTTTACCATTTCCTCTAAAAAAACCATAAAGATTGTTGTTATCATATAAACCTTCATCTCCTGGATATTCATTATATTGTTTTAATATTGCTGGCATAATAATAGTTTGTTTTTATTTAAGAGTCAGATACATCATATGTTTCTTCTAAATCATAATCAGAATCATTGATTATTATTTTTATGTTTTTAGCATCTATAATAGTAGATGATTGGCTATTTTTTCCAAAATTATTTTTTCTATCAATGTCTTTTTTTAGATTTTGCTGATATAATCTATATTCTGGTGTATCATGATTTACTATAATATCTTTATCTTTTTCATTTAACATATAAACAAATGTCTTATTTAAAGATAATTCATCTAAACTTATAGGTGTATCACAATCAATGAATTCAAATGAAATCCAATATTCTTCTCCTGAAGATTTACTACGCATTTTAGCTTTTCCTTTCACATAATCGATATATATCATTTCAGCATCATTCTTTATGTCTTCAGGATATAATATTGTTGTTTCCTTTTTTATGTTTTTCATGAATTGATAAGCATTCCAATAATCATCTAAAGAATATTTTTTCTCTATATAAGGAAATGTTTTTGATCTAATTATTACAACTGAAGGTAAGAAATATTCTTTTTTCTTGATTTCAATTATATTGTTTTTTGCCAAAAAATCTTCAAATGTCAAAAATGGATAATTGTTATTATTTGTATTTTCATATTTTTGCTTTAAGTCTATATATAAACCTTTTAAAGCATCTAAATATAATACATTATGAATATAATCATATTTATTAGATATATAATCAGAAACTTTTACAGGACCTGATTTATAATCAAGTTTATCATATTTGACAACTTTATCTTCAAGCAACCCATATTTTTTAAATATTTCCCTATTTTTCATAATATTTATTCATCATCATTTTCAAGACTTGGAACATTTACAGCTGTATTATCATTAAGAATATTATTCTTTTTTTGTTTAGGCATTAAAGTTAATATCTGAGTTATTCCTTGATCTTCATGCAAATATCTGAATCTTACTCCTTTTATATAATAAAGACCTGTTAAAGCAGAGTTATTAGTTCCTTCTAACTTATTATAAGCTAATCCAAGTTTCATGTCATTATCTTCTTGAGTAGGATTATTCTCTTTTATAGGTTCATCAGTTTTTTTAGTAGCATTTGGATTATTTATATTTTCTTGTAATGTAGCTTTAGTTGTTTGATCATACTCCATAAATATTGCATTCAATAACATACCTCTTTGTAATAAATAATTTGGATTTTCAAGTTCAACTTCAATTAAAGATGAAAACATTGATGCTTTTACAGCTTTTACAATTTTAGTTTGGAATAATATTGGATTATCATCATCCATTTCAAAACCTAAGAATTCAAGTTTTTCAAATTTATATTTGTCAAAATTCTCTACACCATCGATAGTTCTTTCAGAAATACATATGTTTTTCTTTTCAATAAGATTTTCATCTCCAACACTACGAAGATAATAATATGTATTGCTTGTTCCATTTTCTATTATATCTTCATTATTAGAAATTGGTTTATATGAATCAAACTTGTTATTTGTTATCTTGTCTTGATATATTTCATTTGATATTATTCTTGGAACTTCTGCTATTTCAGGATCAGGTGCTGTATCTTGTTTTGCAATAGATTGGAAACCTCTATATACCTTTGTTGTAAGTTGTCCAGCTTGAACATCTTGTTTTACTATCCAAGGAAGGTTTACAAGAACAATATACATATACTGATCAATCCATACATCAAATACTGAATCTTTGTCAGTTCCTGCAAATGTAATTTGGTCATTTATGAATTTAGGATATGTTGTTCCATATATTTGTCTCCATCTTTTGTCAGTGACATTTTTACAATCTTCAGTAGCTGCAAATCCAAGTTTCATTGATTTAGCAAGTTCTTCAAACATTTCATATGTTGTCATTTTGTCAGTACCAATTTGCTTGTTTTGTATTTTCCTTAATTCAGGTAAATCAAATTCAGCATTATATTCTATTCTTCCATCATCAAGAACTTTACTTTCAGCAGCATAGAAATCCATTGTTATCTTTTTAGCTGTACCATCAGTTGGAGCAGTTATTATAACAGTTATCTTGTTATTCATACCACTTGTGTTTGTTGACTTTATCTCATTTTTTTCATCAAACACTATCAAATGTAGTTTTGGCATGAATTCTTCAAAAGACATCTCAAAAGTGTCAAACTGATGCATTCCACTTATAACATGTTGATTTATTGATACTAATGGATAAATAACAGCTGTCACTCTAGTTTGGTCAATAGGAGTATTTACATCTAATACACCAGCATCAGAACTATTTGAAGGAGTAGATTTTTGCGCTATATTAGATGGTTCTATTTGAGGGTCATACACAACAATAGGATCAGTAGGATTATAAGGTTCTACTAATTCAACTTCAAATTCTTCTATTTGTTCAGGTTTATCCATTAATATACAACAATTCCTAATTCTTTATTTATATAAAAATTTGAATCAGATACAGTTTGCTCACCAGGTGAACGTCTTTCTGATTTCAATTTTTTGTTCATCTTGTTTTCTTTTCCTATTGTTGAGATATTTTCATTTTCTTTTGTTGGTTTTTTAGGTTCAGATAATCTTTGATTAGCTAATTGACTAGTTGTGAATTCTTTAAATATATTGTCATCTATTCCATTAGAATTTGTTGTTGACTTCGGATTTACTAATTCACATTTTGATCCATCTATTCCAGTAGTCACTGAAGCTAAAAGTTCTTCAAAATTAGGTATAAAAATAACCATACCTTGATTTAATTCAAATGGATTTGATATTCCATTTACTTTACATATCAAGTCACCATATTCATCACTACCATAAGTAGCAAATGAAATCAAATCAGGTCTAGCTATATAGTTTTCATCTACAACAATATATTTTCCAGATAATCCTGCATTTTTATTGAATGTACAAGACAATAAATCTTTTATAACATTCTTTTCACCATCTCTATATATTGTTGTATATGGTTTATTTCTTAATACATGATAATCTAGCATTTCATTTATCTAATATATTTTAAAGTCCAAAACCTGAATTGATTAAACTTCCTGTTGAGCTATAATCATAGTTAGCTGTCAATTCAACCATATAATGTTGTGGATCATAATCTAAAGAATCACGTATGTCAAAATATAAAGCTTTTGTAATCTTTGTAACTAATTCTCCATCTAATGAATATTCAAATGTTACAGGTATAGTCAAAGATTTTCCAACTTCAATTTCAACAAATCCACGTTGTGTTCCATCTGTCAATATTGAAGATTTGTTCAATAAGTCTGGATAGAAGAAAGCACCACATAATGTGTTAGTTCCAGCAGTTATACCATTGACTGTATTCAATGCTATGAATTCTGGAATAGAAGTATGTTCATCTAAATAAACTTTTTCACCAAGATCATTTATTCCACAAACATCTTCAAATCTGTTAAGATAGTTGTTTGTAAAGTCTTCTTGATACATAAAGAACTCAATTCCTTTCTTAGAATATTGTTCTAATGTTGTATCTTCGAGATTCAATATTGAATGAAGCTGAGTAAATGAGTTTGTTTCTTCTGAGAAATCTAATCCAACCCATGATACATCAACTATATTTCTTATTTCACCTTCATTACGTTTACGATATGCAAGAAGAGCTTGTGAATAATCTTTCTTTATATATGAGTTCAAAGCAATAAAAGTGCATCTTTCTGCTCCATCATTCAAATCTCTATAATCTTTCAAGTCTTGTGTTATATCATCATTATATATTAATTCACCTGTATAAGGATTATCTTGTCTAAAGTAAATCCATTGTCCAAGTGTTTGAGCTACAAGAACACCATTGCTGAACATTGGAACTCTTTCATAATGCTGTATATATTTTTCATAGAATTCATTATTAGAAAGAATCAATGGAATATCAGTATTTCCAGGAAATACACTATAAAGTCTTACATTTATATCTCCTGTGTTTTTGATAATGATATTCATTTTTTTCTTTACAAATGAATCATTAATATGATCAGTATTATAAATATTCACTCTATTTATATTGTTGTTAAATAATTGGACATTACCATCATCATAATTCAAATAGACAGTATATTTCTTGTTAGCATTGTATTCTAACATTGACTTTGTATTTTCAATGTCAATAGACATTTCTGTCAACTTGTCTTTCAAATTAATCATGTTGTTTTCAGGTGTATTGAAACCTGAATAAACATTCTCAGGCATATGATAGAATGTTGTATTATTTACAGTAAGAGCATTATTTATATGTTCTTGATAACCTTCATTCAATAAAGTTTCTCTAAACTTAGCTGTAATCATATCATCTTCATTTACTTCAAGTATAGTAGAAACTTCAACATTATCAAGATATTCAGCTGGAAAAGCTATTGTCAATTCATCAGACCATGGAGAATATATATTAATGAATGGTTGACCAACATTATATTTATATCTTATTCTAATTATCACATCTTCTCCATTTGTGATAGGAATATCAATTTGGTTCCATTTTATTATATTTTGAGTTGAACTATAATCAACATATTCAACAGTAAATGAATCTTTAGCATCATTAAATACAAGCTTTCTTTGCTTATCTATATTGTCTAATCTATTCCAATCTGTAAATAAAGTTGAATTTATGTTTGTTACAGAAGTTGTGTCTTTCAATATTGATTTATATTTATATTCTACTTCAAGTCCAATTATATCTAATTTGCTATTACCTATTGTATGGACATAGTTTTCAAGGATCTCAACTTTAGTTACACCACGGATTCTGTATTTTGTTTTCTCTTTTGCAATAGTTACATCAGAACTTATAGCATTTATATTACTTATTACAGAATTTAATTGTTTCTGTAAAGTTATTCTTTGTGCATAATATTCTTGAAGTTTTGCTTTCAAAGATTGTTGTGACAAATCAATTTCTTGAGAGAAATCTGTACTTAATAATGTAGAATATACATTATCAATATTTTCTTGCAATATGTTGAGTTGTGAATTCAAATCACTTTTTTGCGAATGAAGATTGATTATCTCTTCAGTTGTGGTTTGATCTATCAAATGCTTGTTGATAGGAACAACTTGTATATCTTCTTCAATATTAAGTGTTTGAGTTACAATGTTTTGTACATCTTCTCCATTTTGTAAATTATACAATACTTCTGTATCATAATTACTTAATTGAGGATAAGTTGCTTCAGTCATTCCAAGAATCAAGTCACCAATATTGACACAATACTTTTCATAATATTCAAGATAATTCATGTGATGGCCAAATGAATCAAGGATCTTGTTACCAAATTCATCATACATTAGAATTTGTGACAAGTCAATAAGCATTGGCTCTGATAAAATACTTCTTATATTATTGTATATAGTTCCAAGGAAAATAGCAACATATTGGTTTTCTTCTAATGGAACTTGGACATAATTGAATTCTGAATAACTTTCATTATATATTTGGAATTCCATTTGACTATTTTTTTCAAATGTAGTCAAAGAAGTTCTTCCAATATATTCTTCAATTTCTATAGTATTTTGTGTTAAGTCAACATTTGTAACTTTATATACAGAAGCACTATTTACTAAACCTATTTTATCTCCTTTTGATAAAGTATATTCTATACTTGTATCATCTTTATCATGATAAAGCAAAGTATCTAATGAAAGTATATAAGTCAATTTTAATGTTGCTGCATTTCTATATCTAGGATTCTCAACTCCATCAATTTCATTAGGAATATCAATAATCTTGAAAGATGAATTATATCTGTCACTTTTTACTGGAAGATCAATTTTAGAATCATATTCATCATAATCTATTCCCTTTCTTAAAGTATATAAAGCAGCTTTATATTCTTCATAAGATTTAAGATTCATAGATTGTATTTGTCTGAATATATCTGAAGACTTGAAAACAATTTTTTTCATGAACATAGATTCAACATTCTCAGGCAAATTAGATATTCCAACTTTCAAAAAAGCTTTTGGAGTAACTAAGTCTTTTAAGAAAGTGTTTTCAGTACTACTTGCATAAGGTTGTGTAGTAGTTGAAAATGTTGGAGTTACAGGAGCAGAGTTGCTTTTTACTAATTGTAACTTAAACATATCTGCTGACTTTGAAAACCAAGCTTCACCTGATGTAGTTATATTAAATAAGTCATCTATAGTTGTTTGTAGCTCTTCTAGACGATTTTCTAAATAAAGTAAAGATGGCAATTGAATTCTTGAATAAGTGTTTCCAGCGCTATCTATTAAACTCACATACACTTTTGAAGAATTTGATGTAAGGCTTTGATTTAAAGCACTCATCATATTTACAGCATTAGTATATAATGCTTGTATATTGCTATAATATTCTTTTAATCCTGTAGATAATTTGTTTGTTTCTTCACTCATTTTTAATCTAAATTATTTTTAGTCTCCAGTTCCAGAATTATTATCCTGGTTATTTCCAGCATATATTTCTGACCAAGCATTAGTATTTGAAATATTATTTAAGATTGTTCTTAAAACTTGATCTGATCCTTCATTTGATAATCCATTTAGAACAGGTAACTGTCCATATAAATATGTTATTACGGCTGCTATTTCTGATAATTTTGTTTCAACTAAAGACATAGCACTATTTAAATTAGGAACAACAGCAGAACCACCTTGACCAGCTTGATCTAATCCATCTAATACATTAACTCTGAAATGTAAATTATTTAATTCATTTGTTATAGTTGTATCAGCAGCTTCATAAGAAGTTATTATATTTGTATCAGCAGCTTCATAAGAAGTTATTATATTTTGGTATGCTGTAACTATATTAGGAATAGCATAACATGAGTCTGTTAATGTATATACAGCTTCACCACCAAACATTCCTGTTTTTGTCCAAGGATTTGTCTTAGTACTGTCATAATTACAAAGTGCCTTAAATCTTTTCATATAAGCACTTGTACCTAAATCTATAGTAGTATTTATCTTTTGTATTATATTATTGTTATTGACACCACCGAAATTAGTTTTCAATGTATTAAAATCTGTTTTTAAATTACTTATATCTGCATCTGTTATATATCCCATAGGAGATAATTGATTTGCTAAATCTGTTTTATCAATATAACTAGATTCTATATTACTTGTTTTAGATCTTAATACTCCTATTTCAGTATTTATTGAACTTAATGTAGTATGTATATTATTTATTTTTGTATTTATTTCTATAATATCTTCATCATTAATATTTGAATTTCCATTGTTATTTTCATTATTACTTTCTTGGTTTTCAGAATTTTCAGATGTATTATAATTTTGATAATATTTATTTACAGATATTATATTTTCTATTCTGTTTAATTTATCAGTCAAAGAACTTATAGCTACGTTTATATTATCAAACTCATTTAATATAAATGATTGTTTAGCCATAATCATAGCAAAAGAAGCAAATTTGTCTGGATTTGCATATTGAGATATTTCGTTAGGATATTCTGTTCCAAATGGGAAAGGCTTGAATTGAGAACTAACACATAAACTCCAACTTGGGTTATATAGACTATTGTTTGCTTCTTCAATATTTTGTCTTTCAAGTTCAATGACTTTATTACTAAACCAAATACCCATTGGTATATCTAATAAATCACTATTGTCTAATATTATTTCATCTTCTTCTTTATGTTCTTTTATTAAACAACTGTTTATATCACTTTCAGGTTTAGTATGTACATGATTTAATTGATCATACAAATGTATATCAAACAAAGGTATCAATATATTGAATTTTATATTATTTGATTGTCCATGTGTATAATCAAATACACCAGCATTATCATAAAATGAATATTCTTTATTTGCTTGTATATCAAATAATGATTCTGCAAATTCATATCCAGCTGGCATAGTTTTATTAGCCCAACCATATAGACTATCACCCATTGATTCATCATAATTAATCATATCATTTGAACTTTGAATAACTGATTCAATTATATCATTCAAACTGATATCAAATGATTTAGCATTATTCTCGATAATGCAAATATTATCCATAAAAGTTCCATTGAAATCTTGCTCACATATATCTCCAATAAATGATATAACTGATTTATTGTCATATTTTTGTAAACAATGAATAAGATATAATAATGGTTTTAGTTTATCTTCAATTTTTTCATCATTTTCAATACACCAATCTCTTAAGAAAGCAAGTTTATTTTCATAATAAGATGATAGATAATTGATTATGAAGTTTTGTTTTACATCATTAAAATTAAAACCTTCATAGGGATTATCTAAAAGTGTATTATTGATATCAGTTGGATCAATAAGACCAGCTAATTTTGGAACATATACACAAATAAACTTTGAAGGAAACATTTTAGCATTTGTAGCAAGTATATTTCCAGTCAATGCTTCTGTATAGTTACTAAATGTAACAAAATTACTATCTTGACCAACATTGTAGAATAAATTTGTTTTTCTTTTCATAATTTATATACTAAATAGCTAAATATTATATATAAAAATAAATTTTAAGTATAAAATTTGTAAGTAAAATTCTATTTTAATTAAGTTAATTTTTATTTTAAAGATTATGAAAAAAAGAGATATTTATGTAGTTTTTGACTTAGAAACAACTGGTCTTGAAAGAAATAATGATCAAATTATACAAATTTCAGGAATACAGTATGATTTAGCAAATGATGAAATCGTAAAGACAATGAATTATCAAATATGTCCAGATGGAGATTTTACAATTTCTATTCAAGCTTATTTGAAACATAAGATTACGCCTGAAATGTTAAGAGATAAACCACATTTATCTGAATTAGCTGATGATATTCTTGATTTCTTTGGAAATTTTCCTGTAATCACATATAATGGATCTGTATTCGATATTCCATTTTTAGTTTATTCATTTAATAGAATTGGAAGATATATAGATTTTATTAATAGAAAATGCTTTGATGCTTATGCCGAAGAAAAACGCAGATTTGGTATGCATCTTAATGATGTATTTAAAAGATATACTGGAAAAACAATGCAAGAAGCTGGATATGAAGCGCATGATGCTTTAGGTGATTCTAAAGCTACATTAGATATATTCAAAGCTCAACTTAAAGAATCAAAGAAAAACAATGAAGAATATAAACCTGAAAATATGATTACTGAAGATAACGTAATCATAAACAAGATATTCCAAGATAAAGAAATGCCATGTTTTAATATTGGAAAATATAAAGATTTGCCAATTTCATATATTGCAAGTATTGATCCTGGATATTTGAATTGGTGTATAAATAAAGCTGGATTTGTTGACACAACTAAAAATTATATTAAATCTTACTTAAAATAAATTAAAAAATGAATAACGAAAAGATTTTACAAATTGACAAATTGATTAAAGAATCAATGATCAACAAAGATGTAAACTTAGTTGCTACACTTCGTCTTATAAAGGCAAAGTATATGGCTTTTTTGACTCAAGAACCAAAAATAGACAAAGATGGAAACAAGATTCCAATTGTTCTTGATGACAAGGCTGAATTAGAGATTTTGAATAAAATGGCTCAAGAACGTAAAGAGTCAATCAGCATATATGAAAAGGCTGGTAGAGAAGAACTTGCAGCACAAGAAAAAATTGAATTAAATATTATCAAAAGCTTTTTGCCTCCTGAGGTTACTGAAGATCAAATAAAAGAATATATCAATGAACTTGTATCTGAAGGATTAGTTCTTGAAAGAAAGAATATGGGTCAATTCATGGGAAAGATTAAAGCAAAATATCCTACTGTTGATGGTAAAATGGCTTCTGGATTGTTAAATAAAATGTTTTAAGCTATGTCGATGATGGATGAAAGTCCTTCCACTTTCATAAAGGAAGGCAAGATTTATAGACACCATGAAGGTAGAAGCTATACTTCTGGTGGTTTTACTGATTATGATCCAGATTGGGATTCAGAACTTTGTGATGCTACACCAAGAAACATAAATCATTATTTGAAGCAAGGAAGCATCTATAATTATGAGACACACGAATATGAAAAACATATTACAAGTGAATATAAAGATGCTTTTGGAAATGAATTATTCGAAGGAGATGAAGTATATACAATAGAGACAAATTATGCTGATAGATTTATGGGGTTTTCAAAGTGTAAGATAATTGGTTTTACACCAAATTTTGTAAAACTTAAAGTAATTAAGTTTGATGAAGCTACAACTAATTCATTTAATGAAAGTTTGTTAAAAAGAATGACACATAGATTAATTTTAATTCAATAATTATGCAAAAGAAAAAATATCTGACATTAGTTTTTAAGTATATTCAAGATGATAAAGATGAAGCTCGTTCAATGGGTATAACAAAATTCTTAAATAAGATAACAACTTCTATGAAGTCTTATCAAGAATCTAGAAATAGTTATGATCCTTATTTTGATTTTTATGGTGTTTATGTTGATGAAGAAGATGTACCTATTGAAGATCAGAATGAGCTTAATGAAAATTTGAAGTCTAAGCTTAAATAATATTATTTTTATAAAATAAATGTATTTTAATAATGAAAAGCTTATCTGAATATCTTGAATATAGCCAAAAAATCAATGAAACAAAAGGAGATCCTATTGATATCCAATGGATAAATGATGAAAAACCTGTTATGACTGCTGATGGAAGACAAGTTATTGTCACAAAAATAGATATGAAAGATGTACCAAATACTATTTATGGACAAGTAAAGATGAAAGAAAAATTATTTGAATATGAATGGTATGATGATGGTACTTGCAAAAAGGCATTGGATCAAATGGGAAATCCTAAAAAAGCTGATGACTCAGATATGCTTGTAAAAGCTTTATAAATAATTTAAAAAAAATTAACAAAAATTATAAATTTTTGTTTAATATATTACTATATTTTTTTATATCAAATTTTAATTTTTTTGTTTAACCTTTAAAAATTTTTAATAATGTCTAAGAAAAATACAATTGTTATGGATTCTGAAAATAATCAAGATATTTTTGATTCACAATTCATAAATGATATAGACAGAATAAAGCAATTAACTTCTTGTTATAAAAACACTGATATTGCTAAGGCTTTTGCTCAATATTATAAAGTTGAGATTAATGATGAAGTCAAGAACAATAAACAGATTAATAGTATTGCTACACTTGAATTAGGCAATATTTATTCTGGTTCTGTCAAAGAAATCACTAAAAATAGTATTGAGTTTGCATTCCCAGGAGCTAAAGAGGCTTCTATCATTTGCAAAGAATCATTTGCTTCATGCATGGATTCTTTACAAAATTATCTTGCTACACATGACAATAAACTTATGTTTGAAGTAAGAGAAAAGAAACAAGATGTATATTATGTTTCTATTATCAATGCTTATTATAAGTTTTGGGTTTCTACTATTGAACAAGCTATTTCACATGAAGATGTCATTGATGTCCATATTGATGAATTAGTAAGTGGAGGTTATGTTGGAACAACTTTGATTCAACCTTTAGTGCAATTGACTGGAAAGAATTATACATCTCGCATATTTATTCCTGGTTCACATATTGTATTGAATATTGAACATGATTTCAACAAGTGGGTTGGAGAGGATGTGAAGATTGTTCCTCAGAAGTTTGTTGAATATAGAAAGGACCTTAAGAATGGCGTAGTTGAGAATTGTCTTGTTGGATCTCGCAAGCGTATGCTTCAGATTATAGGTATGAATAATATCTACGAGATTTATCAAGATTATGAGAACGCTAAGAAGCTTGCTGAGCTTGCAAATAGAACAGAAGTTGTTTATAGCACATTTGAAGGTATTGTCACTGGTATTATTAACTCTAATGGAAAGACAGGTATTTTCATTGAATTGAAAAACAAATGTATAACTGGACTTATGCCTGTTGATTCTTATGATTTATTAGATTATAAGCCAGGAGATGAAATTCAAGTTGCTATTAAGGATTTTGAAGTACAAAAGGATAAAGATCCATTTGTATTCAATAAGAAAAACAAGCTTGTAAGAGCAAATGTCAGAATTGTTTTTGAAAAAGTATAAAAATTGCTTTGTTTAAACTATAAAAGCTACCAAAGGGATTTTGGTAGCTTTTATTTTTTTATTTAATATTTTACTTATATTATTCCATAGTATGAACCATTTTCAAATATTGGTTTTCCTTTGAATTCTTTTTCTATACCATCTTTATCTATATATGAAAAAGTTTTAATGGTCTTAGTTTCTGGTTCATAATATTTCAAATCAATCATTTCAACTTCTGTAATAGAAAAGTATGGATTTCCTTTACTGTCAAATTTAGGAGTACCATAGAATATTTGTTCTTTTCCTTCATTATTAATGTATGAATAATATGAACTATATCCTATAACATTTTCAACTTTTTGATTATGTTTTAATATAACTTCCTTTTCTATAACTTCTGATTTTGTAAGATATCCAACAAAAGTCTTATCTTGGTTTTTTATTACAGCTCCAAAATATTCTTTCTTTTTGCCATCTTTATCTATATAGTAATATTTGCTTTTCATACATTAAATTAATATTTTTTAGTTTATGTAGAATCTTACGCTAGCTCTAATTCCTGATTCAGCATAAGCTGTAAGAATAGCACCACCAGTTGATTTTGATTTCATCTTTACATCTATTTCACCAGCAACACCAGTAGGAATAATATCAAAATATTGTCCAGGTTCTCCTGTATATGTCCAATAAAGATTCAAGTTAGTGCAATTTTCAGGATATATAATATAAGAAATTGTTTCAGTTGAACCTACAGTTGAAGAATAAGTTGTAGCATCAAATGCTATTCTTTCAACAGGATGACGGTCTTTATTTTCTTTAATCTTATAGTTTGGAGCTATTTGATCCCATTGGTTTCTATAATATTGGATATTACTGTCAATCATTGACAAGTCATCAACATGTTCATATTGATTCCAAGGAGTAACAGTATAATAGTCTATATCACCACTTAAATCTATATCAGCAAAATTTACTGGAACATATTTTGAGTCATCAGGAATGAAACATGTTGTTTGTTCAGGAATATTACAATATGTATTAGGAGGTAATCTATGTTCATTACCATCAAATATGATATCAGTAAGCTTTTTACATCCATCAAATGCTTCTTTACCAATATAGTTTACATTTTCACCAATATGTATTGTAGGTAAGTTTTCACAATTTTGGAAAGCACCTCTCTTTATTTCAGTGATTACATCTGGAATAGAGATATATGTCAAATTCTTACAATCTTTGAAAGCATAAGCACAAATTTCAGTAGTGCTATCTAATCCATATTTTACTTCATGTTCTTTTGCTTGTGAGAATGTATGTCTGAATGGTACTTGTGATGAATCAGTCAATTCAACATTTTCGCCATCAACAATAATCTTATTAATCATATCTTTTAATTAAATATTATTTTTCTTCTTTAAATATTTGTATTTGGTTATCTACAAAGTTTGTTATAACTATTTTTCCAATATAAGTTATATTGTTGTTTTCATCCTTAACTTCTAAAATATCTCCTTTATAGACATGTTCATTCATATTATCATCAATATATGAATAATATTCTTCACTACCTATAACACTTTCTATACCTGGATGATAAATAAGATTTGTGATAACAGGTTTATATACTTTACCAAATGCTTTATTATCAACAGTTTTTGATAATATTCCTGAAAATTTTACTTCTTTACCATTTTTATCAAGATAAGTATATTTTTCTGGAATATTTATAGTTTCAACCTTTTCTATTAATTCTACTTTTGTAGAATTTTTTTGTATAGAATTTGCTTGTTTTATATTATTTTTTTGGCTACTATTTTTATTGATTGAAAATGAAAATTTTGCCATTTTTAATTATTCATGTATTTATAATTAAAAATAAAATGAATATATTATTTTGAATACAAAAATAAAAGCTAAATTCTTTAATAATCAGATTTTACATCATTTATTTGTTTCTCTGGATTATTAATCATTTCTATTGCAATTTCTATAGCATGATCAAATGAAATATTTACATAATTTCCATTTATTTTACTTTTAAACATTGATAGAGATTGTGGTTTTATAATTAAAAATTGTATTATATTTTTATTAGGGTGTGATTCTAGTCTTATCCATGTAGATCCTGGTCCTTCACATGGACCTATTTCATATCCTAGTTTTTTAAGTTCTGGTTTCCAATTTTTTCCATTTTGAAAATAAAGTTTATTTGTAACATTATAACTATTAAGCCATTTTTCTAATTCTTCAATAGAACAATTATATTTTGGCTTTTCATTTTCATTTTTATTTTTTATGACTTTACTATTCTTTGATATTATATATTCTAAAATCTGTTTCATATTTCATTTTCATTTATTATAAGTCTTGGATCTTCAATCATTTTATTTGCTATTTTAATTGCTTCATCAAATGAAACATCTTTTCTTCTTCTTTTTACATTAACAAATCTACTTAAATCCATTAAAGGTTTTATTAATACATTTTGTCCTTGATGTTCTTCTGGTTGACCAACAAGATTTACCCAATAAGTACTATTTTGTCCAGGATAACATGGACCATAAGTGCATAATAATTTACCTACATCTGGTACATAAATATTTTCATCAAATGGATGAAATTCTGTAATTCCTTTAATTTCAAACCAATCAAGTATTTGTTTTATACTCCATTTTTTTGATGGATTATTTATAATTTTATTTTGATTGTCTTTTGATAATAAATATTCATTTAATGCTATCATTGTTTTATTTCTTTATTTTGATCTTTATTTCTTTATTTTGATATTATATATTCTAATATTGCTTTCATATTACTTGAACTTAGGTTTGAATTCTTCATTTATGCGGCAATAATCAAACATAAATCTTGCATCTTTTACATTTCTCACATCCCATCCTGATAAGTTTTTGTTGAACTTTTTGCAATAGAAAAACATATACTTCATTGTTTCGACATTTCCGACTTTCCAATTAGATATGTCTTTATTGAATTTTTCACAATAATGGAACAATGATGTCATGTCTTCTACACTACTGACATCCCAACCAGATATATCACAATTAAAATTTACACAATTATAAAACATATTTCTCATAGATATGACATTAGAGACATCCCATTTAGACACATCAGGATTTATGTCTTCATATTTTTCGCCTAATCTTGAACAACTAAATAAACTATCCATGTTAATGACTTCACTAACATCAATGTGATTCAAGTCAGCGTCATGACCCAACTTATCTAACTCATCTTTGACTATATTCTTTATAGTCTCATCTGTAGCATGAATCATTTTTATTGTTTTGCTGTTCTTTGATATTATATATTCTAATATTGGTTTCATATTACTTGAACTTAGGTTTATATTCTTCTTTGTCTTCTATTGGACTTCCTTTAAACATATTTTGTTTAGAAGAATTAACATTTATTTTCCAAAGTGATAAATCTTGATTAAAACTTGAACAATGCATAAACATGCGGTCAAAGTTTATTACTTGAGATATATCCCATTTTGATATATCGCAATTAAATTTATTACATCCATAAAACATGTATTGCATATTTGTGACATTACTTACATTCCATTTAGATATATCAGGATTAAGGTACATATAATCTTTACCAAGATCATTAAAAGCACAACTAAATAAACTATCCATGTTTGTAACTTCACTAACATCAATATGGTTTAAGTCAGCATCTAATCCTAATTTATCTAGTTCATCTTTAACTATTTGTTTTATAGTTTTATCAGTAGCCTTGATTGAATGCCTTACCTTTGTTTGGTTAGATATTATATATTCTAAAATTGGTATCATTATTAGAATTGGAATAAGTTATAGTAAAGTCCTAAGCTAACTCCGAAGAATGGTGAAGGCTTTGTCATTCCAGGCCACCAACCATAAGATATAGCTGGACCAATACCAACTGAGAAGTTCTTTCTTGTCTTAGGAAGTGTTATTCCTTGAATCTCATTATACTTTACATATGGGTTATCACTAGTGATGTAAACTTTATTATCTTTTATAGCTAATGTATAATTGACTAAAACTTTATCTTCGGCAATTGAAAGACTTAAGTTCTTGTCTTCTAATTGTACAAAACCGTTAAGGACACGCCATTGGTTAGAGAAGTCAAAATCTTTCTTTATCAAGGTGTCAACATCTTGAATCATCCAAGTTGTGTCATGAACTTCATTTATTATTTCAGTCTCAACATACACTACTTGTTGTGGGTTATGGAGTTTCATATCTTCAATAGTCTGTGCTAATTCTTCATTAGCTAATTTAAGTGTTGACATGTCACCAAGAAGCAAAGTCTTTTCAGCAACTAATTCACCATTTTTTCCTTTGTAGTAATGTATAGAGTCAGTAAGAGCAGTTATATTGTTGTCATTGATCTTCTTCCAGTTTCTCTTGTCTATAAATTGGTTAATTCCAAATATAACTGAAGCCACTAAAAGAATTCCAAGAATAAGTATAGTAGCATACTTTTTAAGCCATTGTGTAAGTTCTTTCATTTGTTAAAAAATATTAATTTTTATTTCTATTTTAATAAAAATAAATCTATTAATCTATAAATGAATGAATATATTGAAAAAGAAATAAAAGAAGGTAAATATGACACAATAATAACTGGTTATATTTGCCAAATAGGAGAAGTAGATTATAGAATTGAAAATTATGAAAGTTGTATTAAATTAGCTTCATATTTAGTATATGATCAATTGTCAAATTTTAATGCGGAAGTAGAATTCTCAAATTGGGCTGAATTATCTATGAGATTATATCCACATTCTAAAATAAGATTAATCATAAGACATTTTACAAAAGGTAATATTGAAAGACAAATAACACAACAACATATTTTATTACCAACTGATCTTCTTACAATACAAGACAAAGAAATGAGAAAAAATATGATTAGACATATATTTAAGAAAAATATATATAATCTTATCAATGATCTTCTATAGTAAATTTTATTTTTAATAAATAAATAAGATTATATAGATGAGTTCTGGAAATTATATAAAAACACAAAAACCTAGAAAGAATTCAAAATTTCATCAAGGTGTTGTAGATCCAAATAAATGTAAGAAATATTTTTCATCTTGCAAGAATGATCCTATAATTTACAGAAGTGGATTAGAATACCAATTTATACAATTTTGTGAAAATAGTAGTAGTGTAGCAAAATGGGCAAGTGAACCATTAAAGATACCTTACTATTCACATTTAGACCAAAAAGAATGCAACTATTATCCTGATTATGTTATTGAGAATTCAAAGGGTGTAAGATGTGTTGTAGAACTTAAACCTTATGATCAAACTGTAAAACCATCAATGAATGATTCACAATGGCTTAAAGAGCAATGGATAAAGAATATTGACAAATGGAATGCCGCTAAAAAGTATTGTGAAGAAAATGGATTGAAATTTATTGTTGTTACAGAAAAATTCTTTGAATAACAAATATGGCTGAATTAACTAATCAATATCAAGGACAGGGTTTAGAAGAAATATATGCTGGTAATGATTTGCCATCTGGTACTTCTCAATGGAGACATACTGCTAGAGCTGTAAATTTCCGTAATAGAGTATCAAATGTTGTCAATCATAATTTTACAGATGATGAAATTGATGAATATGAACTTAATGAAGCTATAAGTAATCATCCATTAGCAAGAAGACCAACTAATATTAGATCTAAACTTGCTTATAAAGAGATTCTTAGTAATCTAAAGCCAACAAAAAAATATTTATTACCAGGTCAATGTGTTGTATTTGAATATCTTGAACCAAAATATAAAGAAGAATTAGAATATTATGATAGAACACCTTTTACTTTGTTTTTAGGAATCACAAAGACAAAAGATGATACTATTAGAGAAATTGGATTAAATCTTCATTACTTTCCTCCATTTACAAGAGCAAAGATATTAAATCAAACTTATGAAGCATTTAAACCATATTTTCAGAAATACTTTAACAATCCTTCTAAAAAACCAAATACTGTTATTTCTTGGGATGCATTAAAACATATAATGAAATCTAATTCAAAATTAGCATTTGGTATAAAAATGTATATTCCTGTTTTAAGAAGCAAATCTTTTGTATTGCCAACTAAATATTTATCAACAGCATTTTATACAGAAGGACACTTCTCAAAAGCAACATTACAACAAATATTCAGATTCTGGCGTCAATTTTAATAAAACTTATCAAATTATATATGGAAACAAAAGTAGGAACAAATTCATGCATATCTATTGAAAAAATAAAATCTAACAAAAGACAAAAATTCTGTATTATAATACCAGTATATAAAGATCATCTTGAATATACAGAAAAATTATCTTTAAGAAAACTTCATGAAGTTTCAAAAAGAAAAGACAATGTATATTTAGTATGTCCAAATAAATTAGACAATACAGAATATATTGAAATATTTCCTGAATTAAAAGAAAAAAGATTTGATGACAAATATTTTGAAAATACAGCTTCTTATTCAAAACTTTGTTTAAGTTATGAATTGTACAAAGCTTTTGAAAAATATGAATATCTATTGATTTATCAATTAGATTGTTTATTAATTTATGACAATATAGAAGAATGGTGTAATAAAGGATATGACTATATTGGTGCTCCTATTGTTGCAACAAATGCTTTTTGGCCTGTATTGACAAAAGATTCATTAGGTAGAGATGTATATAAGCCTATGGTAGGCAATGGTGGATTTTGTTTAAGAAAAATCGATACATTTATGGATATTTTAGATCCTAATGGATATTTGAATAAAAGATATAATATATTAAATATCATATCAAAGGTAAATGTTGAAGATTTATTTATTTGTACAGAATTGACTAAAATTTATGATATTAGTTTACCGCAATATACAGAAGCTGTTGAGTTTGCTATTGATATGAATCCAGATGTGATAAAACCTAAAAATCTTCCTATGGGTATTCATGCTTTCCATAAGAATTTTCCTTATTGGAAAGATAAGATTGATTATCTTTCAAATGATCAAGAAGCCTTTGACAGCGCTTATAGACAATGCAAAGATTTTATTGATATTTATTATTACAAAAAAGAAATAAAAAAGAATGAAGAGTCTTAAAGAATGCATTCAAGCTGCTATGGCAACATCTATGAATACTATTGGTATGGGTAATGTAGATATGTCTACAGATGGATTAGCTATTGCTTCTGTTAAAAAGAAGATTAAAAAACTAAGAAGAAAAAAGAAAACAAAAAAATAATTGTAGTTATTTTTAAATAAGAAATTTTTCAGTAAAATATAAATATGAAAAATATAATAGATTATATAGTTGGTGAAGCTAAACAAAAGAAAAGCATAGAAGATGTTTTAAATGAAATATCTGAAACACTTAATAAAGAATTGTCAAATGAAAATCTTTCTTTCAAAGATTGCACATATGGTGAACTAGCAGAAATTTATATGAATGAAGATGATGACACTTACAGAAATTATACCGACATTAAAAAGCATATTGATTTTATTGAGTGCAAGAAAGGTAGTATAATATTAACATTTGAAAACAATTGGAGTGGACCTTCAAGACATGGTTTTGAACTATATGATAAAAGGATGTCAGATACCGAATACAAAAACATATCAAGAAATGAAAGAAACTATATGGATCAAAGATATATTGCTGAAAAGATTGCAAGAGTTTTTGAGTCATATGGTCTTAAATGCCCACTAATCTATATAGAAAATGTATATTATGACATGTAAATAAAATATTAATAATATATTATGAAAACTTTTAAAAAATTAAATGAACAATGTGTAACAAGTGATGCAAATCCTGGAAATGGAATAGGATTAGGAGTTACAAACCATTTGACACCAATATCAAATATAGTCATGAATGTAAGAAATTTCTTTGCTTCACAACTTGGTGTAGTTGCATCAGTTGCTGAAGACGGTATTTCTTTAAAATTAAATTCTTCTGCATTTGTTAATAAAGAAGAAATAAGAAAAGTTTTGACTAATCCTATCCAAAGAAATATGTCATTAAAAGAATATGTTGTATCTCAAGGATTAGACTTAATCAAAATGATTAATATTGGACAATATTGGGTTGTCTATTTCTCACCAAGTGACATTAAAACAGCAGCTCCAGGATTAGAAGCTACTACACAAGATAAACCTGTAAAAGAACAAGTTGAAAGCAATATTGAAGAAGTTGTAATTGAATCATTAGATGATATAATCATTAAAGAAGATGAAGATGAAGAACTTGAAAGTACTTCTAAAAAAGATCTTAAAGAAATTTTAGATATGTCAGATAGAGTAAAAGCTGCAAAGAAACTTGAGGCTTTGGTTGCAAAAGAAATTGAACTTCCTAGAGAATATTATTTTGCAGCAGTAAAATCTATAAAAGGTACTGAATCAATTGCTTTGAGATGGAAATATACAAAACGTTGTGGTAAGAAAGAAACAACAGAACTTACAAAATCTTTGATGTATTTCTATAATGATGGTGATATATTTATGCCTGATTTAGATGAAAAATCTATGTTTAATCTTCCAAGTGAAGTAAATACTCTTATAAACAATATATTAGATATGTTTGATGCTGAAAAAACAAATGATAAAGCAATTTATAAGGTCAAGGATTTTAAGAAGGATGATAAGAAAGAAGACAACAAAGATGAAAAGAAAGATAAAGATGACTCATCAAATGGTGGAGGACTTCTTTAAAATTACCAATAATAAATATGAAAGAAATAAATGAATATTTGACTGGAAAAAATACTGGTATTATAAAAGATCCATTAAGAAAAGGATATTGTAATATTTCAAATTTATCAAATAATCTTGAATATGTATTAATATATCCTTATGGTCAAATAGAATTTTTTACTTCAGAAGGATTAGATGATTATATAAATGATATGTATAAAATGATAGAAAATGGAGAAGATCCACATGGTGAAGTTGAAGATAGCATATCTACTTATGAAGAATTAAAAAATATAAAAGAATATGGTGAATGGAAAGGTTTATCAGGTCCTAGTAATCCTTCAAATAAAAGTTTATCAAATTGTATTGGAATAAGATATCAAGCAAAAAAATAATATATATAGAAATTATGAAACATATTACTGAATTTATTGAAGAATCAATGAATAATGAAATTGAAGAAAATAAACAAGATGATACTGTTTATGCTTTAATAGACAATGATCTTGAAGGAGCAATAATGGATGTATTTGATCTTGAAGATGATGCAAAGACAAAGAAAGAAGAAAGATTAAAAGAAAATTCTGATCTTAATTTAGACATTAAACCTATGAAAAGATCAGAAGTTGAAAAACAATAATATATGAAACCAATATTAGAATATATTAATTATAATAAAATATTAAAACCTTCTTTAAATAAAGAAGATTTACAAGATATATTTGATGATCTTTCTATTGATGATGAAGAACAATCTCCATTTAAAAAGAAAACTACTATATTAGAATATGATTTAAATGAGTTTAATAAACAATATAAAATAGAAAATTGGATACCAGGCGAACCTGAAACTTCAGGATATGCTGAAGCACAAAACTTTAAATTATTTCTTAAAAAAGTAAAAAATAATACAATAAATGATAAATTAATAGTTATTGATGGTTCAGGATATGATAGAAAAATTATTATTGTTTTCTTTTCAACAAAACCATATAAATATATTATACATTATGTAGATGGAGTAACAAATCATAACAGCAAAATATATTCTCATGATAATAAAGATGATGTAATAATAACAATACTAAGATTTTGTACAGATTAAAAAGTATAATTTTTATATAAATATGAAAATGTTTCTATATTAAAATGTATATAGAAACATTTTTTATTTTAAATAATTTTAGGTATGAAACAATATGATAAATTTAATGTTTATGATAAACATGTAGCATTTTGGGGTTCTCCATTTGGAAATTTTTATAGATGTAATTTTGTTTATAATAATTTAGTATGGAGTAGTTCAGAACAGGCTTATATGGCTGAAAAAGCTATATATTTCAAGGATTATGGTACATTATATGATATATTAATGGCTGATACTCCAAGAGAAGCAAAACAGCTTGGAAGACAAGTAAAGAACTTTGATGCAGACAAATGGAATGCAGTAAGTTTTGATATTATGTTTAATATTGTACTTCAAAAATTCTTACAAAATGATAATTTAATGAATCTTATTAAAGATCCAGAATATAAAGATAAGCATTTTGTTGAAGGTAGTCCTGAAGATGGAATTTGGGGAGTAAAAGTTGCATGGGATGATCCAAGAATTGATGATGAGTCAAATTGGAATGGAGAAAATCGCTTAGGTAAAGTACTTGATAAAGTAAGACAATATCTTATAGAACATGTAATGTGATTGTTATGAAAAAGAAAGAATTAAAGATTATTGAAGAAAATAAAGGAGAGTTTGTTCCTTATATAAAAAAAAGATTATTTGGATGGAAAAGGCTTATTCCAAATAGCTTACCAACTGTATATGCTGTAATGCATTTCTTAAGTGAAAATGTTGATAATAATGGTAATCCATTATTTTCAGAAACAAGTTTATATAATATAAAGACAGAATTTTTTAATAACTAATGTTAAATTATATTAATATTAGTTTCTATTTTATATAAAATATATAGTTAATAAATACATCTTAAATTTTAAATTCAATGAATTATCTTTCAAAGGAATTTGTTCGCACATATGAATTTGACTCTCGCAGAAATTCATCTGATTGCTTTAGTAAAGAATTTAAGTTAAATGGACGTACTTATATGAAACTCGGAGAGCTACAAAGAGTCACATTTGTAGGAAATTTGTATAAAGTATTTGATCCTAGTATTAATCAAAACAAATATATGTTGATGATTGGATTTGCAAAGCAACATCCTCGTGACATCACAACATCAAGAGAAGAGGGCTTAGAGATAGCCAACACTCATGCTCATGAAAATCCAGCTATTGTAATGGAAGTTGACAAAAATCTTTCAGAAGAATCATTTAGGATGATGTGTGAATTCTATTCACAAGTAATGATTAAGAGAACTTTTGTAAAGACTTCACAAGAGATAGCAAAAGAAAAAATATCTGCCATTTGTTAATATGAATGAAGATTTAATTCAAAAATTTGGCTATAGTGAAATGTATGAATGGGCAGAAATGCCTACACCAGAATTCCGTTTAGGTAGATTTGTTACATTTGACAAAAATCAAGTAAATAAAATAAGACCTGTAACTGATAAAAATGATTTTATTGTTGGAGTTACTACTGTAAATAGTGTAACTGATTCTGATAATCCTAATGCATGGAAATATAAGAATGTTTGCAATGAATATGGAGACATGTATCTTGTCAAAGAACGTTTAGCTGTTGGTGAAAAAGTATATGATCAGATAAATGAAATCAATTTTATCAAGACAAGACCTTGGGAACATTATGTACCAATCCAAAACAAATATTTCAACAAAGATGTACAATATGTAAAAAGAACTAATCGTCAAGAATGGATTAGAGTAAATCTTATTGGTAAATGTGTTGTTTTTGATGATGGTCAATGTACTCCAGGACAATGGTGCATGCCTTATTCAGGAAAAATCAAAGAACTTCAAGGTTCAGCAATTCCATATGATGGAAAATGTGAAAATAAATTTTATGTTCTTGAAAGAATAAGTGACAAAACTATTCTCATTCTAAATAAATAAATTGATACTTATTATGGCTGCAAAGAAAGATACTACAAAAACTAAGACAACTGCAAAGAAAACAGTAAAGAAAGAAAGTAAGCTTCCTATAATTAGTGTCATCACAACTTTTTGGAATGCTGAAAAGTTTATACTTAATGCTGTAAATAGTGTAAATCAACAAATTATTGAAAAAGACAAATTTGATTTTGAATATGTAATTGTTGATGATAAATCTCCTGATAATTCTCGTAAGATGCTTGAAGACTATATAAAAGTTAATGTATCTGAAGAGAATAAACCAAAATGGAAAATTTATGAACCTAATGAAAATTTAGGTTGTGGTGGTGCTCGTAAATATGGAATTGATCATGCTATTGGTGATTATTTCATGTTCTTAGATGCTGATGATTATTATATGCATACTAATTTCTTAGTTACTGCATTCAATACAATAACTGAAGAAAAAGCTGATATTGTTGAATTCGGTGTAATGTTCAATCAACCAAATGGACAACAAATCAATAATACTGCTTCTCAAAAGTTTGTCATTGAAAATAATCCTGGACTTGCTGAGATAGTTCTATTTAAGGATAATTTGATTAAGTTTAATGTATGGTCTAAGATTTATACAAGAGAAATTGTAGAAAGTTATCCATATAGTACAACTAGAACTTATGAAGATGTTAGAACAATTCCAGTATGGGTAAGCAATGCTAAGAAGATTATTATTATGCCTTCTACTGAAATCAATTATAGAGCTGCAACTGGTAGTATTATTCGTTCTGATATGGTTCAAACTCGTCTTGGAACTATTACAGCTATTGCTGAATTATTCCCAAGATTCAAGAGTGACTATAATGTCCTTAAAGCTATGTATGGTAGAGCTATGGTTGATTTAGAAGCTTTGTTACATAATCATTCTTCAAATGATGATGGATTCAATGAAATGTCTAAGTTGAATACTTATATGCTTTCATTCTTATATCCTTCACAATATCAAGAATTTACTTATAATATTGAGAATGATCAAGAAGCTAAAGATCAAGCTAAGAGAATAAAAGATTTACAAGAAAATCAAGAAATTCCTGAACAAAAGCAAGAATCAGCAAATGATGAAATGAAGATAGAGGATTAAACTTTATTATGTTTCAATTTATTTATAAAGAGCTCTCTTAATGAGAGCTCTTTCTTTTTATAAAAATTATAAAATTATATATAGTATATTAGAATCAATATTAGAAGGTAAATCATCAACAACTTGAATTTGATGTACTTGTTCAAGATTATTTTGCTGATAAATATCATCATCATAAGTTATAGCATTACTTGAACTTCCACCACTTCCACCATCATCAATTGAATCAATTATTACCCAATAAGTTCCATTATATCTTATGACATAAGTTTTACCTGATTTAATATTTGATGATGCAGATAAATCAGTAGGAGATAATTGAACAGTATTTTCATTGCCTGACCATGTATTAAATTCAGCAACTGTTTTTAATGATTTTGCTCCGGTTGAATTTACATTTAATGTTAAAGTTGAATAATTAGTAATTGTATTAGTATATCTAAATTGTACTAATATTATTGCTCCATCTACCAATGCAGAACTTGTAAATTCTGGACATATAACTTTTTTTGTAGATGTATTTGAAATTGTTCCACAAATACCATAAAATATTGGTAATGAATTTCCTCCGCTTATATTAGTAGGATCTACATATAATTGTCCAGATGAATTTACGCCAACTGGATATATACTGTTTTCAGAACTAATTACTGTTGAAGTACCAAGTTTAGCAACACCATAACTAGATGATGTCATTTGAGTTATAGATTTAGTAAAACTATTATTTGTAGTATTTATGGTTAATTGATAACCTGTTTGAACAGAAGTACCAGTAAATGATGTTACAGAATCTCCTCCACTACTACCACCATCTAATCCAGTTAAATCAACATAAGCATATCCTAATGTAGTTTTCCTTAAAGCTCTACCACGACCAACTTCAGTATATCCAAATAGATTATCATATTCTAATTGTAAAGCTAAAATAGCTTGTTCTAATGTTGAAATATTAGCAGCTGTACTTTGTGTATATGCTATAGTCAATACATTATTATTCAATGTAATGCTACTTACAAAGTTTCCTGATCCAGGATTACCTGTAGAAGTCAATGATAATGAAGAATCTTCAGGAATAAATACACTAAGTTTTCCATCATCATCAATACTGACTCCATAGTTTCTATTCTTATTATCTCCATTTGTATATCCATTATTAGATACTGGTATATTTCCATTATATTTCCAATAAGCCATACCAACACCATAATCTTCATTAGTCATTATAGGAACTTTAATATCAGAATATGTATATGCAGAATATGTAGTAGAACCATTTGTATATGTGGCTTTATATCCTTTAGCGACTACAATATAATCTGAATATATTTCTGGAGTGATTGAATGACTCAATACATCATAATAAGTTACACTAGATAAATCAGATATACTTCCAGCACTATATGTAAGTTCTCCAGCTTCATTAATACCAACTTTACCTAATGTTCCAGGAGCTTTAGCAACACCATAAGAACTAGCACCCATCTTAGGTAATATTGGCAAAGTAGAACCACTACCTGCAAGAACATATGTTGTTGCAGAATTTGAAGTACCATAAGATAACTTAAATTGGATTCCACTATCAACATTTTCAAATTTAAGTCTTCTTGCTCTTGTATCTGACCAAGGAACAGCAACATATGCAAATCCATCTGTTGTTATTGAAACTCCATATCTTTTTGTTGTATCACTTTTAGTTATACTATTTGAACTTAAAGTAGATACTGTATATGTTTTAGCTACACCATAAGATGTGGTTGACATTACTGGTACAAATAAATCTGCATCACTATAAGCAGATATTGATTCAGATCCATTTGAATATGTTACAACTAAACCTTCTGCAACTTTTACTTTTTGTTTTGTTGAATCCCAATCTGCTGTTACATCATGTGAAAATATATCTTTATAAGCTATTTCATCACCAGTTATAAATCCAGTTGTACTTGAACTTGACCAAGGTACATTTACAACAAGTTTACCATCTGAATTCTTTTGAACTCCATAATATCTTCCAGCATCTGTGGTTACATCATTTATTTTAGCACTTACAGTAGCATTATGGTATGTTTTTGCTACACCATATTGGGTATCTGTCATATATGGTACATAAACATCACCATAAGCCATTGATGATTTTGATAAAGAAGTATTATATGTAACTTTAAAACCATTTGAAATCTTAAGTCCAGATTTAGCTATTGTATAAGTATATAAATATGAATATGATGTAAGTGTTCCATTTGTTGTTGAATATCCAGTATTATGTAAATATTCATAAGTTGGAACAGCTACATAACTATATTCTAGTTTTCCATCAACAGTATTTAAACAACCGATTACATAACCACTATTCTTTTTTGATAATCCATATAAATATCCAAAATCTGATAAATATTGCGGAGTAACATAATAAGAATATGATACATTTATAGTAAATTTATCATTTGTATCTATACTTATATTAGAAATTGCTTCTCCTGGTTGTATAACACTTCCGCTTCCAATTACCATACCTGGAAAATCGGCATAAGCTACTTTTAATGAATAAGTTACTGGGTTTGTAGTTGTATAAGTTAATTCAATACCTGAAACAGCTCTACTAGTATTATTAGCTCCATCGGATAATCTAATATAAGTATATGTATCAGAAACTGCAAAATTTGTATAAGATACATCTATAACATATGAATTTATTCCTCCTGTAGTTTTTTTAGATATAGTTACACTATTTACAATATTTCCTGTTCCAGTTTTTGTCAATGAAACATCATTGACATAAGCATTATTTAGATATTGATATGTAGGTATACCAACATAAGTATATTTAAGATCATGTCCATCTCTTCTTATTCCTCCTATAACATATCCAAAATTAGTTGCTACTGTATTGTTTATATATGTTGTTATATCAGAATGTTTTATATATCCTAAGCTAGATATATAAGCATTAAAATCTGTATAAGTGACACAATCATTTTCTAAATTTGTAACTCTTTCATCAAGATCAGATAATGCTTCTGCTACTACATATTCATTATCTTCTATAGTTGTCATTATATAAGAGTATGCATCTCTCACATAAGATATTGTTTCATAGTTATCAGATATATATGTATAAGAAGGAACATTCAAATATGTATAACTTATTGTATTTTTTCCTTCATTATTTGTATTTACACTTATTCCAGATATAACATAACTATATGTTGAATTAGGAGCTTTATCTCCAGAAATACCTATTGGCAATCCTATTCCATATTCTTCATTTTGAGCCCATATAGTTTTTCTTTTTTTATCAAATACTAAAGAATAAGTATATGTATCAACATTTTTTATTGCATTAGATGATTGATTATAAGATCCATTATTGCTATTATAAGTGTAAAAAAGCTGAGAACTCATTTTATTTTATATATTCTATTATTTTATCTTATTAAAAATAAAAAACATTTAACATTTTACTATTATCATTTCTATATTATATAAGAAAAATTAATAATATTTTAAAGTTTTATTATGGATAAATTAAAGATTTTAAATGTTTTTGGAATTACACCAGTAGGTAATGGAGTATCAGCTGGAATGGATTTCTTTATGCCAAAGTTTAAACCTTATGGAAAATATAGTAAAAAGGAAGGAAAACAAATTATAGATGCTTTTTGTAAATCATATAATGTAGATGAAGAGAAGCTATTTAATATTTGGGATGAACTTTCATTAAATGTGTCAGCATTATATGATGAAGAAATTTTCACAAATAATGATCTTAATATTCTTCAATTATATCTTTGCTATGATCCTTATAAAAATACATCTGTTGGAGATTTTGTTGATGATATATTAATTTTTGATGATAATAAGTTACCTGGAATAAAATGTAATACAAATGATTATATTAAAGTAAATTCTGGTATTAAACTTGCATTAAAACATAATACTTGTGGAATATTCTTTAATAAATCAGGAAAAGGAACAAAAGGTTGGGATATTAGAGCTTGTGTCATTGATGAAGATTATAGTGGATATGTTCATATATCTATGACTTATAGCAAAGCTGATGGATTAAAAGATTCTATTGTATATTGTGGAGATAAATTGACACAATTACTTATATTGCCTGTAAAGCATACTGAACCTGAAGAGATAACAGAAGAAGAATATGATAAGCTTATGAGTGAATCAGAGCGTGGTACTGCTGGTTTTGGTTCTTCTGATGTAAAACATTGATTTTATTTTATTGTTTATTTTAATAAATGCAAGCTCAAAAGGCTTGCATTTTTTTGTTGCTTTTTTATTTTTAATTAATATAAAAAGTAACATTTTTTATGCCTAAAAATAATAATGCTGATTTAGCAGAAATATTAAAACCTCAAAAGATGCCACCACAATTACCTGGTGACAATGATAACTTTTATCTTAAAGATCTTACTAATGCTATATTAAATGATACAGCAAAGGGTCTTGGTACATATCTTTTGGGTGAAACTGGAGTATCTGGATGGATTGATTTTGCTAACAAAGCAAAGAATTTCAATAATAAACTTAATATTGCAGCATTAACTGGAAAGATTGATCAAGCAACTGATGTAATTGTTAAAACTATTGGAGAATCATCAAAAAGTAGTTCTAAATCAAAAGGTGGAGCTAAAGATGTTGATATAGCTGATGTACCTGGATCTAATGGTACTATAAATTTTGCTGTAAGTGCAAGAGATGCTAAAAGTTTCACAAAGATAATTGATGCATTATATAAAATTGGATCTAAAGAAACTGATGGATTAGCTAAGTTTTTTGATACAATGAATAGAGTGTCATATATTGACTTGACTAAATTCAAAACTGGTTTTATTGATCCTTTGAAAGACATAGAAAATGTTGATATAGATAAAGGTCTAGAAACTATAAAGAAGATTTCTGATCCAAAACTAAGTTTAGCAGCAGATTTGAATTTGTTGTTTAGCCAAATAAAGACTATAGATGTATTTGATGCAACTCCTACATTTGACTCTTTGAAAGCTATATTAGAAGGATTTAAGTCAACAGATATATCTATAGAAAAAGCTATAACTATAGGTTTTATTTATGAAACATTAACAAAAAGTGTTGATTCAATAAAACCATTTGTAACTTCATTAAAAGATGTTGAAACTGTATCTGATGAAACAATAGCTAATTTTTATAATATTGCTTATATTGGATATTATATTGATTATTTAGCTGATTCTTTAAAACAAGATAACATTGATAATATATCAAAAGGAATGACTTCTTTGACAAAGATTTTTGGTAAAAGCAAAAAAGATAATCCTTTTATAAGAATAAATGATATATTAGCTTCAGTAACCCCTGAAATAAAGAAAAATGTTGATGAGTTTATAAAGACTGTAGAACATTTTAGTCAAAAAAGTAAAGAATTAGCTATTATTTTAGCTGACTCAAAATCTAATGTTGATCAAGCTAACACTTCATTAACAGCTATTACTTCATCATTGAATACTACTGCTGATAAAGTAAATGACATAGAAGATAAACTTGCTAATATAGATTTCAATGCTATAAGTGAATCATTGAATGCTTTAAGTGGATTTATGTTTAAAGCAGGAATATTGATGGTATTAGGAGGTTGGGTAATGGTAGCTCATCCAGAATTAGTAGCAGGATCATTTAAATTTGCTTTGAAGTTAGCTATATTTATCGCTACTTTAACTATTCCATTATTAATGGTTGCAATAGCTGGAAGAATTGCTGATGATGGAGCTGAATCAATAAAGGCATTAAGCAAATTTATATGGAGTATGGCTTTATTGATGGTTATAGGTAGTTGGATAATAGATGGAACATTAGGTGATAAGATAGATCAAAACGCTATAAAGTTTGCTATTCAATTAACTACATTTATAACTTTATTATCAATTCCTTTAGTTCTTATAGGAATAGCAGTAAGAATTGGAGGAGATGGAATGGCAGAAACCATATCTAAGTTCAATCATTTTATTATTGCGATGTCTTTAGTAATGCTTATAGGTGGTGTATTTATGTCATCTAAAGGAGGATTATATGCTAAAGGAGCTATTACTTTTGGAATAACATTAGCTAAGTTTATTGCTTTAGTTTCATTGCCTATAATAGCAATGTCATTATTTATGAAGAATGCTGATACTTTAGAGAAATCATTAGATTCTTTCATGAAAGTAGTAGCTATAACTTCAATAATAATGATGATTGGAGCTAAGTTTATTTCAAATAAAGGTGGAGTAAACAAGAAATATTCTTTACAATTTGGATTAGCGCTTACACAATTCATAACCATTTTGATGGTACCGCTTCTTTTATTCAAATTAATTGCTAATGATCCTATATTATTAGCAAATATAGAAGTATTTGCAAGAATGGTTGTCTTGATGACAATTGTTCTTATGATAGGTGCTTTGTTCATGAATATAAAGAATGGAGTATTAGCAAGATCAGCTGTTGTATTTGGAGTTATATTAACAGCTTTTATAGCAGTAATAGGATTAGCATTAGCATTAATATTCAAACTAGCTGGAAAAGACTCTTTAAATATAACTCATCAATTTGTAAAATTAATAACTAATCTTTCAATAGCACTTATTGTCGGTGGTCTTTTGACAGTGTTATTCCCTGGATTCTTAGAAGGTGCTATAAAATTCGGACTTGTTTTAGTTGGATTTGTTGCATTAATAGGTTTAGTATTAGCTGTAGTAACAAGATTAGCTGGAAAGAATGCTATTGAAGTTGGAGAGAACTTTGCTAACTTGATTGCGATATTGTCTATTGCTTTAATTGTTGGCGCTTTATTGTCATTTATACCTGGATTCTTAAAGAATGCTTTATTGTTTGCTGGAGTAATGGTATTATATACAGCTTTGATGGCTATAATATTTATAGCTATTGGACAATTTATAGGTGACAAGCAAATAAAGGCTGTAGATAATTTTGTAAGACTTATAGCTATATTAGCAATTTCATTGACAATTGGAGCATTATTAGCATTTATACCTGGATTCTTGAGAAATGCTTTGTTGTTTGCTGGAATAATGGTATTATATACTCTTGTAATGGGAGCTATATTTGTTGGAATAACAGTATTCACTAATGCTAAGACAATGGCTTCTGTTGAAGGATTTGTAATGTTAGTTGCAACATTAGCTGTATCATCAATAATTGGAGCATTGTTATTATATATACCAGGATTCCAAGAGAATGTGATTACATTTGCTTTGATAATGACAATATATACTGCTTTAATGGGTTTTATATTTGTTGCTATAACAAGATTCACTAACAAGAAGAATATGGCTTCTGTAAGAGATTTCTCAATCATGGTAGGAATTCTTGCTTTATCAGCCATAATTGGTGGATTGATGCTATTGATTCCTGGAATGAGAGAGAATGTTATTGTTTTTGCAACAATAATGGTAGTATATACTGCTTTAATGGGAGCTGTATTTGTATTAATATCAAAAACAGTAAAAAAGAAAGATTTAGCTGCATTAACTACATTCGGAATATTTGTTGCAATCTTAGCAGGAACAATGTTTGTGTTTGGTATGATGGCTAAAACAATGAGTTGGGATGAAATTCTCAAGATGGCATCTATGCTTATTGTTTTTGTTGGATTGATGTTTGTTGTAATGAAACTATTAGGTAGCCAAATTTCAACTGTTGTCAAAGCAACTGTAAGTCTTGTTCTTATGGGAGTTGCATTTGGTCTTCTTGGTGGAGCTATGCTTCTTATAGCACATGCTATGTCTATAATGACTTGGGAAAATCTAGCTAAGTTTATTGTAATGGTTGGCTTAATGATTGGAATACTTCTTCCATTTGTTGTTCCTTATGTAATGATGGCAGTATCAGCTGCAAGTGGAATATTAATGTTGATGAGTACAGCATTCATATTATTAGGTTTAGCTTTATCAAAACTTGCAAATGTATTAGTCTATATGGAACAAAACAATATTACACCTGCTAGATTTGGTACAGTGATGGACTTTTTGAAAGCTGTTGTTGAAAAAATGGATGAAACTTTCTCAAGTATAGGTGTTGTAACATTAGCTAAAGTTGTAATAAAAGCTAATCTTGTGATGGCAGCTTTAATACCTATAACAATATCTATGATGATGTTAGCAAGTGTAATTAAAGATATTGCTAACTTAAAGATGGCAACTGGATATGGTCCTGATGGAAAACCTAATGCATTTAAGCAACTTACAACAGAAGATATGCAGAAATGTGTAACTAATATGGTTGAAATAATGAAGACCATGATTAGAAGTATACATGAAATATATAATGATCCACAATGTCAAGAAGTAATTGATGCTTTTAATAGTGGTGGAATTCTTGCTAGAATATTTGGAGGTGGAGATGAAAAGGGACAAAGATTCATGGCTACATTGAGATTATCAATGTTATTATCTAGAGTAATAGGTTCTGTAGCAAGAAATATTGCAGATTTAGCTAAAATGATGATACCTGACAAATGGGACAAAGAAGGAAATGCTACACATTATAGAATGATTACTGAAGAAGACATAAGAGTTGCCAATGGAGTAATCAAATCATTGCTTTCAGATATTGCTGTAACTATAATCGATTGGGGTGAAGAACATAAAGATTGGCTTGATGATTTTTGGTCTGGTAATAGTGGAAGTAGATTTTATAGAACTATCAATATAACTAAAGAACTATCTAAATTAGTTGGAGATATAGCAGAGAATATTGTTAAAGTAGCTAATATGCAAGTAGAAGATTCAAGAGGAAAGAAAGTACAAATAACTCCTGAAGATATTATTAAAGCTTCTAAACATATAAACATGCTTCTCAAGATAATTCCAGGAACATTGGCAGGTATGACTATGGATGAAAATGGTGTATTGCATGAATCTCCTGACAAAGGTTTAGCTGAATTAATGGAAGAGTTTGCAACAAGAGGAAACAGACGTCGTACTGCAAGACTTCAAGAAATGATTGATAATTGCATGAAGATGATAGGTCCTTTGACAGATACTATTGTGAAATTAGCTTCTTTACAGGTACCGCTTGTTGAAAATGGTCAAATAGTTGAAGGAAAATTTGTGCAATTAAACAGTCAGCATATATCTGAATCTGCAACTAATATAAAACAAATACTTTCTTTGATTCCTTTGGCTGTAGCAAATGGTTGTGAAACAGCTGTAAAAGATCTTAAAGGACATGAAGATGCTATTAAGAAAGTTTCAGAATCAATGGGAAACATTGGAAAGATGCTTCTTGATTGTGTAAATGTAATTCAAGCTTATGCTGATCTCAGAATTCCAACAGGATATGATGCAGAAGGTAAGCCAACTGGTTATGCTCCTATGGATTTGACTAAGAGTTTATCTACAATGGCTACTAATTTCCAACTTATTTTAGGAGGTATGGGTAGAGGAATTGCTTCAGCTTGGGCCGCATTTAAGACAAGTGATGCTAACTTAAAACCTGAAGATCTTAAAGAAATAATGGATGGAATCCAACCTATTGGAGATATATTTGCTGGAGTAGTTGGAGCATTACAAAATTATGCTGACTTGAAAATACCTATAAAATACAATGCTAAAGGAGAACCTATAAAATTCTTAGATATCAATGATCCTGATAAACTTAAGATATATCTTGATAAAATGTCTACCAATCTTAATGATATATTAGTAGGTATGTGCAATGCGATTGTAACAGCAACTAATAGTGGAAATCTAAAGACAGCTTTAGTTGAAATGAATGAAGCTGGTTTAGTTTCAATAGTTGGAGATATTACAACAGTTGTAAAATCAGTAATTGAAGCATTAAAGAATTTGTCTGAACTTAAGATACCTATTGGTGATTTAGACAAAGATGGAAAAGCAAAAAGCTATATGTCTGTAAATAGTGATGAGTTTGAATTGAAGTTGACAAAAGCTCTTACATCTATAATCACAATGATGCCAAAAGCAGTTATTGGTGCAAAGAATGAATTCAGTAGACTTGTAAGTACAAACAATGCTTCTGATTATCTTACAGTTGTTGAAGATTTCTTTGAAGATCTTAATACAATTGATAATACAATTGTTTTGGGTGTTTCAAATCTTGTAAACAAGATAAAAGGATTTACAAGTTTCAAGATACCTAAGAAATTCAATAAAAAAGGAGAAGCTACAGAATATTATACATTTACTCCAAATGATTTTGAAAGTATTTCTGAAACAATAAGACTTATACTTACAGCTATACCTAAAGCAATGCAAGATGAAACTATACTTGATGTAATAAATGGAACTAAGATAAATACTGAGCAAATGACAGATATAGCTAATAGATCTATTGATATAATGGAAATAGCTGTATCTATTGTAAAAGCATTTAAAAAGATAGCTAATGAATTAGATAACTTTAAAGCAACAGAAATATATTCAACTGTTGAACCAATAATGGTAGGAACAGCTAAGTTGAATTTGTCAATCATAGAAGAGTATAAGAAGTTCTTTAATGGAGAAGAAGTTGATCCTCAAAAACTTGGAAATATAATAAGAGTATTGACTGAACTTATATCAATACAACTTCCACTTATTGCTTTGAATGAAAGATTAGTAGAAGATATTCCTGTATTAGGAGAAGTTGTTAATAGTACTTTGACAATAAATGGTATTCTTGATAAATTAGATATAAAGAAAGTATATAAGAAATTTGACAAAGCATTTGATGTATCTAAATTAGATTTAAATGAAATAAAAAGTCATGTCAATGAAGGTATGTTAGGACTTAGAGAAATAATGCAAACTGCTGTAAATCCTCAAATAGAAGTTGAAGGAGGAATAGGAGCAAAAATAATTTCTAAATTCTCACATAAAAATGATACAAAAGAATTTGAAGAAAATCTTGCAAAATTGACTGCATATTCAGAAATTATGCTTAATACAACTAATAACTTAAAAACTATCAATGAAATAGGAAGTGAATTAGATTTCTTCTCATTCTTAGAGATTTATCATGACATGGATTTCTTGAAGAATGCTTTCTTGAACTATTCAATGGATGATGAACAGCTTGAAAGAGTACAAGACACTAATGTAGAAATAGATAAATTTGTAAAGACAATAGAATCAGTAAATGTCTCTAAGATTAAGCCAATGGTAAATCTTATTGATAAATTGATAGTATTAAGTGATAAAATGGGAAGTATTGATAAGTTTACAAATGTATTAGCTAACCAAGTAACTGAGTCAATCGTGTATTTAGGTAATGAGATAAATGAAGCTAAAAAACTTATAGAAGAAACTAATATAGAAAAAGCAAACAGAGAAAAATCAATAGGTGATGCTATTAAGCAAATTGATAACTTAATGAGTCAACCATTACATGTAAATGTTTCTTCAGGAAGTGATGATAAACTAAGTGCTTCTTATGAAAGACCAAAAGATTAAATAAATAATTGAAAATGAAATGTTTACATTAAAAAGTAGAACAGATAATTTTAGATGTACTTTACCAAAAGATTTTTTGACAGAAAAAATAACAGAAAAATATAGTAAGTATATCATTAAAAAACATAGTTTTATAATGAATCCAATAGATTTCCTTAATGAAACAATTCAAGGAGTTGCAATATTAGGATTTACACAAGCTAGTGTAATTCAACAACAACAAGGTAGATCTAATTATGCTTCAAATAACAAGATGATTTCAAGAAATCTTATGCCTCATGATGCTACTGAATATGCATATCGTTCTGAAAAGAATCCTTTAGCATTGATAGACAAAACATTGAGAATAACATTTAGACATACTTTAGGATATATAAATTATTTTATGTTACTTGAAAATTTTTGGGAATTATATAGTAGAGAAACACCTTATTCAAAAATGCCTGAATATATAACAATTGATTTGTTTGATGAAATTGGCTGCATAATATCTAAAATAAATGTATATAATCCAATAATTGAATCTTTAGATATGCTTACTTTTAATTATACAGCACCTATTGCTCAATCTCAGACATTCAATTGTGAAATAAAATACTCTAATATTGATTTTGAATTTGTAGAACAAGAAGAAAAAACAAAAGAATATTATGAAAGACAAGTTGTAGAACCTTTGACAATAAATAAATCTTTCTAAAAATTCATTTTTTAATATCAAAAATCAATTCTAGGATATTTTTATTGTTTAGATATAAACTATATTAAAAAACACCAAAAAGCTCATATAAATAAAATATGAGCTTTATTTTTGTATTTAAATAAATGAATATGGATTTTCTATATTTATATGTTTAATTTTATTTTTTTGTAATTTTATGCTTGATTTAGATTCACCAAAAAAATTATCTTATAATGATGTCAGCATAGTTCCAGCTAGATTATCAAACATATATTCAAGAAGTGAATGTAATCCATATTATAATGATGGGATGCTTCCTTTGTTTACAGCTCCTATGTCAACAGTTATAGATGAAAATAATGTTGAAATATGGGAAAACAATAAAATCAATGTTATTGTTCCCAGAACTGTATCATTAGAAAAAAGAAAAGGTTTTTTAAAGAAAGGAATATGGATTGCTCTTTCTTTAAAAGAATTTAAAGAAATGTTTATCAATTGTTTTATAAATAGTGATATTGATAAATTTTTAGATAATTATCAAAATGATACACGTCTATATTATATTTTTTCTAATTTTGTTTCAGACTATGGAGAAGAAATTTCAAAAGGAAAATGTCATCCTATTGAAAATATAAATTCTTATCATATTTGTATTGATATTGCAAATGGTCATATGAAAAGATTATATGATCTTATATATTTTGCAAAGGAAATAGCTGGAATAAAAGGATATGATTTGACAATCATGGCTGGTAATATTGCTAATCCACAAACATATAAAACTTTGATTGAAGATTATAATGGTTGTGTTGATTATGTAAGATTGTCGATTGGTAGTGGAAATGGATGTACAACATCTTCAAATACAGGAGTACATTATCCTATAGCTTCTTTGATATCAGAATGTAGACAATATAAAGATAATTATGATTATACACATACTCCTAAGATTATTGCTGATGGTGGTATCAGAAATTATAATGATGTAATTAAAGCATTAGCATTAGGTGCTGATTATGTTATGATTGGTTCTGTATTTGCTGGATTTTTTGAGTCAGCTTCAAAATTTATATATGAAAATTTGCCATATAATGGTGATATTGATGCAATAAACCAAATGGCGAAAGACATAATTAATGATGAAGAAGCAAAAAGAGATTTCATAAGAAAATATAATAATGGTATGAGATTATATAAAGAGTTTTATGGAATGTCTACTAAAAGAGCTCAAAGTGAAATACATCAAGCTAATTGTGAAAATAATCAATGTAATATAAAACTAAAGACTTCTGAAGGATGTGAAAAGCTTATAAGATGTGAATACACTATTTATCAATGGATTGAAAACTTCGTAAATTATCTAAGAAGTGCAATGAGCTATACTAATATAGATGATATTAAAAATTTCCATAAAGTATGGTGTATTAATATAAGCAACAATACTGTCTCTTCTGTAAACAAATAATTTTATTATAAATAAAAAATATAGTATTAAATTATGACAATGGAACAAATGTTCTCTATGATGAGCATATCTAATGCCATGATAAGAACTGTTAGTTTATCTATAGGATGTGAAAAAATGTTGCCTTGGAATTATATGAGTCAACATTCTCCTATTACCTTTTTTGACATTACAAATTCTTTCTTTGAAAAAAACAAAGATTGTGATTTGATTTGTACAGCAGATTGGTGTTTTGACCAATATACTATAACTTCAATATTTGATATTGTTGATTATGCTGATAAAATGGGATATTATGTTATAGCTTTACCTGAATTAGGACTTTGCATAATATGTAGAGATGAGAATACATTGAAATCTACATTAAAGAAACTCCCAAAAGAATATTTGAACAAATCAATAGTTAATATAGATGAAGTTGAACTTTTAGAAGATAGTGTATTGATAAAATATTATGATCATATTGAACAAAAGATATATGATGAAAGACCTGCTTATGTAAATGATCTTATTGAAAGAGAAAGACTTATTGATGAAGCTAAAGCAGCTGGAATCGATATTTCTCCATTTTTAGAAAAATATTTTATTGGTAAGTTTGAAGATATTAATAATTCCTGATATACACGGGAGAACTTTTTGGAAAGAAGCAAAAGATTTTGATGGAACTATAGTCTTTTTAGGAGACTATTTAGATCCATATACTCATTATGAAGATATTACTAAGAAAGAAGCTTTAGAAAATTTCAAAGAAATACTTGAATTTGCTAAATCAAATCCTAATGTAATATTGCTTACAGGTAATCATGACATGACATATTTCATATCATCAGATATATGTGAATGTCGTACAGATTATGATAATTTCTATGAGATAAAGAATCTTTTTAGAGATAATGCAAAACTATTTAAATTAGCATATAGTTTTGAACATGAAGGTGAAAATTTCTTGTTGACACATGCTGGTGTACATAAAAATTGGTTAAAAGATTGTGGAATAGAATCTGAAAATCCAATAGTAATAGCTGATATATTAAATGAAAAATTTAATGATATAATAGCTAACAATTATAATAGGATGCATGAATTCATAAAAAGATTAAGTGATGTATCTTATTATAGAGGAGGTTGGGATAGCTATGGATCTTGTGTATGGGCTGATATTCATGAATATGAAAAACTAGAAGTATTTTCTAATACTGTTGAACATTATGACTTTTATCAAATAATAGGTCATACAAGATTAGAAAAAGGATGTCCATATATTGGAAAATATATAGCATGTATAGATGCAAGAGAAGCATATACAATTGATGAGATAATAAAAAGAAGAAATAATATTGTTAAAGTAAATGAAAACAAGTGATTTATTATTAAGAAGTTTTTTAGCTGGTATATTCATTGCTATTGGCGGATTTGTATATCTAGCAGTTGGTAATATTCCAGGAGCTATAATGTTTGCATTTGGCTTATTGAGTGTTGTAACTTTAGGTACACCATTATATACTGGTACAGCTGGATTTAAGTTTTATGTGACTGGAACAAAAAACAAATTATGGAAATTGCCTTTAATACTTTTGTTCAATGTATTTGGATGCATGTTTATAGGTATTTTGTCACATGCTTCTTCAAAAGACATAGAATATGTTGCTGAAGAATTAGTATATAATAGGATAATAGATGGATGGTTTACAGATGGATTATTAGCAATTGGTTGTGGAATTATAATGACAACAGTAGTTGCTGCTAAAACAAATTATGGAACATTTTTGCCATTATTATTTGGAATACCAGTATTTATATTATGTGGATTTCCTCACTCAATAGCTGATGCTTTCTATATTTCATCATGCTCTAATGATTTTATTAAAATATGGTGGCCAGAAATACTAGAATATTGGGGAAGTGTTGTAGTTGGTAACTTTATTGGTTGTAATATACATAATATAATTGGTTATAATTTTGTTAAAGATCTTTAACAAATACTTACTTATTTCTATATTAATTTATGGAAAATGAAGTAAGAGATTTAATAGCACAAAGAATATATGAATGGGTAGAAGAATTTATTGGAAGAGATTTTCAATTTAGAAAATATCAAAAAGAGAAAATTGTTGATATTATTGAAAATATCACATCTACTCATGAAAATCATACACATCTTATCGAAGCACCTACAGGCAGTGGTAAATCACTTATAATTATCATTGCGGCTGGGGTGCTTTCAAAATATTACAATTTAGAATCATATATCTTGTGTAGTGATTTGTTTTTATGGAATCAATATGCAAATTTCATAAAAGACAATCCAAAGATAAAATTTGGTATGCTTAAAGGCCAAGGTGGAAACTACACATGTGACATGAATGGTGAAGATATAAAGACAGCTGAATGTAAATTAGCACAAATTTCTTGGGCATCTTTATTTAATGAAGATAGTGCTATCAAATTAGGATTTCCTTGTGCTATGGATTGTGAATATGTGCAAGCAAGAAAAAGAGCTATAAATGCTTCAGTTGTGTTAATGACATATCAGTTGTTTTTCTATACAATGTATTTTCATTCAAAAACAAATAATGATTCAAAGACAAACCTTTGTCCTAAACCGATAATATTTTGTGATGAATGTCATAATATAACTGATATAATACAAAATAAATTTTCACCTTCTATGTCTAATAAAGTCATTGAAAAGTTTATGTTTATTTATGACTATTCAGCAAAACAAGTAGGTAGTTTATTTACAGAAGGTTATGAAATACATAACAAATATACAAGAAATGAAATCTTAGAAAAATTAAATAATATATTTGAAAGTTTATGTGATACTACAAAATCAAAAGAAGATGATTTTGAATGTTTACAAGATATGATTAAAATATTTGTAGATTTTTCTATAACTGTATCAACAATAGAGAATAGTTTAGGACTTAACAAAAGATCAGGTAAATTCATATCTCAAGAAGATAAGGATGTTTATAAAAGTGTTTCAGCTTTTCATACTTATGAAAGTTATTGGGAAGATCTTAAAAATGCAATAGAAGATGAAAATGTAGGATATCAATATCTTATAAAAAAAGTTGATGAAAATGATGAAGGAGAAAAAACTGTACATCTTGGTTGTTCTAAAGAAGACTATATGATTTATAAATATATATTATGTTCATCAAAATGGAGAGTTATGCTATCAGCTACAGTTGGTGGACATAATGCATTTGATGAGAATAATGGACTAAAATATACTAAAGAGAAACAATCAAAATTTGATACAGTACCATCTACTTTTGATTTTTCAAAGTCACCAATAAGATTTTTAAATAGATATAAAATGACTTTCAAAGAAAAAGATAAATCATTTGAAGCTTTGAAAGAAATAATATATAGCATAATAGATAAATTCAAAGGTAAAAAAGGAATTATTCAAACTGGTAATTATGATTTTGCAAAGAAACTTATATTCTATGCACCACCTCATATAAAAGACAGATTATTGTTTTATAATGGATCTAAAGAAAAAATAACTATAACATCAGAACATAAATTAAGAGAAGACACAATATTGGTTGGCCCTACATTATATGAAGGTATAGATTTACCTGATGATTTATGCAGATTTATAATAATTATGAAAGTTCCTTATCCAAACCTTAAAGATGTACTTGTAAAAGAAAAGATCAAATTATTCCCATTATGGTATAACTCAAAGACTTCTAATTCTATAATACAAGGTATTGGTAGAGGTGTAAGAAATGAAAATGATTATTGTGAGACATTTATATTAGATGCTTGTTTTTATAATCTTTATGTAAATACAATGTCACAATATCCATTAGAAATGCAAAAGAGAATAATATTGTATAATTAAAGATTATTTGAATAAATCAATTTTTATTTCTATTTTATATTATAATCAAAATATACAACCATGGGTAAGTTCACAGTCCAACAAATGTTAGAAGACATTAAATCAGTTAAAGATTGCTATACAATGGCTGAAAAAAAGGTCTTTACTGACAAGTATGGTTTAACAGCTAAAAAGATTAGTGATATTGTTGAAGGAATTCTTCTTTTATGCAAGAAAGATCGTTCAGGACGTTCAAAGTTTGATGAATATGATGTTCGTGCATTTATGTCACTTTCTGATTATCCAGGAACTTATAAGAAAATGGAGAATTTTCTTCTTGATGAGAATATTGAGTTCGTCAAGTATATGATGGATTATTATCTTGAAAAGATTAAAGCTGATAAATTGGAACATACTTTAAATTGGCCTTCTTCTAATTTCAAGTATGCAAGAATTCCTTATGGAAAAATTGCTATGATTCAAAACTACCAATGGTTCTTAAAGTTCTATAATGAACATTCTGCTGAAGGTATTGCAAAGCAAGAAGCTGCTGATTCAATGGTTGAGATTGTTTGTGGTAAATTTGATCAACAATTAAAAGAATTCAAAAAAAAATTGCTTGATTATGCAGAAGCTCAAGCAAGAAAAGCATGGCAAACAGCTCCTGATAAAATTGAAAAGCTTAAGAAGCAGATTGCTGAACTTAATAAGAAAATTAAAGCTAAAGAAGAAGGAGTTAAAAACCATACTGTTACTTGGGCTGGTCTTATTCATGATAAAGAATATAATGAATTCAATAGAATCAAAGGAAATTTTAGTGCAGAAGAAGTTCGTCTATCATATATGTTAAAGACATGGAAGACAGAAGATAATTTTGCAAGGAAATGTCGTGAAGAAGCCGATGCTGAATTCGAACATAAGAAAGAAGAAATGGCAAAGAAACTTGTATCTAAAGGAATTGATCCTGTAAAGATGGAAATTACTCATGTAGATACTGATCCAAAATATATTGAAATGGTTGTTGAAGATGGTATCAAAAAGTTATATTGTCGTTCTATCATTGCTGCTGAATATTCTGAAAAGGTTACAGTTCATTTCCGATTTATAATTACAGATAGAAAGCAAAGAAGATAATGAAATATAAGATTTTTGATATTGATTATCTTCAAAATTCTGAATTTAATGAAGATGATCTTCATTGGTTATTAGATACATCAAGTTTTACATTGTCTTTAATTATTGGAATGTTCAAGAAATATGATAAAAGTGATATTTCTGATGATAAAATAATTTCAATTATCCATAATGACAATAATTGGATGTATAAGCATTTTTGGCTGAAAAAAGATAGAGAAGAATACTTAGAGATATTATCAAAAATTTATTATAATTTATACAGATATCAAGAATATCTCTGTAAAATGTATGCTGAAATGTGGCTAGTACAATATGGATTTACTAGTGCTAGTCAAAAAAAGAAAAAGATGCTTACATTTTATAACTAAAAATATATTTGCAAATGTATAGATGATTTATAATATTTATGTTGGTGTAGATCCTTCAATAAATAGTACTGGTATAACTGTTCTTGTCTATGAGGAAGAAAATCTTATAGATGAGAAATTTTTTATTATAAAACCTGACAAACTTACAAAAAAAGAATCAGAAGCAGAATCAAAATATATAGATAAATTTCAATATATAATATATGAAAAACTTGTCAATGAAGATAAAGATGACAATCATAAGACAGAAGTTTATAAAACTTTAAATTTTATACATATATTGGATAATTTAAAAGAAATACTTCAAAAATATAGGGTAAAATATAATGGAAATACTAATTTTCATATTTGTCAAGAAGGTATTTCTTATGGTTCTGTAAATAAAACAAAATCAATATTTGACTTAGCTGGATTAAACTATATGCTTAGAATGTGCATATTAACTATGAAAGCAGAAGATATTGATTTAATTATAGCTACACCTGGAGAAGTAAAGAAATTTGCTTCTGGTAATGGTAATGCTAATAAAGATGTTATGATAGCTTTATTTAAAGCAAGTCATATTGATTTTGAGCTTCCAAAGTTAGATGATATATCTGATTCATATTGGATGGCTAAATATGCTAAAAAATTAAATTCATAATAACATGAAAAGAATACTTATATTATCAATGAGTTGCAATGATGATTTTTTCATCAGTCAAGAAGAAGATGTAAAGAATACTTGGGCTAAAGATATCATTGAAGGAAAATATGAAAATATTGATTTTATGATATATAGAGGTGGGTATGATGAAAATTCTATGTCTAAGAAAAACCATTTGATGAAGCTTAATGTATATGATGATATAAATAATACCTTTCTAAAGACATATATGGCTTTATCTATGTGTTGGAAATATTTAGGAAAATATGATTATGTATTTAGAACAAACACTTCAACATATATAAATATTCCTTTATTGAATGAATTAGTACAAAATTTAGATTCTGATGATATTGTATATGGTAGTGATATATATTCATTATCAGAAAAGAATTGCCCATATCCTTTATGTTGGTATGTAAGAGGAAATGGTATGCTTTTGTCACAAAAACATATTGATATAATTTTAGAAGATAGTTTACCTCTATTATATCAAAAAGGAGGAGATGATACAATGATCTCTTCAATATTAAACTCATATTATATAAAGAATGGTGAAGATTATAAAAAGCATATTAGAGGATATAAACATGGTTGGTATAAAACAACCAATACAGATGTAAATAATGGAAATAATCTTTGTAAATATAATTGTGATAATAATAATCCAGAATTTTGGAATTCATTTATCACTATACAGATGAAATCATATATGGATAGAAATATTGATCATAAAAACTATTTGGAATTTTATGAAATAATGAAATCTTATGTTGACAAAGATATTAATAAAACAGCTTTAGAAAACATAAATTATGAATTCCAATTATTTATAGGTTCAATATTAGGATATGTAAATCATGATGAATGGATAAATACTGACAAATATAAATTATATTTAGTAGAAGTAAATCATAAAGCAAGTGATGATGATGCTAGATTTTTACCTAAAGAACCTCTTAAATATGTAAATTATTATAAAGCTGATTCTAAAATATTGATTTAATGAATATAGAATTATATAATACAGATTGCTTACAGACAATGCAAGATTTTGATGATAATTCAATTGATTGCATTGTCTGTGATCTTCCATATGCTATGACAAAAATGTCATGGGATAGTCTTATTCCATTAGATAAACTTTGGAAACAATATAATAGGATTATAAAAAAGAATGGTAATATAATTCTTTTTTCAAGTGGATTATTTACATATAAATTAATTGAATCAAATATAAAGAATTTCAAATATAAGCTTATATGGAAAAAGAATGTTCCTACAGGTATGAGCAGTGCTAAATTTCGTCCTATGAAATATTATGAAGAGATTTGCATATTTAATGAAGGAATTGGAACATATAACCCAATAATGAAAGAAAGAGTAGGAGAAAAAAAAGAATGTTATAATGGATATGATCATTATTGCGGAAAATCAAATCATGTAAATTATGAAAAACAAAAAAAGAAATATGATCCTAATTTTGTTCAACCAAGTGATGTATTAGAATTCAATGTTGTTCCAAATAGAAATGGTAAACTTCATCCAACTCAAAAACCTATAGATTTAGTTGAATGGTTATTAAAGACTTATTCAAATGAAAATGAAATAATATTAGATAATTGTATGGGTAGTGGAACAACTGGAATTGCATGTTTGAATACTAATAGAAACTTTATTGGTATAGAAAAAGAAAAAGAATATTTTGATATTGCAGAAAAAAGAATAAAAAATTTTCATTAAATTTTGAATTTTTGTTGTTTTAATTCTATATAAAATTGTAAACATTAAAACAACAATAAAATGAAAACAAGAGCATCGCCGAAATAAACCATACTACAGATAATAGAAGGTTTTTAATTGAATATGTAAAACTCGAAAAACTCGTAAATAGTATGGCAAGAGACCGACCGAAAATAAACCAATAATTAAATCATAAATAAGTAAGTTAATTATTAGTCACGAATTTAAGCAGCTAAATCAATTAAGTAATGCCAAGAGATCGACCGAAACAATAAACTTGATAATATTACTCTAAATTATAATTGATAAAAAGACCCAATGGAGTTACCACTCGCCTTAATAGGTCAAAGTTCGGAAAACGTCACAAAAGGCACAAAAAGTCCAAAGGTATGGCAAACGCTCCTCCCTGCTGATAAAAGATATTTTTACTGATTATAATAAATAAAAACCCCAATTGAAGTAGAGGTGTATAGGGTAAAGTTCGGAATACGTTACAAAGCCTCGATATTAAAGTCCAGAGATATGGCAAGAGCATCGCCCTAAATAGAAGATATATGTTTTGATGATTATAAATTTGTATAAAGTAAGTTAAACCAAAAAAAGAAAGCCACTTATAAAAGTGGCTTTCTTTGTTTAATAAATAGTATATAACATTATTCCTTGTTTTCAAGTATTGCAAGTTCTTTTGCAGCTTTGTTCAAAAGTGTGATCTTAACTGGATCATTCTTGTATTGTTCGGCCAACATTGCAATTTTTTTCTTTCTTTCTTGGAATTTTGCATTCTTTTGAGCTTCAAGCTCTTCTTTAATCATATTATATTTTTCAGGATCTTGCTTCTTGCATTCTTCATCAATTCTTGATTCATAAAGAGGACGAAGATCAATACCTGAAATTTTAGTCACATTCTGTAATGCTTCTACAACATAGTCGTAGTTATTTGAAGAAGTTCCAGCATTTACTGAACGGAATACTGTCAAATTGACATTATCTTTACCTTCAATAATAGCACAAATGGTTCCAAGTGATGTTTCAAGAACTTTAGCGCAATCCAATATAACAATAGAATCAATTGATTCAAATACTTCACTTACTACAGATGTAGCATTCATCCAGTTCATCTTTTCATAAGCAGGCATTACTTTAGAAACATTGTTACAATAAACCATAAATTCAGCAGGAGTTGTGAATTCTTCTTTAATGTCACCCTTAGTCATTGTAAGTTTTCCTTCTTCAAGAACAAACTTAGCAGTGTCACCATGAGTAGCTTTATATTCAGTTGTAAGATTCTCATCAACAATTGAGAAGTTCTTTAATAATGAGTTGATTCTATTAAACTTGTTATTGTCACAAGTTGCTTCCTCAACTTTGTTCTCATCAATCTTGTAAGTCTTACCAAGAACATTGACATATTTTGCATTTTCTACAATATGTACATAACAGAAAGGATTGGTAACTTTGTATTCAGGAGCATTTACTTCATTTACAGATGTCTTATAGACTTCTTTGCAGATAGCTCTGAATTCAGGTATATATTGAATTCCTTTAAGTGAGCCAGCTTTGATGTAGCTAACAACTTCAGCTTCATCCATTTCTAAAAGTTTTTCAACTTGCTGTACACCAATCTTAGCGATGTAACCATAAGATGAGTTGTTGTTATTCAATGCTTCACAAGCACTTGCTAACTTCCAAGAAATCTTGTTTTCATTTAATACGCTTAATACAGATTCAACAATACTTACCAAACCTGCATCAAAACTGAATTTTTTTGCTTCATTTATGAAGCCATTTACTAACCCAAAGCTAACTGGATTTGTATATACATATCCACGATAGGTGTTCAACATCTCTTTACCTGCTTCTGTAACTGCTTCTGTGTTATTAATCTTTTCAGCAAAGTTCAGGTTCTTCAGTAGTTTAATGTTCATATTTATTTTTGGTATATTTTTATAGTAATTTATATAATAATAAAATATTTATTAAATAGTTAAAAAAATAGTGTATTTATATATCTATTTTTGGTTGTTTATCAAATGGAAGAGGACAACCTAAAAACATATCATTTTTTTCAGCTTTATAATTTATTTTCCATGAAGATAAATCTTGATTAAAATTTTTACATTCATCAAACATATGGTTAAAATTCATTACTTTAGATATATCCCAATTAGATATATCGCAATTAAATCTATAACATTTATAAAACATACAACACATATCTTTAACTTTACTTACATTCCATTTTGATATATCACAATTAAAATCTTCAAATTCTTTATATCCATAAATACCATTATTGTCTTTACTTATAGATACATAATCATATACAGAAGAAATCATATGATTCATAGTTTTAGCATTAAATAATCCTCCCATATATTCTACATTACTTACATCAATATGATTTAAGTAAGCTTCTGGACCTAATCTATCAAATTCTTCTCTAACAATTTGATGTATTGTTTCATTAGTTGCTTTAATAACATATCTTTTAGATGACTTTGATATTATATATTCTAATATTGGTTTCATTTAGGCAAATCTTTGTAATCTTTTTTTATTTCATTAAGTCTTTTGTTTGATATTTCAGGAATATCATTATATTCAAAGAATTTTTCAAAAGCTTCTATATTGTAATATTGATCAGGACCTATATTCCATTTTATAATTTTTTCTCTTTCTTCTGTAGTCATTTGATTTATAAGAAGATAACCTCTCAAATAATCAATATCACCACTCCAATATCCTAATCTATCAGTTCTTATAGTAGAACGTTTAGATCTCATCATTTGTTTGAAGATAAGTTTATCAGAAACATGTTTTCCTTCACAAAGGAGTTTTATTCTGTCAAAAGCTTCACAAAAATCATATTGTGCTAAATAATAGCATACTATATAAGAGAAGCATATCTTGAATAAAGCATAAGGTTTTTGATGAACTGTCAAGTTTAATGAGTTCCATATAGCCATACCTTCATCAAATATGTTCTTTCCTGGTAAACCAAATACAAACAAGAATAATCCTTTTTTATATCCTTCATAACGTTTTCTGACATGTCCTTTTATTTCATGTGCTATAAGGCTTTCTATGTCAACTTCGGAGAATTTTGCTGTAGTTCTTATTCTGAATGTCTTTTCAGGATTAACACCCATTCTAGGTGGCATATCATTATTCTCAATTATCTTCCAGTCATATCCAAGCTCATCTAATGCTTGTTGTATCTTCTCCTTGACTTTGTCACCAGTTATGTCTCTTTTATATATCTTGTCTTTAGGCATTGATGTATCTTTTGTATTATGAATTACATCTAAAGCATAATCAATAGTTGATTGTTCAAAATTAGATATTTTTTTGGCAGCTATTTCATAGTCATTACCTTCTAAATTCTTTATATAATCAATTTTAGACAATATTGAATCAAGATTTTCAATATAATATTTCTTTAAAGGACATCTTATTTGTCTGAATTTATCTATAAGTTTATTTGTCCTATTTTCAAGATCATATTTTTCATATTTTAATTCTTTATGTTTTATTACAGGAAAATATTTCTGTCCATTTATTATATGTATTTGTTCAAATTTTTCCCATTCTTCATCACCATTAAGAATCTCTCTTGCTACTGTCTCATATCTTGAAATAAGCATAAGTTTTCCATATTCTAAATCTAAATCAAGAAGTTGTTGAATTTCTTCTTTAGATAAATCCCATATTTCATCATAAGACTCTTTTATATACTGTAATATTGTCTTCATAACTATATTTATATTATTTCATTTAATATATTTTTAAATTCTGGAAAAGCAAGTTTATCTTTTTCATCATCAATATTTCCTTTTAAAAATTTAGAATAATTTGGAATTGTATATTGATTTAATAAATCTATTAAATTTGTTTTATATTTTGTTATTTGAAAATTTCCATCATTTGTATTTAATTCAAAACTAATTAGTATTGGTTTTGAAAGATTATATATTGAAATTTGTATATGATTTTTCTTATTTTCAGGTATTCCTAATGATATAGATTTAAAAGTTTCATCAAATTTATCTGGTTTTTTATAAAACTTGAAATTTTCATCATATATCAAATTATACATAAAATCAGACAAATATTTAATGTATTTATTATCTTTATCTTTATATAATATATTTATTACATTAATCATGATATCTTTAAACTGATTATCATTTTCTGAATTAATAAAAGATTTTATTTTATTTAATTTATCAGATATTACTTTATTATAGTCAATATATTCTAATAATGTTTTCATTTTATTTTGATAAGTATTCTTTTACAGAATTTATTGGAATACCAGATATAATTATTCTATCAGATATTTCTATTATCTGACTTTTCACATATTTATCTGATTCATCAAATCCTATTTCTAAATAAATTTTTTCATTATTATGGTTTTTATTATATACGGCAATATGGTTTCTATTATTATATTTCAATATAGCATATTGTTGTTTATCTTTGTCAAATGCATCTATCATTCTTCCAACAAATGTTGCTGCTCTTGTAATTTCTTTATAAGAAGATTTTTTAAAAATTGAAATTATTTCATTAAATCTCATTGATTCATTTAATTTTTCAAATGGATTTTTAATGACTTTTTGATAATCAATATATTCTAAAATTGTTTTCATAATAGTTTAATCCATATGATCATACCATTGTGGTTTTCCATCCCATAAATATACTGTATGTCCATATTTTCCACCAACTCTAAGTCTTCCATATTTGTTTATTCTACATGATATTTCCTTTTCATGTATATCATAATTTCCTTCATCTGGAACACATTCTCCTTGCATACCACCACCTGAAATGCATTTATTGTTTAATCTTCTTAATTTAAATGATTTAGCAGTTTTAGATTTAATTTCATAAAAATATACAAGAGTCATGTTATATCCTCCACTACCTACAAGAATATCTCCAACACACCAAGTATTTGGATCTTCAGGATCTCTTTTTTTAATAATTTTTGTATCTTTGTTTAATATATATTCTAATATTGTTTTCATTTTATTGTTTTAATGAATTTATAATAAATATTTTGTCTAATGATATTCTCACTAAGAATGCATATACATCATCTATAGTGTCTATACTGATGTCAATACATGATGCATTTGATATTTCTTCATTTTCTTCAAGCAAATTAAGCATTTCATATATCTCTAACAAAGAATTCTTTATGCTTGCTTCCTTGCCATTTGTACCTGTATGTTTAACACAGAACAAAGAAGTAGTTCCATCAGCAAATCCAAGTATTATTGGTGCTTTAAATCCATGTTTCTTACATAATGATTTCACAAATTGTTCAATCTTTGTACTTGAATTCAACATCATTGGACAAGCTGTTGAACACATTGTGTTCTCATAGAAATATAATGGAGAGTTATCCAAGATATCTTTTACTGATGCACTTCTATATGAAGTCATATTAAATTGGAAAACAATGTCATATAAATCAGATACTTTAACATTAGTTTTCAATTTATTTACAATTTCAGTATCACTATTATATTTTATTCTAAAACAACTAAGTTTCAAATCTGAACAAGGATCACTGCATAATTGTGTTGAACAATCACTCTTGCAACAGTCTCCACAGCAATCACTGCAGCAACAGCATTCATTAATGTTTTGTCCATCAATATTTTTAAGTTTCTCTTGTATTTGTTCTTCAAATCCTTCCAATGAAACTTTATTTTCTATTTTATATGTTTCAGTAAATTTTTTCATATATTAAATTAATTTAATTATTATGTTTTCTTACCCATTTAATAATATCATTATGAATATCATCAATGTCACTTTCATCAAATGATTCATGTTCTTGTTGATCCATATAATACATTTCCATTTTTTCTACAAGTTTATATATATCATCTTCAGTTTCACATTCCATACCTTCATCTGATAAATTATCTGGAATATATCCTCCAAAATAAGTTTCAATGATATCTTTAGCTATTTTATGACCTTTCCATATTATATCTTGATTTGTTTTATTAACAAATTTAGTGTTTTTATTTAATATATATTCTAATATGATATCATTTGTTTTTTTGATATATTTATACTCTTGCTCCAATTTTACCTGCAACAGCTGTCATAATAAGTCTTGATGTCATAAGAGAACCAAGAGAACCACGTGGATCAATTCCTAAAGCAGAGCATACAGCAAGCATAATCTTAGGACCAAATACTAATCCAGCTGCACCACCAACTATTGAACCAAGAATTCCTTCATCAATAGGAAGTTTTTCTTCTTTGGCCTTTTGTAATGATTCAATGATTCTATCATATTGTACATCAAGATCTTCTGTTATCTCTTTTTCATTATTATCAATTATTTCTTCGATAGTTTTCATTTTATATATATAAATTTTTTTTAATCCATTCTTTAAGATATTCAGCCATATCTTCAATATTGTCAAATGTCTTCATATTACTAGGTGGATTTGACCATACTTCTTTTTTTGTCCAAGCATCAATTGTCATATATTGTCTTCTTAAAATCATTGGATTTGATTTTATATAAAAAACAATTTTTACACCTGTCAACATATTTGGTTTTGATGTTAATTCTCTACCATGTGTATATATTGCATCCATTGATTTAAGTTCAATATTTCCAGTTTTTATTACTCTTATATCAAAATTAAATTTTTCAATTTCTTCTTTAAGTATGCTTTTTATAATACTGACTTCATCTCTATTTAATTTAGATACATTTTCAATATTATCTTTAGATATTATATATTCAAATAATGGTTTCATTATTATTTATATTAATTTTTTGTTTACCCAATTTTTAAAATAATCACACATTTCTTTTATTGTTTTAAATTCTCCCATTTTTCTTGGATGGTTATCCCATTCTTTTATATTCCATCCATTTACTAATGGTTGTCTTCTTAATGTCATTGGGTTTGATTCTATATAAAACACAAAACGTTGTCCTAATAAGTCATCATTCTTAGTTTTATAATTTTTTGTAATCAATTCAATGTTTCCGGTTCTCATTTCTCTTACCTGAAAATCAAATTTTACAATTTCTTCTTCTAACATTTTTTTTATTATATCAAATCCATTATTTAATTCTTTATTTAGTCTAGATACATCAGAAATATTGTCTTTAGATATTATATATTCATACAATGGTATCATTATTCATTAGCTATATATTTTATAAAATAATCAGAAATTTTACTTATTATATTATCTTTATTTTCTTCTTTTAAGAATTCATCATCACTAGGCTGATAAGATACAAATCTGCTCATATCATTTTCTGCTAAAAAACCAGACAATGATTTTAATGTATTTAATTCAAGTTTGTTAAACATCAATGATATTTGATCTTTTGTCAATTTAGTTCCTTTAAGCATATTTGTTACTTGCTCACAAAAGAATGTCATTCCTTTTGGAGAAACTAAAAACTCATTTATATATGTATTTATATGTCTCATTATTCAACTATTATAAATTGTGTTTCTGTAACAGAAGAAATTCTCATATCTTCTAAACCTTGCTTCATATATAATTCTATTATTTTTTGAAGTTCTGCATTGTTATTAGCATAAAAAGGAATTGGATATTTTTGTGTTTTTGTCAATCCATCTTCATTAGTCATGTCAATAGCAACTTTAACAATAAAAACTTTATTATTTTCATTATACTTTATATTTCCAAGTGGCTTTAAGTTTTTCATTGCGCATACATCTTCTATGTCATATATTCCATCTAATTGCTTAGCAACAGCATATCCAGCTTCTGCAAAATTATCTTTGTCAGTAAGCCAATATTCTGTCTTAGTTTTTTCTTTTCCACTTGGTGCAACTATTTGTTTTGTTGTCTTTACTTTATACCACATATTATTTATATTTTAAATTATTTAATATTATTGATATTGTTTTACTTACATCTTCTTCTTTTACACTTATGTCTTTAATATAATCACAATATATTGGAATTCCAGATGAATTTTTTTTACCTTCATCTCCAATAATTATAGATACATGAATACCCTTTTCTCTTGTTACAGCAATTTGAAATCCATAATATTCTTTATTGTCATATTCACAATTATTATGATATGCTATATGTAAATCATGAAAATATTTATCTTTTATTTCCCAAAAATTACATAAAGATAAAAAATTTGCATGTCCAAATTCAACTAAATCTTTAATAATATTTTGATTTTTATTATTTAGTATATTTTCAGGCATATCAAAATTTTTTACAAACTTTGTATCTTTATTTAATATATATTCTAATATTTGTTTCATTTTTCTGGTATAGGTTCATTCCATTTTCTTATATAAGCATGTAATCCACAAGATTTAAGTAATTCTATAGCTTTTTTTGCTGTAGCATCATCTTTTGTACCAATATGATATTCATCTATTACTTTTTTATTTCTAGGATAACTTTTATAATCATATATTGTAAAATATAAATTATCTACTTTACAACACCATAAATATTTTATTTTATCTTCTCCTTTATCTGCCTTTCCTAATACCATTTCAATTTCTTGAGCTGTATTATATATAAAAGCATCATGTGCAGAAACACCTTGTATATTTCTATCATTATAAGTTAATCTTTTTAGATTATCCATTTTTGAATATTCAATTGGATTTTCTACAACTTTAGTATTTTTATTTAATATGTATTCTAAAATTGGTTTCATTTATGTATTCAAATAATTTTCAATTTTTGCTATTTGTTCTTTTTTATCTTTTTCTTCCTTCCAATTTGCATCTTCTATACAATAAAACATACCTAATAATTTCTGATTTTCAAATCTTATTCCTATATATTTATATTCTTTGACATTTTTATTACAAACATATATAGTAGTATAAAATGATTTAGGATCATTATAAGCATAAGAACATGGTTTATTTGGATTTTGATCATAAAAGAATTCAATAGCTGATCCAGTAGTACGTAAACCATTAGTTTCTCCTAAATTTTCAAAACCAAAAGTATCTAATATTTTAATAATCCTGGTAAATGTATCATTAGGTTTAATTATACCATTTTGTTTAACAAACTTAGTATCTCTGTTTAATATATACTCTAATATTGGTTTCATTCATTATTTATATATTTTTCAACTACTTCATTTGATTTTTTTCCCCAGTTATTCTCAGAATATACTACAAAAGATCCTGTTATTTTATCTTCCTGAATTCTTATTCCAACATATTTGTATTTATTATTGTATTTATTACATACATATATACTATTATCATCATATGTAAATATTTTTTTATATTCAGATGAATCAAAAAATTTCATACTATTGAATATATAACCTAAATATATATCTCCTTTATCTAGTTTTTCATATCCACTACGTTTAAGTTCATTAAAAATATCTACTATATATCTACCTGTTTTTATAGTAACTTTATTTTTTATTACTTTAGTATCTTTATTTAATATATACTCTAATATTGGTTTCATTGTATAATTAGTATTTTTTACCACCTTCAGCAGCTTGATTTTTCATTTGCTCTTTAATCATGCTCTTTACATCATCATCATTAAAGTCATCATCATGAGCACAACTTTCAAATAATTTAGCACATAAACAGAAAATACGAACTGATATATTCATTGAATATTCTTCATCTTTAGAAAGTTCTTCTAAGAAATTGAATGCTTTTTGTTTACTTTCTGGAGAATATTTGTCTGGTTCTATTTCAGGTATAAGTTTCTTTATAATGCCTAATGTTTCTTCAATAGTAAAATTTATATCTTGAATAAATGATCTTCCTCTTAATGCAGAATCTAATTGACCAACATTATAGTTTGTAATAACTATAACACCACCATTATAATAAAATTTCTTTTGTATAGGTTTTCCATTATCATCTACTAATTTAGTTCCTATACCATAACTTACAAGTCTTCCTTCTTCATCACTTGTAGAATCAAGTGCTGCTTTTAATATATTTATAGAATCTTCAGGAGCTTTAGGACCAACTAATGCGTCAGCATCATCAATAACAACTATATCACCTTTGTCTTTATAGTTAAATAAAGTAAGATATAAAGCTCTTGGAGTTCCTTTTCCTTTATAAGTATATAAATTTTCTCCTTCTTTATATCCTGCTTTTTTTAATTGTTGTCTTACTTTAAATGTTTTACCAACACCAGGAGCTCCACAAATTATTACTGAAGTTTGTAATCCTTTGATAACCAAATCAATATATTTTGACATTTCTTTGAATACTTGTTCAGGATCTTTCCTTGATTTTTTAAGTTTTTCTTCAGCTTTTATGACAGATTCATCTTCTTTCTTTTCAAATTGTGTTCTTTTTTGTATAGATACTTTTATTTCTTCAACAGTTTTTGCTCCATCTTGATTTATAGCTGTAATTACTTTAGCATATTCATCAGCTAATTGTCTTATCTCTGCATCAGTATGTTTACCATCATAAAATGCATCAGTATATTCTTGTTTTTTCTTTTTAGCATAAGCTATAGCTTCATTATCGTCATCATCAGTTCCTTCATATATGATATATGTGTATTGATCAATATCATAATATGTTTCTTTTATTCCTCTTGTAAGCATTTTAGTAGCTTCTTCTGAAGAAATGTCTTGTAAATTTTTATTTATTATTTCACAAATCAAAGGAATTATTTTAGCAATTGAAGTTCCTAAAGTATTTATTGTTAATCTTGCATTTGTTTTATTCTTCCATAATATATCATATCCATCAAATATTGAAACAGATACAATTTCATTTGATGAAGACTTGAAATTAAATGTAATAGTATATCCTTTAGAATCTTTTAAAACAAGATATTGTTTTACATAATATGCTTTATTTTCAATATTATATACATCAATCCCTTTTAATTCAATAACATCATAATTTGATATTTTCTTATTCAAACAGTTTTTTATTAGTTTGAATACCTTATTCATATCAGAAGATCTAAAATCTTCATTTATTGTATCAAAAGATTGTCTGATATTTTTCTTTTCTTTTATAAATTCTAAAAAGTTCATATAAAACTAAATAATGTTATTTAAAAATAATTTTTTTGGTTCTCATATATTCTTATAAGAAAAAGAAATTGATTGCTTGTATATTCATGTTGCTTATATTTTTAGATAAAGTTGTTTTATCTGGATAATATTTGAATTTTCCAAGTACTGGTATTTCAAGTTTTGTATCAAGTTTAATATTTCCAGCTATATCTAAACCAGGATGAGAATCTGATTCAGCATAAACTTTTTGTTTTTCATAGAAATATGTGTTGTTTTCATTTATAAGTTTATAAGTGTAATAATATCCATTAAAGAAAGCTTGTTCTTCCATATCAGATATAATATCTATATCAAATGATTGAATGTCATCATTACAAGTTGATCCAAGATTAATCAAATCACTCTTTGGAATAAATTGAGTATTTTCTTTTAAGTTCATGAAATATTTTGCAAATATATTCTTGATATCTTCTTGTATAGTTTCTTTAGAGTAAGAAGAAGAACATTTGATATAACAGAATATTGCAAACTTACGAATTATAGGATCTTGAAATTTAAGAGTTATACCAGCAAAAGATTTCTTAGAATTTTCTAATGTATTGATTACCATATTCTTTTGTTTAGTAGTTAATAAGAAATCTTTTTCACTCAAATTGAAATAGTCATTATATTCTTTTATATTTTCAACAACATTATTTGTACAAGCTACCATTATAGCCATTGTATTCTTTTCAGACCAGCAATTGATTTGTCCTATGAATGAGAAACGTTTGAAGAATAACAAGAAGTTTTCTTCTGTTGCAAAAACATTGCTTCTTGAATTATATCCAATCATATTTCTGACAAAATCAATTGAGTCAGCATTAGTACCTCCAGAAACAACTGTTGACAAAGATAATTTTATGTATTCATTCAAGTTTACTTGATTTCCATAAGAATCATATCCTTTATCAAAGAATTCGAATTTAGCATTATTCATATCTGATATGTTTCCATACATACCTGAATGAGTTATATATTTTACAGCTATTCTAGAACCATATTTAGGTATCATTCCATATACTCCATTTCCAAATATGATATCAAAAGTGTTTTCATATCCTACAGTCAACATATATTCTTTTCCATCTTTTGTCATGTCATATAATGAAGATACTTGATTCCATTTTTCTCCATCAACATAAACTTCAATATAATCTCTATCAAATAGTCCAGGAAGATCAACAGAAATCTTTTCTAAAGAATATCCTCTTGCTGTATATTTAGCTGTTTCAATGCTACCTTGCACAATCTTGAATTCGTGTGTAACTAAAGGAGCATTTATATCAATAACATACTTATTTCCATCTAACATTATCAAATACATTATTCCAGTATTCTTGTTTATTACATGACAATAATTCATTATATTTACTTTTGTACAAATATTTTCTGTTAAACCATTGTTTATCTGTACATTAGCATGAATTACACCAACTGCTGAACTACCATAATATGCTTCATATCCACTTGTCTTAGCTAAAGAATATATGCTTTTCTTACGAGCTGCGGTATATACATTTTGTTCTGTAAGAGCATCTTCTATATAGCTCATTGCATTCTGCATTACTCCTTTAATACCATCAAAAATAATTCCAAACAATTGATTATGAGTATATTGTAAACCAATTGAATTGAATGTCTTTGCTAAATATGTCTTTATTGTAGCATCAAAGTTTTCAAAAGAGGTTTGTACATTTGAAAAAAGTTTCATTGTTATTGATATTGATATTTTTTAGTTACACTGTTTCCTTGTGTGTCTGATAAAGTTATTTGTACAAGATATATGCTTCTTATTTCTCCTTTTATAAATTGTACATTCACATCTATATTGAATTGTGAAGCAAATAAAGTCTCATTTGCCAATTTGTCATAAATATATTTCTTTAACTCTGTTGTTGTAGGTGTCAATGTCCATAAGAACATATCCATAGATACACCATAATAAGGATCTCCTAAAAGCTCGGTACATTCTGTATTCAAAGTCATGTCTATTTCTTGTAAAGCACAATCAAACTTTGAATTAAGTAAAATTCTATCATCTAAAGCTAAATCTAACATTCTATAATTTAATTATTTTTAGGAATTCTATGCATATATTGTTTATGAGTAAAGTCAGTATGTTTACCTTTATTCTCAACAAATCCAAATCTTTTGTAAAAAGTTATAAGTCTTCTTACTGATGAAGCTCCAAAGTCATCACTTGGAGTAAGCGTCAATATTTTGTTATTTTTGTCAGCCCATTCACATATGTCTCTCATTAAAGATGATCCATAGCCAGCATATTGTTCTTCTTCTTGTATCTCAATAAGAAAGATACATATATATTCTGGATGATTTTTGAACTCTCTTCCAATATTTATATCAGCAAGACAATAATAGTCTTCTAAATCTGGACATGACTTTAAACTAACATCAAACCCATAGTCTGAAGTTTTGTCTAGACAAGAAAAAAGATATTTTTTTCTTTGCTCATCATTTTCTAATATGTATTGTGATATTGTTTTCATTTTTAGTAAATGTACCAAGTTCCATCATTTATAAATTCTCCATCTTGGTTCAATAAATTGAAATCTCCATTTGCTGATTTGAAATCTTGGCTATTTATTCTAAAGATTACATAACCATCATTTCTTGCATATTCAACATATTCTTTTCCATCTAATACTAGTTTGAAAGATTCTACTTTTGAAATCATTTCAGCAAGATTCAAACCAATGTTTTGTGTCAAATTAGCTTTTATCTTCAATTGTGGCAAAGCTTGTACTTTATAGAATATTGGCTTAAAGATTATCTTTGCATTTGTTTTAGGATTCTCTAATGAATTGTTTTTATCAGTTTCTTTTGTATTTACTATTGTACAATTTATCTTATCTATAAAATTGAAATAATCAGTATTATTCATAACTCCTAAATCATTTATTCTATTTATATCTTGTAAATTTAATCTTGGTGATTCTTTATATTCTTGAGAAGATTTAAGAACCATATATTTGTATATGTCTTTTGTGATTACTAATGAATTGCTTTCAAATACATTAGCAGCGATCTTATCTATAAATTTTGAACGTATCAAAAGTTTTTCTGGATAAGCATCCCATATAATACTTGAACCAAAATCAAGACTAAAATCAATTTCATTAATTACTGTATCATTTTTATCTATATCTAGATTATATTCATAAGATAATACTATATTCTTGAAATTTATATCTGTTGATATTTCAACTATGAATCCTGTTTTATCTATATGAGGAGAATATATATCTTCATCATATAATTCATTGTCTTCAATATTGAAAGATTTATAATATTGGAGACTTAAATGTGATTTCTCAAGATAATATTCATTTAATCTTTTTGTTCTTTCTTCTGATGATAATTTAGAATCATAACCAGGATATAAAAATACACATGATAGTTTTTGTTCACCATCTACAAATTCAAATGTATTCTTTAATAACATTTTGTTATCATAATTGAATACATCAGCATTCATTCTCATTGAAGTTGATATTTCATATAAATCCATTTCATCATTATAATTTTCAAATGGAGTTATATAAATTCTTAATGGATTTGAATTTACAGATGGATTGGCTTGAGTAACATCATAAAATACTCTTTCTATTCTTGTTACACTTCCATCATATACATTTTCTAAGAAGAATGGTAATGAATTCAAAAACAATGAAGTATATAAATTTATTTCATCTTCATTATTTTTTATGATTATATCACCAGATACAATATTGTTTTTTCCAATTAACTTAAAACCATCTAAAGTATTTTCAATTAAATAGATATATTGTTCTTGATCATAATCTATTGTTAAATCATTAATTGGTATTTCTGTAAAAGTATTTGATATATAATTTAATATTATTTCAGAAGATTCTTCATTATTATTGTAATTTATTATTTCTTCTCCATCATAAAATTCTTCTTCATTATTAGATGAAGGAATTTTATTACATATTATCTTATAATTTGTTATTTCTTGATCTTCTTCTTTTTCTTTTAAAGGTATTTGGTTAAATTTATTTACATCTATATTATCATTATTAGTTATCAATACATATAATTCTTTGTCACATAAAGCATTTATGCAAGATACAGAAATTGATTTTTTCCAAATATCATTTTCATTTTTTATACTTGTTGTTGGTAATAATGTTATAGAAGATTTCTCACTAAAATCATATTTTATTTTTTGTTTTATTTGACTGAAATTATATCTTTCTTTTATAAATACATTTGATTGTCTAAACAAAAAATTAGTATTTGGTATATATGCTTCAATATATTGAGAATATCTTATATTGTTTATAGTTATCTCTGTATCTGAATTTAATTCTAATGAATCACTTTTTTGACATATATAATGGTATCTTATATCATTGATAAGATTTTCAACATCAATAATTGATGAAAAATCTCTATTTGTTATAGGAATGTATATTCTTATCTTATCACATAATATATTAATCTCATTTTCATTGTTGTCATATAGTTTCATTAAGTCACTATAATCTTGATCATTCAAAAAAGTATTTTCATTAAATGCTTCATTGAATTTTTTGAAATTCTTAGAATATGCATTAAAATTATTCTCTGTTATAGGAAAAACTATACTTTTTGAAAGTTCTGAAAAATCAATATCAATATTATTTTCTTTTGTAGATTTTTCAATAATGTTTTTACTGATGAACATTATATCTGTATCAAACATTATACTATTCATCATTCTGTTTTTCTTTATAATGTAAAATTTCTCATAATGTGATTCTTTAAGATCTTTACCAGCTTCATAAAAATCAACAATATAAGTATAGTTTCCTAATATTATGTTTTGTCTAAGCATATATAAATTATATCAATATAATTAAAAATAAAGAGACTATCTAAATAGATAGTCTCTTTCAAATTATTATATGAATATTTTAGAATAAATTTCTAAGATTTTCTATTCTGTCTGGGCCATCATATTTTGTATCATAAAACTTTTTAGGAATAAATCCTTTTTTCATTTTAGTTCCTTTAAACATATTATGTGTTGATGCATTTTCTAATACATCCCATTGTGTCAAATCACAACTAAATTTATGACAATTTCTAAACATATTTGCAAATTTTTTACAACTATTTGGATTCCATTTAGATAAATCTTGATTAAAATTATAACAAGAAATAAACATACCATACATATTTTCAACACTATTTACATTCCATCTAGTTATATTTCCGTTAAAACTTTCACATAAAGAAAACATATTTTCCATATTTTTGACACCACCAACATTCCATTTATTAAGATTTTGATTAAAACTTTCACATTCTAAAAACATTCTTTTCATATTAGTTACATTAATAACATTCCAGTTATTAATATCACAATTAAAGTCAGAACATCCAGCAAAGCATTCTTGCATATCTTTTACATTTGATGTTTTCCAATATTGAAGTCCAGTTCCACAAAAATCTTGATTGTTTCTAAATAATCCACTAAAATCATCTATTTCAGAAGTATCTATAAAACCTAAATCACAATTATTTCCTTTATTCGCTATTTCATCTTTAATTATACTTTGTAATTCTTGCTTGCTTTTAGGTTTAACTATATATTTTTGGTCAAATTTTATAAATTCTGAAATAATCTCTTCTTTATTATCAAAATTTTTAATATATGAATTAATGTTTTTCATAAAATATTAAGCAAAATGATTTTTAAAAAATTCTTCTGATTCTTCTATTTTATCAGCTCCACAATATTCTGTTGCTATATGGTTAAGAATATGCTTTGTAGCCTGTTTTATAAAATCTTTATATTTTTTTGAATTTCCATTCAATAATTTATCAAGTTCATCATTTCTTATAACAAATGGATAATCAAATATAGCTTCTTGTATAGGATCTATAAAATAATCCGATCCTATACCAATTGATATTTCATTGGTTTGTCTCCAAAAATAAATATTTAATGTTTCTTCAATTGATTCATTATCAGCTTTATTCCAATCTTGAGATACATAATTAACCATAACAGGTTTACTGGTTGTATTTTTATCATCATAATTAAGATTTATATCTGTTATATATTCAAGATTAAAATCATATATATTATTGATTTTTTGAATTATCTCAGGTATTTCTCCAGATACATTTTTTATATTTTTTCCTATTAAATATTCAAATAATGATTTCATAGTTTACTTTTCTCTATTATGTTTGTTATATTCAGATGAATGGAATTCATCATCAAAAGTATTTTTAGCACCTGGATTTATAAGATATGCCATTTTAGCCATAACATCTCTATTGATCAATACAGGTGTAGATTTCTCTTTTCTATTGTCTACCAAAGCAAAATCAACATCTAAAAGTTTACGAGTTCCTATTTGTATACATGAAATTTTTACAGTAAGCCTTTCTTCTCTTGTTTGACCAACTATAGGATATGAAGTACCACTACGTTTAAATTTATATTCTTTTCCATTTATTGTAGCTTTAATTACATTTTCATCAGTTTCTAATTTATCGCATCCTAATGTTGATGCTTTAGCTCCATTTCCAGTATCAAATTTAGCATCTAATTCAAATTCATTATCCTTATCTAAAGAAAACTTGCATTTCTCAATATAACCAATTGATTTAGGAGCAAGAACTAATTCATTGATATCATTGATAGAATCTAAAAGTATTTTACAGAAATTCTCACCAATGACTTCACTTATACCATCTGTACCAGGAGATGCATTATACTCAAGAACAACATTATCGCCGATTTCTTTGTTTGAACCTTTTTTAAGTGGCATAATATCAACAGCACACCAAGGCATACCTGAAATCTTAGCTACTTTCAAAGCTATCTCTTTTTGTTCTTCAGTTATTTCTACTTTTTCTGCTTGAGCGCCTAATGAAACATTTGAACGGAAATCTCCACCAAGTTTTTTACGTTTCATTTGAGCAAGAATTGTTTGCTTTGTTCTTGATGTCAACACATGTACACGAATATCACCACCATCGGCTTCTTCTTTCTTTTGTAACAAAAGTTCTCTTTCTTCATCTATAGCAAAAGCCATTTGAAGCATTGAAAGAATTGATTTACCTGTCTGCATGGTAACTCCAGTTCCTCCATGTCCATCAAGAATCTTTACAACATATTCTTTATCTTTGTCTTTGTCTTCATTTTCACCAACATCAGGATAAATAAGCTTAAGTTTCTTTTTAAGACTTTCTTCTCCATCTTTAATATCTCTTATAGACAATAAACAGAATCTTGGTTGAGGTATTTCATATCTTTGCATTAAAACAGAAGCAGCATATTTATTACTTGCTCTTTTTGCTGCTTGTATAGGATTCAATACAAATAATCCCCAGTCTTGAAGTTCTTTGATGCATTCCATGCATTCTTCAGACTCTTGAGCACCAAGACGTACAATTACTATTGTATCAACATTAGATTGTTCATTTATCTTAAATTCTTCCTTACTATCTTTTATTACTATTTCATCATTAGTAGCAGTATAGTCAACTTCTTTAGCAACAAAAGTAATAAGCTTTATGTTTTTATCTTCAATAGCTTCAGTAAGGTTTTTCAAAGTCTTGTTCTTTTCAGGATCACGTTCATTAGTAAAGAAAATTATATTCTTGAAAAAATATCTATCATCATGCTTTCCTAATTCTTCATCATCTTCTGATTTTACAATATTCTTTTTATTTCCAGTTTGTTCTGCTGCTTGATCAGTAGCTTGTTCTGGATCACCATCTTTAGCATTTTTTTCGATATTTACTTCATCAGAAGTCTTGTCATCTTCTGCTTCATTTATTTTTTGTTTCATATGATTTCCATAAAAAAGCTTTAATTCATCTATTGTTGATATTTGAGAATAATCAAAACTTTTATCATCTCTATTCATAAAATATTAAATATGTTTTTCTATTTTATTAAAAATAATTTTCAATTTTTTTATTTATATATGTTTATTAATATAAATTAATAAATTGAAGATTACTATTTTATTAAAAATAAATTCAAAAATATATTAAATAATATGAAAAGCTTATTATTGACACTCGGACATAATTCGTCCGCAATTTTTGTGCCAGAAAATGGTGGCACTCCAATTGGTTATGAACAAGAACGTTTATCTGGAATTAAGTCAGATTCTCAATTTCCAAATGATGCAATTGCTGAAATAATCAGAAATGTTGGAATAAATGAAGTTAAAGGATGTAAGATTTATATCTCAACATGGTTTGACTTTATTGACAATGTAGTTCCTAACAAATATATTACTCAAACTGACTTAGACAATCTTAAGTCAATTTCAAAAAACATTGTTTTTGTGAATGAAAAGTTCACACATCATGATGCTCATGCTTATTCTGGACTTGAGTTTTTCAAGTGGCATTACTTTAAGCAGAATAAGAACTTCACTAAGACTGACAAAGTTAATATAATTGTAGCTGATGGATTTGGTAATAATGGTGAAGTATTATCAATTTATACTATTGATTCATTTAATGCTAAAGGAAAAGCATCATTACCAAAACTTTCACATCGTGTATATGGATATAAGAACTCTATTGGTCTTATGTATCAATATGCTACTTCTTATGTAGGTATGAAAGAAAATCAAGATGAATATAAGTTCTTAGGTTATGAAGCTCATATTGATGAATATCTTGATAAGAAGCAAATCAATATGTTAAATGATTTTATTGGTGAACTTACTGATACTCTTTGGAAAGGTTTCTTAAATTCAACTGATCCAAAAAACTATAAAACATGTGAATATATCATTAATTTTGATTCACTTAAAGAGACTAAAGAGTATTTTTATAACATTTTTAAGAATGCTTATAATTTAGTTTGGAAAAATGAGAACAGAGAAAAGTATTCTAAAGAAGAGAATGAATTCATCCAACGCTGCATTGTAGCTTATCACTTGCAACAGACTGTTGAGAATTTCTTTAAGAGAGTAATTAAACATTTTGATATGCATAATGTCATTGTATGTGGTGGATCATTTTATAATGTTAAACTTAACAATTGTGTATTCAGTAATATCGATGGATATTTCTGCGCTATGCCTCTTGCAGGTGATCAGGGAGCAGCAATTGGAATGTATGCTTATTATGAAAAAGAACAGTTCAATTTTGATACTCTTTGTATTGGAAAACGTAATTTCTATGGTGCTGAAAAGGTATTTAAGAAGAGTTTCTACTATGAAGCAACTGATGAACTTGCAAAAGAAATCGCAAGAAAGATTGCTGATGGAAATATTGTAAATCTTGTACATGGAAATATCGAATTTGGACCTCGTGCTCTTATGCATACTTCAAGTTTATTTATTCCTACTGTTGAAAATACAGCTCAAAACAATTCAAATAACTTAAGAAATGAAGTCATGCCATGTGCTCCTGTATGTACTAAAGAAAATGCTGAATTCTTATTTGGAAAAGAAGATATTGACAGAGTTGTTGGTTCAGATGGATTTATGATTCTTACACATGTATATCAAAGAGGTTTTTCAGAGCTTTATGGCGGTGTAATGCATAAGATTGTACTTCAAGATGGATATTCAGGACGTCCACAAATTGTTGAACCTGATACATTTGAATATAAGATTCTTGTATATTTGCAAGAATTGACTGACATCAGATGTATAGTCAATACTTCTTTTAATAAACATGGTACTCCTATTTTATTCTCAATGAAGCAAATCAAAGATGATCATAATTTCCAAGTTGAACATTCTAAGATTAATGGATATAAGAAAGTTCCATTGCTTTATGTTATTGAAAAATAATTACTTGACAAAAATCCAGTATAGAAAATCTATATTGGGTTTTTGTCTTTTTTGATTATCTATTTCTATATTAATAAAATGAGTAAACCAATTTATATAACTTTTACAGGTGGATGTTATTCAGGTAAAACTACATCTATTAATATTATAAAACAAATACTTGAAGAAAAAGGAAAAAATGTCATAATGTTTAATGAACTTATAAGAAATCATAATATAGGTTCAATAGATGATATTAGAAAAAACCCTAATAAGTATATGGAATTACAAGATAATATTATTAGAGGTAAAATTGATATGGAAAAATCAATTAAAAATGATCCTTCTTATGACTCAAATACTATTGTGCTTATTGATAGAGCAGTAACAGATTCATTATTTTATCTTACTTTTTATGTATATAAGAATGGATTAGATGAATATCATCAAGAAATGTTTTTCAATTTATTTTATTATCTCAATGAATATTTAGATAATATAAAATCTATATATGATTATATTCTTGAATTTAAACCTATTGAAAATAAAGTAGAAGAAGATTCATTTAGACCACAAAATCTAAATAGAATGCAAAAGGTTGAATATGAAATGATTATAAAATATAATCATAGGTATTTTGAAAATATATATTTTAGATATAACTATATTAAGATTGATTTGAATAAAGTCAATATTAATGAGATGAAACAATATTGGGAAGAAAAATTAAATAATATGAATTTATGAAATTTGAAAAATTAATAGATAATAGAAGTTTTAGAAATTCATGGCAAAATATAGCTTTAAGTTTATTTCTTCAAAAGAAAGATTATGATGATTATCATGAAGCATTAGCTTTTTCATATAATATAAATCCAATTATAGATTATTGCATGTCAAATACAACTAATATATTTGATATTAAAAAAGCAAAAGCTATTTATAAATGGTATAAAAAGCATGATTCTAAAGATGATTCTATAACTAAGTATTTTGAAGAATATAAGCATTGTATAGACAAAGATCATCCTGATTTTAATTCTAATTATGGTCTTTATGCTTATTCTCAAGAAGGTCTTGACAAATGTATAAGAAGATTAGCTCAAAATACAATGACACGTCAAGCTATGTTTTGTATAAATAACAATGAAGCTATGTCTGATAGAAGCATTGATAAGCTTTGTACAAATACAATTCAATTTTTTATAAGAAATAATCGTCTTATAATGTGTATAAGCATGAGAGCAAGTAATTTCTTTACTTTATTGCCTTATGATTTATTTATGTTCTGTTTTTGGTATTTCTATGTATACAATAAATTATATAATGAATATAATATGAAAGATCTTGGAATAGAATATATAAATATACATGCTGCTACAATACATTATTATGACAAAAATTTAGATAATATTCAAATACAAGAATATAATGGAAATATTTATAACTTATTTGAAAATTATAAAGATAAAGATTTTATAACATTATTTGAAAATAAATTAAATGCAATACAATGAATACTGATGATATATTAAAAATCTTTAAAGAAAAATATAAAAACAATGAGTTTAGAATTATTGGAAATGCTGCACAACAATCTAAAACTATAGAAATACAAAATGCTAATTTTATAGCAGATAAAGATTGGATTGTAAGAGAACCAAATTATGATTATTTTGAAAAGGAACTTAAATGGTATCTTTCACAATCATTGAATATAAATGATATACAAGATGGAGCACCAAAAATGTGGAAAAAATGTGCTGACAAAGATGGATTTATAAATTCAAATTATGGTTGGGTTATATTCAGTGATGAGAATGGAGATCAATATAAAAGTTGTAGAAAGAAACTCCTTGACGATAATCATACTCGTGAAGCTATAATGATTTATGATAGACCAAGCATGCAAACTGAATATAATAAAAATGGAATGCATGATTTCATGTGTACGCAGTATGTTCAATATTTTATTAATGAACGCGATGGAGAAGAATTTGTTGATTGCATTGTTAATATAAGAAGCAATGATGCTGTATTTGGATATGATAATGATTATTTATGGTTTGATTGGGTACTTGATAAATTAAGTGATGATTTAAGATTCTATACAGGTAGAAAAATCAATAAAGGAATTATTTATTGGAATGCTGGATCATTACATGTTTATGAAAGACATTTTAAATATCTTGAATAATGACACAAAAAGAACTTGATATACAATATCTTAAAATAGCAAAACTTTGGTCTGAAAATTCTAAAGCAGAAAGAAGTAAAGTTGGAGCAATTATAGTCAAGAATAATATGATTATTTCAGATGGTTATAATGGTACTCCTTCTGGATTTGATAATTGCTGTGAAATTTGGGAACCACAACCTAGTTGTTGGAAAAAAGCTCAAGAAGAAGATATAAGAGGTATTGGGTGTGAAGGAGAAGCAAGAGATATAATAATTGATGGATATGCTAAACTTACATGTAATCATCCATTTCATTGCAAATATGCTAAATGCACAACAAAACCTGAAGTACTTCATGCTGAAGCTAATGCTATAACAAAACTTGCTAAATCTACACAATCATCTGATAATTCTACTCTTTATGTCACAATGTCACCATGTTTTGATTGTGCTAAACTTATAATTCAATCAGGAATAAAGAGAGTTGTATATTGTGAAGAATATAGAAAATTAGATGGTATTGAATTATTAAAAAAAGCAGGAATAAAAGTAGAGAAAATAAATATTGAAGAAAATGACAAGAACTGATATTATAAATTTTTTAATAAAACAGAAAAAATTCAAGTCATATCTAGAAATAGGATTAGACAATGGAGATAATTTTAAAAATATAAAATGTGACTTAAAAGAAAGTGTAGATCCATTTTTTAAAGAAGACCATAAAAATGGTCAAGATTTACAATTTGATGAAGATATTCCTGATGAAATCAAAGAAATGCTTACATATAGAATGACAAGCGATGAATTCTTTGAGCAAAATACAAAAACTTATGATATAATATTTATAGATGGATTACATTTACAAGAACAAGTTGGAAAGGATATAATTAATTCATTAAAAATATTAAATAAAAATGGATATATAGTTGTTCATGACTGTTTACCTGGAAATGAATCTATGCAAATTGTACCAAGACAACAAATTAGTTGGAATGGTGATGTATGGAAAGCAATATATGAACTTATTCAACAAGGATTAGATATTAAAGTTATAGATACAGATTTTGGTGTTGGAATAATAAAATACACAGATAATGATAAATTATTGCATTATCCTAAAAAATCTGATATTACATGGAAAGATTTTGAAAATAATAGAAATGAAATAATGAATGTTATAGATGAACATACATTCTTAAATTTAAAATTTTAATTATGAAAAATTATGTTTGAATACTACGGTGAGATAATAAAAAAGAATCAAGAGAATGGTATCTATGCTAAAGCATTTGAAAACTTGAAAGACTTAACAATAGAAAACTTATACGATAAAGCATTTGAAAAATCAAAAGAAGAAAAAATGAAAACTTGGAAAGATATTGAAGCAGGAGATAGTATTTATTACTATGACCATGGAAAAATTCATGAACAAAAAGTTCATTCAGCAGAATTTATTCAACAAACACATGAATATAATTTTAGTTCAGGTGTTAAAAGTTCATGGTTAGAAGAATATATATTAATAAAAGCAGGAAGAGGATCATCGATAAAAATCTTTAAATTTGAGATAGATGATTTAAGATATAAGGATAGGTACTTTAATAGGTTTACTACTAAAGAAGAAGCAATAAGATATATTTATGAAAGAAAAAATTATTTAGAAAATAAAGTAAAAATATATAAAAAACAATATGAAAAATGGCTATCTGCTTATGAAAAATGTGATAAAGCTATTAAAAATTTAAAATAATATTGAATTTTTTATATCATTTTTACTATTTTATAATTCCATAAGTTTAATTATAAACAGAAATTTATTTAACTAACTAAACATTAAATTATGAAGAGAATTTTTAGTTTATTTGTTGCCATGTTCATGGTATTTGGAATGGCAAATGCACAGACAGTAGAAAACCATGGTGTTTTCTCTAACATGTATGTCGGTTTGAATGGTGGAGCTATCCATAATTCAATTACCAATTATGACAATTTCGAATTCAACACTTTGGATTGGAATGGCGCATTGGAGATTGGCAAGGATATTACACCTATCACCGGAATTAGCATTGAAGGAATCTATAACAACAAGGTTGCTACTGCTAAGGAAACCGAGTTGAATAGAGTTGATGTCTTTGCTAATGCAAAGTTCAATTTGATGAACCTTTTTGGAGGTTATAACGGTAAGCCAAGAGTATTTGAAATCCGTACTTTGACTGGTATTGGTTGGAACCATTATTTGGAAGAGTATTCAAATCCTAATGATATTGCTTTGCAAGCTGGTTTAGAGTTTGATTTCAATCTCGGAAGAAATCGTAATTGGTATATCACTTTGACTCCTGCTGTACAGTTTAATGAGATCAATGATGGTTATACTGGTATTGCTCCTGCTTTCAAGAATGGCGACTTAAAAGCAAACCTTGGTATTGCATATCGTTTTGGCAGAGGAAATGGTTCACATAATTTTGTAATTTGCGATAAGACTTATACTGATGAGCAATATGCTGATTTGTATGCAAAGTATGATGAAGCTATGAATCGTCCTGTTGAAGTAGACACAGTTGTTGTTGAAAAGATTGTTGAAACAGTTATCGAAAAGACAGTAACTGATGATTTTTCAAATACTATTATCGTTTTTGCTAAGAATTCATTTACTTTGACTAGTGCTGAAGAGCATCGTCTTGAAGTAGTCATGAAGGAACTTGACAAGAATGCTGAATATTTGATCATCGGTTCAGCTGATACCGAAACTGGCAATAATGACATTAATAATCGTCTTGCTAATGAGAGAGCAACTACTGTTAAGAATGTCATGAACAAGAATGGTTTTAAGAATGTTGAAACTACCGTAAGTCTTGATGCATTGAATGATCAGACAGTTACACGTTGTGCTATCATTCGTATGAAGTAAATCTGTTATTGTTATGTATACATCAAAAAAGAATGTTCAAGAAATTGAGCATTCTTTTTTATTTTTATATACTAATTTACTATATTAATATATGAAAACAGAAAAGAAAACAAATACAAAGAAATCAGGATTTTTCAAGAAATATTGGCATATAATACTTATATGTTTGTTTTTCTTGCTTTGGATGTCAAAATGTTCACAAAGTTGTTCTAGAGGTCATGAGATAAATAGTCAATCACAAGTTATTGATAGTTTGTCAAAAGTAAATGATACATTAAAGAATTCTTTGAATTATTATACAACTTTATATCAAGTTGAAACAAAGCATAATGACAATTTCACAAGTATTGCTGTTGGTAACCAAACTGAATTATATAATCAGATAAATCAACTTGAAAAAGAAAATCAAGCAAAACAAGAAGAGATAAATAACCTTAAATCTCAAATAAATGTTTTGCATAAAGAGATAAAAGAACTAAAAGAACAAATAGAAGAAAATTAATATTATGAAAATTATAGTTACTGGATCCAATTCACAATTAGCTTTATGTATTAAAGATATTATTGAGGAAAGCAAAATCGAAACTAAAGATGATGAATATTTGTTTTTTCCTCATTCTATATTAGATATTACTAATATTGATAACATAAGATTGATAGTAAACAAATATCAGCCTGATGTCATTATAAATTGCGCTGCTTATACTGATGTTGATAAAGCAAATGAAGATATTTGTTCATGTGAAGAAGCTAATGTTGATGGGCCAAAGAATTTAGCTATAGTTTGCAATGAAAAAAAGATAAACTTGATTCATATAAGTTCTGACTATGTATATGAAGATTTTGAAAAAAGAATACCAAGAACAGAAGAGTTTCCTACATTGCCAGAACAAGAATATGGAGCTTCTAAGTTATTTGGAGAAGATGAGATAAAGAAATATATAGATCCTGAAAAAACAAATTATATAATCATAAGGACAAGTTGGTTATATTCTATATACAAAAAGAATTTCATGAAAACTATGGTGAATCTTATTAATGATGATAAGATAAAAGAAATTCCTGTTGTAAATGACCAAATTGGAAGACCAACATGTGCTCATGATTTAGCTTCATTCATAGTAAATGACATTATTTCTAATAGAAATCTTGACAAATATGGAACTTATAATTTTCAAAATTCAGGAGATGAATGTTCTTGGTATGATTTTGCTTTAGAGATAAACAAGAAAATTGATGATAATATAAAGATATTGCCAATTTCTACAAAAGATTATATCTCTTCAAAAACAAATTATTTTATTGTCAGGCCAAAATATTCTGTTATGAATTTAACAAAAATAAAAAATGCATTTAACTCAGTACCAAATAACTGGAAAAATGCATTGTATAAAGAATTAAATAGAATATTTAATAAATTATAATTGTATTGTCTTATCATCTAAGACATTTGACAAAAGTTTTTGAAGAAGATATTTATAATCTCTTGGTTGTTCATCTTCAATATCTTCACACATGAAATCTATGAATTTCTTAAGATCAAATTTTGTATCTTTTAAATCTTCATCAGTTATTTGATGTGTTTCAGCAAATTTTTTTACAATTTTTATAAATGAATTGTATTGAGCATCTTTTTTTCTCTTGAAATATACTTCTATTTTCCAAGCTAGATTTTCACTATCAATACATTCTTGTATATATTCTATTAGTTTTTTCATATTCTTATTTCAAATTTTTTCAAATTAAATCCATTGCTAGAAGATCCACTTTTTATTTCTGTTCCATTTAACTTAGTTTTTATAAATGAAAGCATATTAGAATTTTCTTTATTTTTCTTTGTTTCATTTCTTAATATATATATATGAAAAATTATTGACTTAAGATTCTTTAATTCATCTTTATCAGGTATTTGTCTTATAGCATTTATAATTTGACCATAATTAATTATATCTTTATTTACACAATTGTTTATTGCTATATCATATACAACAATAGATTTCTTTTCAATCTTATAAAGAATAATTACTTCAACATTTTTTGTATTAGACTGTTTACATTTTACAGCACCCATCATTCCATGTATTCCATCTAAAGAAAAATATTCAAAATTCTTTTCTCCTTGCTGTGCAGCTCTATATCTTTTTTTAATATTCATAAAAACAGTATCAGCACTTGATTTCAATATCTTTTCTATTTCTTTTATACCATTCTTGTCTTTTCTCCATTCTAAGTCTAGATATCCATTAGTTGAATCAGATGCTTCTGATTTATACATTACTCCCATTTCTTCATTCTTGAAATTTTTATTCATATTACTCATTTCATTTTGGGAATATTTATATTTTTCTTCTTTTGATGATTTAGAACCTTTTACTTTTTTATTAGATGTATCGTCATCATCATTTTTAGATTTGCCAAATAACCAACTAAAAAAATCACTGAATATACCTTCATTAATACATTTAATATTAGAATAGTTTTCTAATTCAGCTCTTGATGTTATAAATTGGTTTTCATTGACATATTGTTCTAATTGTTTCATATATCATAATATTTATTTATATATTAAAAATAAATTAAAAAATTAAAATAAATTATTTGAAAGAACTATATTAATTAAATATATTTTAACAATTTTATGATTTTTTTACAACCTTCCTTTAAGATTGTTGAACAAAAGCCTAATCTTGAAGGTATGTATAAGCAAATAGAATTATGTGGAAGAATATCTCATAAATCAGAAGATCAAATAACAGATATATCTTATAAGAAATTTATTGACAAAATGCGTAAACTTCAGCATTTTGCTACATTTGAACATGGAACTGTATATCTTCAATTTCCTGAAGATGAATCTCCTTATTTGACAAAACTTGATTTAATAATCAATTTTTATGATAAGAATCCTTATTCTAAAGTTGTTCATAAAAATAATATGTATTATATTACAACTAATTATAGAGTAATATGTGAGAATAATAGAGGAGATGATATGCAATATTGGTGTGAACCAACTGAATATCATGAAAAAAGACATACAGTAATATTCACTTGTGATATTGGTGTATCTCGTGAGTATAATCGTCACAGAGTAGATTCAATACTTGAAGAGTCTACAAGATATTGCAATTATGCAAAGAATGGAGAAAGTAATCTTAATATTATTATTCCTATTTGGTTAAGAGAATATGAAAATAAAATAAGAGAACTTTTAAAAACAAGATCATTGAAAGATTATTGTTATCTTATTAGCGATAATAGAGAAGATGAATTTGCAGATATTGACTGTTGGTTATTTGCAAATATAGCTTGTGAATTCAGTTACAATAAACTCATAAATGATTTTAAATGGACTCCACAACAAGCTAGAACTATTCTTCCATTAGATACTAAGACAACATTAGCACATACTGCATTTGACAGTGACTGGAAGCATTTCTTTGATTTGCGTGCATTAGGCACAACTGGTGCACCACATCCATCAGCTAAAGAATTAGCAGAACCTTTAATGAATGTTTTCAAAGAAAATGCCTATATTAAATAAAATTTATTTTTACTAAATGAATAAAAATACTACAATATTAAGATTAAATATAGTTTCAATAGTATTGATATATGCTTTGATGCTTATATTAGCATTTTTTCTTAGTAAACCTATATTCCATGTTTGTGGAATAATAACATCATTATCCATATTATATTATGGAATAATAATTTCAATATCAAGAAATAAATTAGAACAAACAAATGAAACCATTCAGAGAGAATAATTTTTTATTGTTTATTTCATCAATAGGACTATTTATATTAAGCATTTTAATGAGTGTTTTAACTTGGTGGCCTTTTATTTCAATAGGACTAATATTAGTTTTTGCTTTAGGATTTTTAACTACAACAGGAGCAATAATATTGTTTTCTTTGTTTTGCTTGATTTTTTTGATTGTATTTTTCGTACAACTATTTCTATCTTAAAATATAAATTTAATTATTAAACATTTTAAAATATGAATGCAACCGAAAAACTTAGAGAATTATTAACTAGCAATTCTAATTTAAGTAAAATTGTGAATGAATACATTAATAAATTCTTTGAATCTTTAGATAAGTATTCAAATGGAATAAAGAATGTAAGAGATTTGACTGAAGAATTGAATGCAATTGATGTTGATTTGACAACCTATGAAGGTTATTCTAAATACATGAAAGAATTAGGAGATCTTAGAGAAAAGATTTCTGAATATAATGATTTTATCAAGATGTTGACCGGTAAAACTGGAACTGAAATTCTTGATGGTATTGCAGCTGAAGCAACTTCTTATTATCTTGAAAACAAGAATGATAATAAAGATGTAAAAGAAAATAAAGAAAAGACTGAGCAAACCAAAGAAGAAAATAAAAACCCAGGTATCTTTAGAAAAGAAAAGGATAATTCAATTGATAAAGATCCAAAGATTGATCTTACAGAAGAACATAAGAAAGATAATTGTTCTTGTGCAAACAAAGATATTTGTGCTCCATCTGAAAATATGTCTAGAAAAGCATTAAAATCTTTAGATGTCTTAATTGAAAAATATTTTGATGAAAGCTTAATTCCTTGGTCAAAAGAAAATGAAGTTGAAATTACTGATGAAGAACTTGACTATCTACATGATGAATTTGTAGAATTTGCATGTTGGATTAGACAACAAGAAATTTAATATTTCCAATTCAATTTATATTTATAAATAAAGCAAGCTATTTATATAACTTGCTTTATTTTTTTTTACATTATACCTAAAGTATTTGGAACTTTACCAGCTGTAGCCATTCCGCATGGCATTCCAGGAACTATTACAGCAGTTTGAGTTACTGGTGATCCAGCTGTTATTATTGTCCCTGATATACAAGCAGATTTTATATAATGATCAATTGAAGAAGCCATTCTATCAGACAATGGTTTAGCTATCATTTCTCCTAGCATATCTGCAAAATCTTTAAGTTGTTCCTCAGCTTCTTTGTTTTTTTGAACCAATTGAGATTTCATGCAAATATATACAGCATTTGATATAACATCATCAAACATTTCTTTAAATTCTTTAGCTAATGAATTAGAATTAAGCATTTGTATTATCTTATATAATTTGTTAAAAATAAAATTTATTTTGAATTTAATTGATTTGATTTCTATAATTATTTAGATAAACAATAGTAATATGAATAAAGAAGCAGAAAAGAGTTGGGCAATCATATTTATGTCAGCTTTAGTATTGGCAATAGTAGTATTGCTTTCAATTAAAGTATTTATAAAAAACAATGAAAATAAAGAAAATACTTTAATTGAAGATAATAAAACAGAATGTATTATTGAACCTTATCAAATAAATGATTCAACATATCATGTAAATTGTTCAACAGATGGTTGTTTGCTTTTTGAAAATCATAAAAATGAAACAACTATACATACAAATGGTTTTTCTAGAATTTCTATTGAAGGAAATTTTTTGATATGTACTTATAGAGATAATTATACTCAAAGGACATATAGCATTGATTGCGATACATTAATAAAAAATGAAAATTTCAGTATTGTAAATTATTAAATCAAAATATTATGATTACAAAAAACATTCATATCTTAGTTGGTTTGCCGGGTTGTGGAAAAAGTACATATGCGGCAAGACATGATACAAAGCAAATATACTTTTGTGATCAAAAGATCAAAAATGTTGCAAATGGAAAAACTCCATATTATACAGATAAAAACATTGCAACTCTTTTATGTTCTGATGAAGAATATAAGAGTATGATTTTCAGCCGTTTTTGTAGTTATACAGATATTTATATCGATGGGTTGTTTTTGACAAATGACAATGTTGAAACCGTAATTAATTCAACATTGTTAGTCTATAATAGATCAAAAGATCTTCGTAATGTTCCATCTTTAATTACATTTATAATTGAGCAATGGGATGAAAACAGAGAAGCTTGTTTGATTAATGACCAAAGAAGATATGCAAAAGGATATAGAGATGAGAAATCTCAAACAACTATCAAAAATGCTCCATATGAAGATATTGATATTGGACAATTAGAGCTTTATCTTGGTATTACCATGAATGAAATGAATCATATCAACCATAAAACTTTGATTAAACTTGATAAAGTCAATCATGAAACAAAAGCATATTCTAATGAAGATATAATTGTTGTAAAATATGACAATACTTATAAAGGTATTTTAAGATCTGAGCAATGGTCTAGAGGAGGTAGTTGGGGTTCTTATGATGGCAGAAGTGGTAGTATTGAACCAGATGAACAGCCTGATTTTGATAAGCTTGATGAAATGCTTAGTGATATTTGCCCTAATATTTCATTCTTGGAATATAAGTATATAATGAAAAACTTTGTTGAAATCAAAGAAACCAGTGTTGATGATTATTATGGAGGTACTGAATATTTTGCACATTATGAATGTAATTTGAATGGGCTTATTTCATACCTTAAGAGTAAAAATTTAATTAAAGAATAATTATATGAATGATAAGCAAATATTAGAAGAAATTGTCCATTATATGGATAATAACTTTAGTCAGCATTCTGACAATGACAACTATAGTTTTATTCACGGTTCAAAGCCAATGGTATTCAAATACTCTGACCATGTAGCTATTTCAACATGGGCCTGTGGAGCTATCGTATGTATTAGTAGCATTATGTATTTCTTATCTGAAGATGATGGTGATTGGTTTCTTGTAGATGACAATGATAGAAGATATGGAATGCAGGATTCTTTCTCTATTGGTTGGATTGACAGCTTTACAGATGCTTTGCTAAGACTTAAGAAATATACTGAAGAGAATGGAACTCCAGTATACTTTAGCGGTGTTGAACCAAAAACAATTTGTCATTATACTTTATAATTATGAATGAAAAAGATAAAAAAGATCTTAAAACCGCACTTTGTATATATTTACCTTATAACTTAAAAGGTAAAGTAACTGCTACAGGTGTAGATACACATCATGTTGATATGGAAGGATTTTATTCAGAAGTTGATTTTGATGTTGATGTAGAACTTGATAGCATAAATGTAGATACAGAAGAATTATTTGTAAGAGCAATTACTGATAATGAAGATCTTTATGAATACATATATGAAACACAAAGTGATGGTATTCTATGGACAATTGAAGAATTCATGCCATATTTAAGGTCATGGGATTCTATAACAGAAAAGGAAGCTGAAGAATATGAATCATTTATATATCCTTTATTTGAAGAAGGAAATAGTCAAGGTATTCCTGCTGTTGTAAAAGTTGATAATATGGATAAATTCATAGAATGGATATGTATTCATAAATTAGATTATTTTGGATTAATAAAAAGAAAACTAGCTTTAGAAGCTAAAGAAAATATATATGAATTTATATAAAAAAATATCTATAAAATAATATGTGTAAAATATGTGAAGGAATTGAAGATCTTGTAAATGAAAACACTTTTTATATATCAATATCTGAAGACTCAAGAGGATTTTGGTTATCTTTAGATGATAGAAAATATAAGAGAATCAATTTTTGTCCAATTTGTGGAAAGAAACTAACACCATTTGAAGTAAACGAATAATAAATAATAAATTATGAATGAAAATGAAATCATGATTCCACATGACAACGAAGGAAAAATCATGTGGAGCAGAAAAGAAATCAAAAGTGCTGAAAAAGTAGATTGGAAATCTATCCATCAAACATTCACAGGAAATATGATGTTTAATGGAATGTCAAGTAGATTCAAGTATGTCTTTAGAGGTCAAAATGGATTCAAATATGAAGTATTTGCTAAAGATTTTCTTGAGATGATTCCACATCTTCATGATGGAAAAATCGCAGGTTCTTTCATGTATGTGAAAAGAGCTGGAAGTTATGGAATTAAACTTATTCACCCAACATTTAACTCTTAAATATTAGTATTATGGTAATAGTATTAAAATTTGTGTTCCTGTTAATTACTTTGTTCATAGCTATTTTTATTGGTGTAAAAAACGATGCTAGCTATGATGTTGATGATTATGACGAGTATGAAGTTTTTGTTGTACTTGGTTATGTGTTCTATGTGATTGGCTGGGTATGTACATTAGTTGGTACTATCATGTCTATAACAAATGATTGTGAATGTGGTTCACCTGCTGGAATGACTATATTTGGAGTCATGGGATTAGGTGTAGGATTATTATTCTTGGTTGAACCTTGGATTCGTGTATTGATTGACAAAATTCTTAAAGTTAAACACTAAAAAAACAATTTATCATGACACTATTATTTGGATTGACAATTAACATTTCATTGAATTTGTTCATTTACCTTGTTGGTAGTCTAATTATACTATTTTTGAACTTGTTGTGGGTCCATTCACAAGACAAAGACCCGGGATTAGCATATGTATTTGCTTTGATATCTTGGATCACTGCATTTGTAAGCTTAAGCTTTACACACAGTCCTGAAAATGAGATCGCTTATTGGTTGTTTATTATTTGTTCTATCCTCGCATTTATATTGATGTTCATTGAACCATTTTTCAGGTTTTTGACAACAATCCCTGAATCAATCAGACAAAGAAAAAGAAATAAAACTATTGTACAGAAAACTGAAGTAAAAGTCAAAAGATTTATCCAAGAACTATGATGAATTTACTTATATTTTTAGTAGCACAAGTAAATGATACAATTCAAGAAGAAGTTGTAATAAATGGTAAAGACTTAGGTATAACTATTCTTATAGTTATCATATCTTATTTACTTATATCTTTTATAACATGGTTATTGAATAGACTTCTAAAAAAGACTCTAAATTGGTGTGATGAATGCTCAGAAACTAGTTGGTTACCAGTGATGCATTTGGGATGCTTGTTTTGCAGATTAGCTCAATTCTTTAGACTTTCTACATGGAAAAGCTATATTAAAAATCATACAATAAAAATTATTGAAAAGACAAATAAGAAAAAGATTGAGTTTGAAGAAAGAATTAGACAAAAGACAAAATATTTAAGAGATCTATGATTAATTTATTACAAATACAAGATACTATTGTTTCTGATACAATATCTTCTCAAATATCTGCAGGAGATTTAAAGGTAATGATGTGGATTTTTTTATGTTGGATTGGGTTATTTGTTCTTTTAATTATATTAGGTAAATTTTTCAGTAATTATTATAATGATGCTGATATAGATTTAAATGATCCTGAAGAAGTTGCTATTGCTTTAATTCCTGTATCTCAAGTAATCCTTTTAGGACTATATATTATTCATTTTTTCAAGCCAGAAACTTGGAGAAGAATAATAAATAAGAGAAGAGAAAAAAATACACAAAAGAAACAGAAAAAGATTGTTGAAAGAATAAAAGGTTTGACTGAAATTTGAATTTTTTATTATTTGTTTCTATATATTTTTTGAACTTAAAATAACATTAAAATGAACAACAGAACAAACAAATCTTTCAAAATGTTTTTCCTTTGCATTCTTGCAATGGCAATTTTTGCAATTCCAATGGTTGTAATGTATAATCATGAAGAAATTCATACTGTAAAAGTATTGTCAATTAATCAAAGAATGCATGTTTCTGGATCAGATGGCAACACTTCATCAACTTATGAATATCTTGTAAGTACTGATCAAGGTGTTTTCAAAATTGAACCAGATGGAATTTTCTATTCTAATGACTTTGGTCATTTGCATGAAGGTGAAACTTATACTGTAAAGACTCGCGGATATTCAGTTCCAATTCTTGGAATTTATCCTTTTATTTCTCAAATTATAGAATGATATGAAAACCATTAAAGATAAAAATGGCAAAGTTCTTAAAGTAGGTGATAAAGTTCATGATAAATGGGGTTTTGATCTTATTGTAAGAAAATATGAAGATGGGTATGGTTGGTATGGACAATTAGTATGTGATCCAAAAGATTCATGCGCTAATATTCCTTATGCATTAAATACCGAAGATATTGAATTCATTGAGTAATTATTAAGCATTTTATTTCTATATTATATTATGAACTTATTTGAACTTTTCACTTGGAAGCGATTTCAACAGATGTTGAATGATGGTTACATAGACATGGTAACTCATCCACAGTTTGACTGGCTTTCTATAATCTCATACACTAAGCATGCACAGTTGGATCGTATGTGGAATGAGGTCACTATGAACTGTCGTGGTGTTATTATCAATAACCGTACTTATGACATTCTGTATCGTGGCTTTGAGAAGTTCTTCAACCAAGAGGAGCTTGAAGGTCTTGGGATCAAAATTCCAGAACTTCCATTTGAAGCTTTTGAGAAACTTGATGGATCTCTTGGTATAATGTATTTTGTTGATAATATACCTTATATTGCTACTAAAGGTTCTTTCCAATCTGAACAAGCATTACATGCAACTAAGATTGTACAAGAAAAGTATGGTGAAGCTTTGAAGTATGTTGAAAAGAAGGCTTATAGCTATTTGTTTGAGATCATATATCCAGAAAATAAGCTTGTAGTTGATTATGGTGACACTGATGATGTTTTTATGCTTGGGATGATAGATAATATATCTGGAAAAGATATAAGCCCACGTGAAGCAGAAATGCATCTAGGACATATTTTCACTTTTGCTAAAAGATATGATGGATTAAAGGATTGGCGTAATATTCGTGAAGAGTTTTCTGGAGAAAATCGTGAAGGCTTTGTAGTTCGTTTCTCAAATGGTTTTCGTATGAAGATGAAGTATGAAGACTATTTCAAGAAGCATTTCCTTAAGTCTTATTTGACAGAGAAGCATGTGTTTTCTTTCTATTATGACAATAAAGTTGATGAACTTCAGGAACTTATGGTAGAGTTTGATGAAGAGAATCAGATGATGATTGAAAAGATGCTTAAAAAGTTTGATTACCATTATAACCGTATTAAGGAGACTGCTCAAGCTGAGTTTGAAAAGATGGGTTATCCTGTAGGTACTAAGATGAACAAGGAGACTGCAGAACGAATAAAGAAGGAATGCAAGTATGATTGTCTTGTATTTCGTTTGATTCGTGGTTTGGATATTGAATATGATGTAATGAATATACTTAAGAAGGAAATTAAGTTTTTAGAAGACACAATTTAATAAATATTAAAATCATGGTTTGGTTTTTTATAATATTTTTTGGTGGAATTATTTCAGTAGGTTGTGTATGTGGATATTTTGAAAGTTTACATTTAAATGCCTATAATAGAATTCATCATAAAAATTCAATAGTAAAAACTTTATGGAAAGATGAATATCTTGCTGAATATAAAAGAGGAGAAATAGGATATACAAATGGAGAATTTAAGCGAAAGAATGACAATGAAGAATATGTAAAAGTATATTTTGATGAAAAACGAGAAATATATGTACCTATAAAAAGATTAAAATGGATTTCTTATGTAGACAAAGATGAAATTCATGAAGAGAATGAAGATTATGAAAGAAAGGATAATATACAAGAACAAGAAAGGTGACAAGATATTTATTGAATATTTATATGATAGCAAAAAATATCATACTTTAACTAATGTTTCTGAAAATGCTTGGAGATTTGATCCAGCTGAATCATGGATGCCTTTTTATATAACAAAAGAAGGAAATGAAATTGTTGCTATAGATACAGATGGACTTGATTTCCCAATTTGTAAAGGATCTATAATTGATAATTTGAAAATAAAAGGCATAATTGAAACAAATGCCTTTAACAAAGACGATAAATATGAAATGATTTTATTAACTGAATGTTTAACAAATAAAACTGAGTAATTATGTGGACAATCATTGGAATCGTAATTGGTGTTGTAGGCTGCAGAGCTTATGAGAAGTACATCAAAAAATGAGCATCATGACTAAAGAGTACATTGAAGACATTAAAGTAGGTGACATTTTATATGTAGTGACACCATCAAGAAAGATGAACATAAAGATTAAGGAATGTCAAGTGTATGACATACAAGAAACAGTTCCATATCTTTATATCTACACAAAGACAAAGCATAAGTTGAACTTAGTCTTGTCTATCGATAGACTTAAGGTTAATACAAAGCTTTGCGATGGTGTAGACACATTCTATACATGTGAAGGTTATCATCAGAAAGTGTTCTACGAAGAGAAGCGTGCTATAGAGTACGCCATCGGACTTATTGACGTAAAGATCATTGAATTGAAACAACAGAAAGATATACTTAAGAATGAACAAAGAGTTTGAAAAACTATATAATAAGTGGTATGCTGACACTGCTCTTCTTTCTCATAGGGACTTTAAAAATGAGCCTGGATTTGTAGCTTTAGTTGAATGGTCAAAAGAACATAAGAAAGAAGCTGTTGAGTCAATACGAGAAATGTTGATTGAAGAGCCAAGTTTTGTTGTATATGTGCTTGATGAACTATTTGATCATTCTATGACTTGCGAAGGATTTGTTCCTCTTGACCATTATTGCAATGCTTGGATTGCAATCATTGATTTCTATAATAGTGGTGCACAAGACACAAACAAGTTTTCTATCTCACATGACTATTATGAAGATTGGCGAGCATATCAGAAATACCTTAAAGATCATTATATATCTTGGAATCCATTCAAAGAAAATGATCCTAATGTCACATTAGAAGAGTTCAAGATGGGTAAAAGAAACAACCCAAACTATAGTAGACCAATACAAATGGTACAACTTAAAGAAGAAAATTTTAAAAATAATTAGTACATGGAACATCCAAATGAATATATAATGTTAGTTAGATGTACTGAAGAAGAGTTTGGTATCAAAGAAGGAGAACTTTGTTGGTGTCTAACAGAAGATAGAGGTCATGATGAACCTCTTGCTTATAAAGTGTTAGTAAATAACAGTGATAATTTTATTCATTGTGCTCATGATGGACTTTTAGAAGAAAACTATGAAATCGTTACAGAATTAGTTGAAATACCATTTGAAGAAAAACAAAAATGGGTATATCCAAGAGGACAAAAAAACAGAGATATGTACCCTGCATCTTTTGAATTATTTGAACAAGTAAAACAGCAATATGGAAGAAAAGAAATATAATTGGCAAATTTGCCAAGATGAAGAGATAAACAACAAATTCCATAAACTCCATTCAGCCATAGTTGATATGGTGATTAGTTTTTGTAAAGACAATAATCTTGATATTGACCAAGTTGAACTTGGAATAGATGGAATAAAATCCAGTATTCCTTATGGAAGTTGGCAACCTTGTACTGATTCTTGGATGAATATGTATGAAAGAACAAGAAGTGTAAGAGATATAGAATTAGAGATTCCAGATCCTTATCTTTGTGTAATGTAAAAAAATATATAATAAAACAATATGGGAGTAGATAATTATACAACAGTAGTTTTTGGTTGGAAAGTTGAAGGATATGACAAAGTAAAAAAGCTTCAAAAAAAACTTGAAGAAATTGATGAGGATTATTATGATACCCTTGAAAATTTCATTATAGATGATTCAATGTGTGGAAACTATCTTTATTTTGGTGCTGTATTAGCACATTATGATGCGATATATAGTGATGAAGAAGAAATTATAATTGATGATGAACTTTCAAAAGCTTGTACATCAAGGTATAATAAATTCATGGATGAACATCCGCAATTCAAAGAAGTTTTCAAAGAATATCAGAAAAAAGATCCTCAACTATATGTATTCCAAAATATATGGTAAGCTAATATGGATATAGGAAGTAAAAACGGTTATCCAGCTGGAGCATTAAGTAACTTTGCACCTCATCCTTTTGTTTTAGATGGGGTGCAATGTAATTCAATGGAAGGATTCTTGCAAGGACTTAAGTTTGAATCTAAAGAAATGCAAGAATATGTATGTACATTAGTAGGTGCAGCTGCAAAGAAAAAGGGAGCTAAAAAGAACTGGAAACAAACACAAAGATTATATTGGAGAGGTAAAGCTATAAAACGTGATTCACAAGAATATCAAAATCTTTTAAATAGAGCTTATAATGCTTTATATGAAAATTCTGGATTTAAAAAAGCTTTAGAAGCTACTAATGGAGCTACTTTAACTCATTCAATAGGTAAAAACAAGATACAAGACACTGTACTTACTTCACAAGAATTTTGTTCAAGATTAACTTATTTGAGAGATAAAGGAAAACTTCCTGTAAAAAATGAAAATAAAGAAGGTCAACTTGATATAGAGATATATGATTGAATATGGATAAAGATTTTGAGGAATTTTTAGAAAAGTTTAAAACAACTGAAGAGTTTGAAAAAGCATATCCAGTTGGAAAAAAGATTTTATGGAGTGACAGAGACAAATGGACTATTGTAGGATATATAGAAGATAAGTTATTTACTAATAAAGACTATTTTGAGCATTTAGTAATAATGAAAAAATGGCTTAAACATAAAAGATATTGGACTTATCAAACACATTCTACATATTTACTGTATTTTGTTGATAAATTGATGAAAAAAGAAAAATAACATGGAAATAAGAAAACATTTTTATATAGCAAGAGATTCTTCTCAAATGAGTGAAATAAATGGAAGAACTAAAGGCAGATTGATATTGTTTAATGCTAAACCAATAAGAAAAGATGGATGGTGGGACACTTATACTGGATCTATGGAACTAAACAATGATTGGTTTCCAGAATTGAAATGGGAAGATGATCCAGCAGAAGTAGAGATTGAACCTAATTCAAAGATGATATTGCTTGACAAAAACTTTGTATGGATGGCAAGAGACACATATAATGGAGATAACTTATATATCTATAACTATAAGCCAAGAAGAAGAGGAAGCAATTTTGAATGTGCATTGAATGGAAGTTTCATAACTATGGATTCAAATGATTTTCAAGAAGTAGAAAAAGGAGAAGATCCAATACAATGTTTGTTAACTATAAAATCATGAAAACATTTACAGATAAAATAAAAGAAAATGAAGGAATTCGCCATTATGTAGATGCTATTCTTATATCTTCTGATAACAAGATACTTGTATTGCAAAGAGCTAATTATATGAAAATGTTTCCTGGTCAATGGGGTTTTGTAGGTGGTACTATTGAAAAGAAAGATAATTCTGCTAAAGATGCAGCAATAAGAGAAATTAAAGAAGAAACAGGATTAGAATTATCTGAAACAGAAAAAAACAATATGAAGTATTTTGACAAGCAAGAACATGAAGGTGAAAACGGAAAAACAGTATCAGATACTGAATATTGGCTTGTAAGACTAGAAACAACACCTGAAATAAAGATTTCAAAAGAACATAGAAGATATGATTGGGTAGATGAGAATACATTCAAAGAAAAACAAGGAAAATATGTTTCAGATGTATACCATTATATAGATCATTATTATATTGGAGATTTTGAAAAATAAAAAACATATTACTATATTTTGGCAAAAGATCTTGAAATGAAAAAGATATTGTTTTTAGATATAGATGGTGTTCTGAATTCAGATGAATGGCACAAGACAGGTTACAAATCAAGTATTGATGATTTAGATCCTAATCTTGTAAGAAAGCTGAATTCTCTTGATTGTGAAGTTGTCATAACTTCTTCATGGGGTTGTGACAATGGCCAGACTTGGAAAGCACTTCGTAGAAAAGGATTTAACCTTAAAGTCATTGGATATACTGAACGTACAAATAATGATTGGACAGTAAGAGGAAACATGATCAAAAAATGGTTATATGACAATTGCCATAATATTGATTACCAATATGCTATATTAGATGATGATAGTGATATGCTTCTTGAACAAAAAGATCATTTTGTTCAAACAAACTCTGAAATCGGAGTTACAGATGAAGATATAAATAAAATAAAAATTATTTTAGATTCTAATATTTTGTAAATATTTTTATATATATATATTTTTTTTTAAAATTTTAAAGAATGATATGACTTTATGTTATATCATTCTTTTATTTTTAATTATATTGAAATTATAATAGTAAATTATGTGTGATGCAATTATAGCATATGTAGATGGAACAGATAAAACATGGATAAAAAACTATAATAAATTTGTAAAAAATCCATTAGAAAATGTAGAGTCAAGATTCAGATCTTATGATGTATTAGATATACAAGTAAAGCTTATTAGAAAATTCATGCCATTTATAGACAAGATTTTTATTGTGGTAAGTAATTTGTCACAATTAGATCATGTTATTGATGAATTAAAAAAGCTAGACAAAGTTTTTATAGTAACACATGAAGAGATAATCCCAAAGAGATATTTGCCATGTTTCAATTCTTGCACTATTGAAATGTATCTTCATAATATAAAGAAACTTGATGAAAAGTTCTTATATTTCAATGATGATATATTTCCAATAAATGAAACAAAAGAAAGTGATTTCTTTAATGGTGGAAATATATGCATGAAACCTGGATTAAAATATTTTGATGAAGAAATTTGTTCTGCTTATGAGCATAATGTTGTAAATTCTACAAAATTATTATATAAAGATACAAAGATATATGGTAAATATAATGCTATAAAGCCTGTACATAGTGTAATGCCTATGTTCAAAAGTATAAATGAAAGAGTTTGGTTAGAATATCATAATGAAATTGAAAAATCACTTACAAGAACTAGACATAGAAAAAATGTTAATGCATATATATTTTTGAATTATTTATATCAAAAAAAGAAATATACTTCTAAACAAGTTGAATGTTCTTATTTCTCAATATTCAATAATTTTGAAGATATAAATAAATCTATAAAAAAGTCTAAAGTTATTTGCATAAATGACAAAAGTGAATATTATATTAATTTTGATGAATGGAAAAAAGAACTTAGAAAGTTTTTAGAATGTGTTTTGGAAGATAAAGAATATTATATTGAACCAATACAAGAAAATAAAATTGTCAAATTACCTAATTTAATAAACAAAGAAAATAATTTAGATATAATAAGATATTGTAAAAATCATAATATAAATAAGAATTATAAAGATGGATTTTCAATATGTTTGACAGCGTATAAAACAGATAAATATATTGAAGAATGTTTAGATAGCATACAAGAACAAACATATTTTATTGATCATAAAAATTATGAAATAATATTAGCTATTGATCATTGTCATGATACACTTGAAAAGATAAAATCGATAATGAATAAATATGAAAATTTAGTAATAATTATGTTAAATGAAAATGTTGGTACATATGTTGCATCAAATACAGCAATGGCATTAGCAAAATATAAATGGTTAATAAGATTTGATACAGATGATACAATGAAACCTTATATGGTTGAAACTATTGCTGATAATTTAGATAATTGCGATATTATACAATATAAACTCGAATCTTTTAGTACAGATGGAACAAAATTTAAGCCATTTCTTGATTTTGTAAATGGTAGTATAGCTTTTAAAAAAGAAGTTTTTGATATTTATGGAGGTTATAGAGATTGGGTTTGCTCCGCTGACTATGAAATGCTTGTAAGATTATCTTTTTTATCAATAAAACAAATTGATAAACAATTATTGAATTATAGAAGAACATTAAATTGTTTAACAAAAAATGAAAAAACAAATGGAAAATCTATTTTGCGTAAACAATATAATGAATTTGTAGAAAAAGAAAAAATATATACAAAAGAATATATAATAGATTGTAAAACAACTGGTTTTGTTGAAATAAATAAACAAACTATAATTGTAAATGTTACAACATATCCAGCTAGAGATATGTTTTTATATGAAGCTTTGTTATATTTCAAAAAACAAACATTAAAACCAACCAAAATAGTTTTATGGTTGGCAAAAGATGAATATGATGAATTAAATTTACCTTATACAATAACTAGATGTATTGATAGTGAATTATTAGATAATATAATATTTGTTGATAAAAATATATATTGTCACAAGCGTCATGAATGTTTTAAGTATTTTAATTATGCATTTAATATTTTTATTGATGATGATATTTACTATCCAACAACATTTGTAGAAGCATTAGTATATTATTCTACATTATATCATACACCAACATCATATTTTGGTAAAAATATGGAATATATAAATACAACATGGTCAGCTAATAAATTTAGGAATGGCCCTGATATAAAAAATAGGTATTATGGTGGATTAAGTTGTATACCTCCATATGTATTTCCATTAGAATCATTTAACTATCAAAATGAAAGAGATTTTATTTGTCCAAAATGCGATGAAAGCTGGTTACAAATGTGGTTTATTAAAAACAATATTAAAGTATATTGTATAAATGAATGGGAAATTGGAAAATCACCATTTCAATTAATTGAAGATACTCAAAAAGTATCTATGTGGAATGAAAATAAACAAGTAAAAAATAATATACTTAAAAAAGTAAATAATATAGCAAGATGTATTGTGTTTTTAAATATTGAAGATAAAGCTAAAAAACTTTGGCCAAATTTTGATATTGAAAAATCATGTGATGGAGAATATGAAAATATAAAAAAAATAGCAATTAAATGATTATTTTCATTATATTTTTAAATAAATAGAATAAGATATTAATGAAACCAATCTTAGAATATATAATATCAAAAAACAGCAAAACACTAAAAACAATTCATGCTATAGATGCCACTATAAAAAAGATAGTCAAAGATGAGTTAGACAGATTAGGACATAATGCTTACTTGAATCATATTGATGTGAGTGAAGTTACAAACATGAATAGTGTATTTAGTTGTGATTATAAGGATTTAGGAAAAAAATATACAGACTTAAATCCAGATATATCTAGATGGGATGTAAGTAATGTTAAAACTATGTGTGCAACATTTTATGGATGTAAAGAATTCAATCAAGATTTGTCACAATGGAATGTAAGCAAAGTAGAAAATATGTATGCTATGTTTCATGGATGCAAAAAATTTAATCAAGATATATCAAAATGGAACGTAAGCAAAGTAGAAGATATGAAGTTTATGTTTACCGAATGTGAAAACTTCAATAATGACATATCACATTGGGATGTAAGCAATGTAGAAGATATGAATTCTATGTTTCAAAGATGTAAAAACTTTAACCAAGACATATCTAAATGGAGTGTGAGCAAAGTAGAAGATATGTATGGGATGCTTTGCAGATGTGAAAATTTCGATCAAGACTTGTCTAGTTGGGATGTAAAAAATGTAAAAAGAATGAGTAGTATGTTTAAAAAATGTAAAAATTTCAACCAAGACTTATCAGGATGGGATGTAAAAAATGTAGAGGATATGGAAAGCATGTTTGACGGCTGTGAAAACTTTAACCAAGACTTGTCAAGATGGGATGTAAGTAAAGTTGAAAATATGATGACTATGTTTTATGGGTGTGAAAAGTTTAATCAAGATTTATCTAGATGGAATATAACAAATGTGAAAAATCATATTAATATGTTTGAAGATTGCCCTATAAAAGAAGAATATAAACCTAAGTTTAAAAAATGAAACCAATATTAGAATATATAATATCAAAGTCTTCAAAGAGATATGTCATTAAAGCTACAGATGACACTATAAAACAAATAGTCAAAAATGAATATAAAAGACTTGGAAATAATAGTGATTTCAATCATATTGATGTTTCTAAATGTACTACCTTTTATATGTTATTCCATAGTCTTATACATTCTTATACTGAATATGGTAAAACAGTAACTATAAATGAATTTGATTGTGATGTATCTAAATGGAATGTATCTAATGTTAAAGATTTTTCATTTGCATTTTCAACAACACAATTCAATGGTGATTTATCTAATTGGGACATGTCTTCTGCCTATACAATAGACAGCATGTTTAATTATTGTTTAAAGTTTGAAGGAAAAGGATTAGAAAATTGGAAAGACAGATTATCAAAATTGACTAGTGCTACATATACTTTTCAAAAATGTCCAATAAAAGGAGACTTTTTAAAAGATTGGCAACTTCCTAAATTAAAAAGTGTTCAAAGAATGTTTTCAGAATGCAAGAATTTATATTGTGATCTTTCTAAATGGAGTATTAAAGATATAAAAAATACTGATGATTATAGTCAAATGTTTTATGGCTGTATAAAGATGAATGAAGATTTATATCCTCAGCATACTGCATATCAATATTCTTATATGTATTAATAAAAATGAATTTTTTAAACAATATATCTATATATAATTAGAAATTAAAAATATTGTTTATATATGTCGAAATATAATTTTTGTCTTGTAATAGACATGCAAAATGACTTCATCAATGGAAGTCTTGGTTCAGAAGCCGCACAGAATATAGTCCATAATGTTGTAGAATACATTAAAGGACATAGAGCTCATTACATTTTTACCCGTGATACACATCCTGAAACAGAAAAATACCTTAAATCAAGAGAAGGTAAATATCTTCCTGTGCCTCATTGTATTAGAGGTACTGAAGGTTGGGAGATTAATAAAGATGTAATGGATGCTATTGAGAATTCAGATAGCACTTATACTATAATTGATAAGAATACATTTGGAACTTTCAAGCCTATTGAGATTATCAAATCTCTACATGATTATGTTCATACTGGTGAATGGAGAGAAACTCCTAATGAGATTGATGGACATGATTTGAATATCACAGTTATAGGTCTTGACAGTGACATTTGTGTCATTTCAAATGCTTTGATTATTAAAGCTGCATTTACAGAAGCTGATGTTAATATTGTTGAGAATTGCTGTGCTGGAGTTACACCAGAATCTCATAAAGCAGCTATGACAGTTGCAAAGTCTTGTCAAATTAATATCATTTAATTTGAATTTTAAAGGACTTGTTACTATATTTGATTGAAATATATAAAAATTAGGATATGATTTTCATTAACTCAAATGAATGCACTTTCCTTAGAAAGTTTGGAGATGGGACGCAACAGATTCGTTTTCCAAAAGATTTCAATCGCCATAATCTAGGTCCGGATTTGGCTTTTACTTGGCTTTATGACAATGAAGAAGAGCTTTTGACTCTTTATTATCTTGTATCTTATTACAGGATGACAGACTATATGTTTGACAATCCTGTTTATACTTTGAAGGTACCTTATCTTCCAAATGCAAGAATGGATAGAGTACAAGAATATTTCAACAATAATGAAAAGTCAAATCCAAGTGAGGTATTCACTCTGAAGTTCTTTGCTAATTTCATCAACTCATTGAAGTTTGACCAAGTAATCACTTATGATGTACATTCTGAAGTTGCAAAAAGCTTGATTAACAATATTATTGATTGGTCTCCTGAAAGACAAATCAAGAAAGCAATGGATGATATCAAAGCAAGAATTCTTTCAAATAATCTTACAATTTGTTTCCCAGATTTTGGAGCATATAAGCGTTATGCTAAACTTCCTATATTCCGCCAATATGATGTAGTATATGGTGTAAAGACAAGGGATTGGCATTCAAGAGAAATCAAGTCACTTAATATTGTGTCTGATGAATTTGGTGCACCAATTGATAATCTTTCAAATGGAGATGTACTTATTATTGATGATATTATTTCAACAGGAGGTACTATCTCTAGAGTTGTAAAAGAATTGTTGAATAAGGGTGCAAAAGGCATTTATTGCTATTGTTCTCATCTTGAGAATTCAGCATTCAAAGGAACTGAATTTGGAGATTTAGTTCATGATAAGAAAATTGAAATGGTATATACAACTGATTCAATCTTCCGAAAGAAGAATGACTCAGTAAAAATTCTTGAAGTCTAATGTATAAGTTTGAACATAATCCAGGAAGAAACATTGATCAGTATGATATCTATGACACTGATTTATGTATGACTGTTGGTTATGTTCGTATAAAGAAAAAATCTAATTATATATCTTTAGAATTATATCCAGTTATATCATATAGTATAATATGGGATAATATGTTATATCATAAATATATAAGAGGAGATGATGTGACACAACAAGAAAAAGATTATTTCTTTGAAAAATGCGCTAAAAAACTTGATACATATATAGAAAATAATTATATGAATTATAAGCAGTCCGTTGATCTGTGATTTTGATATTGTTGTTTTATTGTTTGTTTATTTGTAAAGAGATTACGAAAGTAATCTCTTTCATTTTTATGAAAAAAAATTATTAAAGATTACTATATTAATTAAAATTAATACTAAAGTATTATGAGATTTAATAAAGATAAATTTACAATTGAATTAGCTAATGATAGAGTTTTCATTTATGGGAAAGAAGATACTGATTTAATTCCTGGTAAAGAACAGCCTAAAATTAAAGTAGGATTGATAAAATTTAGAGATGGTGTATTGAATTGCTATCCTATACTTGATGGAGAAGTAGAATGGGGAAATCCTATGTGTTTCTTATATCCAAAAAATTATGATTATTTTGATTATTCAAATGATATAACAGATGAATATATCAATGAATGTGAAAATGAAATTAGGAAATTCTATAAAGATGTTGAAGAATATGAGAATTCTTTAAATGAAGAATTTGGAGAAATAGATGAAGATTAAAATTAAATTTTATTCAATTATATTACTATATTAATAAAAATTAATAACTACTTATAAAAATATTTTTAATTTATTTATGAACGAAAATGATATTTTAGGTTTCGACCCACGTCAATTATCCACATTTTCCGAGTCTAACAAGCCAAAAACTGGAAACGAATTTATTTACAAGACTAAGCCTGAAGAGTCTGTATCAAAAGATGGTATTTACAGATGCAGTATAAAGGTTATTTATAATCCTTTCAATTTTAAGCAATCTGTTATCAATCAGCAAGCTTATTGGCTTGAAGATGCAGATGGTGGATTTTTAGCTGTTTCTTCTTTGACAAATGGTGATACAAATTGTCCTATTTTCAAGGCATGGAAGAAATGTCATTTTGCAGATGAAGGAACTCCATTATGGAAACAAGCTGCAAAAGAAGATAAGGGTGGCAATAATTTGTTTAACAAGAGACAAGCAAAGTATGTCACTGTACAAGTCATGGAAGACAAGAATCATCCTGAGCTTGAAGGTAAGTTTATGATTTGGAAGATGCCTATCAATGGTGTTTGGAATGTAATTGATTCAAAAATGAATCCTTCTGCTGAAAGTGGCAAGTGTGCTTTGCCTATTATGGATTTCTTATTTGGACGTACTCTTGATATTGAAGTAAAACCAGGTAATGGTCCTAAGGGAAGTGAGACTTATCGTAGAGACACTTCTTATGTTTGCGAAATCAGTGAAGACACAACTTGTTGCACTAATCCAGATAAGAGTCCTTTATTGACTTCTTCAGAACAAGTTATTTTGGATAACTATGTAAAAGAAGTAAAGGAAATTTGGAAAGAGAAGGATCCAGAAAAGAGAGCTGTAATGCAAAAGGAATTGGATGCTAAGCCAAATACAGCTGAACTTAAGAAGATTTATTCTCAAGTTATTACTAAGTTGAAGGAAATGTGTCCTAATGTTCTTGAATTGATGGGTTATAAGCCATGGGATGAAAATCTTACAAACCGTGTAAATCATTGGATTAATATTGTTTTGGATTGCCGTATTCCAAAACAAGATCAGACATTACTTGACAGAATAAATGAAGTAGCTAACAATAGCGTTAATGCTGATGTATCTTCTGCACCAATACCTTCAGCAACAGCTTTTGAAGATGTTCTTTCAGGAGCAGTTGAAGATACAACTACTTTTAATCCTTCATCAGAAGATGACGATTTACCTTTCTAATTTTTAGATTGTCTTTGAAGAGTAGTAAAGCTCTTTTACTACTCTTCTTTTTTTTAAATTAATTTATATTTTTATGGAAGAGAATTTAGCTCAAAAAATACAAAATGTTGGTTCTGATACTATTATGGGTGCTATGAGTAATTTTAATCAAAAAGAGAACCAAGAAAATATTGATAATCTTGCTGATGCTATAGAAGAGTCTCAATTGTCAGAACAAGAAAGCAAGAATGCTGCAGCTGCTGCAATGGGTGCTAATATTGATTATGCACAATATATGCAATATCTCAAAAACCGTAAACCAATAAAGAAAGATTATAATATTAGCAGAAATGATCCTTGTCCTTGTGGCAGTGGAAAAAAATATAAGAATTGCTGCTTGAATGGTGGTAGATATGAAACATATTCTAGATAATAACTATATTATATAAATAAAATATATAAAGCCAGCATATCATAAAACTTATGTTGGCTTTTGTTTTAAGATATGAAACAAAACAAATATGATTTTCTTATAGTTGGTGCTGGATTCTTTGGAGCAACAATGGCTAGAATGCTTAGCGATAAAGGATATAGAGTATTGATTATGGAAAAGAATAAATATGTTGGTGGATTATGTGCTGATGAAAATATAGAAGGTATATTAGTAACTAAATATGGTCCTCATGTTATTTCAACAAACAATATAGATGTATGGAAATTCTTGAATAAATATGGTAAGATGAATAGCTTCTCAAAATCAGAAGTTATGAAAAATAAGAATATATTATATCATCTTCCTATAGATTCTTTGACATTTTCACAAGTATATGGTACAATAACAATACAAGAGTCTTATAAGAATATAATGAATGAAGTGAAAAACTATAATGTAAAAGTAGCTGAATCACTTGAAGATGAATGTATAATAAAATCAGGATTAACAATATATTCTAATGTATTAAAGAATTTCTATGAAAAAATGTTTGGTAAGAAATGTTCACAGTTAGCTGTTTCTATGCCAAATATGATACCAATAACTTATAATTATTGTCCATATACAAATACAGATCTTTATGCAGGTGTACCTATAAATGGATTCACTAATTTAGTTGAAAACATAATTGGAGATGATATTCCAATAATGCTTGGTAAAGATTTTCTTGCTGATATAGATGGAAATTCAAAATATGCTGATTTAGTGATATATACTGGACCATTAGATGCTTTATGTCATTATGTATATGGATCATTGAATTGGTGTACAGCATCATTTTCAACAATGAATGAATCATTGAGAGGAAATTATATATATGGCATTCCAATCATAAATATAAATGATTTGAATAACAATACTTATAGGATTACAGAACATAAATGGTTCCATCCAGAAAAACTAAATGATACAAAATATAAGTCAAACAATATTGTAACTTATGAAGAATGGAAAAAATGGGAACCTGGAGATTTGACATTATATGCAATAATTGACAAAAAGATGACAGAATTAGTTGACAAATATGTCACTTTTGTCAATGATAAATATCCTAATATAATACTTGGAGGAAAGAATGCTTTATTTGCAAATATGACAATAGGAGAAACAGTTGAAGAAGCTATCAAATTGTCATCTTTAGTACCTAATAAATCTGATATAATAGATGAATCTATAAATAGATGAATTTATAAACAAATAGATGAATCTTTAAGTAAATAATGAATTTTTTAATTAAAATAACTATATAACATAAATTTAATTGATATGAAGAAATTTCTTATAATTTATCACCAAGAAGACAATGATGGTGTTCTTTCGGCGGCTATTTTCAAATATTATCTTTTGTATAATCTTAAGATTGGACCAAAAGATGTTGAACTTTTGCCAGCAACATACAATACATTAAAGACTATTGTTGAAAAGAAAGAATATGAAAAATGGAAAGAAAATTATGCTCATATTATAATGACTGATATTTCTTTCAATGATTCTTCAATTATGCTTTGGCTTAAGAAGAATTATAAAGAGAATTTTACTTGGGTAGATCATCATGCACCAATCATTAAAGAATCAATAGCTAAAGATTTTGATGATATAAATGGAATTAGACGTACTGATCATAGTGCTATCTATAATGCATGGTTATATCTTTATGATCCATTTGGAGAAAAAGAAATTCCTGAAGTAATTAAAATGCTATCAGCTTGGGATAGTTGGACTTATGAAGATGAAGGTATTGATCCTGAATATTGCAGAGCATATAATAAAGGATTTACAATAACTTCACAATTAAAAGTTGGATGGTGGATGAATAATATGGAACTGATAATACATGATTCAGCTGATAATGCTGCTTTTATTTCATCAATATATGAAAGTGGTAAGAAAGAATGTGATAGACAAGATTCTGCTGATATAGAAATGATTAGAGTTAATGGTGATCCAACTTGGAAAGTAAATGATATTCCAGCAATTATGGTTGTTACTACTGGACAAACTAATTCATTCATGTTCAGAAGCTTACAAGTTGAAAATCCTACTGAAGAGAATATAAGAGTTGCAGCAGTATTTAAACATTGCAAAGATGGAAATTGGACTTTGAGTTTATATAATATATATGATTATAAAGGTAAAAAAGATAATCCTTTATATTTCCATTGTGGAGAATATCTGCATGATAAATATAATGGTGGTGGACATGAAGGTGCTGCTGGATGTACAATTGGTATAGATAAACTTTATTTAATGTTAAAATCTAAAAAAATATAAATATGGCTTATATTAAAAAGAAAGATCGAATTATTAGTTCTATTGAAGAAGAAATCAAAAAGAACGGAGTAAAGACGACTTATTATGGAATGACTGCTATCAAATGGGACAAATGGCCAATTTGTATCAAGGATGTCTGTGTAGACAACATCTTCTTGGTTGACTATATTGAAGGTGAAAGTGTAGAAAAGAAGATTGTTGGCTGTAATATGTATGATAAGGAAATGACTTGTATAAGAGTCGTGAATGATCTTTCTCAAAATATTATTGAAGGAATTTTTGTAAATATGACAGAAGGTTATAAGAAAAAGAAGAAAGAAGAACTAGCTTAAAGATTTATAATTCATTAACTTTCAATACGGATTATTATTAATAAATATATTAATAGTAGTCCGTATGTCATTTATGAATATGATTAAGAATTTGTTTTCAAATACAAATTCTGTAGAACCAAAACCAGTAGACTATTCAAAAGCTCTTGTCATGATTGACAATGGCCATGGAAACAATACACCAGGAAAACGTTCTCCTGATGGATCACTTCTTGAATATAAATATGTAAGAGAAATAGTTAGAAGAATGAAAATTGAGCTTGATAAGCTTGGAATCAAATATTATATAGTAACTCCTGAAGAGAAAGATATCAAGCTTTCTACTAGAGTAAACAGAGCTAATAAGAAATATGAAGAAGCTAAAAAAGAAGGATTGACTGCTTTCTTTATTTCAGTTCATGTAAATGCTGCAAAGAATGGAGAATGGTATTCAGCTAGAGGTTGGTCTGGTTGGACAAGCAAAGGTCAAACAAAGGGTGACAAGTTAGCTGATTGCTTATATGAAGCTGCTCATGAAATCTTAGATCCTAAAAAGATACAGATTAGAACTGACAAATGTAGTGATGGTGATGAAGACTGGGAATCTAACTTTTATGTATTAAAAAATACAAATTGTGCAGCTTGCCTTACTGAAAATTTCTTTATGGATAATAAAGAAGATGTAGCTTATCTTTTAAGTGAAGAAGGTATGCAGGATGTTACAAATATTCATATTGAAGGTATAAAGAAATACATAAAGAAATATGTAAAATAAAATATTATTTTATTTAATAAAATGATATAAAGAGTCTTGACAATTGTCAAGATTCTTTATTTTTTATAAAAGAAATCATAATATAAATATGTCTGCTACAATAAAAAGAGAAGTTTTAACAGAAGATGATGCTAGTTTAACATTATCATATATAACAGATTTAAATATAAATAATCCAACTATTCCAAATGTGATAAGTAAAGTTGCATGTAAATTAAGTTATACAATTGCACAAGGAACTGGACAAAATACATATGTATATCCAAGAGGAATATTTGAAGGAAATAAACAAGTATATCCACCTATTTCTTTAACAACTTTAAATAATTTAAACGTGAATTCTCATGCTATTGATGTTACATGGATTGATACTATGAAATTGAATATTGGTTCTACATATAATTTAATTACACAAAAATCATATATACCACAAGGAATATTTACAATAACTTATGGAACTACAAGAACTTCGACTTCATATGTAAGTAGACAAATACCTTCTTTTACACCAGAACAAGCAACTGATAATCAATTTGCTTATGTGCAAGAAATGCAATTAGTAATAAAAGATCCATTATTACCATCTATGCCAGTTTCAGATATGATTACTTTTGATTCAACTACTGGCATTCCTGCAAATGCAGCTTGGCATTTTGAAATAAACACAAATTCAACTACAAATGAACTTAAAAGAATGTATGATACAACTGCATTCCCACTATCATATACTAAAGAAGTAATTCTTAATGATGGAAAACGAATTCTAAGAAGACAATTTAATTTAGGTAATAATCTTAAATTAAAGACAACAAGATATACTAATCAAGGAAATAGTTTTTCATATTATAAGTTTAATTACTATTATAATAATCAAAAAGTAACTGCTTTAAATGATATTTTTTATTTATCACCTAAATTTAATCAAACATCAAATCCAAATGCTATGTGTATAGCTAAACCTTCTGGAAATTATGCAAATGGTGCATGGACAGAATCAACAGGAAATTATAATGGAGAAACATTTAATGCTGTTATAAATAAGGCTAAAGTTTTATTTAATGTTTTTTTAATTAAAGTAAATGGTAATGAACATATGAATAGTTGGGGTTGGGAAATGAAAAAACATAATGCAGAAGAAGCTGTTATAGATCAAACATATTATTTTTATCAATTATGTGAAATAAATACAATAACTCCTAATAACTTTTTTGGATATACTGTAAATATAAATCCTGAACCAATACAAAATACTTATAATTTAGAATACTTGACAAATAATCCTATAAATAAATCTGCAATAAATTCAACTTATAATCCTAATCCTGGTGCTTTTGAATTACCAAATATAAGTATAACTCCTACACCAAATGGAAATTTGACTTCTAATAGTTATCAATATATTTCTTATAGTGATGCACAATTAATGTCAGATGTAAATAATATTGAAATTTCAACTGGTAATAGTCCTGGATTTAGTGGATTAAAAAAGATAATTATTGATATAAATATGAATAGTAACTCTACTTATAAACATATTTCAACTGCTAATTCTAGTATGGTTAATTCTTATACATATTGTTATCTTGCAGCTGATATAATAAGAGAATATAATTCAGGATCTCATGTATATACAAGAAGAGTTATTTCTCCATCATATCTTTGTATAAAAGCACAACATATTAGTGGTTCATTCCCAAGTTCAACTTATTATCTTACTGAATATGTAGATACTTTTTAATTTTTTATGATTATTTTTCTATATTAATATTGATATGGAAGAAAATAATTATATACAATCTGCATCTGGTGATATTTATAAAGTCATGCCTGATTATCTTTTAAAGATGTCTCCATGGAAAGATGGAGAAGATAGGCGTGTTATAGAGTCAAATATAGGTGATTATAAAGTAATCACTTATAAAAATGCTTGTATTATTGTAAATTCACAATTTCGTGAGACTAAAGAAGAATGGTCTCATCATGGTAAAGATTTTGTTGCATATCCAATTGGTACACAAGACATTGAAGAAAAAACATATTTTTTGCAAACTTTACCATCTCACAATATAGTCCTTAAAGATGCTAAAAAAATCCTTTCAAATTCAGGTATATCAACATTATCAATAACTAATGATGATGGTACACAAGAATTTAAAATGGTGAAACATAAAGGCAAAATTTACTATATTCTTATTATAAATGAATACCTTCCAAGAGTACAAGCTTACAATACATTTGGTGAGTTTTGCCAATGGATAGGTATAAAAGATTGTAAACCAATATTTTGTAAAACTGATAAAAAATTTATATAAATAATATGGAAGCATTTATAAGAAATGTAGGTAACTACTTAGAAAGTAAGAGAAGAGTCAACAATATAGGAAGAATTTATTGTTGTGGATGTGACTATGAAGGTCCAGCTTGTGGTTATGGTTCACCAAGACATAGTAGTGGAGGAATGGGTTGTGGATATGGAGAAGCAGGATGCTAATATAGAACAAGTTGAAATTATAACTTTTTATAATACTAAAGAGTTATATGACTTTTTAGAAGCTACAACAGCTATTGAAAGCTTAGATATATTTTTCAATACTCCTATTGATATAGTTCCTAAAGACAACCTTGGATATGTTATTATAGTTGATGATTTAGTTGTTGGTGCAGCATCTATATATGAAGAAGATGAATCAACTATATTCAATGAGCTTTTTGAGATCAGGAAAGAATATAGAGGACAAGGATTAGCTCGTGTACTTTATGAATATATAAAAGAAGATACTATGTGTGAAAAAGTTCATGGTTTTTGTACAAATAATGAAAACCAATCTTTTTGGGAACACATGGGACAAAAATGTATTGATTCTAAAAAAAGAGAAATGTTAGAGATTGTATATGAATGAAGATTTTAATGATATTGACAAATTAGTTGATTTTATTTATGAAGTAGAAGAATATCTTTATTCATTTGCACAAATATATAAAGGAGAATATAATTTTGTAGATCATACTAATTGGGATAATAAATGTATGATATTATTTCAAAAATATCATTTTGATATCAATAAAATAAAAAAAGATATAATAAATGGTACTATATTATTACCAATAAATAAAGAACATGATTTAATTGAAAAATACTCTAAAGAATTATATAAAAAACATAAACAAAAAGCAGAAGAATTTGAAAACAAGTATCTATTATGAATAATGTAACTGAAAATATCCAGAAATGCAGAAAATATATAGAAGAAAATAATCTTGAAAATTTCTATTTAGCTATCACTAATGATTCAGCTTTTGATGATCCATATCAAGGAATAAAAATTGGTGAATATCATAAAGAACTTGGAAATTCTTCATATATTTCTATTGATGAATTTATTAAACAATTTAATATATAACTTAAATAAATTATTTGTAATATGAATGCGATTGAAGGAATGAGAGCTATTTTCAATGCTCCAAATATTGTATGCCCTAAATGTGGAGGAAAGTTATTTAGAGAAGTTGTAGCACTTAAGAAGCTATCAGCTTTATTGTCTCCAACAGGTCAAGAAGAGAGAATACCTATTCCATTTTATGCTTGCATAAATTGTGGAACTATCCCAGAGGAAGAGACTGATTCAAGAAATTATAAGCTTATTATGGGTGAAGAATCAGGTGATCCAGAAGGATTAGATGAATTAAAAGAAGAACAAAAACCATCAATTATTTTACCAGGACAAGAATAATTTTTTTAAACATCAAATTTTTATTTTATAATGGAAGCTATTTATTTTGATAAATTTGGAAACCAAGTTTCTGAAATTAATGTTGAAACAACTAATTTGTCTGGTGCATTTTTAAATGGAGAAGAATATGTTTATTCTGAAACAACTTCTGATGCTCCAGTAGAATTTTCTGGAAATTTTATACATGATTGTTGGGCTGATGTAAGAGAAGACAATAATATATCAATGTTTATTGATCCAAATTCAAAGGTTTTTTCAATAAATCTTAGAACAAGTGAAGATAGCGATGATAATGAAAAATTCGTTACATTCAGTTTATGTGATGAAAAATATGATCAGTTTATACAATTCATAAAAAATTCTGTAAAATGAAAAAGTCATCTTTGTCAGAAAAAATAGGAGTTATTTTGATATGTCTATTAGTTTTAGTAAGTTTAATAGGTACTTTTTTAAAAGATAAATCATATTCAGGAAGTATAATAAATGAAGCTAAAGCTAATGAAATCACATCAATTCCTAATAATATGAATATGACAGGATGTGGAGTAAGATATGAAAGAATATATGCTTATGGCCATACATTTATTGTATTTTCTTCAGCAAGTGGTGGAGATATCGAAGTATTAGTTGAGAATTAATATGATAACACAAGAAACAAAAAACCATATAGAAAATTGTATAGATGCAGTATTGAATAAATATTCAAATGTTGTTGGATATGCAATTAATGCTATTGAAGAAAATGAAGATAAGATAAATATTGACATTACATTAAAGAGATGCCAGAATATTGCTTATGTTGAAACCACATTGATAAAACCAGAAGAGATGTCAGATTCTCAATGGGAAATGTTGACAAAACATATAGATGAAGAAACAAAAAAATATCCAGGTTTTGAAATAACAAATTAATATTTCTATATAACAATGAAAAGAATATATTGTATAGAACGTTGGTGGCAAGATCATGAATCTTGTAGAGATGGCTGGTGGGGAATGAGAGATTGGGAGACTTGTAAAATTGGCAAGTATAGTTTTGTAACAGAATATGAAGATGAAGAAGAGTTTAAGAAAGATTTATTTGCTGATATAGATAATTGTGAAGTCATTAGTGAAGTGTTCATTAAAGAAGTGCCAGATAATTATATTCCAACAATTAAACTATGATAACTAAAGAACAATTAGAAGAAGCTTTCAAACTACTTAAACATGATCCACATTATTATGTTGATCATAAAGGTGGAATTGAAGAATTATATGAAGAGATTAATAATTTGAAAGAACAAATAAGTGCTTTAGATGGATTTGCAGATTCTTTAGATATAATTGAAAGAGATACTATTGCAAAAAATCTTGCAAGAAAAAATGAAACTCATAAAAATAACTAAATAATGGAATTTATAGAAATCTTACAGAAGCTTAAAGAAGGTGCAAATTTTGAGTTGAAATTTGAAAATGGTGAATTTGATGGATATGGTGCTATCAATAAATTTGATGAGTGCAAGCTTGATAGTGGTCATACACAATATTGGTATGACTATGTTCATTATCCTGAAAAGAAAAAGATTCTTGAGTCTATTGTTTGGAATGTAGTAGAGAATCCAAGAAACCCAAAACCTGAAGAATATCCTTCTGAAGATGGTGACTATATCACAATGCTTGACTGTGATGAACATGCTGTATGGCATAATGTATTTCGTAATGGAGGTTGGTTGATATATAACAGAACCCATGTGAAATGGTGGATTAAGATTCCAAATGATTTTGTCATAAATTCTATAGAATATTAATAAAAATAAATAATCATGACTTGGTATTGTATTGTATTTATTGTTTTAGTCTATCTTATTATGGGTTCAATTGCAACAGGATTATTTAAAAGAATCAACAATAAATATGGGAGGAGTTGTAGTGATGATGAATATGTTTTTATGTTCATGCTTTGGCCATTAATTACAATAGCAAAAATATGTATTTATATAATAAATTTTATTGGTAATAACAATAAGAATAACCTTAAAAATTAAATATTATGCATTGGTATTGGATTCTTCTTATTATTTTTGGCTATTTGGTCATTGGATCTATAGTTGTTGGTCTTGTAAAAAGAACAGATAATGAGCATGTATTTGATAATGATTCAGATGAATTATTGATATTAATTGATATATTATGGCCTATCTCATTAGTTGTGTTTATATTGATTTCTATATACTGTTTAGTAGCTTATAGAGGAAAAAAACACATAGCTAAAATAGAGTCAAAAAACAAAATTAATGAACTATGATACAACAAATAATATCTGCTCAAGAAGCAATAGATTTGACAAATAAAGAAATACAAACTGATGATAGCGATTTGCTTCCTATTATGGATGTTATCCGTAATGCTATCAAAAGAAAAGAATATTATTGTCATTTTAGTGGGATCATAAGAGAGTATACTAAAGACAAACTTAAAAAGCTTGGTTATAAAGTCGAATATTGCAAAGGCGGCGGTGACCAAAGAGAACCAGATTATTACAAGATAAGCTGGGAATATACATATGCATATCCTGATGCAAATTAATTATGAAAGAAGAACTTAAAAACAATATATATGAATTGTACAATAACTGAACTGGAAATTGGAAAAGAATATTCTTTTTTAAGAGCTTCAAGAGAACAAATTGAAAACATCCCAATTTATCATGGAAAACTTTTAGATATAGATATTGGTGAAAAAGTGATTACCGCAAAGTTTGCTATTCATGAGTTTGAAGATGCAGAAGCATTCATTATGAGAATGGTATCTTCTTCTGACAATAAAACACTTGATAAACCTGACGTTCTTACTTCATGTGATCATAGAGCTTCTGAGGCTGCTTGGAAATTAGAGAAAGTGATCAATCAAATTTATAATATGAAATATTGGTTTGGTTGGATGATTTCTGACTCTGATGAGAATGCAATAAATGACTATGAAGCATTTTTGAATCATTCAAATGAAGAGTTTGCAGAAAAGATCAAAGACATGGATGAGTTTGTCAAGGATGAAAAGATTGCAAGACTTGAGACAAACAAGAAATTATACAAAAAACAAATTGAGTGGCTTAGAAACAATTGTTTAAAATGACTAATGAAGAAGCAAAAGAACTTAGATATTTTGACATTATAAATTACCATTGTGAGGATTGGGCAGGTCGCAAAGTAAAATCACGTGGATATGTCAAAGGAGTTTCTGAAGATGGAAGCTATATATCAGCATCTTGTAGTGAATATAAAGATGTTTGGGCTCCATCGTTTTTCTTTGATTTTGTTTGTCATATGAAAGATGAAAATAGTAAAATAATTAAATAAGTAAAACTATGAAAAGAAATTTTTTGTCATTGATATTTGCATTTGTAATTTTATGCAGCAGCATTATAACAGTTTCATGCACTAAAAATAATGAACCATTAAAAGAGTATAGTCCTGATGAATTAGAATATTTTGAAGGAAAAGTACTTATTGGCACTACATGGAGTAAGTCTGGAAAGAAAAAATACTTTATATTAAAAGATCCTGAGACACAGCAGCAATGGTCAACAGAAGTATCTTTAAAGACATATGATATGTATAAGTTGGGTGACACAATCAAAATCACTAAACCAATTATTGATGAAGCTAATCCTGATTCGATACAAGACAAACGTATAACTATTATCAATCAAGGAAATCATGAATATGTCATGACAATAGAACATAGTCCAAATTGTAAATGTTTAAAAGATGAATAATATGGATGAAAATAGAAACACAAAACAAGTCATAGTTTTTCGTAAAGACTTGATGAAAGGTGATCATTCTCTTCGCAAAGGAAAGATTGCTGCTCAAGTAGCTCATGCAAGTCTTGGTGCATTATTAAAGTGGGCAGAACGTACTGGATATTTGAATCATGATGGAAGCGACCAATATGACATCACATTTTCTTTTAGAGAGAATTCAATTCTTGACAAATGGCTAAATGGTATCTTCACAAAGATTTGCGTTACAGTTGAAAATGAAGAAGAGTTACTAAAGCTTTATGAAGAAGTAAACAAGACTGATATTCCTTGTGTATTGATAACAGATGCTGGAAACACTGAATTTCATGGAGTGCCTACAAATACTTGTATTGGAATTGGACCATGGTGGTCAGATGAGATAGATGAATTCACAAAAGACTTATCTTTATTTTGATTATGGAATATTTTGATGAAGAGGATGATATAATCGGTCTAAGAAAAAATTGTGATGTATGTGTATCAAACTTTTGGGAAGAATGTCCATACAAAAAGCCTGGAAAGATATGTGAAAACTTTATATATGATATGTAATATGAATGAACCAAGTTTTGAAATGATAAATGAACTTAGACAGCTTACTGGAGCTGGATTAATGACATGCAAGACATCACTTGTTAAATTGATTGAAGCTTTAAAGCAAAAGCCAAACAAAATGGATGTTGGTTATGAAATTGAGATAAATTGGAAAGAACATTCATTAAGATAAAATTATGTTGGATTTACTATTATAAATAAGAATTATTATGAATGTTTACAATACAGTAAAAAATAGTTTAATATTATATCCAAGTATTCATAAGAATGCTTTAGATGTTTATATACATTTGTTTATTTGTATTGGAAATGGATATGAATGGAAAAATGGACAACTTGTGTCTATTCAAAAAGAAAAGAAAGCAACTGTTGAAGATGGTGTTAACAAATGTCTTAAGTTCAATTTGATTGAGCATAATCCTGTTGAAAGCCACAATATCCTGAAAGATGATGAAGAATTTTATTTGAAAGTTATCAATCGTTCTTATACGAGGACAATTGGTTATGTAAATGATATTTTTAAGTGGAAAGAAAGAATGAATGACTTTTCATTTGCTTGGGATGAAGAATACAAAAGGATTAATGAAATAAATCCTAAACATGATGGAAAACAGATGTTTTATAATTTATGCGATTATTCAGGAATTTGTAATCTTCCAGACAATATCAAAAAAGATTGGCTTGAAGCAGCTGAAAAGATATATAACATAATCATTGAAAATATTGATAGATTAGATTGTATGGAAGATACAGAAGAATTGCTTTCAAAAATAAAAGAAAGAATTGAAGAACTAAAAAAGAAATTTAATTGATATGAAAGTAAGAGTACGTGAAGCTAAGGATGACATTGAAAAAGGTTATGGTAAATATTTTTCAGAATATTTCTTTGAATCTAAAAGAGGTTCTGAATGGGTTGCAACACACTATAATTTAAATAGCATAACTCAGAATGCATTTGATACATATGAGGAAGCATATAATGAATGTATAAGATTTGCAGAATCACATGGTGAAAAAGCAGAATTTGACAATAAAAAAATAGGTGTATTTCCTGGTACATTTGATCCTTTTACATTAGGCCATAAATCGATTGTTGAAAAGGCATTTAATTTATTTGATGAGATTCATATTGTTATTGGAGTAAATCCAAGTAAAAAATGTATGTTTTCTCCTGAAATAAGAGAACAAGTAATCAAAGAGAATTTCTTATTTAGAGACAATATTAAAGTTGTTTTTTGGGAAGGTTTAATGGTTGATTATTGCAAGAAAGTTGGTGCTAAATATATGATTAGAGGTATCAGAAGTGGTATGGACTTTGACTATGAAAATAGTATCAAATATGCTGAGAAAAAGATTAATCCAGAAGTAGAAACAATATATTTTATCACTGATTCTGAATATGCTGGTGTAAGTTCAAGTATAGTTCGTGAACTTATAAAAAACAAGCATTATGGAGATCTTTATAAATTTGTATATACTACTGTGAATATAGGGGTTTTTATGGATGAAAATAAATCTTAAAATTTTTGAATTATGACAGGTATAGAATTAATAAAAGAAGAAAGAGATAGACAAATAAATGAAGAAGGTTGGACTAAAGAACATGATGCAGAGCATTGCTTCGGAGAATTAGCTAATGCAGCTGCTTGCTATGCTATGACTGATTTCTATAAAACACGTGATATGGTTTTTGTTAAATGTGAAGATGAGATAACACGATGTGTTCCAGTCATGTGGCCGTGGGATGGAAAATGGTACAAGCCAACACAAAATGACAGGATAAGAGAGCTTGTCAAGGCTGGTGCATTGATTGCCGCAGAGATTGATCGTTTGCTTAATGAACAAAACAATATATGAATATAAATGAAGTTAAAACTATACTTAAAGAGTCATTAGATATGGAAGATGATGAATGGGGATCTATGTTACCTAAAGAATGTCCTGAAGATGAAGATGATTATGGATCAACATTATTTAAGCATTGGCAAGAAGATTATTGATTATGGAAGAACATATAAAGATATATGAGATTAAGCATCCAGCCTTTCGTAAAGATGTTGAGATATTAGTACAAGCTGATTCAATGGATGAAGCTATAAAGAAGTTCAATGAAAGATATGAATATGACTATGATGTTGACACTGACAGAATTGAAGGATGTTATTTAAAATATGATTTAGAAGTTATAATATAATGAAAGACATTATTTTAATTTGCCCAGAATGTGGCCGTGTAATTGATGGTATGGATATAAGATCATATCCAGCATATCATGGAAGAGAAAATTATGTATGTCCATTTTGTGACTATCATGGTGATAGTATTACCTTTGAGACACAATATCCTTCTCACCCATATCATAATATGGTGAATATCAAAGAGTTAGAAAAAAATAAGGAAACTATTTTAAAAGTTATTTTAGGTGGAGCAATTCTTTTACTTGGAAGTTTGGCATTAAAAAGAAAAATATAATAAAATGGAAACTAGAATTTTCTTTCATAGTTGTGGAACTAAACTTGTAGAAATTCCTTATAATGAAGTAGGGAAAATGGTTGAAAAAGACCAGCAATTTGACAATTGGTTCTTTGCTCAAATGTTAGCTTCAGTAAGAACAGCATTTATGACTTATAATATGCCTGTCCCTAAATATATATTTATAGATAGAGCATATAGAGGTTGGAATAAAATGCAAATATTTCTTGTAAGAGATAATATAAAAGATGAAAAAGAAGCACTTAAATGGGCAAATACATGGTTATTCATACAAAGTGATCTTGAAATTCAAGCAAGAGCAAATTCAGATGAAGATAATATAATTTTTGAATTCAAAATAATATGAAAAAAATATTAAAGAAAAGAGAGTTTTATGATCTTAATTATCTTATTGACTATGTAAATGCTAATGATTTAGAATTTTTACAAGTGGTTAATAGAACTGGATATGGAGCACCATATGTTTTATTTTATTATGAAGAAGTTCAAAAAACAATAGAAAAAGAAAATAATTGTTATTAAATTTCATTTTTTATTTTTAATTAAGATATAATAAAATATCATTAATTATAAAATGGAAAAAGAAACTAGAATAATAGATGGAAATGAATATATATTAAAATATTTATTAAATGAAAATCAAAAATCAACATTATATGTATATGATTCTCAAATAGGATTTTTATTTTCTATAGATGGTGAATATGATACTGACACTGAAAATGATTTTATTAGAGAATTTATAAAATGTAATGGAATAAATTTGAATTAAATTAATTATAATTTCTATATTATAATCTCTTAAAATATTTATAAACTAAATTTAATCGTATGAAGAAAATTACATTGTTTATTATGAGCTTGATATTCTGCCTTAGCATGGCATTTACTTCATGTAATTCATGCATCAGCAATAATCAAGAAACTGAAACCGAAGAGTTGACTTATCCAGTTACTGGACTTGATGTAAACTACATTAATGTTAGTGACCTTGATTGGATGGGAATGCACCATTCTGATAAAAATTGGGAATGGGTTGAATGCTGCGTCGATATGGCTAACTTCATTGATGAATCAGATGGTGAATGTGAAGTTGTTGCCGTAGCAAACATTTTCAAGTATATTGAAGTTGTTGATACTGTAACTGGTGCATTCAGACCTATGGTTATTCTATGTGCACATGTAGCAGATACTTCTGTTATTGAATACAGAGAAGGCCTTTGGGTTGGTGATGATCCAATGAATGATTACAATCCTATGGAAGTTTACTTCGCTCATGCATGGAACTATATGATGATGGCAAATTGTATAAAGCCTCATTCAAAGCATTGTGTACTTCGCAAGGAAGTTGGTCCTATTGGTGGACTTGATCCTATTTACATCTTTGGAAATGAAGATGCTCAAGTTTATGTAATGAGTAATACTGGTGATGTTACTACAACTAATCCTGCATTTCCATCAGATTGTGTTTTAGAAATGACAGAAGATACAACTACATGTGAATATGAAGGAACTATTTATGGTCCTAACAATATGCATATCGGTTGTCCTCTTGGTGAATGGCCATAAAATTAATAATTTATGAAAAATAAAAAAGAGCTTGATAGAGCTCTTTTTTTTATTTTAAATTTTGAATTTTTTGTAATCTATTTCTATATAGAATTGTAAAAATAACAAACAAATGAATACAGAAAAGAAACCTCTTTACAGAAAAGTAAGCAAGACAACTCATAATGGGTTTGAACATGCTGATTATGGTGTAAATAAAAGAAGCCGTTATGCTCGCCATACTAAAGAAGGAATGAAGCGTAGTATGAACACTCAGCAGGATTCACGTGGTCATGGTTTATATGACTATACTCCGCTTTTTATGTTCCTTTTGAAACAAGAAGGGAGAGACTGGGACGAAGTTTGGGCTGAATGCAAGCGCAGGCTCAACACGACTGAACCTGTCGAGTGGATGGTGATTAACATTTACAAGAATGGACTTGTCAATCCAAATGTAAAGATTGAGTTTACTGATGTGCCTGATCTTGATTGGAAAGGTCGTAATCTTGCAAACAATTCAAAAAAATCATTTGGATATGGTGAAGGATCTAGCTATTCTACTATGTATGTAGATGAGAACAACAAACTTCAATTCGTAGACAAGAATTATGTCACCGGTCCTAACTACGAAGTTGAAGGCCGTTGGGGAGAAACATTCAATGGACATCTTTATGATTGCTATAAACAATCACGTAAAAAGACAGAACAAAAGAAGTCATACATTAAAAAACAAGTTGTCTAATGGAATACAAGATTAACTACGAAACACTTTATAAAAGAGTAAGTGAATATATTAATAATCAATATGATACTTATTTCAAAAAACAAAATGAAAAGTATACTATTGAAAACAAAGTAAGAGTTGAAGTCTATGGGAATCTTCAAGCTGCAATGATTGGATTTGAAAAACAAACTGAAAACTTTGAAGAGCGTTACAATCTTCTAAAAAATCATATTGATAAGAAGTTTGAAGATTGCAAAAATGCAAATTATGAACGCTATAGTATTGAAAATAGTACAAGGTTTTCTGAATATTTTCATATGATAGCTGTATTGGTTGGTCATGAAAATAATGCTAGAAATGAAGCTATTGATGCTGCTTATATGAATTAAATCATGAAAGAATATCTTTGGGAACAATGGAAAAGATGTAACAATTCTAAGTATTACAAATACTTTGAAGAATGGTACAAAAATATGACTGATATACAAAAATCATTTGCAATTGCTTGGTCAAAAGGATTAAAAACTATCTAATATGAAAATCTATCTAGCATCACCACTCTCATTAGAGAAAAGAAAAGACATGTATGAAGCCATTGAAATTCTTCGTGAAGAAGGTTTTGATGTCTATGCACCTGTTGAACATAAGATTGACAATGCATGGGACTATCCTAATCCTGAATGGGGTCTGATGGTGTTCCAAGCAGATATTACAGCCATCAAAGAATCTGATGTTGTTGTAATGCTTTCTTATGGCAGAATGTCAACTGCTGGTGCTAACTGGGAAGCTGGTTATGCATACGGTTTAGGTAAGACTATCATTCTTGTTGAAATGACAGATGAAGTAATGTCATTGATGGTAGCTAATGGAAGATATGCTACACTTAAAGGTCTAAATGGCCTTAGAAACTATGACTGGAAAACAATGCCGAAAAAAAGATCAAATACAGAACAGAAATGATTAAGAAATTTTTGAAATATTTTTACGTGGTTTTTTCATTACTTATCACATTCATTTTGATTTTTGGAGCAATGATTGCCACAACTGACATAGAAGATCCAACAATATTTATTGTCATTGTAATGTGCATGCCATTCTTAGGATTGATGATGCTTATTGACTCTATAAAAAATCTATACAACTAATACTGAACATAAATGAAAAATATTTGGGGTGAACGCTGGAAGAGAATTCCAGAGACTATTCAAGCTTGTTCTAATAATGGACATTTTAGCAGGATAACTTATCATCCTGATCAAATCTATGAAGTTTCTGATAGAGGAAGAGTCAGAAATAGAATCACAAAACAAATCCTTAGTGTAAGAGATAGAAATGGATATTCACAAGTAACTATACAAGGTAGATATGAATATCATTTCATGAATGAAAATTGGAGGACTTCTTTATCTAAGCCTATAAATTTGTCTATTGGCAGATTAGTAGCTGCAACATATATATTTGGAAATAACTTGAAGTCTTGGTATATTGTAAAACATCTCGATAAGAATCCTCATAATAATTCACTTGAAAATCTTGATATAAAATATTAAGTAAATTATTAAAAATTTAAATAAATAGTATCTATATTAAAAATTGAAATTATTATTAAATGCAAGTTTGAGAAATCAGCTTGAGCAACTATAAATTTATTAAACATATTTAATTATGAGCAACAACAAAGCTATTGGTATTGACCTTGGCTCAACTATGTCTGAGGTCGCAATTATTGAAGGCGGTATGCCTACTGTTATTTTGACTGCTGAAGGTACTAAGACATTTCCTTCTGTGGTAAGTTTAGACGATAAAGGCGAACGTAAAGTTGGCGCATCTGCTAAGCGACAAATCCTTGTAAGACCTAAAGAGACTATCAATCTTATCAAACGTTTGATGGGTAGAAATTGGGAAGAAGCTCAAGAAGCTATTCCTCATTTGGCTTATGAAGTTGTCAATAAGAATGGTTGGCCTTATGTAAGATTGCAAGGTAAAGATTATTCACCTCAAGAGATTTCTTCATGGATTATCAGTGCATTGAAAAAGATGGCTGAAGACTATTGTGGTGAAGAAATCAAAGATGCTGTAATTACTGTTCCTGCTTTGTTCTCTGACACTGCAAGACAAGCTACTAAGGCTGCTGGTGAACTTGCTGGCCTTAATGTAATGAGAATTATTAATGAACCTACTGCTGCTGCATTGGCTTCAAAGCTTACTGAGTCTGGTGTCTATATGGTCACTGACTTTGGTGGTTCTACACTTGATAACTCTGTACTTGATTTTGATGCAGATTCAAATATTCTTGAAATTTTGGCATCAAATGGTGACACTTGGTGTGGTGGTGCAGATATTGACAATGCATTAGCAAAATATATCTGTGAAGAGTATAAGAAAGAATCTGGTATGGATATTTCTAAAGATCCTATGGCAATGCAGCGTATTATTGAAGCTGCTGAAAAGGCAAAGATTGAACTTTCTTCTACTACACAGACTGAAATCAATCAACCTTATATTGTTATTAAAGATGGTGTTCCTGCTCACTTGATGATGACAATCAATAGAGCTAAGTTTGAACAAATCGTTGCTCCTATTGTTGACAAGGTTATTAAGTCAGCTAAGGAAGCTGTAAGACTTGCTAAGGAAAAGAATGGTTTTTCTGAACTTAAGGGAATTATCCTTATTGGTGGTTCTTGCCGTATTCCTTATGTACAAGAAAGACTTGAAAAGGAATTGAATGCTAAGCTTATCAAAAAGGCTGATTTTGACCTCGCTGTAGCTGAAGGTGCTGCTATCCAAGCAAATACAATTGTTGGTGGTGAAAATGCTGACAAGTCAATTCTTTTGCTTGATGTCACTCCTATTTCTCTTGGTATTGAGACACTTGGTGATGTCATGACTAAATTGATTGATGCTAATACTACTATTCCTACTAAGAAAGTTGAAACTTTCTCAACTGCTGCTGACAACCAGCCTGCTGTTACTATCAAGGTTCTTCAAGGAGAACGTCCTATTGCAAGCGGAAACAAATGCATCGGCGTGTTTGACCTTGATGGTATTGCTCCTGCTCCTAAGGGTGTTCCTCAAATTCAAGTGACATTCGATATTGATGCCAATGGTATCTTGAGTGTATCTGCTAAGGATCTTGGTACTGGTAAGGAACAGCATATCACTATCAATAACTCTAACGCTTTGTCTCAAGAAGAGATTGATAGAATCAAAGCTGATGCTGAGAAGTTCAAGGCAGAAGATGAAAAGAAGAAAGCTGAGATTGACGAGATCAATAAGGCTGAAGCATATTGTTATTCTGTAAAGGATGCTCTTAAAGAAGACAAGTATGGTAGCAAGATTTCTGAAGAGGATAAGACTAAGTTGAATGGTTATATTGATACTCTTGAAGAAGCTATCAAGGGACGTGACATCAATTCTATCAAATCAGCTAAACAAGGACTTGAAGATGTATTCCAACCTATTATCACTAAGATTTATGAAGATGTTGCTAAACAAAATCAGTCTGAAAATGGTCAATCACAAGATAATCCATTTACAGAAGCAACAGAAGGTCAAAATCCTTTTGATAATATGAAGTTTGAAGGTAATCCTTTTACAGAAGCTAAGTAAAAACGATTTATAAACAAAATGGGATAGTTATTATTTAGCTATCCCATTTTGAAATATTTAATTTTTATTACTATATTTTATTGTTTTTAATAATACACATAATGAAAAAGAATTATAGGATTAAATATCTTCGTAGAGGTGAATGGACTTGGGCAACTGGAAAAACTGGTGAAGTATTAAGTTTTGATAGTGTTTATGATACAAGAATGTATCTTGTAAAAGCAAGAGAAAAAGAACCTAATAACCCTGTAACTTTTATGAATAGAGTTAATATTTGTGAGTTTGAAGGTGATAATTTCATTTGTAAAACTGAAGAGTATTAAAAAGATTTTATTAGAATATGAGCAAAAATTATTATGATATATTAGGTGTTAGCAAAGATGCTAAAGATGATGAAATTAAGAAAGCATTTAGAAAACTTTCTTTAAAATGGCATCCAGATAAACATGTTAATGATTCTCCAGAAGGCAAAAAAGAAGCTGAAGAGAAATTTAAAGAGATAGCTGAAGCATATGGAATCTTATCTGATAAAGAAAAGAGAGAAAAATATGACAGATTTGGAACTGTAGATGGTCCTGATATGTCTGGCTTTGGTGATTTCGGAGGCATGTCTGCTGATGATATCATTAATATTTTTGCAGGACGTCATGGTGGAGGCTTTGGTGGTTTTGGTGGTTTTGGAGATATGTTTAATCATTCAAGAAGACCACAACAAGAAAGAATTGTTCCAGGAGAAAACAAAGTATTTAATATGTCTTTATCCATTGAAGATATTTTCAATGGAACATCAAAAGATCTTGAATATGAAGTAAATGTAAGATGTAATAAATGTAATGGTGAAGGCGGTAACGGAGTAGAAAAATGTCCTTATTGTAATGGTAAAGGAATGGTAGTTGAGACAAGAAGAGAAGGATATTCAATAATTCAACAATCTTATCCTTGTCCTCATTGTCATGGTACAGGTAAAAAAGTAAAAGAAGTTTGCAATGAATGTAATGGTACTGGATTCAAGAAAGCTAAGCGTAAAGTCACAGTTACTGTTCCTAAAGGTGTAATTGAAGGTCAAGCAATCCAATTTGACAATCAAGGAAATGAGTCAAAGAATCCTAAAGGACCTAATGGCGATTTGATTATCCAATTTGTATATAAGTTTGATAGAAATAAGTATGCAATAAGAAGTGATGGCAGAATAATTATTGTATATGAACAAGTAGATATTCCATATTATGATTGTATCTTAGGTGCTAAGAAAGAAATCATATTACCAAATGGTAAAAAAGTAAAATATGATGTTCCTGAAAATACACAAAATGGTGATGCTATTGTTCTTAATGGAGAAGGTATAAATGGGAATGATTATATTTTGATGGTTAATATTACTTTTGTTGATAAAAATTTCAAAAAAGCTAAGAAAGAACTTTCATACTTAAAAGATATCCAAAAACTTCATAACTAAATATATGAAACATACTGTAAAAGCTTGGGTATATGTAAATAAAAATGGATTTATTGGTATGTCACTTGATGAGCCTAAAAAAGATTTGAAAAGTGGAAAATGGAAAGTGAAATATCCTTATGTAAATTCATTGTTATATAATAGTGTCAAGCAAATTGTTGAAAAAACAAATATGAATTGGCAGAGTGAAGCTGAATTCTTTGAAACAGAATTAACATAATGCAAACAGATACATTAGAAATAGTAAAACCAAAAAAAGTCAAAAAGAAGAAAGTTTCTAAAATAAGAAAAAGATTAGTTCTTGGCGATATTCATGGACACTTAGATACAACTCTAAATATAATAGAGAATGAGTGTCCTGATGATGTTATCATATTAGGAGATTATTTTGATAATTTCCATGGAACTGACAAAGAAATAATTGATTGTTTTAAGACTTTAATTGATTGTAAAGTAAAGCATGAAAAATCTGGTAAAGGACAATTTATTATGCTTATTGGCAATCATGATTTTCAATATATAGATTTAAGTGAACATTATTCTGGTAAACGTAAATCTTATGAACTTACTGTTTCAATGATGCTTGATAGAGCAATTGAAAAGAAACAACTTCAGTATTTCTTTATTGATGATATAAATAAGACAGTTTATTCTCATGCAGGTATAATGAATAAATGGCTTAGTGAAAACCGTTTATTCATAAATGATTTGCATGACTTAGAGAATATTGATCCTTCTAAATTCAAATTTACACATAGAGGTGGAAATTCTGGATATGGTGATGGGCCATATGCAAGTCCTATTTGGGTACGTCCATATACATTAATGTTTGATATGTATAAAGATAATTCTGGTTGGGAATGGACACAAATTGTAGGACATACTCAAAAAAGCATTCCTTCTATATATTGTGGTAGTGGAATGGATATTTTTACAGGAGAACATAATTATGAATATGAACAAGATGATGAAGGGTTATTTTGGCAATATACTACTAAAGAATGGCCTCATCTTTATGTAATAGATTCTTTACCATATTACTATATTATAGAAGAGATTAATAATGAAAATGGAAAAATCATTAAAAGAAATGTAAAGAAAAATGATTTAGTTCCATCAAAACAAGAAATGATTGATAAAAGAATAAAAGATTTATATAATTTATTATTGAAAGATTATGAAAGTTAAAGAAAGAAATATGATTGAAGGAATGAATAAGTTTATTCATTTCTGTAATTGGATAAGACAAGGAGATTTTTTTAATGGAAGTTATACTTTTCCTGATTTTATAATGGATATTGATTGGAATTGTCCATTTAGAAAAATTTCAGATCTTTGGGCAAAATGCATATATAATAATGAAAACAATAATTATGTTGTTTTTGATTTTTATAAAGAATTAGATTCAAATAATAGAGTAAAGCTTTTAGAATGGATTTGCAATCATTATGATATTGAGCCAAAACTAAAATTATATGAAGATAAAGATGAAGCAAAAGAATCTAAGAATGATAAGCAAATATCAAGAATATATAAAGGAAATGAATTAATATATTCTGCACCTAAAGCAAAAATTATAAATCTTTTTAATAAACCTACAGAAGAATTAATCAAAGAATTTTCAAATCATTCTCAAGATTATTTTTGTAAAGAGTTAGAAAGAATAAAGAAATGTTGCCAAAAATATTTTGATGACAATAATTATAAATATAATCCAATAGATGCATTTATTATGCTTTATTGTCTTGATGGTGACAAAGAAAAGACTTTTGAAAAACTTAAAGAATATCTTGAACCTATTCCTGAATTATATTATGCTAAAGAAGGTCAAGTTATGTTTATTCTTTTGCAATTAAGCGATATAATCAAATCTGAAAGAGAAAATGGTGGAATGATAATAATGTAATTATGAAAGCAAAATTTTATGTTATATTAGTTGAAAGTGAAGTAGTTGATTCAAGTACAGAAGATATAAAGATTGAAAAAATATCTTTTCATTTTGGAGGATTTACAGAAAAGAAACTTTTTTGTGAAAAAGATATCAAAGAATCAAATATACCAAATGCTATAAAGTATGACACTAAACAAAATGCTGAAGATGCTTGTAAAGAAATAAAAGACTTTATGCTATTAAACCAAGATATTTTTTATAAATATGATTTATATATTGAAGAAATAGAAGCTGAATATCAAATAAATTCTGTTATGAATTATGAAACATTATGATAGTATACCAAAGATAGATGAAGATGGCACTCTTAAAGGAGAACAAGTTTGGGGATTTAATAAACTTGATGGACAAAATTTTGTCATAGCTTATAAAAAGAAAACTTTTGGGCCATTTGGATCTAGAACTCATACAGTTGATGAAAATGATGAACAATTTGGAAATACAGTAAAATGGTTCAATAATTCTACATATCCAGATATATTAAGTGAAATAGTAAATAAACATTCTGGAAAAAAAGATGTTTTTACAGGAGTTGAAGAAATCACTTTTGTTTTTGAATGGTATGGGCCTAATTCTTTTGCCGGAAATCATGATCCTTATGATATAGAAAATAATTTATTGAGACTTGCTTTGACAGATGTATTTCTAAAAAAGAAAGGATATATGGAACCAAAAACCTATTATGAATTGTTTAATGATAGTGGTATAGAAATTCCAGAATTGATTTATAAAGGACCTTTAACTTCAGAAATAATTGAAAAAATCAAAAATAATGACTATACTAAAGAAGGATGTTATTTTCCAAATGTAAAAGAAGGTGTTGTATTTAAACGTTCAACACTTATGAAAGGACAAAGACGTCCATCTGTTAAAGTCAAAACAAAATGGTGGTTAGAAAAACTTCATTCAATGTACCCACCTGAAAAATGGAAGGAGCTTGAATAATGTATGTGGAGTTTACTGAAAAAGAGTTGTTAGAGTTAAGACAATACTGGTATTCTAAGATGTGTAATGAGGTTTGTATGCCAGAGAAAAACATATTTTATAGCTTATATAAAGCTTATGATGATTTAATTAAACATCCAAATTTAGAATGCAAAGACAATGAAAACTCCTGAAATTTATAATACAACAGAACAACAATTCTTAGATGCTTTTGGAAATCAATTGAAGATTGGTGACAAGGTTATACTTTGTCAAAAACAAAATTTCTATAAAGCTCGTGTAGAATATTTTGTAGGATGTAAAGTTGCAGTATGTGGTTGTTTTGAAGGAGGATATTTGCAATTATTGTTCAAATGGCCAAACAAATTAGTTTTATACAATGAGTGAAACCAACATTTAGATACATTTGATCACGAAATATATATTGATGACTATGTAGTCTTCAATGAAAAACAAAATGTATTCAGAAGAAGAATGTAAATTGTTAGAATAATATGATACTTAAAGAAAATCTTAAACAAGGTGACAGAGTAGCTGCAATCTATAGTGAAGGATATGCAGGTGAAGGTATTGTTGTACCAATGATCATTAAAAAAATAACTAAAACTCGTATCATTGCTATAAAAGAAAGTGATGGTTCAGAATTCAAGTTTATTAATGATGATAATCTTTCTTATGAATCATTAGTTTATAGTAGAACTCAACATTTTAATCTTTTCTTAGGTACTCCAGAAGAAGCAAAAAGCTATAATGAAAAAAGAGAAGAAAATGAGTCTTATTTCTCTGATAAACAAGAATTTATATTATCTAAAATACATAAAGCTTCAAAAGAAGATTTACAAAAAATTGTAGAAATACTTAAAAAATATTGATTATCAATTTATTATTATAAATTTTGAATCGTTTTAAGACTGTATTAAAACGATTCATTTTTATTTAAATAAAAATGAATTTTCAAATATTATTTTCTATATATAAAAGACAATTCATATTTTGTAAAATGACTATTCAAGATTTTAAAAACAATTATTTAAGAGACACAACTAAAATTACCTTAAGAGGAAGAAATGAGTTTGTTTCTATTAGTAATAGAGAATTTCTTATTAAAGCACATATGATAGGTAATTTTAAAATGAATAAGAAACCAATTATAAAAAAATAAACCATGGAAAATCTATTAAAAGCATTAGAAATATTAAGAAGTTTATTTGTAGATCCTGATTGTAAAAGACCAACAAGCTGTGAACATGACATGCTTTATGTCGGCCAAGTTGATTATGATAAAGTTACAGCTGAACATGTAAGACAACTTGCTAAACTTGATTTCTATCCTGGATCTGATGCAGATTACCATTATATCAAAATGGAACTTGGAGATGATTTTGATATATATGATGATTATGAAAAAATCACAGATGAACAATGGCAAAAGCTTAAAGATAGTGGTTGCCTTGTTGACTGTTTTCATTCGTTTGTATATGGTTCTTATTAAAACAATAAAATATGAAAATTGAAAATAAAGAGACAGGTATTATTGCCATGAACAAACTTATTTGGTTTATTACCCATTATGAATGGGAAAATATATCATATGAAATTCCATGGAGTGGTGAAACTAAAACTGAATGGTTACCAAAGTTTATTGGAAAAGTTGAATGGGGTTGCAATACCGCGCATATTGTTGAGAAATGGAAAGATGTCCAAGAAAAATATGGGTGTGAATTGGGTGTAATTTATCTATATTTTGGACTTGACAATGGAAATGCTAAAAAGCTATTTGAATATGTAATTGACAATTATGATAATGAACGTAATATATTTTAAATTATGAATTACAATATTATTGAATTTGAAACTTATGATGATGCAACTGCTTATGGATTTCCTGTTAAAAAGTACTTAAAAGGAATTACATTTCATGAAAATGGTAGATTTGAGCTTGATTTGATTGAAAATCCTGAAGGAGCTTACAGATTTAATGATTTAATTAACAGTAGTTTAGATGCTGGTAATAACATTTTTAATCTGTGCAAAAAGTATTTTTCAAAATTACAACCTAAAATTAAGAAGTTAAACATTACAATTGAATAAAATATGAAATTACTTGGAAAGTATAAAAATGGCAACTATAAAGTGATGTTGCTTGAAGACGGCACTAAGATCCGTTTCAATAATCTCGACAACCTTACACCGGCTTTTGCTGAATCTATGGATGTAAAACTTACTGACAAATGTTCAGTTGGTTGTATTTTTTGTTATGAAAACAGTTCTCCAAATGGAAAGCATTCAGATATCATGAATCAAGCTTGGATTCAGTCAGTCCATCCTTACACTGAGCTTGCTATCAATGGCAATGACATGGACCATCCTAAGCTTGAAGAATTCTTGAAGTTCATGAAGGAAAAGAAGGTCATTGTTTCAATGACATTAAACCTTAAGCAGTTCCTTAAGAACATTGATAAGGTTGATCGTTATGTCAATGAAAAACTTATCTATGGTCTTGGTATCTCTATCCCTGGCTGCTTTGATGGTAATGCTGATACTGATAAGATTTTCGATACTATTGCTAAGTATGACAATGCTGTTCTTCATCTTATCAATGGCATTATCTCTCCTGAGTTTATTACTCAATATCAAGACAAGCTTTCAAAATGTAAGATTTTGATTCTTGGTTATAAGAATGTTGGTCGTGGTATTGCTTATCGTCAGAATGCTGATGAATATGTCACCCGTAATATTGAATGGCTTAAGCAGAACTTTATCGATATGCAAAAATCTGGTAAGTTCAAATTGGTCTCTTTTGACAATTTGGCTATTGAACAGCTTGAACTTGAAAAGCAAATCAAGGAGCATCCTGAACTTGGCTTGAACTGGGAGAACCTTTATATGGGTGATGATGGTGATTATTCATTCTATATTGATGCTGTTAATAAGACTTTTTCATTAAATTCAACAGTATCAAAAGATATTAGATATGATATCAATGATATGAATGTTGATGAAATGTTCAAATATCTTAATAAGCATGAATGATATAGATATAATATTCTATATTAATATATGAGAATTTATTACTATACTGAAATACAAGATAGAATCATTGAGTGTCCTACCTGTCCTGAAAAATACTGGTGGGATGCTCAAGATTTGAATTATGATCCATCTAAACCAGAATACTATTATTTAGAATGTCCACATTGTCATGAACAAATGTGGCTTTGCAGAAATGAATATTTAGATAATCTTTATAAATCTAAGAATAATGATACAAACTAGGCATAGGATTTTTGAAACTAATTCTTCTACTACGCATTCTCTTACTATTACCACAAATAGTATTACACCAGAAATTATTGAACAGTTCAAAAAAGAACATGGTACTCATATTGTTTTCGGTAAAAACTCTTATGATACCATTCATGAGATAATGTATAAAGATCCTGCTATTGATGAAAACACTTCATTTCAAATCAAAGCAGATATTCTTTATTTTTCTATGTATGTTTGGACTGAAAGTGGTAATGTAGCAGAGTTTCTTTATAATAAAAAAGCACTTACTGATAGACTTCAAGAAATGGGATTCACTGTTGAGTTCAGAGAAGATCCTCAAGTAATTAAAGAGTATGATTGGCATAAGTATGATGTCAGTGAAAATATGTTTGAAAACCTATGGAGAGGTGATTATATTGATGAAGTCATTGATTTCTTATTTAATAACCATGTACTTTATTACGCTTGGTGTGATGAAGGCTGTGCAGAATGCCCAAGATCTATCTTAGAAGCAGAAGATAGATTTATTGAATATCACAAAACAGAAGAACAAAAAACTTATTCTTATAGATAATTATGATACAAGTAAGACATAATATTTTTGAGACAAATAGTTCAAGCACACATAGTCTTGTTATTCTTTCAAAAGAAGATTGGAAGAAGTTTAAGAGTAATAAACTGATTATTAACCTTTATACTGGTGAAACATCAGAAGTAAAAGATACAGAACCTAAATACAGATCAGATGGAAGATGGGAATTAGATGGAGATGTATATGATTCTATATTTGACATAGATCGTGATGAATTTGATTGGACAGATAAAGGTCAAATGTATTATGATCCAATGTGTGAAATTGGATGTGAGATAATTCAAAAAGATATAGATGATGAAAGAATGGCTGTATCTATATATATGTTTGAAGGATAAAAAAATATAGAATATGAAATTAGGAGTACTTTATACAAAAGATTATGAAAATGTATATGTTTATATGCATTGTCCAAAATATAAGCTTTCTTGGTTTTTAATATTTGATTATAAAGATTTTTATAAAAGGTATCATCCAAATGACCAAGAATTTATAAATATGCCTTTATTGAAAGAAGATCTTATTGATTCATTCTTATATTCAGTTGGCAGTGTTCCTTATTCAAAAGAAGATCTTATTAAAGATATTATTGTAGATGTTCAAAGTGATTTAGTAAAGAAAGTTGAGTTATGATACAGGTAAGAAACAGCATATTTGAGACAAATTCAAGTTCAAGTCATAGTATAGTAGTTTCTGAAAAGAATAGAGGTTATTGTTATGATATGCCTGTTGATAGCAAAGGAACACTTATAATAGAATTTGATGACTATGGATGGGGACCTGAGATTCTTTATACTCCATATGAGAAACTTTGTTATTGGATGACAGAATATGCTAAAGAATTTTGGTATAGTCCAAAAAAAGAGTCTTTTGAAATAAGATTGCAGTTATTCAAAGAAAAGAAAGAAATCAAAGAAGCAATTAAAACAATAAAAAGACTTTGCAAAAATGTAAAGAAAGTAGATTTTGAAAGACCTTGCAAAGATGAAGTATATTGTGGTTTTGGCAGTATTGATCATGATAGCGTTGGATTAGTTAGAGATGAAGATTTTGAGAATCTTATATTCAATAACAGTGTAATTATAGTAATTGATAATGACAATAGTAATTATTTCAAGCCATGGTGGGGAGAATTAGATGATGGAGAAAAGAGTATAAGGGATCCAGAAGAGTTGTTTGATAATGATATGAATGAATCAACTTGGACATATGACTATGTCGATGAATGCTCTAATGAAATAGTTATGAAAGAATTAAAATTAGTGAAAAGATGATACAAATAAGAAATAAAGTATTTGAGACAAATTCTAGCATGACACATAGTTTGGTTATTTGTAGCCAAAAAAACTATGATGATTGGAAAAATGGCAAAGCAATGTTTAAAGAAGATGGAGAATCATTTTTGCCTAATGATGAAGCTAGAAAATATAATGCTGATCAATTAAGAGAAACATTAAAATGGTATAAAGAAAAAGGACATAAATTCAATGAAGATATTCTCAATGAAGATACAATTAAATCATATGAAGAAGGAAAATTAAATAATGATCATTGGGGATTATTTCCAAGATATGATGCTAATTCCATGTATATTACTTTTGAACAATGGAGAGATTATGTTAGTAAATTAGGATTTGAATATATGTCTAAATCTAGTAATATTAATGATATAAAAGTAATTGCTTTTGGATATTATGGGCATGACTAAAAAATTTGTATATGCAAAAGGAGCTGGTATAGTTTTTTGTCCTGATGATGTTTTATATATTATAAAAGAAAATTTTAGTGATTGGGATAAAGAAACTCATAAAGAATATATAATGTGGTCTTCAATACAATTTAACAATGATAGATCTATAAATTTTGAAAGTAAATATTTTGATGAAATACAAGATATATTAGTGAATTCAAAAACATCTAAAGACAGAATAAAAGTAATCGATAAATAAATTAATTATGAACAAACATTTTATTGAATTTCAAGATTATATATTTCCATTAGAAGAAGTACAAGCTGTTCAACATTATTTTACATGGTATGAAGACAAAGATACTAAGGAAAAACGTTGGTTTTCAGCAATTTTTTTCAAAAATTCAACAAACTATTTTAAGTTTAAAGAAGAATATTATGAAGAAATAAAAAATATTTTATTAGATTATAAAGAAAAAAGCAATTAATAATATGAAACAAAATAGAAATAATGTATTTGAAACAAATAGTTCAAGCACACATTGCCTTTCAATAAGACCTAAAAAGGATTTTGAAAAGAATTTTAATTTAGTGCTTGATGCAGATGGATATATTGCTGTGACTGGTTGGGACCAGTTATCAGAATATGTTGCTTATGGTTTCTATGAGAAGTTGGCTTACATGCTTACTTGGATGTATCTTCGTGAGAATGACAATCCTTATTGGGATGAAAAGGACCATGAAAGAGAAGATTTTGCATATCCTTCAGATTATCTTGATTCGATGTATGAGGATGAATATCAAACTATATTAGAAGTCATCCAAAAGCATTTCCCAAAAGTAAAAGGGTTAAGACTTACTAACCTTAAATACATAACTTGGGACCATCAGACAATGCCTTATGAAAGTGACTTTGTCATATCGTTATATGATGAGTCTCAAATAGAAGGCTATTTGTTCAATGATGATGCAGAAGTTATTGTTGGAAGAGATTAATATGACTAAAGAATTGTTTTATGCTGATATAATGCATTCAGTTTTTGAGAAACCAAGATATTGGCGTAATGGACAAGCTATATATAATTATATAAATGTAAAATATAATCATATATCAGATTTGATAAGAGATGAATATAATATAAATTGTTTTTATGATGATTCTCAAATTATGACATTTATAGATAAAGCTTATGAATTAATAAATATAAATAAATATGAGTAAAAATTTTATGGAAGATTTAATTGAAAAATATGGTGTTATTGGTGGTGCAATATTTGGAGTTATTATAATTTTTATAACAGGAATTTTATTAGGATATCCAATAATGTTATTGTGGAATTATGTAATGCCTTATCTTTTTGGGTTGCCAGTTTTAACATATTGGAGAGCTGTAGCATTATTCTTTTTATGTGATTTACTAATTAAAGGAGGAAAATCATTATAAAAATATATAATATAAAAATGTATAATATTAGAATAGGTGCATTTGAAACAAATAGTTCAAACTATCATTCATTTGTAATTCATTTTGGTGATTATGATCAAATTAGGGTTGATAGTGAATATGAACATGATGATATTTGGTTAGATGATGATGCTATTGATGGAATTCTTGAACATTTGCCTACTGAACGCCTTGAAGCTGAATTGAAATACAGAAAAGAGAAACCAATGATAGAGGCTAAAGAAAATTTGATAAACAAACTTTGGAAAGACTATTGGGATGTTTGCAGAGATTGTGGACCTGGAAATGGTTGTGATGATTGTCGAGGATGTGAAAGGGCTAAAGAAAAAGATGAAATTTACAAGAAGATAAAATTACTTGAAAATTGATAGAAATAAAAATCAAGAAAAAATGAAACAGATAAGAAATAATATATTTGAAACAAATTCAAGTTCAACTCATAGTGTTAGCTTGACTAATATGAGCAGTGACATCCTAAATTTTGAGCAACTTGACTCTTACGTAGACCAAGCAGACCATTATATTCATATTGAGTTTGGTGAATTTGGATGGGGATATGATGAGTATGTCGATGCTTATATGAAGCTTCAGTATCTGCTTACAATGATCATGGAACTTCATAGAAATGAATTACTTACATTTGATGATTTCTATAATCTTGATGAATTCATTTTAGTTGAGTGTATTGTGACTGAAAATGTTAAAGATTGTAAAGGTATTTGTATAGCTAATGATTGCTTTAAAAGAAACTCTTATGATTCTGAAGATAAAGATGGAAATCCAATAACAAAATACTGGAATTCATTTAATGGATATATTGATCACCAGTCTTATGAAGATTATGAAACATTAGCAGATTTTTTAGATAACTGGTGTGTCACTCTTGAAGATTTTATTTTTAATGAAAATGTTGAACTTATAATTGATAATGACAATCATTAATTATGGGAATAATTGAAGCTCCTGAAATTACAAGAATACCAAAAGAATTTTTACATATGAATGGACTTCCTGTTATAGATACTGCTAAATTTTATAATATAATGGCTGATGAAATAATTAAAAAACATGAAGAATATAAAGTAAAAACTAATGGGCAAATTCTATATTATAATAATGATGATTATTATGTTTCTATAAATATGGAAGAAATAGTTTATTATATTGGAAATAATAATCATATCACTATTTATATGACAAATGGAAAAGAAATTTCAATATATGATTATAATGTCACAAATTTAAAAGATGTAAGAGGAATTATAGATAATTATTTTGAAAATAAGTCTAAAAGAAATAATAAAAACAATTAATTATGATACAAGTAAGATCAAACATTTTTGAAACAAATAGTTCAAGCACACATTGTCTTACAATTATGGATCGTCCAATGTATGATCAATGGCGTAAAGGAGAAATTGCAGTAAGTATTCAATATATTTATGATGATGAAGAAAAAGATAAAAATTTTGGTGTAACTCCTGATATTCGTTTACCTAAAAATTTTAATACTAAAAAACAAGCTGAAAATATTGCCAAAAATAAAGATGGCAAAAAAGAAACATATTATCGTTATTCTGGATTAAGTAATGGAGATAATGGTTTTATGCGTACATTGGGTAATTTTGATACAGAAGCTCCTATTGTAAGATCTATTGTTGTGCTTAATCAAAAAGAAGAAAATATAAAGCTTTTAACTAATTATATTCGTGATAATAAATGGTATATAGATTATCTTAAAGAATCTAATGAATATGATAAATTCATGAATTTAATTAATGAATATAAAGAAACAGGAAAAATTACAAAAGATATGTGTAAAATGTTTCCTTCTTATCTTTATTATACAGCTGATGAATATGTAGAAGTACTTAAGCATGATGATTGTTATTCTCCATTTATTCATGTATTTGAAAATTATGTAGCATTTGGATATTATTTTCATTCATAAACATTATAAAAATGAAAGTTGAAGGATATGTAGCAAGATGTGAATTAGGTAGATTAGTTTTTTCAATGTCACCACTTAAAAGGACATATAATGAAAAAACAATACCTGTTGTTGGAATATGGGAAGCAGAAGATGGAAGTAAAGTAAAAGGAATTGATTCGACAGAATTTGCTAATCTTAAATGGGAAGATGATCCAATAAAAACTGAAATTTTAATTTAATAAATAAAACAATATAAAGATTATGTATACTATTAGAAAAAATGTTTTTGAAACTAACTCATCAATGACACATGCTCTTGTCATTTGTGAAAATGATGAATATGCAAAATGGGTAGAAAATTATGATTCAGAAAATAAAGAAAATGGATATCTTTTTTGTATGGATGATTCAAAATTTTTACCTTATAAAGAGGCAATAGAAATAAATGTGAAAGAGCTTAAGAAGAGACTTGAAAATGATTATCTTTATGAAGAAGTCACTGAAAATGACATTGAAGAATATGCTCAAGGTAAACGTAGCATCACAGAATTGACAGATGACACTTATGAGTTATATATCACTGAAGAAGAATGGGAAACAGACTATTACTATGAAACTGAATCATTTGAATATACTACTAAATCTGGTGATAAATTAACAGGATTCTGTTATTATGGGCATGATTGATCATTTTATAGATTATGATGGTAATTTTTTTAATATAGAAGATATTGAATTAGTTAGAAAAAATACTCATAAAAATTCAAATGATCAGCAATATGGTACTATTTATATAAAAGGCGGTTACGATATTTATTTTCCATCAGAAAAATATGATGAAATAATAACAAAAATATTAACATGTAATGCTTTTTGTAGAATAATGAAAACTTAAAAAAAAATAAAAGCTCGAAATTGAATTTTCGGGCTTTTGTTTCTATTTAGATATAGAAATTATAAATGATATGACAACAGAGAAGTTTTTACAAATACAAGATTATTTAGCTTGGGCTATTAAGAACACTATTTTTGAAGGCAAGACCTATATTGTTGGTGGAGCTGTTCGTGATTTCATTATGAATCATGAAATCAAGGATATAGATGTTGTTGTCAATATTCAAGGTGGTGGACTTAAGCTTGCTCAGCATTTTTATAACATTGGATTACTTCTTCATAAGCCTGTGGAATATCCACAGTATTCTGTATCAATGTTTGTATTCAAGGAATTTCCTGATGTTGAGATCGAAGCTGTTCAGACTCGTTCTGAAAAGTATACTGATGAAAACTCTCGTAATCCAGAGACTGCTTTTGGAACCATTGAGGAAGACTGTTTCCGTCGTGACTTGACTATCAATGCTCTTTATATGGATGTCACCAATTATGCTGTGTGTGATTTTACTGGCAAAGGTCGTGATGATATCAAGAGACATATAATTCGTGTAACTAATGATGAGCCAGATGTGGTATTTATTGATGATCCTCTTAGAATCCTTCGTGTAGTACGTTTTGCTTCACGCTTTGGCTGGGAGATTGAAAAGACAACATTCAGAGCTATGAAGAGAAACGTCGATCGTTTGTCAATCATCTCTATCGAACGTATCAATGATGAGTTCTCTAAGATTATAACTTGCGATCATCCAAAAATGGCTTTGAATATGCTTCGTGAAATTGGAGCTATCAAGTATATCATTCCTGAACTTGAAGCATTGTATGATTGCACTCAGAATGAGTTCCATGGATTTGATACAGTTTGGGAACATACAGTTGATTTTGTAGAGGCTTTGGATAGCAATGATTTAGTTCTTCGTTTGTCAGCAGTTCTTCATGATATTGGTAAACCACAAACAAGATCTATCAAAAATGATAAGATTCATTTCTATGGACATGAATTCGTTAGTGCAAAGATTGCTAAAGAAGCTCTACGTAGACTTCGCTATCCTAATGAAATCATCAAGGAAGTCGCATTTTATGTTGAAGAGCATATGAAGTTCTTTTGCTTCAAGACTGATAATCCTAATGACAAAGTTGTTCGTCGTGTACAATATGAATGCGAAACTCAAGAAAGATTTTCAAATCTTATGAAGTTGATGCAAGCAGATAGAATGTCTGTACCTGATAAATATAAAGAACCAGATTTCTATATTATTATGATGAATTATTCGTCTAAACTTATTGACAAAAAAGAAGATATGTTTGGCTATAAGTTACCTGTCAATGGTGATGACATCATGAAGATTAAGGGAATACCTGGTGGACATGACGTAAGAGTCATCAAGGAAGCTTTGCTTAACCATGCTATCAAGAGCAATCCTAAGATGTCTCGTGAGTCTGCAATCAAATTTATCAAAGGATTTAATATCAATAAGCAATGACAATGACATTAGATGAAGCAATAAGACATTGTAATGAAGTAGCTGAATCTATTTCATGTACTGAATGTGGTAAAGAACATAAACAATTGGCTGAATGGCTAACAGAACTTAAAGCTTACAGGGAGAAATATGGTGCTATCTAAAACACAAGAAAAAGAATTAATCAAGCTTTATTGGACTATATTTTATTATGGGCAATATCTTGAGGACTTTACATATCAACCTTATGATGAAGTACAAAAATGGGCTAAAAAACTTAGATCTATAATTGGAAATGATGAATTGATTAATAAATTAAATCCAGTAAATCATGAAATTGACAGTCAATATTGAATATACTACTTCTGATGAAAGAGTTGTCTTATATGTTGTCAGAGTTAGTAATGGTGAAACTAATTTTGTAACTCCATTAGAAAGGCAAAAACATAAATATTGGAATGGAGAAGAACATGAAGATGTTTGGCATTGTGATGGATATCACTTGTGTGCTTCAAAAATATATACTGTCGAACAAGTGATTGAAGCATTATATGGTGAATATTTTCTAGATAATGAAGATAATTGGATTTACGGTTAAATTTTTAAAATCAAACTAATGGAAAAAGACTATAAGAAAATGTATGAAGATGCTCTTGAAAAAGCAAAACAGCAACTCTATATTGCAGAGTGCAATAAAGATGAAGGTAAAGTTTGGTATCTGAAGTACATGTTCACTGAACTCCGAGAGAGCGAGGATGAAAAGATAAGGAAAGAACTTATCAATTTCTTTTCTAAAGGTGCAGAGTTTGACTCATCAACAAACGGCATCAAAGATAGAAATATTATTGCTTGGCTTGAAAGGCAATGTAAACAGAAATCACAAGGAAAATTAGCACTTGAAGTATGGAAAGACATGCGTTTTGAAGTCTATCAGCAAGCAAGTGGCAACAGACATGAACCTAATTATTCTGATGATAGTACAAAGATGTTTTCGCTTACTGATATTGATGAAATATTTGAGAAAGTTGCTGAAAAGCAAGGTGAGCAGGAGTCTACAGATGAAGTAAAGCCAAAGTTTAAGATTGGTGATTGGATTACTAATGGCGAATGTACTTGGAATGTAACAGATATTCATATTCAACCATTAGATTATACACTACAATCACCAAATGGAGTTGTGATATATGATGCCATATCTTATGTAGATGAACATTTTCATCTTTGGACTATCCAAGATGCAAAGGATAGTGATGTGCTTTTATTTGAAGGTTATTACAATTCAATAGTATTATTTCAAGGCATTGGTATAAATGGAAAAGGACGTATAAATTACCATTGCAAATGTGACCTTGGTAATTATTCATTCGGTATTCAAGGAGATGTTGCTTGTTTGGGTACTATTGAAAAAGATGCAGAACACTATCATCCAGCAACAAAAGAACAACGCGACCTATTATTTCAAAAGATGAGAGAAGCAGGTTATGAATGGGACGCTGAAAAGAAAGGGTTGAAGAAGATTGAGCAAGAATCTACTTGTTGGAATGAAGAAGATGAAAGATGGTTTAAGGAACTTGAATTAATGGCATTATCATTTTCAAATGATGTTTCTTATAGAAAAAAGTTTTTTGATTGGCTTAAATCCATTAAGTATAAAAAAAATCAATATAATAAAGACAAAAAAATTATTGTTGACTGGAATGAGAAAATAAAAGGTCTTGATGAACTTGAGACTTATATTCTTTCATTAGATCCAAATAGATCATTAGAAGCCGTAAAAATAGATGCTAAGAATATTTGTTTCTTGGTGAACAAAGATGAAAACAAATATGACAAAGGCTTCAATGATGGATTCTCAGCATCGGAATACAATAAAATACTTACTGAAGAAGACATCAGGCATATTGACAACATAATTTGTTGCCTTGAAGAATTTACAAGACCTGGTTTCCCAATATATAAGGGTAATGTATTTAAAGAAATAAAATGGCTTGAAAACTTAAAAAACAACAAATAACTATGAATAACTATAAAGAAATTTTTGAAGTGATGGTCAATAAGACTGCTGAATATTTGAAAAATAATGGTCTTAAGACTATGGTGCTTGGTATTAGTGGTGGTATTGACTCTACTGTTACTGCAGCTATCTGTAATGAAGTTGTAAAACGTAATCCTGAACTGAGGTTCATTGGAGTTTCTTTACCTTGCTCTACTAATGAAAAAGAAGAACTAAATTCTGCTTTTTCTACTATAACTGCTTTTTGCGAATATAAAAACTCATTGGAACACAATCTTCAGAAGTTGTTTTCAGAAGTTAGTGAAGACTTTGGACAAGATTATGATTGGCTTAAAGTAGAAGACACTAAGATTGCTAAAGGCAACATCAAGGCTCGTTTGAGAATGATGTATCTATATAACCTTGCAAGTCTTACTCATGGTATTGTAATGGACACTGATAATCTTACTGAGCATTATCTTGGTTTCTGGACTATCCATGGTGATGTTGGTGACTTCAATCCAATTGGTGGTCTTTGGAAACATGAGGTATATGGACTTGCTAAATGGTTAGCAAATGAATTCTATGACAATACTACAGATTCAGAAAAGATCATTGCTCTTCGTAAAGCTATTGTCATTACTCCTACTGATGGAAATGGCGTAGCAGTTGGTGGTGACATGGCTCAAATTGCTCCAGGTCATACTTATGAAGAGGTTGATGACATCCTGATGACTTATCTTGAGTCTGTGCAGATGCATACTGATTCATACCAGAATGCAATGTTCATGCTTCATGAGAAATATGGTATTGATACTGTTGAAAGAGTTATCAAACGTCATATTAATTCAGAGTTCAAGCGCAAAAGACTACCTATCGCTATTGAAAGAAAAGAATATATTAATTTTACTGATGGAAGATAATAGTAACACTAAAACAGAATTGAACATCCGCATGGCTGAAAGCCTAATACAGGCTGCAAAAAAAATGTTTATGTGATGAATGGAATGACTATGCGGATGTTCAGATCTGGATGAGAACAATGGAAAACATGCGTCTAAAGACTGAAGTACTTTTAAAAAAATATTTAAATGGAAAACTAAAATGAGTGAGACTAATTATATAGAATTGATTAATGAACTTTATAATATTGGAAAGCTTAATTATTTTTTAGTTGCTTTAATCAGTGCAGATTCAGTTATAGATATAAAGACTTGTAACAATTCGATTATAATGTTACAGAAATGTATTGACGCATTACCTTATACTAATATTGGATCTGATGAACAAGAAAAACTTATTGAATATTGTAAATCTGGAATTGAAATTTGTAAACAAACTAAAAAAGAACTATTAAATATATCATGATAAAAGTTAAGAACTTTGAAGAATATCCATATGTAAGAGAAGAAAAAAGCTATAGTTTCCAAAAAAGAGCTATTTACAAATATTCTCCTGCATCACAATTGTTTTATCTTGTAACTCCAACTAATGATAAGTCTAATAAAGTAAAAACTTTAGATGAAATATCGACTTTAATTAGACAACATAAAGTTGTACAATATAAGAAATCACCAAATATTTATCAAGCAATAAATAAAGCTTGGGAAAATTGGGATGAAGATTGGGAATATGAAGGATGTTTTTATAGCACTAATTCTCATGCTCCTATTAGTGATGCTCCTCGTCATGAGGTACAAAGAACTATTTGTAGGATTGGATATTATCATGGTAGAATGGTATGGGTTTATATGAAACCTGATAGCCATGTAAGATATTGTAATTTTATCAGTATTGATATTGCACCTGATTGGTCTACAGGAGGATGGACAAATAAAAGAAATATTCATCCTATCTTTAATAATTCAACAAATAAATATATTTGATTATGAATGAGTATATATCAGAATTAAATGATGCTATAAAAGAAAGAGATAAAGAATTTCTGAAAAATGTTGGGATAACTGGAATAGTATTACTAGCTGGTTTTGCTATTTCTGGAATAAGCATTTTAGCTTCAAAAAAACTTAAATATTTATTAGTATGATACAAATAAGAGAAAAAATATTTGAGACAAACTCTAGCATGACACATTCACTTGTTTTGTGCAAAAAAAGTGACTATGAAAAATGGGGTGATGATTACTTGTTTTGTGAGAGAAAAAACCCAATGTTCTTAGAGACAAAAGAGGCTCGTAAAGAGAATGCAAAGTATCTTGAAAAGATATTAAGAGATGAACCTCATTGGGCTTCAGAATTTAATGTGACAGCAAAGAACATTGACAAATATGAAAACGGACAACTAAAGCTTTCATTTTTCAATGACATATACAAGTCTTACGGAAGCAGCTTATATTTGACTCCTGAAGAATGGGACGAAGCCTTTGTACATACAGACTATCGTAGCTTTGAAGACATGTATGCAAGCGGCACATTTGGCGGTGTTGATGTAGTTGCATTCGGATATCATGGCTATGATGGATAAAATAAAAATACATAAATAAATTATGAGACAAATTCGTAAATCATTGTTTGAGACTAATTCAAGTTCTACACATGCTATTTGCATTCATAAAAATTCAAAACCAGAAAATTTTCAAGATAAATATTATTTGTATAGTTTTGAATCTTTTTGTTATGGGCGTTGTGAAAGTGAATTGATAGAGTCAACTATAGGAAAAATTGCTTATGCATATATAGTTGCTAAAGATCTTTCTAATTGGGAATCAAACAAAACAGGTTATACAATAAATGATTTTCTAAAAAATCTTTATGAAGTTGCTGAAGAGTTTTATGTTGAACCAAAAGATAAATATGAAAAACATGATATATTAAGTAAAGAAAATCTTGATGAATTAATTAAGCAAATAGATAAATTAGAAGAAAACTATGATGCTTATGTTGATCATACAGAAGATTTTCTTGACAATGGATTCTATGAAAAACTAATGTCTGATAAAGACTTTGTAAAACGTCTTATATTTGATACAGAGTCTTATATTACAGTTGGTGGTGATGAATACAGAGGATATAATCTGAAGAAAATTGGTTTTCAAGATGATTATAATGAAACTTATAATAGAAACTATCATTACCAAGAAGATGAGAATGGTTGGCCATTATATGTTGATCCATCAGAAAAATATATTGGTGAATTCTGGGATAAAGTAAAAGAACTCAGAAAAGAATTTGAAATTTATTTCAAAGGAAACTAATGAAAAAGCTAGTATTTAATCATCCTTTTAATAAAGACAAGATTAAGTCTCGCCTATTAGAAGATTATGATATTCATAATGGTAAATTAGTCATTGGAGTTGATTTTGATAATACTATATATGATACTCATAATGTAGGTGGAGACTTTTCTTGTGTAATAGATTTAGTTAAAGAATGTATAAACATGGATATGATTATTTGTTTATATACTTCTTCTCAAACTTATGAAGATATAGAAAGAAAAATAGATATATTCAAAGATATATTTGGTAAAGAACCGGATTATGTGAATATGTCACCTCTTTCTATGGGTGCTGATAAACCATTCTTCAATATATTGTTAGATGATAGAGCTGGATTAGAAGAATCTTGGGAAGTGTTATATGAAGTTATTCAAGAAAAAACGAAAAAAAAGTGTGATAAAAAAGATTGTATATATAATGAAAACTGCAAATGCTTGAAATGGGAAAGTGATGTATTTATAGAATTATGTAATGAAGAAAAAATTTCATATCAACCAAGAATAATTTGATTTATAATGAATTTTTTAAAATTAATATCTATATAATATTGTTTAACTTAAAATCTAAAATAATGGGACAATTCAGAAGATTTATTGAAAATTACAATGCAAGAAAAACTTTCAATGCTCAAAATTGTTTGACACTTCAGAAAAACACAAAAGAAAGTGAAGAAGATCGTCAGCTAAAAGACAAGATTGAACAAATTACTGGACGTATAACTAATGTTGTTCATAATGAACTTGATGAACACATGGTTATGTATCATGTCCCATCAAGAAAACGTGATTTTTTTGAACAAATTGCAAACTATTTTATTAATCTTGGATTCTCTGTAAAAATTGGTACTATTCCATGGGTATCAGAAAAAGATGAATTCATGGTTATTAGTTGGGAATAAAAATATCTAATATAATATGGATCCTAAAGAGATTTATGCAGGTGCATATTTTTTAGCTGCTAGAGCTCATATGAATCAGTTCGACAAAGGCGGTCGTCCTTATATGGAGCATCTTGAAAGGGTAGCTGAAAATTTCAGGAATGATTGGACATTAAAGACAGTTGCTATTCTTCATGATATTCTAGAAGATACATGGGTCACCAAAGATATGCTTGAACATTTGTTTGGAAATGATATTGCTGATGCAGTAGAAGCTCTGACAAGAAAAGAAAACCAAAGCTATGGTGACTTTATCAAAGAATTAACAAATAATGTAATGGCTATCAGAGTCAAAATGGTTGATTTGACAGATAACATGGATCTTGGTCGATTAAAAGAAATAAATGATGAAGATTTAGATAGGGTAAAGAAATATGCTAAATGGAGAAAATATCTTAGAGAATATTATTTTACAAATGTTTTAAAATGCTCTTAAAGCATCAAAAAATTAAATATAAGAAAGGATATATCTTAATCGATATATCCTTTCTTTTTTTTATAAAAATGTCCTAGAATTGATTTTTTATATATCTATTTTAATATATAGGGCGTTTTAATATCATAAGAATAAATTCATTTGCAAGAATTCTATATAATTCTTCTTTTGATGAAATATTAAGATTCAAATTTTCATCAACATTAGTTTTATAATCTTTTAATAATGAAGTAATATACATTTTAAATATTCTTGTAGATATTATTCTATCTGTTCTTAGTTCTCCTGGTTTTAATATTTCTCTAAAAACTTCAGTTATAGCTTTTTTTCTTTCAAGATATAATTCTTGATTACTATACATAATTATATCTCCAACAGTAGCTATATCTACTCTTTCTCCTAATTGATGATAGTCTATCTCTTTAGGTACTATTTCATCATCAAAATCTTCTTTAAAAAAACTTTTTAATTCTCTCATATTTAATAATAAATAAAAAAAGATGATGAAATTGAATCCATCATCTTTTTTTTGTTATTGTTTGTTACTTAAATTAAGAATTTGAGTAAGTTTCCCAAGGATCAAAATCAACAGTAACTGATGTAACTTTATAATTCTCTTGAGTTACATGTACTTGGATATATGAATTTGCTCCAGTACCTGTTGTTGGAGAATCAATAGTTTCAGAAGCATCAGTTAAAATATTTGATTTATTGATAGTCAATGCAGCTGTATTATTTGTACTATCTGAGCTTGTCAATACACCATTTTCTTGAACAATTGTGATAGAAGCATAATTGTTAGAATCAGTTATAGTTATATGAGAATCAAGTTCTCCAGTAGCTACAGCTACAACAGCAGCAATTCTAGCATCTAATGTATTAAGAGCATCAGCAACATATACTTCAGTAGCATGGATTCTATTATATACTCCAGAAGCTGTGATAAGTCTATCTGTAGAAATAGTTTGAGTTGAAGCAGTATAAGTAGTTGTATTTCCAGAAGTTGTAGTAGTTATACCACTTGTTGAACCAAGATCTACAATAGAAACTCCTATTTCATGATTATTTGCAGTTAAATAAGTTGATGAACCATTGGCAATGCTTAATGTAGGCAAGTTCTCTCTTGTGATTGTCCAAGTTCCTGTACTTGCGTCTAAACTTACTGCTGAAACATATTGCCCAGTAGAAGCACTATCTGTATGGCTTAATGCATTTACTGCTGCTGATGAAGCTTCTAAAGCGGCATTATGTGCAAACAAATAAGCACCGGTATAAGTACCAACTGAATATGTTCCTAACTTAGATTCAATAACATCAACTTTTGCTAAAGTAGCAGCAACTGCAGCAGCTGTACCTTGTTCACCTTGGATATCTTGAATCCAAGCAGCAATTTCTGTAATTGTGTCATATGTTGCAGGAGCACCAGCAACTAAACCATCAACAGCATCTTTGACTTGTTTAGCAACACTTCCAGGAGTTTCATTGTTTCCATTTAATATGTCAATCTGATTTCCTAATGAATGAGCATATGCTGTAAGAGTATTAGATGTAGTTATATCTGATGTCAATCCAATTTTTTCAACTAATTCTGATGGAACACCATAAAGCTTACCACGTGTTGCAATCTCACCAGTTCCTAAAAAGGCAATCTTGTCATAATAAGCATCTGAAGAAGTTATTCCATCTCCTAAGTGTGATTGCTTAAAGTTAGCAACTACATTACTAGGTACTTCTACAAATAATTTTTTTAAATTAGCCATAAATTTAATATTCGAATATTTTTAAGTTTCTTTTTGTCTTTATATATTAATTAAAAATAAATCATATAAAATTTAATAGTTAATATCAAAAAAAGCTAGAACTTAAGTTCTAGCTTTTTTATAGTTTTACATTACAGTTTTACCATCTACATGAATTTGCATAGGTATTATTCTTTGGTTAGTGCTTCCTCTAAATGGACAATGTGAAACATCTCTTAATTCTTCTATATATGGTCCATCAACAAGAACATCTATATTTTCAAAAATTTGTCTTATAAGTTTCTTATGCTTTATTACTTTCTTTCTTAATCTTAAGTCTTTGAACTTAAACTTTGGAATTTCAATAATTTCTTCATAAACTTTCCCAGTATAAAGCCAAATGTTCTTATTTGGATATTTTTTTCTGAACCATTCAATAATCTCAATCTCATCTCTCAATGCATCATCATCTTGAGTTATTGGATCACCACCTGAAAAAGTAAGTCCTTCAACATAATCTCTATCTAACCATTCAGATAATTCTTTATAAAAATGTTCTTTATTATCTCTAAAGCAAATTCCTTGATTGAAATCCCATGTCCATTCATTATGGCAACCTTTACAATGATTTAAGCATCCTGCAACCCATATAGTTACACGAATACCATTTCCATTGTTTATATCAGGAGCAGTTATATCTAATATTCTAAGCATAATTAATTCTTAATATGTTTTACTCTATCTAAAAATTCTTCTTGTTTTCCTGGATTAAAATGTTCATAAGTAGTTGAAAGATAACCAGTTACACGACCAAGTCTATCTATTTTTTCACTTCCACATTTTGGACAACATTTAGTATCACTATCCCAAATTCTTTCACCACATTCAGCACATTGATTTATATGAACATTTATAGCAAAATATGGGATGTCATGTTCCATTGCATAGTCAATAAGCTTTTCAACAGCATCTACATTATAATAGCAATTGTCATTCAATTCAACATAGGTTATGCAACCAGCATTTGAAAGACTTACTAATTGGCTTTCAATGTCAATTTTTTCAAAAGGATCACAGTCATAATATACAGGTACATGTATTGAATTAGTGAAATAATTCTTGTATTCTTTTTCTCCATTAGAATTTATAAACCAAGTAATATTCTCTAAATCATATTCTGGATAATCTTTACAGAATTTCTTGAATGATGTATATACAAGATTTTCAGCAGGTGTATAATATACACCAAAATTAAGTTTATATTCTTGTTTGAATTCCGCACAACGGACATTGAACATTTTTTCAATCTCTTTAGCATATTTCATTCCTTGTTCTGAAGTATGATCAAATCCAAACAATAAATATAAAGTTTCACTTAATCCAAGTTGACCAATAACAATTGTTCCATGTTTCAATGCTGATATAATTCCTTCATCTTCATGATAACCAGCCATTGTATGATTAGTATACATGAATTTTCCAGATTTTGCAGATTGGCTACATATATGATTAAATCTTTCTAAAAGCATATCTTTAGCTTCATGAATCTTCTTGTCTAAAATCTTCATAAATTCTGTAAATACATATTCTTTGTCATTAAATTTGTCTTTTTCTTCAGCTTTCTTTCTTGTCATAGCTGCTAAAGTAGGAAGAATTATAGTTACTGGGCAAATATTTCCTCTACCATCTTTAATGACTCCAGAGAATATATCATCAATTTTATCAAACTCACCATTGATAATATATTGCACATTAGCTTTAAAGTTATCAAATGCATTTATATCTAAACCGTTGACCGTACGACATCCCATTGTGCTAAAATATTCAATAGGTCTTTCTTCCATGTCAACATATATATGATTGTCATCATCAACATATAAACCAACTTTTTCCATAACTATATTTTTATTTGATATAATCATTTTCATAAGTTGCTTATATTGATTTGGATTTAATGAATCAATATACTCTTGCTTCATCTTACGGTCAGCTTTAAACCAATTGACTTGGTTAGACCAATCACAATTTGCATAATTAGGATATATACGTTTTGTAGTTGCTTCAATAGCAAGTCTCTTCAAATCATAATTAGGTGTTCCAGGTTTATCATTTATTCCTTTCTTATATTGGAATATTCCACATGGGAAAATAGAAGTTACACCATTTTTTCCAAGGCCTTTTACTAATACTTCTAAAAGTTTTTGTGTTACCATTCTACCTTCTGGTAAAGTACAAGTTCCATAGTTTATTGAAGTGAATGGCAATTGATTTCCTGAACGAGATTGTAAAGTATTCAAGTTATGATAAAGGCCTTCTGCAGCTTGATAAGTTTCTTTTTCACACATATCAATAGCATATTTCCAAGCTTTCTCATATTTCTTGTATTTTTCATCAAAAACAGAAATAGTCTTTACTAATGCTTTGTATTCATCTTCATTATATATCTCTTTATATTCAATTATATCTGCTATTATTTTATTTATATTATCTTCATTATATCCTTCTATATATTTAAGACCATCTTTAAAATGTTTCATAAATGAAAGTCTTACATATGGAACCATAGTCCAATCAATATGTGTAGCTGCAACACCACCAAACTGCTCTAATGATTGCAGTTGGAATAATACTGCTATCAATTGCATTGCTGTATTTACTGAACTTGCTGGACGTACATCGGTTTGTCTTGTCTTGAAACCTTTAGCTAAAAGTTCATCAAATTTCTTGCTTAAGCAATTGTGTCTTCCATCAACCCAAGCATCAAGATCATGAATATAAACCATATTACCTTCATGATTCTTTCTTCCAACTTTTGACATCATTTTCAAAGCTCTGTCTTTACATACAACAGATGCCATTTCTCCAACTCTTCCTCCAAATGATTGCTCATCTAAGTTAGCATTTTGGTTTTGTACATTCTTAGCAGAAAGCTTGTCATTTATCTGTTTTGATAATTCAGTGTTTTCTTCACGAATCTCTTCACGTTTTCTACGATAGTTGATAAATGCTTCTACTACTTCATACTTGTTTCTTTTAATAAGCTCTTTTTGGATAGTATCTTGAATTTCCTCAATAGGTGTACCATCTCCGTTGTTTTGTATAACTACTTTTTCAACGGCTTCTTTTACTTGCTCTAGAAATTTATCAGGTACATCTTGGTTGACGGATTCAAATGCTTTGTTTACAGCATTTGCAATTTTTATAAAATCATACTCTTGTGGAGTTCCATCTCTTTTTATTACCTTCATAAAAATTATATAACATAATATATTTTTTAATATATAGCTTAATTAATATAGTAATATATTAATTTTTATTAACTATTTCAGTGTATCAAAATTTGATTTCCTCTATAAATAATTTATCCACTAATCATATAAAATTAGCATGTAATTATTGATATAATTAGTGGATTATCATTATATAAAAATAATGATAAAATAAAATAAAAATAAAATTTAACTAATTGAATATCAACTTATTATCATAACTTTTTGATTATCAAAATAAATTTTTTATTAACATTTTTTGTTAATAATTAATCAACTCTGAATTTAGCTTTCAATACTTGAGACTCTTGGAAATAGTCATCAATTGAATATCTGCAAATTATATCATAATAACATTTTTGATATTTAAATTTCTTATCACCAATTGATACAATTGCAATTTCAGTAGGAGAATCAACATATATTTCTTCATCCATATTTATTGACATTGGTTTTATTGTCCATTTGGCATTAAGTTTTGTCTTATACATAAGTCTGTCATTGTTAGTCAAAGAGAATGCAATAATGTCATCTTTCTTAAAATGATTATATCCCCATTTTTGTTTTATGTCCTTTTTTAACTCTATTTTTGGATCTCCAGTGTCAGATGGATAAGTCAAAACAAATCTATTTACTAAAAATTTTTCATCACTTGCTTCATATTCTAAAGTTATTGTATTTCCTGTAAACTCACCAATAAATTCATCTATTTCAGGAGCTTTCAAATCTTCTTTAGAATATCCATCAATTGTTTCTTTTGAAATAAGAACAACATACCAAATAAACTTATCATTTTCAAGATGCTTCATTAAATATATATCATATCCAATTCCTTCTTCTGTATATGATAATAAATTTTCTTGATAATATGTTTCTGTATCAAAAAAGTCTTTATATAAATCTATATTTGTATTATTTAAATCTGTTATATCCCAATTAAATTCTTCTTCATTCAAACTTATATTTAATTTTCCTTCATTATCTACATTTGCATTTGTATAATATTCTTCTCCATTAATGTAAAGTCTATATAAATGACATCTATTCATATATTTTATTGGAATATTGACTTTATATTTATATATATCATTTATATAGTCATTAAGATTTTCAGCATAGAAATATAAGTCATCAATAAAATCTATATTATTTATAGTCACTAAACCAGGTGCATGCATAAATGATAAGAAATTAAATTTATCATCTTCATTGCATATTTGTCTGAATCTTTCATCATATTTATATTCTAGTTTATTCAATGAAAGATTCAATTCATGAAGTTCTGAAACAAAAGTATATGTAAATGGAGATCCATTTACAATCAAATCAATTGTATAATCTTTTTTTATCCAATCATTGAAATTATATTTTTCATCATATGTATCATATAATGTATTCAAAGTTTTTGGATGTATTATAAGATTTAAATAACTTTTATCTATTAAATCTTCTTGTATAAATTGGAAAGATCTTGACAATATAGGTTTATCTTCTTTATACAAAGTAAGCATTACATCATAATACTGTGTATCATCACCAATATTAGCAGGTATAAATCTTATTGGCACATAAATTAAAGTGTCATATATATCATATAAATCTCCATCAATTGATTCATTCCATTCTATATAGTTTTCATCTATAATATGCTTTGTAGCATTGAAATATAATATTTTTTCTGCTGGAAACTTCACATTTATAGAATTATCTTTAACAAAAATAGGATCTGCTGTTATTTTAGGAAATGCTTGTGATATATACTTTATATCATTTGACCATACTTGCTGTGACATAGATACACTATTCACAGACATGTGTATAGGCAAGAAATATTTCTCATAATAATATTTCAACAAGCAAAGCTTGAATCCTAAATCAGCAAATGAAAAATCAAAATAACTTCTATAGAAGTCTAAATCACCTTCATCATAATGGACAATCTCATATTCTTCAAATAAACTCTTTATTTCTGGTTTATCTTCACCCCAGAATGAAGCATCAAAGTCATAATGGATTTGTTCTCCTTCAAAAGTTATAGGTACAACTAAAGCAATAGAAGCATCATTCTTGAAACTTCTATATGAGAATATATTATCATTTATTATCTCAAAATTATCTCTAATGTATTGATCTTTCCATTCATTATCATTCTTCAATAACTTATATAAAGAAATCTTGTCACCCCATCCAAACCATTTTAATCCATTTATAGCACTTTTATAGCTACCAGTTATACCTTTTATTTGCATGAAATTCATAAGGTATTCTTTAAGCTTTTGTGCATACATATTTTCATCTGGATAAGAATTTCTATAATTAGTATTATATAAAGCTTTTGTTATTTCTTTTGGAAGATATGTTCCAGTATTTCTTCCATTGATGATAAGTTCTTCGCATTCATCAACTAATTCAGCTCCAACTGTTATTGGGCACCATTCTTCATAGTCTTCTGATTTAGCATGGATAAGTATATTTGTTTCCCAAGTACCTGGCTCTTCACCATTTACAATGACATAAAATGGAACAAATATATAATTATCTTCATTATCTTGAGTTTTTTTATCAAATATAACTAAATCATCATTAGTCAATTTGAAATGCTTTATATCCTTTTCTTCTCCTCCATATAAATTATCAAGCAAAGTTATGCCTTCACTTAATGACTTACATTCTTCTAGTTTTTCTTGTATAATCTTTGATCCTAATAAAGCAAAAACATTAGATTTAATATTTATATCTATTTCAATATCATTGTTTCCATAAAGATTTTTATCTAATAAACATCTTATTGGTAAAACAGCATAATTATCTATAGAAATCTTATATCCTGATTCTCCTGTAAACCAAAAAACATATTTACATTCTTCATATTCATATCCTATTGGCTCAATATTATATGAGTCAAGTAAAAAAATATGTCCAGTATGATCAATAAAATTCATAAAAAAATTAAGACTCTTAATTATATATTAATAATAAAAGTCTTAATTTTATATTATGTGATATTAAAAATCTATTATTTAAATCTAAATGAAATTCTTCCTTTTGTCAAATCATAAGGAGACATCTCAACTTTAACTCTATCTCCAGGCAAAATCTTAATGTAATTCATTCTCATCTTTCCTGATATATGGCATAAGATATTCAAGCCATTATCTAATTCAACTCTAAACATAGCATTTGCTAAAGCTTCAGTTACAATGCCTTCTTGTTCAATAATTCCTTGCTTCATTAAATTTAATTTAGTTATTAATAATTTTCAGTATTTAATTCAAATTAAAATAGAAATAAATTATTCAATATTCATTCTTGTCTTAGAAATATTATAATATTTTGGATCTATTTCAATACCAATAAAGTTTCTATTTAGATTTTGGCAAGCTACTCCAGTTGATCCACTTCCCATAACAAAATCTAATACAGTATCTCCTTCATTTGTAAATGACTTCACAAGCCATTCTAAAAGCAATACTGGTTTTTGTGCAGCATGGTCAGTTGAACCTAGTTTCTCTCTATTGAAATGCAATAAATCAGTTGGATAACGTGTCCCATCATCTTCATAAGGTGTGACTTCTTTGCCTATACCAGACATTATAGAATGATGAGATCCTTTTGGAGAATTCTTTACAGGTTTTCCTTCAAATATAGTCTTTTGAGGATTGTAAGTTGGTTGGTCTTTATAGAATATGCAAATGTTTTCAGTTGTCTTTCCTGGGCGCTTTTTAAGTTGGAAAAAATTCACAGGTTTCTCTTTTACCCAATATAAATCATATCTATATAAATTAGGCATTGAAAGACGTAGTTTGCTTGAAAATGGCTCAGTACCAAAAAGAACTATAGCTCCATTTTGCTTAATTATCTTCAAAAGCCTTTCCCATACTTGTGTCAAATCTAACTCTTTGTCCCATTCACAATTTGAGCATCCATAAGGCATATCAGCAATAATGCAATCTACTTGAATGCCATTTTCTATAAGTTCATCCATGACTTTAAAACAGTCATCATTGTATAAGTTTATCATATATAATTTGAACGTATATTTATTTATTCATTAAATATTTTATTTACATAATTTAAAAATTCTTTATAAGTATAAAACCCATATCTTTCACTTTTAACATTTATATTATTATCAATAAATCCTACAACATAATCATTAATTGCTCCATATTTTTGTTCTTTTCCATCATTATTGACAAATATAAAAAATAAAGGATTTTTATTAGTTATTTCTCCTTTATTTTTAAATCTAATCCATTTTCTTTCAGCATGTATCATATAACATTTGTCTTGACATTTTCTGAATTTACTAACAATATTATCATAAAGATTAACATTATCATCTATTAATTCTTTAAAATTATTTGCTTCTAAAAAATCAATATAATCTGATATTTTTTGAGATTGTGGAAAAGATAAAGTTTTTATTACTTTTGTGTCTTTATTTAATATATATTCATATATAGGTTTCATTTTTACCACCCAAAATATTTATTTACTTCTTTTATAAACTCTTTAATAGTATTTATTTGTGTATCTTCTATTTCATTAGAATTATACTCTATAAAGCCAATAGATAATTCTTCATCAGGTTTTTTTATTTTATTAAAAACTCTAATAAAAAATATTGGGTTTTCTTCATTAGTTTCTCCAGGATTACAAAATCTTATCCAGCTAACATCTTTTCCTGGCCAAAATGGATCTATCATATAAATAGGAGTTATAGATGTTTCTCTTAGATTAACTATTTGAAGAAAAGCGCTATCTGTAATTTTACATTTTACTTCAATAAATCCTTTACCTTCTAAAAATTTCACTATATCAGTTAGTTTTTGAGTGTCTGGAAATTCTTTATATTTTATTATCTTTGTATCTTTATTTAATATATATTCATATATTGGTTTCATTATTTGTAATTAAATATCATTTTAACATAATCTCTAAAATTAACATAATCTTCAAAAGTAAATATATGTTGATCATCATCAACAAATCCTATAACATGATCTTTATTTGCAGCTCTATATCTTTCTTCATTTCCATTATCATTTACAAATACAAAAAATACAGGGTTTTTACTTTTCACTAATCCTATATTCTTAAATCTAATCCAAAGTGGACCTTCTTGTTTACTTATCATATAACATTTATCCCAACAATTTCTGAATATACCCATTGTATATTCATAATTGTCTTTTTTTGGATTATCTTTTAATTCTTTAAAATCATTAAGCTTAAAAAAATTAATATAATCAGATATTTTAGGAGATTGTGGAAAATTATTTTTTATAACCTTTGTATCTTTGTTTAATATGTATTCATATATTGGTTTCATTATTTATAATCTTGCTATATTATATTCTTTTAATATTTTTTTAAATTCATTATATTCTTCACTACTAAAAGTTTTTGTTTGTTTTAATTCGTTTTTTGAAGATAATTCAGTACTAAAATATATATGAGAAGAATAAAATCCTTTATGTATTTTTTCTTTTGTTGGGAAAGCAATAATAGAAAAAACTGGATTATATTCAGATATTTTTCCACCTTTGAAAAACCATATTTCATTAAATCGTGAACCATTATTTATTTTAAGATAATATACTTCTCTATTTTTACTATTCTTTTCAATATTTTGTAATCTTTTTTGATCACGGACATCTACATTTGAAGTATCAGTGAATTCTGTAATATTTATTTTTTCATATCCATTATCTTCTAAAAACTTTATTATATCACTTTCAACTCTATCCTCTGGAAATTTTTCAAGTTTTTTTATATTGGTGTCTTTTTTCAATATGTATTCATATATTGGTTTCATTCTACCATCTAAAATATTTATTAATTTCTTTTATGAATTTATCATATTCATCATGATTATATCTATTCTTATTTTGAATTTCTTTAGAAAAATATATTTCACCACTTATATATGTTTCATCTATATCTTTTTCTTTTTTATATACTATAATTTTAAAAAGAGGATTATATTCAGTTATTTTTCCTCCTTCATAAAAATATATAACATTATATATTTTATTATTACGGTTTATAAAAGCATAAGATAATCCTTTTGATTTTTCAATATTAGCATCAAATCCAAATATTTTATCTTCTATACCTTCTATTCTTTTAAAGTTTTTATCCTCTAAAAAAAGTATAATATCTTCTTCTATAGGTTTTCTAGGAAATCCTATAAATTTTTTTATTATTTTGCTATCTTTATTTAATATATATTCATAGATTTGTTTCATAATCAATCATTTAATCCTATAATATCAATCTCAACTTCTTTATCTTTATCCATCTTTATGTAGTTTGACCACAATATTGGATAGCATTCAAAATATTTAGTTCCAGTCTGTCTTTTAAATTCTGCTTTGCAAGCATTGCATATATTGTCAGATGATTTTCCTCTCTTATATGGGAACTTGAATGTCATATGTTCTGATGGATTATATCTTGCATATACAACTAATTGTCTATGGCTTAAATCATTATCATTATTGTTTTCTTCAGCTTCTTCATCTGTGATTTCTTCTATCACTCCTTCTTTCTTAAGTCTATTATATTCTTTTTGAGCTTCAGATTCATTAAAGTCTTTGAATATTTCAATATTCACTTTTCTTGCTTGAAGATCTTCTGCATTCATATACATGAATTTAGCAAATGATTCTGGTGTACCAATCTCATATTTTCTTATGATTTCTAAAGATACTTTATCTCCATATTTGTCACCAATAAAATCTAAAAGCTTTGTATGGAATTTCTTAGTTTCAGTCTTGTTACTCAAGCTTATAGAATTAGGTTGTATCTTTTGCCTTGATATGACTTCATTCAATGAGTCAATTATATATAAAGTCTGAAGACCTTTATTCTTAAAGTCTTCCATTTTTTCTTGTATGTATTCTATTATTTGTTTCATATATATTATTGATATTTTTGCATATTGTCTATTGTTATTGTCTTGTAATAATAATCTTGCTTAAAGTCTTCTAAATTATTATAAGTATCTGGAATTATATAAAAGTCACCAGACCAAGCTTCATATTCAAATTCTGGAACAATTATTCCAAATATTGGATTTTCACCAGTTTGAGTAATAGGTGCATATAATTCAATGACTTTATTATATTCTGCTTCAGAAGCAGCCACATAGAATATCATATTTTCCATTTATTATAATCATTATAATTTTTGTACATTAAACATCAATACTTGAACATCTGAATAATACTCTTCTGTAGACAAGTTTGACCAGTGTCCTATTTCAACTGTAACGTCAGCAAATTCATTAGATCCAAAGTTTTGTGTATCTGATCCTTGGCAAATCTTGTTTGATTCTGCAAAATCATTAGCAGGATTAGTGTTAAATGGATTGAACAGTTTCACTGTAAACACATTACTACGATTTTCGATCTTAATCCAAATAGGCACATCTGTAGTGTTTGTCATTGTTATTGCTGCATTATAGTTTCCTGATGATGTATGACTTTTTTCTCTTAAATATATAGATCCACTTGCTACATTATTAAGATATTTTGTAACCATACATCTGTATCTGACTTTTGTTCCATCATCACTTATATATTGATTATTAACTAAATTAAAAAACATTTGAGTATTTGAAGATGAGAAGAACATACAAAGTCCATTGACTTTATTATTTATTCTTGAAGACATATTAATTACAGGATTCAGGTGGGATGTTGTATAGTTACGAACATTCACTTTACATTTCATATATACATCAAAGTCACGACCATCAAATGCAAGAACGCCTGTATCAAGACCACTATCAATTGTTTCGCCATTACCACTTTGGTTTCCAGTAGTATTAATTTCATATCCAACAATTTCTGGATCTCCACTCTCATTATATTCTACTGATTGTGTATTCTCATTTCCAGAAGTATCAATCCATTGGTTTTCACCATCTGTTGGATTTCCATTATTATCATAGTTTGTAGAATGACTTTCACTTGAACCATCATTATTTGTTGTTGTATTAGAATCAGAAGCTATTGTTCCATTATCATTATATGTTTGTTCTGAATCATAACTTCCACCATCTCCATAATTTGTATGAGTTGAGCTTCCAGTCATAGTACCATTTTCATTATATGTTGTTGATGATGTTGTTTCATCTCCTGTTTGACTATTTGTAGTAGTAGTTGTAGAAGTAGTTTCACCAGTTTCAGGATCAGTTGTAGTTGTTGTTATTTCTTCAACATAAGTATCTCTATATGTTGAAGTATTTGATGTAGTTACTTCTCCAGTTAAATTATTAAAAACAACAGTAAATATATATGTTCTTATACCATTTCCTTCAGGAACTTCAATAATTTGTCTGATTTGATTTATATTTTCATTTCCTCCAACTGATCCAAGTCTTTCTATTCTAGATGATCCATTTAATGGTAAATCTAAAGTTCCAACATAAGTACAATCTACATTATTACCAAGTAAATTTAATTTAGATAAACCAATAGTACTTACTTCTCCAAAATCATCATCTAATGACAATAATATATTACAAAAACATATATGTTGTTCATCATCATATTCCCATACAACATTCTGTCCAAAAATATCATTTATATATTCTTCAGTCTGATGTCTATTGCTATATGTTGTAGCTATTTTAAATTTTGCTAATGAATTCATTTAGATTTATACTCTTTTTTTATAATTATTAAATTTTATAAATGGTCTAATCATAAGATTTTGAGATTTATATATATTCATCATACTTCCATTAAAAGGCCATACAGCATATACACCTGTATAAGAACATTCTGTAGATGTCATATATATGTATGTATTATCTATTTTATCTCCATTATATTCTTCAATTAAATCATTTATCACTTTTAATCTTGATATTAAAAAACTAAATTCACCTAAACTTGGTATATATAAATTACCTTGTTTAATTGTACCTGCAGTATAATCTTCTGTTGTTGGTAATATTCCACCATTCCATATAGGTAAATATGTTGAAAATGTTGAAGAAAATAATTTTACAAAAGCATTATTATCATTAAAACTACTATATAATGTAAAATTAAAGTTCTCGCGGCATTCATCAATATAATAATTATTAAAAACTGTTGTTTTAATATTTGTAGCAGTTTTATCATACCCATCAAATTTACTTAATGGATTTAAGAATGATGGATAATCTCCATTTTCATCTTTATAAAAACCAATTGTTGAATTCAGATTTAAAGTACCATTAAGTTTCCATGATGGTTGTGCATAATTAGAATAATCACCACCAAGATAATAAAAATAAGATGAATTATTATATCCGCAATCTATATATGATGATTTTTTGCCAGTAACTATATTATCTGATGCAGCAATAGCAGTAAATTGTACAACTCTTTTTGTATCAGGATGTAAATTTGAATTTTGTGTAGAAGTATTTATTATTGGTATAACATTATAAATATGATCAAATCCATTAATAGAATTACCGCTATTTGGTAATGTGTAAAAATAAGAAATATTATTTTCTGATGTACAAAAATATATTGCAAATGGTGTTCCACTTCCTGCAAAAACATGAGGATCTGCATCTTCAGTAGCTATAAGGAAAAATTTTGTAAGTTCTATAGGTGATGAACAACGAGATCCATCTAAATATCCAAAACATCCTTCTCCTAAATCTTTTACAGCTACAAATCTTGGTTCTTCATCTATCAATCCTTGAGGAATAACACATATACCTAAAACCTCATCATCATTTGTAAGATTTTGAGGTGTTGTAACTTCAATTTTCTTTCTTTTACCTGACATATATCCAACAACTAAATCATATAATTCTACTTTTGGTTTAAATTCTTCTGAGAATTTTTCATCATCTACTATAACATTATCAACATAAGCAATTCCAGATGTATTTATTCTTACACTTCCTACTGGATTTTCAAATTCTCCATTTAATCCTGAAATATAAGTTATATTTGGATAAAAACTAGATGAATTTAATCTTATATCTGAATCTCTTAATATAGTTGTAGAATAATTTTCAGTATTTACATTTACAGTTATTCCTGGCATTATATAATTTCAATATTTATTGTTATTTAAAAATAAAAATTGCTATATTATATAAATTAAATTTTATAACATTATGGATTTTTTAAGATTCTTATTCTTTGGATGGTTATTTGGAATATTTGATGATAATAATGACTAAATCTTTATGTATACTTTTGATGTGTCAATAGCATTTATTGGATCTTCTATCCAGGTCCATGTTCCATTTATTTTTTTCCATATTTTATATGTTTCACCCCAAGTAGCAGATTTTTCATATAACAATGATGTGACATCTGAAAATTCTACAGTGTGTTGAGCACCTATGTTTTCTATAGTATATAAGTAATAGTCTGCTTTATAATTGTATTCAATTTCTAAGTCAGCTCCATAGAATTTTATTTCTGGATTTCCTTTACCACCATTTGTAGAAATTCCTAGCCTTAGATTTCTTACTTCGCTTCCTGTCCAGCTACCACAGTTTAAGTTATATTGTGTTCCACTATAGTCAGAATCAATAATAGACGTGTAATTACCTTTTGGAGTAGATCCTGAATAAAGTTGTACTCTTGTGTTTTGTGCTTTGCTACTTGCATAAATTTTTATGATACAAGAAATACTTGTAACATCAGCATTTGCAGGAAAGTTATCTAAATCAAACTTATAATAAGCTGAACCACCACTTGACACTGTAAATGATGCACCACCTGTTCCATTTGATCCTTGGCATCCATCTGATGCACTGCTTGAAGTCAATGTAGACATATTGTTGTCAAATGCAGAAGGCACACCAGCAAATGTATTATATATTTGAACATCTGTGTTTATCTGGTTTTTTCTAACTTTATCACCGTTGTCTTTTATCAGCAAATATTTCATCGCATTTTCAAGGTTGTTTGATGAAATCTGAATATTACATTCAAAACCAGCATCATATGAGTCTGATCCTATTGGGCTAATTGTGACATTTGATGAGTTGTTCACAATAGTAATTTGATACTGAATATGTTCTTTTACAAGTATTGTATAGTTTTCACTTATATTCTCTATAGTTGCTACAAATGTGTTTGTACCACCGTTTTCAAAATATCCTGTTATTGCCTTATTGTTTCCATATACTGTTATCAAGTCTAATGAGTTGATTCCAGTTATTGTTACAGTTATTTGATCATATTTATATATTGAATTAGAAGAAACACTTACATTAGCACCATTGTATTGAGATGATGCTGACACACTTATTCGAGACTGCTCTACTATAGAAAGAGTTCTATTTGAACCATTGTCAAACACTCTATAATAATATTCAGTTCCATCAAACTGTATGTATGTTGTAACTTCAACATTATCTAACAATAGCTTTACACTATGTATATTTTGTGCTGTTATTATAAAGTCGCAGTAAGAATCTTCAAATATCTGTTGTGTCAATGGAGATATAGTAGCATTAGCAAAACTTGATGAAGCTGTCACTGTCTTTGAAGATTTGTCTTCAATAGATATAGTATGTGCTTCATGTATATCATATATGATGTATTCATTAGAATCATAGTCACAGTTGACATATATTTCTCCACCATATACACGAATATAATTTGTTGAAGAATTGGCACCACTCGTAATTACAAGTTTTAAGTTATCAAGATCTTCCCTATCTAATAAACCACATGAAACATCTATCAAATATGATCCATTCCATGAGCTAGAAGATGATTGTGGCAAATTAACTTGTGACCCTATAGTGGTGTCACCATTATATAGTTGTGCATATGCACCTGGTGTCCACTGTCTTGTACAATCACATTTTATAGTGCAAGATACACTGTTGATTGTTGCTGATAATGGTATATTAGAAAAATCAAACTTATATACTATCTTAGCATTTGTAGCCATTGACATTTCTGAATATGTGTCACTTTCCAATCCATAAAAAGCGTTTTCAGGATTTGTAATGTAATTGTTAGTTGACTCATTTTGAACATATTCGCCAATTATGCATGTAATATTTGTTGACACAGGGTTTGTGTCTAATGAGACCTTTATGCCATTGTCTTTTACTATGATGTTTCCTATTGGATTCTGTCCAGTGTCAAATAATATTGGAAAGTTGTTTCCATCACCACAATAATGATTACCTAATGCAGGCACTACACGAGCTATGTTGGTTGATGTTGAAGTTATTGTGATGTCATATACTGCTACATTTTTTACTACTATTGAATGGTCTTCATTTATAGAATCTATCGTATATGAATAACTTGTACCTGAACCATCCAATAAATGTGTCACATTAGTATTGTTATCTGTTACAGAAAGTTCAACTAAATTTTGGACATTAGTGAATGTTATTGTTTGGCTTCCACCACTAATGACATATGTTGAAATGCTTGGTGAAACAGTGGCATTTGATGTGTTAGTTACAGTTATTTCATACTCTGTGTCATTAAATGAATAAGATATAGTTAAATCAGCACCATAAAAATAAATATATCCTGTATTATTACCCCTTCTACCACCAAATCTTAATTTAATATTATTTACTTCTGAAGCAGTCCATGAATTACCAGTATTTAATGTTACTGTATTAGAAGTTGATTTTGTTGAAAATGTAGAGGATGAACCTTTTGCAGTTGTATCTGCATACAATTGTATATTAGTATCTAATACTCTTTTAGTATCATTAATCCATATTTTAGCTGTACAAGAAACAGATGTTATTGTTGCATTTTCTGGAATTCCACTTATGTTAAATGTATAGTAAACATATCCTGCCGTAGTGGATGTTGACCATCTTGCAGAGTTTGTTGTTGTTGCAGATCCACTATAGCTATGATAACCATTAGATGGTTGATATCGAGTGTCAGTACTAGGAGTAAGATTAGATTCACCAGTATATCCAGTTGGATTAAAAGTTAATGAATCTGATATGTTGACAGGTCTTGACATAAAAATCCTCTAAATATAATTTTTATGATTGAAGATATAAGTCTCCATCATTTCCCAAATTGTTTGCTGGAGTTCCACTTCCACTGTATATCATTTGTGGAGTAATCCAAACCAACTGACCTGAACTATTCACTGAAAGAATCTTTCCGGCATCAGATGAACTATATGATGGTAAGTTTGCTTTGTTGTTCCAGTTGGTTATGTCAGTGCTTTGTATTCCATGTGCAGCAGATGCGATAAACACTGGGTCAGTTTCGGTGAATGACTTCAAATAACTTTGTGCAGAAAGCTGAGCAGATGTGACATATGATTGATTGCTTAATTGTGTCGTAGAAACATATGACTGGTTTGAAAGTTCAGTCTTAGATACTTTATTGTTCCAATTTGTTATGTCAGTGCTTTGTATTCCAAATGCAGCAGATGCGGTAAACACAGGGTCAGTTTCTTCAGTTATTCCACCAGTTCCTCCTGACTTTATAAATCCCCAACCACTCACTGTTGCCTCGGTGACTTCAGCTGGGATAGTTGGTTTATTCTTTATATATGCTTGATTAGTTGGATCAGAAATATTCCAGTCACCACGAACATTAGAAATTTTATTAGCTCCTGCTTCAGCATTTTCTCTTATAGTTGTTATATCTAATATAGCGTCTTGCTTATTTGTCCAATCAGATATGTTTGATACTGTTATAGCTTTTATATGTGATGGTATTGATCCATATATTTTTCCTTTTGCTGCTATTTCTCCACTATTTCCTAAAAATGCTACCTTTTCTGAATAATTAGAACTTTCAGCTAAAAAGCTGTTTATATCATTATCATTGACATATGTAAATATACTTGTTGTACTCATTATTCATAAAGATTTTATTTTTGTTTGAATTCTCCCCAAATCTGAGTATTATCATTTTTTTTATTATCTAAATCTTCTATAGCTTTATGAAGTTTCTTATAAAATATAATATTCAAAGAAATACTTAATAAAAGAAGAATTAATATTATAATTGTTAATGTATTCATATTTTTTATTTTAAGTAATTTATAGCAGAATGAAGAGATATATATAAAGCTTCATAACCACCTAATGGTTTAGCTTTATATGTATCTGTTTTAATTAGTTTATCTTCTGTAAACCAAAATCTTATACAGAAATTCATTTCAGGTTTGTTTTTATTCACAGCATATACTGTTTTTGAATTTTGATGGATATAATATAATTTTTGATATCTTGATCTTTGCACCTCTTCAAAAAAAACTTTAGAACTAGTTATTTGTTGTGTTTCAAGTTCTTTATAATTTGAATTCTGCATGATTTCAATAAACATGTCAAAACTTATATTCATTCTAATTTCATCAAATACATCTTTTAAAACTTTGTTATAGTCAATATATTCCTTAATTGAAATCATATTTAATTAAATTGTATTTGTATTAAAGAAATAGTCAGCTGAATGATTACCTTTTATCCATTCATATATTTGGTCCATTTCTTGTTGAGCTTGATCACGCCATACCTGGTAATTTAAAGTGATTCCTCCAGGCAACTTGAATTCATAAGTACCCATTATAGTAGCCATGCTTCTAAGACCAAGACATACACAATATCTGAAGAAATAATATGACTTATACAAGTCTTGGATCTTAAGTCTTTTATATACAGACAATAACAAATCAGAACCGCCATCTGCACCAAGAATAGCTAAGTCATTTGAAAATGGATTATAGCTATATGTCAAAGGAGCATCAAACATATATTTGTAAGTATCAACTTCATATAAAGCACCCATTACATCTTTCAAACCATATCCAGTTCCACTACCAAACACATCATTTAAAGATCCACCAACACCACTTGCTAAAGCAGAATTATTAATGATCATTCTTTCAAGAGAGAAGTCTCCTAATACTCCATAATTGAAGTTGTTTGTCAACTTATATACTCCAAACACACTTATGATTTGAGGAGGTAATTTTATAACTCTGTTAACACCACATCTAGCTATATCTCTAGCTCTTATGCAATAATATCTTTCTTCAATAGACTGATCATCATTCTCCCAGAAGAACTGAGCAGCTTGAAGAATCAAGTTAGGAATTGCAGATGCAGGAATTGGAACATTCAAAGCGCAAGACTGTGTAAGTTCCTGAATAATTCTTTGAATAAATTGATAATCAATTTGATCTTCAATCAAATCTTTTTGCTTCAAATATTCTTCCATTGAAGTGTTATTGTTTATAGAAGCAGCAGTATTTGTAACATTATTTGTATTTGTTGAACAAGTATTTGTTTGAGCCATATTAAAATCATATAAAATTATCTATATTAAAAATAATTTATATTATCAAACATTTTAGAAATTAATGTTCTAAAAATGAAAATTAATTTTAACATATTTTCTATTTTATATTACCTATTTACAAAATATATTTTTTAATTTTTAATGAGTTCATTTTCAGATACTTTAACTGATTATAATACTCTTGAACAAACAAATTCTAATATAAAATCTTCTTATAAGTATTCTAATTCAAGATTAGATTTATGTAATTCTGTAGAGCAAAGAATGTTTTGCCAAGATCAATTACAGAATATATCAAGTTTAATTATCAATTCATTATATGGACATGAAGGTGCTCAATATAATTGGGTTACTATTTATTATTTGACTCGTAATCCTGAATATGAATCTGTTGAGAAAAAGAATAGAAAAGTTATATTTCCTTCTAATGGAACATTACGTCCTGAAGGAGATAATGCTTATATGATATGGAATGGTACACAAATCTTAGACTTAGATATCAAAGATGTTAATATTTCTGATGCTTTAAAAGATTTGTTATTTGATGAATTATCTCAATATCATTGGTTTTTAGGTATAACTAAATCATCATCAAAGAAATCTTTGCATGTATGGACAAAGATAGAACCAATCAGTGAAATATTTGAAGATAGAAAAACAGAATATCTTTGTAATTTCAGACATAAATATTCATATATCTATGTAGCTATGCTTAAGTATGCTTCAAAATTGAAATATACTAAAGAAGATATATTCAGATATATTGATATGGCTATGTGTCGTCCTCAACAAGGTATTTTTATTCCAAGTGATAATTCATATGTAAATACTAATTTTATAAATCAAAAACTTGACATTGACTTTAGAGCTGCTATGTCAACTGGCCCTGAGAGTATAAATTGGATGTTTCATGATGATTTGAAAGAGATTTTCCAAAAACTTGATTGGTTTAGCTCTGCTGAACCAAATAAAGTTGAGATAACTAATTATGATTATCTTATAGAAAAGGGATATAGTAAATCAGAAAACAAAAAACACTATAAGCATGCTCAAAGATGGCAGCTTGCAAATACACTTACAAAGATATTTGGAGAGAATGATGCATATAATATAATGTGTGACATTTGTCAAGGAACTCCACAACAAGAATTAAAAAGCATTGTAAAGACAGCTGCTATACATGATAAACCTGTATCTGAATGGGCTATAAAAGAGTTGAATTCTGTACATGGTTTTTCTATCAAGATAAAAGAAGATGAGTCTGCTATTAAAGAAAAGCTTGAAGAAATTGATAAAGAGATTGAAGATAGTCCAAAAGATATTGATCCTATACAATTATTAAATTCAAAGATAACAACAGTAACTTTGAATATAAAACACAACCAATATTTAAGTGATATAAAAGATGAAATAATTGCTAATCTTGATCATATAACTTTACTTGAATCAGGAGCTGGTACAGGTAAAACTGAAATGATTAAGAGAATGGAAAAAAGAACATTATTGATATTGCCATTTACAAGTACTATCAAATCTAAAATAGAATCTTCAGAAATAACTAACAATTGGATTAATTATTATGGTGTTAAAAAACCTGAATTAGAAGATCTTATGGGTACTCAATCAATGGCTATGACTATTGATAAATTCAGTAAATTAAATTTGTTTGAACTTGACACTGCTAATTTTGAGTATATCATCATTGACGAATCTCATTTGATGTTCACATCTTCATATAGAGATGTAATGGCACCAACAATACAGAGATTAGCAAACTGTAAAGCTAAAGTGATAATGATGACAGGTACACCTACAGGTGAAAGAGTATTCTTTCCAAATATCAAATATATAAAAGTAAATAAAGAAGACTTCAGAAAAAAGACTTTTGAAATTATATTATGTCATACTAAGAATGAACAGCTCATTGAAATGTGTAAGTCAATGGCAGAAACTATATTAGATGGAAAAAAGATATTATATCCAACTGATAAAGGAAATTTGTATTATGAACAAATAAGTAATTTAATACAGAAATATGTATATGACAGAAATCCAGAAAAGACTATAAAGGCATTTTATTATAAAAGATCTAATTCTGGAGATGAGTCAATGACAAATATAAATGTCAATAAAACTGTTGGAGATAATGATATTGTTTTCTGTACAACATTCTTGAGTGTTGGTGTTGATATATGTGATGCTGATGATTTTGTAGTTTATTTCAGTGAACTTAAGATTTATCAAGATATTGAGCAATTTGCTAATAGATTGAGAAACAAAGATTTACATATCAAGATATTTCTTCCAAAGTTTAATACTGATGGATTTGCTTATGATTATATAACATCAACTGTAATAAAGCCATTAAGTCTTGAAATATCAAAGAAAGATTTGATATTAAATAAGAATATTATTGAAACTTGTAATGATACATTAGTAAGAAATAATGATGTTGCAAAGTATAATCCTATTATACAATCTGTTATACAAGGAAATCATTTTATCAAGTTTGATGACATTGATGCAAAGTATTATATTGATGAAACAACATATAAGCTTCATGTCTTTGAGGAAAGATATGAAGAATTTGCTACTCAATTGCCTGTACTTATAAATGGTATGAAAAACTATAATTATGAAATATTACCAATAGTTGATCTTGATAAAACTGGAAAAATCATTCCTGATGACAAGATACTTGAATTCCAAGATTATATGAAAAACATTAGGAATTCTTTCAATACATATAGGACAAATGAGATATTCACTTTCTTAAATCATATAAATGATGACAATATCGAATTATATAGAGAAATACTTAAAGGAAATTATGAGATTTTCAAAAGCGATGAATATAAGACAATAAGAGGTGACAAAGATTTATATGTTGAGAATATTGAAGTATTAGAGAAAAATACACCTATTGTTTTAGGGTTATATGCATTCTACAATTGTGACACTATTAAAGACATATATAAATTCTGTTATGACAAAAAAGCTAACTCAATAAATTATACAAAATTAAATAGAATAAGAAAACTTATAACTATAACATATAACAAAGAAAAGAATAGACTTGATTTTCCAATATCAAAATTTATAAAAGATGCTTATAAGTTTTGTGAAGAGAATCCAGAAGTTACAAGAAAAGATATATATGATTGGCAGATAGAATATGCTGCTAAATATGCTAATAGTATTCCTAATTTAATCGTACAAAAAGAATATTATGAGAAGCTTGTTGACCTTACTGATAAACTTTGGGATGTAATAATTGATATGTCTAAACCAAAAGGTGGAAAAATAAAGATAAGTCCATTCTATTTGTTTTGGGAAAGAAAAGATGTTATTGACAATATTTATGGAGATGCTAATACCAAAGAATTCTTGATGCAAGAACTTGAAGAAGAGATGAAGAAAGCTTTAGTAGTTGAAGAAGATTTGCCTGAATTTGAAATGAAAGATAAGCTTAAAGAAGAAGATGTCAATCTTGAAGAAGTCATTCATAAAGATTATGAATATGAAAAATATTCAAAAGAAGATCATAGTAATGACAGATTCATACGTAAACAAGAAAATACAAGTAGGACACATATTCTTGAAAAGGCATCTACAAAAGAAATAGAAATAGAAGAAAAAAATAATGATGGACAACAAGAATTGCCATTTTAATTAGATTTATTTTTTATTTTTATTTGACGTTTAAATTATATATTCATTTTAAAATGGCACAGCAAGTTTTATCATTAGAAGAATTATCAAAGAAAATTATAGAAATAAATGATATATTAGCTAAAAACAACCAGAATACAGCTAAGCTTATGACTTATGTCATTAATAATTTAAATGATTTGTCAGCTGAATTAAATGAAGTTAAAGATCAAATAAAAACAATTAATGATGATGTTATTGCTATTAAAGAAAATTCTAGCGATAGTTCTATAATTAAAGAAAAGAATAAAGAAATAGATGCTAAATTATCTGAGTTTGGAGAAATCATAATAAAATCTACAGATAATATTGACAAGCTTTCTAAAAAGATTGACAGTATTATTGATACATATTGTATTAATGCCAATGATTATCTTTTTATAAACAAAAATTCTGATTATGAAAATATGTCTAAATTCAGAAAATTCTGGTATATAATGTTCAATTATAGAAAGATAAGGAAAGAAGAGCTTGAGAAAAAAGAGCTTGAAAAACTTAAAGTTCAACAAGAAGAATTAAGAAGAAAAGAAGATGAAAGAAAAAAACTAGAAATGGAAAAGAAAAGAGCAGAAGCTGAAAGAAAAAGAAAAGAAGCAGCTAAGAAAGAAATTGAAAATATATTGAATGATATTAAACAACCAAAGAAATGATAATAGCTTTAATTATATTGTTTGTTATTCTGTGTGGAATAATGATATTCTTTAATATCAAATGTATTAGTATGTGTAAAAAACAAGAAGAAAAACTTCAAGAACATATTAATAAATTGAAAGAATATCAAGAAGGAATAAATAAATCTGAAAAGGAAATAAAAAAATCATTGTCAAAAGCAGAAAGATCAATAAATATATTAGCAAGTGATGTAGCTACAATGGGTAATGCTGTAAAGATAATGAATTCTGGATTTTCAATTGCTTCAACTATGTAATTTTGAATTTCCTTCATTTAGTTTCTATTATTAATTTTGTTATTTAATTAAAATCTAACTAATTATGAAGAAAATTTTTTTAGTATTGTTAGTAATGTTATCGTTATATGGATTTAGTCAATCATATACGATTTCAGAAAATGGAAAGAACCATATCAAATGTTATGAAAAATGTAGATTAACTTCATATCGTGATTTTGATGGGTATTATACAATTGGATGGGGTCATCATTCAAAGAATGTAAAGCCTGGAGAAATTATATCACAAAAAAGAGCAGATGAATTGTTTGATTTAGATATAAAGAGAATTGAAGAATCAGCAAATAGGCTTTTAAGAAATTTACCTTATGAATATAAATTTTCACAAGGATTTTTTGATGGATTTTGCAGTATGGTATATAATTGTGGTGAAGGATCTATACAAAGGACATTATTTTATTCAAAACTTAAACTATGCAGAGTTACAAATGGAATAATGAATGAACAAGATTTTGAATATGTTTTGTCTTTAGTGAAATCTACAAGAACACCAACTTCTCATCACAAAAAGAGACGACTTGTAGAATATAATATGATGAGAGTATAAATTTGATAATATATTTATTATGAAAAACTCAATAACTTAAAAAATTATTGAGTTTTTTATTTTTATATATAACAATTTATTAAATTAATTTTTATGGCTTTATCTGGAGTAGCAGTATTTAGTGTTTCACATACAGTGTTTTCATCTGGTGTACAGTCTATACCAATGACTAATTTTCCTTTAGTATCAGAAGCTCAAGGAGAATATCAAGCTATATTTCCTCAATTTGGTCCTTTAGATAGCAAATCTTTAAATGATGGATCTGATTATATTCAAAAGGCTAATTTTACAAATAATTCTTTGAATTCACATTCAGAGAATCAGCTTACTCTTTCTCCTGAATATATGCCTGCTAATGATGATAAAGTATATTATGAAAACCCATTTAAGTTTTCTTCATCTGTATTAGATAGTTTCAATAAATATAAGTTTGTATATAAGAAAGCTTTACCAGCTATATTAGCTGAATATAAAAACAAACAAAATAGTAATGCTGATCAAACTGTATCTGATTATACTTTTACAAACATAGGAATAGTTGAATCTTTATTTAATCCTTGGCTTGCTGTGAATGTTATGGGTATGATGGTAAACCAACCAATAATGGATATTCAAGACAAAGAATCAAAAATTTCAATAGAAAAACTTCAAGAAGGAAATAATAATGCAAGTGTTGGATTAGATGAATCTGGTGGTGGAAATATAACAATGACTCAAGATGGACAACTTAATTTATTAGCAAATAGTGATGAAGTAGATACTTCTGATTGTTCAATAAGAAAATTAGTTGAGTTGTCACAGGTAAAAGAAGGCCAAAAATATCCTAAACTAGGAAGAGAGACTTACAGATATTCTGATTTCATGTATTGTAAAGATCTTGGAAAAGTATCAAATAACCTTTTGATAACATTGAGAAAATTCCCTACACCTGTTGGAGACAATATAACTACAATTGGAGGTTTTGAACAAGTTCCTGCTACAGAAAAAGATAGAAATAACAATGCTGTTATTCCTGAAATAAAAGATCCATATGCATTAAAAGTCATGCCTGATGTTGGCAGATTAGTTGCTTGGATAGGTGAAGATAATAAACTTGAAGATATATTAAGTTTTGAATATGATGAAAAATGGGAAGAAATGAGTTCTGAAATTGATCAAAAAGAAAGCCAAGCTGAAAATACAGGTCCTGTAGGAGACCTTGCTAATTTGGCTAACCCAAAATATATGAATGCTTTCAAGATAGGTTTGACAGGTGGTGGAAACTCATTATTGTCAAGAATGACAATGGATGTTAATACTCATACTTCATCACTTGCAAATGGTACTTCAGGATTTGAAATAATGGGAAATAATAACTCTACTACTGATGATAGACATACTATACTTAGTGGAGCAAACTATGACAGACATAAGATTTATGAGCCACCTGGAACTATACGTAAAACTCATGTATATAATGGTGAAATGACTTTTTCTCATGAATTTACATTGGTATTCAATTATGAATTAAGAGCTTATGATAATATTAATCCTAAATCAGCTTTCTTAGATTTGTTAGGAAATATATTAGCTGTAACTTATAGAAAGGGTAATTTCTGGGGTGGTTCTAATCAGATAATTGGTACACCTGACAATAGTGGTTCAAAGCTTTGGAATATAACTGATCAATTAGTAGATAATACAAGCAAGGCTGGACAAGATTTCTTTGCTATGCTTTTTGGTACTGGTTCAGCTGATACATTTGTAAACCAACTTAAGAAGACTGTTTCAGATACTGCAAATAGTGTTGAAGAAAGTACAGGAGTAGATTTGACAAATCCTGAATCTTTAGCAAATGCAGCTGGAAAACTATTAGGAGGAGAATTCATGGGTAACCTTATTGGAGGTATGATGAAAAACTCTTTAGGTCGTCCAGCAATGTATGCATTCAATTCATTATTGACAAGTGCTCCTGTTGGATTATGGCATGTAACAATTGGTAATCCAAGAAACCCAATATTAAGTATTGGTAATCTTATACTTGGAAAAGTAAAAGTACAAATGTATGGTCCTTTAGGAATTGATGATTTTCCAACTGGAATAAAAGTTACTGTACCTTTGAAACATGCTATGTCAAGAGATGCTAGTGATATTGCTAATATGTTCACTCAAGGTCAATCACCTATCGTATATAATCTTGTTGGTAAGAAATCTGGTGCTGGTACTAAAGAGTTCTTTAACCAAGACTATATCAATAAACACTTTGGTGAAGGATATGATCTTAGTAAGCTTACTACAGCTATTGTTAATGTAAATGGTGGATAATTAATTGAATTTTATTTAATTAAATTTCTATTTTAATATATATTTTAAAAAAATATTAATATTTTTAACTAAATTTATGAATACACCTTTATATATAGGTCTTAATGGATTAGCAGGAAGTGGAAAAGACACTGTAGCAAAAATGCTTAAGACTATATTGAATTACTTTGATTATCCATTAGAAGAATGTATGGATATATATAAAAAGTATTATTATCATCCTTGGATTTCTGCAACATTTACAAAAACTGAAGATCCAAAAGAAAATGTTTTTTGTATTGCTTTTGCTGACCAATTGAAGACAATCTGTTCTACAATATTTGGAATTCCTGTTGAGAGATTTTATCAAAATAAAGCTACAGCTTGGATTTGCATAAATCAAGGTTTTCAATATACTGAAATAAAGCCAGATGATTCTTTGATTATAACAGCTGATGAATATTATAACAATATAATCAATTATAGAGATTCACAAGCAAAAGTCTGGATGTCTTTAAGAGAGATATTAGTTTATGTTGGAACTTATGTTCTTCAGCAAGATATTAATAGAAGAATATTTGTGAATGTTGTTGATAACCTTATCAATGAAAAAAGAGAGCATAACCAAAATCTTAATTATATTATTGTAACAGATATTCGTTTCAAACATGAGATTGATTATATTAGAGCTAATAATGGAATAACTATAAGTATTGTAAGAGATGAGATTAAGCAATTAGATAATATTGCTGAACATACTTTAGATTATGAAAATGATTGGGATTATATAGTTGAGAATAATGGTACTTATGAAGAATTATTTGAAAAATTATATAATCTTATACATTCAAATATCCAATTTTTTAATAAAACTATAGATTTAGAGACAAGAGAAAATATCCACAATTATTTGAGATTGCTAGAAACCACATCTTCTTATAACAAATATCTATTATGTTCTGATTATCCAATACAATCTGTAGCTCATACTGATGGTAACATTTCAATGATAAATCCAGCTGGTGGACCTGATATATATGTTGGTGAAAACATAAAAACAATAAATGGAAATTATCAAATTAAAGTAGAAAAAATATTGATTAATCCATCAAATAATAAATTTGTAATTTATACAGCTTAAAATATTTTAATAATTTATATAACATAAAAAATAGGCTAATTTAGGTTAGCCTTTTTCTTTTGTATTAATTTGATTTATTTTTAATAAACATTTAAACAAACATTTTATACCAAATATATTTTTTATTTTATGATTTTTTATGAAAGACTTAAAACAGGTCGAAGAAATTAAGGATAAAGTAGTTAATGCTTCTGACAAAGGATTTGGATATTTTATGAAGAATATTGGACTTATTATCCTTATTTTCTTAGGTTGCTATATATTCGCTAATCCAAATATTATTATGAATCCTTTAGAATTCTTTGCAGAATTTGACAGAAGTTCAGTATTCACTTTTGCTACACTATTCTTAATTATATTTGGTATATTTCAACTAGGTAAATCAATCCTTAAAGAGAATCGTTTATTACAAGCAGAAGAAAATCAACAAAAAGCTTTAGAGATAAAGAAAGCACATAATATAGAGGCTATAGATCGTCTTAGAAAGAATCCAGAAATTTCAAGTATACTTAAAGATATATTAATTAATCTTAATGCATCTCGTTCAAGTTTATGTGAAATTCATAATGGAACTAATACATTAGCTGGTGTTCCTTTTGTTCATCTTACAATGACTGCTGAAGAAATATCAAATGAAGTTAGTCCATCAGCTGATGACTATATGAACTTGAATATATCAAGAATTCCTTTTATAGCTGCTCACTTCAATGAAAGTGCATGGATTGGTCCAACTGACAAAATTGAAAAAGAAGACAGATTCTTAGCTGCTAAACTTAAATCAAACAATGACAATTATATGGGATTTATTCTTATTCATGGTAAAGAATATCCATTAGGAATGCTTACAGTTGCTTTTAAAGATGCAGATAATGTTCCTACAAAAGAATATATAATGAGAGAATTATTAAAAGAATCACAGAAACTTAGTGCATTGTTGGATAAAGAATAAGACATTAATGCATTAGACTTTATGATTAGAAAAAGTTAGTACATAAGTGCTAACTTTTTATTTTTATATATGAATAGCACAAAAACAATAGAATGGCAAAGTGATAGGATAGATGACTATATAATTTGCAAGCTAGAAGATATAAAAATGAATCTTGCTAAGCTTGCATTATGTGAAGGTTATGATCTAAAACTTGGTAAAGTTGATGCTCATGATATCAATACAATAGTATATGATAATACAGCTGTAAAGTCTCCTTATGGTGGAATAAGTCATTTGTCTATTGGTGCAACTGCTGTTCTAATGGCATCATTTGGGGAGTTTCCAATTCCACCTGAAGTTGCAGAATATATAAAAATGCGTTGGGAAGATGAAAATGTCAACCCTGATAATTTCCCAACTTCAGCAGAATTATATGAAAAAGGAAAAGCTATTGTTGAAGCATTCTTAGAAAATGATATACCTTATTATGCTGCTGTAGCTTTGACAGGTGCATGTTTTATTGAATGTGCTTGGGATGTTCATGTATATAATAAATTAGAAAAAGATGGTGGCGGTGTTGGAGGCACTAATGGATGGGCTGGCTGTGGAGAAGGATTGTTTGGTCTTACATTCTGGACACAAAAAGAAAAAATAATAAAGAAACTTGGACTTAATTCAGCATGGAAATCAGCTGAAGCATATAATAATTCTAATTTACATCTTTGCGATGAAGATGAAGAGACATGGATAGAAATATTAATGACATATTTAGAATTATGCGCTAAAAAGCAATATGATGTGTTAGGTGATGAAGATGCTGATTATAATGATCAAGAGACACAAGCTAAGACATTATTTTCTTCATATTTATGGAAAGCTGGTCAAGGAGTAGATCCAGATTTTGATGGGATGAAAAAGACAGCTGAAAGATATATGAATACACATAAAAAACAGTCAAGCAACCCAAGATATAAGCCAATTGATGGATTTGCTCAACAAGTATGTATATCAATATTATTAGACCAATATCTACATAATGAAAAATCTCCTAATTTTGATTGCATAGGTATAAATTATGGAATAGATATAGATGGTACAGCTTTTGGTTCTAGTTCTTGGATATCAGATATGGGTATAGGTAGAGGTGGTTCAAATAAAGGAAACTCTTCTAGAAGAATGAATAAAGAAGATAGAAATAGAGCTAAAGGAAAAGGTGGAAGCAAAGGAGAAGAAAAACTTACACAAGAACAAATAAATAAACAGATAGGTCAACAAGGAAACTATGACACTGATACAAATATTGTAGATACTTGGAATGGAGAAAATCAAAATGAAGAAACTGTTTTTGATGCTTATAATGCTGCAAGATATATGTTAGCTAATTCTAGCGCATCTTCTCAACATGCTTGTGCTAAATATGTAAGATTAGGTCTTATGCATGGTGGAATAAAAATGCAATCTTGGCCAAATTGGGCATTCAAGTATGATGCTGAAAAATTCTTAAATAAATTTGGATTTAAGCATATAGCTACTATAGCATATAAAGATCAAAAACTATTTAAACCTTTAATTGGTGATGTAGCAGTATATAAAAAAGGAGAAAATGACAAAGTTCCAGGACATATTTGCATGTGGACAGGAACTTGTTGGTGTTCTGACTTTAGACAAAATAATATGATATTATATGGCGGATTACAAAAATATGCAAAAGTATATAGATTCGCTGGAAAAAAGAAAATAAATGAAAAAGATATAATAGTATAATATGGGATCACTATTTACAACAGCACCTTGTCTTGACACTTGTAATCCTATTCAGATATTGAATTTGAATATGGCTTTCAATAACATTGACAATATAAAGATATATGACAATTGCAATAATGAATATAATTTTGAAGATTTGCAAATAGCATATAGTCTTGACAATATATGTTGGTCTTGCTATATGGACTATAATTCTTTCTTGACTAATACAATAGAGTTAGATAGTGATTTTTATATAAGATTTAAAATATCTGGAATAATTGGAAGAATAACAATAGATGGAATAGCATTTACTGATTATTCAACATCTATTGACAGCGGTTTTAATTTCTCATATTGTTCTACATCAACTTCTTCAAATCTTTATAGTCCATATTCAAATATGGATTGTGCTATATCTTTGCAACAGCAAATGGTAGAGAATGTTGCTTGTATGTTTGGAATTCCAATATATTATTTCAAATTGTCTCCTGAATTCAATTCAGCTGATCTTACTTTTAAAGAATATACATTGATGAATGTTGAATCTGTAAAACAAATAAAGATGATTATAGTTGATAATCAAATGCCAAGTTCTAAACCAGAATTCAATGATTGGGGATTAGATTGGCAAACAGATTGGGAAACAGAGATTTCAAAAGGTATGTTCGCTACAGCTTTTGGTCCAACAGCTCAACCTATGGAAGGTGACCTTATATATGTTCCAATGATGAAAAGAATGTGGATGGTTAATGGAGCATATGAAGAAAAGAAAGACGCTTTCATGTGGAATTCAACAACATTTAAAGTCACATTAGTCAAATATCAACAAAAAGATAGTGTTGATTTAGGTTTTACTGAAGAAATGGTAAACTCTTTTGTAAAGAACACTTATGGTGATTTGTTTGGTGACAATGAAAATCTTGAAAGCAATGAAAGTAATACTGAAGCACCAATATATAAACCAGATAATTTATATAATGTAGCTGAAAGTGATGCATTCAGAAAATATGTATCTACTTCAGGTATAGATTTTAAAAATGAACAGTTATATTATAAAGGTACAATGATAGCTGATGACAAATATTCTATGTCAAGTCTTCATCCATCTACTATAATATATCAAAAGAAATATTGTGGAGTAAATGCAACAATATCATTTATAATAACACCATTTTCAGCTATGTTTTCTGGTCCAATATTGAATGTTGCTGGAATACAGATAAACATAGAGCAAATACAAAATAATTGTTCAATAAGTTTATTGAATATTCCTGATTTAAGTTTGACAATATCAACAAATGATACATGGTTTATATATTTAAGATATTCAAAAGAACTTAATATAGTTGAATTTGGTGCAGCAAAATATGTCCATTATGATATGCCAATATATAAGCTTCAAAATCATCATTTCTGGTTTGATATTGACAATAAAATCAATATTGTCAAAAAATATGATTTAGAATTAGAGCAATCAGAACCAGGAAATATAATTCTACATAATTTTAATGGAGAAATAACTAATATAAAAGTTTTCAATGAATATATTAATGATGAAAGTGAAATTCTAATGATGTACCCAACAAATAGTCATTTATTAGTAAATGACACAGCAAGAAAACTTATAGCATTTGATGGATTTATAAATAAATAATTTTAATTTATGAAACCAATTTTAGAATATATAATATCAAAGAATACTAAAAGATATATCATTAAAGCTAATAATGACAATATATATAAAATAGTAAAAGATGAAATAAAAAGATTAGGTAACTCGGCTGATTTGAATCATATTGATGTCAGTGAAGTCACTAGTTTTTATAATAAAAGTGAAAGTCTTGGTCTTTGTTTCGGAGCATCCTTCAATGGAGATGTATCTGGATGGAATGTATCTAATTGTGAAAATTTTACAGGTGTTTTTTATGAATGCAATGAATTTAAAGGAAATCTAGAAGAATGGGATATGTCTAATGCAAAAGAAACACCATCAATGTTCAGATATTGTTTTAGATTTAATTCAGATATTGGTAAATGGAGACTACCAAAACTGCAAAATGCATATAGAATGTTTAAAGAATGCCATGATTTCAATCAAGATTTATCTGGTTGGGGAATACCAGAAGACACAATTGTTGAAGAAATGTTTGATGATTGCAAGAAACTAAATCAAGATTTTTCATCTTGGACAATTAAATGGCATAACAAGAAATTATTGAAAAATACAGGTAGAGAAACAATGTTCAAAGATTGTGTAAGTATGGATGAAAACAAATATCCTAAATTTATTGATTAATAGAGTAAAAAAAATTATTTTTAAAAAAACTATATAATTATTAAGTTTATGAAAAATTTAACAGAATTAGTAAATGAAAATAAAGAAGAAATCATTGAAGAAGCTGGACAATCAATAGCTGTTATAGGTATTGAATTAGCTCTTCTTGCTGCAACTATTGGAGTATATGTAAAATCGTTCAAAGATATTGCTAAAGGTGAAAATGGTATAATTGAAATTATAAACAAATTGAAAGAAAATGTAAGAATAAACAAGATTTGTAAAAAGCTTTCTAAAGATAAAGAAGTAAGAGATTTCTTAGCAACAGATGATAAAAATAAAAAAGATGAATGGGAAACTCTTATAACTTCAAAACTTAATAAAAAAGAAGCTAATGATTTTTTGAATATAACAAGAGAAATGGTTGGAGAATATATAAAATAATCTTATAATTTATGATTCAAATATCTGAATATCTTATAGGTAAAGGTATAAAAAATATAAAATATACACCTTCTATCAAAGAAAAAATAAAAGATGCTAAAGAAAAAGCTTCTAAAAAAGGATTAGAATTAGTATTCAGAGATAGAAAAATGAATACCGGTGATTTTTGTTTTTTTATATATGATAAGAAAAGACAAAAATCATATTTAGTAGGATATGATGGATATTGGGATGAAAAATCAAAATTTAATTTTGATTATTGCTTAGGATTAACTTTAAAATATATTGAAGATTATAATAAATGAAAAACTTAGTGTCACAAGACATTAAATTTTAAAAACTGAATAAGAATATGAAAAAACTATCACAAATAATAAATGAAAGAGGAGAAAACTATAATCCTATAGTAATTGAGCTTAAAAATGCATTGATAGAAGAGCTTAATGCATGGTACGGATATGTAATTGTGAAAGAGTTCTTGGTAGGTCCAGAGAGAACTAATATAGCTAAATTCTATGAAGAAACTGCTAAAGATGAACTTGAAGATCATGCATATTGGCTTATGGAAAGAATATCTCAAATGGGTGGAACTATTGAGGATATTACTTTGTCTCCATCTACTTGGGAGAATGCTAACCATAAGTATATTGAGCCTGTCTGGAAAGGTGGAGGAATACCAATCCAAGAGTCATTGGAGATAAATATAGAGAATGAAAAAGGTGCTATTGAGACTTATGAGAAGATAGTGACAATGACTGAGGATATTGATCCTGTCACAAATGCTAAAGCTAAAGAGATACTTGCAGATGAAACTGAGCATCTTCAAGAGCTCAAAGACTTTTTGAATGATATAAAATAAATAAGAGATAATATGAAAAACATAACTGAATTAATAAAAGAATCAAGAACCAATGGACTTGTTTTTGATATTGAAGAATCAAGAGCAAATTACTGTTTTGCACATGTATGGCAAACACAAATGAAGGGTGGTGAAAGCATTGAATTGTATATTGTTAACAATGCAAATGAGTTAAGAATAGAAGATCAATATGATGCTGATGACTATGAAGAATACGCAGCAGACATAAACAAATTCAAGAAAGACCTTGAAGAACTAGGTACTGGAGAATACATTGAAAATCTTAATGGTGTTGGTGATGATGACGTATGGTTTAGACTTTGGTAATCATAAAATAAATAAAAAGTAAATATTATGAAAAATTTAAAAGATTGTTTAATAAATGAAGCTGGAAATGCAGATATTGATAGTCAAATAGTAAAAAAAGGTAAACTTACTATTTATATTTCAAAAAATGCAGAAATATGCAAAGAGTTTATAAGAAAATGTTCAGCAGAATTTATATCAATAGGATTAGATTCAGCTGAAGCTATGAAGACTATTGGAAACAATAAAAAACAACTTCAAGCAATGAAAAAGATATTAGACAAAATATCAAAAGAAATATTTAAATGCAATTATTTTGGTTTAGATAAAAAATGTGATGGATTAGCAAATGAATTGTTATCAGTTTCTTGTTCACATGCAATGCATGGAATAACTGATAATGATAAAGAAAGTGATTGGGCTTTGATGTATAATCCAAAAAAATAAAAGAAATTAAAATATGAAAGACTTAAAAGAATATTTTGATGAGTCATTAAAAAGTGATACTAAATATAAAATGGAAAAGCTTATCAAGTCAGCTAATGAAGTGATTGAAAGTTATTCTAATGATGATGGTATGAATTGGCCTGATCTTTTTATTAATGATTTTTTCACAGGAATAACAGATAATTTTGAAGAGCAATATCTTAATAAAGCAATATTAGATTTTGTTGACAAAAACATAAATAAACTTAAATCCTAATAATGAAAGACTTAAAAGAAAAAATTAATGAATCAAGAAAAACATATTTAACACCTAAAGAAGTATCTGAATTCATAGATGGTATGATTGATTTGTTTACAAGTATGAAGGAAGGCAAAGATAATTATGAAATTGAGCGTTCAGATGTTTCAAATGGATATTATTTATATAAAGTTTCTGAACATCAGTTTAATAAAATTATTGATTCAAAAATACAAATCAAAATAGAAGATAAGTATTAGTTGCTTTCTTTTATTAATCCATTACTAGCTGATAAGATTAAATAATAAAAATAAAGAATAAAGATATATGAAAGATATAACTGAATTAATAAAAGAATCTTATGGAGGTTCTCCAATAGAATTAGCAAAAAATATTGTTAAGCAATATGCAGAAGACAATAATTTTGATTTTAATAAAACAAAAGATGCTGTAGAAAAACGTTTTGAAAAAGATGATGCTTTATCTAATTTTATTGATAGACGCCATATGACTTCTTCTCAAGCTTCAAAGTTTTCAGAGACATTAAGAAAAGTTATTTCTAATGAAACAGAATTCAAAAAATTTATTGATAATATAAAAAAGAGTGAAACAAAAGCTGCAGAACAAGCAAAAAAATTAAATAAAGCTAAAGCTGTACAACAATTTGTAAAAGAGCTTTTAAATAATGATATTCATATTATAATAGGTGACAAAACTAAAGATGTTTATTCTATTGAAATTACTGAAGATGGAGATATTTGGTTAAAAAAATAAAGAAATCTATTAATATGAAAAACCTTAATATATATATAAAAGAGTCTCAAGAAGATGGCAAAGGTGGCAATTGGGAATATCGTACTGATAGCAATGGTAAAGCTTCAAGGGTTTGGATAGACTATGCTGAACTTATAGCAAAAAGAAAAGCATCTGAAGCTGCTGCAAAGAAAGCTGCCAAAGAC
>JAEEGL010083922.1_pt1 | contig 210197 bp, 217 predicted proteins | sample 9134231 | NCBI WGS metagenome assembly JAEEGL01 (sample SAMN16246548, study PRJNA631951) | gut metagenome | biome: gut microbiome; feature: rumen; material: fiber-attached | host: Bos | place: Iran: Karaj | collected 2018-10 | reverse complement strand
GTCCTAAAAATAACTCTTGTATTTCTACAATAATTTGGGCTAAAGATTATGAAATGTCAAAAAAGGTATTATTACTTAAATAACCTGAAGGTCACAGGTTCAAATCCTGTCTCCGCAACTATTCCTCAATAGCTCAGTCGGCTGTTAACCGAAGTGTCGTAGGTTCGAGTCCTACTTGGGGAGCTTTTAAATATTGGTAAAGGAGATGATCTTATGACAGAAGTATTATTAGCTGAGAATTCATTGCTTAAAGAACATAGACAAGCGTTACTAAATGCTTTTAATGCATCAGTAAAAGATATTCAAGACTTGCCAAGATTAAATATTCAAGATAAAATGGATGTATTAGGTATCCTTGCAAAACATATGCAAGAAGTTACTGATCAATATCCAATAATTAAGGATTTTATGTAACAAATATGGAATGTTGGCTTAGAAGCAGCCATCGTCTAAGGAGTGAATCGCAAGTAAGTGTCCATCATTAGTACGTGGAGAGAATCCACTAGTGAATAGAACTTCCTATAATGACAAAAGCTTTATGCTGAATGTACTTTGTACGTGCCTATATCAAGAACATGATTTAGTGGTATGGATTATAGGATAGAGCAGCCCGTGTGTATCAACGGTCGAGGCGGAATAGTAGAGAGATGTAATATATCCGCAACGAGCTACAACTATCTCTCTGTGGAGTCTTTGGCGTAACAGCACACCATTATAGGAGTATAGTTCAGTTGGTAGAACGTTGGTCTCCAAAACCAAATGTCAAGGGTTCAAGTCCTTTTGCTCCTGTACCTTTACTAATCATCATACTTAAGAAAAACAAAATTATCTTAAGGAGGTAAAAGATATGTTAGGAAGTTGGAATGTTAAGGTTGTCGTTGACGCAATGCCTCAGAAAGTAGCTACCGCTATTGGAGAGCTTGCCGAGCAGTTAATTGGTTGTGAGTATAAACCAATTGCTTACCTTGGATCGCAGATCGTAAACGGAACCAACCACGCAGTTCTTGCAGAGCAGACCGTATTAACTGGCAAGGACACAAAGAACGTTGTTGTTCTGATCTTCAACGAGAAGCCAAACGAGATGAAGGCTACTCTTGTCAACATCGAGCGTGTTGTTGAACAGGGTGGAGAAATGGGTGGCATCCAGGTTGATGTTCAGACAGACATCCCAGCAGAAGCAAAAGAAGCATTCGACAAAGCTTTTGAAGGATTTGTAGGATCAAAGGTCGAACCTTTTGCTTATCTCGGTTCACAGGTTGTTAAGGGTGTTGATTACATCTTTGCAGCAGAAGTAACAAGCGTTACTGCTGAGCCTGTAACTAAGGTTTGCCTTGTAACTGTAAATGGCATGACTGGCGACATCGCATTTGCTGATCTTCTTGATAGCAGAAGCGATGTAATGTCTCTTGGTTATGCATTTACATGGCTCAAGAAAGGCACATCGTTCGGTGCTCCTCTTGGAGAATGGCCTTAAGGAAATCATGACACGTAATGCCCGCTGAAGTTTTAGGACTGCCAGTGAAAGACAGATGTTTTCGGACATGTGAAAATAAGTACGTATGCGGTACTTAGATTCTTAATGCGAAAGGAATTGCGTGTGTGCCATTAGCTCAGTCGGTAGAGCACATGACTTTTAATCATGGGGTCCAGGGTTCAAATCCCTGATGGCACATTGCCCTACTCAAACGAGTAGGGCATATTTTATTTATGGAGGTATAATGTATGATTCTCGCAGCAGCGATTAAATACCATATAGATGCAACAAACGAAGATGTTGTGTTATGTGGTTACAGACATGGGGATATTTTTGATCAGATTAAGAAATTAGGCTTTGAACCACGTAAAGGATATAAAGAAATCGAACAAGGTTTCATAGACCACAATGGACAGTTTCTTGATAGAAGAGAAGCATTCAAACACGCAAAACAATGTGGTCAGATTGCAGAAAAAGTTCTTTATGATTATGAGAAGATAGGAGGACTGAATCCTATACTCATATCTGAAGACTTATGGTAATAAATTTTTACGAAAGGAGAATAGGAAATGAGAGTAATTTCACAGTGGAGCGACGTTGACGTTGATTATGAGTCAAGTACGTTCATGATTATCGAGAAGGAATTCAAAGATGGAATCAAGCGTCATACCATCATTGCAATTCCACATGGCACAGACTTACAACTTGTAATGGCTGGCTATTCAGATCTTCATATGGCACAAATTGCTTTAAAAGAAATGTCTAGCAATTATGTGAGATATCTTGTTACAGACACATCAAACACCATGACAATGACAGATGCATTGGATTGTGAACTTGATAAGCCTTTTAACAGAATCGAAATCCAGGAAATGAAAGCTACAGTCTATCGGTTTCCAGAGGAGGCATAACTATGTTAACAAACAGAGATATTATCGAATATGAAAGATTTATGGAAGAAGAACGCCAAAATGAGAAAAGGCGTAAAGAACTTGAAGATGAAGGTAGAGATCTATTATTTCCTAATGCAGATGATGAAGAATACGAAGAGGAATTAATGGATCGTTGTTTTAAGGAGATGTAATATGGATCAATATGAACAGCATAAGAAAGTATGTGACGTTTTAAACGAAACATATATTCAAAAGAATAAAGCTTACGGGAATAGCTTTACAGAGACATTTAAGAAATTAGGTGTCATCTCTGCTGTAACAAGAATTACAGATAAGTATAATAGATTGGTAAATCTTTCTACCAATCCTAATGTAGATATCGGTGATGAATCGATAAAAGATACTCTTCTCGATATGGCAAATTACTGTATAATGACGTATATGGAATTAGAAAATCGAGAAGAAAATCAAGAAAAGTCATAAATAGTTTGAAATCGCTATTGACATCCAACATTTTTTGTGCTATATTTATTCAAGCGTCATGAAGATACAGACGTAATCTCACGAAGGAGGAAGATGTCATGACAAGAGTAGAACTTGCACAAAAGACTGGTATCGATGATAAAGCTCTTAAATCTGTCTTCGAGGCAATCAAAGACGAAGTGGCTGCTGGCAACAAAGTAGACATTGCTGGCTTTGGTTCCTTCTCAGTAGCAGATAGAGCGGCTCGTACCGCAAGAAATCCTCAGACTGGCGAGACAGTCCATGTAGCAGCAAAGAAAGCTGTAAAATTCAAGGTCTCCAAGACCTTTAAAGATGCATTAAATTAATAATACGGAGCGACTGAAAGTTTGGTGTATAACCAAAATGATAAAGACGAATTGAACTGTTCCCTTCAGAAAGAATCAAACAGTCAGATGTAGCAAGTTGCTGACCGATAGTGCAGTGCTAAGAAGTTGATGTGTTAAACAAGATTCACTTAGGCCGTAAGGCGTTGAAACAAAGAAACTGCATGTGTAGGAGGCAATGCCTGATGCTGGAATTATATTAAATACGGTATTCAGTAACATAAAGATATTGTCCGTTTTCTGATTGTAATAATAATAGACTTGAATGGTTTGGTAACTCTTTATCACAGAGGTTAAAGTAGTCAATAAGTGAACGTGCTTTGAGTTTTTTACTCGATATGGTTCTGCTCCTACTTGCCGTCTTAGCTCAACTGGCAGAGCAATTGATCTGTAATCAATAGGTTGTTGGTTCGATTCCGACAGACGGCTTTTCTTATTTGTAACTAATAATAATGCAGAAAGGAATATACTAATATGATCAAACTCGAAAAAATTGAGGTATTCAACCTCGAAAACACAATCATAGGTATGAGAAATCCTATGAACAGCTGGGCGAAAAGTGATAGTAAGTGGATGGAGATCGATAATCCTTCACAGGGTCTCAGTAATCAGCTTACTTATGTCGTAGGACCAAATGATTTGGAACTTATGCAGAAACTTATTCATTCTGGATCTCCACATGATAAGTTCATGAGACAAATCTTATGTTCTATGCAAATAACTGCTCCATTATATTGGTGGAAGGAAATGGACACATATAAAGTAGCGACGGTTGCAAATAGTACTTCTACTATGCACAAAATCCATTCCAAACCAATAGAGCTAGAAGACTTTAGTTACGATCTGCCTATTCTGCCAGACGCTGAAGACATGCAGAGAATCCAACAGATTAAAGAAAGATTCAATGATGATCTTGAATGGCTTCGCAATAAGTATCTCGAAACTAAAGACAATGTGCCAAAGGATAATCCATACTGGCGAACACTTATTCAGCTTTTATCAGAATCTTATAACCAGACGAGGATGTGGACAGCCAATTATTCAACATTGAGAGGAATCTATCAGTGGCGTAAGAACCATAAGCTGTCAGAGTGGAGAGAGTTCTGTCAGATAATGACTGATGACAGTATTTTCCCGTATGGGAAGGAGTTAATTGCATACGAACTTGATTAAATATATGTCAAGGAGCTAAGAGTATGCGTATGCGAATTGGGTTACAAGAAGTAAGAAACGCTGACTACCAAGACAAGCACTTTTATTTAATCGAAGTGAAGGCGAGAAATATGAAAGTGCTGACTCTTGGTAAGTTCAACGAAAGACAACTGCTTTTCGAATATTACAATTACTATACCAATAGGATAGAAACTGTAGATATATTCGAAACAAGAAAACTCGTAGGTGTCTTTAGTATTGAGGGTTTGATAAGAGATATCGAATATCATCGAATCTTCGGTAAATGAAAAAGATATTCTTACGGTTAAAGAGCCTTTAATGCTAGAGGCTCTTTTATTGTACCCTAACGGGCATATTATGAACTTATATTATTAAAATTTTTTGAAAGGAAGGTACACAGACTATGCTGACAGATTTAAGTGGTCTCAATCCACAGCAGAAAGATGCAGTGCTTCAGTCTATAGACCATAACGTGGTTCTGTTAGCTGGTGCTGGGTCTGGAAAGACTTATACTCTGGTTAAAAGAACAGAGTATCTTATCACCGATTTGAGTGTTAATCCAGAGAATATTATGCTTGTAACATTCACTAATAAGGCAGCTAACGAGATCAGAGAAAGAATGAATAAGTTATCTCCAGATGCTTATAAAATGTGGATTGGAACATTTCATAGGATTTGCACCAGAATCATGCGTATGTATGGATGGCATTTAGGAATTGATTCCTTTACCATTCTTGATACTAAAGATGCACGTAAAATTATAAAAGACTTTCTTGCAGCAGAAGGCGAAGATGATAGTGTTGAGAACGTTAAGGCTTACCAGGCAAAGATAAGCAAGTTCAAGAATAACCTTATTAAGAAGGATGATGCAAGAAATGATCCTAATGTTAGCACCGTACTTGCCAATGTATATGCTAACTATATGGATTATTGTTGGAAGAATAAGAGTTTTGATTTTGATGATCTGATTACTTATACCATTCTTTTATTATCATCTTTTAAAGATGTCGCTGAATGGGTACATCAGAATATCAAATATATCATGGTTGATGAATGCCAGGATACTAACTCTGCTCAGTTCATTTTGATTAAACTGATTCGTGGAAACAACAATACCATGCTCGTAGGTGATGTTAATCAGAGTATCTATGCTTTCAGAAATGCAAAGCCTAAGTATCTTGAGAACTTTGCTGAAACAACACCGAATACTCTTAAGCTTAAGCTCGAACAGAATTATCGTTCGACTCGTAATATCATCAATGCTGCAAATGCAGTTGTTAAGAATAATAAGTTCGGAACAAAACTTGAAATGTTCTGCGACAACGAAGACGGAGCAAAGGTTCAGCTTTATAATGCAAATACTACATTTGCAGAGGCTGATTGGGTAGTATCAGAGATTATGACTGGTCATAATTATCTTAATAAAGATTTTTCTGATTTTGCAATTATCTATAGAGCAAATTTCCAGTCACGTTTATTCGAAGAGGCATTAACCAAGCTTGGTATCCCTTATGTAGTCTTTGGTTCTGGCTCTTTCTATTCTCGTAAGGAAGTTAAAGACTTACTTGCATTCTGTAAGTGTGTTATTAATCCTTTCGATGTAGTATCTTTTAGAAGAGCACTTGGAACATTTAAGGGTATCGGTTCAAAGACAATCGACAGTATTGTTGATTATGCTTTGGCTAATAAGATTACTTATACTATGGCTCTTCAGTATTTCTTTAATACAAGTACAAGAGCAACCTTAAGAGAGCCTTTCCGTCAGATGCTTAACGTTATCAACAAAGGTTACACAAAATGTGTGGATATTGTGGATAACGTGTTCCTTGAGACTAATTATCGTGCTTCACAGGCTATGATTAATACAGAAGAAGCACAGGATAATGTTCAGATTATGGATGAATTCAGAGAAATGGTTCAGTCTCTTGAAGACCGTAAATCTGAAGATACAAGTCTCATGGAAATGCTTGACGAGATTTCATTACTGACAGATGCAAAAGGTGATGAAAAGGCTCATACTAATGCAGTTAAGTTAATGACAGCTCATGCTTCTAAAGGTCTTGAGTTCAATTCAGTATTCATTGTAGGTTCTGAAGAAGGATTATTCCCGCATCAGAATGCTATCATGACTGGTAATGTCGATGATATTGAAGAAGAAAGAAGACTTTATTATGTTGCTATGACAAGAGCACAGAAGAAGCTGTATATTACTTATGCAGAGAACAAAAGAACAAGTGGTGAAGGTTATCAGCCAGTGACAGAAAGCCGTTTTATCTATGAGATTCCAGAGACGTTAAAGGAATATACGTTTTAGGAGGAATTATGAAAAACAAAGACGATAAAGATAATATCAAAAAGATTAATCAAATCTTTGAAGAAAAGGCGAAGAAAGAAAAAGCCATATCGGATGTTATATCTGGTATGGCTTTTTTCTTTAAGAAAGAAGATGAAAAGAAAAGCGAAGACGATCTACTGAAAGTAATGAACTTTTATACAGATGATTGTCTGAGAGACAATGATTATTATGCAACACAGATGCGTTTAATCTGTCATCGTTTCAATGAAATACCAGCAAAGCCATGGCTTATGAGTCGTCAACACGTTGTTAAATGGGATAAGTTTATTATCGAATCGATTTTTAATGGTCTTTTCTCTCATTGGGTTTATAAAATGATAGAGCATCATGAAGATCGAAGTGGCGGTCAAACGGATAAAGAAATGTTCATTACAAAACGCTTGATCGAAGCTATCGATACACAGACAAATGTTTCATTATATAGCGAATACAACGATCAGCCAGGTGTTCAAGCATACTGGTCACCAAGATATTTTAAAGATACAGACCAAGTAAAAGTTGAGTTTGTATCATGGTGGATGGGGGAAGATATGGAGAAATATGTTATAGGAGGAAACCAATAATGGCAGATGTAACATGGATTATACATGGAGTTTTCGATACAGAAAAATTCCATAAAGAAAAGAACGGTAAAGAATGTCCGTTTATGGGTAACTTTCATACTCACGGCTTGAACGAGTATAACAATCAGAGAGAATTATGTATCGTGCTGGCTTTACCAGGCGAGAAAGCAGCTGGCTTATTGAACAATATGGGCTTAAGAGTTGCTAACAATGAGACAGTGTTTACAGAAGGCATCCGAACAGACATATTGAGCAATAATATGGACGTACAGTTGTTATCATTTGATAACGATCCTACTTTATATGTTATCTTACCAGATTCTAATGGTAAGTTACCAAGTGATGCCGATTGTGACGAACCATTTAAGTATCAGTATGAATACGCAAAAATGATTTCTGAAGATGAAGGTTACGTATAAGGACATGTATCACCTATAAGGAGGTAGAAACATGGATTTAAATGCGTATATGAATAAATTAGATTTCACAGAATGTATGAGAACTGGAAACGGTACGATAATTACATTCTTGTGGCAGAAAGGTCTTGAAGATAAGACTAGTTTCGCATGTGAGATCAATACAGAAACAAAAGAATTTACTCTTAAGTATATGTCTGGTCCTACCGTATTAACGTTAGGACCAGCTTCACCTTATGATAATGAAGCACATTTAAGAAATATGTGCAATGCGTTTTATAAGAGAGTAAAAGCATTATCAATTTTGAATTAAGAATAAGGAGGTCAATAATATGGCAACAAAGAAAGAAACAGAACTTGTATCTATTAAACCATTGGACATTAAATTAGTTCCTCTTAGAATCGTAGGAGATTCTTCTATTATCGTTCACGCATGGTCTGAAAAAGCTAAGAAAATGATGCTTGCCAATCAGACCAAAGAAACAAAAACAACGGCAAAACCAAAACGTGATCCTATGGACGAATTTATTAATAGCATGTATTGGCTAACAGAAAAACCGACTGAATCAACAGAAGAAGCGTTGATTAATGCTTTAAATAATGGAGCCAAGTTTGGTTTTCCAGTAGGAGCAATCAAGCAAGCAGCAAATTCAGCAGCATATCGTCTCGGTTGGGTTAAGAATCAAATGGAACTAAGAGGAGTATATTTCTTAAAAACTCCGTTTAACGATATGGCTGAAATCATTAGTGATCCACCAGAAATGCGTGAAGATATGGTACGCATTGGACAAGGTAAAACAGCAGACCTTAGATATAGGGCAGAATTTAAGAATTGGCATATAGATATGGTACTTGAATACAATGCTTCTGGTAAGCTTACCCTTGAACAAATAATTAATTGTATCAATGCTGGTGGATATACTGTAGGCATAGGAGAATGGAGACCAGAAAAAGATGGAGATTTTGGAAAGTATCATGTAGAAGTATTAGCATCATAAACTTGGCTGGCGTGTTAAGGCGAGGTTCGTTATGGTATGTCAAGGAGCGGTTAGGCATAGTATGGCTGGCGAGGTTTGTCTTGCTTCGGTAAGTTGTGGTTAGGTAAGGCAAGTCTTGGCTTGTTAAGGTAAAGATCATGGCAGGCAAGGCGAGGTAGGTTATGTCTGGCTTAGGTAAGCTCTGGTGTGGCAAGGTGCTGCATGTTAAGGCATATTACATCATTATCCAAAGGCTCTTTGAAGAGTCTTTGGATATTTTTAAAGAAAGGAAAATTATATGGCAGCATATAAATGGTGTGGAAGACAGTTTCCAGTAAATGCAAATATAGTAGGACAAGAAGTTGAAAAAATTGAAAAGACATATGGATCTGTTACAGCAGAACTTCTTGTTGATACTGCAAGAGCTGTTACATCACCAATTCATGATTTATTTGAATGGAATGATGCTATAGCAGCAGAAGGATTTAGAAAACAGCAAGCAGCTAAAATACTTTGTGCATTAACGATTGAAAATGTACAAGGGAAAGAAGTTAGGGCATATGTAAATGTGTCTCAAGGAGCACCAGATCCTGTACGAAGGACTGGAACATTTATTAATGTAACAGATGCTTTTTCTGATCCAAATAAAAGAGCGATAGTACTTCAAGTTGCTCTTCGTGAATTAAACGAATTAAAACAGAAATATAAAGAGTTAACTGAACTTGAGAAGATCTTTAAGGCTATTACACAAGTAACGACATCATTACAAAATCAGTTAAATAATACAATACCGTAATAGGAGGATATATGCAATTAACAGCAGAAAAAGTAGATCAAATCTTCATGGATTGTTTATTCAAAGAACAACCACAAGAAGGTGCAGAGTATATACCAGGCAAAGGCATTATGCTTAACGTAGGCTTTAATCCAGTTAAAATTGAAGAACATGCAGAAACTATCAATGAGCTGTTGCATGAATTGCCAGAACCTTTTATGACAGATGGTGGCGGAGGATACAGCTTTCTTGCTGCATGTGAAGATAAACATGGTAACCATTGGGCTGAACATAGCACAATGGATAAATTATTTACACTTGGTTTTGCCTCTGGATATGCGAAATGCTTATTACCTAGAGAAGTATGGTCTGCATTACCTGGAGGTATGCCATATATTGTCGTTCTTAATGAACGGCAAACAGTAGAAAAGGCAAATCTATAAACCCTACAGTTTTCTCATTTGAGTGGAAGGTGGAGACCACCGTTCGTCCAAGAAGTGCCATGTCTTGACTGTACAGATGTGAAAATAAGACAGAAAATTAATACAGTGATTCGGATCGTTTCTCGAAGTTTACCGTTAAAAACGAGAAAAATGTGTACTCAGAATGCGTCTGATACACAAAAAGTTGCATCGAACGATTCGTTGCCTTATAATGAATGATAGTAATTGTATCTCATTATAAGGCAACAGTTTGATGACATACAGGAAAGGATGTATAAGAATGTGAGAAACGTTTTTAAATACATCATTGAACGCATATATTTGTCTTTTAGTGATAACCTTGTGTACTACGACTCTACTACACATTGTAAATCAAGGTTTTACTATGATGTCGTGATCTATCCTAAGTATGAACACGAAGAATGTGTTGTTGCATTTGTAGACATAAACAATCTTAAGTACATTAATGACACATATGGTCATTTAAGAGGAACAGAACATATTAAAGACATTGCAGAACAGCTAAAAGCATTACCCAATACGCTACATGTATGCAGAGTTGGGGGAGACGAGTTTCTAATTATCGGAAATACTCGATTTAGGGATACTTGCTTAAGAAGTATAAACGGTATCAGTTATGGGGCTGTGTTTAAACGCAAGACAGATACGTTTTATGATACAATCAAAAAAGCAGATAACAGAATGTATGACATGAAAAGAGCTATGAAATAGTCATGGCTCTTTATTTTATGAAAAGGAGGTTAGTAAAATGAAGTATGCAATGAGTGAAGTAGGCTCATACACGATTAAGAAACAAGACGAACTTGCTGATACATATAAGTATAAGCAATTACCGTATGACCTTGCACTTAATTGTATGAGACACTACGTAACCTCTCTGCCTCAAGGGTTTTGTTTAACAAATAATGCACTCAAGGTAGCAGAGAATCCAGAGATTAATGAGTGCATAGGAAAACCTGGGTATGAAATTATTAAGGAACACAAAATGCCTATAGTATCACGAGATGGCACAATGATCGCTTACAAATATAATCGTATAGTAATCGGTCATTATGGTGCATATATCGAAATAGACGATGATGACATATATCAAGATAATATCAAGATAGAGCCAAAACAAGAATATCGTGTATTCGATAGAAGATATCGTGATAAGGTAAAGTATAATTGGTATACAGCTAGAGATCGCAGTCATTGTAAGCTGTATTTTCAGAAGAAAGAAGTTGCATATGCTGATTATAAAGCAAATATGTGGTATATCTCACCGTTTGAAGTATTAGACCAGAAAGAGTTAGAACAATTATTGTTCTCTGATACTAATACGGAAGAAGAGGTAAGAGATATAGACGATTCAGAAGGAGACGCAGAAGATTATGAGGAAGAAGAAGACGAATTCTATTTCTAATAACGTTTCTGAACAGTTAGAAACAGCTGCACAAGAAGCATTAGAACAGATGAATCCTTTTGAACAGCTTATGAACGCTGGTGTAGAGTACGAGAAAGAACAGCAAGAACAAGAAGACAAACCAAAGCGTAAGCGTCGTACTAAAGCAGAGATTCAAGCTGAACAAGAGGCAAAAGATGATTCATTACTGAAATGCGGTGAAGATAGCCATATCATTGCAACAGTTGAATGGGATCAAGATAAAGATGACGATACAGTATTACCAAAAAGAGTAGAGATACCAGACAGCATTCTTGTAGATGATTATAACATTGATACTGTAGGAGAGTGGTTATCGAATACCGTTGGTTATTGTCATCAAGGCTTTTCATTGTCATGGCCTGAGCATCATGATGATCGTGACCAGTTTTGTGAGTGGGAGATAGAGAAGGCACATCTTGAAGGTAAACCAGATCCAGATTTTGATTATCGTAGATTTTACCAAGAAGGAGATAAAGTATATCTTGTAAGATATTACGCAACTCTTAAGGTAAAAGAACTAATCGAAATGAAGATCAGAACGATTTATGCTCGTTCTATGGTAGGCGTAATTGATAAACAGTATTGCCAGTGCGTTGATATACAAGATAGGGATAATATCTTTTATAATCATAAAGATGCACTGGATTGTTTTAACGGTATTAAGGCTAAGACAACGGACGAGTATAACGAGGAAACTGGCAAGAAGAAACGTAAACGCAAGAAATCAGAATCTGAAGAGGAAGTAGCTAGTCCATATGAAGATACTGAAGAATCGGAGGAAGACGATAATGAGTAGTATACGAATCAGTGAAAAACATGGAGTAAATCCAACCATTCCAGTATGTTTTTGGTGTGGTAAAGAAAAGAACGAGATCGCATTACTTGGTAAGTTAAAAGATGATGCTGAAGCACCAATGCATTGTGTACTGGATTATGAACCATGCGATGAATGTAAAAAGCATTGGGCATTAGGAGTAGCATTGTTAGGTACAAGTAAGAAGCCGTTAAATAAGACATTACCGCCTATTAAGGATGCTCCAGGAGAAACCTTATATCCTACTGGTCAATGGATGGTCGTTACCAAAGAAGCAGCAAAAAGATATTTTGGTGAGATTACTACAGAAGAGGAAATTGAAAAGGCAGATCGTATTCTTGTAGAACAGGAATTTATTGATTATCTCAATGCTGAATTTCTTAAAATGGCAGAAGATAATATAGGCAATGAAGATAATGAATGAAATTAAGCTGAAAAAGGCGGTGATAGTATGGTATTTGAAAGTACAGATGTAGCATTTCCTAAGTCTGATAAATGCATCATTTATGATCACATGGAGAACGTAGTTCATGTTGATAAACTTAAATACGACGACAAGGTTAAATTGCTGGACTGGCTTATATCTCAGGGTGTAAGACCAAGCATACAAGGAGGTAAAGTATGATTAAAGTTTTAATAGTAATACTTATTATTGGAGCAATTTTGTGGCTTGCGGGCATATGTTATATGCTTACAGGTAGACCCAGATGGTTATTCCATGATGTAATGGAATGGCATAGACCAAGAGACGACGAAGGTGCTACTTGTGAATGTTATCACTGTAAATACTGTGGTATTGAAATAGTGAGCGATAGCCAAGGTAATTGGTATCATATGGGAGGCTAATTGGATAAATATAGACTGGTAGGAGGATGAAGATGGACGGTAAAAATTATATGCCGACATTCGATACTGAAGAAGAATATGAAAAGTATTTCAAGCGAGAAATTGAATTATGTGATAAGTATCGTGATGCCAATGGAGTGCTGACATTTAATTCTCAAAAAGAATTGACAAATCTGCTTGATTCGCTATTTGAAGGAACTGGAATAACATATCACTTGGAGGTAAGTGAATGATGAAATATGTAGCAATTATTGATACAGATGAATATAAGAATTTTAAGTTTTTTGAAGACGGTTGTGGAGAATATTTGGTTGCAAGAGATGAAAACGCACAATTTAACGAATGGGTTCGTTTGCCGTTTGTAAAGGCAGAAACAGTATTAAATATCCCTAAAGGAGTAACCAATTGGGATACGATAAAGACCATGTTTCCAAATGCTGAGATCGTAGAAGAAAAAAAAGATGCTTATAAAGTCTTTCTCAATGGTACAAATCCTTTTTCTCCAGTGTTTACAGCATTTAAAAGTTGGTTGAACGCTCCATATAACACAGAAAGCGGAGACAACAAATGAGAGTATGTAAATTTAAAAAGCGTATCGAGATCGATAAAGCAATCGGCAATATTCATATAGAAACATTCCATTATGGTTCTTATGAAAATGATAAGCCTAAACATTGGACAGAGTTACATTGCTGGTATGAATGCGATTGTGAACACTGTCCTTCATCTTGGGAAGACAGAAGTTATGAAGGTGAATGTAATGATTGCGGATGCTTTTTGGCTAAAAAAGGACACGATAATGCATCAATGTTAATATGTATGTTACCAAGATGGGTAAAGAAACTGTTGTTAAAACACAAGATGCAAAGTGAGGATAATTAAATGGTAGAAGTAGGAAAAAGATATAAAGTGTACGCACCAATGAAAAGAAGGTTATTGGATGAAGTAGAAGTCACAGAAATACAAGGTAGTGTTTTCTCCTGTTATAGCACATTATTTGATTACGATACTGCCTATGATTTATCAGATGGGATTATAGTGGAACCATTAGAAAACGAGGGTGAGTAATGACAGACGAAGATAAAGCATTAAAAGCTAGACGAGAAACCCACATAGAAGCATTAAAAGAAATGCGGGATATGATGCTTGAATCCGAGAATTGGGAACATATGAAACGGCTTATTGACGCTGTTACTGCTGGTGCGTTTGCTATAGCAAGATTGAATGAGATTGATTTCGGCAAAACAGAAAGTGAGGATGGACATGGCAGAGAAAGTTGAAGTAGTTATAACGATACCTAAATACTACTTAACACATCCACAAGATTATCGTTGTCTTGCAGAATGTGTTAGAAGAGGCATAGTCCTTCCTAAAGGACATAAGAGACTCATTGAAGATAATTTTGATGTTGGTCCTGTCTTTGATGAAGAAGGCTATAGAGTTGGCTACAAATACGTAACACAAGAAGATCTGAAAAATGCACAGACTATAGTCGAAGCAGATTAAACAGAAAGCGAGGGATGATATGGATAGTGATGCTATTGGAAATATTATTTTAGAATATTGCAAGAAACATAATATCGATCTGGAGTCAACGGATATTGGTGAAGCAGTCTATCAGAACGATAATGCATATGAAGATGCGGTAGAATACTTCGTTAAGATACTAAAAGAGTGTCAGCCATAAATAACAAGTAATGAACTATGATTAGAGACACGGTATCGAAATGGCATTATTTTTATGGTTATATTAGGTTTCTGCTAACGCAGCAATAATAGAAAAAATGCAAAGGAGAAAACTAATGATTAATTCTTTTAGAGGAGAATATTATTTTTTATCGAACTTTTATAATGCTCCTGTAACATATCAAGGTGTTACATATCAAAATAACGAAGCTGCTTTTCAAGCTCAGAAATGTGTAAACGAATGTATTAAATCATCGTTTGCTACACTTTCTGCTTCTGACGCTAAACATTTCGGACGCAAAGTTACATTACGTAACGATTGGGAACAAGTCAAGGTAGCTATTATGCAAGAAATAGTAGACGCTAAATTCGATCAGAACCACGACCTTGCTGAGAAATTGATCATGACTGGGAATGAATATTTAGAAGAAGGTAATACGTGGGGAGATAGAATATGGGGAACTGTAAACGGTGTAGGACAGAATAATCTTGGAAAGATTCTAATGAAAACAAGAGAACGTTTAATAAAGAATAAGGAGGTATCTTGAGATGGCAAGAAATTTTTATGCAGTAAAAAGAGGTTATGATAAAAAGAAGCAAACAGAAATCAAAGACGTAATCTTTTCGGACTGGGATGATGTTCGTCCTCTTGTAAAGGATTATGATGATGCTCGCTACAAAGGTTTTGATACTGAAGAAGAAGCCAAGGCATGGCTCTCTGTAGTAGATAAGACCGATGCAGAAAAGAGAGCAAAGAAAACTATCGACCAGGCTAAGAAAGATATCGGTATCGAAGAATCCGATACAGATACACATACTCTTGCAGACGAGTATTCAGAAGCATTGGAAAAGCTCGTGAAAGAGTACAAGAAACTTGGTTGGGATCGTCTTGCAACTATTGGCAATCTCACTTCTATCATTGTAAAAGAAGTTGAGAACGTTTATCGTCGTTAAGGAGGTATGATTATGAATCTGTTAACATTATTATTCGTAGCGTTTTTATTCTATTATCTTGGATGGAAACGTTCATTACAGGCTCAGCAGATAGCAGCCAGGAAGTAATTTTAAGTAACTCGTAGACCAAATTGAAAGGAGGAAGATAATAAAGAAATGAGGTGAAATTATGGCATTAATGGAAGGTAAAGTGAATTTGACTATGCCATTTAATATTAATGGCAAAGAAATAAACGGTTGCGTTAAGTATAATGACAGAGATACTTTTATTGAGATCTCTTATGAAGACGATGAAGGTAAGCCACGTATCGTTCAGAAGTTATATAATGGCAGCCTTGAGAACAAAGAACAGATGATATCAGAAATTGAAAACTTAATAGAGGAGTATCTTGATATTGAAGAATAATACTATATAATATCGGGTTGCCGTTCTTGGCAACCCGATATTTAGTTTGTGGAGGCTCGTATGATAGAATTCATAAAAGATTTGTTCAGTAAGATAGAACATAAAATAGCGATGCGTAAGCTTGAAAAGCAAATGGTACAGTCATATAACCAGGCTATTACTGATCTTATTGCTGAATCAAGAAAGAGATATGGCAATAGTCATAGCAGCGAACTTTGCTATGTTGAAGAAGCATTAAGGAAAGCTGCTTTGAGAGAGGTCCGTGAAGACGAGTATAACGAAGACGACACTTATGGCGAAATGGCTATAATAACACCACTGCGTAATAATCATACATGTCCTACATGTCATGCGATAGTATATAGATCGCAGAATTATTGTAGCTATTGTGGTCAAAGAATAATATTTCGTAGGAGGCAAATATGTTAGAAACATGGTATAATATAAAAGATAAACAACCAGATCTGAAATATAAGCAAGAACCATATGAAATGACATATTCTGATCCTATACTAGTTATGTTAGACGATGAACTTGTCTTTGCAAGATTTACAAATCAAAAGTTCTATGGAGAAGACGAAAATGGCGATCAGAAAATATACTGGGATCTTGCATTCGAATTTGCTGAGTTTGATCTGAATATTTTCGATTCACCATTTGATACTTGTATGGGTCTCGATGAAGCTCTAAAAAGTTACCGAGAGATCTATTGGTCTCCATTAGATAAAGCAGCAATGTTGTTATCTATTGATTCGGCAAAAAAGAGAGGAGAAAAGGATGATATTAAAGCTACAAGAAACATTGACGGACAAGGAAATAAAGAAGTTCAAGATACCTAACACATTGCAATTAGATAATTTTCATGCTATGCAATATGCAATGTGTTTGGGTGCCGTATATAAAGATAATAATGGTAAGTATCAGTATCTTCCAGAGTACAGTATGGGATATATAAATAGCGATATTACACCTACGCAGTTAATCAGTTTCTGTGAGTTACATAAGAATCTTATTATCAAAGATAGGACATTTGTGAATCGCCATTTTACTGATATTTATTATATCAAATATATGGCTGAAGAAAAGCCGACTCTTATCAATGAGTTCTGTAATATGCATAAGAACCGTGTAGATATTGAAATCACTTTATGTGATAATGGACATTACAGAATCGATGAACTTCATCTTGAGTTGTCTCCGTATACTTCTATTCTTGGAGCTATAGCAACGTTGTTTTCTAACGAAAACGTTGAGGGAATTAACTTTATCTCTACCGATGATAATAATTATTATATTACTTATTATGATGATTACGGTAGAGAAAAGGAACATAAGTATCAAAGCTTGCAATATATATATGGTTGCATTACTAATGTAAGATTGGTTGGATGTACACAAATCGAGGGATAAATATGGATAGGAACCAGATTTTAAACGTTATAGAAAACTTGTCTCATAGTCAGGGATTTTATGGACGTATTTTACATAAGCTTCGTACATTGAAAGAACAAGACGAAGAAAAATATGAACAAGTCATGTCTGAATTAGAGGCAAAGAATTTCAAAGACGAATTGGAACTTATACTCTACTTCGAGACATAGAAAGGAAGTAGATATGCTTATTGTATCACAGTTACAAAGTGGTCATCTTAGCATTAAGTGTGATTATTATTATCGCAATAGGATCAGTAAGATTCCTACTGCGTATTTTAATCCAATGCTTAAACAATGGATGATTGAACCATATATGTTAGGCTATCTTGAGAACGAATTTCATGGTGAATTAGTTTATAAGACACCACGATGGGTCATTCTACATGAGCCTATGCCAGACATGTCACAGATGTATAAGATATCTGATGACACTATTAAAGCTCCAGATATGAAGCTTAAGCCATATGATTATCAAGATTATGGTATTCGTTTCATGATCGATAAGATTTTACAGCATAATATGGTTCTTAACTCAGACGATGTTGGTCTTGGTAAAACCATTCAGACCATAGGAACTCTTAAGTGGTTCATAGAAAATCAAGGATATACCAAGATTCTTATTATCTGTAAGAAATCAATTAAGAGACAGTGGAAAGAAGAGTTTGATAAGTTCACTGATCTGAGTAAGGACTTTAAGATTATTTATACAGAAGAGACAGCGGCTAAGCGTAAGAAAGCATATAAAGAGTTCGGTAATGCACAGAAAGGCATCTTAATTACAAATTATCATAGCTTTCTAAATGATACAGACCTTATTAAAATGCTTCATTACGATATAGTTGTTATCGACGAAGTCCATTCTGTAAAAGCAAGGACTGGTAAGTTAAATAATAACATTGCGTCTGCTGTACAAGGTCATCCAGTTATCTTCTTAACTGGTACTCCAGTTATGTCTAAGCCAGAAGATATATTTGGTATAGTACAGATTTCAGATCCAAGTTATTTTGGTGCCTGGAATAAATTCTCTAAAGAACATCTTGTATATGCACAGACTCCTTTCGGTATAAAGCTAATTGGTGCACGAAACCTTGATGTCTTAAGAGATAAGGTACAGGATATCCTTATACGTCGTACCAAGTATGAAGTATCTATTGACTTACCAGAGACAAGTATCGTTAAGAAATCTTGTGATATGGATAATGTCCAAGAGAAAATCTTAAAGATGATTTCTGAAGAGACGTTAGAACTCAATGATCAAATGAACCGTCTTAAAGGACCAGATGGAAAGATTAAGAACATGCAGTTATATGAAGCACTTGAAGGGCGTTCTAAAGGTCTTATTGCTGCAAGACAGGCAGCAAGTACAGATCCACGTATGTTCTGGTATTCCAATTCTGAAATGATGAAGAAAAAGTATGGAGCAGAAGTACCACAGTCTTATAAGATGTCTGATAAGGCAGAATCTATTGTAGACTTGGTAGAAGATATAATCCAAAGTGATAATAAGGTTATTCTCTTCTCCAAGTTTGTTACATCGGCACGTCTGATAGGACAAGATATTCAAGATAAGCTTAAAGTACCAGTACTTATGTATACTGGTATGGAGAATCAGAACGTAAGAGATAATAATGTCGATTTGTTCAGAGAATCAGATGCATATAATATCTTGATAGGTACAGATGCTATGGCAGAAGGTTTGAATCTTCAAGTAGCACAATATGTAATAAATATTGACCAGCCAGATACCAATGCGATTAAGGAACAGCGTATTGGACGTGTACGTAGAGCTGGTTCACAGTTTAGTAACGTAGTTGTATATGATATGATTACTTCTAATGGTATCAATGCTAAGTCTAAAGACGAGGAGCGTCTTGAGAATATTGAAAAGAACAAAGATTTATCTGATGCTCTTATTTCAATAGACGAATCTCAGAGACAAGCTTTAATATCAGCTATGAAAGGAGGGCAATAATATGTCGTCTGAACAGATTACTCTTACTAAAGAAGATTTCGGTATCATGGCAATTTGTGCAACAAGATATTGCCATGGTAGACAGACATATATGCCATCTCTGGTACAAGATATTCTTAAAGCACATATAAAAGAAATATCAGATAAGGATTTAGGCGTTCTTATAGAAGATTGTCGTGATCAGGAACGCCTAAATCTATATGGTGATGAAAGAATAGACAAACCAGATTGGATTGCATGGAAAGAACTGTTATTAAAAGAGAAAGAAACCAGACTAAACAACGTACTGAAAGGATAAGATATGAAAGTTGGAGAGCTTATTGAGGAACTTGAAAAGTATGACAAAGATAAAAGGGTTATGCTTTATTCTCATGGAAGATGTGCAGTGCAAGATCAAGATGAAATTCTCGGTGTTTACTCAGAAGAGATATATGATGAAAACGATAATGTAATCGAAGAAGTCGTATCATTATATGAATATTAGGAGGTTAATGATATGACGCTATCTGATTTAACCAACAAGACATCTGAGGAACAGAAAGAAATCTTGGAGCGTAATGCAATTTCCAAAAGAATTTACATTGGCACAGATAAAAAGACACATATCGTTTATCAATTCGATTCTGAGCCGTCAAATACAAAAGGATTTCAGCTTACAAATCTGGATTGGATTGATGATTAAAGCGTAAAATAAAGTGAAAGGGGCATAATATGTAATGATCGGTGCTATATTAGACCCAACTGAAGAACAGTTGGCTTATGTCAAAGTAATATGCGACGTGTTACATGTTGATGAACCAGCGGAGCTTACACGAGAATGCTATGCAAATTTTATTTCAGAATATAAAGAGAAGCTGTATAATAAAAGAGCGGACCATAGTAAAAATGATCGCTTTATGTTTTGGAATTAAAGAGTAGAGAAGGAGAAAGAATATGGTTATCAAAAGTAATGTATTTTATGTGGCTTCGGAAAAGACCGTATATATATGTTGGGAAAAGATAAGCGGTCTCTCTGGTTATACGATTTATCGTGATGGTGTAGAATTGGCAGATTCAGAGACAAGTAACTTTGTTCGTCCTTATGAATTTGATAATGATCATCATACGGAACTGTTTAAGCCAGCAACAAGAAACTGGCTGTATTTTAAAGATCATTCCGTACAGAATTTACAGTACTACCATTATCAGATTATAGGGAAAGGAGCAACTACCTCTGAAGCATATGAGTCATTATCTACAGAGGTATACACAGAGTAATGACGTTTGCTAAAGTTCACACAGTCCTAAGATTCATAGAATCTTTTAAAGGCGGGTATCCTTATGAAATTGAGGATACCTTTTCTAATGGTTTCTGTTATTGGTTTGCGAAGATTTTGGAATTAAGATTTGGAGGAACTATATATTTTAATCCAGATATAGTCCACTTCGCTACTCTTATCGAGGAACAATTATTTGATATTACTGGATTAATCGAAGCGGGAGATAATTGGTTTAACTGGGAAGATTATCAAGCGAAAAATGATACTTCTGATATTTATCATAGTTGTATCTTTAAAGATTGATTCAGTATTCGCCTAACGGCGAATTATCGGATTTATAACAACACACAGAAAGGAGCAATTATAATGCTTGAAATAGTTGATATTGATTTTACTTTGAGTTATTCAACATTCCATGATATAGTTGATGACGTGATCTCTGATGAATCATCAAGAACGGGTATCGGCTTTGATTGGAACGATAAAGAGGCTCATTTAAGTAAAAGCAATCAATCTGTTTACAAAATTACTTTCAACAATCTTGATAGTAATAATTCAATCGAAGTAGTCGCAAATAAAGTACCAAGCGGTATCGAATTCAAGCCTATCGAATTACGTAATTATAATAATACGTTTTATAAGGCGAACTATCAAGACGATGATTTAACGCAAGTGATGTTGCTTGCTCTTAAACGTTGTGCAATCAAAGCCAAGGGAAATTTTGGATGCATAATGGACGGTCAATCTACTCTTGTCAGAGAGGGAAGAGATATGTCCACTCATATCGTAGGCGTAGCCTTGATTGATGACAGAGGAAAGGTATATCATCTTAAGCATGGACAGAATCTTGATGAAGAAGAGGACGATAACACTTTGGGATATGTTCCAAAGTATCTTATAAATGATTGGCTTGACGAAAATCTTCAGTTCCAGGCAAAGTTACAGACCATACCAAAGGCTGAACAGTTTGAACTTATGGCACAGTTTGCTGTTTATCAGAAGAGAAAGAATATGTTAACAGCAGACCAATTTAAGGATATACTGGTACAGGTCGGTACTTTTGCAGAAATGGTAGGAGGATTTAAAGACGAATCGGTCAAGAATATCTACCAATTCTTTGTATAAGGAGAAAAAGTTAAATGGACAATAACGAAAATAAAGGAGAGAAAAAGATGGAATCATCAGCAGCATTGGATTTCGGTAGTCTTGACAGCATGTTTGATAACATGTTTGCACAGCCTACACCAGCACCTACAGCTACAGAAGTAAATACTGAACAGAAAGAACTTACATCAGAAGAGACTCAGTCTCTGGAAGGTAAGGTTGAGAATATTTCAACGCTCAATCTTGACAGTGCGTTAAAGAAACTAAATAACATCGAAACAGAACTGAACAACGAGTTTGTTGAAAGAAGTGAGCTTATTAAGATCATGCTTCTTTCAGTTGTTACCAGTTCTAATCTGTTAATGCTTGGCCCTCCTGGTACCGCTAAGTCGTTAATCAGTAGAGCAATGTGTAACCGTATTGACAATTCAAATTTCTTCGAATGGTTACTGAATAAGTCTTCTGATCCAGCAGAGTTACTTGGTACTTTCTCTATTAAGGGTATGGAGAATGACCAGTTCAAGAGAATGACTGCTGGTAAGTTACCAGAGGCAAATATCGCTTTCATCGATGAGGTTTATAAGTGTAATTCTCCTACACTGAATGCTCTGTTAAGTATCATGAATGAGCATGTATTCTTCAATGATGGTAAGGCAGTTCCTGTTCCGCTTATCTCAATGTTCGCAGCTTCAAATGAACCGCCAGAAGATGAAAGTCTTCTTGCGATGCATGACAGATTCTTATTCAGAATCGAAGTAGAATATGTACATGATGCGGCTAACAAGAAGAGAATGTTTAACAACTATATCTATGATCGTGCTGGTGTCTCTATGAATAAGACACGTACAACGATTACGGTTGAGGAACTTGAAGCATTACAGGCAAAGGCAAAGACAATTCCAGTACCTAAAGCAATCATTAACAAGTTCATTTCGTTAATGAGCAGTCTTCAGAAGAATGCTACGATTTCTATCTCTGATAGACGTGCAAATGAATGTTTCAAGGTATTACAGGGTTCTGCTTTGTTACATGGACGTGATAAGGTTGGTCTTGACGATTTCAATTCTCTCAAGTACGTTCTTTGGGAGAAGAAAGAACAGATTGATACTATCGGTGCAGAAATCACAAAGATCGTAAATCCTTATGACGAAGAGTTCACCAAGTTCACAAGACAGTTCAACGAGGTTAAGGATAAGATTGAATCCAGTTCGGACGTAAAAGATAGAAATCAGGCATACTTCCAGTATCAGAATTCTATCAAGAATACTATTGGCAGAATGAATAAGTTAATCGCTGAAGCATCTGCTAATGGTAAAGACGTATCTGATTTCATCAAGTTCCGTGATGATATCGTTTCGTATCATACAAACCTTGCAAATGAAATTCTCGGTGGAACGTTAGGTAACTCTTTCAACAGTGTACGTCTTGATGACGATACTGATGACGACATTGACTCAGATGATAATGACTAATAATTATTGTGGTTCGTAAGTTTTCTTACGGACCACTTTTTTATTGGAGGTAAATATGGCATTAGATTTGAATGCGTTTTTTAATAATCTGAAGACATATACTGTCAACGATAGTGCAGATACAGCTGACGCAACTGTAGATCCTACGCTGTATAGCAAGAAGTTGTCAGATATGACCGAAGAAGAGAAGACACAATTCTATGAATCTAAAGACTATAAAGAGTATAGTGCTGGTACAGAGATTTTCAACGATACCTATTCCGTTAATTATAACGGTAAGAACGTACAGGAAATCTTTGGACTGTCTGGTAAGTCAAATAAGTATTCGTATAACTGTTTCGAGTTTCTTGAATCAGACCACGAAGATTATCTTGATATCGTAGATTTCTCTCCAGAGATGCAGAATACTCTTGCAGAAGGCGAAGCGTTATTACCTACGTTTAAATATCTGCATGAAGATATTTTTATGTCTTTGTATCAGTATAACGCTACGGTATTACCGCCAGAGAGAATGCATATCCAGTCTTGGATGAATAGAAACATCTTAAGTCAGCTAATCAATACCCCAGTATTCATAACGTTAAGGAAAACTTGTCGTTGTGATCTGTTTAATGCTGGTATTGGTGCTGAGATTATTGGCAAGCAAGCCATTGAAATTCTCAAGAACGAACTTTCGAAGATTAAAGATTTTCAGAAGAAGAAAGAAGCTCTTGAGAAACTTGTAGAGCAAGAGGAACAGATGGATTCTCTTGCAGAAGAACTCGATGAAATGGAAGAACTGCTCGACGAGATGCGTATGAGCGGTCAGGACGGTACAGACGAGTTCGAATCGTTACAGGAACAGTATAATCAAGGTGAGCTTAGCTTACAGCAAGCAAGGGCTATGGCAGAACAGCTCGCTGAAGATTGTGAGGAACTTGTTGAGACAACAAATGACCTTGTAGATAACTTTACTGTACAGATGGATAATTCTATTATCGATGCAACTTCTGAAGTACAGCAAGTGTCTGATTATGTACAAGCGTGGGGGCTAGGAGAAGGTAGTGACGTTAAAGTACCATTTGGTTTAAAGAGATCAGCACTTGAACGTATCAGAAACTCTGATTATTTACGTAAATTCACAGATATGATTGGTAAATATAAAGAGTGTGCAGTAACGGAACAGAAGAAGAAAGTAAAGGCTTCTGCTATTGAAATCAAATCTGTTAAGGTTGGCGATAAGATTGAAGATGCATTACCATCTGATAAGTTAAATCTTTGTAATGAAGTTACAAAGAAAGACTTCTATCGCCGTATGACACAAGGACAGTTAATGTCTTATGACAAGGAATCACAGAAGCAGAAGAACAAAGGTCCGATTATCGTATGTATCGATCAGTCTGGTTCAATGCAAGGCGATAAGGACATGTGGGCTAAAGCATTGGCTGTTGGTATCCTTGAAGTAGCACAGCTACAGAAGAGAGAATTTGCTTGCATTCCTTATGATAGCTATTGTCGTAAGACAACTATCATTCATAAGGACGAAATCAGTCCAGATAAGATTATCGGTATCGCAGAAGAAAGAGCGACTGGTGGTACTGATTTCGAACGTCCGCTTAAAGAAGCATCGAAACTTATCGAGGATTCGAACTTTAAAGAGGCAGATATTGTATTCATAACCGATGGTGACTGTTGCGTATCTGATGAATTTAGACGTAAGTTTAAACAGCTGAAAGAAGATAAGGAATTCCGTACCATGGGAGTTCTTGTCGATTACGGTCATACATCCAGTACAACGCTTAATGATTTTTGTGACTCAGTAACTACTGTCAGTCAGATTGCAGATGCAAAGAATGCAAATTCTGATGTAAACAAAATGATTTTTGGTTCGTTGTAATATTTAACCCACCAGCGATTATGCTGGTGGGTATTTTATCGAGAGGAGAAATTCTATGCTTAACGTAGAAGAACAAGTACAGGGTCTCAATTTAACAAGTGAACTTGGTAAGTTTATGACAAGTACTGGAGAATTTCAGTCGTTTAAGACAGATATAGATTTCATACAGGAAACTCTTAATGTCTTGGCTTCTGATAATCTTATCAACAAGAAAAATTATTTCATGGACAACCAGGTATATATTACCGATACGCTAACCAATCTTCATAATCTGCTTCAGTTGTTACAGGACAACATTAACGAAGATACTGAAGATGAAGATATGGTCCAGTTAGTTAAGATTGTCGGTGTGACTATTAACCAGTTAGAACGTGGTATTGATAAGTTCAATCAAGAATTAACTGGTCAGGTATCTTCTCATACACAGACAGAAAAAGTACTTGTAACAGAAGATACAATTAAAGAAGCAATGCAGACCAATGAGAATACTATGCAGATCGCAAAAGACTTACGTAATCCTGGCAATACTGAGATTGATGAAAAGACTGCACAGATTCAGAAAAGTTTTCAAGAATTGAAGCAGCAGAAACAGATGGCTGCAATGCAGAACAGACCTCAGAGAAATGCACAGAATGCACAGCCGATAAGATATCTCATTACATCATCTAATCTGCAAGATGTACGCTTTATCCAGCAGCAGTGCACAAAGGATATGCTGAATAATATCTTGCAGAATTGTGGTATTGACGATGCAAGAGTATTCGAGCTTAAAGAGATTCCTACAAAGAAAAAGACAATCCAGAAAACAGTAACGGTGATAGGATAAGGAGGTATAATCATGCCAGCTTTGTATAAGACAAATCAAGATGTACCAGATAGTATGCTTCTTGGTAATCTTTTAACCTATACACTTACTGATATGACTGTTGGCGAACAGGATCTGTTAGATACGTTTACTAATAACGGATTATCAACGTCATATGTACGTAAGATATCTCATGCTGATGCATACAGAAGAGCTACGTCATCAATTAAGAATGAGAAAGTTGTCTACACAGACGATAATGGTGACCAGTTCGATGGACGCATCAATGTTGACGAAGTCGTTAATGATAATATGTACATTAAGAGAATCGTAGGAGTAAGAGTGCTTAATGACCAAAAGGAAGAAGTATCTTATACTCAGCTTGGTTCAATTACATATGATCGTGCAAACGATTCATGCCCTACATATCTTGAGCCTAATGCGTCATTCCATGTTTCAAATATCAATTTCCTGTTTAACCAGGTAACTACAAGATATATCACATGGGCTACATATCATAATCACGATACGATTCGGAATATCATAAATCGTATCGTATTTGATATGCATCCAGTTGCGTTAATGTCTACTGGTATCAATAAGTTCATTCCAAAAACGTCTAAGAATACGCTTTATGCTTTGAAAGGCGTATTAAATGATCTGTCTAAATACAGCGATACGGGATACGGTGAGAATATCGTTGAGATTATTCCGTTCATTGATACAGAGGAACAGCGTGACCTTGTAAGCAAAATGTATGAGGAAGAAATTAAGGAAACGTTGTATAATTACAGTATGGAGCTTGCTGATATCCTTAAGAAGAAGCAGACGTTATCAAGTAGACAGGCTGCCACTTATCTTGAGAAGTATAAAGAACTCTCAGAGAAAGTGAAAGACTATCAAGGTCTGCTTGGTACATATACTCAAGCTATACATGATCAGCTTAAGGCAGCGTTTCAAATGATAGACGATAATAAGGAATCATGATATGTATAAATATGTTAAGGGCATCACAGTGTTAAGTGAAGAAAAAATGCCAAATGCATTGGAAGTAGCACAAGAGTATCATCTATGGATGCCCTTAACAGATTCTTTAACTCCTAACGGAGCACTAATAGAATTCTTAGTTGGGGCTTTCATAGAAAGAAACAATTATAAAATAAGTGAATATTTTTATATCGACGCTTATCATGTTTCTTTTCCTGTATACCCACAAAAATTTATCACAATGGTCATGGACGAGTTTATGCAATTTCTTACTGAGAATAATATGGTTCCCACGAAAGAGAAAGTATATTCTATCAACAATATAGAATTTATGTATTACGAAGAGCCAAAGCCAGAGTGTAAGATTATCAATTTAGAAGAATTCAGAAAACGAAAGGAAGGAAAACACAATGATGATTAGTTGTCCAAAGTGTAAAGGAGTAATCTTTCAGACTGGTTTGGAAATGTGCAAACAGTCTAACATCGAATTCGTTGACGGCAAGTTCAAGATTGAGCCGATTAACGGACAAGTTAAGCAGAGCGTCATCAGATGCTGTAACTGTAATGAACAGTATGATATGAATAACGAACAGACAGTTCATACGCTTACACATCCCCTTGTACAGTGTGCAAAATGCGGTAAGGAGTTTACAGCAGAGGAACTTGACGAGAACGGAGTATGTGCAATCTGTCGTGTAAAAGAGATGGATGCAAGTTTCTCTCAGTTAGAGAATGCAGATCCGTATACGCTTATCAGAATGCTTGCACAGGTTCGCATCGACAATCTGAATCTTACAAAGACAAACGAACAGATTCAGAAACGTCTTGCAAGAGCAGAGGAGCTTGAGACAGCAGAGAACACAACAGAAACACCAAGCGAAGAAGCACCCAAAAAGAAAAGGGGCGGACGTAAGAAGGTAGATAAGGTAGAAGAATCTACAGAAGATACTATCGACCTTGATGCAGAGGAACAGACAAGTTCTGATATCGAGATCAGCGAAGATACTGCACCAGATTTACCAGCAGAAGTTACAGCGATGTCCAACGAAATGAACAACGGAGTGAATTAAATGGAAAATGCGGAGTTAGATAATCACGTTATATCTGTGAATATTCCAACTAAGTCCGACTTTAACGACGTTGCTCAAGAATCGATAAATGATTGTGTTACGATTGTCAAGCATAATGCATTAAATAGTGCATTGTACTGTAATTGTAAATATGCTCATTGTGCAAATGCTGATAGGACCAATGGCAAATGTGTATCGAATGGTGGGTTGAATGCGTCTATAATGTTTGTAGACGCATTCCCCTCTGAATTTGAGTCAGTTGCTGGAGCATTTACAGATGAAAAAGGATATCTGTTAAATGAAATTTTAAAAGATACCAAATATAAACGTTCTGATATCTATTGTACAAACATGATTAAATGCCATAATATTCAAGACACAGATACTAATATGATTTTCGCTTGTCTCGAAAATTATTTCTATAAAGAGATAGAGTTTGTAAAGCCAAAGAAAATTATATTTACATACTCAGCTTTTCAAGCGTGTCTTAAGTATAAAGTCATACCACATTTGGGTAATATAAATTATTTTACCAAAGTTCATACCAATATCAGAAACCTTGAAATTGATATGTTTATAGTGTATGATATAAAAGCATTAACAATACAGCAACGAGATGCTTTTAAACAAGGCATGAAAATGATTTTACAATAAGGAGGCAACTAAAATGGACGCATCGAAGATTGTTATTAAGGGAGCAAGGGTACTTGTAAAAGAGCAGAAGCTTTCACAGACTACAGACAGTGGTATTATCATTCAAGGCAGAGAGAAAGAGCATACAAACCAAGGCGTTGTGCTTGCAGTTGGTGAAGGAGCTATACTTGAGAATGGTACGCTTGTTCCAGTCAATGTGAAAGTTGGAGATAAAGTAATGTATACTGCATTCAGCGGTAGTCCGATTACAAAAGCTGGTGACGAAGATGAAGAAGGAGCAAGATATCTTATCTTAAATGAGAGAGATATCTTATGTATCATCTTACCAGACGATTAAAAGATAACAGAATTGTGGTGGTAAGCGTTGTCTTACCACCACTTTTTTATTAAAGGAGATTAATATGATTATATCTATTACAGAATCCTGTCACATGGGTTGTTCTCACTGTATGGATGATGCCAAACCATGCGATAAACATATGTGCATGAGAACATTTCAAGATGCGATCAGTGCATTTAATCAGTTCGGTGGTATCGAATGTCTTCTTACTGGTGGAGAGCCTACAGAAAATCCAGAATGGATTAAAATGCTTGAGTATGCACTTGAAAGAGCACATGGTTCAAGTGGTACTGGTTTCGCACATATTACTCTGACAACGAACGGCATGAATATTTCTAAGAATAGAGATATACAAACATATCTTATGCTGTTAATGCAGAAACATAATGGTAAATTATCAATACAAGTAACTCATGTTGACGAGTATTATCCGACTGAAGTTGATTTTTCAGCACCATTCTTCAATTGTCAGCACGTTGTAATATGTAGACAGATTGAAGAGATATATCCAATTGGTAGGGCAAGAGATAATAATATGCCATGGAAATCTAAATGCAGCAAATGTTTCAACATACGTTCTGCTACAAGAACATTTCAAGATTTAAATAAGGCAACTATGATGTTAGCCTTAAAGGGCAAGTTCTGTACGCCACAGATAAGTATCAATGGAGACATTAAACTTGGCGAGAGTACGTTATGTCCACCATGTAGCAGTATATATAATGGAACAGAAAAGATAGTAAATGATATCTGTAATTTCCATTGTAATTATTGTGACATGATCAATAAGAATTTGCCATTAGAATACAAAAAGGCTATAGGAGAGGAATGATATGCTTTATTTAAAGAATAAGAATGAAGTTTCTTTAGATAAGTTTCAACGTTTTAATACAAACAGTTGGGATGAGCTTAAAAAAAGAATTTCATACAAGCTTGTGAATAAGAAAGTGTTCTATGCACAAGAAGATGCAAATGACATTGTGCATGAAGATTGTATGGACCTTTCTAAAGTATATATCGTTACTGAATTATCTCAAGACAGAAAGAATATCATCTCATATGTGCTTAAGAATCAAGACCTTGAACGTTTTGGTAAGAACAGAGAAGAGTTATATATGCAAGTACATAGCAATTATCTTAATGATAAGCATAAAAGGATACATACTTTAAAGGAAGATGCACTTGCTCACGAGATTTTATATCCATTAATGAAAGATCTGAGCAAGGTATCGTTAAGTGGAATCAATATGCTTATCGAAGATTCAAATGAGCAGAGAGATAATGTGCTGTTTGTTACAAATAAATACAATGTGTTTGGTACTTCGTATATGCTCGATAAAGCTACGCTAAAGGAAGTTCATGATCGAATGCAAGACGATTTCTATATCGTACCAACTTCAGTACATCAATTTTTATGTGTAAGCTGTAAATATGTTACTAAGCAAAGAGACACATATGAAGTTGAAGATGACCTATTGGATATGTTATATACGATGAATACTGAAAACAAGAATACTGAAGATATACTTAGTTACAGAATTTATCGTTACATAGCAGACGACGGAGAAGTATTATTTCCAATCAAGCAACAAATATGATAAAGGAGAACGTAATGCTTGGTTATATTAAGAAATACAATTATGAGAAGCTCTATGGATTTATTCTTGGCGATGACGGTCAAGAATATTTCTTTGCCATAGAAGACTTTATAAATAATCCTAAGAAGATTAAAAGTCAAAAAGTACGATTCGATGTGGAGAAGACAAGTGATGGTCACCCAAGAGCTGTTAATATCCATACGTTTGGTAAGGATAGGATTATTCTCACTACTGTTCTTGATATCGAATCTACTGCACCGTATCCACAAGATATAGGTATTGCCTTAAAGACAAACCTCGAAAGACAGATTGAAAAATATCGCCATATCGAAGGCACTACCATTATTGGCTCAGTATCAGTTGGGAGGCAGTTATGATAGTTAAAGCAAAGTATTATAAAGAAGTTGAGGTCGTGGCTGATATCTCAAAGGAAGAGATAGAACGTATATGTAAATCTGGTATGCCAGACAGATTCGATTGTATGGCAGACGAGATTGATAATGAGAAGCCACTTGAGTTAATGTCTTGGTCATATGTAAGTGATAAGTATTATGAACCTACCAATACCAAGAAAAAGAAATTCGATGTTGTAAATCTGATTATGTCTTTATTGTTCGCTATACTTTATGGTACAGCATTGGGAATCTATCAACATAGCGTATGGTTCGGAATATGGAACGTATGTCTGTACGCTTTGATATGGTATATGGTTCCCAATATTAAAGTGAATAAATTTATGAAGGGAGACAAGGATAATGTTTAATATCCAGGTTGCAAAGAAAGATTTAGCAGAAGCGTTATCTTATGTTGAATCTACAGTTGGCAATAACAGCCAGAATCTTGGAGATGATTGCATCTCCATTAAAGATTTGGGAACAAACATCTTAGATATTTATACAACTAATGGTGTTGAGTTCTCAAGAGCACAAGTGGTATTGACAAGCGGTTCATCTGGCAAGGTAGAAAGAATGCCATATGTAAACTTTAAGAGGTTCAAGGCTATGATAGAATCTATTCCAGATAATGAATATATCGCTATCAAGGCCACAGTCAATGACATTGAGATCAATTACGGTACAAGGAAGAAACCGTTAAAGTTAACTGGATCTACGAATGGTATCGTTCCGTTACCACAGGTAACTGGTAATGTTATTAACATCAACAAGAAGATAATCGAACAAGGTCTGTCACAGGCATGTACGATTATCAAAGACAATGGTTCAAACGCTCTTACGAATTGCGTTAGAATCCATACAGATGCTTTTAATGTAGAAATGACAGCAGTTGATACTAAAGATAACCGTATGTATGTACATAAAGGCGTTACGACTGAAAGTAACAACGGCGATGTTGTCATTGAGGCTAACAAGTTCAAGAAGGCATTTAAGTTATTTACAAACTTTAATGACCTTGAGTTTGAGTGCAGTCCAAGTATTATCAAAGTATCTGGTACAGACCCTACATTGTCGTCGCAAATGGTTATCAAGACTGAATATTATAGCCGTGTACTTACTGGTAATTATCCTACGAATGTAAGTGCAATGTTCAATAATGTAACAGAATTTGCTGTTGTTAATAAGGACGAATTAAAGGCAAGTCTGATTCGTATCAATGCGATTGAAGATAATATGATCGGCTCTGGTACTATGGACTTGCATATCGATAAGAACCTTGTGAATATTGCAAAGACTTCACAGTATGGTATCGTTGAAGACAGCTTCAATCTTGAGAACGAGATCGGTTCTCCTATCATCGAGACATTTAAAGCAAAGCCATTGGCAGAAGTATTAAAGAATTTTACAGATAACGGTGCTTATGGCACACCAAATACGTTCGAGATTGGTAAGAGTAATGCGAACAGTTCATCAAATTATTATGTGCTTAAAGAAACAGGAGCTACAGGCAGTATGTTCTTGATTACAGGCTTCGGTTCAGCATCACCGACCAATCCATAAGTTTCAAGTCTTCCTTGCGTATAGTGATAGAAATATTGCTAACGCAAGGAAGATGAATACTTTGAAAGGAGAAGGTCATGAAGAAACGATTTGCGTATATACATAATCATACCAAGTTTTCCATCCAAGATGCGATGCCAGACCCAAAAGATTATGTAAACAAGATTTATGAAATCAACCAAGTCAGCCAAAATTATGAATGTATCGGTGTGGCACTTACAGATCATGGTAATATTTCTGTATTACCACAACAATATAATGCATGTCTCAAACCAGACGATCCAAATAGGGTTATTAAACCATTATTTGGTTGTGAAGTCTATCACTGTATGGATGTACATAAGAATCCGAATGGTGAAAGATTTCATATGGTTTTGTTGGCTGTTAATGAAATAGGCTTGGAAAATATATATCAGATTACTTCACATGGAGGAATGAATTTGGTTAAGGGAAAGATTAAGTCATTCCCAGTTACAGATATGCCATTTTTATTAAGCCATGGTGAAGGTATAATCTGTTTAACTGCTTGTGTTGCTGGTTTAGTACCACAGTTAATCCTTAATGGTAAAGAGAATGATGCGATAGATATCTTATTAGAATTGAATAAGGCTTTTGATAAAGTATATCTTGAGGTTCAGCCATTGGATTTTCCAGAGCAGTTACTGGTTAATGATGCGATGGTGAGACTATCACAAAGATTAGGACTGAAGCTTGTCATGACTTGTGATACTCATTATATCGAAGCAAGCGATAGACAGTATCATGATTTATTTAAAGAAATATCGCATCAGAAACCATTTACTACAGAAAATTATCTACGTACACCAGAGGAAATGGAACAGTATTGCATTCAGCACAATATTCCGTTAGAGGCAATAACAAATAGTGCTGAGATTGCAGATATGTGCATAGTGGACCCAAAGCCGAAAGATCATAGGGCATTATTACCGATATATCCTTGTCCTGTAGGATATGATGAATCATCTTATCTGAGAGAGTTATCCATTCAATTCTTGAAAGATAAGATTATGGAGAAAAAGATTACAGAGCCAGATAAATATATCAAAGAAATGTTGTATGAACTTGACGTAATATGTAATGCTGGTTTTGCTGGCTATTTCTTAATCTTATGGGATTGGTTTAAATGGTGTAGAGATAATGATATTCTTACTGGACCAGGCAGAGGTAGTGCCGCTGGTAGTATTATCAGTTATGTTCTCAATATCACCAAGGTTGACCCAATCAAGAACGGTTTCTATTTTGAAAGATTCTTGTCACCAGAAAGACTTGAGTTTCCAGACGTAGATACAGATATTCCAAGAGATAGAAGAGCAGATGCTATCAATTATCTGCTTGGTAAATATGGAAAGGAAAATGTATCGCAGATAGTTACTTTCGGGGAATATAAGATTAAAAATACCATTAAAGCGGTATTGTCTAAGTATAATTGTCCTATAGCAGATGCGAATAAGATTACCAAATCGTTACCAGATATGGTTGACGGTAAGGCAGTAACGTTTGAGATGCTTGAGCATAGGCATAATAACCCAGATGATTATGACTCGTGGGAAGAGACCGATTTAAAGACTCTTGATAAAGCATGGGATACGCTTGAAGAAGTCTTTCAAAAATATCCTCAAGTATATGATGCGTTAAAACATATCAGTGGTTGTTATAATAATACTGGTATTCATGCTGGTGGAGTAGTTATATGCAATAAGCCTATTAGCCATCATGGTCAGATTATGATGGGTAGTGATACCGCAGTTCTACCAGTATTACAATTTGAAATGAATGACTTGGATTTCTTTGGTTTCTTAAAGATTGACGTGTTAGGTCTTAAAACTCTTGATACTATCAAATATACTATGGATCTGGCTCACTTGAATTATGATTGGTATGATAGTGAGGACTATTCTGATCCAGAAGTGTATAGAATGTTAAGAGATGGAGATACCACAGATGTTTTCCAGATGGCTAAATATTCGCCTACAAAGATGATAGCAGACTTTAACGTTACTAACATTGAAGGTTTATGTGCGGTCAATGCTGGTAACCGCCCTGGTCCACTTGAGAAAGATAAGACTACTGGTAAGTCTATGGTTGATTTATATATCGATCATGTTAAGACGAATACACCAGAGGATTGGGGCAATAAAGATATCAATGAAATACTTAAGCAGACATATGGTTGTATTTGGTATCAAGAGAATTGTATGATGCTTGGTAGAGTAATGGCTGGTTATTCTATGGGTGGTGCTGATAGCCGTATAAGAAAAGTCCTTGGTAAAAAGAAAGTCAAGATGATACCAGAGATTAAGAATGAGTTCATCTATGGTAAGAAATCTATTTTCGATGCAGACCATAACGTTATAGGAATGTCTGATGAACCATCTGATTATTGTGAAGGTGCAGTTAATAGAGGATATGATTTACAGTTAAGTGAGAAGATATTTGATAACATGGCAGCGTTTGCAAAGTATAGTTTTAATAAATCTCACTCATTCTGTTATGGTGTATTGGCATATAAGACTGCTTGGCTGTCTTATCATTATCCTATTGAATTTGCTATTGCAAACTGTACTATCAATGAGAAAGAGGAAGATATCATATCCACTCTTGCAAGTGCAAGAAAAAGGAAGATAAGAGTATTACCGCCAGACATTAATAAATCCAAAGTAGATTTTTCAAACGATAATGGTTCTATTCGTTATGGAATCAAGGCTATCAAAGGCGTAGGTTCAAGAGTAATTGATTTCTTAAGGGATTATAAGTTAATGGATAATGTGCCATTTCAGAATCTTGATGATTTTTATAGCAGAATCCATGATACGAACAATCCTATAGTATCGTCTTTGATAAACAGTATTCAGCAACAGACTGGAAAGGCAAGTCCTAATCCGTTAAAGAAAGATGTCGAGATTGCATTAATACTTTCTGGTTGCTTTGATTTTCAAGAAAAGAACAGATTTACTCTGATTAATTATTATATTTCTAATATCAGAAAGGAAAATATATCGACCATTAAGATTATGGGAGAAGATAAAAAGTTTCCGTTAGATGATAAGAAGTATGATAGTAAACAGAAACTGGCACTTGAAATGTTTTATATGGGTGCATATATTTCAGAGCATCCGCTTGATAAGTTTCCGTATATCGATCTGGATTCCGCTGGTGAAGGAGAAAAGGTTCGTATTGGCGGCATAGTTACTGGCGTAACCAAGAAACAGACAAAGACTGGTAAAGATTATCTTGTGATTAAGTTTAAGGGAAAAGATGATATCGAAAGGAATACTAATATGTTCTTTGAAGATAGGGTAAAATCTCTTGAGCAAGACCTTAAGAAGAACCAGATTATTGTTGTCACTGGTACGTATAGCCAGAGATATCATAACATCAATGCGACCGATATAAAAATCCAGATAGATAAGAAACAGATGTTACAGCAAGAACAGTTACAGATTAACGTAGTACAGAACACAGCTCATAATGTTATGCCAACAGTTGATGCACCAAATATGTTTCAAGGATTATTTGATTAAGGTTGATTATTGCCCGATAATGTAATATAATGTTACATATCGGGCAATACTTGTAAACTTGTAAAGGAGAATCCTATGAAAGCAGAAGACATTGAGTTTATAGTGAACAGCTATAAGAATGATAAGAAACAGCTTCAAGAAGAGATTAAGAATGAATTATCAGAGGATGAAACTATACAGATATATAATGAGATGATACAAGTATTATCTAAGCATAATGTATCTTATAGATGTGCTCTTAACATTTCCATATCTCTAATGTATGCATTTATGACTGGTGCAGCTGAGCTGTATGATGATGAATGAATCCCTAACGGGATAATAGCGGTAATTTTAACCATTTACAAATAATTTTGAAAGGAGACGTATACAATGGTTAATACAAGTAATTTATGTATGTTTGAGGGGAGAGTTGCAAAAGATCCACAGTTTAGTCAGATTCAAGGACAGAATGGACCAATCGATAAGGTCATTTTCGATCTGGCAGTGGACAGAGGGATGAATGCTCAGCAGAGACAGACTGCACAAGCTAATCAGCAAGCAACTGCTGATTTTATCCATTGTTCCATGATCGGTAACCAGGTTAATGCATTCAAACAGTATTGTCCAAAGGGAAAGGCTGTTAAGGTATTATGCCATTATACCCAGTACACTTATGTTGATAAGCAGACTGGTCAGACACAGTATGGACATCAGTTCGATGTTGATAACTTTGGCTTTGTAACGGCAGATGCTAAAGCATTAGGAGACGGCAATGCAAACACATCTGGTTTCCAGAATAATGGTTTCCAGCAGAACAACGGTTATCAGCAACAGAATAATGGTGGTTATCAGCAGCAGAATGCTGGCTATGCACAGCCTCAGAACAATGGTGGTTTCCAGCCTCAGAATAATGGCGGTTTTATGGGAGCACCACAGCCACAGACAAATTTCGAAATGTTTAGCGACAATCCAGCTTCACCTTTCTAATAAAGTAGGAGGATTCTTTTATGAATCAGAATGAATATCAACATGCCATTAATGAAGAGGTAAAAGGGTCCGAAGCTGCGGTTAGAAAAATGCTTTTATATTATATATCAGCATTACAATCAGTTGGTATTGAAGATACTAAACAGTACATTGCTACTCGGATAGGCGAAATGATTAGTCTATCCGAGGAGCAAGTAAAATTCATCCTTGTTAATTTCAATAAGCAGAACCAATTGATAGAAAATCTTGACAACAGTGTTCGGCTTTTAGAAAAAATGAAAGAGGAGGAAAAGTTAGATTTGGAATCTCTTGATATAGTTATTCAGATACTAAATCTGATTATGAAAGATTATGACAACTTCAAACTTAAGTAGTAATACCAGTAATAGAATGACAGCAGAGCAGTTTATGAATAATTACTATGTGACTACTAATACTTATACGTTTACAACAACATATCCAAGTAGTACTTGGAATGCTACATATACTGCTTATGAGCCATTCAATGATAGTTATATCTATGATACTGATTTACAATGGCGTTATACATCAAACATTTATGGTTTGAGAGAGTATCTGTTTGCTAATAATTCATATAAAGAATTAGGTGATATTCTGTACGACATGTATATGGTATCAGATGATGCACAAGAGTTTGAAGACAGCATATATCGTAATACATTAGATTTGTTATATGAATTAACAAGATCAGAGTATGCATTTCAAGATTTATTAGACGAACAGCAATACTCATATCAAGAGCTGAACAAAATCATATATGAGATTATAGACTCGTATAGAAAGAATTTTCAAACGGAGGAATTTTAATGGCTGATAACAGGACACTAAACGATAAAATGAAATTGCTTAATGGTATTCAGAAGCAAGTTAATAAAAAGTACGGAGAACGTGCTTTAATGACAGGCAAAGAAGCCATTGCCAATGGAGCACTGGATAACGTTATTGCGGCAACGCCTTCACTTGAGTTAAACCAAGCTCTTTATTGTGGAGGCTTAAGTGGTATCGTTGAGTTATTCGGACCACCAGCGTCTGGTAAGACCAGTCTTGCTATTGAAACTTTAGCAAAGGCTCAAAAGGACGATCCGAATTTTATTGCCCTTTGGGTTGAGACAGAGCATTCGATTACTCAAGATATCCTTGAACAGCATGGAGTAGATATATCAAGAATCGCATTTGCAGACCAGGCTCAAGTTGACAGTGCTGAGAGCGTATTGGACATTGCTTATGCTGCGATTGTTCAGAACGCAGTCAATATGGTTATTGTCAATTCAGTTGCTGGTTTCTTACCAAAGCAAGAATTCGAAAGTGATTTAGACAAACAGAACGTTGGACGTACCGCACAGCTCATGTCTAAATTATTTAGAAAGATTACTGGTCCAGCTGGTAAGAACAAAATCAATGTAATCTTTATCAATCAGCTTCGTGATAAAATCGGTGTTATGTTTGGAGACCCTTCTACGACTACTGGTGGTAGAGCACTTGCATTCTATGCAGATCAGCGAATCAGAATGAGTGCGTTGAAGATACAGAAAGAAGACCCTATCTCTGCCACTGAAGGCGTAAAGATACATTGTATCGTACAGAAGAATAGAAGAGCTGGCAGACATAATCCAAATACAGAATGTACTTATTATGCATTGTTTGATAAAGGAATCGATTCTACTGTAAGTATTCCTCAGATTCTTATGGATAACAATGTATTCGAAGTATCTGGACGTTGGTGGTATTATCCATCCAAAGATAACGTACAGAATATTGCTGGCATTGAATGTAAGTTCGGTTCTAAACAGGAATTACAGAATCTTTTAAGAACAAACGAAGCATTCAAGAATGAAATCGTTAAATTGATCAGTGTTAGCGAAGTATCTTCTGAAGAAAAAGAGAAAATCGACGCTGAAGAACAGGCTAATAACGATTTCATGGCAAACGTTCAAAACGAAATGGGAGACGAAAGTGACGTATAATTTGCGTCACTCTCGATTTTCGTTTATAATATTTTAAGAGGAGCGTAAACATGGCACAAGAAGAAGAAAAGAAAGTTCTTGAAGAAGACTCTAAAGGCTTTGATTATAAGCATAAGGCTTCATTCAAAGTATCTGATAAGTTCAAAGCGAAATTCAATACAAAGACAGCTGGCGGTGAAACAATGTCAGCAGATGGTCTTGTTGCATTAGCACATATCAAGGGTATGTGGAAATGCGAAACAAAGATTATTCAGTTCCCAAATGCGGACAATGGTAACATGTGTATTTGCCAAGCTACAGTAGGCGGATATGACTGGGATCCAATTGAAAATAAAATCATTAAGGTTGAATATTCTGATATCGGTGATGCAAGTCCACAAAACTGTAACAGAATGGTTGCTCCGTCATTCATTCGTATGGCTTCTACAAGAGCATTAGGCAGAGCATTAAGAAAGTATACTAACATTGATATGCTCTGTACAGAAGAACTGGGAGAAGACGATGTTACAACAGAATCAATGGACGATGCTACTGCTAAAATGGTAGAACCACAACAGTTGGTTGCCATGAAAGGTATCATTCAGCAGAAAGGTATTGATAAAGCAACTTTCGAGAATATGTTGATAAAGACATTCAACACTAATGATTTCCAAAGACTCACATTTGACCAGGCTAATACAATGATTCAAATTTTGAACAACTATGTTGCACCTACCAAGTAACAAAAGGCTATAAAACCAAGAAGGGAGTTTGTTTATGAAACGTATTCTAAACCGACTTTCTGAGTTTATAAACCATCTTCGCACCGATCTAAGGCTACAGCTATATGGCGTAGTTGTAGCCTGTATAGTCGGTATGTTTGTGTTGTTGTATGTTTATGGCTCAGAGGCAAAACCTTTAGAGAAATCTAAAGAACAGACCAAAGAGATAACAACTGTCATCACGCCAACCATGGCAATAGCAAATGTTTCAACAACATCGTATATTGTAACAGAACCAACTAATGTTAAGAGTACAACAACACCAACGCTTGATATTAACGAACCAGAAGAAAGAGAACCGATCCGAGAGAATACTTTATATTACGTTTTTGAAGATGATTGTAGTTATTATCTTGATACAGAGTACCAAGATTATCTTTGGAAGAAATTAAAAGAATATAATCATACGGAATTATATGAGCTTTGTATTGCGTTAATGTATCACGAATCTGAGTTTAAAACAGATGTGATTAGTGATACTAATGATCATGGCTTAATGCAAGTAAACATTGCTAATTATCAATATTTACATGATCAGCTTGGTATAGAATCGTTAGATGATCCGTATGAAAATATAGATTGTGGAGTATTTATACTTATATCATGTTTCGAAAAATATGGTACTATAGAAGAAGCATTGGTAGCATATAATCAAGGATTTTGTGGAAGTGTCAAGTCTACTAAGTATAGCCAATGTATCTTACAGCATGATATGGATTGCTTGCACATATTATTCCTTGGAGAACCTAATTAAAGGAGGGTATAGAACATGGTTGTTAAATGTTCAAAAGATGAATTAGCTAAAGTAATTGACTACGCAAGAAACAGTAAACTGGTTTATTTAAAGATCGAGAAGAAAGATGATATCTTGATTATGGATTACAAGTTAATCGATAATATCAAGAAAGAGTCTGTCTTACTGAAGACCGAGCATATGCTTAAGACATCGCTCAAGACCACTTTTGATCTGATAGGTCAGCTTGAAAAACTGCATCATGTAATCAATGTTGATATAACGCCAATCAGTTATACGCTTACTTATGATTGTACAGTGAATAGCAATATACCTTTATATTCGCTTTCAAGTGCATTACCTAACAGTATCGTAATACAGCCTAAGAAAGAAGTAGAAATTGATTGGGATAATATGTTTGCAGATAAGTTAGACCAAGAAGTACCTGGTCTTTACAGTAAGAAGGCTGCTAAAAAGTATGCACCAGTTACTTATAGAGAACTGGTTGAGATACTACGTAATTAATCTACTAATGTTAAGGGGGTAAACTTATGGAGTATGAGTTGTTTACTGATGAAGACGGTAAGAACATCGTAGTCATCACAGAATGGGGAAACAAACAAAGAACAGCAGACGAGGCTATTAGGTTCGCTGCAAACTATTATTTCAAATGCAAAAGAGATAAGCTCGAATGCATCAACGTGTTTATGACAGGAAAAGGTGCAAAAGAGATGTACTTTACTAACAAGAAAGGTACGAAGAAATATCTGGCAGTATGCCGTAAATAAGCGTAATAAGTAAGTGCTTGTTAATCCCACCTATCGGTGGCATTGGGAATATTAGGGGATATCCATTTATTAAATGAATATCCCCTTTTATTTCATCTTAAAGAAAGGAAGTGCTTATGATATGAAGAAAATAAGAGTACTGTTAGCATTGCTGATTGCATTTGCCATTATCATAATTGGTTCAGATAGCAATACGCTTGCTTACGCACAGGGTGACAATGTGATAGTCACACATGATTTGATTGGTGATAACGACTATATTGAATGTGTACATATTTCTAACAAAGTTATAGAAATTGAAGATGGAGCATTTTCTGGTTTAACGGCATTAAAAGAAATCGTAGTGGATGAGGATAATCCTTATTATGCATCATATGACGGATGTCTATATAATAAGACTTATACTATTTTAATGTGCGTACCACGAAATACCACTTCAGTTAAAGTACACGAAAATATGGTTATGTACACAGAACACGCATTGGATGGCTTGCCACAGTCTCGTAAAGATAAGGCAGACGAGATTGTTAAAGCCAATAAGAGTGCTGGTAAAACAGTATCATCACCATCAAAAACGCAAAAAAGTAATAAAGTAACCAAGTATAAGAAAACTAAGCAAACAAAAGAAACAAAGAAAGAAAATACCACAACAGATTTTTCTAAGTATACCTATAAAGAGGGAGATGATATTTGTTTCGAATATGATGGTACTGGAGATTCAAAAATAATCGTACCAGAAGGCGTGACAAAAATAGTATGTTTCAGTGGTACAACTGGTTTCAAGTTTAATTATGATATTACATATATCAAATTACCAAGTACATTAAGAGTTATATGTATAGGTAATTTATTTGCTGAAGCCGAAGAAGATACCAATTTTTATAGTATGTTATACCAGTGTCCAAATCTGAAAACAGTAGAGGGTGGTAATCACTCTTACCAATGTAATGGTTCATCTGTAACCAGACCTGGTGATATTACTGTATGGTCTACAACTAAACGATACAAATACGATAAACAAAAGTATCAAAATTATAATAATCGATAAGGAGATTTTGTATGGAAATCAAAGAGTTCACAGAAGCAGTTGCAAAAGCTGTAAGCGAAAGAGATGAAAATTTAATCGTAACAGCCAGCACAGACATTCCAAAGAATAACGGTCTGTTATTTAACGGAGTATCAATTCGTCCTAAAGAAACGAATATTGCTCCAGTTATTTATGTCGATGGAATGTTCCAGCATGGTATGTCAGTAGATGAAGCAGCAGACAAGGTCATGGAGATTTATGCAAACCATAGTAACGATATGAATAACTTTGATGTTAATGCTGTAAATAGCTTCGAGACAATCAAGGATAAGATCGTTGCTAAAGTCATTAACAGACAGCGTAATGAACATATCATGCAAACATGTCCGTATGCACAGTTCGGTGATATGTTGATTATCTTTTCAATCATCGTTACAAAGGACAATGAAGGTATAGCGTCTATTAAGGTTACAAACGAACTGATGAATGCATGGCAAGCGAACCTTGCACAGTTAATTGAGGCTGCATATACGAATACCAAAGTGTTATTCCCAATGCAGATTAATAGTATGAGCACAATGCTTGAGCGTATGATGGAGCACATTGATCCAGCAATGCGTCCAGCTATTGATGCTACGAACGATTTTATGTTCGTTGTAACCAGCAATTCACTTCAGAACGGTTCTTATTTTGTCACAGACAGAGAAAGTTTAATTGAAATAGCAGAACATGTAAATGATCGGCAGTTCTATATTCTGCCTTCGTCCATTAATGAACTGATTATCATTCCAAAGGATAGTGGTGTTACGCCAGAACAAATGGACGAAGACAATCTGCTCAGCATGGTAAAAGAAGTAAACGCAACACAGGTTCCAATGGACGAAGTGCTCGCAGATAACGTGTATGTATTCGATGCAGATGCTGAAGAATTACGTACACTGGAAGGAACAATTATTCCATTTATTGCTTGATATTGTAGCAATATATTGCTATAATTGTAACATGATACTACAGAAAGGTAAATGACTGTATGAAAATCTTACACATAACAGACTCACATGGTACAGCTAAATCTCCTCAGTCACGTACAGATATATATTATCTTGCGTTTTTAAAGAAGATGTATGAACTTAAATATGTCATTCAGCAAGAAGATATTAAGTTAATCATACATACAGGAGATTTGTTTCATTCAGCAAGAGTATCAGACAAGTTTGCTGGTCAGTTAGCAGAGATTATCAAATCATATGGTATCCCGATGTATGTAGTTCCTGGCAACCATGATATTGATGGTTATACTATCAATACATTAGATCAGACAAAATTAGGGTTATTATATAAAACTGGTGTTGTAAAAGAGCTGGATAGGGGCAAGAACCCTATCCAGCTCAAACATCAAAAAGAAAACCTTAATATTAGTATTGTTGGTCAGGAATACTATAAGGATATCGATACTGGCAACATGTCTGATTTTGAAATGCGTAATAATAATCCTAATGCCAATTTTAATATTTTGGCTATACACGGTTATTTATGCAATTCACCACAGCATCCAGATATCAGATGTACACAGTGTAAAGATATCGTAACAGATGCTGATGTAATATTATCTGGACATTTCCATGAAGCATTCGAATATCACGGTGCAGATTTTAGTGTATATAATCCTGGTTCGATGATGCGTGTTGAGCAGTCAGCATATAACAAGAACCATTTACCACAGTATGGAATACTTGAGATTACTAATGTAAATGGTATTGTACAACACACATATACAATGCATCCGTTTAAGGTTGCAGAACCATCTGAAAAGGTGTTTGATTATACTTTACAGAGTCAGCAGAAAAAGACACTGATCACATTGGAGAACTTTAAGAATAGCATTTCAAATACAAATTTCAATGCTAATCTTAATACTTCAATTGAGAATATTATTAGTAACGTAGCTGGTAATCTTGCGGTTACTCAAGATATTATTGATAAGACCATCGATGTCTATCATGATGCTCTGAACAATTCACCAGACAAACTTGATGTACAGCAAGGTTTCATACCAGACGTTAGTAGAAAAGTGATCAAGCACGTTGAGATTAAGAACTTTCAGTCACATGAATATACCATCGTAGAGTTTAAAGATGGTTTGAATACCATTATTGGTGAATCCAATAGTGGTAAGACAAGTATCTTGAGAGCTATACGTTGGTGTCTTGATAATGATCCGAAAGGTTCTGATTTTATTACAACTGGACGTGATGATTGTTCAGTTACTGTAACTTTTGATGACGGTACTGCTATCATACGTAAGAGGACTCGTAATGATTCTGGTACGTATGATGTTGTCGGTAAGACAATTCAGCCAGACGGTACTGTTTCAATGTGGACACAGACATATAAAGGTTTTGCAAACAATCTTCCAGTAGAGATAGTAAATATACATCAGATGCCAAAGGTTAATCTTACTAAAGATATCTGTACACATCTGAATATGATGTCTCAGCTGGACGGACCATTCCTTGTTACAGAAAGTCCACAAGTTAAGGCTGCGATTATTGGACGTTTAACTGGTACACAGATTATAGATTTGGGTATCAAGGACACTAATAAGACAATCCTTAATAATTCTAAGGAAATCAAAACGTTCTTAAAGGAAAAAGAAGACAAAGAGGGAGAGCTGATAAGATATGCAGATTTGAAGTATTATGAGCAGTATTTGACATATTATAGAGCAATTTATGATTATTATGTCAATGGTGCTGCATGGTCAAATAATGCTTGTGCTCTTGTAACAGAAATCGAAGACCGTAAAAATAATATTGATCAGATATATTATACTATCAATCAGATTCAGCATCAGATTGACATGTATACATATATGAAAGCGATTAAACAGTATATTATCGATCAGTCTGAAGTCATTGAAAGTTACAATGAGTATAATGAATCATTAAACCATATCAGTTTACTTAAGAGAAGGATTAAATGGTTAATGATCATCTTAGCCCTTAAGCCTTTTGTTGAATCATATAAGTTAAAGGTTCAGCTTTATGCACAGCTTAATACTACGTATGATAGACTGTCTATTCTTCAGTTTCAGATTGATAACGAAAAGAACGCTATAAATGATACCGCAACAAAGATTGATATTATGATACGTGTTAAAGCATATATTGGTGATATATATAAGTATTTAACTGTCTTATATAAAGATATTACTAATACCAAGCCGTTATATGATAAGGCAGTGCTTCGTAATAGTAATATACAAGAACATCAGACAGCAATCCATAATGCAGACGGCAGTATATCACAGTTGACAAACGACATAGCAAACTATGTTGCACAGCAAGAACAGCTGATTAAGGACAACAATATTTGTCCATGCTGCGGTCAAAAGATTACAGCTAATAAACACGTTCAGAACATCAATAACTTTATGAAAGGAAGATAAACTATGGGGAATTTAGAATTAGACTTGAAGAATATTCAAGGACAGATTGATAATTTAACAAAGATGCTTTCTGATGCACAGAACCAGAAGCTTACTGCTGAAGTACATTTACAGAACGAACAGCAAGAATTGAATGCATTAATGCAGCAGTTACAGGGTATGACTGGATTAAGTGATATGAACGAAATACAGTCATATATTACGAACAAAGAAGCTGAACTGAACAACATCATGCAAGATTTACAGAACGCATCGAGTTGTGTTAATAGTCAGTATACCTTTAACGATAACGACGTAATGACACTTAAGAACATTATCGACAAGTATAATATCCCAGTGACAGGAGAATAAGCATATGATGTCAAGTATATATCCAGGCTTGTTAGAGGCCGCATACAATCGAATCAATGATTTACAGAACGGATATATATCACGTAAAGCCATCAAAGAGCGTATCGAAAACGAAATTTTGGATTATACTGATAAGATTCAGAAGTTAACAGACGAGAATGACATTTTGAATAAAGTCATTCTCGTGTTAACCGAATCATCCAATCTTGCAAGAAGCGTAGCCAAGAATCATTTTGAGAAGATAATCACAGAGGCTTTACAGTACGTTACTCAATCTACCGATTATGAATTTGTCATCCAAGAAATGGTTGACCGTTCTAAAGCCTCGTATGAATTCTTTATCAAGACAACGATAAATGGTGAAGAATCATTGCAGAATCCAAAGGACGCTAATGGTGGTGGCTTCGTAGATATTATATCTGTTGCTGCAAAATATGCTTATCTTGAATTGTTTAACGATCCGAAGATACAGTGTGGTACTGTCTTTCTTGATGAACCTGGCAAAATGATTGACGAACAGCGTTCTGTGAAGTTTGCAGAATATATCAAAGAGCTTGGTAGGAATTATAATCGCCAGACGATTATGATTACTCATAATACAAGTCTCAAAGATATTGCTGATCAGACTTATTACGTTTCTCAAACGCCAAATCTAATCAGTCAAGTTTCTGAAATACAAGATGTACCGTTAGCAAATATAGAAAGTGCAGTAAAGGAGCAGTTAGATGGACGTTGAATATAGAGATAAGGATATTGAGATTTCAATTAGAAACGTTAATAAGAACACTGTAGGAGATAAAGAGTTTGAGAATGTTATGAAGATAATCGAACTCTTTAAAGAATTTGCGACGCCGTTCAAAGAAGCAGTTTTACCTATTGTGAAACAGGCATTACCAGAAGTTAAAGAAAAGCCAGAAAAAGTAAATAAGGAAGACCGACCAGTTATTCGTGATAGGATTCCTAATCAAGTTGATTTGTCTACGCTTGAGATTAAAAAAGCAGTAACTAATGAACCAATGATTAGATGTCCTCATTGCGGTCAAGCTTCTAAGACAATCGTATGTATAAATGATTGTGAAAATTATTTACTTCGTAAAGTTACCAAGAATAGTAAAAAGACCTTTGAGACAGTAATGTTACTTGACGATCAGGAATCAATAGATAATATCTGTATGCCAGAAGGAGCAAGTATTACTGATTATCATTCAGATATTATGAAGATCAAACAGAGTAAGAAATTACATAATACAGATTTAAATGTCTCTAATGAGACAATACTTTTGTGTCCTTGCTGTAAGGAAAAAGAACCGTTCTCAAAATGGGTTGATGCATTTCAACATCCATTAGAGTTCGGGTTCGAAACAGAAACGCTCTGTGATATCTGTGGCGGTGAAGCCGTTAAAGCAATCGATGAAAATAAACATGAAATTATACAATGTGAATCTTGCGGAAACAAAGAAACTCTTGTATAATAAATGTTACAAAGTGTTGCTTAATATTACAATACAAAAGGAGAAGAACTTATGAACCAAGAGAAAGACACTGTAATTGAAATTAAGGAAGATCGGTATAAGAACAACTGTTTTGCAACGGTTAATTATTATATCAACGAGAAAAAGAAAGTGATTGCTTGCAGAATCGAACCAGACGTTGAAAAGGATTATAGTTCGCTTACCGCACTGTTCAATCCAGATCGTAAAGATCTCGGATATAAAGAATCCATGGAAAGAAGTTTCTTTGAAATGTGCGGAGAACAGAATATCTCTTTCGTCGGCAAGGCCGTTTGCATGGATGACGACGAGTTCAATGTAGAGTTTGGTAAGAACATTGCATATGATAAGGCTATGTTCAAACTGTTAGCAGCCAAGAGTAAATTCATCGTTAACGATGTTAAAGAGCTTAAAGGCTATATCGATGCAGATACTGCGATCCTTGAGGAGATTTCTAAACAAGTAGATAAGGTTACCGAACGTTTTGAAAAGAAGCTTAAGGAGGTAATGTAATATGACTCTGCAAGAAGCATTAAACACTACGTTGTCTCCAGACAAAGTAAAGGATATGGAAACATCTGAGTTGGTCAAATATCTTGTAGATAATCAAGTATTTGATTCAGAAGCGGACTTGCGTATGTTTTTGATCGAAGGTATTCAAAGAGCGGTTAGGCTGGATGATGAATTTCCTATCAAAGTATATACATCTGAAGATGAACAAGTACCAGAAGAACATCGTTACGTAGATGCTGGACCACAACTTACCGATGAATATATCGAGAACAATATGCAAGATTAATCTTGTGTTATTGGAAGTCTATTAAGCCCCCTAACGGGGGCTTTTTAGATTTATTTAAAGAGGAGGTTTGGTATGGACGTTAAGATGTCTTTATGTGAACGTGATAATCTATGCGTAGATTGCGATGACGATAAATGTTGGGGAGCTGGTCATATTATATCCGACTGTCCAAAATATCATTGTGATAGAAAGGGCAAGCTATTGGAAGACTGTAAGTCTTGTAGTTTCATTAAGAAATTTCAAAAGGAACAAAGAGAATATTATAAACAGAAAGGAAAGGTAGCAAAATGAATTGGAGTGAATTTATCAGTAACGAACAGAAACAGGATTATTACGCTAATGGTATTGCACCATTCTTAAGGGAAGAATACAGCAAGTACGAATGTTATCCAGTCAAAGAGAACATTTTTAAGGCACTGTATTCAATCCCATCACCAGATGATGTAAAGGTAGTTATCATCGGACAAGATCCATATCATGAGCCTGGACAGGCTATCGGATTATCATTTGCTGTTTCACAGAATTGCCCTAATCCGCCTTCATTAAAGAATATCATTTTAGAAATTCTTAATGAATATAATCAGACGTATGAAGCAAATCCTAAAAGACCATTGTTTACTGGAGACTTATCCTATCTTGCTAAGCAAGGCGTATTATTATTAAATACTACATTAACTGTACGCAGAGGTATGCCTAACTCTCATGCGAATTGTGGATGGCAGATTTTTACAGACCATCTGATTGAGTACCTCAATTCATTAAATAAACCGATTGTGTTTATGCTTTGGGGAAAGTTCGCACAGCACAAAGGTAATTTAATTGCAAATCGCCCAGGGTGTCTTAAATTATCAACATCACATCCTTCACCATTTTCAGCAAATAGAGGTTTTATGGGATGTGGTCATTTTGTACAATGCAATGCTTTTCTTGTTAAGAATGGCATGAAAGCAATAGATTGGTTAGGAGATAATTATGCGTGATGATTTTGATATTAGAATGATGACGGAGGAAGAAAGACAAGACCCGTCTTTATTAAAGCAGCGTCCAGAAGTACAAGAGACTCCTTACGCTGTTTATTACGGTTCTGAAAAAAAAGAATTGGAGTATGTGTGTAAGACTTGCAAGAACAGACACGACTGTAAAGCATATGAAGATGCTCAGATACAGCAAGAGTTCTTACGTAATGCAGTTAAAGATAAAGAACTTATAAATCACATCCCTCACAAATTCAGTGAGGAAGAACTTGAGAAATTAAAGCACAATGTGTTTATTATCGTAAAGTGTAAGTTTAGGGAGGTAGAATAATGGTTGATGTTGGAATTTGTAGTGGTAATCCTGGTGCAATAACATTTGTTATGGCAGCGTATAAGATTGACCCATTCAAAGCAGAACAGGCATTTCAGAAAATGCAAGACAACAAGATTACTGGAGACAAGTTATATATGCTCTGGAACGATTGTTGTGACAGAGACACTGAAAAGGCTATTAAGATTATGCTTAAGAAGCCTATCGAAGATATTATAGCTCATATTAATTATGAGCGTGGTAGAGGAATTATGTATCAGTAAGGAGGTAATATATGTTCGGTAGTGACGATATTACATGGTGTGGTTCGCAATGCGAATTCAAAGAATGCTTTCGTAATCAAGCAAATATGAAGAACAGGGTAGGTCTGCATAGTTTCGCAGAGTTTAAAGGAACACCAGACTGTATCTTGACAAATGTTGAGGTTACAACGAGAGAAAGAGGTTGGGCTGGACATTTCATATGCGGTAAAGATTGTCTCTTTAGACGCAACACTTTAATCACTTGTGGTGATTTAAAATGGGTTGTATCTACAGTAGGTAATCTTCCATGTCCAATTGATATGCCAGCGTTAGATATTAAGAAAGGACAAGTACAGGAAATCGGTGCTAACCGTTGGTATGAAACAATGGCATTTGAGTCAGCATATGATGAATATGATGATGCAGATGTATCAAAACAAATCAGTTTCGAATCTGATTGGGGCATCTGGGGAGAGACATGGAAAGAAGTTGAAGAGAGGTACGGTAAAGCAGTAGACAATGCTGCTAATGATATGCATGAGCGTATCGTAGAAGAACTGAAAGTGAAGATTAAGGAGGCATATGCGAATGCTAAAGCCAGCGGTGTTGTACAAAGAACAGATAACTAAAAAGTTCCAAGAGCGTTTCTATACAGATGATATGATGTATGAAACTGGTTGTAATGAGAACTGGTCTCCTAACATTCCAGATTGTCCAGACGAATCTACGTTTCAGTTTGCTATAGTCGATAAAGCTGATCATTGTATCGGCTTTATCGGCTTTAAAGTCGATTGGTATTCGTCTTGTGCATATAATTTTGGCATTATGTCATTTGATAAAGGCAATATCATTATTGGAAGAGCCTTAAATGAAGTCATTGATAAAGTTATCAATGAATTTAAAATACATCGAATCGAATGGCGTATGGTAGGCGGTAATCCAGTTGAAAAAAGTTACGATAGGTTTTGCAAGAAATACAATGGAAATAAATATGTATTGCATGATGCCATTAAAGATAAATATGGTAAGTATCGTGACAATATCATATATGAAATAATATTTAAGGAGGAGAGCAATGCCAGACAATTATCATGAGTTCAATATCTATTTCAGTGATTTGAACGAAGATGCACAAGAAAGATTATTAAAGGCTGTCGGTGCAAAGACTGCTTCAGAAGCAAATTGGGATATGGATATAGTACCGATAGCAACGTATTGTTTTTTCAACGAAGGGGAAAAGAGCAGTGAACCAGATTGACATCGATACACAAGAATTAAAAGAGATGGCTCCAATTATCCCATATATCAAAACATATTATAAAGATAAGATTGTTATTGAAAGAGAAAGCAACAATATCGCATTCGCTAAGTGTATTTTCCATGATGAAAACACAGCATCATTAGCATTTTATGCGAATGGTACATATAAATGTTTCGGTTGTGGTGAGCATGGTGACATCATTACTCTTGTACAGAAGATTGAAAATTTAGATTTTCAAAGTGCATGTATCCATATTGCTAACCGCGTTGGTTATAAGATTAAAGAAATACAAGTTAATCAAGCATGGGAACAGTATAAGGATATTTTGGACAACCATTGCAGAAGATATTGGGCTAATCTGCAACGTAATGCTGAAGCATTAAATTACTTGGTCAATGTCAGAAAGATAAGCCTGGAAATGATTAATAGTTTCAGACTTGGACTTACTGATTTTGAAGAGTATAAATACCGTAATGATATGCCTAATATTGCAAATCGTATTGTCTTTCCAATCCTTGAGCATAAAAAGTTTAAGCCTAAGTGCGTAGGAATGGCATACAGAGGCTTAAAGGATGAAAAGCCTAAGTATGTTAATGACCATAATCAGACTGGTCAGAATGGACAAGATCCAGCTTTGAATGGTGTATTTATAAAAGGTAATCTGCTTTATGGTTTGGCACAGGCATATTATTCGATTGCAAAGAATGGATTTGTATTTGTAGTAGAAGGATATTTCGATGTAATTGCTATGCATCAAGCTGGGTTTACAAATACGGTAGGTATCATGGGTACGTCGTTAACAGAAGAACAGATAAGAGAAATCCGTAAGGTAACAAATAATGTGTTTCTTTTATTAGATAATGATGAAGCTGGCGTTAATGCAACGGCTAAATATATTACTGAACTGATTAAATATGATATTCGTCCAGTAATATGCATCATTAATAAGTTCAAAGATCCAGATGAAATGTGTAAAGCATTTGAGTTTGACAGTCAGAAAATCTATCAGTGTATTAATGAGAATATGCAAGACGGAGTACATTATATGATTATGAATACGCTTGATAGATATAAGAGAATCGTTTCTACTGAACGAACAAAGGCATTTACAAAGTTGTATCCGATTATCAATACAATCCCAAATCCAGCCTTAAAACAGGCTTATTTGAAAGAAGTTGAAAAGGAGTTATATTGATATGACAGATGATTTACAGCAATTCGTTGCTGAAATGAGCAATACTAAAACGCCTAAAGAAGTAAAATCTACAGACACTATTCATGTCGGTTGCGATAATTGTGGTAGCTGTTGTATAGATACCACAATGAAACTGAGTGCTTTCGATATTTATAGAATTGCAAAGAAGACGGGCATGAAAAAGACAGCGGATAATCTAACGTTCTATTTTGGTGATAATAGTCATTTACCAGTAATTGGTCTATTTGCATCAGAGAACAATCATATGTGTCCGTATCTTAAAGCAACTAACAGTGGTGATTATGAATGCGTATTAGGAGACGATAAACCTTCTGCTTGTACACATCCATTTATTGCTTTGGGTATCATGTTCAATCAGAAAGAGTTTAATTTTGTACCGTTAGACCAAAAAGTACCAAAAATGGATATTGAAAAATTCTTATCCGATCATGATATTGATAATACATTGAAATATTATTTGACCGAGCGTGGTTGTGCATGTAACGCAAGCAATAAGAAAGATGTGACTGTCGCAGAATATATGCAGTATCGAAAGAAATGTGACAGAGAACAGAATCTTTCTACACTTGTTTCAATGCTGATTAATCGATACATTGATGTATATAAGTTTACAAGATTGTTATATCTTGCAGATCATTCTTCTGTAAATGAGAAATCAATGAAATCGTTATTCGGAGAAATCAGTTCATATGATAAGATAACAAGAGCAATGTTTTCAGATGCGTATCTGTATACAGATATTGATAGCGATAAGTCTTTCGAGGAACAGACGATTGCACATATTCATTATCTGGAAGATAAGAAATATCCCCTGTTAAGATTGTTATACAAATATCTGTTCAGAGTATTTGATTCTAGCAACGTTTTCTTAAACGAGATTTTAAATACAGATGATATCGAGCTTGCACAGGAACGTTTCGATAATTATTTTTCAAGTAATATCGAAACTATTAAGAAACATTTCTATACTGATATGATGCCTAATATGGTAAAAGAAATGAAAGAAATGCATATATAGAAAGGAAAAATGATTATGAAACCAACTGATTTTGGTATGTCAGAAGCGGACCAGAAGATTATCCGTGACTTTGTAGTTCTTAATGAACAGTCAAAGCGTGTTGAGAAAGATAAGAAGAAATTAAATGAGGAAGTAAAGGAAATATTCGATAAATATCGTATTACTGATCCGCTTGATTTTGAAGGCTCGACACTTACCGTAACAGAAAGTACACGAAAGACAGTTGCAAAAGCAACTAAAGACCAGTTCGTCCAGGTTCTTATTAACATGGGAAAGAACTATCTTGTTATGCCTTCCGTTGAAATTGATACGGATACTATCTACTCAGAAGTTGAGAACGGTATGATTGACGAGGCAGTTGTAAAGAAATATATGTCCATCACACCAATCAAAACATTGACTATTAAGTAAGAAAGGAGAATGTGTAGTGAATCTTGAGGATTATTTACGTCAAAATATAAGTAACCAAAAAGATATTACAAACACTACTTCTTTTTACGATAAGTTTAATGCGTTATCTGAGTTGTATATCAAACAAGAGAACCAAGACAATCGCAAGATATTACGGTCTCAAGGTAAATATAACTCAAAGATATGTCTGATTTTTAAAGATGAACAGCATCTTCATGACAGTACAAAATTCCTTGAAAGAATTTTTGCTGTTTATAATATCAAGATGTGGGATGTCTTAATCTTATATCAGAACAAGTTTGATGATAGAGACCGTAATATCAATGTTTTAATGCAAGAACTACTAATCGTAAATCCGATAGTAGTCTATATCTTTGATGATAATTCTTTAGAAAACGAGTTGTTAAAACAGTTTCCAAAGGATAAGATATTTGGTTCTAAATGTATCAATGTAAATAATGTACAGAGCATTGTTACAGAAAATATATCACCAAAGATATTTGATTTGTTTGAGTATCTTATAACATATAATTATTAAAGGAGGAATAAAATATGGACATGGGAAACGTATTCGATATGTTCGATGAAAACGGTACTATTACTCCAATCCAGACACCGATTGAACAGCCAGTACCACAGCAACAGTTTCAGCAACAGCAACCAGCACAGCAACAGATGCCACAACAGAACGTAGAGGTAGCAACACGTATACCTAAGAATCAACAGAATAATAATGTTGCGGCACAGATGCCACAGCCTCAGCAACCAGTTGGACAGCCATTACCTAATCATACAGACGGTTCTACTTTACAGAATCTTGCTATTCTTATGCAAGTAAAAGAGTATTACACAGATGCAGAGTGGAAACAGAAGTTTACAATATATGGTAATGAATGTGCAAAGATATGTGTAGATGCTTCAAATCTTACCAGCTCTGATATCACAGTAAATGCTGGCAGAATCGATGCACTGCTTACTCCAGTACGCATTGATTATGCAAACATTCAGAGTAGGCTCGCTGTACTTGAGTTACAGGCCAAGGTAGCAGAGCAGAACGCTTTTAAACAGGTATATGACGACTTCAATAATAAGAAGTTAAAGATGCCAGCTATTGATGATAGGAAAGCGTTCTCAACAGCTGTTGTGGAAAGTCTCAAGATGCAAGAAGATAATATGAATCTGTATGAGTTAAGGCAGAGATATTCTGCAAGAGCAATACAGATCGAAAGTATCGTAAAGATTTTACAGGATAAGAAAGATTTATTAATTACTTATTCTGCTGCTCTTAAGATTGAGAACACTACAAATAACTTTACGGCAAATGTACCTACAGACAGACAGATGAACCAAATGAGAGGTTGATATGGCTAAATGGATAAAGAGTGAAGAAGAAGAGGATTTATACATTTGTTCAGAATGTAAGTCGAGCTTCTATCACTGGGTGCCAGACAGTAGTATTGAAAAGATAACAAAGTTCTTTCCAACTTGTCCAAGATGTCAAGCCAATATGAAAGAGACGGCAGAAGAGAACAAATGATACATTGGAGGTAAATATGGATTGTGAGTACGAAGCTACGTGCGAAAACAACGATAAGTGTTATCGTTGTGTTGAACAAAATCTTCTAAAGTTAAAAACCAAGCCATGGAATAAACCGAAGAAAACACGTCAGAGCCTTGTAACTACTCATGATACAAAGGCAATGAATGCTAAGAATTCATGGGAGAATCTCGAAGAAGAAGTAGCAGCGTCATTAAATAATATCCCTACAATCCAAAGTGCAAGACGTAGTATACGTTCTGGTGCATTATGGTTTGAAAAAGGAGATATTGTTGATGCAATTCTCCATCCAGAGTGTAAAGAAAGGACTGGTCATCAGCTTAAGTCTGGTGACCAGTCTATATCGATACAACGTTTATGGTTAGAGAAAGCTGCTGAAGAATGTAAAGGTAACTCTAAAACAATGTGTCTGCCGTTTAGATTCAAAGGAGACAATAAGATTTATACTATTTTCGAACATAATGATATTGCTGAATTGATTACTTTAATGAAGGCATATATCCAAGATAATGAACTAAAGGCACAACAGATTAAGATTTTGGAGGAAAAGTTGAATGGAATATGTACTAAAAGTGAAAAATGAAAATGAAATCGTAAGTAAGGTACTTAACGATTATCCATTTTTAAATAAAGACTATGCAGAGAAAATCGTACATATGATGATAGAAAGTATAGATTTCTCTTTTGAGCATAAGACCGTTGAAATGAACAAAGTAGAATTACAACCACAAGCACAACAACCAGTAAGCAATACTCCAGTCATACAGTCAATCGATGTTCTACAGTATATTACAGAAGATAATCTAAAGGCATTTAGTAAGATAATGCAAGATACATTGTTTGAACGTATAAATCGTAATACCAGTATCGATTATCAAGATTTATTAACAACATATAGATATCGTTCTTCGTATATCGAGTATGGTACCAAATATAAAGAAATCGTTAATGATCCACGGTATGAGACTAGAGATCACATTTTGCTTACTAAATTCTTTCTCAGTGGCATTTATAGTAATGATGCATGGCATAAGAATAGAGATGATACCAGAATCTTTATCCTCAAAGCACGAGGGGCTAACGTATCAGCACTTTTAGATTGTGATTTGTATACAAACGATATATTGATGCCTCATATATATGATACGTTACTGAAAGGAATGCCACAGTATACAGTTACTCAACAAGATATGGAAAAGATTAATAAGTCTTTATACAATCTTATGCATTCAAAGGTAAACGGAGGTTGATGGCATGACTCATGTTGCACTATACAGAAAGTATAGACCTACTACATTCGACGAGATATTTGGTCAGTCTGCTATAGTGCAGACATTACGACATCAAGTACAGTCTGGTAGAATTGGTCATGCTTATTTATTTTGCGGATTACGAGGGTCTGGAAAAACTTCTATCGCAAGGATATTCGCAAAAGCCGTTAACTGTGAAAATACAGTTAACGGCAATCCTTGTGGTCAGTGCGTACATTGTACATTTAAGAACGACGTTAATCCAGACATCATTGAGATAGATGCTGCCTCGAACAATGGTGTAGACAGCATCAGACAATTGATAGACGAAGTCAATTATAAACCTACTAATACAAAGTATAAAGTTTATATTATTGATGAAGTCCATATGCTGTCTGGCAGTGCATTTAATGCATTACTTAAGACAGTAGAAGAACCACCAGATCATGCAATCTTTATTCTTGCTACGACTGAAGCACACAAAGTACCAGTTACTATTAAATCAAGATGCCAGGTATATAACTTTAAGTTAATTGGCATACCAGACATCATTACTGGACTTAAGAATATTCTTCAACAAGAATGCATCAATTATTTTAGTCAAGAATGTCTCGAATATATCGCCAGAAAAGGCGATGGTAGTATGAGAGACTCTATTAGTATCCTTGATCAGTGTATAGCTCAACATGATGAAAATACACAAGCAACAGTTACTGAACTTAAGAAATTATTTGGTGACGTAGAGGAAGACGTTATTACAGAACTTGCAAACTATATTGATAAGGCAGATGTAAAGAATAGTCTCGACTTATTACATACACAGTATGAAGATGGAAGAGATATGAAATCTTTACTCGACTTATTATATCATTATTATTTTGATAAGTTTACGAACGGATTCGGTACAGATGCTGGTACTATCTTTGAGAGATATGCAAGGATACTTGGCGAGACAATGGCTATATTGGATCATTCATCTAATAAAATGATGCTTACTGAAATAGCATTGATTAAAATGTGCAAACCAGAAATGGAAAAGGACTATAATTCTGTTGTACAGCGTATGAATAACCTTGAACAAGAGTTAATATCATTAAAATCTGGTAATGTTACTATGGTTTCTAACAATGTTCAAACAGAGACAAAAGAAACATTTGATGAAAGTGTAGCTTTATATTATAATAGTCATTGGAACTATATATTAAACATACTCTAAGGAGGGTAAAAAATGGCTGAAGAGCGTATAGAAAGATGTTTTTGGTGTGGCAGACCAAAGAATGGAGAAATCGAAGAGACAGAGGAAACAATCAAGAACTCTGTTATTGCTAATTATCAACCATGTGATGCTTGCAAAAAATCATTTTCTGATGGCATCCATGTTATCGGAGTAACAACAGAACCAATTGTTAAAGGTATGTTCCCTATCTCAAAAGATGAAAAGAATACTCTGTATCCTACTGGAAGTATGTTTGTTGCAAACGAAGAGTTTATAAGAGATATGCTGTCAGATGAAAACGAGAAAGAGTTGCTTGAGAATGTATTACAGGATCGTGTACTTATGATTCCTAACGAGCTTTGTGAACAGATTGTAAACGATGCTCGTGCTGCTCAAGCAGAAAGTGGCAGCGAGTATCTTAACCAAATGGACAAGGTACATGAGGAGGCCACTGCAAATGAAGAAAACGTACAAAGTTAAGGTGACACGTAGGGCATGGATTGAGGTAACAGCTGATGACTCGTTATCACAGCAAGAGATATATGCACTTGCAAAAGAGAAGGTTTCTAAAGGTAAAGTAAAATGGGAAGATCCTTCTTTTAATATCGTCGATATTCAGATCGATGATAGCGTAAACGTTAGTGTGAAGACTAAAGTCTCACTGTTAGAAGCAATAGATCCACTTACAAATAAGATAAAAGAAAGTTGATTTATTTTTCTGATTATGTTATCCTTAAGTTTGTAGAAGGGCTTTATTACACCCACTTAATGTAATTACAAACTTAAGGAGGAACTAACCGATGAACATTACTGTAACAGATGTGCGTGTAAAGAAATACGACAATGCAGAAAACAAGATTAAGGCTATCGCAAGCATTACGATTGATGATACATTCGTAATTCATGATATCAAGATCATTGATTCTGAGAAGGGGCTGTTTGTTGCAATGCCATCTAAAAAGGGTACAGATGGCAAGTTTAAGGACATTGCACACCCTATCAATACTGAAACAAGAAATATGATTCAGCAGATGGTATTAGATAAATACAACCAGGAATAATCCCTGTCGCATATTTCACCCCGCTTGAGCCAGGTTTCGCCCTGGCTCATTTTCGTATAGGAGAAACAAAATAATGAAAGTTACTAATCTTGACGCTATAAAAAGTACGGCTCGATCTCTGCTATATGTGGATATCGTAGAAACTGAGTTTCCATTTTTGTTAATCCATCCATTTTTAAATAATAGGTATATGTCATTTAGTAGTAAGGATACAAAGCTTATTGATATACTTGCTTCAGAAGACAATTTACGTCAAGCTCGTGAGTTTATACAAGACAAAATCGACAAGGCAGATGATGTCTGGAGAATATTAATGTATATGCATACTCCATACAGACCGCTGTTATTTAAATTATGTGCGAAAGATTTATCTGATGAAGATTACGCACAGATGCTTGTTGAAGTATGGACTGGAACAGAGAATCCAAACCAAGACGCTAATGTTACAATTCCACAATGGATCAGCTTTTTTAAGAAAGCTAACAAGGAATTGTTAATGACAGAAGCAGAGCTGAAAGTTTATAATGATCTTAGTGATACAGAACCTATTGAAATATATCGTGGCGTAGGACGTGGTAGAGAACCGTATGGTTTATCATGGACAGCAAATACAGAAACAGCACAGTGGTTTGCAAAACGATGGGAAAACACAGACGCTTATATGTTTAAGACATATTGCAATAAAGCAGATGTCTTGGCATATTTTAATTGTAGGGGAGAAGACGAGCTTGTTATCAATGTTAAAAATCTTGATAAACACAAGATGGAAAGGATAAAGCTTAATGGGTAGTACGTTAAAACGACAAAAGATAATGGAAAGGGATCGCTTTACATACGCAGACAAGAAGAAATTAGCTGAGAAGTCTAATGGATTATGTTGTCATTGCGGTCACAAAGTAACGGTAGGTTACGATGCTACAGTAGAGCATTTCGTTCCATTGTCACAAGGGGGTACAAACAGAGACATTAATATGGTGTTGCTATGCGAAGATTGTAATAAGGCTAAGAGCAACCTCATATACAGACCAAGTGATTATCTTACATATCTTAAAGAAGAGCATCTTGAAAAGCTCAATGGATATTTTGATAGTTACATTAAATCCTTTGATTTCGTTAACAGAGATAATCTTTTGGCTTGTGACCGATACAAAGTATGGATTCAGTCTATGCCAGAAGAGATGTATTATTCTCTACTACGACGTAAAGGAAAGAAGTCACAAGACATCATGAAACGATGCTCGTCACCGTTATGGGTTAAGAGAGCAACGTATGATGACGTTGACAAACTAACTGAATATTATATTAGGTATCTTAAGAAATATAATTGTCTTGATTCAGAAGATTCTGCTAAGGTTAATATCCAATTTTGGATTTCATTCGGATGTATTTATTATATCGAACGTAACGATAACATCGAAAGTTTTATTACAGTTATGGTTACAAAAGCAAATGGCAGAGTATATATGGACCAAGATCCATTGGATTATTTCCTTACTGTTAATGTGTTTACGTATTATAGTAACGACTATGCATTAACATTAGGTTATAACCTTTCAAGACAGATACCAAAATATTTATCAAGCGAACAAAACCTTGCACAGATTCCAGTAAAGTATTGTGTGATCGCTGATGATAAATTAAGTACAGAAATATGTAATGGTGGTTCGTTATACCATGGTGATAGATTCTTATCATCCTTCTTGGTTTTATATGATGGACAGAAACAAGACTTACCGCCATTAGTAGAAGATCAAAATTTGAAACAGTTTTTTGCAAAGTTTGAAAAGGTTAAAGAGGAACGTTTAAAGGCATGGTTCTCAATTCATGGCGAGCAACCATATGCTTGGATGCTGGAAGAATTAGAGTTGGAAGAACTACAAGAAGAAAGCGAGGAAGTAAATGATTGAAATTGACAATGAAAATAGGCAGCTAATCTATAGTAATACAGTTGAAGCAGAAGACGGTACAATGTTAAACGTAAGATTCGTTATGAATCCAACAGATATACAAACAATCCATGAATGGAAACAAGGAGAATGTGATAAGGCAGACATTGACGACAACATCTCTGAGTATCTTAATACAGAAGAGCTACGGCGATTTAACAACATGGATGAAGCTCGGCAACTAGAGTTCATTATACAGGCAGCTGCTCGTAAACGACATTACATGGATAGTAATGACATCGCATGGCGAGAAGCAACTGAGTTAGCTATCAAAGATATGCGAGATAAATTTCTGTAGCTTTATGTTGCATTTATTTTCCCTTTATGGTAAGATATTTATATCTAATAAATATACTGACTAATTGGAGGGAAACATTATGCTGAATGCTACTGTAATCAATTTACCAGAGAACGACGAGGATATCGTAATTGACCATGTTATCTGTCCACATTGCGGATCAGAAATGGTAAGAAACAAAATGGATAATCCTTATACGATTAATGGACGTTCTTATGTTTGTGAATCATGCGGTGCAGATGAAATCATCAGCCCATGCACAGAAGAGGAGATATATTAAACATAATGAAGAATCCCAAGAAACTTACTCGTGCACAGAAAGAGATGCTTTCAAAGAGATTGATTAACACATATAAGAAAGAGAATAAAGGATATGTGTTAGACGATATCTATGATGAAGTTAGTATGTACGTTGTAACGGAAGAGAATGCAGATATGTTTATCGTGCAGCGAAACGATAGTATTGGTACGGAGTCACACAAATTAATCTTTAATAAATAATTAGAGCGGTACAGGATTAAGTTCCTGTACCGCTCATTTATTTTCATTATTCCTCTTCTGTTTTTTCTTCTATTTTAGCTTCTTCTTTTTTAGTAATACTTTCTTTAGTCGCTACGATTTCTTTAAGAGCAGTTAATGCATCTTCGATTATCTTACTCAGCTGAGCCTCTGAAACAAAGAATGTAATCAATGGATAATTCTTTTTGATATACGTATATGCTTCAGCAAATTTAATGCGTCCAGTGTTTGATCCCCAAGCTTCTTCTGCTTTTGCAACTGCATATAAGGCAGCTTTCTTAAGAATGTCCTGGCGATATCTGATCAGATAAACAATGAGTGCGATAACGATGATAAGTAAAACAACACAGGTTACAGGGTTTTCTTGAATAAAGTTTAGCATAGTATTTACCTCCTTAATAAATATTGTTAATACCATAATGATTAATAAAATCATTTTCACATTGTTGTTGATCTTCGACATCACTGTCGTCACCGATTTCCCTAGTCTCATAGAAGTACGCTCTCAATTCTTGAATCTCGTTAGGTGCTGGAGTGAATCTTGCTGCTTCATGCTGCTTCGTCATTTCATCATATAATTCATCTGTTATTAAGTCTTGGCGGTAGGCAATTCTTAATTTGTCGTCGCTTTCATAAGGCTGCCCCCAAAAATGTTCGCCCTCTAATTCGTAAGAGATTAGATTAGCAATCTCCTCAAGTTCTGATTCAAGTTCTTCAGCAAGCATTCCAGTGCTTGTAAGAGAACGAAGAATATCAATTGATTCTTGACGAGATAAATAAGTATTTTTATCCATTGTGCTCCTCCTTATGGTTTTCCATTGCGTCTTTAAGTTTTTGTATGGCCTTACGTTTATGACTTCCAATCGTTGCACGAGAATATCCAAACAGAGATGCTAATGTATCTTCTGTCTGATGTCTAGCGTAAGATAAAACGAGAAGCTCCCTCTCGTATGGGGTTAAAGATTTAAATATCGGACCACATACAGCACCGTTAATCCAGTTAAAGTTTAATGCTTCTTCACCATATATGTCTATATTGTCTTCTCTGACAGTTAAGACATTGCTGTTCTGTAATGCTATCTGACGGTCTATAGTATCTATGACAGTATTATACTCGAATAATGCTTTTTCATCAACTGGCACTATGGAACGTGATACGTTATTATTATCATAATCATAATCGTTTTCATCTTCATCAGTAAGTTGTAAGAGATTAGCAGTGAGCAATGGATCTTTTGATAAGTCCTTAAGAAAATGGAATGCTTCAAAATGAAAACATTTCTTTACATACAAATGAAAACTGCCATTAGGTTTGTACTTGGGATCATCTGGATCAGTAATGATTTTATATTTGTTCGCCATATTTATTAAAGCAAGTACAAGAGTATTATAAATATCTCCATATTCATAACTTTTAAATAGCGAATATATATAATCACATGTATCTTTAATATCAAACCGTTCTTTGGTTTTTGTACCAGAGAATAATTTAATAAAACTGAGTACACTTGGATGAATCTTATTTAATTCTTCTTTGCCAGGTATTCTTATGTATGGCAATTTATGAAGCACGATAAAGTGTGCATATGCATGTAAAATTCTATGAAACGACTTAATGATGTATTCAGTTGCTTCACGATCCCCATCTTTAAAAAGAACAAGGTTACGCTGGAGATTAGCATAATCTTGTTCAGTAAAGTGTGTAGTATCGTCTTCTGGATCGTATCCGTTTAGAAAAGCATCATCAAGTTTTTTCAAGTATTGATAATCTTCTTCTCTTAAAGAGTTATCAAAAGATTGTGACTTTGTTTGTTCGTCCATATATGCTATTCCTCTAAATTTAATATATAAGATAAACCTATAGAGATAGCATCGTAAATATCACTCGTCTTTTGTTTATTGTTCTTGTCACTATATGGACCAATCTGTTGTTCTAAAAAAGGATAATACTTAAGTACCTCTTGAGCAACTTCTTCTTTCTTTGCAGCACCAGACAATCCAAAGTTCTTTCTGATTTCTTTTGGTTGTCTGTGCACTACTTCTTTCTTGGTATATTTGTAATGAAAGATTAGTGCTCCTCTTAGCTCTGCAAGTTTCAGTCCACTTTGTATGTTCGCCCCAATAAATCCATCTTCAAGTACGATATGCGATGCTTCTGGAAGAAAACTTAACCGATAAATTATTTCTTGAATTCTATCATCGGTACTATCTTTTGGCGAGGTATTTATTTTTCCCTTACAAACTAAACGCCTCGTATCGCTTTCGATTACGGCATAACCAGTGCTACTTAAAGACGGATCTAATGCTAATATCACCATAAGCATCAATCCTTTATTAAAGTTACATTTGGTTTGCTCTTATCTTTGTTGTCTTCGTTTTCTTCAAAACCTTCAGCGATCTGTTTTTCAATGATTTCGTCCACATGGGTTTCATTGTTATCATCAATAACTAATTTACCCGAATTTAATTTCATGTCTAACATAATCGTTTCCTCCTTTAAATTATACTGTTTATAGTGTATTTATGCAAATATTACGGTATTCACAATGATAACATCTCTTATCTGGAGAGATACATTTAATATCATTTTGAATACTAATAACAGTATTCTTGACTGTTTGTTTGAGTAGATTATATTCTTTTTCTGTGTAAGTATTAATAACAGTTTTCTTTGATTCTATATCAATCGATACGACTTGAAAATAATCAACATTAAATGTTTCTTTAAAAGCATATGCCATTGCGATTAGTTCCATATCAAACTTTTGAGAGATTACAGTATTAAATCTATTTGGTATCGTCACAAACTTGACTACTTGAATAATCTTATGATTTCTAACAGTTATCTCTCTAACATATTCATATGTACCAGTAAGAATAATATTAGGTAATATGTTGATTTGATATTTATGCCCGATAATAATCGGACATTGCTTCTCTTGAAGCATCAAATCATTGAATTTAAAAATAGAGTCTATACCTTTCTTACGAAGATTGTCATATGTATCTCGTTTGTACGATGACCTAACCACTAAAAGTTCTTTGGCATTTTTATATTTAATCCATTCCTTGCCCCATCGATATTTGAGAAATTCCAGTGTGCTGTCCAGTCTGTCTTCTTGTAGTGCTAATAGATATGCATATATGGTTTTATGCAATGATCTATCGTAAAGAATGCGGCTGTTTATTTCATTTGGATTTCTGTTTTTTAAATCATAGTAGTACGGACAAAACGAAAAATCTACTATATCAGATATATCTATCATTACTTGATTTCTGATATCAAGCGGGGTAGAAGTAATGTATAAATCATTGAGTTGTAGCTTGTCGTTTAAGTCGTTTTGCAACTGTACTCTTGTAAGCATTTAAGTTAGCACCACTTTCCCTTTCTGCTATTAATCCTGGAGTACCTCTGTCAAGTTGGTTGAAAACGTTCTGTTCACACTGCCAATGTACATGCCATTTGAACTCATGTTTTCTTATTTTAGGATCTTTAGAGAAATCTTCTGGTAACATTGGCTTTCCGCACATTTGACAAATGATATACTCACCAGGTTTTGGTGGCGGTGGAACCATCCAGTCTTTGCCTTTAGCTCTATCTTCAGCGGCATAAGCTGCTGAATTGGCTGCAACATATTGAGCCATTTCTTCTGTATTAGGCATTCTGTTCCTCCTTGTCTGGATCTAAAGCTTCGATTGCTTCGTAGATATAATCATCTACTGGTATTGCGAAGTTTTCTGGTTTGATCATTCTTTCTCTATCCTCATATGTATGAGTACAGATAGGAATCTGACATGTCTGACAAGCTACGTATAAGTGGCTTGCTTTATTCATACACTTGTCACAGATAGGACATGGATTGTATCTTGGACATGTATGAAATTTCTTTTCGTTCTGTTCAAAGACTATTTTATTAGGCGAACCTAATTTCTGTTGTTTAAGATATCGTCTCAGTTTTTGTTCTTCAAATTTAGGAATACCGTTTTCATCTGGAGCACCAGCAGCTATTTCTTGCAGTCCTTCAAACAAGCTATATTTTCCGCTCATGATTGATCTCCTTTGTTTTTATTAATTGTAGCATATATTTACACTTGAGTAAAGTTTCTAAAAATCAATTATGTAGAAATCTACATTTTTGGTTTTTGGAATATTGATGTAATATCAATTAGATTGTTATTGATTACCTTATACATTCTCTGATTTGTATTAGGATTATTTAAACCACCATATTCTCCTATGTATGGACCTACTTTAAGATAATCTATAAGAGAATCGTTTATGAAATCAATAAATGTATCGGTATCATTGAGACCAGAATAAATACATATCTTCAGACCATTGTCTTTTATCTGTTTGCATAACAGATAAAGTTCTTCAAGATTCTGATCTCCACCCATGAAACATACGCAAGAAATATATTCTTTATATTTGGAGAGGACCTTTGGTAAGTCCTCTCCAATATAATTACCTTCATAGTTCCATAAGTATTTAGAATGACATTCTGGACATTTATGTGGACATCCAGATATATTAAATGCCAAGGAGATTTCATCTGGTACTTCTTGTAATGCTATTGTATACCCTTGATATTTAAGCGGTAATGTGTTGTTCTTCTTGTCCATTCATGTAATACCTTTTACTTGCTTCAATTTGTCTTTGCTCTGAGAATTTTGAAATCATTTTTAAGTAACCAATGATTCTTGTCGCCCAGTCAATATTCTCAGATCCGCAACGAGGACACTTATCAAATTTATGTTTGCTGATATATCCGCAGTCTTTGCAAACAGTATTAGGAACATTAAATGTTAAGTATCCACAACCTATCTTGGCAGCGTCCAGCATAATCTTTTTATACTGTTCTTTGGTAAGATGCTCTTCAAGATTAAGATGTAATGCCGAACCACCATCGAGCCATTGAGTAGTCTTCTTACCATGAAGAATAAGTTTATCAATGATAGAAAGACTGCTGTCCTCTGGTCTGTAGAAGTACGAATTGTAACAGTCTCTTGGAGAGAAGTATCCGTCTTCTTTATCCCACTTAGCGTTTTTAACACCAAGGTTTTCTGCTGGTACATATTCTGTATTGAACATGATATCAACAGTCTTTGCTTTTCTGTTTTCTTCATATATAGGCTTTAAGCATGTAGTACAGAACTCAAAGTACTCTTCGTTAGGACTAATATCGATACCAAGATATTCTGCTCCTTCGATTAATCCGTTAATACCAATGGTTAAGAACTGTTTGTTCATGCTGATATATCCAGCATCATATACTGGCATCAGTCCAGCTTTTAAGCTGTCCATTAACAGTTCATTGTATGCTGTAAGATACTTATGAGTTTTCAATACTTGAGTACGGATTGCTTCATCAAGTTTCTTATGATCAGCATCTTGTTTATACTCTTCTGGAGTTTTATAAACGTTCTGGATCAGTCTGTTAAAGTTGATAGTGATTACACACTTACTACCAGTGCTTACGCCACCAGCTCCAAGAGTATATGAGAACGTATTATCTTGAAGTTCGTTACGTAATCTGCAACAAGATGCAAGACTGTCTACACTATTACTATTGTACCAGAAGAACGAATGTCCTTTAGACCACATTTCTGCAATATAATCTGCAAAATCTTCATCATCAAAGCGGACAGAATCATCTATTTCTCTAACAATAAGAGAGTTTGCTGTTTCAACTGGAAATGTAAGAATTGCTCTTAAACGTTCCTGGTTAAACCATGCCATGAATCTCTTCTGTAACCACATAACAGATTCAAATTGAGGGGAAGTTCCATCTGGAAATACAAAATCTTCAAAGATACTATCAAAATAAGCTTTGTCAAAGTAAGCAATATTCCAGAATACACTTTGATAGTTTCTTGCAGCGGCTGGCTGATTAAGAGAGTATACGATCTCTTGCCAGTACTGTACGATGATATCATCGATACTTCTCTGCTTCTTTGTACAATCGCCTATTTTTTGAGGATGTTTATAATATTCGTCACCATATTCAATGCGAATAAAATAATCCATGTAAGTTAAGAATTCTGGAGTGCTGACTGCTCCAGCGAACTGAGCGGCAATAGCAAACACGAGGTTTACAAAAGATCCGCAGAATGACTGAAGGTTCTTAGGTGCTGTTGAAATACCACCTATCTCCTTCATGCCGTTAAATAAAAATGGGTACATTGTAATACTTACACAGTATGGTAACTCTGGATTGGTTTCATCATGCTTGTAAATTTCATGACCATCAAGCTGACGAAGATATTCTTCTGATATATCTTCACCATACAGTTCAAGTAATTTATCTCCCATTTGAAGTCTGTTGATGCCGATGAACAGTTCTTTAGGAAGTTCACCAGTAAGCGTAGTAACATTCTTATTTTCTACATTTGCATTAGAATCGAATTTACTACCAGTAGAAGCATTGCTTACTACTCTGTATCTCTTTATGAAGTTGATGTACGGTCTATACTGCTCATATTTTGTCATATCTCATATACCTCTTTTTAAAAATTACATTGACCGCAAACAACGTTTGATTGAGCGGTTTTGTTATTAAAGAACTTGATAGCTTCTGAGAACGACATTATTTTGCCATCCATTTCAAACATTGGAGCAGACATAAAACCTTTTTCTATCATAAGGTCTTGGTCTTTAACAACCTCGTATTCGACTCCTTTATTTTTAAGTACGCCTTCTAAGATTTTACACTTAGGGCAATCAGTAGAATAAAGAATACTCATGTATATTCCTCCTTATATTATCCAGTTGATTTTGTTTTCTGAAAGCTTTGTATCATTGTTGAATTTGTTAATCATCAACAATACTGCATCTTGTACTTCTTTTTCTATCATTTTAGTTTGACATTTCTGAAGGAAATCGTTAAACAGCCATCCTTTGCCAATGGTCATATTACGTTCCGTATTATACAGATAAATGTTATAGCACTGGTTCAATAACTCTGTCTTAATGTAATAGACCTTTGGGTCGGCGTAGTTCGTAATTGTATCTGTAGCAAACTGTTTAATTACTTTATCTACGCCAGCGATTTCGCCTAACAGTGTTGCATATTTTGGATTAGCCTTTGCAAGTTTACCAAGATCATTTAGGTTAATCCCCAATTGGTTGTTGATCATCTTCGTTCTCCTTATCAAATAGATTTTTTAGTGGAACATTTTTGCTTAATCTATATAAGATAGTAGTTCTTGGTACTCCAGTAATACGACTCCATTCAGAGATGTTTTTTGTTTCACCATCGATAGTAAGATAATTAGCATTGACTGGATCATGGGTCTTGTAATATTCTTTTAAGTTTTCACTTCCTTGCTGACCCTTAAGATGTCCGCATGATTTGATAAATCCACGTTTGATACCATAGAGAGGAGCAATTATTTCGTTACCGCAAGAACATTGACATCGTACCCATGGTCCGCCATATGCTTTATATTTCTCTTCATCATCTGGTTTGTTACTGTACGATAATATTTTTAATTCGTTAATTGTAATTCCAAGTTTGATTCCGTATTCATCCATCTTTTAAAATTCCTATCCATATACTATGCTAGTGTATGTTTTTTGAGCCTGTGGATCGCTTTCTTTTAAGTAAGCCATGTCTGGATAAAACTCAAAGAAATTACGACCTTTATATGTGCCATATTTGTTTTTGGCAAAATGTATTTCAAATATTGGCTGTTTGTAAGGATTATTATTTACCGAGTAATATATATTAGCACCCTCACCTTTATAATGGACTTCATTATAAACCAGTAAAACTGCTTTGGCTGCATATTTTATTTTGACAGATTCTCTCATATCGTCAAGTTGAGGTCTTCTGGTTCCGTTCAGTTTTTTAAGTTCGGCAGAGCATATCATTGTAATATTATGTTTGGTAGAAAAATCTTGGCACCATTGAGCAAGAGTATCAAACTTGTCTTTTGCAGACAGATTAGGTTGATCTCTTATGTCCATGTCATGAAAGTTGTCTATAAAGACTACAAGCTTTTTCTGCATATTATGCTCGTCGAAGTAGATTAGTTTTTTTACGATTTCGTCTGCAATATCTTCAACAAAGGTAGAAAACGAAGAATCGTATGCTCTATATCTATCAGTCATATCTCTTAATGCTATTAACGCTTTCTTACGTCTGATCAGCATTAATGGATAGTTCTGATATTTTAATGGAGTTTTAACTGAGTTGATTACAATTTGACCAGAACACGCTGCCATTCTCGCAAGCTTGTCTGGCATTGCATCATCTAATGAAAAATCCATTACATAAACATCGTTATTATTTTTAATAACGTTCCAAGCAAGATTACATATCAAAGCAGACTTACCAAGATTACTATCACCAGCAATCATAATAACACCAGGGTAAAGTCCACCACCGAACGCATTATCGATGCAGTTGTATCCAGATTTAATACCAACGTTTGCTGGAGACCATGCTGCTTTCTCAAAGTTATTAAGAGTTTCCCACATATCCAGCTGATAATCTTCTGTAGGTTTAGCGGGAAAGTTGAAAGTAACAGTTTGCTGTTGACCATTTAAACTTACTCTTGTAACTTCTTGATATGCTTGCTCTTGTGTAGGAATAACTGGAGAGTAGAAAGCGGAGTCTTGTATTGTAATATTAGCACCAGTTTCTTCGTCTTTAATTGTAATAACATTGTTTGTTGTATTATTACTCATAAGATTACCAACGCTGGTCAGCTTATTAAAGCCATAGAAACCAGTTTTTGTTCCTTTCGATCTAAGATTAGGATCGAGAATCAAATCATCTGATTGGTACAGATTTAATGTCTGAGTATCAGCTAATCCAGCAATAAGAATTTCGTTATCTGATATCTTAAGATTAATAATCTGTGGATAGGTATTTTGTTTAAAGATGATAGGAAATTTACCATATTCAACTGTTTTAATGCCTATTCCTAACGATTGGATATCTGGAACATTGTATTGTTTAGATGTACCAATCGTCCAATCAATGATATTAATTCCCAATACTATTTCAAGTGCAGCCTCACCTAAAAGACCAGTATAGAATCTTTTAAACTCTCTTTCTCCATCTATTTGATGTTGAACTTCGTTTTGCTGTTTATACGCAATGAGTTGCTGTATAAAAGCTTTAATCTTATCAGTAGTTTGTTGTGGCACAATGACTTTCTGAAAAGACTGTATAAATGGATCAACACATGTTGAGTAGTTAATTTGAGCCTGTACTTCCAAAGCCGCCTTCTCCTCTTTCCGTATCAGTTAATGTATCTGTTTTCTTGAATCTAACTTTCGGAACTGGCATAAAGATTACTTGTGCAATACGTTCTCCATTAGCAACGGTTTGTATGTTATCGCCGTGATTATGTAATGCAACAAACCATTCACCCCTATAATCACTGTCAATAACACCAACCTTATTAGCTGGAGCAAGGTCTTGTTTGGTAGCTAATCCGCTACGAGCAAATACTAAACCGACATAGCCTTCTGGTATTTCGGTCTTGATGCCAACAGATAATTTAACAGTTTTACCTGGTTTGATTTCGACAACTTCGTTTGGATCTATACATGCATACAGATCAGCACCAGCTGCGAATTCAGAACCGAACGTTGGCTCATGAGCATAGTCTTGAGTAAGAGTCATTAGTACATCAATCAATTTTGATTGCATGTGGCGTATTCCTCCTTTTTGTATTATTTTGAGATTTAGTTTTGATAAGCTTACAATCACTCTTGTTACAGTGAGTAATTGTTTGCAATGTAGTACAGCCATAAGTTTTACTGCCATAAAAGATAGATTTAATAGTAGCTTTCATTTCTCTGTTAGGCGTAGGCTTAGTATTCTTTGAATTCCATGCCGTCATTAAATCTATAATTTCTTCAAGTGTCTTACCAGACTCTCTGTAAAAGCTGGTCAGACATGCAATAGTAATGTTACGAGAACCCTCTTCTGCACCGTTTTCGAGAATGTTTTGAATACATTCTGGTACGACATTTAATGTCTTACGATATCTAAAGCCTTTCTCCATTGTGTTATGTTCTTTAAGCATCTTCTCATAGCTTTCGATTGCCTTAAGATATTGATTGCCAGCCATCGGATTATATGTTGGTCTATCTTTAAGAGTAATATTGCGTGGTTGCTTAGCCAAATCTTTAATCTGTTGTTCGCTTAGATGAATTAGTTCATCTGGCGTAATCATGATTTTATATAATCCAGTATGGCTGTTAATAGTATTAGGTACTCTGAATAAACGCTTGTTATCATATATCTTTAAGTCAACGGTCTTATGAATAGAGAAAGTTTTTACTTGTTCAGCTATCGTTTTAAATACACCGTTAAGATCATTACGAGGTTGTACACCAAGGATTTCACTTGGGATTATCAAATGAAATCCTTTATGACCAGAGAAATATATTTTCATCTTTTCTGGTTGTATCTGGTATACAATCTTGAAGAAGCTTAAAGTATGTATAACATCCTCTCTTGCATTGTTAAGGTCATTCGCATCATCAAAGTCTAAATATAAGTTGCCAAATAGTAAGGCATTTTCGACCTTTTCATCATTATAAAGGTACGCAGAGCAGTAAGTATCAAGACAACTAAGGCTTTTAATACGTTCAAAAAACTGATTATAATTGATGTATTCATTTCTTGTAAAACTCCTTTCAGCATTATTATTAGTATAGCCGATCTCAACTATGTTGCATGGATTAGGTTCGCTCATTAAATATATTCCTTTTTTTTGGAGTATAGTATGGTTCATTATCGCTAATGGAGTATTTCATTTCTTCGAGATATTGATCGGCTTTGTTCGCATATTCATCCCATGCACCGAAATCAAATACTGTTCCATTTGCTTTGTGGTCAGAGGCTGCCATGTCTATCATAAATAAGATTCTATCAATGCCAAATTGATTAATCTTATATTTGAGCATACCTATGGTTTTATGCATAGGCCATTCTTGCATGTTTAATGGCATCGTGTTGTAAAAGTATCGAACACATTCCTGTAATGTGTAGCTAGCAACTGGCTCAAGAAAGTATTCGGGTGTCCTACTAACCAAGGTTCCATGATCTATATCTCTATCAACAGTCGGTGGTTTACTTACTAACTTTAATTCTTTGTGATAATAACGCTCATTAGGTTTAAGTTGGTTGATTAATGCTTCATTGCCATGTTTACGGTACGTAAACATATTCCAACGAAAATCTTTATGAGTGTAGAATACTGTTAGTATTTCTGCTTTAATATCTTGATAGGTATAGCCGAGTGAAAGATATTGAGTAAATAATCCATAAAGCTGATTAGCAAAATTCTTATCCCCACCAACCATTAATATAAACATAGCTACAAGGTCATATACTGAACCTTTATCGGTTAGTAGGTTTGTTGTTCCCGCAATGCCTCAGTCCAGTTAATGAATCTTCCAGTCCATTCTGGATTGAAATAATCGTAATCAAGACCACAGTATCTCTTAAACCAAGCAGACATCTGTTCTTTAGAGGTAACGTTATGTTTTTGACACCAGGTCTTTAAAAGGTTACCAGTTTCAGTAGTCCATGCTTGTGACATTATTACATGGTTAGGATTAACTTCTTCGGCAGTAGGAGTTTTTAAAGCATCTTCTTTAGATTTCTGAATTTGTTTCATGAAATCTTGTGCAATCTTTTCTGCTTCTGGCGAATCGAAATCAACATACTCTGGACCATCTTGTTTAAAGATTTCTGCATCTGTCTTCTGAGTAGGTTGAGGAGTACTGCCATCTGTGTTCATCAGCTCGTCAAAGATTGCTTGAGCATCGTTTTTGGGAGCCTCAGAGACGTTCTGAGCAGTGTTTGCTTTAATAGAGGATAATTGTGCCATTACACTTGCAGTCGTCGTTTTTGGGGCTTCTGATGCCTCAGATTGAATTGATGGTTTTGGATTTGTAATAGGATTGACATTTGCGGTCAGCTTATTGATAATATTACATATAGCAGACCATTCATTAGAACCTGTACCGTCGTAGCAACGACCAGGAAGAAACAGTGTTCCAGCAATACGCTCCCCATTTGCGTTCATAAGAGTAATCTTAAATGTCCAGTCTGGAAACACGTTATCAAGAATTGACACCACATTATCTTCTGTAATGGGATGTTCTGAGATTAAAGTGTTTAGTAAGTTGAGACAGTTCTGATCCCACTTCATAGATAAGAACTTTTCTGTAAGCTTTTCGTACATCTCGTAAATCTCCTTTCGTTTAGTAACATCATTGTACATCTTAAAATGTTTGATGTCAACTATTTTTTAAAAAATTTTTAGAGAAAAAGAAAACACCCACATGACTGGGGGATCATGGGGTGTTGGAGAAGGTTAAATACATGTCAGTTACAAGATGTTTGCTTACATTACATATTATATGCATTTAAGCTGCATTAGTCAAGTTTATATTTAACTTTAGTCATGTAGATATTTGGTGTATCTTCGTTACCTTCTATGTAGAATTTTACTAAAAGTTTATGTCCATTCAATACGAATGGAGCTGTACCAGATATCCTATGATAGTTATTACTTGAATCAAAGTAATAATATTCTTTAATGATATTAAAGTTTTGATCGTTTGCAACGGTTTGGTTGTTAAAGAACACTTCTGTATCATATATTTTGATAAGCCTATCTGTTTCTGGAAACTCAAATATTTCTGTAAAGACGCTATTATCTTTTGAATATCTGTTAAATAATACATCTACATTACGTAATCCGATATACCATATTCTTCTATCAAGAGTAGAATCATATTCAAAATTACGCTGACGCATTTTAATTTTGATCTGATTCACTTGTAATGCTTTAAAGTTAAATCTTAAATTGCCAGCGTTTGGAATGATAATACGGTTATATGTATTACCAAAAATATCTTGATATTCCTCTTCTTCAGCTCCAAAATGTGTTTCAAAGCCAGGAATTCTTACCCAAGCACCATTGGACTTGTATTGAATATCCATGATATCCATATAGCCAAGCGGGAATGGCTGAATGACAATTTCGTTTACCAGTCTCGTAGTAATAATATCTTCTGGCAGAGCAATAATAATTTCATTCTCAATCTGATTTACATCAGAATTTGTCGTAATCTTTCTATACCATACATTGGATTCAGAGCCATCGAAAATATTTTTAACATCGCTATCTTCGATAGAATAAATATTTTCGCCAATTTTAAATGAATCTGGACCGATATATGTCTGAATACTATCTGGTACTAATGTTTCATCATACGTTTCATCATATAAGTGTGTCTTACTTATACTGGAGATCGTATGAGCAGTAATATCATTGGTCGATTTATTAACGATAGCTTTATATTCGTCTTCGATTACTTCTGCCTCATATGCAAATTTAGATTGATATCTGTATTCTTTATCAGCAGCTTTAAGATTATTATATAATTCTTCTGTCTGCTGTAACTTTAATAAGACTTCAGAAAGCCTCTTACCGTATACTGTAGATTCAATACTGTTAGCAAGATTAAACTCATATAAATTTTTCTGAAGTAAGTTTGCTTTATTAAATAGATCCAGGATATCTTTAAAGGCTTCAGTTTGTAAAGCATTTAATTCGTGAGAACTCATTTTAGTACGATACTTGAATTCTCTCTCTTGGATATCTGGTATGTTTCTTATGAATAGATTGCTAACTGTATTCATATCCTTTTATCCTCCGACTTGTATGTACCAGTTGTATAGTGGTCATCATGTAAAATGTTATTTAACTGATGCTGCATAAATGATACGTTATTTAATGTGGTGACTTTTATACTGTTATCTCCAGCAACATTTTCAATCACTTGATTATATTGTTTTTCAACATCAGCAAATAAATGATATAGATCGTTTAAATTTCGCACAAGCATAAGAGCAAAGTTATTAGTTTTAACTCCTTCTGCTGGACCACGATATCTATTATTAAGAACAGTGGCTTTTGGGTAGTGGTTATTTAATGTTGTAGGAAAGATATTATTATCGGTTGTACTATCTTTTGCAACACCAGTAATCGTAATATCAGCAGTAAGTGTCGTTGATCCTTCTATGTATGTAACAGTAATGATATTGTCACCTACAGTGTGAATAATATTCGTGCTTACTGTGAAATCTTTTACTGTTTTTATTGTACCATTAGTGTAATAAATATTACAGATAATTCTTTCTAAATCAATCGTTTTGCCTTGTTGAACGTTTGGTCCAGTATAATCAGCTTGTATATCAATTGGTTTAAGATCTGCAATAAAACCAACAACAGTAAAAGCAGTATTTATAACGCCAAGCTGACCTTCATATGTAACACTATATGTATTAGCACCTTCTTTAGATACAAACGTATCACTAACAGTGCATTCAGAAACATCTACTGGCTCATAATATGAGTTGCTGATTTCTCCGTTCGAAACATAATATACTTTTACTTCAAGATAGGACGTTTGAAAATAATGACCTACTTCTACTTTTGGTCCATTATAATAGGCAATGAGTCTTGATTCTGTAACTGCAAAAGGGGTAACTTGAATCTGACAAGTTAATCCTTTATAAAAGATATCTATTAAGCCTTGATTCGTTTCTGTAACAATATTGCCATTAGGAAATTCGAAATTAGTAATAGTAGCTTCAGTATCATCAGAATAATATCCTATTACTACAAAGAATTTCTTTTTAGCTTCTTTGCCGTAAGCAACTGGACCGCCATCCCAATATCCAGCAATAGCTCTAAGATTTCGTACACCTTGAACCATGAAAGTTGTTCTGTTAACTTCATTTTCTGGATCGATATAATACGTTTCAAATACATTTGCACCAAGCTGTGTAACGATTCTATCTGTAGGCTCTACTACGTAATTACTGGTAATTCGTAATTCGTTACCGTCGTCATACTGAGCAAGAACTTCAAGCAATGTTTCGTCAAATGTATTACCGACTGGAACAGCGTCTCCTTTGTATTTAGCAGTAATGCTGACTATGCTCGGTACTGCAAATTCATCTACAAGCACAATCGCATAATAACTGTATTTCGCACCAGCGATAGATGATTTAGAAGAATCATCATAAAAGATGATACTGCTTTTACTTATAGTAAATGGTTTGCCTACGTAATAATAGCCAGTATCTGGATCATCAGTATCAACATAGTTATTGTTCATCCATGTTTGTATATTGTTAAAGAACTGATCCCAGCTATCATCAATTTCGTTAATCTCGTTATAGCCAAATGTAGTTTCTATGGGCTTAACGCAATATACAGCACTATGAGTAGTGCTATATGGATTGTTTATTTGGATTTCTGGATGTCCGTAATAAACATGTTGCTCATGTGACGGTATATTATTTAATACACCGTATTCTCTTCCTAAGTCAGAGATTTCGCAACCTTCTATTCTGCACCATCCATTATTTCTAACATTTAGCATATCAAGACACTCACTTTCCTGTTATTCTGAAATTTAAAATAGACGGAGAAAGATTTTTACTTTTACTCGTTAATATAGCCATGATCCTAAAGCGTAATTTATTTGCTTTAAAATATTGTTTCATGTTTTGTTTTAAACCATAATACGTAATAAAGAATCCCATATCATTGTTCATTGATCTAATTAATTCGCTAGGATCTATATTCACGTATATAATATTGTTCTTTATAGTAAAGTATTCATATGTAGGCTCAAGAGACTTCTTAAGCATATTAACATTTGTATATTGCATCGGTTTAAATGCAAAAACATCATGCGTAACTTCTTTAAAGTTAAGATTATGATATAGTGATCGAACAGATACATGTGAGTCTGGACAATATATAGCCATCTGAATCTTATTGACACCTTTTTTAAGATTGATAGCATAGAAACCATTATCTCCAGATACTTGTTCATATCCGTTTACAAATAATCGTATAGTGCTTATAGCGTCATCTTCACCTTCAACATTTGAAACGGTTCTTATAAATTTATTATATAAGCTAGTTGTTTGCGGAGCATCAACATATTGTGTAAAGATATATAATGTATTCGATCTCAGTTCAAAGTTATGATAGTTATCACAGTCCATAAACAACTGTGTTTCTGTACAGTTTTTAATAAACTCTGTGACATCAGTATCTTTCAAATGGAATCCATCATCATAATCGCCATCTTGACGAGTATATCTTTGTACAGACCACATGTTGTATCCTGGCGTAACTTTTAATGAATTGACATTAACACCAGTAGGCAGCCTAAATACTGCATATAAACCAGTTAATGGTGACTGTACGCCATAGTCTTCATATGTTCCATTATTAGCTATGTTATGTCGTTTTTCAAACATAAAAAGCTGATGCTCTTTATGGTTTTCAATAGCATCCCATCCGATCTTATCAAAAGTATTATCAAAGCCAATAAAATAATTGATTCTTGTATTTGAATATACCATATCTGTTGCGTCTAACTTAATAAAGTTAGTAAGATTATTAAACTCTATAGGCTTAGTAACAAGCACAGATTGAGATTCAAATTCTTCAAGAGCAACAGTAATGTTTTTAAAGATATAATAATATTCGTATATATTATATCCTTGAGTATTAACAGATTCTCCATCTGCTTCGTTCTTTGTACAAGTAATCTTAATATATCTAACAGACTTTGTTTCAAAATTCCATTCGATTAAGTCTTTACTGGTAATGTCATATACTGTATAGAAGTTATTTCCATCGTCTGATAAAGCTAATGTTAACGTCATATAATTAGATGAAGTAGCTTTGAAAAATACAGTATTGAACGTCATAAGCATTCCTAAATCAACTAGAAGATTTAAAGATTTAGGTCCATTATCATTGCTTTGTCCAGTAAATATAAAGACATCGTTAATGGTATCATTCAGTACTTTATTTAAATCACCTTGAGAGTTATAACTACTGAAATTATCCATACCAGTAATTGAAATGCTGGAATTAACGATTGATAGTTTATTGACTTGGCTATTTGTTTTTTCTGTTACAACTTTCTTTTGTAATAGATCAACAAAAGAAGTAGTATAAGGAATATTACGAGCTTCATTCCCGTATAGTTCAAGATTATATAAACTATCAAATACTTCTACATATTCTTGTATCTGCTTATTTGATTTTAATGATTCTTGTAAACAATTAGCTCTTAAAACTATCTTATCGATTGAATGAAAGACTTTAATTTTTTCTGTGTCATAATATTCTTGAATAGACACGGCCTTATTATTTGCCTCTATATTAGCTTCATAAACCGTATCTATGTCTTCTTTAAAAGTAAGAAAATTATGATTGTAGTCGTCTTTTGAAGATTCATCATATGGTTTTTGTTTTATAGGAGCATAATAAGGCATACCCATAGTATGATTATCAAAGTATTCTCTCAAGAGATTATTCAACTCGTAATTGTTAGGTGCGATACCTTTTTGAGCAAGTTCTTGAGCGAATTGTCTTATTTTTCTATCACGTTGTATTTTACTAATACTCAATGGTATCTCCTCCTGTAGTTACTTTAAGTTTATATGAAAAAACTATTGGAGTTGCATAATCGTAATTGGCTACCGATTTAGGTTTCTGCATTACTATTTTTAATTGTACTCGGTTTATGTTAGTCAGTACACTTAAATTTTGTGCTTTAAATTTATCAGAATGATTCGTAAGAAGGTTTTCTATAGAATCATTATTGATAAAGTATTTATATACGCCTTCGTAAGCACGTTGTATAGGCGTAATTGGATACCAAGTGCTGCCACTATCTACTGAAATAAAATACTGAAGAATACTAGGATCATCACCTGGAATGTATTCTTCTGTTTCAAGCATTATACTTGTAATCTGTTCATCAGTAGTAAATACTTTACTAACATATTCTGAATAATCTGCAAAGGTACAATTAGGTAATCTTATCTCACGAATACCTATCATATACCTAAAAGCATCTATCATTTCAGAATTCGCTTTTCTTTCTATTGTGCTTTCTGGTAAGGTAAATAATGCAGATTTCATATATGTTTCGCTAGGTACACTGGTCGTTTCGTCACGATAGTTTAACCATTTAGTAGTAGGGTCATATTTAATACCAAGCATAGTAACGTTAGGTTTAGGACCATCTATTCGTGTAAACTGATCAGCGTCTTCGAAATTCTGATAGATAGACAGATTATCAGTATTTACGTCTGTGTAAAAGAAATGACCTACTTTACATAAATATCTCGTATCTTGTATAAATGTTAATTCGACTCTGTTGATTGTCTGTGGTGGAAATGCAAATGTACATACTTGATCAAAAATCTTATGTTCAGCTACTTTATAAGCATAGTTATTAGATGAAAATACTTCACATTTTTCAAGGATGCAATATGTTCCACCTTTTGCATCAGACAAATAAGGTAGAATACTTATCCATGAACATACAGTATCATCAGTAAGATTAAGCACAAGTTTTAATCTGAGCAGTTTTTTATTGTTATCAGCCCATGATACGCCTTCTTCATAGTCAAAACCATATGAATTACACTCTCTGCGAGTTTGATCAGAGATGTTAAATAATTCAAATTCAAACCATGTATCTTTATTACCATCGATAATAGCAGTAGGGTTACCATGAATACCGTCTTGACCAATAAAATGTAAGCTACCATTTAATGTATCCACACAATGAGTGTTACCAGGAAACCCATTGGAATATTCATCATCAATAACAATGCTGGCAATATTGGCATTGTTAGAAGAAGTCTGGCTTAAAGTAAGTATACCGTCAAATGTATTTATGGTACACGAAGAAGATGCAGTCGAGTTGCCTGCATTTGTGAAATCATTAAAGGAGTCTGAGAAAACTACCATACCACGTTTTTGATTGGTAGCCAGACTCTGTTTAATATTGTTTACTTTGTTAGAGAGATAGGTCAGTTGATTAGACATCATTGTACGGCTAAGCTGTGCATCAATAAAAGACTGCGAAACATAGTCTTGCAATGCCTCGCAGTCTTTGATGATGTACTCCATATCATTATAAGATTCATTGATCATTGCATTGTATTCACTGGATATTGGCGTAGTGACTGCTGGTCGATATGTAAAACTTGGCTTCGTCAATGATTTATAAAACGTGTTCAGCATCGTTTTAATCTTATAATAGTATTCTGTTTCTGTCCTAATCTCTCCATTCTTATACTGATAATTGATTTGAGCAAGTAATGTTTTAAGCTTATTATCTATAGTTTTAGATTTGTCAGTATACTGGAGTAAATTTCCCATAGATTAAAACTCCTTATATTAAGATAAGATACCTATGATTTCTTGTCTTAAGATATATATTGTATCTTTCGTCATACAGTTTTTTAAGCCAGCACTTTCCGCAACGGTACCTTGATTATGTGTGTACAGATAATCAAATACAGCGTCAGCGACTTGAATAGCTGTTTTATTGGCAGTCATAGCATCATCTGCTTGTTTGACAACATCAGCCTGTATGAAACGATCAAGATAATCATTAGTATTATTTTCGATAGCCTCTTTAACATCGGCTTTGTTTTTCGATGTATATGCCATGATTACTCTCCTTATTATTCAGCAGTAATAGTAACAACGCAAGAATCAGACTTTGTATTGTCTTTTGTAGAGGTTGCAACAACAGTTACTTCGCCTTCTTCAGCTTCAGCATCAACTGTAACTACGCCGTCAACAACTGTAACTTTGTCGTTTGCAACTGCAAGAGACCAAGTAACAGCTTTATTCTCTGCTTCATCTGGAGAAGCAACGACTGTAGCTGTAAGAGTTTCCGATCCACCTTTTGCAATACTGGTTGTATTCTTGTTAAGAGTTACGCTTGTAATAGTAATCACAACTGGTTCTGGTTCGGGTTCTGGTGTAACGCTACTTTCAAGAGTCTTGATTGCGTTATAAACGGCTCCTCTCATATAAGAAGCAAGGTTGAATAACTGCATATTCGAACCAATGGTATTATAAGTACCATTATTGTACATAGGCAGATCTTCGATTGCCTTTCTTGCATTGTTTGCAATAGTGTCAGCATCAAGGTTTTTCTTCATACCATCAATAATTGCTGTGGTAGGAAAAGTAACATTCTGTGCGTCTGTAAGACCGTGTAAAACTTCTGTTGCCTGGTCACATACAGCTTTAATCTGTGCATCTGTGTAAGCCATAACTGTCCTCCTTTAAATGTTAATCATTATTATCGTCATCCATTGGTTCGTCATCTTCACCAGCAACTTCTTGTGCTGCGATTAACGTTCTGATCTCAGACATAGCAAATCTTACGTTATTAGCAGTAAATGCTCTTGTGTTACTGGTAGGTAAAAGATCAGACTGTCCGTTTCTCATGGTATCAAAAGAATCAAGATACGTTGTCATATCAAGGATTGTCTGTTCGGTTGGATTCTTTACGATCTCATTTGCAGCATGGGTAATTTCTTGAACGTTTAAAAAGTCACTACAGTATTTGTAAAGAATATTGTGCACCTGGATTTTTGCTTCATCACTCATCATAATCGTTCTCCTTTATTATATTCTTTCTAACATTCCAGCTTTTACGACACCAGTGACAGCACCAGCTTTTTTAGTGCTGAATTTCCATCCACGGCTGTCTTCGCCTCTGTAGTAAAGGATTTGTTTATGTACCCATGCTGGAATCTTTTTGCCATTGTAATATGTATTTGTTAACAACTTAATTGTATCACCAATCGCCAGTTTTGTCTCTTTTTTATTATCAATGATAGACTCAAGCTTTGGCTTACTTATAGGATAAACCAATTTGCCATCAGAATCAAATACATAATATCCTTGATTCTGATCAGCTGCTTTTTTGGCGTTATATAATATTTCATATGCTCCAATCTGAGACTTAGCGTCTTCCCAAGATTTTCTTACACGATAATATTTTTTCTCTTGAACGGGTTGAACTGGAATCGTAACAACTGGTGTTTGTGTATTGCCATCATTCATACCAACATCATATTTAGTAAGATTGTGAGAATTAATTATTCTTCTGATGCTGTTAGGATAATCGAGTGAAGTGTAATATTTACACTGTCCAAGAATAGTTACAAACTGGACTGGGTCCGTAATGTTATTACGAACTGGATCATAATTGGATATAGAAATAAATTCAAAATATCCTTTTACGCCATCTTCCATGGTTCTAAACTTAAACCACGAATCAGTTATGTCGTAGTAAGAACCATCGGTTCTTTGTTCCTTACTTCCATCTACAAAAGAACCACTTGCAGATGGACAGCGATCTTTTCTATATTTCAGTCCGAAGTAGTTATGGTATTTAGCTTTATTGCTTGTGCCGTAACCAGATTCTAAACAAGCTTGAGCGATAATAGGGCTGGCTACTTTATATCCATATTGTTTAGCATATTTTTGCACAATTGGACCGATTTTAGAAATAAAGGATCGCATAGTATCAAAATCCGCCATTTTGAAATCTCCTTTTATTTTTAAAATTTATAAAGTAGTAAATTCTAGTTTGTAACTGTTAAGTATTGGTGTTAACCAGTTATCATGTTTAGTGTTACGTCTCAGAATGGCTTTTAATCTTATTTGAGATCCAAAGCTTGGATAACTGATTTCAATTTTTTGTTTAGAAGATATTGGCTTGTTAAAATACAAATACCTTCCATTAGTATAATACTGTATCTTGTTAGTATTTGCAATGAAGTTCTTAAAGCTACTTTCTGGATTAAGTTTGTCAGTAACACATTCTACTGACTTGTCAGATAAGGCACTTGCTGTATTTTGATTAAGAACATAGTTTGTTTCTACATTTATAATCTTAACATATGTCATAGTATCATCTGGATGCTGTCTATCATAGTAAGGAAATTCATCTAATCTATAACATGCAGCACCAGTACCGATAATCTCTTGGAAAGTATTACTTGGCTTTGGATTTGTTTCGTTTATTAAAGTAATCTCTCTTGATATGTCTAATGGCCTATAAGAAACAGTATAGATTGCAAATTTGTCAAATCCAGCAATTTCAATCGCATCTACATTGCCATCTGCATCATATCTTAAGATATAGTCAGTGTCTTCTGTTAAAACAACATCATTATAATAGACTATAGGACGTTCCATTATAGTGGATTCGTTACCATTTGTATCATACGTAACTATATTGCCACATATTGCTTTGTGTCTCAAATAGCAATAAGCATAATCCAACTGAAGTAATTCATGATATACATAATCTTTATTGGCTGGACAGATCGGTAACCAGTCTGTATATTCTGGATTACGTTTTGTAGTAATATAAAATTCAATATCTGTCAGTATCTGTTTATCAGAACTTAATGGATGTGTTTCATCAGTTATAAGTTTGATAGTATCAACCGAACCATCACATTCGATTACTTTTGATACGAATATTCCAGCTCTTTGATACTCTGAAAAACAAGGAGCAATATTATAAAAACCATAATTGTACTGATATTTTGTTACTGGAAGATATTTTTCTTCTCCTTCAATAAGAAGATCATTAATATCAAGAAGTTTATTAGTTACCATCTTGTTATTAATGTATTTCCAAACACTGCTTTCTAATGCTCTATCAAGATATAAAGGCTGGAATACTGTTGAATTATCCATCTTGACTTGGTCATTTAATTCGTATGTAGCGTTGAACCAGAGTTCATTTTTGAACATCTGATTTGTAGAAAGCATGTATGTATCTTTAATGCAATGAATTTGATTGATTAAGATATATAAACGTTTGCAAGTTATGGTTTTAAAATGAAACGAATATTCTTTATCAATGCTTGTCGTAGCAAGAAGTTCGTTTTCGTTATCTGGATAAACGACATCATATACGGTATCATCCATATCATCAGATAATTGATATCTTACAGCAACAATATCGATTGGAAAGTTACCATATGGTTTTAAAATCAATTCATTAACATTAGTAAGTGCTTCGAATGTAAGGCAGATTTCACATAATGCTCCTCGTGGCAAATCGTAGTATGAACGATTACTGTCATATAAATCAGATGCATTTGTAAACTGTAATCCTTTGATTTTGATTTCTTGATTAGTAAGAATTGTTTCGGACCAGTAACTTGAATTGCTGGTATCTATGGCATTCTCAAGTTTGGTCTCAGAGTTACGTGCTACAATAAAACCAGCACCATATTGTTTTGTTAAACTAATCTCTCCAAGCTGCACTCCAGACTTATAAACCATTACGTTTTGTTGTCTGGTAGGATTGAGAGTAATATTTTCTTGGTCTGGATTGAAACGTACATACGTGTCTTCTGGCATTTTTTCGCCATAACGTTCTGTATAGTATAACTTATCTGTTTCTTGATTATTTATAGTTCTTAACCCTTCATAATAGCATTGTGGTGCACCTTCTGTACCAACAACCGCTTCACAGGCAGTAAGCTGATCGTTAAGTTCACCAATAGTCGAATGAAGAGTTGTTATGATACTTTCATTAAGTTTTTGGTGCGATTGTAATGTATCATAAAGACTATTAACATAATAAAAAGTTGTTAGAATATCAAGATATAATTCAAAAGCTGTTTGATTATAATCATATGCATTAGTTAATCCAGATTGTTCTCTGATAGTGGTCGTAAGTTTATTGTTACGTAAATTAGCTAATAATTTGAGTTTATATAATTCCTTTTCTTTAGAAGTCATATAACGCATATCAATTAACTGCTCAATAACTTCATCGACCATTTTTTCTTTTAATTCATTTAATGAAGTGATCATGCGTCATTTTCTCCTTTGCCTGGAACTGTAAATAACTGATAATCTATTGTAGCATTATTAAAGAAATCATTCAAAGTACCAAATGGAAATTCTCCAATATAATACCATTCACTATCTACATTACTATCAAATAATTGATTGCTGTCATAGTATTGAGTCGGACCATTTCCTACATGATACATTACTTGTTCTGCATCTTGTAATAACCAAATAGAATTAATAAAATCTCTATTGTCATTCGTAATTGTGCATAGATTAACATTAAAGCTAGAAGTATATGTTTGCAAATTATTATAAGTATCTTTATATGTATTGTCACAGAAGTATAATTTATTATCTCTAATAGGTAAGCTGTGATTATGTTTAATCACTACCTTCTTACTGTGAGCATTCAGATCGGTATCAGACATTATTGTATAATTATCATCGTTTGTCATGTCAGTAAAATTATTTAATGACGTATTATAATGGATACTATCAATGTCTGAACATGTACTTATATCTATGTTATCAGTAGTATAAAGTACACCAGAATTTTTATCGTCAGAAGCATCAGCGGTAATGCGTAGTTTATATGATACATAATCATCGGTGTCTGATGCTTCGATAGTAAACTCAAACGTATCAGAGTTATCATCAGATGCAATACATTTACCACTAATCTTAGGACGTAACGGAGGAGAATTATCTAAGCCTGTATCTGTATATGATGTATTATGGTTGCAACTGATCGGATTATTATTTCTATTATTTTTAATAACGTCATATACGAAAGGCGGGTCGTTCTCGATAAGAACACCAGCGGTTTCATAATGCTTAGTAATTGTCCATGACAAATTACAACTATTATTATTTTTCTGTGCATTAAATGATACATCTACATCGACGTTTACTTCTTGTATAATGGCTACTGAGAAGTTTTCATCTGCTTGAAAACTATATATAAATTTATCAGCATCGGTACCACCACCAGCACATTCTTGTGTAATTATTTTATAAGTATGTCCGCTTACAAATGTAACGCTATTCATGGTTAGCGTCAGCGGAGTGCTATTACTATGCGTAGCATTTGTACTAGCATAGTTGTTAGTCATTTCTGTAAAATTAATTGCATCTGTACTTTCCCAAATTGCAAATCCATACCAGTGACCAGTATTCATTGTTAATGAAAATGATCCAGTGTAATTATCTCTAATGGTAAAGACTAATAACTCTTTATATGCACCAGTACGTTCTGGGTTATCTGGTAATGGACCAACACCAAGTCCACCAGCACCATAAGGAGCAACTACTGTCTGCAAATCATATACTCGTTGCGTTGTAAATGACGCACAGCGTCTTACAATAGTAAATTGTGCCGTTGTACTATCATTTGTTTTGATAGGACCAGCATTTTGCGTTTCATTGTTGCTAATTAAAGATGTCTGTTGGCTGTCTATTTGAAGACTAGAAGAGTTTCGTTGATTAGTATTATCAACAACCCATGCAAACAGACTCATGGGAGAATATATAGTAACAGGCAAGTATGATAATCTTTTAAACGCCACACTAATCTTATTGGTGTCATCAGTATAATAAAATGCTTGTATAAAATCATGTTGGCTTTCATTAACTTGATATGTATGTGGCAATTTATCTCTATAGGTTACACCATCTTTAGTATAACTTAAAAATACGTTTATATCTCCATTATTAAGATTGTTATTAGCAAATTTTTGAAGAACGTTACCAGTAATAGTCTTTGTACAAGAACATGACAATGCGACATTTGTATATCCATAATGTACAAAGAACGGCGTATTATGATATGATTGCCTTTCAGATTTTGTTCTTACAGAATCCGACATGTCATATACAAATTGATCGTTTGTAATTGGTATAGTACCAGTTTCAACTATTTTAATGGCATGGCTTAATACATTCTGTAAAGTTTGATATTCTTCATTGGTCAGATAATCCTTTAAAAGAGTTTTAACGTACTGTTTAAAGTTAATACTTTGGATGTCTGAATTATTACGAGCATCTTCAGGGAAATTACTTATCCATGAATCTATACTGTCATTTACTGCCTGTAATCTTCTATGTACAGGATCAAAAATATCATGTAACTGATTTAAATAGCTTTGAACAATATTGATGAAATATATATTAGTGTCTTGTAAATGTTCTATTGTACGTTCGACCTTACCAGTAAGGTCTTCAAGTAAAAGTAAATCTATACTTGTTCTTGAACCAGCATAGATTAACATATTAAGAACGTTTTCGTTAGTATGAAGATGCGAACCGCCATTTAATAAATTATATTCTTCAAGCTGTTCACGTAAGCCTATTACATCGTCAATGGTATGTATATGCATTAAAGGAATTCTTGCATCGGTTAATCTGTCATCATCTCCAGAGACAATGTGATCTGCTTGTGATTCACCATAATTGGAATATGTTTCTTCTGTACCATTCCATAAAGTTTTAGTGGTAGAAGTAACGTCACAAAAATCTTTATTGAACGCACTGTTTTTATCAAACGCTTCTTCTCCACCGAAATCTTTAATCAATAAATCAATATTGCCAGAGCGTTCGTTAATACAAATGATATATTTGCTCGTATAAGCATTAATGATTTCTTTTAATCTTGTATAAGCCTGGACAATAATGGCTTCTTTAGATTCTTGAGAAATCTCATTTTCAATTTGAAAATATCTCTGAATAATATTTCTAAGATAATTAGTAATTGGATCATCATACTGTTTAGTTATAATATTATTCTCATGTTCCTTTAAAGCCATAATTACTCCTTAGTAATAAACTGGACAAAACGACTTAGCGTATATGTCACATACTATTTTACCATCAATCATTTCATCAGTTAATTGATTTTCGTTTGTATTAAAGATCAATTGTAATATGTTTTGGTTTGTTTGAATTGCTTCAACATACCCAGCAATCGTAAGATGTTGCATGAGAGGATACATAAACGGTTCAAATCTTGTATTAAAGTTATCCATATGTGGTAATGATTGTCTAATTGTTTTACCATCCTTCTGATATTCCATGTATAACTTAAATACAACTTCAGTGGAATTAGGTAAATCAATCGATCGCTGAGCAAGTTTGTCACGAGTATTCTGTGTAAACGGAAGATTAGCGATTCTTGTATTTTGACTTGTACGCATATATGTGCTCTTAAGTATCCATACTTCAGTGCAAACATATGAATAACAGTTTTGTGCAATATCTATCAACGAACTAATATCTGCTTTTTTAACATAATTATTGTCAATATAATTGGACATTTCTGTCTTAGCAGCATCGATAATATGATCTGTATATTGTTTAGCTTGTAAAAGATACTGATCTAATTTTTCAATTACATATTGATGTATAGCATCGATACTGCGATTAAGTTCGGCAATATCGTTATTGATGTCTTCAATTTTTGTATCGGTTTCATTTATATAATCTTCAATGCTTTGACGTATTTGTGTTAAAGCTTGATCTATTTTAGGTTCAAGAGTATCTAAAATACCAAGATCGATTTTGTCTTTATTGCCAGTATACGTTAGCATATCAAGTATATGTTTGTTAGTATGATTATGATTATATGAACCAAGACGATCCATTTGACCAAGTATAGTAGACAAGATACCTTCAAGGCCACGTATTTCACTTATTTCATGTTGGTGCTGAATTGGTTTACGAGCATCAGATAATCTTGGGTCATTACCTTCACATGCGGTATTTGGGGTATTGCCAAAGTTTACATTAAATGCAGAGAGTTTCGGAGAGATTAATGGTTCTCCACCCAAGTCTTCAAGTGTAATAGAAACATCGCCCGTTCTTACTTCTCCGTTTGACAGAGCAATACTAAGAACACCTAATGAATTATAATCCATTTCAGTACGTAATCTGTCAACTGCTTCACGAATTATATATTCTTTAGATCCTTCAAGAGCTTCGTTTGAATCTCTGAAATATTCTTGAATAATATTTAATAAGTATTTTTCTACGGTATCCGCAGATTTTATATACATATTATTTTGAAGTTCTTCTATTCTCATACCTCAGTAATCCTTTGTGCATTTATTTTATCCATATCACTAAGTTCTTTATAAATGGTAGTATATATCTTTTCATTTTCAGCACTTAGTTTAGTAACTTTAACGCCATCCATATACTGCTTGGTTACTTTTGTAATTTGTCTTACTTTCATAAGAACGGATTCTGTTTCGCCATAGCTTGTATAGTAATCACCATAATATAATTTATGTAATTGCGATACTGCACCGACAGAACGATAGTTTTCCCACTCAGTGCGTATATAATGCAATCTACCTTGATCACTCCAGTCAAATGTGAGGTAAACGGTGTCAAGTGGTTCGATAACCTTGACCACCTTATCTTCTTGAGCACGATCCCTAACTATGATTGTTAGTCCATCGTCATCGCCTACCTCTATACTAGGGAAAACGCATAAGGTCTGGATTTGTCAGACCATAGTTTGCTTCGACTTGTGCATCCCAATAAAGAACAGCATAACCATTAAGAACGGGATATTCATTTAAATGATTAGGAACAATGTCTGCTACAAGTACAAAGCCTTGAGTAATATTCTTTGTTAAATGTAACGGTAATTTAATTTGATTAGCTTCGATAGGCCATCGTTCGCCAGTATACATTTCAAGATAGTATTTGATTGATGCTCCAACTGGTACTTCTTGACTAGTTACTAAAAAGAAATCATTCATTTCAATATCAGCACCATGAGGACTATATATACGTACTGATTTGAATTCTCCAGGCTGCGTCTTATCTTGTAATGACATCTGACTTGTCTTATCAAGAATACATATATTGTTTGAATCAGTTACATTTATTTTCTTTCCATCTTGAAAATAATCTATAGAACAAGCATTACAATATAAATTGTTTTCAAGAATAGTATATACTCGTTCCTCAAACGCTTTATCTTTAACGTCATTAGTTTCTTGTTGTGTAACATTTAGATCTTCTTGTAACGCATTGACTGTTTGTGCATTAACTCTTTCGCCAGAATCATTGACGTGTCTTTTGTACTGAGTATACTGTCTTTTATTATTGTTTTCGTTCATTGCCATAGCGTAGGTCCTCCTTAAATAATGACGTTATGGTTACCATAAGTATATGTGTCAGCAAAAATAGGTTTAATTCTTATTTGACAGTTAGCCTCTAATGGATATGTTCTGGTAATCATATCTCTATAGTATTGAACGGTAATTTTATCATTAGCGGTTAAAGGCTTAAGGTTTCTATTGATTGTGATGTAACGATTATATTTGTTATATTGATAATAAAGCGTACTAAGTATAGCATCGTTAATATAGACTCTAAATTTATGGTCTCTATCTGTGTATAAGTCTTTTGGTAACTCCCATGTATAATTGTCATTAAACTCAAAGTCTATACTGGTTCGTTCGACATTGGGTTCAGAAGGATTATCAAAAGTGTCTATAAGTTCTTCACGTATTCCAGAAGAATAGTTATCATCTGGAAATAGACCATAAATAGCATAGCCTTTAACATGCTTATTACTAAGCCGCTTAAATGTAATTGTCTTTGTTAATAATGCTGGAATTAAAGACATGTTTACAACTCCTTATGTTTCGAGAATATAATGTGTATTCTCAGATACGTGCTGATATATATCTATGAGATAAATATCAAATACATATAAGTTTCCAGTTACACCAGATATTTGTATATTGATAGTATCTTGTATACTAGATTCATTAAATACCGCAAGTTTATTTGATTCAAGGGGTATATTCCATTGATTATAACCAAGAGCTTTATGTTTTATAGTATCATAATATATCCCGTCTCGTCTTATGATTTCTATCTTATTGGCATCAGCATCATCCATAGATATAATAGCATCTTGATTATCTGGATTAGAACGATACATGATTACCATTTTTTCAATGCTCACTGGTAATTCACTTTGATAAGTAGGGATGCTGAATTCGCCATAGTCAGATCCATGAACATTTCGTACTTTATAAGATTTAAGCTTTCTATAGTTAAATTCTTTATTGTTGTTCTGCCATGGATTCTGTACTTCAAGCACCATAAATGTATTTGAGATTAAGCTATGTAATGAAACATGGACATCTTTAATTTTAGGTACAGTTTCAACCATTGGAATACCAAGCTGTTGTATATTATAAGGACGTGTAACATCTCCTATTCTGATCGCTTCATCATTTTCGTTATATTCTATATTATTAACTAACGTCCAAGTGTCATCACCTGAGTTGGTATAGTTATCACATGACCATAATTGTCTTGTAAGATCTGATGCATTTATATAATTAACCAAGACACCGTTTACTTTAGATAAATGTGTCATCTGGTTATTGGTTTCATCGACAGCAATAACGGAATAATAGAATACTATACCTTCTTTATGATGTATCATTAATGGTTCAAGTATTAATTCGTTCACATATGAATACGTATTAAGTTTAACGATATTGATTTTACTGTCATATTCCATAATTGGTACTGTGTTGAGCTTTGGACCATTATATGTAATACCCAGAGTAGTCTGAGGTATATCATCAACAACATAGCACTCTTGATTATTAAATGTATTTGTTGCAGCAAACTGCTGATCTATAATGATAACTGGTTCAAGGTTAGATACCTTAGAAATCGTATTGATATCATCAGCACTTGTTGAACGAAATACATATAACTTTAAGTTGCTATCGCTTTGAACCTTTGGAATTGTCAGTCTAGCAATATATCCCATGTTAATCTCCTTTATAAAATTGAGCTGGAAACCTTTGAATTTCCAGCTCAATTACAAAGCTTTCCCTGTTATTTATTATATTATTAAATCGAGATACATTCAAGAAAGATTTCTGGTGTGATATCGATAACATTAGTGTAATTATCTTGTATCTCTAATGTATATTGAGGAAGGTCTTCTTTCTTGTATGAGTCAACAAATTCTATAATAGGATAAATACCAGCTCCCAGCCAACGTTTAACTTTTTGCTCTACATCTGAAGTAGTAAATCTACCACCGTATTCTTTAAGTATTCTGTTATCAAGCCTTACAATGATTACACCGTTTTCTTGATAAGGCTTACCATCATAATAGCCGATATCAAGATAAAAGTCAGATTCTGGCTCAAGTTCATGTCGTAATGAATCAGACATCGCTTCAAGTACACCGCCGCCACGAGTTCTTGAGTCTGTAATGACAGTAGAATGTAACGATGTATCTTGTCTGATATATACAGAACCAATCATAATATCTTCATCAGAAACTGGTTCTGAATTATCAATTTGATGATACAGACAGTATTCATTTTCGCTGACGACTCTTGTAACTTCATCTGCTGGTACTAACTCTGTTCCAGTATATTCTTCTTCAACATCTTCGTATCCATCCATATATGTATCAGTAGATTCACGAGGAGTACGAGTTACAACATTAACGCCTAATCTACCATCTATTGAGAATGTATATACGAATTTATCTGGTGCAGTACCACCAACGCTACATTCATCGGTAAGAACACGATATGTACGACCAGGCAAGAAATGTACTTCTGCAATAGTAAATGTATATGGTCTCATGTTGTGAGTATGATGATCGTTTGGTGCTCGATATACTTCTTGCCATACTTCTGGATAAGCATTGTCATCTTCAAGAAGCTGAATAATAAAACCGTTCCAGTGAGCAGTACCCATTGTCATTCTGAAAGGTCCAGTATATTCTTGCCCTTCTTGAACAGTAAATGATATAACTTCTTTCCAACCAGGTTCATATGGAGAATATGCTGTGGTAACCTGTGATATATCCATATCTGGACTGTATTGCTTATCAACCCATTTTCTTGTTTCTGTACGGAATTTAGGTTTTTTAACCGTTCTGGTTTTTGTAACTTCTCTAGCAACAAAACCGTCAGTACCATAATACAGATTTTCAGAATCTGATCCTATTTCATATATGCCAGTTGGTCGTAAGAAGAAGTAAATGACTTTATTAAATAGGTTCTTAGATGGACTAACTTCACTTGGTAAGTAGTTAGGATTGTTGTATGTATGATAAATATTAGGATTTAAATCTATACGTACAAAATCCGATGCATCTCTCCAGTAACCACGGTAATGATAATTTTCTTCTAAGTAAGTATAGTTAGCAATAATATTATCATTTTCTGAAGCTGCCTCTTTAATAATGATAACACCGTCTGTAAATGATACATTTTCAATTGTAAGTTCAAACAATTCAGTGTCTATCTTTTTATACACATGTATTGTTTTGAGTTTATAATTTTCATCATATAATACATGTAAAGGATAGCACAATGTTTTAACCATGTGAGGATTCAAAATGGTTAATGATTCATTTTCTATATCAACATATGGTTGTCCATATATAGATGAATAGTGCTGTTCATCATATTCTGGCATTGAATAGCATACTTTAGTATGTGCACCATATTGATCCATTACTCTTGAGAAATGTCCGAATTGAATCATTGGATACCATGAATCAAGTAATCTTTCTTCTCTTGGTGCTTTTACTTTAATGTTACGTGAATCAATGCATTTAACTTTATAGCCTTGATAAATATATGTACCATCAGTCCAATATGGATTTTCAAGATCAAGTGTTTTGGTATAAGCACAACGTTCATAATCATAGAAACCAGTGTCAATCGTTGTTTCAGCTGTGATAACTCCAGATCCATCTGGATTGCATTTGATATTTACAGTACCAGGATTATTGATATTATGTATAATAACAGAATATACAAATGTATCAGCGGTATCTGATATCACTGGTTCATAATTGTCATCAGCAGCTTGATAACCAGCTTGGTCATGCATACACAATTCTTTAGGAGAACATGGTATAATATCTCCGTTTAATTTAGGAGAAATGATCATACCACGTCCTTCAAACTGTGTATATTCACATGGAATACAGTATGCTTTATTTAATATGCTTGCTTGTCTGATTTCACTCGTAAAGACTTTATTGTTGTCACGATCTACCGCTCTTATTTGCCAATCAAAAGTAACTCTATATCTTTCGTCTTTAAGAGGAGCATAGTTAAGGATTTGAATATAACTTAATCTTGTTTTTCTATTGACTGAGCATAAGCGATAATCTACTCCTTCTATCATATAAGGAGCATTGTATATATCTTCTTCAATACCATTATTTAAAACTTTATTGTCATCATCAATATCATTAAAGCCATTATAAATGACTTTAAATGTATCTGTTGAACTTGAGACAAAGTTTGTAAATAAATCTGCGTAATAGCATTTAGGAATACGTTCAACTACAGAATTATTAAATTGATCGTATACCGTTCTTTCAGTATATTCAGCTGGAGTAAGTTTAATATTGTGCTTATAATCTTCTGGCACATCCTTAAGCATACTCGTATAAATCTGTACAGCGTCTCCTTGATAAATACCATTTTCATCTGGACCACGATAATCATATATAGGTTCTTTTAATCGGTATTTATAAAAACAACCTTCGCCGTCTTTAAAGACATCTGTTACATAAACAGTATCTGCTTCTATACGATAATAACTACGATATTCGGTTTCATATGTAGGGCGATTATCATCATCTGTTGATGTCTTTATACCTTCAACTATTTGACGCAGATAACCATCATTATCTGGATACATAATGATTTCATTATCTTCATCAGCGTTTTGATTACCAATAGAATTACCTTTGGTTACAGAACCCATATAATATGCAATACCATCATAATCAATCCAGTTTTTATTGATTAAACCAGAAAAATGACAGTGTGCTCTATAACTTGCAGCCTCTTTTTTTCTTGATGTAATTGTTCTTGTAACTGATTCATGTGCAGATTCTGGAATCCAAATACTATGATATACTGCGACAATGTTATATAACATAGTACCTTCAGTACCACGGTCAGCAATAATATATTTATAGCTAAGGGTAAAATGACACATTGAAGGTTCAATGTCTTCTCTGATTTCATTTTCTTTAGAACCAGAAAAAACACTACCATCTACTAACATGTCGATAGTCTTGTCGTTAACATGGAATCTTAAATCAGACAGCCATATAGCAATATCTTTACCATCACTGATAGCGTCTGTTAAGAGTCTGATGGCTGTATTATAAGAACCATCTACATTTTCCAAGATCGAAATAAATTCTTCAATCTCTTCGTATCCTTCACCCATTTGTGCAAGATATGCAGTCTTTGGTGTTTGTCCATTTATTTTGACATCTCTATCGAACGTAGGCATTTGGTTTGTATAACTTGTTTGATCAGATGTATGTGTTACATGCCAGGAAAAATCATCTGATGTTATATTACTAATCCTACGTGGATTAGAAGAAGAACCACTTGTAGGCTCGACTTCGTATTTGACTGGCTCATATTCAAGTTTATCAAAGTATAGAAAACCAGTGGGTTTTGAGGATGTTACAATATCAGGGTTATTGATAAACTGTTCGTTTGTACCTTCCCATTGATTAGTAAGATTGCTTATATAGTTTGCAATTCTATTATTAGTATTTGTTGAAGGAAGACCAGAATCACTACACTTAAGATTAGTAGGGGTAATTTCAATACAAGCAGGCCAACAATAATCTTCCATTGCCATTGGATTAGGTACGTTCATCCAAGGACCACTATCAAGATCATGTGATGTAAGGTACGATCCGAATATATCATGATAGTTTAATTCAAAACTGTTAATAGTGTAATCTACTTCGTCAGTAACAGACACATCTTTTGTTGTATATGTTTCATATTGTGCTGTATCGAGATATAGATTACCCTTGTAACCGTCTGCGTCGGAATATTCGATTATTTTATTTTCGTCACCCTTTTGAGTAACAATTTGAATGTTGTCGTAAGTTACTTCTTTTTGATTGATATGATATTCTGGATACCAACGGATTGTATCATCTTGTCTTTTAAGACGACCATAATAGCCTTCTTCATCAGAATAGTATATGTATTTAGCAAAGTATAAATCAGCACTTGGTTCTTCTCCATTTGGACCAGAAGCAACATCTGTTACGGTTAACCATTGAGTTTCTATTCTGTGGTCAATAGTCTGACGTGGAGGATCGCTTGCTAATATTTTCTCTGAATCTGTGGCTGTAGGATTATAATAATATGCAAGATTAACAGCATTTCTTGGAACCTTCACTCCAATACGGAGTGAAGGTTCTTTATCATAGCCTGTTATTGTATCTTTAAAAGGTTTCGTAGCTTTAAACATTTGAATTGCTCCTATTCATTAATGATATCTACTGAAGCCTCTATGACTTCTCCGTCACTTGTAACTGTACGAGCAGTAACAATATCGACACAAGGCTCTACGGCGGATTCATATAAGACATGTATAACACCGTTCATGTCAGTAAGATGTTTAGCATCAGTATTATCAAAGTTAAGGATACCACTATTACAGTCAATATCAATATCTTTAGAGATAACTGGGTTACCTTCATAATCAAGACATTCTATTGCTATATCTATTTTATCATATCCTCCAGCTTTAATGTACTTTGGATTTCTATAAATATTGATGATATATGGTTCGTTATGTTCATCAGTAAGATATATAAATCCTTTATAATCGGTTCTGTAAACTGGATTAAGACTCAAGTTTTCAGCAGTAAATTTATTATTAGTTTTACTTGTTTCAAAGAATACCTTGTATTTATGTTTAAGAGTATTCATTTGTTCTTCTACGGTAATGGTGTGGTCTACGTGTCCAGCAAATGATGATACTTTAAAGTATGTATTCTTTTGTGATTGAACACAAAAACCATAATATACTGTACTAGTAAATGGTTGAAGACTATCATTTGAAGTAAGCGTCACTGTTAATATTGAATTACTATTCCATGTTTCTGGATCGTTCCATGATGAAATCTTGCATTGTATTTGAGTAGTTGTCTTTTTGATAGACATCTTAATGCCATTAAGCATTTGATTCCAACTTGTATATCCAGTGTGATCAATTTGCTTACTTGTTAATATAGTTTCGTTTGAACGACCATAGTCCAATACAATTGCAGTATTCATATCATTAAAGGTATAATCAGAACCTAATGATATTAAATAGCTGAGCGTATGTGCCGTACCACCAGAATCTTTAACATAGCCAATGATCGAACCGACAATGTCGTCATCATTATCAGTAGAATAGACTACTGTTTCTATTTCATATGCATCTACTGGCACAAGATTATTGATAATCATTGAGAAATCGTCGATGTTATATGAATAGTAAATAGCATTTAATTCCGAATCATATTTCCAGTTTGGATCTACAGTAGTAGCGTTTTTGTTAATAGCATATTTATAACCATTTGAGTATATTTGGTTCAAACGACATTCTGTATAAGTATGATGATCAATGATAGGAGTAAGATTCGATATTTCTTCTAATTTAGCATTCTCTGAATCATAGTCACTATAAATCGTCATCTTTGTTTGATCATTCTCGTAATCTATTTCAGTATAGAATGAATTCAAAATTTTATATTTTATTGTGATAATGTCGTTTATATCAGGCATCAAATCGAAAATAATTAAGTTATTTACGATTCTAAAGTTTGTAAATGGTTCATCATTAAGTGTTATCGTTAATGTTTTAATATCAAAATCATTACGAGACAGCTTAATGTAATGTCGATTGTCCTCATTTAAAACTTCAAAAATTTCTGTTTTTTGCATCGTGACAGGATCGACATCAAATACTTCTGTATAAGGAATGCCATTAGCGTCTTCCATTGTAATTGGACAGTATTGCTGCGGCGTACCTTTTATTATAGTAATGACATCCAATTCTTTAACAGGGTCCATGGCAGCAAAGATATACGGAGTATGCTTGATTGCCATTTCAGTTTCAAAATCGGCCGTTGCGAAGATCGGAGTATTTAATGTATTAACACTAGGATATTCATTCTTCGTAGAATTTTCATAATTTAAATGAATGTTATGTTCTGTAGAACTTAATCTTACATAATGGATTTCATTATCATTAAATCCTTTCGCATGAACATCACTAGCAATAATATTATATATAGAAGGGAATATCCTATGTGGCTTACCATCGGTTGTGATTTCAAACGCTTGTATTTCTTGGAATGAATCATATGTATCACTAGGAACATAATCGCCAGTCATTTGAATCTGTTCTACATAAGGCAGTAACACGGTTGATTCTTTCGTGAGCGTTTTCATGTGTAACCAATATACTTTTTCGCCATAAGGAATAACGATTCTATATCTAAAGTATCTTGATGTTAATGTCATGGTTTTATCTACTTTAGACCATACGACATTTTCAAGTAACAGTTTGTTTCTGTTAGAATTGTCAGCAGCAACATATAATTCACATGGATTATTGATATTAGATGCGAACATATCAAGACTGATTGTTGTTTCGCATCCATAATCTATAATTTTTGAATTAAAAATTGCATCGCCATTATCTGGACCAGCTTGTAAGTGATCAGTAATTGCAACAAGATTGGTACTGTTTTCAAGATCGCCATACTCTTCCCAATCAAGATAACAGCATAAATAATCATCAATAGTTTTATCATGATTAGTTAAACTTGCTGCAAGTGTAAACTGAACTTGATATGCACATCCTAATGGAACATTAGGAACAGAATCATTTGCAAATTCAGCCCAATCTGACCATGTACCAGTTTCAATACTATAGCTACGAACTTGCATAGGCAGATAATCTGATCCGTCTTCAAAATGATAATCAACTCTTAATTGTCCAGCAGATGTTAATGTATTAGGGAAAAGTATTACTGGTGAAGTATAAACATGTGCCGTATATTCTTTGTAATACTGACCATCAGTTTGAGGTACAATAGTAAGTCCTTTACCAATTACCCATGTAAATTCTTGTTCATTTTGCATTAACTCTGCACGAGTATTTTTGATAATATCATAATGTTCTGGTTCACCAGCTCTATGAAGCAGATCAACATTTATAGTAAGATAGCCATTGATAGTTCTATAGTTTTCAGCATTGTATTCTTCAAAATCTGCTTCAACATCAAATTCAGAATAAGCATAGTATTCATGCTGGTTAAGATAATAGTAACCATTGTGAATTCTAGGAGACCATTTTGTAGTGGCATTAACTACACCTTTAAAGCTAGCACCAAACTCTGCTTTACCATTACCATCAAATGTTATCTCATTAGGATAATTTAATGCTAATACATCAGAATTATCAGAGAATAATTCGATATAATAATGATCATAGTTTTCTAATGTTATAGGCTTTTGAAGCGTAAAGTAATGCATAGTAGTCTTATTATTAAAAAGTTCAATAGGACTACTCGTTGTAGTTTGTAACAAATCATTATATTCTACGTCTTTATAAGTAAGACTGTCAGAATTGAACGTTACATAATCTCCATTAACATTCGTAATGCTATCTTTAACAGACGACGGATGTTCCCATGTATATGATACAAGAGCATTAGCTGGATGAAACTCTGTAATCATGATATAGATTTTAATGTTGTTTGCATCAATTGTAGTAGGTAAATTAAATTGTGGTGTGACTACACGTAAATCTCTTTTACCAGACTGATTACTTTCTCTGTAGCGTCCGTTAACGTTACCGTAAAAACTATCCATGCCAGGATTAGGTTTCTCGTCATAATATGGTTTAGTTTCATACATAGGTTTCGCTTGGAACCAAAGATAATCGTCAATATAATCATCTCTAAAATAGGTTTGACCTTCTATTTCTTGAGAGTTGAGATAATATGGTGAAGATTTTGCGGGTTCATTATCATCACCAAACGACTCTATGTATTGGGTCTTGCTGCCACTTATTTGATTTTCGTCTTGAATATAGATATTTCTTGCATAATATATATGCAAAAAGACTATATTCTTATATTGACTATACGGATCACATGTAGGCAGTAATTCATAGTACGAAGTATAAGCGTCTGGATCAGTATAATTAAATCTATAGTTGAGTATAGGCGATGTATAATGTTCATCATTATGAGCAATTACATCTTGCGATAATTCTTCAATAACTGGGTACGTAACGCCACGTATAAGCTTTGTAGGATCAGATATATCTGTGCCAGCTGGAACAAATAACGCCCAATCACCAGAACCTTTAAGGCTATCGTTACCAGTAACATAAATATCTTTATCTTTTTCAACAATATTGAGAACATGTCTTATTGAGCTTTGTGCTCCCATATATTGAATATCATATAATCCAGTTGTTGATCTCGCTTTTCTATTACGTAAATATGTACCATAATTATCTGATGGAGATATAAGTATCTCTGTTTGATGGTCTCTACCATCATTATGATTAGGTTCTGTATTAGCACCATTAAGTTCAAATGATGCGATTTTTTCTCCATCGTAGATAATAGCATCTGTATAACCAGATACCCATACATATTTATCAGTACCTACAGCATAAATATCATCACCGAACGCTGCTGTGTCGAGTTTATTGATATCAGCATATACATTGAGAGTGCCAGAGTAACCATCTTCAAGTCCGTCATCAGCAAAATTTACATCTGGTATTCTGTCTTCATCAGAATATTTATATGTATCTTTAATAAGAACGCCACGGATGATATAACTGCCTTGTTTAAGTTCGTCATCTGTATATGCTTCTACTAATTGATTATATCCGTTTTGCCATGCAGCTGTATTCTGTACTTCTGACATAATCATTTCTTGTATGCTACGACTATCTACTTGAATTGGTCCTTGACGAAGTAAATCGTCTTGGTCAAAGTTTCTATCACCAATCATAGAATCAGATGGTATAATCGCACGTTGTTCATTACGAGCATATACGATAGGCGTAATAGTATCATTGATAGTAATTGTCCAAGGATCTTCATTTAATGGAGGTACATATACTCTAGCCCACTGACATTCATCAATATTCCAATCTGCTGTTAAAGTAAGTTTTTCGTCAGTACTTTTCCAGCCTTTAAATTTCCAGCCATTGTATTCCATGTGATATGGTTCGTCTGTTCGTTCACCAGTTCTTGGATCAATATAATAGTGATCGCCAGCAGTTACGCTTTTAAGTGTTTCAAGGAATTTTGTAAATGCAGCACTTAACGTATCAGCATCTTTCCAAGAGACTACTTCATCATTAGAAGTTGCAACGGAGTTAGCAATTTTTTGCATATATTCTTTAGTAAAATGTTGCGGACCACTACCACTATAAATATCTTTGTCAAGAGAATATACACATGCCATAACATGATCGCAGTTTGGTGCGGCTTTAAGATCATCAGCGATGCTTTTTATATGAGCTGGAATACCATGGTCATTTTCAATAGTAAATTCATATCCAGGCAAACTATCAGTTTTGGTATTAGCACCACCGTCTGAAAAGAAAAATACAGCACCATGATCTTGTTTGAGATATTTTTTAGCTTTCTTTAATCCGCATCCCCATTCTGTACATGTTGCAGTCGGTTGATATTCAAGTGCTGGTAAGCATTGATTTTTAAATGTAGTAGCATCTACGTTTGCTGGTCCAACTACTTCTGCTTCTTCATCGAAGCTTATTAATGTATAATCTGGAGTGCCTTCGATCGTTTCGATATCTTCTATTAATTCTTCAATTCTATCTCTTACAAAATCAAGGCCACTTTCTCCACCAAGTGCATCAATCATACCAGCAGTTTCATAACCGCTACCTAATTGAGAAGACTTAGTTTTATCAACTACAAAAACAATAGAGATAGGACTATATATTAATGAATCTGGTTCTGTTATTTCTTCATGCCATACTTTTTTCTGAGTCTTTTTCCATTCTGGTTGTTGAAGTTTACACGTAATTGTTTCTGTATTGTCTTGAGTCTTTTTTAATAAGACATCTGCTCTCATACGTGCACATACAGTAACTGGCTGAGAAGCATACATATAGTCTTTAATAGAAATATTTTCTCGTGGATATACGTCTATATCAAACGTTACTTCGCCTTTTTGTTCTTCTACGGTTTCAATTGATTCGAGACATACTTTATAATTGAATCCGACTGAATCATAACGTTTTTCTCTTTGAGTACGAGAACCACGAAGTTGTATATACGTTCTGAATTTCTGATAGAAATCTGCATCCATCTGCTTGTAAACTTTAAGATCATTATAATCTCCTACACCAGAATGGAATGCTTCAAGATTTTCTTGAACAATCTCACGTTCAGAATCGTCTGATGTATAATCATAGTTCTTTGGGATTTCATATTGTTCAAGAGATTGGTCTATTGGAGCAGTAGCAGTTTGGACTGTTGTTGCATGAGAAGGACGAGATGTTTGCTCGCTATTATAAGCAATCAAACGTCTCGTATATGCAGTATCAGACTCTAAACCAGTTTCTGTATAGTTGTTTCTTCCGATAGGTATTTGAGCGATTATTTTATCTTGCTGTTCTTCATCAGAAACATCTATAGCTTCTGATACAAGATAATGTGCTTGTCCGTCATCTTCCCACGACCAAATAATCGTTGTATTATCGTATGCTTTGCCATAAAGAATAGGTGCCTGTAAATCGTCATATTTCGGATATACATAGCACTTAATATTTGGCTCAAGGGATATCTGATTAGGATCATCACCATCACCAGGCTCAAAATAAACATCTACTCTATCAGTTTTAGAGTTAATATTAAATTCGTCTATATCTATATTGTTAATAGTAATTGCATTATTGATGCAATACTCGTCGATTTCTGGCTGAAATAAAGCAAACATTTTAACTTTGTCTGCTATCAAATGATGATTATCGTATAATTTTGCATCAGTAAGGTCTTCTAATTCAAAATCGAAGTCCTTTGTAAAGGTCTCGGTCTGATCATTTGTTAAATTTAAAATTGTAAGAATAATTTCATATGTTATTGTCATTTCGATTCTCCTATCAGAAAGCTTCTACTGATATTATTATATAATTAGAAAGGGCTAATTAAAAGTATTAATTAGCCCTTCAGTCTTTGATAGGGAGTTAGAATACTTCAAAATCCCATTTCGTATTGACATATTTGTGATCATTGATTTTGTAGAACTTTCCATTAGTTCCATGGTCAACGATTTCTGTTGCATATAACAACGTGCCTTTTGGAATGATACCACTCACATTACGATTAATGTTTGGTTCTGTAAGGTAAGGGGTATCAGTTTTGCAATACAGTTTAATCATATTTTCTCTGGCTTTTTGTATTGCTTCTACCCTGGCAAGAGCCTTCGCTTTTAATTTAGCGATAGGATCTTCGCTTGTTTTAGGATCAGCAACTGGTTGCTCTTCCTGTTGTTCTAAGATTTCCCCTTGGATTTCTTCTTTTTTGGTTTTAGCCATCAGTATTGTCCTCCTTTTCTTGGTCAACATATTGTTTGATAAGCATGGCATCAATTGCTTTATTATAAGTACAAGTAAATATCCAGTCAGTATCACATCGTGAAGAGAGTCCGCATAGCTTTGGAGCGTGTAATTTATATTTACCATACATTACAAGTTCAGATACTTTACTTAATATTTTACTCCAGTTAAAATATCGTCTCATTGCAATTGTACATGCTTCATCGAAAAGTCCTGTAACATCTTCTATTGAATGAGTCGTAGGATTATAGTAAAGAAGTTCGAAATCTTTTTCTTCATACTTCGTCTCCTCATATCCTATAATAGCAACTTTATCTGAAATAGTCCAGTTATTATATTTATAACGAATAGTAAACCAGTTTGTACCAACGTTATGAATTACATAATCATCTGGTACTATTTGACATTGATCAAACGGTAGAAGCTCTCGGTTATGGTTTGGTTTGTATAAATATATTCTAAAATCTGATGGTATAAATTTTTGTCCTACAAGCACTGGATATCCTTCATACCATGCATCAATCCAGCAATCAGCTGGATACCATAAGAACGGCACTCTGACATTGCAACGCAAATCATTTCTCATAATGGTAAAGATACCAAGATTAACGTTTGTTATCTGAGGGAAAGTCGTAAATTCCCATTCGTCATTATCGAGATATCGCTGGCTATTTGTATAACCATCATAAGTAATTAGCGTTACTAAAATCTCAGATTTTGAGACGAGGTTATTTAGCTGTTTTTTACGTACTTCATCTGGCTTACCGTCTCCATCTAGGTCTACTAATATTCCAATATACGTTGCAAGTATCTCAAGCTCTTGTACTTTACCAGTAACAATAATGTCTTGTTGCCATAACCTATCAATTATTGGATCACGATATGAAACAGTAACAACATTATCATTAATATGTTCGATTGTATTCGGTGTAACGATATAGTCTTTATATGCGTCGCTTTCTATTGTAAATCTGGCACTTGTATTATCAGATTTACGTATCAATACTTGAACATATTTACGTGGTATTGTACTGTTTACAGCAACTGGCACATCTGATATATAAGACGCTTCGAAACTTGTCACATATGGTTTAAAAGGAATGATGACATTATCGCATACATGGTAACAAGTATATTTTTCTGGATCAGCCATGTATGCTATATCTAATGATGCATCATATTCTGAGACCATGTATAAATCTATACTAACGTGACACCGTTCAGCAAAGTGAAATTCTATACGTCCGTCTTTATCAGAATAGAGTGTTTTACCATTATTTATAAGATCTGGTATGCTATCATCATATGTTATGTCATATATAACATATAATTGTTTGTTACTAATACGAATATTATTATCATCATATGCAAGGATCGTAGCAATAAAGGGATCATATTGATTTTGCCACGTAGAGACATTAGGCTGAAGATAATATGTACTCATACTAGTTGCCTTCTTTTAAAGTTTTTAAAACCTTTAATAGAGCCATCATATAAATGTTCTATATAGCCAACACCATTTATATCTTCGGCATTTTGATCCCAGTAATGTTCATTCCAATGAAAATGATCCCAAAAGATTGGAGATTCTGTCTCCAACACTTTAATATATTGTTCGATTTTTGGTTTTGGTTTATTCTCTACTGTAAATAATTCATTCTGAAGCTTGGTATCTTCTTGATTCCATAATTGATGCATTTCAAGACCATATACATAAGTTACTTCTGAGCCTTGCATTAAATCAGCTGTAGGCGTAAGTAATACACTGCCAGTAGCCGTGAAATAGATATGGTCTTGTGGATAATATGAACCGTTTACTTTGATAGAGTTTAATACTATCATAGGGTCATTTAACTCTAAATCTTTTGTTATATCATCCCACTGAAGTATTCTTCTGATGGATAATTCTCTTGCGATACCATTAATTAAACCGTTTCTTGAAGCATTTGCTGGATTCTTGAATACGTCTTGGATACGTTTTTTATATTCAATATTAGGTTCTTCTGGCAATCTTGGACATGACATTAATGCACCAAGTTCATCAAGATAGTTCCAAACTTTATGAGGCATCAAAGGTATTTCACGAGGCCAGTCTTCGTTCTTAAATTTGATTGCGATTTTACCATTGTTATGAACAGCATCAGCATTGAACTTTTTACGGACGTAAATGATATTACGCTTGTAATCTATATAGTAGCATTCAAATGAATGTAATGGTTTATCTTCTATCATCTGAAGATTCACACCAAAGAATTCTTTAATGGTTTTAGCTTCGTATAGACCAGAATTATTTGCAGATACTGTTTCTATGTTATAAGCAGAAAAAGACATGGGAATAATAGCCTTATAACAAAAATCAATCTGCTTAAGATCTACTGTATCTATATAACATTGGTTATAAGCATAATCGATTGTAAATAAGGCATCATCTAATTCCATGCCTATTATATTTAAATAATTTGCACCATTGCTATCCTGTGATTTCTTCCTCATTGAAAACCAATAAGGAAGTTTTTCTAATAAGATACTGGTATGTTCAGCATAAGGAAGTTTCGCCATTTACATACCCCCTTGTGATAACGTAATAAACTATTGCTTTAGAAGACTCTACTTTTTTCATAGGTTTAATAATAATTAATGTATTAGAAGTAGTAATGCTTCTCAGATAATCATCTAATTTTTCTGCTATTATCTTAATCATTAATTATACTCCTATAATATAATTACATTATTCACATCATTTGATAATGTAAATCTTTCAAACCATCTTGAAGTTTGATTAGTATATAATGCTTTTTCATTGTTGATATAAAATTCTTTATTTTGTTCTTGTATGATATATGGACTCACATCCATTATGATCTGAGTCATTTTATCAACATTGAACATTTCGCCAATCTTAAGATTAGAAAGATAGTCCATAACAACTTGCTGCACAGCATATTTAATGTCTTGTTTATCGTTATCCGATATGTTATTGGCAAACGATAATTGATGTGTAAGTTTGATATAGTTAAGAGTAGGACTAACAACATTATAGCGAATGCCATAACCATGAACATCTTTTAATCTTTCATAGACGTTATCAAGAACTTCTTGAGGAGTAACATCTTTATTTGTAAGTACTATAACAGTGAAAGAGCCAGCACCCATTGAATAAGGCTGAAGTACAACATCTTCTACACCGTCCGTAGTTAATGCTGTTAATCTTACAGCGGTATAATTAGATGTTGCAAGCGTAAGACATTGATTAGTAATTCTTGCCCTGTAATTGTCATCTGATTCGTTGTCTAATCTTTTGCATTGCAATAGACTACCAATCGCATCAAGAGCATCATTATCTGCGGTAGTAACAAACGCTCTTAAGTGGTTGATAGTAAGAGTTGTATATAGATCTGCAATACTTGAGTTAACGATGTTCAAAAATAACTTAGCAATGCTGCCAGGGCTTGAATTAAAGCCTATCGTATTAAGGGCAGTAACACCTTCATCTGATAACTCTTTAAAGGTTTTTGTATTTAATACGGTCATACTTTGGCTCCCATCCGTACCTAATCTTTACTCCTTTAACCATATCGATTTCAGCAACGAGTTCATAAGAGTAAGTATCTTCGGTACTTATGTCTTTGATTTTAAAATAAACATTGTATGTAATGTTAATCATGTCTACGATAGTTGCTTTAATGAAAATTTCATCTGTACCCCATAAGGAATCAAATGTAAGCTGATGCATAATAAGTTCTTTGCCAGCTTCAGCAGTATCTTCATTACATGGCTTACCAATAAGAGACTCTAAATTAGCACCGATGCTATCTATAAACCAGTTCGTAGTTACTGATTTAATTCTATCATATGCTAACTGAAGTCTCAAATTATTATCTGTTTGTGCTTGGATATCCCATGTCTCTGGGTTAAGTACAATGTCACCGCTTGTACTTAACCCGAAATCAAATCCTTTTACCATGTATTTATCCTCTTATTATCTTTCTTGTTGCCATAAGTCCATGTCAAATTCATATTGAATATCATAATCAATATGGGCAGAACTAAAGCAACTTTCACCATGGTCTGATGATGCAAAGAATCTTAATTGTCTTATATCATCATTATTTGTCAGCGTATCAGTAACTGTCCATTGAGTCGTTGATAAATTGCCATTGCTTAATGTAAACGAACCAAGCGATAATGCATACTCACCATCGTTATATATATCTGAACCAGAAATATTATTGTTGAGTGTAATTTGTTTACCAAGATTTTCTGTTTGTCCAAAATCGTATAATAATACTGTTTTACCAGATGTAGTTTTGCCGAATACAGCAAGCTCGTCCTTTGAACTACTATGGCTTTCTCCAGATTTATAACGATACGTATAACTTTTGATGCGACAACCTTTAATGATATTAGATGAAACCCATCCACTATCAAAGTACGATACTTGTGGACTGGTTTCAAATGTCATTGTACCTTCACCACTCATACCGCCATTTTCACCTTCGACTTTGATAACTTCAGTTGCACTAACTTGTTTATTTCCTTTAGTATGTATGACAACCACTGGATAGAAACCTATTTCAGTAAATTTTAATTGGTTTTTGTATGAACTTGTAGTTTCGTTTGCAAATTTAGAATTAAATATTGCACCATCACATTGTACATCTCTTTGAACACCACCATAACCAGATGGTAAATTGCCACCATTTACTGTGACAGTAGCAATTTCTTGACCATTTGATAAGCGTCCATTGTTCTGATATGTGACATTCAATGTTATATTTGCAAGATTCAATTCTTCTGTTACAGCGTATAATATACATACGCCGCCTTTTTCAGCCAAATCTGTGGATACTGATTGGTTAGGCTGATATGTAGCAGATGTAGCTTGAGGGTTTGTAGACCAGCCTTTAAAATCATAATCGTCTAATTGTGGAGTAGTACCCAAAATAGTAAATGGAATGCCACATTCTACTTGTTGCTGCAATGCTGCTTTTTTAGGAACATTCATTACATAGACGATATTATATTTGTTGAACTCTTCAAGAGTTCCTTTTACACCAAATATAATAACATCTTTTTTAATATTTTGCGGTAATAAATCTTCATCACCATCTACAAAGACACGACTCAAAACATGATTATCATCTGGTTCGATAATCTGTTCTTGAGTAGTAGGATGTGCATATTTTTCTTGTGTTTGAATGCGTATAACTGCGTTCTTATGATATCCTTCTTCGACACGTTGCTCGGCATGTTCTTCATCAAGAATAACATTGCCAAGATCATATTTTGGCATAGTACCTATTACTTCAACACCTTTAACATACGCTATTTTACCATCAACTATCTCTTTAGCTAATGCGTCTCCGTTTTGCGTATTCATAACGTAGACACTTCCAGGTACTCCAAAGATAGTAGCGTCTTTTCTAATATTGGCAGAAATTAAATCATCATCACCTTCGACTATTACCTGAGACAGTACATGGTTATCACTTGGAATGACCAACTTTTGATCTTTTGAAGGCATAACTGTTTTCTCTTGTAATTGTATTTTTACAAGTCCTTGTTTGTGCCAACCTTCTTCAATTGTCTCAGATATGTTTTCTACGTCAAGAATAACATTATTTTCAGTATATGCATTCTCTTCTGGATTGGTAACATTAAAGATTGTAGTACCAGGTTTAATATTTGCTGGAACCAGATTTGCATCGCCTTTTATAGTTTGGTTACCTTCAAGGTAATGATGCTCTGGTATGATGATATCAGTTGTAGTAGGAGTATATGTATGTTCTGGATATGAGACTATATTACCTTCTATTCTTTGTCCTTTAACATATGCTATTTTATTTAATAAAATATCTTCGCTTGTAGCATCAGCATCATATGTATCTACTAAATATTCAGTATGAGGAGGGTTATCACCATATAAATTTTTATACATGGCAAGCAATCTATATAATGCTGCTACCAGTTCATCAAACGTCATATGTTGAACAAAATAATAATTGGGTGCTTTAAGATACGTAAATATTTCGTTGATAATATCTTTTGACTCAAGAAAAGATCGCTTCATGAGTTCATAATCTTTATTAACACTCATATTTATTCCACTCCAAATCCTTTTATTCTAAATGCTCTACCAGTAAAGTACAGTTCACTTTCTTTTACGCCACCTTGAGGATACGGTGCTTTACCAGCAGCATGTATAATCTGATTATTGCCTTCATAAATAACTGTATGAGTAAGACTTGATGTACATAAGATATCACCACGTTGTTTACTACCCCATGGTATTTCGTTAAAATATCCAGAGCCTGGAATAGTAGCTACTGTTAATCTGTTTGCACCTATTGGCATTAATTTCATTTCTTTCATGATATATGTTACGAAACCAGAGCAATCAAAACATAGTCCTTTTTCGTCACTGATTTCTCCTTCTGCTCCCCAAATGTAAGTATGTCCAATGAATGTTTTTGCAAGAGCAATCATAGCTTCTACATCAGCAGATGTCATGGCTGTAACATTGCCAACGGCTATTCCAAGTTCGCCAACAGCATCAAGGAATTCGTCATTGAATTGCTGGAAGAGTTTTATATATTCATCTATTTTTTCGTCTTCGTCCACATCTAACTGATAGAATTCTTTTTTAAGATTCTCATAAGATTCAATGCGGGCTTTTAAATCTTGAAATTTTGAAGAGTCATTTGCCATTATGATTGATCTCCATTTAATTCGGTTGCATTTTGCATATTTTCTTGAATGGTACTTACATATGCATCTACCTCTTTAATAATATCATATGCAAGGGCAATTTTCATTACTTGGGCTACTTTAAGTTGAGTAGATATTGATTGGTCAGTTTTTTCAGATTCGCTAGTTGCTTTAGTAAATTCTATATCGTTACCATAAAATTTAATATTTCCAGTGTCTTTACAGATACGTATACCAGTATTTGCTCCAGTAAATATATCAATATCACCATTATCTCTTAACTTTATTGTACTCTTATTTTTTAAATTAGTAAGCCCTACTTCGTTATCTTCGTATTTATCAAGAGTAGTAATCAAGTCAAGCGATACTTGATTGACATCAATATCGGTATAACGAGCACTATTATTTTCATATAAACCTAAATCATTGTTTGTGTTATTTATCCAATCAAGGTTCATGGCAATAACGTGTTCGTCAGTGCCTATCTTCCAGACAGTATCATCTGCAATAAATGCTCCTTGATCAGAGCAGCTTCTTTCAGAATAATAACTTTCTGGAATACCAGTAATTACTGGACAGTAAATATTGTTATTTATAAAACTGATAGAACATTTTTGTCCAGCAAAGATACTACCAGAGGCTAAGCCACCCGCATGGTTGGCTATATTAACATTTCCACGATAAATAAAACCAGAGCCATGCGGATTAAGATACTTAACCTTACAAGTTTCTGTTGTACGGTCATAAGCAAGTATCGTACCAGTAGTATCTGAGAACTGTATACGGTTATTATTATCAATTTGGTTTTGTAAACTGTCTTTAATTAAGCTCATTAGTTATCCTCTACTGAAAGCTCGTCGGCATCTGTTTCTACTCCATTTGCACCAGTATTTTCGTCAGAACCAGAGTTTTCATCACCTATTAATAATATTTTTTCACCATCTTTAACACCAGAGATAAATGGTTTACCTTCCCACCATAATGGTAACAATACACATACGTTACGATTTTCTACCCAAGATGCTATGGTAGAAAGTATAGTATCGAGTATTAAGCATATAATAACAGAAACAGCAAAGCCTATACCGAACGATACACTACCAGTAGCTGCACCAGCAGCAAGGATACCTCCTTCTACTGCTTTAGCTCCTTTTGATACCGCATTGATAGATTGAATAACTCTTATTACGCCGACAACACTCTTACCTATTTTGACCGCTTGAGTAGCACTCTTTAATGCTTTATATACTGCACCGACTTCTTTGATTGCTTTAAAAATACTACCAGCATTTTTAGCACATCGAATCATCTTGTAAACGAGCAATACAGTATTAACATTATTAGCAATAGTGGTAATAGTAGAAGCGGTATTCCAAAGTTCTGTATTATACATCAGCGAAGGGTGATGTATACTATCAACCGATCTTCTTACTAATGCTACGGCACTAGCATATCTTTCACAGTTTTCTTTAAGGAGTTTTCTGCTTTGTGCATATTCTGTAAACTGAGAGTATAATTTTAAAAAGCTTGCGATCAGTTCAATATTACCACTATCTTGTTCTGGACAGAAACCTATAACACCAGGAATTATAGAAGTTGTAAAACCAGTGTTTGTACTAAATGAATGAATAACTTCTCTTACCATTGCGAGGCCATTAAGACTAGCATAGAAATCATTTACCATTAAGTAATCATCTGGTTTAACTTGTGGCTGTCCTAAGCATAACAATTGTCCTTGATATTGCTGTTGCCAACCGTATAAGAGATTAGAAATACCAAGTCTTCTTGCTGATTCTTTACCTTGTTTTGCGATGCCAAGAAACTCGTTAAGAGCATCTATTCCAAAAGTATCTTGTGCAATCGGAGAATCAATGATATGTGTAGATTGCTTTGAGTTATCAATCGTGTCATCGCTATGAATAACCGATGTTGCTTTTGGTGTACCACCACGGCTATAAATAACTTTAGCATTAGTAAAGCTTCGTCTTGATGTTACAGATACTTGGTCTTCAATGATGGCAGTTAATGAATCAACATAATGCATCTGAGTATTAGCTTTGCATTCTTGATATATTGTACCATTAATAATGTCATATCTATACTTCGTTAAATCAAATGGTAATCCGTAATATAATCTTGAATCAAACTGATATTTTTCAGCTTTGATTAAATACTCTGGCATCGTTTGAGCACATAACTGGAATACATCCCATGGTGTCATATTATATTGATTAAATACAATATTAGCTTCGCCGTCTCGTCCAAGTAATGACAACCAGCTTTCACTGTCATGCATATATAACCAATGCCTAAATGTTACTCCGAACCAACCATCGCTTGTAGATGCTTTGTAAACATTCATCAGTAAGTCATACTGTTCTTTAATACCAACATCGATACCGCCTTGCAAAACATACTGATCGCCAGAGTTAATGTATAAACCAAAATGTTCAATATTATATTTCGAACCTTCAAACCAGTTACCACCAAAGAATAAATGATTCATCCAGCTTTCACGTTTAACCATTATCTCAGCAATAATATTACTTGCCTCTTGAGTAGCACCGATTCCTAATCCTAATGCTCCGTTATTTAAGTCTTTTTCTTTGTCTGATGTTACAGACTGTATAAGTTCATGTCCATCAGATGTTACAGTAATACTTATCTGGTCTCCAAGTGTCATACCAGAAATAGTACCGTTAATGATAGGAGCTAATGACAGAGGATCAGATCCATATCCCATTCTTAAATGAACTCTTGCTCCTTCTCTTACTTTCGTATGATTAAAGATGATACTATGCATTTGGATTAATCTATTAGTAATCTTTAAACCACCAGCAATCATACCGAAGTTCTTATATAACCATCTGTTAAAACCAGAATAGTCTTTATCGTTAGAGATACTATAATTGATAAGAGCAGCTGAGCTTCTATCAAGATTATGATATGTATTAGTAACTGTAATTTGAGCAGTTTCAGTTGGCATATCATTAGCACCGTGATATTGAATATCTATAACTGGTTTATAAACATAGTAGTTAGTCCATAATTTACGTCCATCGTACCATTGTGCTTGATCATCAAGGATACAGAATAAGAACGTAGGAAATGCTTTAACCAATCTACCTTTAGAAGAATACTGACAGTCATCTACAAATGCTGTATTTATACGATTCTTGTTACTGTTTAATGCTGACCATTCTTGACCGACATTATCATCGTGAGTATCAAAATGTTTAGCTTTGATATAAATCGGTTTGCCAAATGCAAGAGTATCTTCGTCATCATAATCAACAGCGTTTACAGAATATTGTCTAAAAACAGTGACTGAGTTACTTGACGATTCACTTACACCATAGCCTTCAATATTGTATCCTGTAACTGACGTACTTTTTTCTCTATAACCATAAAAGATATGTTGGTTTACTGTTCCTATAGAATCATATCTATCTTGTTTATTGCTTACTGCATAATTTGAGTTACTCATGCTGGTAAATGCTAAGACTTTATAATCTTTTTTCCATCTTACACCAGCTTGGAATACTCTTTGTACACAAGATTTTGCTTCATTCATATCTTTTTCTTCTTGACTGGTTTTGTCAGAAGTAAAGTTATTATTTTTAATGTACGCAGTAATGCCACCGCCTTGAAAATGCATTTGAAGTGAATCATAAATGTATTGAGCCATTGCCATTTTACATGCAAGGGTTTCTCCTTCGCATTCAGTTGCAATGGCAATTGCAAGTGCATTAAATTCGTCAGTAGTCATTGTTTTATATTTATTAATAGTAACAGAACCATCTGTCCATTCAGAACCATCGTCAACGATATCTGGCAATGATAATTCGCTTATGCTTGCTTGTTCGATTTCTTCTAGTGTTGTAATATCGGATAGCTCTTCAGCATTTTCTGCTCTGTTACGTCTATCATATTCTTTTTGCTTAAGAATATTAGTATTATCTATTGCAAGACCACTAGTGGCAGTTTGATTCTGACCAGCTGGTCCGTTAAGGTATTGAGAAGATGCATTGGCTGGCATAGTATCCATAATGGCTGCAATTTTATTATGCCACTCTGGATCGGTTGCATATTGATGTACACCATTATTATTACGCATCTGGTTCAATGTTTTTTGCCCATAAGAACTATTGTAATAATTATTGGAAATCCATTTAGCACCGCCAATGATACCAGCAGCCAGACCAGAATCAAATGTATATGCTGATGCATAAGGAGAATCATCAAATGCTCCAATGCCAAAATAATTATTTTTCTCTCGTGCAATTCTGGATGTACCCCATCCAGTTTCAAGTGCCGAATGTGCAACAAGATATCGTGGATCGAGTCCAGATTCTTGTCCAGCTTTAATAAATATAGCAGCTTGATTTCTAAATGGAGAATTAGCTGGTGCTACTGCATTGATTGCTGCATTTAATTCTGCTTCTGAAACTGGAGACCAAACACCTAAATCTTGATTAATAGTGTTTGATGATCCTGTTGTACCAGCACTTACTTGATTGTAATCTCTCGAAGCTGAATTATCGTCACCATATGGATTTTCTGATTCGTAGCCTTCAGTAGTTTCTAATACAGTTGGTGACTTTTGAACGATATTACCGTTTTCATCTGGATACTGATTACCATCACTGTCATATGGATTAGACTGTGATGTTCCTTGCATTGTACTATCTTGTTGTAAAGGCAGTATACGATATACATAACCAACGCTAAACGGTAATTGCTCTTCAGTAACGCCATCCATTTGAGTAACATCTATAACGGCAATAGTGTGAGTTTTATCATAACCGAGAGCTATTACGTGCCATGTTTTGGAACTATCGACAATAATATCGCCTCTTTTAATATCATTAACAGAGACTTCTTGAAAGATGTCCATAGAATCCAAATCTTTACCGTTAAGTCTCTTAAAGTTGTCTGGAAGGATACCCATGGTTTTTAAAGTCCATGTTAATAATCCAAGGTTATCAAATTTTTCGCCTTTCCAGTCTCTTACTTCGCCTTCTGCATTGGCTTCATAGTGGCAACCAAGTTTTGTACGTAAAAGATTAATAAACCCACTGACTGTTGTATCTGTATCTTCTCCATCACCATATGTTGGTTTGTATGTTTTTTCTAAAGTACCGCTTGCACTTTGAGTCTTAGGAGGATCAGAAAAGAATCCAAATGTATCAGATATTCCAGTACTTTGCTCTTCTTGATTCTTTGATTCTTCCTCTTCGTGACAAATAGACAGATATGTATTAGGATAAAAAACATAAAAGTCTGGATCAACATAGCCTTGATATATAGGTGTATCTGGAATACGTCCATTTTTATATATATCCTTACCACCATTATCTAACCAAGAGTTTGGATAGTCAGAGCGTGTATCGCCTTGTCCGAAACAAATATTAGACGGTTGTAATGGATAACTGGTATATGGTAATTGATCTTTGTTATGAGATTTTCTGAATGCGTTAATGTTAGCAATAGCTTGATTTACTTCAGCATAAGTAGGAAGTCTTAAATCTGGATAGACTTCCATCTTTGTTCTCAATTTCCATTCAGCATAATTGTCTTGGTATATTTTAGCCATTAAGCCGTCTAATGATTGCTTAATAGTTTGTTTTTCATTATCAGCAAAAGAATGAGTACCATCATTAAGTGATGTAAGTGCAGATCCAGATGCACTAAGATCATTGACACTTGATTCATATCCATCAAATGGTAAAAAACCATTTAATTCTTCACGTCTGGATTGAGCAATGTCATAAGATACACATAATAACCTTACTTGGTAAAGACCTGGAATGCCAGGTACTGTATGTGTTTCTACTGATTCAATCGTACAGAATAACGAGCCACAGAACGTTACGAAATCAGCTTCAATTTTTACAAAGCCAATTGAACCTCTTATTTTTGGGTTATTACGTGTCATTAAATCATTCTTGATCTGACATTGTTCAATACTACCAACAACGTTCACGTCAGTAGTTTCAAAGACAATATTAAACTGTGTATCAAGTCCGCCAAGGTATTGTAATGTAGGACTACAAGCATCAGACATCTGAATAGATGTAAGCATGTTTGCGTAACTACACTGAAATGATGTAATATGTACATCAGACTCGTTAGAGTCAATGATACTTTCATAATTTGCTGGATCAATAACTTTTTTTAATATTGTTTGTTCTTTAGTAGTGCCATCTTTTTTATCTTCAACAGTAGCAAGCACTGATTCACTTAAAAGACTTAATTTGAATGCAGTATGGTCTCTGTTTACTGGTAACGATTGAAGATTTTTATATACATGTTCTTCTGTAAGAATATTTTGGGTATAGTATCTGAAAAGATCCCAATCAATTGTATGCCTATACATAATATTAGGCATTTCAATATACGGCATCATATCTACTTCTTGTAAAGTAATATGAGCCGTTAAAACATTCTGGAATCCATCTATAGTAGATATAACAATAGATTGTAATGCTACAACATCTATATTATATGCATAGTTAAGTAACTCATTGCGTATAGGTAAGAAAGGAGTAAGTTTAAATTGTGCCAATAAAGTTCTTAGTCCATCTACATAATAAAAGTTAGAATATTTATCTCCATCTTTATGTACAGGACCAGGAACTTTATATCCATTTATTTCATCAATACCGTCAAATACTAAATCTACTTGAATGGTACGTTTATGATAACCAGTCTTTTGTTTTTGAGAATTTTCTTGTCTTAATGTTTGAACGTTTTGTGAAAATGATTCAGATGATACGTATATAAATTCTGGAGGAATCATCATTCTAACGTCACCAATTTCCAGATTAAATTCATCATAGAAATATCTGTGATCATAGGTTATATAATTGCCTTGATCCAATGGCTTGATCTGTCTCGCACTATTTGTGCGAGACAGAGCATCAAACATTTTCAAGCCTTGTTCTTTTGTAAAATTAATTACATCAGACATATTATCACTCCGTTAATTGTGCAAATTTATTTTCGAGCCAATTGTCAGTAATTCTTGAATTGTCTCTTGAGATATTAAGCTGACCGTTATTAACTCCACCTTGTTGCATCATCTTCTGGTAAGATTCTGCTTGTAACTTGTTAAAACTTTGAGCAGAAACTTTAAAGTTAAATCCAGAGCCAGCGTCGTGATAGATAGTTCTGTTCTTAGGTAATGAAGGAGGAGCAACTTTACGTTGTTGTTTCTGTGTAGATTGTGCTTCTGTTGGAGCACTACTATAATGAGTATCACTCTTATTTTTAAGTTTAACATCTTGTGCATCTAATGTTCTTTCGACTGCACGAGGTACTTCGACATTATCATTAGAATCGTTATTGAATAATGCATGGCCAGCAAGACCTAATGCAGCAATACCACCAATAACACCAGCACCTATAGCAAGATGTCGTTTTGTACTAGGAGACATATCTTTAAAAGTACCTTTGATATCTTTTAATAATGTCTTTTTCTCGACAGTGTCTGATGCTGCTCGTGATGCATTAGCAGCAGCTTCTTTTGCTTGATTTATTGCATCATCTACAACACCTTGAGCAAAACGTTCACCAGCTTCTGGATTAAAAACTGTTTTATAAGACTTCATTAAAGCATCAGCATTGTCGAAGTTAAGCGTTACGTATGAGTGTCCTTGAAATTGACTTACCCTACCTAAGTTACTTAAAAGTTCTTGTGTATTTCGAGCAGCTACTTTTTCAAGTGAGTTGTCTGCAAGATTTGGTAATGCTTCTGTAATCTCTCGTCTTATCTGTTCTATCTGAATACCAGACAGATCACCGACTTTAGTTCCAATGAATTGACCAAATCCAACTTTAGCACCAAGAACTCTACCTTCTACACTACCTATTTTAACATCATTAAGATTAATAATAAAGTTGTTATTTTTGAAAGTGTCCCAATTAAAGCGATACATCATTTCTTCATATGGATTGGACGCTTTTCTTAATGTATTAAATAAGTCTTGAGATGATTGTGTAATCTCTTTTTGCCATGCTTCTTTAGCAGATTTAAATGCTTCTTCTTCAGCAATACCTTTTTGAGTAATATCATTATAGTATTGAGCAGCTAATTCTTCGATACGAGCATTTCTGGTAGACATACGTGTATCTATTTCAGCAGAGATTTGATTAGATAAACGTACAGCATCCAAATCTCTTGTTAAAAACTCACGCTTATTTGGATCAATATGTATGCCACTGTCTTTAAGATATGCTTCGATTGTTTGAGCAGCATTATCACCAGTTATTACGCTTTTTCTAGGATTAGCCGCAATGTTTTTATTGATTGCACGAATAAGTTCTTTAGCGTCTTTAGAACCAGATATCATTCCATGTTCAATACCATATTGAAGTCTTTCATTGATATCAATAATTCTACGTCTGAACGTCTCAACATCTGCATCATCGATAGCATTGCTGAATACAGTGCCAAGATTTCTATTGCCATTGTATCCAGGCATAACATTGCTTGCTGATGTAGCAGCGATAAAACGTCTATTAAAATCAGCACTATCTGTGTTTTCAAAGAACCATTGTAAATTATTTTCGGTATGTAATGCAGCAACACGTCGCTGCACTTCTACGCTACCATCAACAACATTAATAATGTTTAAGTTACGCTCTGGTGTATTAAGATCAGTAAGATCGAGTAATGAACCGTTGCCATATTTTTTAATACTTTCATTGAGTTCTCTAATGGTAACAGCACTTCCAAGATCTACTTCGTTACCGACCTTGCCAGTACGAAAATCATATTCCTTAGCAATGATTTTCTTGACATCACCGTTTTCTTGAAATCCTTCAAATTTGATACCTATCGGACCATTATCACCAGTATATGCAAAGATATCGCCTTCTCTAACCGCTCTACCGAACGTTGTAAATAAATCATCTGTTTTGAAATGCTTAAATCTTTCAGATGAAAGCAATTTAAACATTGGAACATCAAGTGTATAACGACCTCTGAATAATGCATTAAGTTCATCTTCTGATAAATCTTGAATACCAGCTTGCATATTGCCATAATAACTAGTTCTAAAGATTCCTTTAAAGCCTGCATATGCATTATCCATTTGTGACATTGTATATAATGCACTTAAGTATTGTTTACCAAGTGCGATGTCACCAGTATCACTGATGTTTTTAAAGTAATCAAATGATTTACTTAAGATTTCATTAGCGATTTCAGCATTACTTTGTGTAGATTCAGAAAAGAAAACTTTACGAGCACCTTCGACAAGATTAGTCATAGCTTCTGTAATCTGTTTCCTGTCAATCTTTTCTGCACCTTTTGCATTACTAAATAATTTAGTAACACCGACTCTCCAAGCAGAAGAGTTATTTAATGTAGCAGCATCATGAACGTGCTTTGTATCAATACCTTTCTGTTCGAGCAAAGTAAGTAATCCGCCAGGTTTGCCATCATCAGTAGCGAAAGTGAACAATGATTCTCTAAGACTACGTAATGTTTTTAATTGTTCATCGTCTGCAAGACTCATCATATAAGTCATTGCATTACGTATTTCAAGGTTCGGTTTAGAGTAATTACCGATATACTCTTTTGCAAGTCTGGCCTGGATAGCCGCTTTTACCATGTCTGGATTATTAATTGAACGACCAGTTGTAATATCGAATTGTGCAAAGGCATTACTCATTGACTTTGAATGAGCAATAAGTAAGTCTTTCATTTCTGCGTTATGCTCAAGGTTAACTAATTCTAAATCTTCTTTGGTAAGTGCATCTAAAAATCCAGAAGCAGCCTTGTCATAACTTGCTTTATCAAGGTCCTTTAATAACGACGCTTTAAATAATGCTTCGTCTCCATAACTATATGCTTTTACAGAATCACTTAATGAATTTGCAAAGATATTTACATTGTATTGATTCATTTTGTTAAATTGCGAATTCATTAAAACGGTTTCTTGTGCGTCTTTTGCAAGTAAACCACCGTTACCAAGGAATTTTAAGAACTCAGTATCGCCATCAAAGTCAAGGTTTTGAAGTATTGAGAACTGTGGGCCGAGGAATCTTATTTCTTTTCCTCTAACAGCATTATCAAGATAGATTCTTACAGGAAGTACACCAGTTTCATTAAAGAAAGGATAACGACCAGTAAGACCAAGAATACCTACTTCACTTGCATATCTATCTCCGATACCTTCAAAAAGTGTATTAACTTGAGCTAAAAATTGTCTTTGATATTCTTTCGTTGCTACTTCGTCTATACCAGAATTTAATGTTGAAATAGCCCAAACGTCATTCTTAAGATAGTCATTAAGGCTGCCTTCGAACCTTTTCATTGCTCTTGCTTGACGTTCGAATAAACTTAATTTTCTAGTTTGTGCAATGCCATCAACAAAAATTTTATTATGATTAGCATCTAATACATATTCATATTCAGTATTTAATATTCTATCAATAGCTTGAGAAGTCCTCAAAGCCCAATCACGGTGATTGGTATGTTCAAACGTAGTATAAAGGTCTTCAAAGATACCAGCGAATTCTTCATTTGTGATATTAAATTGTGACGCTTCATAAACGATTTTTTCGCCTAATCCTTTATTACCTTTTAAGACTTCTCTATGAAATCTGCTTAAAGAATCATAACGTTTAACACCAGCAACGTCACCAGAAAAGTAATCTTGTGTTATTTGATGTCCAATAAAACCAGTATCCATCTCAGTTGCTTTGAACATTTCTTTACTGGTAGTTACAGCACTTTCAATTGTGTCTCCAAGCAGATTACCATTTGCATCATAGTGTCTTAAATATTGAGCATATTTAGGATTACCAGATGTAATATTAAGAAGCGAAACAACGTCATTTTTTTCATCTCTTAATAACTGTTGTGTGTCTTTGACAAGTTGTTTTCTTGCTCTTAATGCTTCACTAAGGTCAGCAAGTTTTGTACGATTAACAGAACCAGTGGTTTCAAGACCACGTGATAATTCATATTCAAGGTTACGTATATGCTGAATTGCATCAGGTGTCATTGGTACTGTAGGTACTATTGCGTCTTTTGCTAAAGCACCAGATGAATTAGGCATCTTCATTTTATATAAAGACTTAGTGATTAACGAGTCTTTATTAGCAGTAGATAATTCTTTACCATAGGCTTTAAATAAATCATCTAATGCTTCTTCTATTTGTTTGCCATTATCAGTACCGCTTAAACCTTGTAATGTCCTAAAGAATTTCATAGTTTCTTTAGTAGATTCTCCAAGGAATAAGTCATCATCTGCTGAATTTAAGAACTGATATGGTAATACGATACCAGTTAAACCTTTTTGACCATTAAAGTTAAACTTGCCGTAATCTGATAAATCTAAATAAAAACTATTACTACCAAATAACATTTCAGTAGTATTTGTACCAAGTTTAGCAAGAGATTCTATATAAGGTGTAGGTTGTCCATCTACCATAAAGATAAAGTTGGAGTATGCGTCTATACCAGCACCTTTTGGAATATTTGATAATAAGTTTGCTGCGTTTACTTTGATTATGTTCTTAGTATCGATGTCAAATTTTCCATTGATAAAATCCATGGCATCAAGAGTACCAGCAACCATTCTTTGTTCAAGATGTGGAGACAATATTCCACGTCTTGTACGTACAGTATCAGCCCATACTCTATTTATAGTGCCGTAAGTACCAATACCAGCAATATTACGAGGATTATCATATTCGCCATTAACGATATTACTACGAATCAGTTCAGCAAGTTCAGCACCTTCACCTTTAGTATAATTCTCCATATCTTGCATGATAAGTGTTTGATACATTCTTTGATCCATTTTAAATGCTTGACCTTGGAATGTATTCATCTGCTGTCTCTGAATAGACTGTAATGCAATACCGTTCTTTTCGAACATGTCAATAGTTGTAATAGCTTTTTGTGCACGTTCGCCTGTATTTTCTCTTAATCTTGATACCAGGGCATCAAGAGTATTGATAGATCCGTTATCAGATGGATTATCAAATGTAATTGCACCATATAATCGATTAGTTTCGTTTTCACTAAATCTTAAATGATCGATAAAGTCTGAGTTATCAGCAAGTTTAATGCCAGCAGCAATTTTTCTTAATTCTTCATATCCTTCTTTACCTTCAAATGATCTAGCAATGATGTTCCATCTAGAACTAACTGCTGTATCGCTTAAGTGTTTTGCGACGTTGTTGTTACCAATAACAATTGTTTTGAATCCACTTTGATTTGCACGAGTAATAGCATCATTAGCAAGATCAGTATACTGATTAAGTGTACGAATGTTCTGGGTCATATGTTGTTGAATATCCTGTAATTCTTGATCAGAATATTGTTTTGATAAGTCTACTATTTCACCACGTATTTTATGTCCAAGACCAACGCTACGCATTGTTTCTTGTACTTCAGCAGCTCGTTCAAGTGGATCAATAGAAGTATAATATCTAAGTGTTTCAGCAGTAGCTTTTTCTTCATCAAACATGATTTTAAAGCCTTCAAGCTGACTTTCAACAATGGCTTGAGTCTTTCCAGTAGACATCAATTCTAATGCATTCTTTTCTGTAAATTGCTGAATGGTTTGACCTTGATAAACTATATCTCTGAATCGTCCTTCTGCATTTAATCTACGACCGATAACAGTACCGTTCTCTACTTTTTGACCAATAAGACCGTGCAGTACATTTGCTGTTTCTCTTTGTTCTGCTTCAGTACCTATTTCAAAAACGTTACGAAGCTGCGTAGATTTAATATTTTTAGGGTCACCAATCGTAAAGAACTCTTGATTAGCAACGGATGGACGAACATAAGCTTTGCCTTCATATGTGTTAATATCGTTAACCATACGATCATAGACATTCTTTAAAGCATCAACATCAAGATTTTCAGTATTATGAGCAAGCATATATTGAATAGCTTCATCTCGTCCAGCTCTAATTTCAGTGTCGCTCATTGATTGAACAGCACCGATAATATTTCTACGAGAAACTGTTTCTGGAGTTACAGCCTCTCCGACTTTCTTTAATGATTGTCTATCCAGTTCTGCTATAGTATCCAAATATTCTTGAGTAGTATAAGCATCACCAAATTTTATACCAAGTCTTTCTGACATCTCTTGAGCATCAGTAAAGTATTGTCCGCTAAGATTATAACTACGATAATTTGCTCTTTGAGTATATGTAGGACGAATTAAACCAGACGAACCACTATTGTTCATCATTCCAGGGTTATGTCCAGAAAGATACATCATATTTTTGTGAGCATAAGACTCACTACCTACTGCATTTAAACCAGCATCATATGCTAAAAAATGCAGAGCTTTACTAAGATCACCACTAATATGTTCGTTGTGATCTGCTGCTTTAGACATTATTTGTAGCAAACTATCATTTCGTAATGCTTTGATAGCTTCTATTTCTTCAGTTTGAAGACCATATGTTTTAGTACCATCTATAATGCCTTGTATAATATTTCTATCAGCACCGATACCTCCAGTCTGCGATGTTAAATATCTTTGATAGAAATGTTTAAATGGCTCTGAATCATATACGCTTTTTAATGCATGTTCATCAAATAATTTATCTTTATCAAAAACTAAATTATATTCAGAACCAAATGCTTTATATATACCACGTAAAGCATTTTCTGCTTGTACAGAACTTCCACTTGCAGCATCATAACCTTTACCAGTAAGCTCACGCATTAAGTCTAACAGACCAAGACTGCCTTCACCTGGATCAAGAGCAATGGTATAAGCGTAGTCAACATCTTTAACAGAAATAGCATGACGTTTAACAAGATGACCATTAACCTTTACACCATTCATTTGAGGGGAGGCTTCATCTGTCATTCTTGAAATATTAGGATTATTAAACGCAGCAATAGCTTTAGAGTAATCTCCAGTTGATACATTTGCATAACCTAATTCTGCACGTTGTCTGATACTGGTAACATAATTACCACCTTGGTCTTTAATGCCACCAGTGATTTTACCGTCACGTTCATACATGTTAAACGAGAACGTATCATATCTATAGAAATCGTCTCCTTGCTTAACAAATACGGTACGTGCTCCGTGTCCACCTTGCCAATTACCTTGAGCGTCTTTTACGCCACCACTCATTTGACGAATCACGTCATTTTCCTGTACGTCAAATACTTCAAGATAAGGAATCTCAAAATATGCTGCTTTACCTTGTAACGCATCTTTGATTGTACGATTACTTGCTTTTTCATCAAGATTAGATAAAGTTTCCATAACTTTTGCGTAATCTCTATCTCGTGTGAAAATAGCAAATGCAGAACCTTCTTCTTTTTGTGAACGATAGAATAATGCACGTACTTGGTCTTGTCCTTCACCAAGATTCTCATTGAATCTTGAAATATTAGAACGACCTTTACCGTTCGTAAAATAGATACTTTGATATTGTTTGATACTTTCATCATCATAATGCATCGAACGTAAAGTATCTCTGATTTGTCCAAAATTATCTATTTCTAATTTTTGACCATTAACTGTTTCTTTAACGGTATCAAAGTTACTACCTATCAATACAGTACCATCAAGGTACTTAATTGTTTGCTGTGCTTTTTCTTTAACAGTATTTGATAATGTACCAGAAACCAAACTCATTTCTGATGTAGCACTAGCAAGTAATGTTCCGCCTGGATGTAATGTTTCTATTAATGATTGAGTTGCATTTCCTTGTTTTTGTAATGATTTAATTGCATTTACTTGTTCTTGAACTTTTGTAACAATAGATTGAGCAACCATGTATGGCTGTCTACTGGCTCCATGCGTTGCTTTAATGATTTCAAGTCCTTCTTCAGTAATTAGGCTACGAGCATGTAAATCTTCTGCGACATCAAGTAATTTACTTGCTACTTGTGCATCCACTAATGTTTTATCATTAAATGCACGAAGTAATTGTCTAGTACCACGGCTAGCATCACTTAAATCAATTCTTGCATATGCACCTTTACCAGTTGCAATTGATATTGAATTTTCATCAATAATACCAGATAATGTAGGAGTCGCAAGCTTCGTAACATCAGAAGAATTTATGTATTGCTCTTTAATACTATTAAAGGCAATGGTACGTGTCATGTTATCATCAAGACTTGATATTTCTTGATTAGCAAATGCAAAGAATTCTTGATTGTCTTCGAACATATCAAATACTTGTTGCATTATTTTACGCTGATCATAATACTTAATACCAGCTTGATGGGCTGTCATCCTATCAACTTGAGATGCAGCTGAAGTTCTAAAATTGGAAGTAATACTGTTTAATCCGTTCTTATCTGCATAATCAATGATGCCAGCGATATTATCGCCAGTATTGATATTTTTAAGTAATTGTGATGCAGTTTTAATTTCATTTCCACTTGCATCAGATAAGTGCATAGAAGTAACAGCCTCTTCAGATAAAGAAGCTAAATCTTGATACATGCTATAGTATTTCTGAAAACTTGCAAAACCACCAGCTTGTACCACGCTATTACCTTTATAGTATTGTGATACTTGTCCTACATCAAAGAAACCATCAATTACTCTTCGTGCAATATCTCGATCATGTATCTGTGTTTGAAGAGCAATACCTTCAGCAGTATCTTGTACTAAAGATGTATTTTTGCTAAGCCATGATCTGAAATCTAATTCGTTATCAAATGCCTTGAATAAAGTTGCACCATCGCCATTTACAGAATCGAAACGTGCAATGTATCTATTCTGGCTTTTAACAATTGTTTTACCGTTCCACTCGACACCAGAATAGTCGGTTTCGCCTACACCATTAAACTTCCAATATTGGTTAGTAATTTGATAACCAGTTGTAGCCTGACCATCCATTACTAATATATCTTGAGATCTGATATTGCTATTAGCATTGATTCTTACTAATGAATCATTAAGTGTTAATGTGTTCGGTGTGCTTTGAATATTATTAAGAACATTTATTGCTCTGTTAACAACATTAAAGTGTTTTGGATCGTCTAATTCTCCACCGATATGTTGAAAAACCTTTAAAGTTGCAAGAGAATCTTCGTATGCATTATGAGCAAGACTTTGAGTATATCCAGTGCTACTTGTGATTGCTTCAGTCAATGCTTCAAGTGAACCTAATCGTTCGTTAGTAACGCTAGGATTTAATTTCTTGACAATTTCTGCAACAGTAGTATTACTTGCACTTGCATATGCTCTTAATGCGAACATAGAGTCAGCATATTCAAAACGTTCAGATAAGCCGTTAAAACCATGCATCATAGCATAACGGTTCATTACATTAGTATCGAATGGAAGGTTTTGTCCTACGATTGCTCTATGTTTACCAGGTTTGCCTTTTGTAAACTGATCAATATATGAAATTAACTCAGATATTTGTTCGTCACGATTAGAAACATATTTTGAAGACATAGCTTCAATACCAGACCGTATATCTGCAATACTATCTGGTTTTGACATATTTAATTGTTTTACAAAAGTATATTGTTTACCGTTCCATTCACTTGTAAATGTTTGAAAACCATGTTCGCCAAGTGTACTATGACGAGACGCTCTTTCCATAGCAGAGATTTCTGTATCAGTAAGTTTCTCGCCTTTAACTTTCTTTTGTAAAACATCTTCTAACCATTTTTTCTGTTCTGAATCAATACCAAAGAAGAATGATCCAGCTGGGTCTGCAATTTCATGTGCACCACTGTAATTACCACTTAGTAATCCTTTTTGATGTGTCGTAGCAAAACCAATCTCGGTAATACCAGCAACTCTTGCTTCTCGTTCTGTCATCTCTGCTGTAAAGTCACCGATAGTTTCTGTATCGAATGCAAGGATATTACCACCATTATTCATAATGTCATCTAACGTATACCAAGCATTTTTGTTTTGATAAAGATTGTTTTCTGCACGTTCTATTGTGAAATTAAACGGCGATACGTTCCATGAAATTTTCTTGTTACCTTGTATGCCTAAATCAGTTAATCTTTGAGCAATAAAAGTATCATGAGCATTCCAATAATCTGTATAGTTTGCTTTTGTACTGCCAGTGGCAGACATAAAGTCTGCCATTGACATCCATTGAAGATTTGGATTGCTCATATATGCAAATGTATCTGGTGCTTTATATTGACTTCCTAATAAATTGATAGGCATATTAATCTCTCCTTAACCGTAATTAAGATTTTTAATCTGGTAATCTACTTCAGCACGAGAGTCTTCTTTGATATTGAAACTTGAAAAATCTCCATTAATACCATTACCGTAAGACACTTGTACGTTATTCAATCCAGCACTTCCAAGAATACGAGTAAGTTGTGCCTGTACTTGTCTCGGATCATTACGTCTATTAATAATAGGGATAGGAATATTAGTCTGGTCTGCTTTACGTTTATTATCTGTCCAGATATCAAACTCACCAGGGTCTAATCCATTGGCATTTACCATCTTGATTTTAACATCTTCAAGATCAGTATCTTCTTGCCATCCTACCCAGTTTTCATCTGGTAATGCATGTTTCTTAAAGTATTCAACGAGTTCTGGTTTTTCATCAACATGCATACCCCAAGATGCTTGTAATGCTCGACGTAAATAACTAGGTGCAATTCTAAGTATTTTTTGTTTCTCTTCTTCTGGAGCTTCAACTAACTTAGAATAATATTGTCTTTCTTTCTTAGGTAATGCTGCCATGATATTTCTTACGTCATCACCTGGATCATATCCATACATGGTACGTTCAGCGGCTTGTTTGTAAGAAATTGCTTTGATAGCATTTAATGGTAGCTTTTCTACTTTTCTATCATTAGAGATTTCTGCTAATTCACGATTGATAGCTTTGATGACTTCTTTTTTAGACTGTCCTTTTTCCTCGTACTTAGCCTCTCCATATTTAAAATTATAATTGCCACGATGCTTGAAATCAAGCTTAACGAGGCGTTTGTAATTGTTTAACTCTTTGGCTCTTGCTTTATTATCTTCACCTTTTTGTTCTTGTTTCTCCATATAGGCATCGATATCAAAGTGATCCTTCTTTTTAGCAAGCTCCTTATATTGATTGTATAACCTAGTATTTTTAACATATTTGAGTGTATCAATATAAGTATTCATTTCCTCTTGTTGTCTACGTCTTAAAGGTCTATATTCATGTTCTTTTGTAGAACCTAAGTGATGAATAGTTGTACCAATAGCTGGAATAGCTGCACCGAAAATAGTACCAAGCATTCTACCATATGGACCTTTACCAAACATACGACCAAGAAAAGCTCCACCTACTATTGCACCGATAGGATTCTGTGATGCTAAATCGTTAGTTGTAGGTATTACGAAATCTCGTATCGGATGGTTCCAAGACTTAAAGTCTTTATTATATACCTCACGTTTACGGTACTGTTCATAAGGGCTTCTTACTTGGAAAAATTTGTCACCGACAAATGGCAATTTAGCAGCTCCATGCATTAACGTTTCCATCATAGATCCAAATGCTATATCACCTTTAGAATATCTTGCATGAATACCAGCTGGAGATTCATCAGTTTCTTTTTCTTTAGCAAGTCCTTTCTGAACCAGACGTTTGTTAAGATTTTTACCTCTTACATTAACTATTGCTCTGATAGATTTAGTAGAGTCTTTGCTATATTTGTTACGCTCATCAGCGTCATATTGAATAGTAATAGTCTGACCAGGTTTTAAGAACTTACGAAGCTCTGCGTTTGCTGCCTCATTCATTGTCTTACCAGTTCTGACTGTACGTTCTCTACCAGTAGCTTTATTAATTTCTTTTTTTTCTTTAACAGTAGGTCCATATAAAGTAGTATTCGATTCTGAAACATTAATACCAGCAAATTTGATAGCGTGTTCTTTACCGTATTCGTTAACGATAATGGTGTTATTATCTATAATATCTTTAACGGTAACTTTTTCTGATTTTAAATTTGCTGTCTTAAATTTATAATCATATACCCTTAACGGCTCTTTTTGTGCCTTCATACGCTCACGAGCAGCTTTAATCTCACGCGTATCTGATTCTGATAAATGAGCATGAGATACTTGAGCAGAAATATCTTTGAACTCTTGAGAATATGGAGCGGTATCTGCTAATATTTTATATTTCTCTACAAGAGAATATAAATCTCCTCTTGAGATTTCGCCTGTCTGTAATCCTGTATAAATATCAGCTTTTGCATCATTAAGATTTTGGATACTGCTTCTTAAATCTTTTTTATTGAATTTTACTCTTGCCTTATAAATATCATCTGGATTTTTTTTGTCATAATAATAGACATAGCCTCTGCCTTTAGTATTATTTAAAGCGTATAAATCATAATTCATTTCGTAATAATCTTGATTACGAATATCACGGCCTTGTTCAAGTCTTTTAAATTCTTGATGACTTACTCCTCTGATATTTATTAAAGTTTCTCCAGTACGAGAATGATAATCTTTGATTCTTGCATCTACACGACCACTAATATCATGTTGCTGGTCATAAAATTTTTCTCTTGCTTTTATTAAGACATCTGCGTCTCTAAAATGGTCTAATATTCTTGATATGAATTCTTCAATCGGACCAAGATTTTGAATATCATATTGATCTTCGGTAATCTCTTTAGGACGCTTATCTTTTTTAAGTGCTTTAATAGCTTCTTCTTCGGCATACGTAAGGTTAGTATCTTGATGCAAGAAATGTTTTACGTGTGATGCACGAGAGTTGCCAAGCATACTCGCACTGACATTAAAACTAAAATCAATATTATTTAATCTTTCATAGGCTTCGCCTGGAAGACGTTCTTCGCCGTTCATGATTTTAGGATATGGGTCACCATGTAGATAATCAGTAAAATAATTAGAACCTGGCATCCAAGTAGGCATGGTATTGCGTATAGGATTGAGATACGTAGTATCTTTATCTTTCTTATGAATGAAACGACGAGCGATTTCTGAGAGTTCTCCTCCTAAACCACCAAGATTCTGGTCCCAGAATGAACGGTTCGCACTATAAGCATAACTTGAAGTTTCTACTTTGGTTGCACCTACGTTTTGTTCACCAGTAAACATTGACTGGATTAAGAAACCCTTTAAACCATAGATGTTACCAATATCATTAAACTCTTCTCCAATATGCCATAATAAATCATTGTTAGTACGTTGTGTTTCTGCGGGTTGATAGCCTCTGTCATATTCTTGAAGATTGACACGTTGATTAGTACCATATATTTTATTCAACGAATAATGTTTAATTTCTTCGTTGACTTTATATAGATTAAGATTTTCTGGTACATCTACAACAGATATATCTCCTGAAGGAGTGATATAAACATCTAATGCAGTATCATATCTGTTATAATCTCGTACTGGCAGTGTAGATGTTTGAAGCGGGCTTGAGTATTCTTTTGCTTTAGTAAATAATCTTTGTTGAAAGTTTGCTGCTTCAGTGTACGGTATATCGTTTCTGACAACATCTAATTTGTCAGGAGTATTTGGATTATATGCTACGGTATATGATTTTAATGCATTATCATATAAAGGAGTTTTCTTGAACTGAGTAAATGTATTACCAGTATCAATTACTTCTTTTGCTCTGAATAAATCCCAAAGTCTTATATTAGCAGCTTTATGATATTGTTCTTGAGCATTTGCGTTGATTTTATTAAATGTTTCTGTATCTACAAACGCTTTTTCAATTAACTTTTTAAAGTTATGCAAGAATCCAGTTGGTTCTTTGACAAAATTAGATTGACCACTTATTAATAATTGGCTAGGTTTTTCATCTTCTGGATTAACAGCTTTTAATGTTCCATCTGGATTCCAATATTCTTTGTGCATCTTATGACGGTATACTTGTCCTATAGTACCAGAAACAAGTGGTCCGATTAATGGAATATTTTCTCCTTTAGCTGCTGTTTCTGCATATGGTCTATCATAATAATGTTTCTTATCCCAATGATTTGGGTTTGTGATGAAATGTCTTATAGGAGCTAATGGACTGACTAAATTAGGATACCATGTGTTTTGGTAATATTCTTTTCGAGATCCATACATTGTATCACTGTATTTGACATCAGCTTCTGTACGACGATATATATTTGGTCTCCAATGGTCAATCTTAGAACCAGTGAAAGGAGTATTAGAAACAGACCAGTAACGATTTTTACGTACTGGATCGTATCCTTTTTCAATATACTCTTCACGTTCTTCTTTAGTTTGTCCAAGACCAAGATGATAGATTCCTGGCAGTTCATTTATTTGATCAGAACCAGGGGTCATTTCTTGAAGATATTTAAACACCTTTGTAAAGCCTAATTTATCTCCAATACCATGCATTGAAATATCAATTGGTTTTACAACGTTACGCATGAGTGTTTTACCAAGTGTATCAGTTTTACCTTGTTCTTTTTCTGTCTTATTTGTAAAGATAGGCTCAGAGAAGTAATCTATCATGCCTGGAATTTGAGTGAGCATGAATACTGGCAAAGCTCGCTTTAACAATAAGTTTTTAATCAATGCTCCTGTTGAGCGTTTTGATTCAAGACTTAATCCTAATCCGATTGAAGACAGACCAGAATCAAGAACATTAAATACGTCATAAAATGCAGAAGATTTTTCATTAAAGTATTTACCCATGTTGCCTTCTGCATCGAATCCAGAAAAACGTTGACCAAAAAATCCCTTAAGGTCTTCTACGAATTGCTTTTGGTCTTTATTTTTAGCGTCATTTACTAAATCGCTAAAATTGATGCCTTGTTTTGTAAGAGCGATTTGTTTACCACGTATCTTTGTACCGTTTTTAGTAATAAAATCATCAAAACCTTTACCAAAAGCCATACTATAAGTTTTGTCTCTGATGTCCGCAGCCATTGATTCATAATCTGCATATTCAAAGCCATGTGTTCTGAAAGCATTTGAATGAGCAAATTTATCAATTACTTCATCGGCAATGTTATCAACATTTAATCTTTCACCAATATCAAAATAATCACTATCAGTTCTGCCTCTTAATTCTTGATAACCTATATCAAGACGACGACCAATTTCGTATTTAATCTTCTGTGGTATAGTCATTGTAATACCAGCAGCTTGTTCGTATTCTTCTGCTGTCATACTAGGACTATAGATTTTTCTGGCATTCTTACCGAACGAGTCTAAAACATCTTTCATCGGGTCTTTATTAAGATCGTATCCGCCCATTATACGCATGATTTCAACATCATGCGGCATTTTAAATCCTTTATCTACATCAGTAATATCCCATGCATGAAAACCAGACCCGACAAACTCTTTAGTACCTTTTGTACCAAGAGCATAAAGGTCTCCGTCTGCGAATAATAAATGAAATGTTTCATCTGGCTTATTGAATTTTTTCTGAAGAGCAGTGCTGATGTCATCTCCCATTCTACCGCCCTTGCCAGAAATATATGCACTATAGTTATCGACACCGTTGATTAAAGCGAATGGAATATCTCGACGATTAAAAATATTATCTAATGGCGTAACTTTGATTGCACTATCAATAGGATTAAATCCTAAAATGGGTAATCCAAAGTCTTTACGAAGTGAATTCGTAAAAAATGTCATTGCATCTTGACCCATCATATAGTTGATAATCTTATTGCCTTTGGCATTAATATTAATTGAAGGGTCTAATATAAAGTTCTTCCATACGTCTTCAAAGTGACCAAGAGCACCAATCTTTTCTCCTTCTTTGTGCACGAATCTTGTATCACTTAAGAACGAGTTCATTGCTTCAAGGATAGATGTCTCTTTGCTGTCACGCATTATTCTTTCGTTAAGATTGATTTTATATTTTTCAAACAGGGTATCAGTATCAAAACCATCTTTGAATTTTAATGATTTTGTTTTTGCATCATAACTTTCAAATATGTCTCCAAACGTAAGTGTCTTATATCCAGTACGTTTTATCTGTTGTTGAGCAGTTTGCGGATCTAATGACATACGTTTGATAAACTGATCCATTAAATCAGCACTTGCACGGTTACCAGACATAGTAAGACCAGCTCTATCCATTTCTTTCATAACATTACTGATAGAATATGAACCTTTAATAAAGCTTGATTCTTTCATGCTGGCATCACGTCTGGCTATAAAATCCTTACCTTTTAGTTTTAATGCACTAACTCTGTCTTTAATTTCTTTTTTAATAATATCATCACTTTGTCCAGCAAATTTTTCTTGTACTTCTTGCTGAATAGCTTTGATTTCTGCACTTGTATATCCTCTTGTTTCTTTTTCAATCATATTACTAAGGATATCAAGGTCATTTATAGTATCATTAATGATACGCTTAGTATTTGTTGTATATAGTTGTCCTCTGGCAAATGATTCTTTTAAATCTTGCCATAAATCATATCCAAGTGATGATGATTTTTTGGAATTAAATAAACTATGACTAGGACGTAAGAATTCACCAGTCTGATTATTAGCCCAGTTTTTCATTGCTTTAGAACGATGATATCCTTGATTAGAAGAGAAATCTGCAAAACTAGCACCAACCTCTTTGAGTTTACTTGCAACAGGACGCAAAATACCACTCTTGTATAATGCCACACCACCAGCTATTACAAGACCAGCAGTAATGGCATTTCCAAGAGTGTCGTTTTTATTCGCATCTTGTTTATCAGTCATTGTTTGATTAGCAAGTAAATCATGATTATTATTTTGGTGTAATTTTTTGTTTTCTAAAGCCATCTAAAAGCTCCTTGTTATTCCACGATTTGCCGATAATAAATGGATTATCAACTACGTTATTTTTAAGATTTACTTCTTTTTGTAACTCTTCTTGGAAGAGTATCAATGGATTAACTTTGCGATTAATAGCGTTATCAACATCTTCTTGATTGTGAATACTAGGTTTAGGTTTATCAGCATCTGCTGTACGTTCAATATGATAATTATAGCCTTGAAGATTGGCAATATTCTCTGCTCTTACTGTCATATCCATAAGTTTTTGCCATGTCCAATCTTCCATTTCTTCGTATGTATAATCACCAATAAATGCTTTAATAAGATCCATACATTGTTGATAAAGATTAGAAGACGCTTTAGCCATATCATATTCGTCAAAGATATCTTGAGGACTATCAAATGCCGATAATTTTTTAAGATATCCCGCTATAACTGACGGCATGACTCCAAATTCGCATTCTGCAAATTCATATCCTTCTGGATAGACGCATCCCATATTACAGATCGCAGTTTCTTGCTTGAACTGATCAGTATATAATTTTAATATTGTTTCGTATTCTTTAACTGTAAGTGTACGAAATACGAAGTCCTCATTTGCAAAACGGACATAAATTAACTTATGTCCGCTGTATTCATCTTTATAACATTGTAGTTGCTGGTCATTAACCATCATAATACCTCGATTCCGTAATCATTAGTAAATCCAGAGTTTTCCATAATGATTTGAGCAAGAGTGCCTGGATATCCAGCGTCATCCTTTCCCATAGCAGCATAATCATAATTGTAAGGCCACAGCACACATGTCTTACAGATCAACTCTTCATTTGTCAAGGAATCAAGTGCAAGTGAAGCTATCTGTTCATATTCTGCACGGTTTAACGTTCTGAATAAGAAATGTCTATCGAGTATCTTTGTATGATAGACCTTTGTGATACCGTATTGCTTTTTCCATAATTGTACTTTGGCAATTCCTGGTCCACCTTCAAATACAGGCGAATCACTTGGATCAATGAAATAATCGTCGTCTTTGTCGTAGTTTACACCATTGTAATCAAATTCTGGTTTGGTACTGTAGTCGATTGTTCCAGTAAGTTCTGGTTTTGAAGAAGTATTGCTGTTATCATCTGCCTCAGCTTCTTCTCGTAAGGCAGCGTAGATATCATCTGGTGTTTCAACAGTTTCTTCTTCGGAACCTAAAGTACCATTCTTTTCAAATGCAAGTTTCTGTTTAGCAGCTTTCATTAAATCGTCGTATTCGCCCATATTAGTCTCCTTTAATAACCGTTGTTTGTAAAATCTTCTGATTCAAGTTCGCTTTGTTTTGATTCACAGTATTCAATGTTTTTGTCATGGTCTTCAATCTGCTCGTCTAATTCTTCTGATTTGTTAATAAGTTCAAGTTCTTTTTTAAGTTTAAGCAGATCTTTTTGTCTTTTAGTTTTTTCATATTCAAGATGTTCCCATTTAGCCATTGTAAGATAAAATCCAATGTAGGCTGCTGCGATACTGAATACTGAAATAATTAGTTGAGATAACGAACTTAAATCATGTTGTATATGCATTTCATACATTGAGTATGTAATGATACCAGTTAAAGCTAATGCAATGAAAATGCCGATTAGTTTTGACATCGCTAAAAAGCGTTTTGTAGGTTTAAATTTACGTTTCTTTGTCTTTTTCGGTAAATTAGTCATATGCATACCTCCTTTATTAAATATCTTTGAAGAGAGTATCATAAGAATATTTAATATCAGAAGATGATGATAACTCCGACTCCTCTCCTATGTATTTGCTGTCGTCTTCATCAGCATCAGACTCTTTAATGTCTCTTGCGATGAAATTATAAGTTTCTGAAATAGGATTGCCTGACGTATCTACTTGAACAGATACACTTCTCATAAATACATCTTTGATTGTTTTAGTATTAGCTCCATCACCTAAAGATATTATAATATCTTTATGATTTTTTCTAAACACTTTACTACTGTTGTTTAAGAAAAATGGGTCGTAATGAGCATCGTACACATCAGCGTCTGCAAAATCATTATTGTTTTCATTGTCAGTATTTGATGAATCGTCGCTGACTTCATTATTAGCATTTTCTGTTGCTCGTTTATAAATATGATGTAATAGATCATCATCGAGTATACCAGTTTTTCTTAAATTATATTTTCTCTGGTAGTTTAATATGATCTCTCTAAACACAGAGCCTACTGTAGATACTCTTGTGTTAGTTACATCTCCACCAGCTCTATCGATTAAATCTATTACTTCTTGTACTAATGGACCAGCATAGTTGTTACCGAACGAGTTATATCTTAAAGAAGAATATTGACCATCAGTAAGGTCTCTGATAGTGCTGTTTTCGTTGATAATTATCTTAGACATTTATCATCGACCCCCTTACATAATATTTATTACCTTGAGAGTCCATAACATAATATACAAGACCATCTACTGTTGGAATAGGTTGTAGTATAAGTCCGTTTCCAGATAATGTAGTGCCTCCTCTGGTCATATAAAAATCATCATATCCAATAGCTCCATTGAGAACAACTGAAGTTGCGGATAACATTTGAAATTCTTCGTCTAGTTTTTGTTTTGTTAAGTTATTTAATACACCAGTCGCACTTAAATCTGGATGATTATTCTGAAATTGCTTAAGTGCTTTAATGTATTGTTGCGTACTGGAATTAGTTGTTACGTCATATCCTAATGCAATAAGCTTGATTAATGTTTGTGTATCGATATTGGAATTGTTATGCCTATCTATATTACGAGCAGTTGAACCAAACCATTCGGTATTATATAAGTTTTGTTCTTCGTTTAAGTTATATTGACTAATACCAGATCCAGCATCATATGATAGTTCATTACGATTATATGTTTCAACATCCCAGTTTTGTTTCGCTTTGTTTTTAATAGGTACTGTAAATGTACCAGTAACGATACGATTACCGATAACAACATCGTCAAACGTTCTTGAATTATATCCATATACTGGTTTTAACTGTTCTTGGATTTCATATTGAATGAATCCTATTTCTGTTTGTTCGTCGTTGTCCATATAGATTTTAGTATCTGTACTTGAATAATATTCTTCTCTATATAGATTCGCTTCTCGATGATCAACAGTTGGAGTATATGAATAATTATATGAAGGGTCTGCCATAATTCATTACTCCTTTACTTTAAAATGCCATTTATATGCTGTACTTCCATAAGGATAAATAATATAGTAAACATCTTTTGGAGTAAGATTTTTAGGGTCATCTTTAAACATATTCTTAAATTCTGAGACAGAATGTGTTTGTGACCCAGTAAAAGCTACTACTTTTGAGTCTGTTTTGGTCTCATTATTTTTATATATTGATAATACTGAGTATTTAACTTGCTGAGTATTATTATTAGTAACCGTGCTTTCAAATGCATCTAGTTCGTTTAAATTTTGTATAGAATAAACACCAGGTTCTTTAGTTAACTGTACATCTGCGTGATTAGAAACATAGTATCTATAAAGCATATTTGTTTTAGTTTCAAGTACATCCCATGTATATCTTTCACAGATACCAGTTTCTTCAAGACTGTTTTCTCTTTGGAATCTCCTTAAGTAGCTTTCTGTTTTTTCATCAAATACACCAGTTTCATAATCATTGAAACTAGGATAAAGAGTTTCAAGAGCACTTTGTAATATAGTTACTTGAGAGCCAGTGTCTGCATATCTTAACTGTTCAAACGTATAAGAATCACTGTTGTTATCAAGATAATTATATACGTCATATAAAGAAATATAACCATCTTTAGTCTGATAGAATATTTCCATACCGTTATTTATTTTACCGAACGTTTCCACTGAAGCAAGGTACGGCAAGGTTTGAGTAATTAACGAAGTCTGGCTGGGATATTTATATACATAAGCACCAGATTTGTTAATTACTTGTACATATTGAGCACCAAAGCCTTGTTTAGTATATTGAAGAAGTTTAGTATAGACGGCATTATCAACTATACCGTCTACTATAAGACCAGCAGTAGCTTGAAAATCACGTACAGCTTGGTCAGTAATTCTATCGAACTTATATGTAATTGGAATATTACGTTCTGGTAATGCAAGATTCAGTAACTGTTGTACAGCTGCAACATCATTTCCCATGATAGGAGCAGAGTTAGTTTTTAAATATAAGACACGATTTAATGGCTTAATCTCGTATTCTTTATTTTTAGCTTCTTCTTGTCTTGCTTGTTCGTCTACATAGAAGTTCTTTAAAACACCACTGCTAACAATTGTATAATAACTTTGTTTTTGGTCGTATACAGTGATGATGTTTTCATCAAATACAGAAACTTCTCTTGCTACAAACTTGAAGAGATTTTCTGTAAATAAATCTTCAACGGAGAGAGTCTGAGCTTCATCAGTAAAGTCTACTCCGTAAATAAACATGCTACAAGAACTACCATATTCGTTTGCAGATACAATCATAATATCGAATAACGGTAGCTCATCTACTTTTAAAGTCGGATAGTCTTTTAAATAAGGTGCTTGGTCTTGTAATTCTCTTAACCAATGTTTGTTGATAAGAGTAAAGACCATAGTACCAGCATATATTCTTGAACCTCTGGTAATACCATTAATATTAGTACGACCAATATTGATTACTGGAACTTTATTTCTATACATCGAATAACTAACAGTTGTTAAAGAACCAATAACAATAGGCTGGATTCCTGGAAACATTAAAAAGGCAATGGTGTCAGTACCAGAGAAAGATTTATAAAATTTGGAGATAGACATGCCTCTGCTCATTTTTCTTTCTCTCCTTTCTATTAAATTATAGCAAAGGATATTGTTTAATACAAGAAATAAGAATGAACCCAGCAGCGATATTGCATACTGGGTTCATTCTATATGTTATAAGCTATGATTAAATTAGATTGCTTAGATGCTAAGCGTAGTGCTGTCACTAGTAAGATCGTTAACGAGCTTACCAGAGATGATACCGTTAGTATCACGAGTGTAAACACCACGAATCAATGGACTTAATCTACGAGCGATCCATGTTAACTGTCTGCTCATGATGACTGTATCAACAGATGCACCAGAACTCTCGTTAAGGATATCGACATCATAGATCTTCTGGAATGCTGTATGACCATACTCAGAACCAAAGGTAAGAGTAATGTCGAATGGAGGTAATGTATCTGCATAGATAACATTCTGTCCACGAATAGGAGCAAATCCAGCTGGAACATTGATTGTATCAGCAGCATTGTCATCCCATGCACCTACGCTCTGGTCAACGAAACCATTGGAATCAATGGTAGGTTTGTTGTTTGAACCCTTTGCTGTCTGAGCAGAAATCTTGTTGCTGTAAGCACCAGCACGTCCAGTTCCCTGTGAAGTAGCTGTGTTAGAGAATGAGAATCCGTAACCAGCTCTGTCTCCAGTAGAAACACCGTTGAACTCATAAATCTTGTTATTTTCATCGGTCAGACCGTTAGCTGTATAAGTAATGGTCTGATTCCATTTGATCATATCCATAGCATTTGTGAAATCTTCAGAACGAGATAACACGTTGTTAGCTGCTGCGGTGAACATTGCTGAAGGAGCGATGTCTTGCCATACAGTCTGTAATGCTTCAACTAAGGAATCATGATCGAAAACTGCGAATACCATTGATCCAGCGATACCACGTTTTCCACGAGAGAACGAACGAGCATCAGCGGAACCGCAAGTAAACACAGGGGCTTTATCTCTCTGTACAGCCCATGAGATTTGCTGTAACTCGCCAATGGCTTTGTTAGCAAATGTAGCAACAAGGTCTGCACCAGAAAAACTAGTTAATGTGCTAATTGTAGGACTTGCCATATCTTTTTCCTCCTTATTATTCTTGATAATTCCTGGTGGGTATTTCACCCACCAGGAGTCTTATTTACTCATTATTCAGCGGCCCTAAGAGCAACTACAGTAGTAATCTTCTTTAAGGTCATTGCTGGAACGATTGTAAGAGCGATACTTGCTTCACCGAGTAACTGCTGCTGGATAGTAGCACTTACTTCGAATTCATAGCTCTGAATCTCACCGATCTCAACAAGCTTGCTGAGTCTCTTAGAAATAAGAGCCGAGAGAGCGTTACGCTGTTCAACAGTGTTCTGCTCACCAATGAATGGATCAGCAACTTCTCTGATGTTATCAACTACGTCGGTAACAACCTTAACGATAGCGATATCAGAGTAATCACAGCCAGGAGCACCAGCTGTTACGCCGTCAACTACATAAGGAGTAGAAGAAGCAGTAGCCAGACCTTCGTTCTTTAACTTGAAGCATACCATTCTGCTACCAATAAGTGCATCCATCTGCTTGTTGGAGAATTTGAACTTCATACCGTTAACATTGCGGATTGCCTTATTGAGAGGAGAAGACTGAGGCTGTAATACAGCGTTAAGTGCAGCGTATGCGATAGCTGGCGAACCGTAATATGTTCCGAGAGTATCAGAAGTCATTACAGGCTCTGGTCCAACTACAACAGATGTATACCAACCGATATCCATCGGCTTGTTATCTGAATCGTAAAGCACGTTGCCTTCAGAATCTTCCATGTAGTAGATGTTGGTATGAGTGTTAACGAGCTTAGCTACGTAAGCATCGATACCAACAAGTGTGGTATTGCTGTTTGGCTTAACATCGATGAAACCATGTGTCATCTTTGTTCTGTATGTAAGCACTGCACAAACAAGTGCTAACTCTCTCTGGAAGTCAGAGTGAGGATTTACTGTCTGAACAGCGTCTGCATATACGCCAGCTGGATAGATATAATCAACATTGTAGTTCTCAAGGATCTGGTATGCACCCTGAACCTTTAAGTAACCGATCATGTCAGTAGTAACTACTTGATCAGAATACTCAGAAACTGCATGTCCTACATCATCGATTGTATATCTTGCTCCAGAAAGAGCAACAAACATTTCGTTATTGGTAGGTTTGATTCCATCTTCGCCGCCTTGATCAAGAGGTTTAGCTGCACAAGCAACTAACTGATCAAGAGTGTCTGTACCTTCGCCCTTAACGATTTCGATTTCAAACATATTGAGGTTGTTTGCGTCGTTAGTCATTGCAAGAACAAGGTCATCAACTGTAGGATAGTATTTCGAAGAGTATGAGTAACTCTTTGCAATCTTTGCAGTAGGTCTTGTAAATACAATCTCTGTATAGGTCTTGCCATCTGTTGCATCAACAACTTTCTTAACCTCTACAGAACCATCCTTATAGAGAGAACCGCCCCACTGAGACTTGATCTTTAATTCAAGGTCAGAGAAGATAGGCTTCATATAAGAATATGTTGCAGTAATAACGCCGCCAACAGGAAGTCCGCTTGAATCTTTAACAAGTAAAGAATTACCAGATACTTCGAACTTGGTATTGAAATCGCTTGTCTCAACATCGTCTACTGTAAACTCGTAAGCCTGACCAGAAACTTTGTCTGTAACTGTGATGACTTTAAGAGTTGCATCTTTCTTGCCATCTAAGTCGCTGATATCAAGAGAAGCCTGTGGAACAGTCTCGTTGAATGCTGCCTGGAATACTCTGTTTACAGGAACATACTCATAAGCATAATATGTTAAAGTAAGTTCGTCACTGTCCGCAACAGCGGTTGTACCAGCTGCGAAGCTAACTGTAACTGTACCATTCTCAGCATCTTTTGTAAGAGTATACTCTGTAACTGCGATAGCAGTTGCACCTTTTGATACTTTGAAGCCGTCAGCTGTAAATACTGTAGCATCAAGTACTGGTAAAAGATCGCAGATAGCATTGTCGTTGTCTTTGAAGATCGCCTTATCAGCTTCACTTAAAGTGAATGTTGCTTCAAAGTCATGAGTAGTCTCGTCTTCAGCAACAGTAGCTGTATCTTCTACGTGGCTTACAAGACCGTCGGCATCGTCATTAACGCCACCAACAAAGTTGTAACCTCTACATGTTACCGAAATCTGATTTACCATAGGATAAGAATTAGCAAGAATTCTGAATCCCTGGTAAGGAATCCATTCAACGTTTGATCCGATACTACCAAGACCAATGCTTTCGCCATCGATTGTGATAGTATCGTTTGCCGATGCATCATATGCTTTTGAAACAATGATAGGATCCTGTGCTTCATCAGCATCTGTTCTTGGTGGATTGGTGAATAAGTAGGTGAACGCTGGATTGCCGAAGATTACACCATTGCTTGTATCTCCATCATCTGGAGCAATGCTCTTTGTTACTTTCTCCTCGTCAATTTTTTGCTCGCCATAGATTGTGGTATAAGCCTGTGAACCAGTAACCCTCATACAACGAACGTCGTCAAACCCGTTTTTGAATGCTTGTTTTGCATACTTGGTAAGAGTAGCACCATTAGGATAACCGTCAGCGTTAACTTCTTTACCAAATACCTGTGATACAGTTGTTGCATCTATTCTAACAGGCTCGTTGATAGGACCATCAGTCGCAGTACCAAGAATTAATAAACTCTTAGTAGAGGTTGTGTCTGCTGTTTTAGATGTTAACTGTAATCCGCCGTCCTTGAACTCTACAAGATGTCCAGGGAGATTTGAGTATAAATTTGTAACAGCCATCTAATTTTTCCTCCTTTATAAATTTATTGGTAAGTTATTCCGTTGTCGCCATCAAAAAAATCTAATTCAATCATATCTTCTTTCTTTTCTTTTGATTGCTCTAGCAACGTTTTAACTTTTGTAGAAGTGACTTGATTAGCACCAATTTTAGCATTTATTGTGTTTATTGTGCTGACTTTGACGGGAGTCACACATTCAAACCTTACATAATATAATATACATCTCATAGGGGTGTTTTCGCTAAAGTTCAACGAACTTTTTGGAGAAATTTCTCGTAAGAAGAAGATTTCTGCTAAACCTTTACGCTTAAGGTAGCCAGAATACACCATTATAAGCTGTTCGAAGCGTTGGAGAAGTTCTCTACATTCCTTATTAGTTTGAGCAAAAATATCGAATTCGATATTAGCATCAAACCATTGTCTGTACATAAGAAATGCTTCACCAGTTTCTTTTCCATCTCCATCTTTTTCTTTCTGGATATCCATAAGAACTGGTTTTAATGGAAAGTTGTCTGAGATGTCTCGTGTATTAACGTCAACAAGTATCTGAGGAAGAACAATGTTTGCACTGTCTTCCCCAGACTTGATATCTAAGGAAAGTTCGCCCCAATCATCACCCCATGCAGCATTGCAGAGTTCTTTAAGGATTCTTGCTAAATCTTCAACGTTAGAGATGTTGCCATCAGCTTTATTATAAAAACTAACTTCATGATCGGTACCAGGTGATACTTCTTTTACGTGTACACGAGCACCGTTATCTTTAAAGACTTTACGACCGCTTGGTACGATAGCTTGAGATGCATTTTCGTAATCATCTAAATCTTTAAAGTAATTATTATAGATTTCTTCATTAGTTAAACTCATACGCTATCCGCCTTACCTTTCTTACGTTTCTTAAGACCAGAAAGAACAAGTGCAAAAACCATGGTGATGATAAGACCACAGTATATGAACGTGGCAAGAATAAACGGTATTAGAAGAATTATTAGTAACATTTTAAACATATTATATCCTCGTTACGTGGTCTAACGCAATCCAGCCTACACCAGATTTTAACTTGCCCCATTTTTTAGCACCAGCACCATCAGATTCATCAACGATAGTATAGATATTAGGAGCTGCAATGAATCCACGGTTACTATAATTAGTACCAGGACCAGTTCTGATGTATAAGTTCTTTACAGTAACTTTAACTTGATATGGCTTAAATGCTTCAACAGGATAAACAACTTTACCCTGGCTATCAAAGACGTAGTATCCTTGTCCTTTACGTTTATCTACTTCTTTTTTAGCATTTGCAAGAATCTTATATGCACCGATCTGAGATTTTGCGTTATCCCAAGATTTACGCACTCTATATAATTCTTGAGTAGGAGTAGTAGTCGTTGTATTTGTCGGATAAATGATATTACCTTTGCTATCAAATACATAATAGCCCTTACGTTTATCAACTTCCTTCTTAGCATTATCAAGAACGCTATAAGCACCAATTTGTGACTTTTCGTCATTCCATGCCTTGCGTACTCTGTATAACTCTTGAGTCGGAGTAGGATCTATTACTGGAGGAGTAACTACTGTACCGTTATTCAGTATAGTAGTAACTTTTTCAGCAAGGTCACCCATTCTTGAGTACATCCAATCACCAGGGCATGATTTGTTAGCATACCATCTATGTACAGTGAGAAGCATTTCGTCTGGCTTTGGAGTATAAGCAAGGGTTTTATCCTTATCTACAAGCCAAAGCAGTTTTTTCTTGCCATTTCTCTTACAAATATCTACACAAAGATCGATAAGACCTTGATATGCAGCGGGCTTAAAAGCATAAGGGGAAGTATTATCTGAAGCGACTTCGATTGTAACCGCTCTATTGTCGTTTGCAGAACTTGAAGAACACCATGATCTGTTCTTTTCTTCAACATACATTCCGATCTTGCCGTCATATCCAACACCATAGTTTGACGAAGCATGTCTAGCCGTAGGTAAGAAAACTTGACCAAGACTTTGAACAGATGCCTGTCCTACAACGCAGTGTGGCGTGATAATGTCGATTGCGTGTGTACGCTGACCAGAATGATTAGGGGAAAGTAGTGTGTACGACACTAACGGACTGTTCGTATAACCCATATTAATCATCTCCTTTGTTGTCTGATAGTTCTTTTTCTGTCTCCTCGGTTGCATCTGGAATTGAATCTTTGATTTCTTTTACTTCTTTTTCTTTGTCTGCCATAACGATCACCTCCTATTCTTCTGTATTTATATTAATGACAGAGTTTATCTTTACAGATCGAGTCATGTAGTTTGTCATCAAATCAAGATTAACAATCAGAGTGCCTTCATTAAAATTAGGCTCTAATGTGTAATGAAACGACTTAATGACACCCTTGGATTCAAGAATGTTTAAGATATTATCAATGTTTTGATTGATAATTTTCTTTTCGATCAGTTCTTTAATATTAAGACCGATATAAAACTGAAACAATCTATTTAAATATGATATGCACATTTGAATCATACGTACATTACAGTATAATTTTAATGGTGATTCTTCTCTGACAACAGCAGTAATGCCATCATATATAACTGGAGTTTCGTATAACGGGCTATGTCTGAAAGTTACAATGCCGTTAGCAGCAAGATCTGATAAAACTTTTTCAGAAAACTCATTATAGATTCTAATATTATTAGATATAGGTATATTCGTATTGCCAGTATTTAATTGAATCGACGCATTAAAAGATGCATACGCAAGATAACCGTTATCTATAATTGTACTTTTATTATATCCTATATCTCCAGCTACAACAGATACTAAGAAACTATATGCATCATTTGAACATAAATGTCTATTGTACGCAAGACAATATTTAAACATGATTGCGACATCATCAGATTCATATAAGTAATCTGTTGTATACGAATTGACAGGATTGAATCCAAGAATGCCAGTAGTTACGCATCCAAAATTTAACTGATTGATACAGAAATTTATAAGCTGATCCATGAACGAACGAGGATTGCCAAGAGTATCTGGTGTAAGATAATCTTTTGTTGGCTGATAATATTTCATATTATACTGCCATTGCTCGTCTTCTGCATCATCTGGATATAAATCATCAAGGAATGCATCTACTGGAACTATTATATCTATAGGTAAAGATTCAAGAATCTCATATGTTCTGTTAAGACAAGTATACAGTAAGTTCTTTGTATAACCAAGCCCACATTGTCCACCATATAATGAAACAATGTCTGGATTACATACATAAAACGCATCTTTAGTACGAGTGCTTGGATCTACCATATAGTTAGCATTGATGTAACTACGTTTGTTTCTGGTATCTTGATTAATGGCATTGGCAAGCAGTTCAATCGTATAATATTTATTAAAATCATATGTTAATCGATGCTCTGGTATATTTAAATCGTTAGGGAATACGATTGTTAATGAATCAGTATCGAGTTCTATCTTAACATCGTTATATAATTCATTAGATTCCGAAGCCATTAAAACAAAAGCGTTACTAATAATTTCTTCATCTATAATATTAACGTTAAGATAAGCAATAGCGTGTTCGCCAGTTGTTTTTACAAGATAAACCTCGTTATCTTTGGTAACATATTTAACAGCATGAAACGCATCGATTAATGTACCAGTCTTACCGAATTTATTATATAAGCCTACAGTAGATTTAATACGAGTTGGCTCATTTGTAGGACCATATTCTGCTGAACCAATGAGATATAACTTTTTGCCATGTAATTTGTCATTAAGAATAGCTTGTATAACTGTTCTTACTTGGTTGTTTAAGGATGAAGATTGGCTGGCCATATGTACTTACCTCCTTTCAGTAATTCATTAATAGCTTTCTGAGGTAAAGACTTAATAGTCTTATTAAAGGCATTAACTAAATCGGTTCTATTGTTTGTAAGACATGCAAAGAACTCTGTTCTACCGTTATCTCCACGAGTATCCCATATATTGATAAGCTCTAATACTTTGACTACATCAACTGGGTTTTGATTTTTATCCCAAGTAACCTTTACTACGAAATCTCTTTCTTTAGGAGTATATTGGTGTTTGATATAATAGATTTCATTCTTTTGATCTGTAACACCGATTTTAAGTTTATCAATACTGTTAGTAGATGAATAAGGCGAATTACTAGATTCAATGGCTGGTATCATCTGAATAGAATTGAAATATCCAGAGCCATGACAGTAAGGACATTTTGAATTTCCAGTTTTGTTGAGATCGTCAAAGCATTTGCATTTCACAAATTTATTATTTCTCACATAAAGCACATTTATCCCGAACTCTTCTGTAAGAATTCGGGTTTCATGTCGTAGATCAATGTCTACGTTACGAAATTCAGTTCCAATCTTTTCAGAAAATGTATACATTCAATCACCTTACCATGTAGTATCTCTATTCCAATCATCATATTTATATTGAGTACCAGCTTTAACAGCAGAAGCAACTACATTAGTACCTCTGATAACTTTATCTGCTTCATCGAAGCGTTTACGAAGCATATCGAGTAAGTTATCTATATATGGCAGCTTAGTAGTCTTTTCGATTTTAATATCACCGATATTTTTTAATTCGCTACCATAATGATACGAAATACCAAAGTATCTTGCAAGTGTAAGATCAATATCTGTTTTATATCGTACCCAATCTTGTACAGCTTTATATTTTGTAGTATAGAAGCCATCTTCTCCAATTTCATAAGTCACATTTTCAACTGGAGTGTCTAAAGCCGCCAATGAATCGATTAAATCTATTACAGTAAGACTATTATCATAGATTTTATTATTGATATATTCTTCAGTAAAGCCTTCTATGAATTCTCCTATGTCTTCGTATATCTTTTTAGCAGTAGAAAACATAGGATTTTGTCTCGAATTAAATTCCCATTTATAAACAGCCTTATCAATGGCAATACCAACTCGATATTTGTTATTCTCGTTTAGTTTATTTTCTGAGTTAAAACGAGTTAAAACCGAGTTAGTATTTGATTTGCCAGGATTGACAAGATTCTTATTCGTTTCAATTGCGTAGTGAAATACTACGTTAGATGGCTGAGTAAAAGGAGCAGTGAAGACTACCCTGTCATTTTCGACAAGGTAGTCCTCTTCTGCTGTCTTTAATTCACCATCAACAAATACAGAAGTAAGGTTAGATAAATCATAACCAGACGATATTTTGTTTTTAGACACTGTTCTAGTTTCACTTACTGTATATTGTTTCATATGTCATCGTCCTTTATTTTGTTTTCTTAGCAGCATTATCCATCCGTTTCATTTTGATTAAGTCATCAAGCTCTTTAGCTTTTTCATCAGATACTACTTCAAGTTCACTTACATGTTCGTATCCAGCTTTTGCATGTGAATTACCGCCCATTGAGCGATATGGAATATATATACTGTCTAAAGTTGCCTTTTCTTTTAAAGTAATATATCCACGCTCTGTAATATGATCAGTCATATATACGATTTTGTCATGAGCTAGACCAGTAAGAGCATCACATACACTTTTTTGATTAGTTACTATTTGAGTTAATGTTTTCTCAACTCTGATGTCGTTTTCTTTAAGCTCTTCGAACGTTTGAAAAAGTTTTTTGAAATCCTCTTGATGAAGCGTCATCATATCTTTGTATGCTTTTTCATGAATTTCAAATCTTTCCGCACCAGTTTTTTCACGTTCTTCAAGACCAGTATGTATTTCTTTTTCAATCTTTTCAAATCGTTCATCAATTTTCTTGTCTTCTTTGTTATCTTTACGTTGGATTAAGAATTGGATAAACGAGAATAACGCTCCAGAGCCGAGAATAGTTAATACTATTTGTAAACTCTGATCCATTATTAATTATCTCCTCCGTCTTCCATACTTTCGCCACCAGCTTCAATATAATTATATTGGATTTGTACAAAGTGAGCTAATAAATGTGCAAGAATATCAGCAAGCTGACTTTCGGTTATGAACTTATTGTTTGAAAAACCATCACCACCACTAGATACTGGAGTGGTAGGGTCATAGTCTGGATTGTTATTTCCATCATCAAGATGGCTAATACATTGATCAATCGCAAGAAGCATTTTGCTCTCAAAATTATCGTCACCATTGTAATGGAAAACTTCTTGAGATTTATTTACATTAACTGTAATCTTTTGTGTATGTCCACTAGGATCACCAGTTAAATCTTGTGCTACTACTACTTCGGCAGTATCTGATGTACTACCAGTATAAAGATTAATCAATGAATGAAGATTAACAAATACACAAACGTCGCCATCATTTTCTGTTTCGTCGTATTCTGGACCAGTTTGGCACATGAATGCAAGACCAATATCGCCTTCATGCTCAGCATTTGTAATTGATGCAGTGTGGTCTGTGAAAACAGTAACCTCTCCAGCTGTTATTTCAGCAGCTGTAATCGTATGCAATTCTACAGATTTAAAGAACGAAATACTTAAAATAGCTTGAGCATTAACAATATTATTAATCAATGTTCTGGTAGCAGCAGATGTTAATAATGTTGTATCATTGCCATTAAAAGTTTCATCCCAAGTATCACCAGACGGGAGATTGGTACCGTCTGATTGAATAGCGTAGCCAGTAATATATCTAGCCATGTAAGTAGTAAAGTTTGTCCAAGAAATTTCATTTGGTACTGAACTACCGTTAGTAATCCAGATAGAACCTTGTGTTAAAGTATGAGTAGTGACATGTGGGTCTTCATTGTCTGTAACAGTACAGTTAGCAGTACAGAAATAGAATGCGTTTGGTTTAAGATCAGCATAGGTTTTATTGCTTGAGATCATGTTAAACTTACTAGCATCGCCGCCGAATAATGGAGTATCTCCTAAGTATCCAATACCGCCTTGATCAAACAGATAGAATGTATATGGATCATGTGTGAAGATACCACTACCAGTTGAAGTTTCAACTGCTAATCTGTCATATTTGGCTTTGCAAGCGGCTTCATTTTCACCAGTAAGTATTCTAAATTGAAATTTAGGCATATATTTTTTCCTCCTTAATTATTTTTTGGATTAGTAGAAATAGCTAGTTTTGTAAGTATGTATATTTCTATATTATAATATACAGAAAATTTTAGTCTTTTGCTTTGTGAAAAACGCCTTTCCTAAAAGCAAATAGCAATTAGCAAAGGCGTTAGTTTCTATTATTATTGTATCGTAAAAGACGAATAATTACAAGAATGATTATTCACTGTCACCAGGCTCTTCTGAATTAGGATCAGAATTTTCTGGATTATCATTATTAGGAGTCTCTGGATCAGTAGGGTCTGGATCAGTAGGTTCTTCTGGTTCACTTGGTGTAGGTTCTTCTGGAGTTATAGGATGTAATTCTGCAATCATAGCATCGATTTCTGTTTTAGTATAATAACTACCAAGAGTTGTATTGAGTGATGTTGCTGTTACATAATCAGCAAGAGTTGTATTAAGTGCTGTAGCAGTAACATAATTTGCTAATGCAGTATTTAATGCTGTAACGGTAACATAATCGGCAAGATTAATCTTGGTATCACCAATCATTTCCCAGCCATTTACTGTACCGTCAAGATTGATATATTCGTCGTAAACATTTTTTGTTTTAGTAGTTGCACTTGGAACAAGATAGATACCTTTTGTTGAAATGTTAGTTGTAGGTAATGTTTCAACTGGAATGAATCCACCAGATGCAGCGTTAGATACTAAAGTATCGATTTCTGATTTGGTATAGGTTTCTGTCTTTTTGTAATAGTTAGTAAGATTAGCAACTGTGGTTGTAATGAAACCGCTGTCATTTGTTAAGTCACTTACTTTTGTAGGAATAGTTGCATTGTTAATCTTAGTAAGCAACGTATTGATTTCAGTTTGAGTAAACTGAATCGTCTGCATATCTTGATGGATTTTATCAAGCATAGCCTCGATTTCAGTTGACGTGTACTTTGAGATAAATTGATCTGCCATGTTTAATCCTCCTCATTTGTTAAGAAATATTTGCTATCAGCTGTTATTATATATTTACCATCTTTAGTAATCATATTAATAAAATCTGGTAAAGCACTAAAGATTTTATTGTCTTTAGTAATGAATATTTTATTATCTTGAGTAAGATAATTAGTCAATGTACTTTCATCAAGAGCAGTAAAGAGTTTATTATCTGCTGTTATTATATATTTATTATCTTTCGTAGTAAAGTTAGTTTCCGATGGAATATAATTAGCAAGCATTTCTTGAACAATCGCTCTTACTTGTTCTTCTGTTAGTGTTTCTACTGAAGGGATAGCATCGATTTGTTCTTGAACATATTCTTTAAGGTCATCTGAAAGTTCGCTTAATTGACTACGTATATACTCTTGTAATGTTTCTTGCAATTCAGTATCATAATCAGATATCGCATCATCTATATATGAAGTTAAACTCGTTGTCTGATTACTGATAGCATCGTCTATATAAGTACGCATATTGGACATCTGCGTATCTATTTTATTATTAAGAGACGTTATTTGATCAGAAAGAGTTTGGATTAAACCATTAACATAACGTATTAATTGTCTGTTATTAGCATCCATGGCCCTTTTGATATATTCTTTAGTCTTCATCATTAAGAGCCACCTTCTTTCGCTTTAAATACGTAACCGTCTTTTGTAATAATTTCTTTATTATCAGCAGATATATATGCAACTGGATTACGCCATAAGAAATTAAGAAGTTCTGTCAAATCTTCTTCTGTAAAATAATCACCTACTACTTCTTCATTATACTGTAAACGACCTTTATTGTCAGCAGACAGTTTATCAAGAACGTCTTTATTGTCATGAGTATGTACTGATGCAATCTCTGTTTCAACATCTTGAAATAAGCCATCTACTTCTGTTTTTGTATAATGAGTGTCATTTATATTTTGTATATCTTGGTCATGAGCATCGGACAAATTCTGTATAGCATCTGTCAATGTCTGTATATCCTGATCATGAGAATCTGACAGTGCTCGTATAGAATCTGATAATGATGCAATATCTTCATCATGTTTGTCAGATAACGCATCTAATTCTTGATCATGTTTGGTTTCTAAAGTATCAATCTTTTGATTGAGATTATCTGATAAGTCTTGTATATCTTGATTAGTATTACCTAAAGCATCGGTAATGTCTTGAATATCAGAATCATGTTTGTTTTCAAGATCAGATATAAGACCTTTGATTGCAGTTTCTGTATTAGCAATAGTATTATTTAATGCAGTTTCTTTAGAAGTAATCGTATTGTTGAGTGTGTCAACTGCTGATTGAAGCATTGCTTTAGTGACATAATCAGATAAATCAATACGAGTATTACCTATTTTTTCCCACGTTCCATCTATATACATATATTCTTCATATAGATCATCTTGTTCTGGATCTATCTGAAGAAAATATATTGTCATTTCTTTAATATCTTCGGTAGGTAATTCCTGGCATTTAATGATTTCAAAACTGGTTAATCTATCAAATAATGCTTTTGCATAATCTTTTGCATTTTGCAGTGTAGCATTCCACAAGTCTTTATCATCTTGTGTTACATGAATCACAAGATTTTCAGTATGCTCTTTAAGAGCACCATCTGTATATTGAGATGTAGCATTCCATTTATCACGTTCAGCTGATGTAATATGAATATCAGTATCTGCTTTATGTAAACCGTAATCATCTGCAAGAGTATTAATTCTTGACGTAAGCCTAGTATCAAGTAAAGATATTTGATACGTAAGCGTAGTATCAAGCTGATTAAGATCTGTTTCTACAGAATCGAATCTTTTATTGATTTCATAATGTAAAATCTTTTGATTAGTAGCAAACTGATTGATATACGCAATAATAAGATTGATTTCTGTATTAACATTTGTGTTATTAAGTTGTAATGCTAATCTAAGGTTTTTTATTGTCATTAGCTTTACTCCTTATTTTAAAGTTACGACGATATTTTGTAATTCATTAAAATCATTCTCACGTACAATGATTTGCTGTCCAGTTAATAAAGTCATATTAATTTCTGAATCACTTGAATATGACAGATTACCATCAATTTCAATCTTAAGAGATTGATTATTAGGATTAGTAATTAATAGATACATTGTTGAGTCGCTATTGTTTTTATATGCGAGTGTTTTAGTATTGGCAGTAATTAATTCAAACCAATACGACAAATCAATCTTACCTAATTGCTCATAAGGGCTTGGAGTCCATAAACTATCCAAGAGACCAATAATATCATTATCTGTATATTCATGAGAGATTATAACGTTATCAAAGTATAATTCATTATCGTGATAACTGAATCTATCTGTAAAAGTACCATCAACAAATAAACCATCGTTTTGTTTTACAAGACGATTATGTGGTAATTGTGATAGTTCTAGATTCCAGAATAATGATTTATCACGATAATATAATACTTGATTCGTCTCTGAGAATAACTCAAGTAAATCAAGATTTTTATGATAATGTAGTCTTATTAAGCCACCAGCTTCTATCATTATCTCACTCCTATTATTTTATAGATACATACATGATTATAGTAAGTAATCTGCATTTTATTATCGTCAATAAATCTAAGTTTGGTATTATATGTACTCAAACCATAATCATGCTCAAGTATATAATCTATATGTCTCGTTGCTAGTTCATTTAATCCATCAACATCAAGCATTTCCATTTTGGCATCATAAGGATCAAGATTAGGATCGTCTGGCATTAGATAATAATATATCATTAAGAAATTAAAATTACTGATATCTTCTTCAAGTTCATATGTACCAGCTTCTGAACAATCTTGGTGAAGCAATATGACTTTAGATAAGCTCGCCTGTCTAGCAATCGATTCTAATTCAGAACTTAAGTCTTTTACGTATAATTTATGATCAGAGCCTCTAAAAATAGCATTGTCTTCATCATTTGATATCTGCATTACATCAAGAATATCGACACCATTATACAAAAGACGACCGTTATCTGCATTTTGAGTTAGTTTATCAAGAACATCTTTATTACTATGTGTATGTACCGTATCATCAGTCTTTTTTACAAAGGTTTCATCTACATATTGTTTACGAGCAAATAGTCTATAACTATTCTGAGTAATATCTAATGGTATCCATGTGCCTTCTCTGTACAAATATCTTATAAGATATGTTTCTTCAGAATCTGGCATTTGTTCTCGTATACAATATACGATATTATTTTTGATTAATGATTCGTCTACTGGAAGCTCTGTGACAATATCATAGCCATAGATCGTTAAAGCATCAATTAGATCGTCAGCATATTTCTTTGCAAGAGCAAGCATGTTATTCCATGCTGTACGTTCTTCTGAGTTGATATGTACAGTCGTATTATTAACATGATCAGTTAACGTTGAAGACAAATCGGCTATGTAAATACCATCTGGTTTAACTACTATCGCATTGCCAGCTTCTTGAGAAAGCTTTAGCATGATAGGTTCGCCTTTATAACACAATACATCATCAACAATTGTAAAGTTTCTTAAAATCTCTGTTTCTTGACTGGTAGCATGAACACCATTATCTGTTATATGATTTTGAAAGGCTTGATAAAAATCCAGTACGAAAAGACCATCTTCTTTTCTCACGAAAGCATTGTTTGGCTCTTGAGAGAATTTGAACAGGGCTTCAAGTATATCTATAAGATCTTCTTTTCGTAATACAGGAGTTTCATTATCTATCATAGCTTCTCCTAATAAATATCATTTTTAATACGAGTAATGATATCTTGTATTTCTTGATTCGTATAATATCGTAATGAGCCAGTTGGATAATAATTTGTATTATCTACTTGATTGTCATGTGTATAAAACGCTTTGTCTTCAGCATTAAAGATTAGATTGTCGTATGTCTGTATTTGTACCATTGGTCCAAATCCATTAAAATAACCTCGTTGTATATTAACATTGATGCCATCATAAGTTTTAGTACCAATCAGTTTGCTTACAGTGGTAGGCTCGTCTTGGACTAGTTTACCAGAAATATTCTGTGACAAATATAATGGCGTATCAACTGGAACGTTGTTGTATCTACTAAGTATTATACTGCCTTTGAGAGTTAATTCAAAGTTATCTTTATCTATAATTTTACTTACTACTCCAATCACTTCAGACATAATTTGATTAACGGCAAGAGCACGTCTGTAATGATTGGTTTTATAGTCATAGTAAATAGCGTCACCCAACAGAAATCCATTATCTGATTCTGTTAGAGTAACGACTTGTTCTTCAGTACCATACATTCCAATATAACTAAAGTCTATTACATTGGTGCTATCACTAAGAACGCTTTTAAAGATAGTTGAATTGTTATGTTGCTCTATCATGCGTTATTTAATACCTCTTGTATAATACTCTGTTTTTCTTGTGCTGTAATTTGTGGTAAGTTCTGTTCATATATTGCATCATGATATTTCTTAATTTCATCGCCAACAGAAGAATCTAATATGTTAACCATAATGGTATTACCAGTATAGAAACCTACTGGTGTATAAAAATTCGTAGTAATATCTTCAAACGGGCAGAATTTACCTTCTTGAGTATCAGACAGATATAAAATTCCAGAATCAGATTCATAGTTTAGTTCGACTTCTATCTGTCCATATATCATCAGAACAAATTCGTTTGCACTGATAACTTGACTTACCATACCGATAACCATATATTTATCTTCGTTAGCAAGTCCTTTATGATATAATCCACGATTATCAAGATAAACTAAATCATACAAAGATAATTGATGATTATATTGAATGATGTTAGTTTCTTGCTTATATATATCATGTATAGAATCTTGTATGCTATATAAGTCAAACAGTAAAGCATTAAGAATGTTTTTATAAATATTACTATTTACTCTATCTTGGTCGTCAAAAACAACGGATATAGTCACATCTGATGCTGGCATTATAAAAGTAGTATTGTACAAATAAGACAAGCCTATATCTACTGGAATGTTACCAGCCCAGTTCTTAAATTTATGAAAATAATCTACTGGGTGACCACTATAATGTAAATCACCTTGTTCTTCATAAAGATACTGGTATTTTGAAGACGTACCATAATTAACAGTAAGAGTATATTTATTACGAGTATAATATACGTTAATTGTGACTTTATCATTTGATAAATCAATATTGGCATTTTGATTAGAATATGTAAATCCAGACAATGTTAGTGGAGCAGCATCGGAGCCATTATAATTTATAACTTCTTGACTGTGTAATGTATATCCGCTTAAATCAAGTTTTTGTATGTAATGTACAACTGTAGCATGGTCAGGTAATCCTTTAAGGCATTTGATAATAGCATAACCATCACCACTATTTACACCACTACTCATTGATGTATTGGTTAATTGTGGACTGACATATCCAGAACCACCACCAGCTCCATAGCCAGTACCAGCATAAGTATATGTTGAACAACCTCCTCCGCCGCCACCATACCAGCCTCCTCCACCTCCAGGAGCACATAGATAGTATGAGCTATGACTACCAGAATAGCCGCTACCGCCACTGCCAAATGAACCATTTGAAGAATAGTGTGATGTTCCACCACATCCACCACCAGAACCGCCAGCACTTTGCGAACCTCCAGAGCCAGGACGAGAACCACTACCAGAGCCACCAGTTGTTCCTCCACCAGAACCGCCATGGTAATCAGAACTTGATGATGAACTTGTAGCTGAATAACTTCCACCACCGCCACCACCAGCTACAATAATACGATTACTTGTTGATGAACCGCCAATTCTAATATCTGTTGCTCCGCCTCCGCCACCAGAGAATCGGCCAGCTGCATAACTACTTGCATTTGCTCCGCCATTCCAGCCTCCGCCACCAGTTCCACCGCCACTTGACATTTGTACTTCTGCGGTACCATATGAATAGTTACCACTGCCACCACATGATTTTCCTCTGCCTCCTACATATATGTAAGCAGTAGTATTTTGTGTAACAATAAGAGTGCCAACGCTATAGCCACCACTTCCACCATTACTACATCCACCTTTAGCTCCGTAACATTGTAATTGATATTGACCTGGAGTAAGAGTAATGCTTTGTGCAGAACCAGTATAATTAAATTGTTTTGTTTCTCCTACATTCATATTACTCAGTCCTTTACTGAATAAAGCTGTTAAGTATGTCTGTATAATCCATGATATTAGGTATTTTAGAATCAAATCTAATATCTGAGTTTTTATAAAGATCAGTATATGCGATTCTTGTAATTCTTATCATACCATTACCAGCACGTACATTGGATTGCGAAGCCTGTTTTTTAAGTCTCGTATCAAAATAATTATCATAATTACATGTGCCACCGTAATAAGTAGTGACAAGATAACTCCATGTTACTTCACCGTATACTTCTGCTCTTAATTTAGTTGCACTTGTTACTTGCCAATAAACTTTTGCATACAGATCCGAATAATATCCATTTTTTATGTCTGTAGATGTTCTTTTATTTTCATAATCAATATACAATGTCTCTTGACTATTAAACGATACATGACCATCACTACTACAATCTGTATGATCTGTATCGTTGGTACCGACCATCCATGATGCAGTATGATTCTGTGTACGTATTCTGGCATGTTTAGTATTAGATTTTAATGTACCATAATAATCAATGTCTGGATTTTTTGAATCATAACCATAGTGTGCAGCCCCACTAACTATTTTCCAGTAATAACCATTGTATTTTGTATGATTGTTAGCTGCATTTGTAATTTTGGTTCGTGTTGATGAATCAAGGTTTTCAAATTCTTTTTTTGTGTAATATGATTTAAAGCTATAATTATCATAATCGTTTTCTGATAAATAAAATCGCATAACTGCTTCGCCATATCCATAGGCATTATACGTACCAGAAAAACTTGTTCTTGTACCATAATCTTGCCATACTTTTTGATATGTATAGTTCGAATATGAACTACCAGCACTGTATCCATTACCACCTTTTGCTCGTAGCAAGATATTGTTTAAGTGATCAGATGTATTCCAGCTAGTTGAACCTTCTACACCTTTAAAAGCAATATCTGTAGCACCACCAGAACAATTACCCATTGTTGTAACGCTTACGCCACTTGAAGTTCCTTGATAAGCATAGCGTGTATACTGTTCACGACGACCATTACTATTGCTATTCCAGCCATAAGTATTAATGTCAACTCCACCTTGACCACCAACATATAGATATAATTCAGTAGGTTTATCAACTTGTAAATATCCACATGTATAATTACCGTAATTATTACCACCGCCACCTTGAGCACCATAGCATTCTAATTTGTACAGTGGTGGCATGATATTATCTGCATTTAATTGTCTAAAATCGTCTAGTAAAACTTTTTGTACTGTACCAGTATAATTAAATACCATTGATTCGCCAATTTGCATAATACCCATCCTTAGAATGCTTTGATAAACAAGTTAAGTCCAGTTGGTACACTATGTAATGTATATAACTGCGATGTATTGATAAATCGCAATGTATTCGTTTCATCATTGGTTGTAATGTATTGTTGTATAAATGAAACATCTACATATTCAAGTAATCTATTAACAATAGAAAGCTTATAGTCTATATTTTCAGCAATACGTATGAATCCATCTGAACGTATATTGTAGTTATTAGCAGAAGTCTTAAAGTCACCAATTTTATCTTCTTGATTGTATTGGATACCTCTTTCAATGCTGATTATAAGACCGATATTAGCAATAGGATATCCAACAGCTTTTGATATGTCTGGTTGCTCTTGTGTTACTTTACCAGCTTCGAAATCTGATATATACAGAGGCATACCTTGTACATATCCATGTGTTTCATCAAATAAATCAGTTTCTACTAATCCAGAACATATATATTCGAATTTATCTGCATTATATAAATAACTAACCATACCAACAATGTTTATATCAAAGTCATCTTTTGCGATTGCTTTTTGATATTTACTAGTACGGTTATCGTAATATATAAAGTCTCCAACAATAAAGCCATGAGAAGATTGTGTTACATTTACAAAACTATGAGATTTATGTACGTAATAATCACCAAGCGACGGCTGTTCAAGACCATTTAATCTTTGATTTGCGATATTCATGGCAGTTGCTTTAACAAAATATCCATCTGAACGATGTATCAAAGAGTTATTGGGATCTGGTGCCACTATAAATTCTTTAACAAACAAGCCATTCTCATTGACTTCTATAGCATTATGCTCGGTTTCTTGAACTTTAACATTGGCAAGAATAACATCGGCAGAATGTTTATCTTTACTATAGAAGAAAGCATGATCATAATACGAATCTGGTTGTGATTGGTTTGAATAACCATACCTTACTTTGCCAGAAAAGAAATGACCAAAAGAATAATCGTTCAAATCAATATTATATGTATATTCAAATGGCATTGATTCAGCACCTTCAAGGCTTGTCAATGTATTATTATAGTTCCATGCAGTGACTGATACTCTGACCAAATTTTGTGCTTTAGTAATATATAATGTTATATTGTTGCCAGACCATCCATCATTAGAGTTAATAAGATTATAATTACCAATGAATGTCTGATTAGGTAAACAATAGTCATAATATAAAGCAAATTTATAACTACCGAAATCAACGCCTCTTTGAATAAGTGCAGATAAAGTATGTGGATAACCGTTGTCATCAAATACGAAGCCTATAACGACACCGTTAACGTCTGTATCTGTATCTGGTGAATTTAGTCTCACGGTCCATTCATAAGCATCATATACGTTATGAGTAACAAAACCAGTATAGCTGGTAGTATTAAGTGGTTGTACGAAAGAATCTAATTCATCATCCCAATACCAAGCATTTGCTTCGTCTGGATAATATAGATTATTCGTAGTACCGTTGTGACTAAATCGTAATCCGCTTGTAAATAATTCATGTAATGTTTCTCCTGGCGAAACTGAATCCCATGTAATCGTATCAGTGTCTTTAGTAACCATTTTGGGTACATAAAGACCTTCTTGAGAGAGTATCAGTGCATTAGTATCATTAGGATCATTATATACAATGACATCTGCTTTTAAGCTATTGTTATCGCTGTCATAAGTCAAGATAACAGAATCAGTATTTAATGGATTATCTAATACGTTAAGTTCATTTATTCTGGCATTAATCTGAGTATCAATATCAGTAACACGTTCGTTTGTAGCGTAGTTATTAAGTTCTTGATGTATGTTTTCGTCATTTGTTTGTATAAGCTTAATAACGTTAACAATATTAGCTTCGATAGTATTCAGTATTTCTTGTAAACCAGTGATAGCATAAATAGGGTGCTGATCCACCCAATCACGATGTAGTAAATCATCATGATTATGGGTGCCAGTATAATCTAATTCGTCTATTTCAAAATTATGTATAACGAGTCTGACTCCCATATTATTTTATACCTTTCGTTTTATTCTATGATCAGTTTAAATCTATATTTGTTAGCTACAGAATAAAATTGCTGTTTAGGAGTTTCAGATAACTTCATAACAAGTTCTACACCAGTATGTGCATTCAATCTTGGAATTAATAACGATTTAGAATAAGTATATGGAATAGCTAACGAATTATATTCCATGTTTTCTTCGTATAAAGCTATTTCTACTACTTCTTCGCCGTTATAATATTCTGAAAAAGCAGCAATTGAAACTGTTATATTGGTCAGATCTATATCATCGTTATTGTACACAACAACATTTCTCTTGAACGAGTTAACAAATAATGTACCTAAATCATATGCTGTACCGCTTTCAATTATCTCATTATCGATTCTTAATTGAACATCGTAAGTGATTGTAAAGATATCACCGCCAAATGTAAGGTTTTCAAGATCGAACTGAGCAACGGTTTCATCATAATGATTTTTAGGATAGATTCTTATCCATGCATTATTCAATGGTAATATCATATGGGTAGTATCAATTTGTACTCTATTACCATAATGATTAACCATTAATTGACCACGCTGTGTATCATCTGATCGTAGTATAGTACGGTTTAAATGTCTATCAAAAATCTCAAAATCTTGTAAGATGTTAATGCCATTGATAGTGATATATCTATTATCATAAAGAGCAAATTCGTGTATAACAAATCGACCTCGCTGTAAAGTACGAGCGTCTTTTGTTGCATACAAGAAGAACCCTATGCTATTACGTCTGGTCGTATCAAAGTTTCCTACTTCAATCCAATTAAATCCGTCAGTACTGGCAAAGAATTGATAGGTATATCCAATTGCATTGTCATATTTCATGACTTTAAGCATTTTATATACTTTATCAACAAAACCAGTAGTAGGATTGATTACTGTTTCTTCCTCAGTTGAAGAAGACGAACCTGAACTACCAGGTTCGTCTTCGTCATCAAATCTATAAGGAACATAATGCTCACCTAAGTCATAACCAGCATTTACATTTTCTCCATTGTTTCCAATAGTTGATGGCGAAGTTGCTAGATAAGTCTGAAATTCAGCATAGTTATTTGTATCTGACATAACTATCAATCCAGCTATATCTTCTTCAGTGACTGGCGTATGACTAAGATGCATAATAAGACAATAACTTTCTTTACCATTAGCATATGGTTTTGCTTCTGGCTCTTGTAACATATATGTTACATATTGTCCAGTATGCAGTATTCTTAGCCCATCTTCACCATATCGTAAGCAATCTGTTTCGGAAGGAGTAAGTGACCAAATCAAAGGGTTTTCGTGAAAATATTCATTGTATAATACGCCTTCTTTTTCTTTGATTAGTGTCGCCATTGTTTCTCCTTATACAATTTCAATATACTGTGTTAAATCTACTTCTTTACCGATAAGAATATTATCTTTGCCAAACAGATCGATTAACGCTTCTGCTTTTGTTAAAGCAGCTTTTAACGAATGATATGTTGAATGGAAAAACCATGGTCTGATAGTAACACGCTTCATTTTGTCAAAATAAAGTTGTGTTTGTGCTTTATAAGTATCATCATTAGTGTCCATGCCTTTTTCATGTTTGAAATGAAAATATCCTAAGCCATCATATATAAATAACATATCGTATTTTGGATTAGTAACTTTTAATGAGTTAAGAATATATTTTTCATAATCATCCGTTGTTTCTTCTGTATCAGTTTCTTTGTTAGAAATATGTATAATTTCTAATGTTTCTAAGTCATTTTTCTTTTTTTCTTCGTCTAGATCGTCAATATCAAGATATGTTTCGGAATCATCATAGCCTTTTTTTGTAGCAATTTTTTGTTTTTTCATTTGTCGTTTAGTAACTTCTGTTGTGGTTGTTAATACACGGTATACAATATCACCGTTCTTATCAAGAATCGGTTGATTGTTACTATCAGTTACTGCTACCAGTTGTGGAGTGCCATCGGCCTTAAGCACTGGTTCTGTTATTGTTTCTTTTACAGGATTACCATACTGATCAGTTACGTCTTCCATTACTGGTTTACCATTCTGTAAAATTACTTCTGATGCGTCTCCAAAATATTTTTGTCCAGTTGTTAATGCAGAATACCATTGACATTTTGTAGTATTACTAACAGATTTGCCAATAGCATCATTGTAATAATGCATAAAGACTGTATAAGTAGTCATGCTGCTGTAACCTCCTTATTTAATCTTGACAAATTGATCAAACGGAACAGTTTTGATCAATTTTACATTATTGATACCAATCATCGCTACTAATTGCTTTGCTTTATTAATACCAGATTCTAATGAGTTATGCACAGAATGAAGAATCCATGGTGATAATGGTATTTTTTTGTAATTATCTCTGATAAGATAAGGTGCTGTACCATCTTGTTCATAATGTTCTGGAACAGGACATTTTGTAAGATTATCTTTTGTAATCTCAAATTTTTTAGCGTAGTTATTAAATCCATTTGTTTGAAGAGTATTAAGTTTCCAGCCTTTATAAACGGTTAGAGTCTTATGTGTACCAACTGCTGCCTCAAGTGCGTTATTTATATCGTCTTGTGATATCTGTTCTAGCTTTTTATTTAAATCTTTTGTTGCTGAATCGGAAGTAGCACCAGAACCCTCATAATCTTTTGTAGTCGTTATATCAGCAATATATTTATCAAATGCAGTTTTAACATCCATACCATCAGTGTTGCTTGATGAACCATAAGTTGTACCGTACATACCAGCATTTGCAAGAGAGCTTCCATTTTCAGTAGCAAAATATATTTCAATAGGTAAAACCGCTTTTTTATTTGTAACGCCATAAAAAATGGTACTATAAGTTGTAGGAGTGTCGCTGCTTTTTTCTTTTGTTCCACCAGACTGAAATGTTACTTTAGCTTTTGGAGTTTTAGTTCCAGTACCAGTTTTGTCTGTTTTTGATATTGATCCATCATCAAGTATATATTCTTTTTTTTCTGTAATTAAATATTGAGTACCGCTTAATGTAATAATTCTTGATGAATCAAGATCAGTAACATTTGCTGCGTTTTCATTGTATAAAGCTTTGTATGATGTATCAAGAGGATTATACCATTCAAATGGAATGGTATCTGCAATTTTATCATTAGTTAATATAAATTGTTCAGCACCCGTAGTAGGATTACTACTCAAATCTTTTGAGTATGAAATAGTATATGAACTAGCATTTTGAGATTTACATACTAAGTAAGCACCGTCTACGCCAAGTTTTTTACCACCTAACATGACAAAATGTTTAGAATAGTCATCTGGACTAGATGGTATTTGTGAAATAGGTACAGCTTTGAGACCAGTAGTTGCAACTTTATATCCTAAAGTCTCTGGTATATATTTGTCATGATAAGTTTTTGATGTACCAGTATATATATAAAAGTTATTTGATTTATTAGCATTCGCCATTTCATTTAAAATGATTTGTTCTCTTTCTTCTTCGGCTTCATTAAGTAAACGATTAACATATGTTGTTTTATCGTCGTTTGAACTATTGCCAGTATTCTCTTCAGGTTTTTCAGGATCTTCAAGATCTTTAGGCACTTCAGGATTTTCAGGATCGTCATTAGTTGAATTATCAGAACTATTTGCATAGTTGTACATCAGAACGGCACCTTTCTTTTCAAAGTCATCAAGCTTACTTGTATCATAATATAGTTTGTGATCTTCGGTATAAAATTCTTGTGTTTTGTCATAATCAAATTCGTTTGTAATTGCTGTATTGGTTGTTTCATTGATATAGCGATACAGTAATTGGTATTGTGTTTGCATTTGATTGACCTCCTTATGTTCTTTTAATTGTTAAACGTTTGCCTTTATCTTTATCTTGATGATGAAGCTCCCAATATTCAAGTAAATGCTCATATGCTTCATTGATATGTACGTTGCCTTTAACTAAGTTTTTCATGAGTTCTTCATTGTCATGATAAAGATTCATATACGAAATAACTTTTTGTGAAACATTACTGAGTACTTTATTGCCTTGTACTTTTGGATTAAACTCTATGTTTAAATTACCAGTTGAACCCATTTGAGGTATAATAATATTTCCAATGAAGAAATCATTATCATGATTGTCTGCACCAAATTTTTTAATTGTAAAAGAATTAGTCTCTCCTGTATATGGAATATTATAAATCATTTTGCCTGTAGTTGGAAGAGATATCGTATCAATAATTTCTTCATGGTCAGTTCCTTCATTTAATATTATATATACTGGAGTGAAAGTATGCAAACTAAAACTTATTGTAGTATCTTTTCTGTTATCAATATAGAACGTAATATGTGCTTCTTGTCCTAATTTATTAGGATTATTAGCTATGATATGCCTGGTAGTATCAATATACATAGTATTGTTCTGTGGTATAGACTCGTCTGGCGGCATTAAATCGTTAGGTATAGCAAGTACGGTAGTATCAAGCATACCAGAAGTTAAATCGTCTGGTTCATATGTTATATAATATTCAGAGCATTCTATAATGCCACGTTCAAGATACCATCGTACAAGTCTAAATGACCGTAAGGCTTCTGGTATGTCCTCTTCAGCAAATGACATTAAAATCCATGTATATAAATAATCGAGCATTTTCTTAGCAGACTGAGGTATGGTCATTTGAGCGAACTCAAAAATATGATCTTGCCATAGTTTGTAATATCCAAGAAAAACTTGTCTCATGATACTTGTACGTACATCAAGATATTCTAATGCTATATTTTTATAAGCATTTTCACCATTGTCATCCTTAATAGGATAGTGGTTAGGAAATTTTGCTATAAAAGTATAATCATCTATTATTTGAATAGGAGCACGAGGCGTTAATGTTTTTCTGTTAAATAAGATATCTTCAAAGTCTTCATAACGAGTATCATTTTCTGGTAATAGTAACTCGTCTATTTTGAATGGATCATCAAATCCTTCTTCTTCTTGATATACCCAAGCCCAGTCCATTGTACTATCAGTATTGATTATAATGTCTTTAGAAAGTTTTTGTAATTCTTGTAAGTTTGGTAGTTTATCAAAGATTATATTCTTTGATACGAAATATTGGTCGTAAAAAGCTGCTGGAAAATTATTTACTCGTAATACGTTTAATGTATCATATAACTGTCCATGTTTTTTAATGTCAACATATACTTGATCATAATGTGTAAGTTCTTTTGGAACGACAAATGGGATATCTTTATCGTCTAAATATGCATCTCGCATCGTTCTGAATGTATTAATATCTTGACGTATAAACGCATATTTCATAATATTAATCCATTCTTGAGTAAACGTATTCATTATATGTATCGAACGAGCGATATAGTAATCTTCATTTTGATACATTTCAAGATATTTATTAAGAGTAACATGTTGTGTGTTAAGTATGCTCTGAGTATTACGATACACTACTACATCTATATTCTGTACGATTTCATTTTGTAATCTAAAAGTATTAAAGTCGAAATGCATCAATATGCTATGTGGATCTTGATTAATAAAAATATCATTATTGAAAAATCGCAGTAGAATGCGTTTTTTAATAACCATTGTATTAAGCAAAGAAACAAAATTTACATTACTCATTAACTTATCACATAAAACATCATCATGAAGTAATAATGATTTATTAAACTTATTGAATAATGTATAAACGTTTAAACTTATATGTTGAGACTGTTTTAAAATGTCGTTTATGATTTCAACAGTAAACATTGGCTTATTAACTTTGTTGATGCTTACTATGGCTTGTTGGTTATTAAGTATATGATATTCTTTTATTAAATCTGATACATAATCCATACTTAAATCTGTATCTTGATATTCTTTAAACATGGAATACATATTGTTATCAAGAAACATATTTTGGTTGTATTTTTTAAGTAAATCATCATTATATAATAATGATTGGATAAAGTAGTTAAATTTATCTAAGATTGCATACGGTTGCTCTGGTATAATCTTTTTTAAAGCTTGAACAAGACGTAAATGATTTTGAGTAATATGTATATTATTGTTTGCTTTAATCGTAAAAGTGTCATATACATTACTATATATGTATTGCATATTTTTTGTTATAAAAGGCAAATTTAATAGCCTTTCCAATTGTTTATTAAACTTTGTGGCAATACTCAGTCCATTATATAATCGTATACCAATACTAGTTTGATAAAGCGTTGCATTTGTAAATACATTGATAGATTTGGAATTTAATATACCAAATGCATTGAATTTGTTAATACTAAATCCTCTATATATATGTTGAGAAGAAATTATATTTCTATCAAAGTTTATTGCTTTAGAATACTGTATTGCTAACGAATCATATTTATGAAACGGTTTAAAATTATGTACACCTTTAAATGCAAACGATATATCTTGGATATAACGTAAATGATTATTATATGTTAATGCAAATCTCTGCACATTATCAATAAATAACGATTGATTATGCTTTACAAAGAAAGACTGATCGTTATACCATGATAATATGTAATTATATTTTTCTGCTAATACAATATCATAAGTCATTAGTTTAGATGATACATTCTTATAAGAATATGTATCTTGAGGATATGGCACTAATCTTTTATTATAGTTTAATACGAAATCAGTGCCAATATATGTAGCTAGCATTTTATTGATATATCCAATGTTATCCATATCAGACATATATAGTCGCAAATTATCTTTATTGAACGAATCATATGGGTTAAAGATATTTAAACGGGTTTGCATATCTTTATTAGCGTTATCAATTGTATGGTCCATCATAAGTTGTTTACTAAATAATGCAAAATTATCCCATGCAAAACGATATAATGGACTGGTAAAAATTTTATATGCTATATCATATTGAAATACATACAAATGATAAATATCTTTAAACATAAAACTATTTTGAAAAACGTTAAGATATTTGTTAAAAGTAGGATCGGTAAGTATAACTTCAAAATAATTCATGTGTAAATTGTTTGGTAACGTAAATGTAGAATCAAACAAGTATATACTGCGATAATATGTAGGCTCGGCTAATATATTCTCGAATAATATAATATGTTTCGTACCAGCGTTTTTCATGTAAATATCATCGTATATACTAACAATTTTGTCTATATGTCGAAGATATATATGGTCATTGATAAAGAGATGCTTAGTGTATTGAGAAAACATTACTGTATCAGTAATAAACAAAAAGTTATCTCTATGTAAAAACAGATTATCTATAATATTTAAGTGCTTTTGATGCATATAATGTATCAAAGGAACATGTTCTGTTATATTAAGTAAATAATCGTTGTTATTTTTCATTTGTAAATACTGATAGATATCAAGATAAAAGTCATGACTATACCAATACATGTCTAATACAGTTAATCTGTCGTCATGAATAAGACGCATGTTAACGTTTTGAAACTGACTCAGTAAATCATTATGTAATGGATAGACCATAAAGTTTTGGAAAGAATCTAAATAATGTTTAAATGTAGGATATGCAAGAAAAGCAGTTTCAAACATATTGGTATATGCATTAGTCTTTATGTAATTATTAATAATATATGACCTAATAGGTTTATGCATATGTACTTGTACTATATTATTATTAGCTTCAATATCTTCAGAATGTAACAAAGGTAAATAAGAGCATGATAAAGAAGACCTGGTAGCCTTCTTGGAGAGGAATACCAGGTCTTTAAAATACTCTACGTCTAAAGATATACCATCTCTTTGATATATAAACTTGTATTCGTTTATTATAGAGTAATTACGATATTCAAATAAAAATTCTTCGTATCGTCTTTTTTCTTCGTTATTAAAAGACAGTATAAACTCTTGTTTCGACATTTAATTCTCCATATTAGGTAGTAGCAACTCTAAACGTAAGATAAACTGGTATGTTACCTGGAGTAGATGAAATAGCGTTTTGTGTAAAGTTTAATGTAAATGTAACATCAACGCTTGTTAATTCATCTTTGCTGAGATATATGTACTGTGTAATATTGCTAGAGTTGAAATCGGTACCAGTTGTAGCATCAGATGGCAGATCAACATCGTCAACACCGATTGTTGTATCAGTACTATACATATTAACTGTGCTGTTAATATTGAATGTACCGAACATATCAGCAGAAAAACCTTCCATAGTACGTCCATCATATGAATATCCTATATGATTAGTATCTGCAATAGCATTAGTATTGGTTGTGACAACATTTCTAATGTTGTTGGATAATCTCAATATGAGATGTTTGTCTGCTGGAATCGTAATTGATAATTTATGATCTCTATCATTATTAGATGGAATAACAATATCTTCTTGTCCATATTCATCAAGAATATCTTGTGGTATGATCCATCCAAGCGAGAAAGATCCTTTGACATTGTTATATACAAGCTGCATATCTACTTTCTGGCTTAAGAAACTAATGTCAATTGATTTTTCAATACGAGTAGTACCAAATGACCATCTACCAATGACTTTATTTTCAGAAGCTGTTTTAGAGCTAAGCTTATATGCAACAACTTCGCCTTTTGATTTTGTTTTATCAAGGCTAAGACCAGTGCATTCAGAATCAGTCAATTCATTGAGATATACAGGTGTAACATTACAGCTTTCACGATTAACTTGATATACATCATCAGCATCTAATGTACCAATTGTACCATCTGAACTGATTAATGTTGTATTAAGATATGAAGGATATATCCATGAAAGAACAGGAATGCTATTTTCATCTTCTGTATCAATCATATGATCTAATTCCCAAGCTTGTAAAAGCGAAATGCCTGTAGGCTGATTAAGGCTAGAATAAACACGTTCTTTAGAGATATTATTCTTTTTAATACTATCCCACAATGTTGTGGCTGTCCATTTAGTAGAAATTGCTTCAAGTATTTCTTCTTTTGAATATGGCGGTACTACAACAATTCTTGTGAAAAGCATTTTTTCTTCTTTATTACCACTACCTATGGTAAGAGTAAGATTAAGAACGGCAGAAAAATTATGTGTAGTCGTTGCATTATATGCTGGACGATTAACAACTTTACCATTATTGGCTTCGATAATAGTAACATTGCCACTAGTACCATTATCAATTAATGAGTCACTTGTATTGTTAACTGCATCACCAAAAACAACAGAACTATATGTTACTGCTTTAATGGCTTCATTAATACCATATATTTCTTTGGTAATAATCCAGTCTGGATTGTTACTGTCGAGAATAGACGCAACGGTTTGATAATCTCTTAAAAGCTTTTCTTTATCAGACAGACTTTGTGGCTGAACTATAATAGGAAAATCTTTATAGTCATAAGCCGTCTTGTCTGGGCTTATAACTTTTGCTCGTAAAGTAGTACCAGACTCAACTTTTCGGTTATTAGTTTTTAATATAAAGCCCATGAGTGTTCCTCCTTTATTTTGTTAAACTACGGGCAATTGTTATTGCCCGTAGTTATATTATGTTTACTCAGCATCAATACTTACAAGTAAATCATCGAGCATTTCAGCAGCACTTATTGTTACGGTATTATTGCTATTAATAGTACCAGTGCCAGCAACAGAATAATGGTTTCTCGTAATTTTTACATCACCATGTAATCCTTTAACATTAAATGTTAATGATTGATTATATGGTTGATATATAAATTCTTGTCTTTGTTGAACCGTACCATTAATGTAAATACCACTTGAAGAATCAGATGCAGATGTGTATGCAGTAACAGAACAAGGATACTGTAAAAGATCGTAATATGCTTCACCAACAGCATATTGTTCGTCGTTATCCTTATCATATTCGTCGTTATGCATAGCAATACTTACAAAGCTATGTACAAGCTGATCTTTAATATCAGTTGTTGTATTACCATCATTGTACTGTGTAGCAACTTTGGTTGCACCATCTTGTGTAAAGAACATGCAGAAATATTTATCTGGATGTGCATTATACAATGTTTGTACCCATTGAGTATCGATAGAACCATCATTTACAACATCATCTATATTAATAGGATGTGCAACATCAATAGTAACATAGTTAAACGGATGTTGTTCAGTACCTTTCTGGAAATAAGCATAGCGATGAACATTGTCATGAGTTGTACCGTCATCAATAGTCTCAAAAGCTTTTGTTCCGCCACCGATAATACTATTTGTCATTGGTATATCACTATAACCATAGTATATATTGGTTATATTGCCGCCAAGCTCAAATCCGCCAGTAGGAGGTACTACATTGACTTTTGAAACGAAGTCTGTTGTTTTGTTACCATTACTCTTTTCAAGAGAAAACAGTACTTGATTCGGTAAATCAGTACCAGTACCTTTCGAGAATTCTGTCCATGCTATGTCTACATTATTAGCTTCATATTCTCTTATTGTTCTATATACTGATGTACCATCTGCAAAGACGATTTCAGTATTCATGCCATTCTCGTCTTTGATCCAGTTAGAATCTTCTTTAACAGACCAGTATACCTTACAACCATTCGATAATGTGTCTGGAAGAGTGACAGCATCATCAATGATTTGGTTGTTACCCATAAGTACGATAAGTTCATTAATGCCAATTTCAATAATTTTATTAGCATCTTTATACTCTGGCTCACGCTCTGCTTTCTTTAATGCGATACCATAACGTGCATTAGGACCATCAGAAAGCGGTGAGAATGGAGCAGTGATAGGGAAGTATGTAAAGGTCTCTTCAAGTTCTTCTGTTGATTTACTGAAATCTTTATTGATAACAAGTTCGTCTTTTGGATAAAGCGAACTGCTATCAATAACAAGAGTATCACACAGAATACCACGAGGACCATCGTTACCATGAGTAATTTTAATTCTGTCTGCATAGTATTCTCCAGTATATGAAGATTTACCATACATTACTTTGCTCATGTATTCTTCGGTAGTAGCAAACAGGAAGTGATGCTTTTGATAGAACGCTTTTGATCTTGTATGATACATTGATACGCTGGTAGTACCGTCTGAAGTGTTCTTACCAAAATCATCAATTGTTTCTATGTTGATCACATTACCGAACGCATCTCTTGTAATGCCAGAAGTAATTACAAATTTTTCTTCGTAATAACCAAATGTAAAATATACTTTGTAATCTTTTAAGTCATCACTATCAATATCTTTAAGAGAGCCTGGGTTAAGATATACAGCAACTTGGTTGGAACGAGTATCACTAACACCATAGATAAAATTGCGATATGCAACTGTATCATAGTATAATGGTTGGCTAGTTTCTGGATCAACTCTTAAAACAACAGGAGTACCATCGTTTTTAATAATCATGTAACGTGGAAATTCATTCTCGTTAAAGAATCTATTACCAGTTAATGTAATGTAATAAACATTAAGGCCAAGATCTTTTAATCTTGAACACTCCTGTACGCCACCAATCTTATTGGAGTAATCCATATAAGATTGAACGTTTGCTGATGCATCTGTATTAGTATCACTTGATACAAAATCACTATTGTTAAAGGTTTTAATGTGATACTGTGTAATGTAAGATCCTAATGTGGTTTTGCATGGCGTAGTACTCGATGATGTATATAATGCAAAGTTACCAGATACATCATTGATTGAATTTTCAAAAGAATCAATACGTCCAATGTAACAAGCAGAGATTAAATGCCTATTTCTCTCATAATCAAGTGCTGGGTTACCCATTACAATGAAAGATGCTCTGTCATTATTAGTATTAATCCAGTAAGATATTCTGGTATCTGATGTAAGGCCAGCAGTTTCAAGAGGTACTAATAAAGTACCATCTGTTACGCTTGTTACACTAACATCTTCATCGATATGATCCATCATGATTTCTTCAAAGTCTTGATACCAGGATAACTTAGACCATGGAGATACATGAGAATTCGTTGTAGTAATATTACCTTTGTTGTCTAAGATATTAGGCTCTGGACCAGAGAAATCAGCATTTGGGTTGTCGAATATACGGATTAAGCAATAGTGGTTATTTTCAAGAGCAACACTATCGGTAATATTTAACGAACTTAAATCAGTATAATCGACTTTTTTATTGTAATTGTAACGAAGGACAATAGTACCGTAAAGAATACTTTCATCGTTTACTCTGTCCAAACAGAACTGTACATCTGGTTCAAATGATACTTTTTCTTTATCAAGACCGTTTTCTGTATTCAGATATTTATCTGGTAAAGGAACGTAACGACCTTCAGAATATAATTCTGGCTTTAAAACTTCAAGAGCTTCATGACCATATTCATCAGATACTAATAAAGTTGGATGAGTACCATTTGGGTTGATTGTGTAGATTTCAACCATTTTGTTAAATGTTAAAGTAACTACATATGCATGTGCATTATCTTCACCTACTAATGTTACTTTTACATTCATGTCTTTAATAAGATCATAATCTGTCTCTGTAAATGAAGTTTTGCTGCCGCATATGTCATAAAGAAACTTATATAATGTTTTTTCTGTTTGTTTGATCTGGTTTAACTGTGAATGCTGTAACACGCATGACGTTTCACGTTCTGTTGCAGTAGGTACTGTTATAACGTCAGTAATGTAATTTGCTCCGAAAATATGTTTAAGACCACTTAAATATCCATCGTTCGATTCATTACTTGCACCAGCATTTGTACCAAAAAGTTTATTTAATGCTATTTGATCAGAAACAGCATCAATAGTTTCTTCTTTGGTCTCTTTTGTGATAAAACCGATATTTTCACTATCGGATACATTATCGTTATCAGCCAATAATGCAAGATCGTATATAACCGAAGCAGTCGATTTTCTTGCTTCTTGATACATTTCTTTTGTGATAACTTGTGGAGTAAGACCTTTTAATTCGGCATCAAGAGGATATTCCTCTGGATTCGCCAAATATTGAGGCTTGTAAATCTGTACATACATAGTAGTCTGTGCAAGATCTGATTCTCCACTTACAGAAAGATCATCTACGTTTGCATTAGCATTTCTTGCAGTAGTCGTTGTTTTTAAAACAACGTTGTTCTTGATTTGTGCGATCTGGTTCTCAAGTTTTTCGGTAAAACGAGTATAGTATTTATCAATACCGTCATCTGGATCGTTAGTATTGCCAAAATACTTATCTCTTGTATTAATATGCTCATATCCTTCAAATGAAGAGTCAACGGTAGGATACACGATATCCCAGTTCTTTACACGCATAGGGATAGCCTGTTGTTGTCCATTACTGTCGATATAAGTTTCTTTAACACCAAGAGAAAGAACTTTAGCGATTTCTTTTACGAAATCACCCGATGCACAAACGCCTTCGTAGTATCTAAACTTTCTGTACTCGTTAGTGTTGTTTTGAGCCATCGACTTTACCTCCTTCTAAAGTTTTCTCTATATTATAATATACAGCTTCATAAAAACTTTTGCTATAATTATATTATACAGTGCGTTCTGTTTAAGTGCCAACAAATTCTTGATCAGTATAATCTGTCGTAATACTATTTAGTTCTTCCGCAACGTTGCCTGGAATACCAAATGCATTTTCTGGTTGTGTCATTTCGTAGACATCAAGTATGTCTGGATTGAGTAATTCGTCAGTTGTTTTTTCACGTAATAATCTTACACCTAACCAAACCTTTTTTGCAGTACCACTCATATTGATAAATTTAAGTATAAAATTTGATTGAGGCTCAAGTTTATATACATATGTTGCTGTACCTATATAAAGACCTTCTTTTACTTCAGTAGGAAACCAAGTATCGAACCATCTTTCATTATTTACCCAAAGATTATAATAATCATTTTCACCATAACCAGAGCAAGTAACGACTAATGATAATAATTCCATTTCTTCATTTGGACTTGTCCAAGTAAGGTCATATATGCCTTCAACTGCTGGAATATTCATCATTAGCATTTTATTATATGGTTGTGATAATTGAGCGAAATTCTTGATTTCTTTAACATATTCGACACGTTTAACTTTATCAAGTTCGCCACCAGCTACATATACTACGTGAAATGCCATATTTATCCCTCTTCTTCTCCAGAATTATTCTCTATTGGTTCTTCTTCTGGTTCAGAAGGTTCAGTTGGTTCTTCTGTTGGTGTATCAACTGGTTCGGTTGGTGTATCAGTTGGTTCATCAACTGGCTCTGTCGGTTCGTCAACTGGTTCAGTAGGGTTATCAACTGGCTCTGTAGATTCCGTTGGTTCAGTAGGCTCAATAGGTTCGTCTGTTGGCTCAGTTGGTTGATCAGTAGGTTCAGTTGGTTCATCGGTAGGCTCGTCAACTGGTTCTTCTGGCTCTTCTTCCTCTTCTGGAGGATTGATTAAGTCTGGAGTAAAGATAATATACGTAACATCGTAATACGAATCATATACTACAGACCATGAACCAGATATAGATTCATGAGAATATTCTTCGTGATCATCATCTAATGATTCTCCATATATGTAACAATCGTCAAGATTGATTCGTGATTCATCTAACTTCCCTTTTATTTTAATATAGATTATGTTAGTTTTCAATGAATTATTTACGCTGTTCTGTGGCGGGAAGTATTCTAGTATTTCGACTGGATCAACGAGGCCATCAAAGAAATTATCAAACGACATTAATTCTGGAGTATCTTCTTGTGCTATTACAGCATCAGTAATAGGTTTAATAAAGATTTGATGTACGTCGCTCCATTCTCCATTCTCGCTTTTTACTCTGATAAAGTACATTCCTTCTTGTGCATTAAACTCTGGAGTATAGCTTATTTCATCTTCGTATTCGTTGCCAGGAATAACTTCGTCTAAAATTAAAAGCTCAAAAGAGTTATTCTTTGATATTTGGAATACATATGATGGAGATTTTTGATTGATCCATTTGAAAGTAGGGATAACGCTTGTAATATTCCCATACTTTGGACTTGTAATCTCGCATCTTGGATAACTTGCTACTTTTTCTGTATAGAATACAGAAATGTATTTCTGCGTTAATGTATTACCAATTATATCTGTTATTTGATCATTTAACACTAAGATATAAACGCTATCTGTATCAAATGGTTTAGCGGGAGTATATGTAAGCACTTTGTCTTGATAGCTAATACTTCCCTTTACAACAGCATATTTAGAATAATCTTTTAAGCTATTAGCGTTTTTATAGACTTTATTATAGTCTTCAAATACGACTATGTTTTTTGTAAGAGTTGAAGGATTAATATCAGAAGTAAAAGTAACGTCAATGCTACTATTCACATTGACGTTACTTTCTGAATGTGAAGGAGACACAGATAACACTCTTAAACCTACTGTTTCATTTTGATTATTCATGCATCTCGCTCCTTATTTGAATTTTTTAGTTATGCCTTCTTTTGTCTACCCTTTTTAGGTTTTTCCGAAGGTGCTGGAGCATCTTGTTGAGCTGGTTCAGATTCTACTGGTACAGTTTCCTCCTTAACTTCTTCAACAGGTGCTGCTACTGGTTCTTCTTCAGTGGAAGGCATAGCCTCTGTTGTTTTTACTTCTTCTGTCTGTACTGGTTTAGTCTCTTCTGGTTTGATCTCTTCTGGTTTAGCAGTTTTCTGTCCTGTCACGGTATTATCAGATACGTCGATAATAGATTTGGACTTAAGCCCTCTTGAGATGTAAGGGGTAACCTCGTTGACAAAGCCAACGGGGTTACTCCTTGTAAGATGCACTTTTGAAACAGGACAGAAGAAAGCATAATTACCAGGCTTATTAAAATTTAATTGTAACTTCATTATGTCTTCCTCCTGTTTTTATTCCGCCAAATTATTTCTCGATAGTATATACACGCTCAGGTGTAGCGTAGCTACGAGCCATGCTGATATTCTTAGCAGAGCAGATTGCACGACCTTCGTTATAAGTACCGAAGCCATAACGCTCGATAACCTTAACGTTGTTGAGGTCACGAGAAGGATCACGGAACTCTTCAGTCTTAAGGTCATCCTTAACGATCTGAACACCAACGTTATTTTTGTCTACGCAGAAGATATCGAATGTCTTATCGTAAACATCGATAGGAGCGAAAGGAGAAAGGTTAACGTTGAATGCGAAAGGTAATCTACCCTGGATGCTCTCTGGTCCAAGTTTGAACTGAGCATTAGGCATTTCTCTCTTTACATCTCTGTCGTACGGAGCTGTAAGAGAACCAGTTAAACCGTTCTTTGCGAATACAGACCATACGAGTGGATGCATAACGAGATCTGTAGGAACATACTCGTTGTTGTAAACAGCGATGATAAGGTCAAGTAAGTCATCGATTGAAAGAGTATCGTTAAGATTTCCTTCAAAGTCAAGACCAGTTGTACCAGCTGCTGGAATCTTTGCTCTTTGTTTGTTATCGAATACTGTCCAACCATGACGAAGCCATTCGTTGAACGCTTTCTCTTCCTTAAGACGAGCCATTGCACGACCAGCTTCTTGTAAAAGAACAGATACAAGATCAAACTCAAGATCACTCTTTAATTCATCAGAATACTGGATACGAACACCAGATTTTCCTACATGAATCATTGAGTTCTTGTGGAGCTGCCAGTCTACAGTCTCCTCTGGAATTTCCTGTCCTTCAGCAACATCATGTGCTCTCATAACACCGATGCTAGGGAAAAGAACTGCTGAGCCGTTCTGAAGACGAATCTTCTTATAGAACTTTGATGCGAGATATACAGGATCTGCTGCCTGTCTCATTGTACCAATGATAACTCTAGGGATTAACACCTTAGCTGAAGGTGATGCTAAAAAGTCCTTAAAGTTAAAGCCAGGAACTGTCTTGCCGTCAAGAGTATCAAGCCATGCTGCCTGGATTTTCTTGTCGTCCTCTGTCAGTTCATATTGGTCAAGCTCTTTGTCGGTAAGATACTGTCCATTCTGAAGCTTTTTCTGAAGTTCATCTTGGATTTTAGCATTAGCTTGAGCCATATTATCCATAATATTGGTTAAAGCCATTATTTTATCCTCCTTATGATTATTTGCTGACTCACTCAGCTGAGTGAGTCAGCTTGATCTTATTTACATTATTTCTTCAGTAATACGTACATAGCACCCTGTACACCCTTGAAGTCAGCCCATGAAGGTGTGCCGTAGTGAAGTGCTTTGTAAGTAGCAGTTACAGTAGCTTCAGAGCTGATAAGAGAAGGTACGGTAATAGAGATGAGACCTTTTTCATAGCTTACAGCTACGTTTGCAGCAGCAACTTCTGTACCGTTAATCTTAACAACTACGCCTTGCTGTAAATTCTTAAGAGCACCACCAGCAAAATCCTTAGCCTGGAACTGTACAACAGTGTTAGCAGCTGTATTAGCTGGGATAACACCAAGATTGATATTGGTGTATTCTGTATCGTTCTTGCCAAATCCATCGTAGTTACCAGAACCGTCATGAAGACCAAGGATACCCGTAGGATTGTGAACGAGGTTAGACTGATAATTCTGGAAGATCGTATTACCGTCTGTATATGTAGGATCATAAGGATATCCTTCATCAGAAGGAAGATTAGAAACGCCAGAACGATTGAGGAAAAGGTCATCCTCTTTCTTATACTGCTCTTCCCATAACATCCATTTAAGCCATCCAGTAGGCTCAGCGTTAAGATCAGATGCAAGAATCTGTCCTACGATAAGCTGAGGAGCATCTGTTCCAGCAACCCATTTTGTAAGACGACCCGAAGGAGTAGCCTTTACATAATCGCCATTCTGAACTTCACCAATAACAGCACCCCAAGGCATTCTGTTATCGATTGAAAGTTCCTGTTCCTCTGCTAATACGCCAGCCTTTGTGAAGTTGGAGTTAGCTGTGAAACCAGGCATGTAAGGTAACTCTACATAGTCGAGAGTAATAACTGAAGGCTGATTGCCACCGAAACGATCCATCTGGAACCAATCTTTGGTAAAGTTGTAAGGAGCCATACCGATTGTATTTCCGTTGGTAGCAAGACCAGGTAATGTGATAGTGGTGAGGTATTTCTTCGAAACGAAATCCTTAACGGAAGGTGCAACACCTACCATACGTCCTTTAGGAATAACAACTTCGTCCATTCCAGGACCACCATACTGATAATTGAACAGAACGCCGTCCTTGAAGACACCGCTCATATCATTATCCTTGAATGTAGGATCAAGTAACCACTTCTCGGCTGGAGACATATGACCAGAACGAACTAAAGCAGTATTAGAGCGAGATCCCTGTTGGTTTTGATAACCTCTAAATAAAGCCATTGATTTTTCCTCCTTTGATTATTTTACTTGAACAACCGTTTGATTACTTCTTGAGCAGCGTCATCAACTGTTACGATTTGGTTGTCTCGTTTTGTTGTATTAGTATCAGTAGTCTGTTCACTACCGTTACTAGCTGGGTCGTCAACCGCTAAGCAAGGGCTTGTTACAGAAGCTTGAGTCCTCTGTACATTCTGTGGTTGAGCACTTTCTTTGATGCTCTTCAGTTCTTTCATGGATTTAATCATTAAATCCTTCTTGCGTTCGTTCTTAGCATCTTCGTTTGCAAATTTTTCATTTGAAACGATGCTGTCAACGATAGCTTCTTTGTTTGCAGTAGCTAATGCTACACAACGCTGTTTAAAGTTGTTAGCTTCAGCACGAGCATCTTCAGCAGTCTTTGTAAGAGTTTCGATTTGAGACTGAGCATCAATTGCTTCGGTCTCTAATGCTTCAATTCTTGCCTTAGCATCAGCAAGCTCTTTTTCGAGTTCAGCAATTCTAGCATCTTTGCCATCATTCTGTGGCTCTTCTTCAGTAGAAGCATTGGTATTTCCATCAGTTGTATCTGCTGGAGTCTGACCAGATTCATCTGTTGCCTGTCCAGCTTCAGTAGAGCCATCTGTTGTTTCTGTAGTAGGCTCTTGAGTCTGGTCTTCAACAGGGGTAGTAGAATCTTGAACTTCTGCTGTAGGAGTAGTTCCCAATGTTTGATCAATGATGTTATCAACATTGGTTTCTGTAGAATCAGATCCGCCCATTGAATTTTCCTCCTTATTTTTATTGTCTTGATTTGTATCTTTGTCCGTTAGGACTGTAACTTTCATTATCTGAGCAAAGTCGTCGGCTGGGTTGTTAACAATCGATACTTCGTGATACTCGATATCTCTTGCCCCCCAATAACATACTTGATCTTTATATGTTTCGCCACGCCAATGGCCACAGAAATGAAATTTACCATCTTTAAGAATGGTCTTGCCACATATATTACATGTGACAGTACCCATTGAACCACCGATACTTACTGTACCGTATCTTTTATCTAAGAATTTCGGGATAGCGTCTTTATCGGTTACTCTTGCTTTTAAATGAATCGCAGAACGTTCATCTGTCAATTCAGATGGACCAGCGTATGCTTGAGTAACTCTACCAAGCGGCTCAGAATAATCATCATGATTTTTAAGGACTGGTTTGTGGAATGGATTCATGAATGATTCAGAATCCTTTTCCATACTGTCCTCATAATAAATGCAATAATTATGGTTTTTACCAGAATGCGTTGCCTCCATATTTACATCGAGTGCAACGATATTTACTTTACCATCATTTGCATCTTTTAGCAACTGTGCAGAATCAATCGCTTCGCCTTTAGCATTGACTACTTTAAGATCATGCTGGACTGTAATGCGATTTTTAAGAGCTGAATCTTTGACACTAGCAGAACCATCAGAATCGCCATTTATATCACAAATTTTAGAAACATTAACGTCAAATGATTTTCCGTTAACATCTTTAATTTGTATAATATTATCAGCCATATGATACAATGTCTCCTTTCTGTTATTTTAGTTTAGAATAAAATGATTTTTACATCTTGTCCACCTCTCGGCTCAAATATCACGTTACTCTGCTTTCTTGTTGAGTTAGGCTATTTCTTTCAGCCATGTAAACCATAAGAATCTTTTTTGTTTGTAATAGGTTATATTACCATTACATGAGATAAAGATAAAGTCGTAATCTTTTTGAGGACCATTTATGATGCCGATACTCGTTGCCATTATGTATCACACTTCCTTATTCTATTAGGTATTTTACTAGTAAATCCTTGAAAATGTCAATTCTAACATTTACAAGATCAATTATATTATCTGGATTGTAAATGTCAAAACCTACTAAATCGCTATGAATACCGTTTGTAAGATCGGTTACGAGCTTAATCAATCTATTTTCAATACGTTTAGTGTTTGTTTTATCTTGAGAAACTATTAAGATAATCTCTTCGGCACAATTAGTAATATGTTTAGTCATTACTGACTGTAAGATTTCTGAATGATTTGTACAACAATCTTGAAGATATTTATCAAGATTATCATATAAATTATCAATAGCATCTTTAATCAATCCAACGTAAGTAGGATTTATACTATCTTTCTTAGCTGCTTTTTTACCGCCTTGATTCTTCTCTTTATTATTAGTTTCTCCAGAACCATTTTCGGAACCTGTTGCTTGAGCAACTTGTGTGTCAAGTTCTGCCTGTAATCTGAGAGTAGTACGAGTAATAAGTTCAACGAACATCTTTTCTCTATCGCTATCTGGAATAGGATCCATGCCGATTTCTTCTCTCATTTCGTCTTCTGTAATTGCAGAATGTTCATATTTATATATAGCGTGAACTTGTTTCTTAATCTCAACATCCACGTCATTATCGTTGAATTTAAATTCTACTGCCTGGTCTGGATTGAGAATTGGATCATATCCGCCTTCCATAAGTAGTTCTTTAACAATGAACTCATTAAAGAACGTTTCGATGACTCTCTGCATGGCTCTGATTCTATCAGCCATTTCAGACGTCATGTTATCACCAGTAGAACGATTAGCTGTATTACCACGACCAAACATAATTTCTGGAATGCCAAGTCCAGAGAAGACTCTTGATTCCATATATCTAAGATATGGTTCTGCATCAATGACTTTGTCAGAAGCAATTGGCTTAATTTCTACTCTTTCAGTAGTAACAAGCATTGCTTCAACATCCATATCTTGTGCTTCGTTCTGGATATCTTCTACTTCTTTTGAAGTACCAGTAGCCTCTTCAGTTCCTACTTTGATATGATAGAAAGGATATACATTTCTATACATCATTTTGAGAACATTTTCTTCAGCTCTTCGTAATGCTTTTACATCTGGTATAACTGGAACAAGAAAACTAGTTCCATATGCATTGCCTTTTTCTCTTTTATAGTAGAAATGAACAACATCTTCTGGACTGAATTCCTGTTTACCTTTATCGGTCTCTTGTTGCCATGCTGTTATCGTACCATAATCATCACGTTTACATTTTGTTACAGTAGCATTAGCACAGAAATAACCAGCTACTGGATCTTTTCCATAAAGTCCTTGAACGTTAACTCCTTGAGGAAACGCATTAGGGTCATTTGATCTTGCCTTTACTACCATACAATTAGCATATTTGACAACATCTTCTGCGATATCCATTAATAATTGACTTGTAGGTGTAGAAGTAGCTTCAGCTATAAATGCCAATCTTTGTTTAAGGTAATCTACTGTATTAGTATCAGCACCATAGAACTGATAACCTTCCTTAAATATCTGATCGACATATTTATCTACACCTTGCCTAACGTATGCATCTTTATTATACGCATCTTGAATATCTGTAAGTTCAAACGACGGATCTTCAAAATCAACATCGTTATTGTCTTTGTATACGACTCGTTTTAATACTTGATTGGCTAACTCTCTACCAGTTGCCCCTCCAGAACTTCCAGATGCGTCCTTGGGAAGTAGTTCTTTGAAGAAGCGTCTAGCAATCATTAATTTAAATTTGTTCATAACATCGCCTTTTCAATCGTACTCATATTATAATATACATCAAAATGTTAACTATTGCTACTTGTTGTGCGAGAAAGTTTCTGTAAATTATATTTTTGTTTTTCTAAAGCAGTGATTTGATTCAAATAGTTTTGGTTATACATTAACACTCTCGCAACATTTTTAACAGCATCGTTCGTTTTGGTTGAGTATTCTGTGACTTTCCTTCCTAAAAACTTTGAATCTGGATTACGTCTGTATAAATGATATGCATCATTTAACTGTTTACGTTTTTCATAGTAATTATACAATGCTTTTTGAATAAGTTCTAGGTCATTATTTCTCTTATAGCCCCTAGAACGTATTGTAAGTTCTTTTTCTATCTCTTTGAACATTTCATTTAAAAGATTCATGTCGTTAACGGTAGCTGTAGCATCTTCATGACTATCAATAACTTTAGCACATTTTATTGCCGCTTTATTATCTTGAAAGACTGTAAATGATATTACTTTATTTAGTATAGCATCAAATGATACGGTAAGATAGTTTATTTTATTTTCGCCGTCTTTACGTTCCATAAGACGCATTTCATTTATATATGCTTTGTCAATATCTTGTGCTTCAGTTAAAGTAATATTAGGTCTACCATAGTAATGAGTAGTAAATCCAGTATTAAGATTAGAAAGCTTTGCTTCTATATAATTAAGCTGGTTGATCAATGCTGGTATCACACTACCAGTAATGGTGTCATATTTGTCTTCAAATTTTTGAGGAAAATCAGTGTCACCAGTACTATCAATTATCTTAGTAATATCATTATATGGATTATAAGGTTCTCCAGGCTTTGCATTGTCAAGGATTATATTAGTATTGGTCCAGTCAGCTGCATAAAATGGATTATTAAGTAATGCCTGTTCTTCTTTAAACTTTTCAGCAAGCTTTTGTTTTAATCTTTTGATGTTATTCAGCACATAATTAATATCAGAAAGAACGCTTGATGGAAGATTTTCTATAAATCCATTTAAAGTTTTTGTATATAGTGTGGTATCTTTATCTGGATCGTATTGTTGATCATTATCATCGCCAGGAATAAAAGTACCAGTAGCTGTTCTTTGTTTCTTATATTCTAAGTCTGGTTGGTAACCAATGACATTAGAATCGTTATCCAGTTGTTTTAAAATATGTTCATCTGCCATTATTACCAACCTCTATTGAATTCTGAAGGATAATAACTCCCTCTTCTTGTCTTTGCAACAGATACTACTCCGTCTGTTCCAGTACTTCTTGTTATGACACGTATAGGAGTCACTTGAGCTTCTTCAGTATCTTTTTCATTTATTTTACGGCTTTCAATACCGAAATCACGTTTATCAAGTACATTTTCTATAAATGCTATCTTAGAAGAATATACTTTCTTTAATAATGCATCATATTTCTGAGCAAAGATTAGTAATGCAAGGTTCATTGCATCAAGTGCATGTTCGTTCTCACTTGTATAAGTAGGAAGACCAGCTGCACTAATAGATTGTACCCTATATTCTTCCAGCTCAGTAATGACATATTTATCATTTGGATCGAGAATCATCTTTCGCTTTTCAAAGATGTTTACAGAGTTATTAACCATAAACGGCTTCATATGTTTCTCGTCTTTTTTACGAGTATATGGGTCAGTAACTTCGATCTTCTGAGAGAACTGATAGCCTACTACTTTGTCTGCAAGACCAGATTCTGGATGCTGTTCACCGTATTTATGGAATAACTCAAGCTGAGTTTCTCCATAACCTCTGTCTATTGCTATCCAGTCGAACTTAAATTCTTTATTAAGTTCTATGACTCTGTTCATCGCATTAGTATAAGTAAATTCTGAACGAGCGATTTCTTCTCTAAATAGAACCTTGAAACAAGGATCTACATGACCATTTTCGTCTTGATGGAATCTATCATATTCAACACACACCATATTAGTGGCATTTGCATATTTATCCCAGTCAATGCCAAGTAATCTAATATTCTGACCTTGTGTACGTTTAAGATAAGCTTCACGTTCATCTGCGGGCCATTTTGTAATATATCTATGACCAAGACGTTTACCTTCATCAACAGCAATCTGAATGTATTGCTTCTGATATACACCAAGTTCTTCTTCACCAAATTCAGCGAGAACTTCTTGTGCATATCTCATTTCAGAAAGCTCGTCTCGTATATCTTCAAGATACGTTTGTTGAGTATCTGGATTTATCTTTAATAGTTCTCTGTTAACGTTTGAAGGAGCATATATCTCTGTCCAGCCATTGCCTTCGCCAACTTTACGCTCTTTAACTTCAAAACCAGAGAAAGTATTGTTCTTCTTGTCTTCTTCTGTGACATGATATTTCTTTGATGCGTCTTGACACCATTTATAATACTCTTCATGTTTACCAGAAGGAGTAGAAGCACAAATAAGTCTGATACGCTCTGGATCTTCGTTTCTAATGTTAAGGATATTAGTAATCTGATTCGATCCAATGTAATCACACTCGTCTAATATAAGAACATCAGCTCTCTGACCACGGGAACTGTTAGCACCACCAGAGCTGTTATTTGCTCCAGCAGTAAGACCAAGTATTGAACTTGTCGTACCATTTATCGTAAAGCAGAGATTATGATGCACGTCTCTCGATACTAATGATGTAAGTAAAGGAGAGAGATCAACTAATTGATGTAAACGTTTAAATATCAAGTCAATCTGAGTTTCATACGGTGTTGCGATAAGAATATCGTATTGATTATTTGGACCTTTATTGTATTGAGTATATGCAAACCATAAAATCATTATGCACATACACTCTGATTTTCCAAGTCGTCGTCCTAATCTAAGAACAAGTTTCTTTGATTTTTTAGATTCGACTATGATTGGTTCTTGATAATCTCTTGCCTCCCAGTTTAAATATACTTTAGCCCAAAGGATTGGATTATCTGTCACAATATATTCCAGTGCATGTGCTTTTGATTTTTTGAATTTATTCATAACATAATTAACTCTTTTATCCAACTGTTTATCCAGTGGTTTTAAAAGAGTAATCATATGATCTACTTCTGAATCTGATAATCTTGATATTAGTTGTTGTTCTGCCATATAATCACAATCCTAAATAGAAGTTTCTTGCTTCGTTTCCGAATGCAGAATTAATGTTAGCACCATTAGAACGGATAGCATTTAATGAACGCTGTCTCATAGTGTATCCAGCTGATGTCATATCAAAATGACCAGAACCTATTCCTTTAACAGCCTCTGATCCTTTTCCTAATGTTTGTCCAGTATTCGTCATATGCTGTGCTGTTAAGTTAGCACCAACAGTTATACCAGCCATTGCAAGACCGCCACCAAGTCCTTTGGCGAGACCACCGTTTGCCATAGCTCCATAAAATGCTTCACTGACTATAAAATCTGTGGCTCCTTTTGCAGCCGTTACTGCAATATGGTCGCCTTCTTCTCGTGAAGCTCTCATTGTACCAACTGCTGACATGACATTAAATGCATCACCAACAAAGCCAGTGATTAACGCACCAGCACCAACGCTCTTGCCAGCATTTGTGATTGTCTGTGATGTCATTGAACTCATTTAATTACCTCATACCGTAAAATGCAGATACGAATTCGGCATCTACACCGAATTCGTCTATATTATTTATGATACCTTCATCGCTTGTTCTTAACATTTTTTTCAACATGTCAGCTTGTATAGCTGGATCATGCGTAACATCCCTTATTGCTTCAACAGCTCCAGATGTTACATTATGAGTCATACGTGCTGGACCACCTTCATAAGAAACTGGACCCATTTTTACACGATTTCGCTGTCTTAACATCTCTGTTCCAAGCGAAGCAGCGGCACCAACACCGAATCCAGCTATAATACCAGCATTGGTGAACTGATATGGAACGACCTTTGATGTAAGACCACCGCCTTCTGCAACAGTACGGTTAGGTTGGAAGAAAACACCCATATTATTCCTCCTTATCCGTTGTGCCTTGAGAATTTGACATATTTTCAGTGTTTAAAGCGTCATTTTGTGTCATTTCTTCAAGATTTTCCTCTGAATCTGGTGTAATTTTATCGATAATCTCTCCATTATCGTCAAAATCAACGTCCATAATGTCATATTTTGCTTTATGTTGCTCTCTTTGAAGCTCTTGCATCTGCTGGAATATACGTACTGCCTCGTCAGATGCAGATTCTTTACGTTTATCAGCCGCTTTATCTTTACGTGTAGCGTTTAATTGATTGAGAATCTTCATCTTTTTATCTTGTAAAGTCATTAAGAATTCAGATTCTGGGGTTACAACAGTACCATAATAAGCATTACATTTCTTATCAACTTCAACAAGAGTTTCTCCCATGAAATCTCCAGAGAGTGCAATCTTATTTTCTGCTCTTAATATCTGTATTTCGATATTTACAAGGTCTTTTATAAGAGTAGCATCTACTAAATCTTTAGATTCAATGGCTTCTCCGTCTATATTGATATTAAAATGCTGACACCATTGGTTGAATCTTGTAATGAGAGCAGCAATTTCCATAGGACATCTTGTTCCTACAGTACGTTCTGCTGGATCAACCATGCATACATCTTTATATACACAGTCTGTTCCTCTGCATAAGATAGGAATAGATGCAAACATTCCATGTTTGGTGAAATAAACTTTACTGATATTACTTACTTGTTTGGTCTTGGCGGGTGTTAAACCCCACATTGCTGCTAACAATTCTTCTCCAGATTTATTAGCAACGTCTGGTAATGATGCATTATTATTGAAGTCTTTTTGTTTCGTAGTAATCGCAGTAGTATTAGCCATTTATTTTGCTCCATTCATTATAAATTAATCCCATCATGACCAAGACCAGCTAATTTGCTTGCGGCTGTACGAAGATCATTCACAGTGTTCGATACAAGCTGTCCATTTTTATGTAATGCACCGCTTAGAGAGCCGCCAAGTGCACCAGCTCCAGCACCAACTAACATACCTTGTGCTGCACCACCGATAAACGATCTATCTTCATCAATACCACCAGCGATACCACCGACAATAGCACCACCAGCAGCACCAGCCATTAATCCTTCTACTCCGCCACCAAGAGCACCACCCATGGTTTTTGAAAATCTACTTAATGCTGCTTTATCAATTTCTTCACTGGCTACTTTACCAGCAGCAATACCAGTAGCAACAGTTTGACCAATGGCTTTTTGTACTTGTTTTTGTACTCTACCACCTACTGAATCAACTGAAGATCCTACCATTTTAGCTACATTCATATTCATACCTCCTTATTTTTTACCAAGTAATGAGTTTATATTAGAAGTTGTATTAGATAATACTTTAGCATTATTGTTAAAATAGCCACTTGCTCCACCAGCAAGACCACCTAAAGTACCGCCAACAAAACCGCCCTTAATAGCACCACCAATAAATGATTCATCTTCATCAATAGCACCGCCAACTCCACCGATTACTGCACCACTTACTGAACCCATGATAGCACCTTGAGCAGCACCGCCTATCATGTTCGCTCTCTTTTGGAATGGTTTAACGGCATCTGCAAGTTTCATATCGCCATATAATCCTTGTGCATAATCTTGAGCGTCTGCCAGATCAAACCCAATGTCTTGAAATTCTTTAAAGATTTTCTCTCTAACTGGTGCATCCATTTGAGCAGTTTTGTTTGCCATTACTTTACTGGAAATATTATCACCTATGTCATCGATTTTATCTCCAAATGATTGGACTTTAGCACCAGCTTTACTAAAGAATCCTTTTGCACCACCATTGACAGCAGCGTTCTCACCGCCTTGAGTAGCCATTTGTTCAGCGGCTTTTAAGGCATCATCTGTTGTTTGTGAGAACATAGAGCCAGTTATTTTTTTATTTCTGAACATTTTAGAACCAGCACCGATCATTGCACCGCCAGCCCCACCAGCTAATGCACCCATGACAACCATGGATTTCATATTGTCATCATCTGCACCAGTTGCCATACCAGTGATACCGCCTATACCAGCACCAGTAATAGAACCTACTGCTCCACCAATTAAAGCGTTTTTACCAATACCACTTGATACTTTCTTTGTAAGTTCTTTACCTATTTGTTCACCAGCATCCTCTGCAACTGACGATGCAGCTTTATTAGCGGCTTTGTTAGCTATATTGTTTATAGCTTCGTCTGCATTAGTTCTGATTATTCGTCCTATGTTACTGGTAGTACCACTGTTCAGTGCTCGTGCTTCAAGACCAGCACCTATTTGTGATGCTTTGCTATATAATTTAGTTGCTACTTTACCAGAACCACTAGCAACATATTTAGCTCCTTGTGCAACTTTTGATGCACCAAGTTTCATTGTATCTTTTGCAATACCTATAAAACCAGCCATACTAATCTCCTTATCCTAAAGTAAATCCACCACGATTTTCATAACCACGTTCTGGTTTCTTACCATAGCGGATTCGGTTTTTCATTTTCTGATAAACATTTGAATTGGAAGTATTAGTATGACCGCTTAGAATTGTTCTTCCATAAACATCATATCCAGATTGTGCAAGTCTATATTGAAGATTAACATCACCAGACGTTAAAGAATCGAACGAAGCCCTATTGTATTGAGAATATTTATTCTTGGCAGTTTCAGTTTCGATACGAATTTGTTTAGCAAGTTCTGCTTTGACATCTCTATCTTGTAGGATCACGTTGATTATATAATTTGCAGTTGCTCTATCCAATCCTAAACCGCCAATCATAATTATTCTCCTTTGTTAATTCTAATAGCACACGCTGGACAACAGATTCCAGGCTCGTCTTTTCTTCGTATATAATAAGTTGATTTGCAGTTAGGACATACTACTGCCTTGTCTTTTCGCATATCCTTATTATAAGTAGGAATGTTATAAGCCTTTCTGATTTTTTGGACCGATACACGATTGTATTCGATTATCTCTGCAATCTCTGCATCTCGTAAGCCTTCCTCTTGAGAGAGTCTTCTTACTTCGTTTACTATAATTGGGCTTGTTTTCATGATGTTATCTCCTTACACATAAAATGTAGCTTATTCTTACTTTTTAATTGATTATAACCAATAAATAAGAATTTCGCAACATCTTCTACGAAAAAGTAGGCTAAGTTATGCCAAACTTAGCCTACTCTCTTAGAAAGGAGATCAGCCAAAGTAGCAAGACTGATGCAAAGAGTATTTTAGTTCTATCCCAAAATGGATATCATGAAGTATGAGAATGGGTTTAAATATATAAAAGGAGGTACAAAAACACGCAACCTTTTTCCATAATTTTATTATATATGAGAATACCAAATAAAACAATGTAAAATCTAAACCCAAGTTAAATTTCTTATTCGTCTGTCGGATGTAAGTCATGATGGAATAAGTAATCTTTGATCTCAGCATAAGAATATTCTGTTTTATACTTACTACAAACAGTCGAATAAGCTTGAAGCAGATTTAACCGCTTCTTACCATACATCAAGTTATACACTATCTGTGCAACTTGTTCTATGGTCAATTCTGTGTTCTTATCCATATAAAACACCTCCTTACAATTTATAATATTACAGTCCAAACGAATAAAATGCTATCTCCTTATCTGGTAAGAACATGATAAGAAAAACGCCGCCCAAGTTTAGATAAATTTCTAAGACGAATCATCTTACCCTAAACTCCAGATATAGGATTAATTTTTATATATATATTTTTTGGGCGAAGCCCAAAAATTTCGCAGTTTTCGAAAATATTCTACCCCACCCCCTTCCCCCTTAATAGTATCGGCTTCTTTAGAAGCCACGTCTTAAGACTATTCCCCCGAAGAATATTTCCTTAGTGACGTCTGGATTTTTTGTGATTTTTTAATACTGTCATCCTTGCAAAGCCTTGCTGTGCAAGGGTTTGCTCGATGTCACATTAAAATCACTGCCATCATTCTTCTTCTTTGTGCTACGTAATGAAAGTGTAGCTTTAGGCTACATTTTTCATGTTATAGGAGTATGTATATATATTTTTGGGGGGAACCACGTTTATATATTTGCAGTGCATCTTTAGTTCGAAACCCTACCCCCTTACACAGAAGAAAAAAGAATTCTTATTTTCAGTGTAGGCAAAGGTAGACAAAAATCATTTATAGCCTAATAAGGCGGAAAGGAGTTCTCTATGAAGAACATCATCTTAACAGTAGCAGCAGCATTAGTAGGAGCAACAGCAGTGGCAACAATCAAAGCACTTAAGGCAGTAGGTGCAACACTTGACGACTTCACAACCCACAATGACCTTGTTAAAGGCACATATTGGGGAAGTAGAGACACATGGACTGTTAATGGTGAAGAGATCATCGGTGTATATTCCCCAGTAACAGTAGCAGCATCTGGAGCACTGTATGCATGTGCAAACATAGATGCATACGGACACATACTCGTAGTATATGACAACAATTTCAGACAGCTCTCCAAGGATGAGCAGTATGCAATCGTATGTCACGAAGCTGGTCATGCACACTATAAGCATAACGGTAAAGTACGTAAGCTCGAAAATGAGTTAGCAGCAGACAGTTATGCAGTGGCAGTAGTAGGCAAGGAGACAATGATCTCCGCACTTAATAAGATCTCGTCCAAGAAACATGGTAGAGATAAAGAACTTACAACTCGTATCAAGGCATTAGCATAAGGAGGTAGCACTATGAACGAGAACACAACAAATAACGCAACTGTAAACAACAACACCAACACAATGTCTACGGAGGACAACACTATGAAGAATCAGAACAACAACACACAGGCAACCACAAACAACAACACCAAGGAGGTAAAGGGTATGAAGAAAAGAATTGGTTTCATAGGTAACATGGTAATTGCTGGTGTACTCACCGCATCGAAAGGCACAGGATACGGTCTTGGCTATGCTAAGGAGACCGTAAAGGAAGAAGCTTGCTACTATGGTCGCAAGATTAAGACTGCTGTTGCTGGTACTAAGGTAGCACAGAACTTTGTTGATGGCTACTACAGTGGTGTTAACGATGCGTATGAGGCATACGCTAACAGAGCTACAAAGCGTGAAGAAAAGGCTCTGGAAAGATACATCAACAAACAGGCACGTAAGGCTGCTAATGAACTCATGGATGAGTTCGAGTGCTGTGATGAAGAGTGCTAATCACCAGTAGTACGTCCTGGGGTATGACGTTAAACTGCCCTGTTACTATTAAACTTATTTTAAAGCCCAAAGTGGCAGAAAGAGAGGTCTCTTATGAAGAAGACAAACACAATCAACAACGTAGCAACTATCAACAACACCAACACACAGAATATGGAGGAAACCACTATGAAGAACAACAATCAGAACGTAACTGTAAACAACACCACATTTAAGGAGGAAACAACTATGAAGAATCAGAACAACGCAGCAGCTAACAACATGATCATCGCTATGAGCAAGGAGGAAGTATCTATGAAGACAAAGGACGAAATTAGAACAATGCTGGAAGTAGTAGGTGTAAAAATGAGCAACAACGAGTTCAAGAGAACCAAGAAGGCTGATTTGGTTGCTCAGCTGGAGAAGTACCTTGATCCTACCAAGAAGGTAGAGATCGTTGAAAAGAAGGAGGAAAACGTTATGGAAGATAAGATGAAGCAGTACCTTGATAGCAAGTGGGATAAGCTTGTTAAGGCAGTTGCAAAGGAGTATGTTGATCAGTCACTTAACACCAAATTTGCTCTGTTCTACAAAAACACCAAGGCTACTGCAACAAATGCAGAGTATCTCGTAAAGAGCAGCAGACTTTGGGGTGCTACCTCGAAGGCTATCAAGTCACTTTATGGAGAGAAGAACTGTAGCGAAGATACCATCCGTCAGACCCTTAACGCTATGGTAGTAAGAGGATACCTCAACTACCAGAAGGTACAGGGGGAGAAGGGCGTTAATGTTATCTTTAACGCTACAGCTGCTCAGATGAATGCTATGTGGAAACTTAGCAGATAATCCTTTTGCAGAGGACTACCCCTAGAAATAGGGGTAGTAATGCCCTACCAGAAATGGTACTGGTTCCAAGGCCAGATATTGAGCATTAGAAAATATTTTATTTAAGGAGGATCAAACCATGATCAACAGAAGAAACGAAGAGAAAAGTGTCCATGAAAGAACTTGTGACTACTTAGTACAGAAAGCTAAGAGAAACATGATGGACAAGTTCGATGTAACTATCGAAGTAGTAAATGCAGCTAATAGGAAGGCTAATCAGTTCCATACACTGACAGCCTATGATGTATTGAAAAGGAGGGCAAGCGTATGAGATTCGAAAGCCTTGTAATCAAATACATTAAGATGGGATACTCAGAAGAAGACGCTGAGATCCTTGCAGCTAATGAGTTAAATTTAAACGAAGAGGAGGATTAAATTATGAGATACGCCATCACATTTAGATTCGTGGAAGTAATTGATTACGATTTCGATGATATCGTAGAGTATGTTGAAAGGACTTCAACCAGATATTTTAGTAGCTATGACGAGAAAGAAATGTTTCTCCAGGAGCTTGATATGGCTGGAGAGCCTGGTACTTATGTTGTTGCAGAGGAATCAGTGGAAGATGATAAGGCTGAGCTGTATTATAATATGGCTACACTGATTTATTATTTAGATACTATTACTTTTGGTATGTTTCATAGTAAGCTGTCATATAAGTTTTATGATCTTATGCATAAGGCTCTTATAGATGTAGGAGTTGATGATTTATGTTATAAGTTTGATCAGCATATAAGATTATGATCAGAACTATATATAGTAGGTCTTATTGAGATATATATAAGAATCTACTTAAAAACCATAAAAACAACTATATAAGAAGAAACACGTTCAGAGGAAGAAGCGTAAGTCTGAACGTGTTTCTATATATTGTGGAATAACCTTGTGCGATGGGAACTCGGCAAAGTACATCGCACTTGGTTATGCTACTACGTAGCATAACCCATTATTGTACATTTGTCAATAGACAATTTGTAGGAAGTCATGCCTACATCTAAGCATTAAACTTTAACTGCATAGTTATTGAGGTATCAGTGTATAATATATATTGGTGCTTTAATAAGCAGTTAGACTTAATGTGGTCTAACGACAAAATAATAAATTATTCTAGGAGGAATTAATATGGACATGATCAGTGTAAGAACTATTAACAAGTATCAGACAGAGGTAACTATATCAGATAAGAGAATCGTATTAACTGATATGAATAAGGTAGAGGCAGACAAAGAAAAGAAGAAGAAAGTATGTCATGTAATTCTCTATACTGTATTTCTTATTATTTATGTATTATTTGTGGCATGGTTTTCATATATGTTTGTATGCCATGATTATGGACACTACGAGGCTGAGTGTGTTAATGAAGAAGGTCAGTTAATTGATATCGATGGAGACGGGGATTATTATGACTGGATTGAACCCAGGAATTAACTCGTTTCAATAGTAGGCTATAGCATTTTATATCACTGTCGTATTGGATCTGTTAAAGAGGTTTAGGAATAGACCTCAAGATCCAATAGGAAACCTTCGGTTATGGGGCAAACGAGATTGCCCTGTCAGTGCATCGCTGTGCAAGATGAAAAAAGAAAGCGAGAGAAGATTAATCTCTCACTGGCTTTGCTTGCTTTGCAAGCAAAGTATAACAAGATTTTTATATTTTGTCAAGAGCATTAGACTGATTTGATTGAATTATCTTATAAAATAGACGTTTGAGTGCTGTTCAAGCGTCTATTATGAGAATCAGTATATGCTGTCGGGAGACGAGGGTACCTGGTCTCTTGGATTAGGAAGATTGGATATTCCTTACAAAATGTAGCTTGTTATTACTTTTTTATTTTCTTATCCTTACTATAGTCTACTATATCTCCGTAGTAAGACTATTATATCTTACCATATAGAGAAGTATATCTGCTTTCTATTATCTTCTCTATTTCCTATATAGTTTTATCTTATATTCTGGTGTATGTTCTTAGTCCAATTGAAATACAAAACCTTTAGGTATTCTTATATCTATTTGGTTTTTCTTTTCTTTCTGGCTTAAAAGAATATACATCATTTTTATTTTCTTTGTGTAAGGGTTAATGATTTTTAAAACCTTTGCACTTTATATATATTTCACTTATCAATTAATATCCATAAACGAAAGGAGAAACTATTATGGAGAAGAAAGACAACAAAACCATGTCACCCGTTGTTACAGAAATTCGTGAGGCTCTTGGTAGAGATTACCATAGAGTTCTTACTTGGTATCACATCATGCATCCTTATGTTAAAAAGATGCGTGATGAACACTATGTTGAGATGAATGCTCAGTGGAAACTGTGTAAGGCAGTTGAACAGATGATCGAAATTGATGAATCATCTGCTCTTTCAACATGCACAGTCGAAGAGCAGTATCTTGACAGAACGTATCGTGTAATGACGATACTGTTCAATGGTGATCGTACCTCTGTTAAATCCGATGATGAAAAGAGAAAGTACATCGCTGAATGTATGTCTCAGTTCACACGTCAGACCTCTACAGAGACTCTTCATAAGAATTCCATTTCTTTATTGAAGATGTCTATGGAGGACATCCAGTTTGATGCGACTGGAAAAGCTATCTTCGATTCCAGAAATGCATCTGTCTTTGTTGGTGGTAATATCCAGCGTAAGGCATCTGGAATGCGTTGGGTTGCTTCATCAGAAGATGGTATTTCTCGTCTTCTGGAGAAATATGGTCTGTCTCAAGTTATCGTCTTCATGGGCGAACAGGGAAAGACCGAAGAAGATAACGCAATTCTGCTTGATGCCAAAGAAAAGATATTTTGTAACGGCATCACGGATATAGCTACTGGCAAGCACTATATGTGTTCCGCTCCATCAGCATCGTCAACCAGACATGCAGACTTCCCATTTATTGAGGCAAACAGTCCAGCTGATATCTTCAAAATTTGGTGTGAAATCACTGGCTTTAAGACTATCGAAGATCTCGTAGCTGGAATCGGATCCTTTAAGGACGGGAAATACATAGTGAATCTTGCTAAGCTTAAAGCGAGAATCGCTATGAGAGGTTCTAACAGTTTTGATACTTATCAGACTGTTCAGAATCCAAATGTTTTATGGAAACTGAAGCATCCAAACGTTGATTACGTTTCTGACGCTTCTGGAACTACAAGAATACCTTTTAAGGGAATCACATCTCCTGGTGTTTTAGAGATGAAGAATCCCGATGGTACTGTTACTGTGGAGAGAGTGTAAAAGCTCTCTCCTTTATATTTCACCTATCAAAATATTAAACTTTTAATCCAAGGAGGATACTATTATGGCAAACAATAATAAGAAAAATCGCATCACTCGTACAGCACAGATGACAGTTAACGACATTAAGGCAGAAATCAAGAAGCTTGGTGGAAAAGGATATTCCAAGCTCACCAAGAACGAGCTGATTGATATGCTCGATAATCTTCTTGAAGTATCTGCTCAAGAAGTAGCAAACGAGAACGTAGCAGAAGAAAGAAAGACCATCCCTGGCGATGGTATGATGATCTGTAGCTTTACATATGCCGCTACCATGGCATGTGCTATGCGTATCATTACTGAGAATGAATACGACGTATTCACTTCTCAGATCGTAACTGTTAACTCGCTTGACGAAGCTTATGAAAACGTTAAGCTTCGCAAGCTTATCCAGAAGATTCCTTCAGTCTTCCAGATCCGTCACGAAGGTTGCAAGGGTATCGTCGTTAAGTATCCGCTTGAGTTCATTCCAGAGCTTAAGGATAAGGACCTCGTTGTAACCGAAGGAGCAAGAAAGTTCGCATCTCAGAACTGGGAAGAAGCTCCTTTGGAAGTTTGTAACTATTTAAAGAGAAAGGATGAATGGGTTGCTCTTAATCCTCAGTTCATCCAGGCTCTTAAGTTCGAAAATCCTAACGCTCTCAAGCCTATCATCGACTTCTGGTTCGATAAGCTTGAAGAGAGCGTTACGGATATAGCAAAGGCTCAGGAGTTCCATGGAATTATCAGTTCTGTAGATGGAGCATCTGAGACCAACAGTAACCTTGTTGTTGCTCTGAGAAACAGTGCTGATCTTGTTGATGATTTTCAGGTCATCAACTGGCGTAGACAGCAGTATGAGAAGTTTATAACCGACATGAAGATCGGTAGAATTCTTGTACCTGGCGAATATACCTATATGGTATGTGATCCAGCATACATGATCAATTCTATCTATGGGTTAAATCTCAACGCTCTTCAGAGTGGTGAGTATTGGTTTAATAACCATGTAGGATTTGCTGGAGCATTCAGAAGCCCGCTTATCGCTCCTTTCGAAGCACAGAAGTTCAACTGTGTAGAAAGAGAAGACTATTGGTTCTATAAGGACATCGTAGTATTTAATGGCTATGATGGAGCCTGGGAATCAATGGGCGGGGGAGATTTTGATGGCGACACTTGTGCCATCGTACCTGACAATACTGATCTTGGACGTATCATCGTTGATGGTATCAGATCCATGAACTATGTTGTATGGGAACCTGGTCTGTCTGCTGTTAAAGAGGAGTTCTCTTGGGATAACCTTGCGAAATTTAACGCAAAGGTAGCCAAAGTAGATCGTACTGGTATTATTACCAATTATGCATCAAGAGCTATGGATATAGCGAACCATCTTGAGGCTTGCATCTACTTTGCAAAGTATCTCAACTGTGTTGGTATCTATATGGTACATCCTTCACAGATCGAGAACTCTTCAGAAATGAAGCCTCATACTGTCATGATCGATAACCAAAAGTACTTCGCTATTCGTGGCTTCGTACATGTTGCTGAGAAAGATGGCAACATTTCATACGAGCCTAATGGCATTTATGGAATCAAGTCATTTGAAGAAGTACAGCAAATCGCTAAGGATTTCCTTGCAAAAGTTGAGTATCTCAGACTTATGCAAGGTAGAGAGATTGACTCTGCTAAAACTGGTGTTGCCGCTGAAGGTATGAGCGGTCTTGATTTTGTTGACTCAGTTAAGGTAGAGTTCACTCCTCAAGAGATGATCACAAGAGTTGAGGTTCTTGGTCGTCCTGTAGCCAAGTTTGCTCTTCTCAATAAGTATCAGTCTCTGTCACCTTTGGCTCGTGTTCATGATTATGTTGAGCAGAAGAGCCTTGACTTTATGAACCGTTTCGCAAATGGTTCTGACAAAGTCGCTCTTCTTTTGAAGTTATTATCTGAAGAAGAAAATGCTCAGCTTCGCATGAACGTTAGGTTCTCAAATGGCACAATGATGACTTTACTTGACTATCTTAAGTCTCGTAAGTCTGAGTATGGTAAGAAGATGTCTGAGATCTTCAAGGCAGAGCTTCCCGATGAAGAACTTAAGGACATCATCAACGGTCTCAAGACAAATGAAATCGAGAGCCTTAACCAGCTTGCAACCAATCTCAAGGTTTCTGTTGAGGTTATCGCTGTAGCTTGCTATATCGTTGCTTATACAAAGAATGATAACTTCGGAACTGGTCTTACTTATGGTTGGTTGCTCTTTGATGAACTTCTTAGCGTTTTCACAAGAAACAATAAGAAGTATGAGCTTTACAGACTTCCTCGTTATGCTGAAGAGGTTTCAGTATCTGCTGGATATCTCTATGTTAACGATAAGAAGTATGCTCCCATCGAGAACGTTGATGACTGTGAGTATGTTCCTGTTCAGCTCATTAATGGAAAGCCTTATGCACTTATCCATAAGAGAAGTGATAAGGTTGTTGCTGTTGTTGCAAGCCAGAATGTTGGTAATGTGTACACTATCGACATGATTTATGGCTTTAAATACTCTTGTGGCACCAAGGACGAATGGAAGAGAATCGTTAAGGAAAACGGTTATGTATTTACCGTTGACTTTGACGAGAAGTCCAGACTGTCTGTTCTTGTAAATGGCGTAGTCATTGGTGCTATCAAGGCTACTGTTACCGATCTCCATATATCGGAGCTTGTTGGTCATGAAGTAAAGATCATCAACTCTCCCGATTATAAGGAGACCGAGAGCACTATCGCCAATCTGGTGGTACGTGTTATCAAATAAGATTCATTGGGGGCATCCTATACAGGGTGCTCCCAAAAAATTTTTTGCCCTAACGAGACGGGCTTAGTGCTAACGCACGTTTGATGAAAGGAGTGGTAATATGCTATTTACTGGTAGTATTAAAGAGATGAATCCGTCGAAGTATGACGAGGTTTGGATATGCGTTAGATCTCTTGGTAATGTTAAAACTGGTGGAAACGTTTATCACGTTCCCCAGTTATCACCGTCTACCGATTTGTTTTATGCTTATCTTTCTTGGAAGAAGCAAGGCATATGGTCCAAAGAGCAGTTCGACAATGTTTACGCTCCTCGATTCCTTAAAGAGATGGAATCGAAGGACGCTCAAACTTATCTTAATCTCTTAAAAGAGAAGATTAAGACTAAGAACATTTGTATATGTTGCTTTTGTGATGATGAATCGCTTTGTCATCGTAGCTTGATAAAGAAGCTACTTTCTACAGAAGATTCATTTTATTTATTAGTTGCTGGATCTCGTGGATTTAATGATTATCCACTTCTCAAAGAGAAGTTGGATTATCTTTTACAGAATCAATCTGGCAAAGAGATTCATATAGTTTCTGGCGGTGCTAAAGGAGCAGATACGCTTGCTGAATGGTATGCCAAAGAACGTGGCTACCAAATGCACGTATTCCCAGCTGATTGGAATATTGGCAAATCTGCTGGCTATATCCGAAACAAGCAAATGCATCAGTTCATATCTCAGTTCCCAAAGAGAGGATGTGTATGTTTCTGGGATGGAGAATCGAAAGGTACTCAGCATAACTTTGAGTTATGTAAAACCTTCGGCACTCCTCTTCGAATAATCTCATTTCAGCCAAACTGTCTCGGTCTGTAATGAGATTAACGAGACAGAGCCGCCTATCGGCGGCTCATTGAAACAGCTTTAGTCTTCCTCTCCAGTCGGGGAGCGATCTTTGATCGCTCCCCTCTTTTTTTAAACCTGGTCTAAAGTAGACATGGCTATTTAGAAAGGAGAATTGTCATGAAAATTTTACAGACATCAACTGATATATTTTATCTTCCCAAAACATCAGAAGCTGTTGGAATTACAACCAACGGTATCACTGATAAAAATGGAAATGCTGTTATGGGTAGAGGAATTGCGTTACAGGCAAAGAATTTATTTCATTGTGAAACTAAGTTAGGTCAGTATCTTAAGACCTATGGCAATCGTTGTTTCAATTTAGGACAGTATAAGAGAGACAACGAGATTTTTACACTCTTCTCTTTCCCTACAAAACATCATTGGAAAGAGGATAGTGATATCACACTTATCTGTAAATCAGCAGAACAGATTATACAGATGTGCGATAAGTTCGGCATTACTAAATGTTATTTACCACCAGTTGGTTGTGGCAATGGCAATCTGAACTGGGAAACTACAGTTGAGCCATGGTTATCTATGATATTGGATGACCGATTTATTATCGTAAGGAGGTAGAGTTATGGTTGATATGAGTTACATCAAAACGAGATTTTTACCTTATACCAATATTAAGAATTGGTGTGAGCATTATGCAAGTGATAATAATGCAAAGGTAACATTCGAGCTTGTTAATCACAAGACCCATGAGCTTATTACGTTGGATAGGCTTGCAACGATGTTGTATAACGCTGGTATTCCAGCTTATAGAAATTCCTATAACCTTCGGAGTTTCGATAAAGAGAAAGCCGTGTTTTATCTTACAGTGAAAGGCTTCTCTGTTATACTTGTTTGTCACTTCGTATATCCAGCTAAAAAAGATAATGGATATAATGTTGACCCTAATGGTCAACTGAGACTTGATATCTGATTTCAAGCCGCCTATCGGCGGCTTGATGGATATTCCAATAAACTTAATAACATCTTTAAGGAGGTGCTCTAATGAAAGTAATTTTATCTAAAAAAGAATCGAGAATACTCGATGAAGCGTTAATCAATCTTGATAATCATCCCCTTGAGGATGTACCTGGAATCGTATCTGTAACATACAGCAACGACGAAACCACAATCGAGATCAATGAGAAATATGTCACCACAATGGGTGGCGAGGTTAATAAATGGTTGCCAAGCCTTATCGGTACAATCAAAAGCCTTGTATCCATTATCCAACTCTGTTACCAGTCGTTAACCGCAACTGAAAAGTCTCTTGATAAAGAACTGAAAACAAAAGAGAAGAAAACATTATGATTGTTAAACGTATCCTTCCAAATAGTAATACGGTTACATTTTGCAATGTAAATTGTCCTAAATGTAATCATATTGCTAAATTGATGGACTATCATATAGAGAATAAAGAGACTATAGAATGTCCAGTATGCGGTTATCAGAGTGAATTAAATCGAACAACAAACGAGAATGTTATTCGATACGGCTATGGTGCATTATATGCAGAATTTATTAACAAACCGTTCGTTTACATTCTTTTTGATGAACCAATTTCTCAAAAAGATAAAGAAGAATTATCGAGAATCTTCGATGATTACTTCTTGGTAAAAGAGAAGTCGTACTTTTATATGTACGAACCTTTTACAAATGAATTACAAGTTCTTAATGGAAATGAACCTCAAACCTTTGAGAGATACGTAGAAGATCAGAGAGACCAAATGGATTATGAAAGGTTTCTCGCTTCATATAGATATCAATCGCTTTGCACAGAGGATTATGAACCTTTTGAATAACCAAGCCTTTTGCCCTATCGGGCAAACGGTAGATACTTTAAAATTTCAATTCTTTAAAAGAAAGTGAGGTAATTATTATGTTACAGGGCGTTATTATCAATGACGGTAACACAACAATGAACAATGGATATACAGCACCAAACGCAACGGTTATGAATGCAGAGCCTGTTGCTGAACAGTGTGAGCAGTGTATCCCCAACGAAGCAGAGAGTGCTGAAGATTTAACGGCACAGTTCAAAGGATTGTTTGATGCGTTTACGGAAAACATTCCTCAGAGCACAGAGCAGTCAAAGAAGACAAAGAATGTCTTCAAAAAGTTCTCAGAGTACATCGGTTCGAAACAGTTCAAGGACGATGTGAATGAGAAAGCAGAAAAGTATAAGGTTCCCCCGAAACAGATCGCAAAGAACTTTTTCTTAAAGGTTCTTGGTATTATCGGTGACATTCTCGGTATCGTAGTAAATACCGTATGCAGTATCATCGATACAGCTATCAGTCTGTTTGCAACACTCCTTCATGGAGCAGTAACTGTTATCGGTAAAGCTGGCAACGGTCTTGCGAGACTTGTTAGTCTGAATCAGACCAATCTTGTAGTTGCTTAAACCCATAACGAGATAACGAGAAATTGGCGACCTATCGGTCGCCCGATGAATATAATACTATATTTCTCTAATTTTGCGACCTATCGGTCGCTTGATGAATATAAAAATTATATTCAAAAAGAAAATAACTAAACCCAATTTTGTATCGTGCGAAACGCACAGAAAGAGAGGTACTCTATGAGTATGAAGATCCATGCCATTGGCAGAACAGTGAAAATTTTAAGACCTTATGCAGTTGAACAAAAGAGCGGACGTAACGGCAATTTCGAGAGCCGTATGGTTATGTTTACGCTTGCTACCGATCGTGATTACCGTCAGGCAACAACAAACGCAGACGGTACTGTAACCCAGGAGAGACATACCGATTTCTTCGCATGTCGTGCTACTGGTCCGATTGCTGACCTCTTTGCGAAGTATTGCAACGCAGTCAAGAAAGACGAGAACGGCAACGACAAGCTTGTCAGCCGTAGAATCGCAGTAGAGGGTCACCTTGAGAAGTACAATGCACAGCGTACCGAACAGGTTCAGCTCAACAACGGTCAGATCATCCAGGTTACTCTTCCCGAAGAAAGAGAAGTAGTAGTGGTTGAGAGCATCGAGTTCCTTGATGCTAACCCTACTAAGTCTAACGCTGGAACTACAGCTACTGCTACTGTAATTCAGGCTCAGCCTGTTGCTAATGCACAGCCTATCGCACAGGCTCCTGTAGCTTACGCTCCTGTTGCTCCTGTTGCACAGGCAGTCGCTCCTATCGCTCCTGTTGCAGAGACTATGCCTGTAGCTCCTGTAGCTGGTGTCGTTACCAGCGAGATGGCTCCTTTCTAAGAAGTCTTTGGGGCAGTTGAAATATACTGCCCCCATTTGCTCAAACACAAAGACGAATGGTTCACGTCTATGCAAATAAAGAACCAATGTCCAATGAGACAGTCCATTACACCACAGATGGGTGGTCGCTATGCATAAAATAATGAAGTCTATAAGAGACAAAGGCATAGTAGAAGTGTGGTTCGAATCCGCTAATGAGACTTTGACCAGATATGGTTTATTCCTTCTCCTTTCCCCCACTCACAACGAGACGTATGCTCCGTTGTGGGTGGGAATAACTTTTTTCAAAGAGATGTTGCTTTAGGTTGCATTTTTTAAAGTTTTCTGCTATTATTTTTTATAAGGTCAAAGTTAGACATGGCTTTTATAAAATAAAACAGACAAGGCTTTTACACACAAAGGAGATAATTATGGATCAAAGCTTAGCAGACAAGGCAATGGAAAAATTAAGACAGGATAAAGATTTTCAGAACGCATTGAGTAAGTATGAAGAAGCAGAGAAGAAGTCTCAAGAATACTCTGCTAATATCGCTAAGGATCTTATTGCTATCTTGCATCTTGAAGATCAGAAGCAGACTATCGAAGATGCAAGGTTTAATCTTATCATTGCAAAGATGACTGCTGCCAAGTTATTGGCTACTCTTTCAAGCTTCAGCTATCTTGAGAAAGATTTTATGGATGCTCTGATCAACGCCAGAAAACTTATTCAAGAAGAAATTGTACCAACTCTCATGCAGAGAGAACCATGTGGTGAATGCGAAGCTTGCAAGAATGGACATCCAGATAACTGCATCAGACCAAAGGTAAGAGAAGCATATTGTGAATCACGTTTCTTGCCATTGTTATCAGATGCACTTATTGAGTATGATGCATGGAGTGAGATTTTATATAATACTATTCCAGCAGAAAAGCGTGATGTAGATATCTTACAGGATATCGACGATGAATTTCATAACACTATGAATCAGACCAATAAGAAAAAAGGCAGACCATCAAAGCATGTTGATAAGACAGAAGATACAAATGATTAATTAAAAGGAGGAATAAAACCATGGCTTTAACACAAGAGGATAATATTCAGTTACAGAAACAGCAGAGTGGAGTATTAAACATTAATGCTGTTAAGTATTACTTCGATAACTTAAGACCAGCACTTGAGAAATTCAATAAGACTTATCATACTGATCGTGAACTCAACCGTACAATCGTTGAGGTTATGAATAAGGCTGATAGTGCTGCAACTGCACAGAGATTCCACGACTTAGAGGAATCTTATGCAAGTCTGTTATCTGGAGTACAAGATCGTAGTTATATGACAGCTGGTCCAATGAGATATGGTTCTGACGAAGAAAAGAAAGCAGTAGTAGAACTGATCGAGAAATTCAATGATCTATCTGTTATTCTTAAGTACGAAAAAGAACCAGAACAAGCAGAACGTAAGGCTAAAGAAAGAGTAAACTATCAACCACCTAACGGTGGCTTTGAGGGATATAATCTTGATGATTTGTCCAATCGTGGACCTAAACAAAATAGAGAGCGTATACCTAATCAAGTAGTAATCAAAGACAAATATGCTTATTAGGAAGAATGATATCATACGCTCTAATCATATTAAAAGGAGGAGCGTATGTTATTTGACGACAATTTTGATCCAAAAAATGAAGATGATATTGAAAGGCTGTTTAGCTATCTTGAGAAAGATAAGTTTAACAGTCTTTCTCTCTGTGAACAGAACGAAGTTCTAGATATATTGCTTAAGATATCAAGTAAGGAGCATAACCAAACATCCAATGTGAAAACCATAGGACTGGTTAAAGGCAAAGATGGTTTTTCAGATTTGAGTATCCAAAAGATTATTGACGACATTGGTTATGAACCTTTTAGGGAAATCATGAGAGATACCATTTCTAAAGGCGGTTTACAGTTTACGGCTTTAAATCGAGATGATTTACGAAACCTTCATGATAAAGCTAAGAATGGAAACCTTTCTGAAGATGAAATTCGAAAGCTTCGTGAATTATTGAACGTTCATCACAATAGCCATGAAGATGTGCACTTTTCGAGTTATACTGTTTTGCATCTATATTCAAACCTTTTAGCAAGAGCAAAAGATAATGATGAAATTCAGCTCCTTTCTGACGCTGAACCGTTTATCAATGCTGCGTATGTAGCTTTATTATCAGCTTTTCTGTCTCGTAATGATAATCCTATTGGTAAAATGTTTACCAAGCATGGATTTGAAAAGACAAAGCTTGCTATCGATGATCTGACATTGAAGTTATCAGATTTGATAATAGAGTATAGTAAAGAACATGATCTTGCACCAGAAAGAACTATGATTGCGTTGTTAAACGTAGTCAGAACCATTGCTGAACCTTTGGAAACCAGTATGGATTATCCAAAGAATAAAGTAGGAGAAGTACTTGAACATGTTCTTATAGGTCTTTCTGGCCTTGACGACCCAAGTAGTATTGATAAGCTTGGGAACAAACTTGAAAAGGATGTTCAAGAAGATAGTTCTAACAATTCGGCTAACGCCGACATAAAGGAATCCAAAAATGACGTAGATATACGTAAATTATTATTGGATGATTGACAAAGTTTGCAATGTAATTTACAATAACATTTGCATACTCTTATTCTTGTTAACAACTATCCTTTCGCAAGGGTTTAGTTGATAGGTGAAATGGTATGCTGCTCTTTTGGGTGGCATACAACGGGGTGTGGCTCAGCTTGGCTAGAGCACTTGATTTGGGATCAAGAGGTCGCAGGTTCAAATCCTGTCACCCCGACGTTTTTTCTTTCTTAAAGAATTCACACTAAACTGCAACACGCTGGTCAGCTGAATTTGGGCGTTGCATGACTTACTGAGTTTTTAGCTGTTTAGAGGTAAGTCTTATCGAATCTCGACTAGGCGAGGATGAACTAATCATCAAAGCTGTTAAGCCTAGTGCGTTCACATATATGTGAGGTCAGGTCGGTGGAACAAGAGTTGCAAATCTTGTTGAATGTAAGGTTAGGGCACACCCTTGCATTGTCCTAAAGCTAATAAGTAAACAGTAACAAAAGCCTACTTGTTAGTGGCGGCAGTAGAAGATCAAAAAGGATCAACGGCTGTCGCATTTTGATTGTGCGGGTATGGCGGAATCGGCAGACGCACAGGACTTAAAATCCTGGGTTGGCGACAGCGTGTGAGTTCAAGTCTCACTACCCGCATTTGTAACAAGCTGGGTTGAGATACGTAGCATTAAACCCCCAACCCCGAAATATTAATGTATGTATCCCAATCTTTCTTGTTACTTTTAACATTGCGACCTATCGGTCGCATTGCGGAACTATAGTTACTAGTCTCTAAAAGACAGATAAATTACCCTAGTGCAGAGTAGCTAATCACTATGCTAGGACATTATCCAGACGCACGAACGAAGACGTAAGGATACTTTCGTTACCGAGTCGTTATCGGACGCTATAAGACTTGCTCATATGAGCTTGTTCAAAGGCAGACGATTGAATGGGGAACCCCAAAGCATTGGATAGTGGTGTAATTATGTTGAGAGTGTTAGTGTGACATGCTTGTGGTTGACGTAATCAGAGTGAAAAGAGTTCATCGGTGTCTGCTTGCAGATGCTTATGGACTTATCTGTAACTTAACGCAGATATACTCTACCTTGATAACACAGGAGGTTGGTACCCTTCGGGTGATTACAAGGAAATACCAAAAACTAAGTCAATTCGCTGTGAAGCCCAGTAATGGGTGTATAACGCAAGCATAGGTCGCAAGTAGCCCAAAGCGATAAAATTTCATAATGATGATATCAGTATGAAAATACGAAAACAATCTGAATGATGGGTGAAAGCTGGAGGTATTAATCCTTCATGGGTAATTGAAGAACGTGGCTTGCCATGTTTGGAAAGTGGCTGAGACGAAAGTCAAAGGCTGGTGCAAGAAGTATCGAGGTAGCTCCTTGGTGCTCAGACTTGTATCCCCATTCGCATAATAAACATGTTTGATATAATTATAAGATGAATAAAAGTCTAATTTATATGTCTTTTAGAGCTTAGTAGCTCACTTTTACTTCTGAGGGTAAATCAGAGGCGTAAAGCGATGCGGACGATATCGCATCGCCAGGATATTAACGGTGTGAGCGTGATTAGCTCTCTATAGCACCGTTAAGCGGCGTTGAACATGCCGCACACGAATTGCGGGATAGATTCCCGCCATATGAGACACCCCCAGCCGTTTTAGGCTGGGGGCTTTTAATTTATGGAAGGAGAGAAGAGTATGAAATATTATCCGCTCGAATGCGTAGATCGTGTACAAGAAATGGAAGGACCAGAGCAATCCTTGGCAATGATAAAAGACCATCATTTATGTGATGAAGATGCAACGATACAAGATTTACATGATTATGCATATGGTATTACTTTCTTTACACCAGAATATCATGGCAAATTTGAAAAATGGAATCAACATATTATGTTTGATCAGACAATCAATAAGATCTTCTTTCCTATGTATCCTATGACAAATTTTGATCAGAGACAGACAGAATGGAAAGATATACTTACAACCAATCTTGTATTAGATATGTGGAGTAAGTTTAAAATGGTATATAAGATCGATAATGATTTCTTTCATGAATTAAAACATACTGATAATATCATTACTAGTAAAAGCGTTTTTGAAAATCTGCCGTTTAACTGTTTCTTTATAGATTTAACAGAAGTACAGCACATATCTGATTTTAGAGGAGCATGGGTGTATATCTATAAAGACCCAAGACCAGATAAAGATTTTTATTGTGTTAATATCTATATGGTGAAAGGTGATGAATATACGTTTTTCACTTATTATTCTTGGTATAAGTTTAGGGAAGATACTCAAGAAGTAGAGTGGAAACCAGAGGATTTGCCAAAAGCAGATTTTATTGCACGTACATTTGTTGATAACAAAGATGTAAAATCTAATTCAAAGAAAGAAAAAGAGATTCTGGACATGATAAATTCATCAGATAGAAAAGATATAGATAATTATGATTTATTTGATATATCTACTATCATTGATGATTATGATCCACGCAATGATATCGTCGTAACGATTTTTCAGATCTTGTCATTTATTGCTATTGACGCATCAGACGTATCAGAAAATGAGAACACTAAGCAAACATACAGACCACGTAAAGAAGGCTCAAGAATCAAGAATAAGTTCTCTGAGATTCGTATGTGGGATGTTGGTGTCAGATACGGAAAAGCAATAAGAGTTGCTAAACAAGAATATAAAAGACAGATTGAAAAAGAAAACGGTTCCAAGGAATATACGAAAGACCGTAAACCTACAAGACCACATATAAGACGTGCACATTGGCATAGATATCGTGTTGGTGAAGGACGAAAGATACTTAAACCAGTATGGCTTGCACCAATCTATGTATGCGGTACAAAAGAAATACCAGTAACGATAAGAGAGATAAAGAAATGACAGGATTTGAATAAGGTTTTATAAAGGAGGTATCGGATGGCTAAATATTATTTAATGCATCACGATATAAAGATTCTTGGAAATCATTATAAAGACGAGTGGCTCTTGTTCGAACAAGGTGTTGACTGTAATCGTAGACCAAATAAAAAAGATTGGACCATTTTATATGAGTCTAATACAATACCAGAAATGATTCATAAAATACAAGAACAGAAAGATTGGCGTTTTTATACTGTCAACGGAACAATTTCAAGCACTGGAAGAACAAGAGAAGAGGACTACCCTCATCATAGACATATATGTCCTATAGCTGGTTTTATACCAGAAGTGTGTGATATTCGTCTACAGTCTGGTAAGATGTATTTTGACGAAAAATGGGTAGTGAATTATGTAGCAGAATTATGGATAGCCCCTGGTGGATGGGGAGGAAATGAAATATTCAAAGTTCAAAGATTTAAAGAACATATGTATCGTGCAGTACAAGCATTCATTACAGAAAATAATCTTGAATATGGCACGTCTGACAAAGGAGAAAATGAATGAGAACAAAATCTAATGATAAAACAATTGCATTAGCACTAATTTTATTCATTATAGCAGCGATTGTGTTTTTCTATCATGCATATATTGATAAATTAGAAACTGAGTGTAATGAAAAGATAGCTGATATACAGATCAAAATGGACGTTCTTGATGGCAAGAACGCAAAGCTTACACAAGAACTGACAGACATGAAAACAAAGTACGATGACACATTAAAAGAACTTGAGAAAGCTAATATGTCACTTGCACTTGCTGAAGAAGAGAACAAAAGTTTGTTATATGAGATTGAATCTCTTAATGACGAACTGAAGTATTACGAAGAGATATGTGGTTATCTGTATAATAACCACTGGAACGCTGATTATACAGAAGAAGATATCAAGATACTGGCTGGCGTAATATATGGTGAGGAATATCCAAGCAGATATGAAATGATGCTGGCTGGTTCTGTTGTTCTAAATAGAGTGATAGATCCAAGATTCCCTAACACAGTTAAAGAAGTCGTATACCAGATCGAAGATGGATATGAACAGTACGCTCCTCGTACTAAACGACTTATAGGAAGTAGTGAAGTGACTTCAATGTGTTATGAAATGGCAGAAATATTACTTAAGCACGGACCAATATGTCCACCTTATGTGCTATACCAGGCACATTTTAACCAAGGAAAGATATATTGGGAATATGATGGAGAACAGTTCTGTTATAAGCAAGCAGATAAGGATGCGTATGAAGAAAAATTGACACAGCATCCAGTGGAATAAAAAATTGTAATTTTATGTTGCATTTTTGAAGTGAAATGGTATAATAAAAAAGTGATAACCGTATCGATTACGGTTGCAAGACTGGTAGTAATACCAGTCTGGTATATTGGGCTATCGCCAAGCGGTAAGGCACAGGACTTTGACTCCTGCATTTCGGCAGTTCGAATCTGCCTAGCCCAGCTATGGCGTGAAAGTTGCGGAGAGAGAGCAAGCCTATGGAGACCATGGGCGAAGTAGGGGCGGTCTTAATCCTATAGTACTTGCGGTTTATAGTGAATGAAGCTTGTTCAACTGGCTAAGATATTGTTACACGTTTGAGATGACTGTGTTATATTCACTTAGGCGTTAGCGTTGAAAGAAAGAACATGGACAGTGATGAATTACAAATAACCTACTGGGGTGAGAATCCCTGGCACGTCACCCATAGCGGAGTAGAGCAGTCTGGCAGCTCGTCAGGCTATTTAGGTAATAATAGGTAATAACATGAATACTAAGAATATAGGCAACAAAGCGGAAATTGCAATAATATCTGAATTTATTAAAAACGATATAGCAGTATCCGTTCCATTTGGACAAAATGAACCATATGATTTGGTTATAAACACAAATAAAGGATTCAAATCTGTGCAAATAAAACATGGAACATACAGGAATGGATGTATTGTTGCAGATATAAGACATAGAATAGGTTTTTCAAAAATAAAATATTCAACATATACAGGAATTGTTGATTATATAGCTGTATATTGTAGTCAATTAGATTCGTGTTATCTTTTAGACATTAACGAATGTAATGATAAAACATTCTTACAATTAAGAATTGATAGTCCTAAAAATAACTCTTGTATTTCTACAATAATTTGGGCTAAAGATTATGAAATGTCAAAAAAGGTATTATTACTTAAATAACCTGAAGGTCACAGGTTCAAATCCTGTCTCCGCAACTATTCCTCAATAGCTCAGTCGG